>Ga0070734_10000137_pt1 | contig 201073 bp, 199 predicted proteins | sample Coa_R1_8_FD_66444 | JGI IMG/M metagenome (GOLD analysis project Ga0070734, IMG submission 66444) | Surface soil microbial communities from Centralia Pennsylvania, which are recovering from an underground coalmine fire - Coalmine... | ecosystem: Environmental > Terrestrial > Soil >...
GTTCATCCGCCGCACGATCATCACCGTCGCGCAGAACCAGGCCGGGCAGATGTCCCTCACCGAGATCATTTCGAACCAGCGAGGCGCTCTGCAGGAGGGGGTCCAGCAGACGCTCCAGCGGGAGATGAACAAGATGGGCTTCGTCGTCGACAAGGTGAACCTCGGCGCGAGCCACCTGCCGGACGCGATCGAGAAGCAGATGCAGCAGAAGATGGCCGCCCAGCAGCAGGCGCAGCAGGCGGAGTACGAGCTCGAGCGCCAGCAGACGCTCGCCAAGGCCAAGGTCGCCGAGGCGGAGGGCGACGCGCAGTCGACGCTGGTGAAGGCGAAGGCGCAGGCGGAGGCGAACCGCTTGCTCCAGGAGTCGCTCACCCCGCTGCTCATCCAGAACAAGGCGATCGAGCGCTGGAACGGCATCCTGCCCCAGTTCACCGGCGGCGGCGCGATCCCCTTCCTCGACGTGAAGAGCCTGGTGGCGCCGACGGACGTGCACCCGGCCCACTGACGCGCCCACGCTTGCTCCAGGTCGGCCGGGGGTGTACCGGGAAGCCGTGACCCGTCCCGAGGAGATCGAGCGTGCGATCGTGACGGCGCTGCCCGGCGCCCGCGTGCGCGCGGCCGACACCACGGGCGCGGGCGACCATTTCGAGGTGGAGGTCGTGGCGGCGCAGTTCGCGGGTCAAGGGCTCGTCGAGCAGCATCGCCTCGTCTACGGCGCGCTCGGGGCGCTCATGCCGAGTATCCATGCGCTCTCGCTGCGTACCCGTCCACCTGAGGAGAAAGCCGGATGAGCGATACGTTGGACGAGATCGCCCGCGAGGTGCGTGAGAACCCCGTGGTCATCTACATGAAGGGCACGCCCCGCTTCCCGATGTGCGGCTTCTCGGCCGCGACCGTCGAGGTGCTCGACGCGATCGGGGTGCCGTACAAGGCGGTCGACATCCTCGCCGAGAGCGCGAAGCGCGAGGCGGTGAAGGCGTTCAGCAACTGGCCGACGCTACCGCAGGTGTTCGTCGGCGGGAAGTTCGTCGGCGGGTGCGACATCGTGCGCGAGCTGCACGCCCGCGGCGAGCTCGAGCCGATGATCAAGGCGGCGATCGCCGAACGCGCCTCCGCCGCCTCCTGAGGCACCCCGCCGCCCGAGCCCGCCGCACGGCGCGATGGTCCACCGCTCGGCGAGCCAGTAGTCGGCGAGCTTCTCGTATTCGACGAGCACGGCCTTGGCGGCGTGACGGACCCGCCACCAGTGCCCGGCGGCGAAGGGGTCGGCACGCGCCGGCCGGATGGTGAGCGCGACCCCCGGCCCGAGCGCCCGGCGGAGGATCAGGCGCGCACGGCGGGTGTGCGCCTTCGAGGTGACGACGATCAGCCGGCGCACCCCGTGGCTGCAGGCCCAGCGCGCGATCGTGCGCGCCTCGCTTTCGGTGCTCTGCGTGCGGCGACCGAGCCGCACGATGGCGTCGGCCGGGACGCCGAGGCCGATCAGCGCCTGGCGCAGCAGGGCGTCGCTCTCGGGGAGGTCGACGCCGCGGGCGCGCAGCCGGGCGCTCGCGGCCGGCGCGCGCTCGCGGGTGATCACCACCCGTGGCACGACGCCGGTGCGATAGAGGGCCGCGGCTTCGAGCGCGCGGTCGGCGATCGAGCCCGCGAGCACGACGAGCGCGTCCGCGTGCGCGGGCAGCGGGTCGGCGACCACGAGAAAGCGGCCGGCGGCCCGCACGGCGAGCGCAGCCGTGAGGCCGGCGACGGCCAACAGTACGAGGAGGAAGCGCGCGCGCATCGCGGCGGCGGAGCCTACGGAGCCGGCGCTTTGCGCGCAAGGGCTTGACCTGCTCGCATGCGAGGCGCACTTGTCGACGATGCGCACGGTGCAGACGGTCACGGGCCCCTGCGGGGTGGAGGAGCTCGGCACCACGCTCATGCACGAGCACCTCATGATCGGCTGGCCCGGCTGGCAGGCCGAGGAGGCGCTCGACCGCGCGGCGCGGCGGGAGTACGCCAAGCGCTGCATCGACCGCATGGCCGAGCTCCGCGCTCTCGGCGTGCGCACGCTCGTCGACCCGTGCCCCATCGACCTCGGGCGCGACGTCGAGCTGATGGCCGAGGTCGCGGCGGCCAGCGGCGTGCGCATCGTGTGCGCGAGCGGGCTCTACAAGGAGGACCAGGGTGCGCCGGCGTACTTCAAGTTTCGCATGCAGTTCGGCCGCGCCGTCGAGGAGATGGCCGAGGTCTTCGTGCGCGAGCTGACCGAGGGCATCGGCAGCACCGGCATCCGCGCCGGCATCGTCAAGGTCGCGACGGGCCGCGATCGGATCACGCCGTACGAGGACGCCGTGCTCCGCGCCGCCGCGCGCGCGCACCGCGCCACCGGCGCGCCGATCACCACGCACACCGAGCACGGCACGATGGGGGTCGAGCAGCTCGACGTCCTCTGCGGCGAGGGCGTGGCGCCGGCGGCGATCGTCGTCGGCCACAGTTGCGGGTCGAGCGACCTGCACTATCACCTCACGATGCTCGACCGCGGCGCCTTCTTGGGCTTCGACCGCTTCGGTCTCGAGATGATCCACCCCGACCGCGAGCGGCTGGCGGCGCTGATCGGGCTCGTCGGCGTCGGCTTCGCGCGCCAGATCGTGCTCTCGCACGACAGCGTGTGGTGCTGGCGCGGCCGCGCGCCCGTGCTCCCGCCCGACGTGCTGCCGCATTGGCGGCCGACCTACGTCCTCGAGACGATCGTGCCCCGGCTGCGCGAGGCGGGCGTCGGCGAGGAGGCGATCCGCGCGATGCTGGTCGACAACCCGCGGCGCTACTTCGCGGGGTCGGGCGCGGTGGCGGTGTAGGCCGTCAGCGCTTGCGGGCCGCCTGCACGGGGGGCGGAACGAACTGGGCGACCGTTCGCAGCATCTGAACGACGCTCGAGACCTGCTGCGTGAGCGTGGTGCCGAGCGTCTGGTCGACCTTGTTGCGGCCCAAGCCGCTCTGGACCACGTGGAGGAAGACGTTGAGCCGGCGGCCGGCCTGCGCGACCTTCTTCCCGGCGCGGGTACCGGTGAGGCCTGCCGCGGTCTGCACGCGCGTCATCGCCGCCTGATCCAGGCCGAGCAGCTTCTGCTGGCGGGTCGCGCCGCCGAGCGCCGACGTCGGCCCCGCGGTGACCTCGGCTTGGACCGTGCCGAGCATCGCATAGGCCTGCGTGAGGCGGCACGTCCAGTAGTCGGCGACGGGGGTGTGCGTGCAGCCCTGGACCGGGTCGCAGGCGTCGGCCGTGCACGGGTCGCCGTCGTCGCAGTTGGGCGGGGTCCCGGCGACGCACTGCCCCGTGCCGGGATCGCAGGTCTCGGTGCCGTTGCAGACGTTGCCGTCGTCGCACGAGATCGGCGTGCCGCTGCACGTGCCGTTGCGGCAGACGTCGCCGGTCGTGCAGGGGTTGCCGTCGTCGCAGCTCGTCGTGTTGTAGGTGTGCTCGCAGCCGAGCACCGGGTCGCAGATGTCGTCGGTGCAGGGGTTGCCGTCGTCGCAGTTGGGCGGCACGCCGGGCTGGCAGAGGAAGGAGGAGGTGGTCACCGCGACGCAGGTCTCGACCCCGTTGCACGCGTTGCCGTCGCTGCACTGCACGGGCGTCCCGACGCAGGCGCCGTTCTGGCAGGCGTCGCCGGTGGTGCAGCCGTTGCCGTCGTCGCAGGCCGCGGTGTTGTTGATGTGCATGCAGCCGAAGCCGGCGACGCAGGAGTCGTCGGTGCAGGGGTTGCCGTCGTCGCAGGTGGGGGGCGTCCCGGGGCCGCAGGTCCCCGTGGTCGGGTCGGTGCAGACCACCGGGCTGCACGGATCGGTCGTCTGCGCGGCGCACAGGTCGGTGTGGATGCAGCCCTGCGTCGGGTCGCAGCTGTCCTGGGTGCAGGCGTTGCCGTCGTCGCAGTTGAGCGGCGTGCCGGCCGTGCAGGTGAACGTGGTGGCGCTGGTTGCGGTGCACACCTGCGGGTTGCAGAGGTCCGTGCCGCAGGGCGGCGCGCCGGCGACGCAGGTGTGGTTCTGGCAGCTCACGGGGTTGCACGGATCGCCGGTGCCGCAGTCGGCGTCGCGCGTGCAGAAGGTCGCGTTGCACGTGCCGCGCGCGTCGTTGACGGGGGCGAGGTCGAAGGTCAGCACCGCGTCGTGCACCCCGCCGTTGACGTAGGGGAGGTCGGGAATGGGCAGGGCGCCGGCGAGGTGGGCGTCGTTGACCTCCGGCGGAGGCGCGGGGAAGGTCCCGTGCTTGAGATCGTCGCAGTTGAAGTTCTGACCGGAGACGGTGGCGCTGAGCGTCGTGCCGGCAACCGTGTCCGCGTTGACGATCGCGCCGGTCGCCGACCCCGTGGTGAGGTAGAGGGTGAGCGGCAGCCCCCTGAATGCATAGACGTCGTCGCTGTTGTTCGGGTCGCAGAACACGCCGTCGAAGCCGGGACTGGTCTCGAAGTCGACGAGCACCGGCAGCGCGAGCTGCATCTCGCCCGGCGTGAAGGTGCCGCTCTGCACGAGCTCCTCGGGGCCGCGGCAGACGCCCGCGTGGGACGCAGGGGCCTGAGGGACGCACGTCGAGCCCGTGACGGCTTCGACGCAGGCGCCCGTGGGGCCGGATTGCTCGCAGCCGACGACCGGGTCGCCGCCATGGTACTTCTGGACGCGCAGCGTGCCGTTGGGGCTGCCGCCGTTGCAGTCGATGATGCCGTTGATCGTGGTCGTCGGGCTCGCCGCCCGGATGCAGAGGGCTCCGCCCGGGAGCAGCACCGGCGGGAAGACCGGCGTGCGGTCGGTGACCGGCAGGGTGATCGGAGCCTGGCCGGTGACCGGATCCCGCGCCCCGATCTCGAGGAGCAGGGTGCCGCCTTGGCCCTGGAGCAGGCCGCCGCGTAGCCCGCCGGGCTGCCCGAGCGTCGCCGGGATGACCCCGACGGTGGTGTTCAGGCTCGCGGTGCTCGCCGGAGCGTCGACCTGGAAGGTGACGTTCCCGATCACGTCCGTGTCGGGTCCGACGACCGGGGCGGGGGGCTTCACGTCCTGCGGCAGGTCGCCGAGGCCGGGGGGATTGCGGGCGGCATGCCACCATTCCTGCCCGTCCCGATCGAGCCAGAAGTCGACGATGTAGAGCTGATAGCCGCAGACTCCCTCGCCGGTGAGATCCGTGTTGTCCGCGAGCGTCATGAAGTTGCGGCCCATGTAGAGGCCGGCGGGCGGGAGGACGTCGCCGCGACCGGTGATCTGGAAGAGCGCCCCGGGGGCGTCGATCAACGCGAAGGGCATGTTGAGCGCGAAGGCGCGCCGACCGGTCGTGCCGTTGCGCATGGGATCGCCGTCGCAGACGAAGGCGAGGCGATCCATCGCGAACGTGATCGTCGGATTGGTGCAATTGCCGTACGGGACGTGGGTCGTCCGCTGCGCGATCACGGGCAGGTTCCCCTGTATCGTCGACGCGGTGAAGATGTTGCTGCCGACGTCGGGCGTCGTGCCGCGGAGGTTGGTCGCGGTCGAGTCGAAGGCGACGTACCTGATCTCCGACTGCGGGAAGCCGGCTCCCACCCCGTCGGAGAGATACGGATGGTGGCTCGGCGCGTTGCCGTTGGTGATCTGGAGCAGCTGCGACGTGGCACCGGTGTCGTTCGTCCCCCAGTCGATGTTCGCGACGAAGATCTGGGAGATGCCCGTGTCGTGACCGTCGCCGAGCAGGTCGGCCGTCGACTCGAACGACACCTGATGTCCACCGTTGTCGGTCATCGGGGTGATGCTGTCGCCGGCGCCGTGCGTCAGCTGGATGAGCTGGACCCTGCCCAGAGCGTGGTCGATGTGGAACGCGTAGATCTGCGAGTGGCCGGCGCCCCTGGTGTCGCTCGTGAGCTGCGCGGTGGACTGGAAGACCACCGTGACCCCGGACTTGTCGAGCTGGGGATGGGTGCTGTCGCCGTCGGGAGCGTCGGTGATCCGGATGAGCTCGCCCGTGACCTGGTTCTTCCAGAAGACCTGGCGATGCGTCGCCGCCGGGCCGGATCCGCCGAGATACGATCCGTCGGCGTCGAAGACCGCGATCTCTTTGTTGGTCGAGGCCGTCGGACCGTTCTGGGCCGTCGGACCGGCATCCGACCACGTGATGCTCGGATTGTCCGGGCGGGCGTTGCCGTTACCTTGCGTGATCTGGACGTAGGCAGGCCCCGGGGGGACGGGGCACGGAGTGTGCGGGCGGGTCGTGAAGTGGTTGCAGTCGTAGGAGAGCAGCTGAAACACGAAGATCTGCTGCTGCGTGTTCCCGTTCCCGACGTAGTCCTCGCTCGCCACGAAGGCGAAGCCGTTCGTCGCCCATTGCTTGGCCGTCGGAGGTAGATGGTCGGCACCGAATGTGACCCGTGTGGCGGGCTGGGATTCTCGGTGGAGCGCCAGGCCCGGCGAGGCGAGAAGCGCCACGAGAAGAGCCGCCGTGAGCAGGCGACGGGCGCAGCAGGGCCGGGGCATGACGATCGTTGGCCAAGCAGGAAATATGCCCCGGCTCCGTTTTCGCAGACTCCGCGGTCGTTTGGTCTATGCCACTGATTTCATTGGCCTATGTCTCCTGAAGCTCTGCGGTCTGACATCGTACGATGGTATAGGACGCTGCGACTACACGGGCAGAGATGCCATGGCATGCGTGCGAGCACTGCGCGAGTGCCCGAGCGTTCCACGGGCTCATGAGGAGCGTCCGAGCCCCACCGGAGGATGGCGTCGCTCTTGCGCAGCAAGCTGGCTCCCGCGGCTTGAGGCTCCCATCGCGCCACGCGTCAAGCCGAAAGGACCACGACGCAGGCGTTGGCGCCGCGTCCGACCGTGTGCCCGAGGGCGACGCGGGCGTTCTCGACCTGCCGCGGTCCGGCCGTACCGCGGAGCTGCCAGGTGAGCTCGACGATCTGCCCGAGGGCCGACGCACCGAGCGGCTCGCCCTTCGAGAGGAGCCCGCCGCTCGGGTTGACGGGGAGCTGCGAGCCCATCGTGCCGCCCCCGCGGCGCACCCAGTCGCCGCCGCCGCCGCGCGGGCAGAGGCCCAGCTCCTCGGCGGAGAGGATCTCGCGGCCGGCGTCCGTGTCCTGCAGCTCGACCACGTGGAGATCCCCGGGGCCGAGGCCCGCCTGCTCCCAAGCCGCGCGCGCCGCCAGCTCGGTCGGCGTGGCGAGCCCGGCGTCGTCGAGGCCGGCGAGCGGCGTGTGCTCGCCGAGCACCGAGCCCGGGAGGTGCGAGCGTAGCTGCGCGGCGGCGACACGCACCGGCCGCGGGCCGCGCGGCCGCGCCGAGAGCACGACCGCGGCCGCACCCTCGTTCGGGGCGCAGAGCATGAGCAGGCGCAGCGGCTCGCAGACCACGGGCGAGGCCAGCACCTCCTCGGCGGTGAGCGGCTTGCGGTACATCGCGTAGGGGTTGTCGGCGCCATGGCGGTGGTTCTTCACGGAGACCGCCGCCAGGTCGGCGAGCGTGACCCCGCTCTCGCGCATGAGACGCTGGGCACGCAGCGCGAAGTAGGCGGGGTTCGGCGAGAGCCCGGCCTCCTCCCGCCAGGGCTCGAAGAAGCTCGAGCGGATCATGCCGCGCGGCATCTTCTCCATGCCGAAGACGAGCACGGTGTCGTGGACGCCGGCGGCGACCTGCTGGGCGCCGAGGATGAGCGCGGCACCGCCGCTCGCGCAGCCTGCCTCGACATTCACGATCGGCACACCCGAGAGCCCGAGCGCGGTGAGCACCTTGTGACCGGCGGCAACCCCGCTGTAGACCGTCCCGCAGAACGCCGCCTGGAAGCCCCCGCGCCCGACCTCCGCCTCGGCCAGCGCGGCGCGCACCGCGTGGATGCCGAGCGCCGTGACGCCGAGGTCGGCGAAGCGGCCGAAGGGATGGAGACCGACGCCGGTGACGTAGACCGGCCTCACGCGTCCTCCGGCGCGAACGCGTAAGAGAGGACCGGATGGCCGTCGTCGTCGGTGTGCACGGGCGTCGCGACGAGCCGCATCGCCTGTCCCGCGTGCAGCCGCTCGGGCCGCGCCTCCGTCAAGCGAGTCACCAGCCGCAGCCCGCCGTCCAGCTCGACGATGCCGAAGCCGTAGGGTACCGGCCCGCGGTAGCCGGGCGGGCTCGTGGTCACCGCCGTCCAGAGCCAGAGGCGCGCGGCCGGTCCGGCGCGCTCCTCGGTGCACCCGTCCGCGCCGCAGTACGGGCACACGGCGGCGGCGGGGAAGTGCGGCCTGCCGCAGGCGGCGCAGCGTCCGGTGATCAGCCGTGGCCCCTCGGGGCCGAGCGTGAACAGGTTGGCCGTCACCGGCCGCGGGTCGGCCATCGGGCGGCGACCCTACGGGCCCGCGGTTGGGACGTCAAGATCACGCCGCGCTACAGGCAGGACTGGGAGCTGGAAGCGGTGCAGAGCAGGGTGCCCGGGTCGCAACACTGCGTACAGCAGTCCGTCGAGTCCTGGCACGGTTGACCGGAGGGAGCACAGCACGTGCCGCCGCTGCAGAGGCCCGGGGCGCAGCACTGGCTACTGCCGCCGCACGAAAACTGCAGGGGGGCGCACGGCACCGTGGTCGTCGTCGTGGAAGCGACCAGGACGGTCGTGCTCGTCGTCGTGCCGCCGCCCGCGGGGACGCAGGCGCAGCGCACGCAGGCCTCGCCCACGCCGCACCCCGCGCCGTCGCACTGCTCGCCATTGCCCGCATCGACGACGCCGTCACCGCACGTCGACAGGGGGGCTTTGACCTGGTGGCGGTGTTTCCCTTCGGCGAGCGTCGCCTTCATGAGCGAGCAGCCCTGGACGATCGTCGCCTTGAGGCGGACGCGGCCGCCGATCCCGCTGCATGCGCCCTCGGGCCAGGCCGCGCGCAGGACGGTGGCGCGGTGCGAGCCCCTGAGAACGACGGAGATCGCGGGGCAGACGGTGCCGATCGCCACCTTCCGCCCTTCGACCGCGATGATCTCGGGCCCTGCGACCCCGTCCCCGAAAACCTGCGCGGGCATCACGAAGCGGCCCGCGCACAACGGGGCCTTCGAGGCATGTCCCACGGTCGTGCGGCCGAAGGCGAGCAACGCCGGAACCGCGAGGGCGAGCATGATCGGACGCCGGCTCATGTCAGCGGAGCACCCCAGCGATCGAGGAACGCGACCTCCTCGACCGGCTTGCGCCGGGTGGGACCGAAGCGGTCGCGCGGATAGCCGAGAGGGACCAGGGCCACGGGCTCGACCATGGCCGGGATGCTCAGGTAGGCCTTCAGTTGGCCCTCGAAGGACGCCGCGTGCAACGTGGTGAGCGTCGTGCCGAGACCGAGCGCGCGGGCGGCGAGGCAGAGGTTCTGGACCGCCGGGAAGACCGAGGCGTAGGCCGCGAGCGGCGAGCGCAGGCTGCCGTCCTCGGCGGCGATCGGACCCAGCTGCGCGTGATCGAGACAGCAGACGATCAGGACCGGTGCCTCGGCCAGGTGGTGGGCGAGCGCGCCGACGGCACGCATCATGCGTGCGTAGTGCGGGCGCTCCTTGATGTCGCGGTCGGCGTCGGTGCCGGCGGTGAACGCTTCCGCGGCTTCCCAGGCGCGGCGATAGTCCTCGCCGATGGCTGCGCGGCGCGCCGGATCGCGCACGACCACGAAGTACCAGGGCTCGGCGCCGCGCGCCGACGGCGCCCGCGTCGCAGCGGAGAGCACACGACGCAGCGCCGTATCGGGAACGGGGTCGGGGCGGAATCGCCGCAATGCCCGTTGCGTGTCGACGACCGTGAAGAAATCCATCGGAGCGCGGGGGCAACCGCCGCAGCCCGAGGCGGGGCGGGAAACGCCCACCCCGGCGCGCTACTGGCAGATCCCGGACAAGCAGGTCATTCCCGTGCCGCAGGCGGTGCCGTCGGCGACGTTCTGGTGGTAGCAGCCGGTTGCGGGGTTGCAGAGATCGGCGGTGCAGGGGTTGCCGTCGTCACAGCTGATGAGCGTGTGCACACAACCGGCGACGGGGTCGCACGTGTCGGCCGTGCAGGCATTGCCGTCGTCGCATCCGGGGATGTTCGTACAGGTGCCGGTCGTCACGTTGCACGTATGGCTCGCGCAGAGCACGCCGTCGTTGCAGTCGGCGTCGGTGGTGCAGGCGAGCGCGAATGCGGCCGCCGCACTCTCACCCAGGTTCCGCGATCCGCCGGCCACCCCCTGGATCTGCGTGATCACGTTGCTGAAGCTGACACCGCTCACCTGGTCGGAGTTTGCCGTGGAACCGTAGAGCCAGATGCCCGTGGGCATGCTGACGGGTGGCACGCCCGTGATGCTCCCACCGCGGATGAGGTCGCCCTGACCGACGATGAACATGCCGGTGATACCCGGCGCGACGGTGTTGGTGATCGCGTTGTCGAAGAGAAAGTCCGTGTTGCCGAAGACGACCATGCCGTCGTCGGTCATGTCCCGGACGGTGTTCCCCTTGATCCGAGCCCGATCACCGATGACGAAGATGCCGGTCTGCCCGGTGGTGACCGTGGCATGGCGCACCGTGGCGCCGAGCGCCCCCGCGAGCAGGATACCCGAAGCGGTGCGGCCGGGAATGCTGGTCGCGTTTCCCGTGGCCGTGACGCCCTTGAGTATCCCCGTCGCCTGGTTCGAGAGCTGGAAGCCGATCTGCACGTTGTCCGGGTCGAGGCCGCTCCCGTCGGCCTCGCTGCCCTTCTCCTTGAGGATCAGGCCCGGCCCGGTCGCAACCATCCCTGCCCGCTGGTAGTTCCGGAAGACGTTGCGCTGCGTGAGCACGCGCACGCGACCGCGGGGATACGGAGCGCTCCCGTCGCTCTCGACGTAGAGGCCGACGCCGCTGTTGCAGTCGGCGTGCCCGGGGACCTGGGCTCCCTGGACGGTGACGTTCCGCACCACCGCCTCGGCATCGCGCACGTAGACACCGGCGAGAACCGGCGAGCAGCCGGTGAGCGTGTTGCTGCCGAGGTCGATCAGGACGCCGTCGATCAGGGCACGCACGTGGTCCACCAAGACGCCCGCGGCGATGGCATTGCCGCTGAGCAGACTCGCCGCCTGAGCCGGGAGCGCCGTCGGGGCGATCACGGGCGCCGCTCCGAGGCTCGCCACGCCGATCAGCTGCAGCCGCTTGGTGATGACGACCTGCTCCGGGTACGTCCCCCGGCAGACCTGGATGATGTCGCCGTCGGAGGCGGCCGCGACGGCGTCGGCGATGTGGCGGTACGGGGCCCCGGGGCAGTCGAGCCCGTCGTCGTCGACCATCAGCACGGTGGCGCGCGCCGGGGCGGCGAGCCCACAGATCAACGTCACGGCCAACAGTACGCGCCTGCGATTCATGGGGAACGCCCTCCGCCCGGGAAGCATGAAGCGTGCCCCGAGCTGCGTCCTTGGCGCACGGCGGTCGCCCGTCCTAAGTGGCCATCGGCACGTGGCTTTCCGCCGGGGTGCGCGGGGCGCCCCGCACGCCGCGACGGCCCGACCATCGTCGCACCACGGCTCGCATCCCTGCGAGGAGTGCGCATGCGCACGGCACCGCGCCGCGGCCGCCGTCGGCGCCGCGGACGTTCGCATGCCGCTCGCGCTTCCGCTCCGGCGGGGGTTGCGTGTATAGAGCGCGATCCCGATGGTCTCCATGCAGAAGTCGACTCCCACCGTCCCCTCGCCGCGCGACGAGGCGCTCGACCGTGTGCTCGCGCTGCTCGCGTGCCCGACCTGCGGCGCCGACGTCGTCGTCGAGGCGGCGCGCCTGCGCTGCCGGGCCTGCGCCGCCAGCTACCCGTGCGATCGCGTGCTGCGCTTCGTCGAGCGCGCGGAGTACGCCGAGTCGTTCGGGCTCCAGTGGAAGACGTTCTCGCGCGTGCAGCTCGACGGCGCGCAGCTCGCCGATTCCGAGCGGCGCCTGCGGCGGGAGACCGGCCTCGCCGCCGGAGATCTGCGCGGGCGCCTCGTGCTCGAGGCGGGCTGCGGCATGGGCCGCTTCCTCGACGTCGCGTCGCGCGACGGGGCGGCGCTGGCGGTCGGCGTCGACCTTTCCTCGGCGGTCGACGCGGCGGCGGCCAACCTCGGCGAGCGGCCGAACGTGTGCATCGCGCAGGCCGACATCTTCCGCCTTCCCTTCCGGCGCGCCGCCTTCGACGTGGTCTACTCGATCGGCGTGCTCCACCACACGCCCTCGGCCGAGCGCGCCTTCAAGGCGCTCGTCCCGTTCGTCAGGCCGGGCGGGATCATCGCGGTGAGCGTCTACGCCGCCACGGTGAAGCCCGGCGTCCCGTGGGCGCTCAACCTCGCGCGCCGGCGCCTCTGGCGGATCGTGACGCGCCGCCTGCCGCGGCGGGTGAACCTCTGGTGGGCGCGCCTCGCGGTGCCCGTGTTCTGGGTCGTCGACAAGATCCCGGTCGTGCGCTACGTGCGCTACCTCTTCCCGGTTCTCATCTACCGGGACTATCCGCTGTCGTGGTCGGTGCTCGACACCTTCGACACGTATGCGACCGCGCTCGAGTCGCGCCATCGGCCGAAGGAGGTCTTCCGCTGGTTCCGGGAGGCCGGGCTCACCGAGATCGACCTCCTCGACAGCGACGACGGCTGGGTGAGCGTGCGGGGCCGCATGCCGGCGCGCGCGGCCTAGAGACGCTGCGGCGCCCCGGCGCGACGGGGACAAGCCATGTGTGGGATCGCCGGCATCTTCGACTTCGACCCGCACGAGCCCGTCGACGTGCGGCTGCTCGAGGCGATGAACGCGGCGATCGTTCATCGCGGGCCGGACGAGGACGGGTTCTACGCGGAGGGCGGGGTGGGGCTCGCGAATCGCCGGCTGAGCATCATCGGGCTCGCCGACGGGCGCCAGCCGATCGCCAACGAGGACCGCACGGTCTGGACGGTCTTCAACGGCGAGATCTACAATTACCCCGACCTGCGCGCCGAGCTTGAAGCTGCGGGGCATCGCTTCCGCACGGGCACCGACACCGAGGTGCTCGTGCACGCCTACGAGGACGACGGCGACGCGTTCGTCCGGCGCTTGAACGGCATGTTCGCGATCGCGCTGTGGGACGTGCGCCGGCGCCGGTTGCTGCTCTACCGCGACCGCCTGGGCGAGAAGCCGCTCTACTACGTGGTCGGGCCCCGCCGCCTGCTCTTCGCCTCCGAGATCAAGGCGCTGCTGCGCGCGCCCGAAACGCCGCGCGCGATCTGCCCGGCGGCGCTCGCCGACTACCTCACGTTCCAGTACAACGCGCGCCGCGAGACCATCTTCCGTGACGTGCGGCGGCTCAAGCCCGGGACGATGCTCGACGTGACGGCCGGGGGCGTCGTCGAGCGCACCTACTGGGAGGTGCCCACCGCGGTGGGGCCGCCGTGGAGCGAGGCCCGCTGGATCGAGGCGTTGCGGGAGCTGCTGCGCGACTCCGTGCGGCGGCGGCTGCTGAGCGAGGTGCCGCTCGGGGCGTTTCTCAGCGGCGGCATCGACTCGAGCACGGTCGTGGGGCTCATGGCGTCGCTCACCGAGCAGCCGGTGCAGACCTTTTCCGTGGGCTTCCGCGTGCCCGGGACCTACGACGAGAGCGAGCACGCCGCGCGCGTCGCTCGTCACTTCCGCACCCGGCATCGCGCGCTCACGGTCGACTCGGTGGACGTCGAGCGGCTGCTCTTGCGGACGGTGCATCACCTCGACGAGCCCGTGGCCGACTACGCCGCGATCCCGACCTACCTGCTCTCGCAGTTCGCGCGCCAGCACGTGAAGGTGGTGCTCACCGGCGAGGGCGCGGACGAGCTGTTCGCCGGCTACGACCACTATCGCTTTCCGAGCCTGCTCGGGCGCTACGGGCGCGTGCCGCTCGCGCTGCGGCGGCTGCTTGCGGCGGCGGGCGAGCGGCTGGCGCCCGCCGGCGTCGCCAAGGCGTTGCGGGCGGCGACGCTCGACCCCGCGGCGGGCTGGGTTCTCGTGAAGGCGGTCTTCCGGCGAGCGGAGCTGCGATCGCTCCTCGCCCCGGACCTGCGCGCCGCGCTCGACCGTGACGATCCCGGGGCGGAGGCCGCGCGGCTCTTCCAGCGCGCGCGTGATCGCGATCCGCTCGACCGCTATCTGCTCGCCGATATCGCCACCTGGTTGCCGGAGGATCTGCTCATGAAGGTCGACAAGATGAGCATGAGCATGAGCCTCGAGGCGCGGGTGCCGTTCCTCGACCACCGCATCGTCGAGCTGGCCGCGAGCATGCCCGCAGCGCTCAAGTGGCACGGCGGGGGCAAGTACGTGCTCAAGCGGGCGGTGGCGGACCTCGTGCCGCCGGAGATCGTGTCGCGGCCGAAGCACGGCTTCCGCCTGCCGCTCGACCGCTGGTTCCGTGAGGAGCTGCGGGCGTTCGCCAGCGACCTCCTGGTGGGGCCGCGCCCGCGCGCACGGCAGCTCTTCGACCCGGCCCGCGTCGAGGCGCTCTGGGGGGGCTTCCTCGCCGGGAACGAGCGTTGGTTCATGCCCGTCTGGGTGCTGCTCAACTTCGAGGTCTGGTGCCGGGTGTTTCTCGACGGCGAGACACCGGCGTGAGGCCCTACGGCTCGCCGACCGCGAAGAAGATGTTGGTGAGGGTGCGCACCCGGACGGTGCGGAAGCCGGCGTCCTGCATGAGCCGGCGGACGCGCCCCCGGCCGAAGAAGTGCAGGGGGCAGTTGATCCCGGTGAGCGTGTAGCGCAGCCGGCGCACGGCGGTCCAGGGGTTCCAGAGCTGGGGGAAGGTCGCGATCGCCTTGCGGGTGGTCATGCGGGCCATCTTGGCGAGGTAGGGGCCCGGGTCGCGGAAGTAGTCGAAGACGCCGATCGCCAGCGTGTAGTCGAAGCGCTCGGTCTCGGGGTAGGCGAGGTAGTCCGTGCAGAGCAGCTCGGTGCGGGCTGCGAGCCCCGCCGCCTCCATGCGTTGGCGGGCGATGGCGATCATCGTCGGTGCGAAGTCGAGCCCGACGAGGCGCGCCGCACCCCGGCGGCCGAGCGCCTCGGGATAGACGGCGGTTCCGCACCCGATGTCGAGCACGGCCGCGCCCGCGATCGGGTCGCACTCGCGCAGCGTCAGGTCGAAGCGCCAGAAGATGTCGTACATGAAGATCCGGGTCGCGAGCCGGCGCAGCGGGGAAACCCCGGACCCCGTGTAGACCGAGTCGAACCACTCCGCGCTCCGGTCGAAGTGCGTCGCGACGTCCTGCGGCCGTTCGCCGGGACGTTCCACAGCGGCAGACATGGCCGTAGATTAACTGCGGGCGGCCGGGATTACCAACCGCGGCGGCGCTCGTCAGCTCAGGGGCTGGAGGGTCGTCGACACCTCGGGGGTGCCGAGGCCGGTCCAATCGGACCAGTAGCCGCCCGTGGCGGGCTTGAGCTTGAAGGCCGAGCCGAGCAGGGCGTCCGGGCTGAAGATCCGCAGGCCGCGCCCGAAGGCCCCCACGGCGCCCTTCGGGTACTCGTAGAAGGCGGCCTCGAGGAAGCGCACCGGGAGGGCGTGCGCGTGCATGTCGTACGTCGGCAGCTCGCCAACCGCCTCGCACGGGCCGCACGAGATGGGCGCCCAGACCCAGTCGTAGCTCGGGACGATCTGGGCGGTGGCGATCTTGTAGCCGGGCTTCTGCACCTCGACGCGGTAGCTGTTGTCGCGCAGCAACCGCACCGTCGCGGGCGTCGTCACGGTGCGCTTCTCGGTGTCGATGAAGAGCGGACCGCGCTCCGAGGCCTGCGCCGCCACCGTCACCGTCGCCCCGGCCGGCATCGAGTCGATGCGCACCTCTTGGTACGGCCCGTGGACGACCGTGGCGCAGCCTGCGAGGAGCGCGACGACGCACGTACCGAGCAAAGCCTCTCGCCTCATGGCCCACCTCGATGCAGGGCCGCGGCTTCCGGGCGCGGCCGTCTGCCGGACGTTCCGTTTCACCGGCGCTCTCCGCCTACCTCGTCGCCTTGCCGAGCACCTGCTCCTTGAATGTCTTGGCGACCGAGAAGCCGACCTTCTTGCGGGCCGGAATCTTGATGGCCTCCCCCGTTTGCGGATTGCGGCCCATGCGCGCCTTCATCCGGCGCAGGCGGAAGATCCCGAGCCCGGGGATCTTCACGGCCTCCCCCTTCTTGACGCTCTTCACGATGGTGTCGACGAGCGCATCCACCAGATCGTCGGTCTGCTTACGGCTCGCGCCGCTCCCTTCCGCCAGCCTCGTCACCAACTGCGCCTTCGTCATCACCAGCTCCTCCACGGACCGTCGCGCAACTTACGGCACGAGCCCCGCGAGTGTCAAGGAAAAGCCCATGGCGCGCGGGCATCCCGGCCAAGAACTCTAGAACACTACAGAGGACGCCGCGACGCCCGTCAACCGGTGCGGGGCATGTGTCGGGATGGTGGGCATGGGCGCTCGGTATGCGCCAGGCGTGGCACAGCCACGCGTCGAGCGTCACCGCTTTCCGCCCCCAGGAACGACCTCTGCGGATCCCGCATTCACGTGACATCATGCAGGTTTGCGGCTCGTCCTCGCGCGCCGTGCCTGCATGATTGCGTGATCTCGTGGCACTCGAATTGCATTTCCGTCCGGCTCCACACGGGAGGCGACGTGCAGAATACGAACAGCACGGAGGGTGTCCGCGATCTGCTCGATCGCATCCTCTCCTCGTACGAGGACATGGATCGCCGCTTCGCTCCGGCGGGCGGCATCGGCAGCCTGCTCAACCTCTACGAGCAGGTTCGGCGCGAGCTCGACCGCGTCTCCTACGAGGAGCTCGATCGCATGACGCGCGAGATCAAGACGGTCATCGAGGCCCTTCTCAAGATGGACTACGAGCTGCGCAAGGTCCACAACTTGAAGCTGGTCTTCGACGCGCGCCCGACGGCTCCCGGCAGCGCGGAGTAGGCACATGCCCCGAAGAGCGGCCGGTGCGGGGCTGCGAGACAGACACTTGCAAGTCTGCAGCGAACCGCCCTATGCTCCGCCGCCTCGGGGCGGGTGGCGGTCGGCAGGAGTCGGCCTGGGGCGCGCGGACGGGAGGGACGCAGAGCGTCTGCGCGGCACCGGGTTCGAGCCCGCCGGCTCGAGACCGCGCCGAGGGGTTCGGAGAAGGTACGACACGATGGCGGCAGGCAAATCGTTGAGCCCCGAGCGGTACGAGGTCGAGCCCGTGGGGCCCGGGCAAGCCCCGGCGGCGCCGCCGGCAACCCCCGTGCTCGTACAGGAGAAGGTGCTCGCGGAGATCACCCACGAGCTCGGGAACTTCTTCCACAAGCTGTACTACTGGTCGGATTACCTCCAGGAGAAGCGCGCCGGACGGTCGAGCGAGGCGACGGCGACGCAGATGCTCGGGCGAACGATCCACAACCTGGAGGGTTTTCTGAAGGGCGTGCTCGAGTACTTCCAGCCGTCGCAGATCGCCCCGACCCGTCTGGCCGTGTCCGAGCTGATCGCGGGGGTGCTCTGTCACCTGCGGGGCAGGCTCGACGACACGCCGCTCGCCGTCGCGGAGACCGACGGCTGGGAGAACGGCGGGGTGATGGTCGACTCCGCCCGGTTCTCGCAGGTGGCGCAGCTCGTTGCGCGCCGGCTGGCCGAGCACTGCGGGCCCGGGAGCCGCTGCGAGGCACGATTCGAACGGGTGTGGCGCGACGGGCCCGGCGTCCGCATCGACCTCGCGGTGCGCGGGTCGAGCCCGGCGGCGGCTCTCTTCCAGACGGCCGCCGCCGGTGTCGAGTGGGCGCTGGCGGAGCGGATCATGGCCCTGCACGGCGGGGAGCTGGTGGCGAGCGAGCCGGCCGAAGACGAGCGTCACATCGTCGTCTTCCTGCCTCTGACGACATGAGGTCTTGAGCATGGAAACGCGCATTCTGATCGTCGACGACGACCCCTTCATCTGCCGGCAGCTCGAGGAGTTCTACTCCTCCCAGCGCTACCTCGTGAGCTGCGCGACCAATGCCACCGAGGCGCTGCGGCTGCTCGGCGACGAGGACTTTTCGCTGGCGGTGGTCGATCTCAAGATCCCCGGTACCGATGGCATCGGGCTCACCCGTGAGATCCGCGATCGCTGGCCCGACCTCGACGTGATCATGATCACGGGCTACGCCAGCATCAAGGGCGCGGTCGAGGCGATCAAGCAGGGCGCCAGCGACTACATCACCAAGCCCTTCCAGAAGGAGGAGATTCTCCTCGCGACCGAAAAGATCCTCGAGAAGCGCCGCCTGCTCGACGAGATCAACTACCTGCGCAGCCAGCTCTCGGACCGGTACGCGTTCGCCAACATGGTGAGCCGCAACCGGGTCATGCACGAGATCTTCGAGACGATCAGCGTGCTCGCGCAGAACGACGCGACCGTGCTCATCTACGGCGAGTCGGGGACCGGGAAAGAGCTCGCCGCACGCGCGATCCACTTCCAGGGCAAGCGCAAGAACGGGCGTTTCGTCGCCATCAACTGCGCCGCCTTTCCGGACACGCTGCTCGAGAGCGAGCTGTTCGGCTACGAGCGCGGCGCGTTCACGGGAGCGATCCACGACCGGGTCGGCAAGATCGAGCTCGCCAGCGGCGGCACGTTGTTCCTCGACGAGATCGAGAGCATCTCGCTCAATATGCAGCTCAAGCTGCTGCGCGTGCTCGAGGAGCGCGAGATCGAGAAGCTCGGGTCCAACCGGCGCATCAAGGTCAACATGCGGGTGATTTGCGCCACGAACATGGACCTGGCCCAGCTCGTCGCCGAGGGGCGGATGCGGGAGGACTTCTACTACCGCATCAACGTCGTGCCGCTGCGCATCCCGCCGCTGCGCGAGCGCATCGAGGACATCCCGCTGCTGGTGGGCGAGTTCCTGCGGAACAGCGAGATGGCGCGCGACAAGGGGATCAATCGCCTGTCGAACAAGGCGCTCTCGCAGCTCATGAGCTACGCCTGGCCGGGCAACGTCCGCGAGCTCGGCAACGTCATCGAGCGGGCGATCCTGCGGACGAGCGGTGCGGTGATCCGCGAGGTCGACCTCCCCGGGCACAGCGGTCTTGGCAAGGAGAGCGCCAACGGCAACGGCCGGCACGCGCACTACGACTACGAGGTGCCCCTCAAGGAGTTCCTGCGCCGCGCCGAGCGCGACTACCTGGCGCACGTGCTGCGCAAGTACCGCGGCGGCATCAACCTCTCGGCCAAGCATGCGCTGGTCGACGCCGCCACGCTGCACCGGAAGATGAAGCTCCACGCGCTGCGCCGCGAGGACTATCGGCTGCGAGGGCGTGCCGAGGCCGGCGAGGCGCTGGCGACGGGCAGCTAACCGGCAGGGCGGCGCTGCGATGCGTCGAGTGCAGCGCTGCAGCATCTTGCGCTCGAGCAGGATGAGGGCCGGTGCTACGAGCGCCGGTGCAGGATGTCGCGGTCCTGCAAGGCAAGGTGACGGCCGGCCGATCGCCCTCGTCCTTCCCGCACACTGGTGAGCGGTCATGCACGAGGGCTGCATGGCTGCGAGATCCGATGTCGGATTCCGAGACCGAAAGCCCATGGAAATCCGCGACATCTGCCGATTTCAGTAGGGGTTCGTGGCACTGAAATTGCACACGCGCCGCGCCCGTATGGGCCTTGCTTGGCCTGCCTCCGAATCGGCCGAATCGCGGCACCAGCCAGGTATGGAGCGGCAGTGGTTCGCGGTGAGGACGAAGAGCAAGAAGGAGGAGTACGCGGTCCGTCAGCTCGAGCGGCGGGGTGTCGCCGTCTTCTTCCCGCGCGTGATCGAGCACGGACGGCAGCAGGCGGCGCCCTTGTTCCCGGGCTATCTCTTCGTCCACATCGCGCTGCTTGAGCAGTACTACCGCGTGATCTGGACCCCCGGGGTGCGGACCTTCGTCACCTTCGGGGCCGCGCCCGCGCCGGTGCCCGAAGGGGTCGTCCGCTTCATCCGCGCCCGCGCCGGGGCGGGTGACATCATCCGCCAGCGCCCGCTGCTGCGCCCGGGGGATCGCGTCGAGATCAAGGGCGGACCGCTGGCAGGCCTCAGCGCGGTGATCGAGCAGCCCTGCTCCGAGCGGGGCCGCGTGCGGATACTGCTCGACTTCCTGCGCCGTGGCGCAAGCGTCGAGCTACCGGTCGGGCTGATCGGGCGGGTCTGACAACGATGCCCGGAGGTCGAATCCGGGCCGACATCCACGGAGAAGGAAAAGACCCCGCACGGCGGGGATGGGCGGAGCCATGATCCCATGATCCGACGATACGCAAGCCCCTCGCTGGGCGCCGCAGGCGCGATGCTTGCCGGCCTGCTGCTCGTCGCGTGCGCGGCCTGCGGTCACCGGACCCCGGCCGCCGGCCCCCCGCCCGCGGCGCTCCTGCCGCCCGCGACCCCCGAGGCTGCTCCCGAGTACCGGATCACGGTCGGCGACGAGTTCGACGTGAAGTTCGAGTATCAGCCCGACCTCAACATGCACCTCACGGTCCGCCCCGACGGGCGAATCTCCATGCCGGCCACCGGCGAGCTGACGGTCGTCGGGCTCACGCCGCACGAGGTCGAGCAGCTCATCGTCCAGAAGACGGCGGAGCGGCTCCGCAACCCCGAGGTTTCGCTCGTCATGACCAAGATGGCCGAGCAGCGCGTCTATGTCGGCGGGGAGGTTCTCAAGCCGAGCTACGTGCCGCTGCGTCCGGATATGACGCCGCTCCAAGCCGTTCTCCAGGTGGGGGGCTTCAAGGACACCGCCAAGCTCGAGAGCGTGCTCATCATGACCCCGCTTCCAGGGGGCAAGATCGCCGCTGCCCGCATCGACATGGCGCAGGTCGTGAACGACGGCGTGCCCGAGCGGGTCCGGCTGCACCCGAACGACGTGGTCTACGTGCCGAAGACCTGGATCGCCAACGCCGACGTCGTGGTCGATCAGTGGGTCCGCGGCCTCATTCCGGCGCTGCCACGCGTGGGCGCCGGCTACGTGATCCAGTGAGCGGCGACGGCCGGCGACCGTCCCGGCCTTGAGGGAACATCATGGCGACGTTGCAGACGCTCCCGGAGGCGACCCAGCTCCTGCCCGCGGCGGCGGCCGGCGGCTCCGGCAATCTGGCGGCCCGGAGCTTCGTGTACGCGGTGTTCAAGCACAAGCGCCTCGTGCTGGGGGTCTTCCTGCTCGTGTTCCTCGCCTCGGCGGTCGTCGGGCTCATCCGGCCCACGACCTGGCGCGCGACCAGCGAGGTGCTGGTGAAGATCGGCGAGACCCTCACCCTCACGCCGACCGAGGCCCCGTCCCACAGCTATTTCCAGCCGCTCACGCCCGAGGCCATCACCACCGAAGGCGAGATCGTGAAGAGCCGCCAGGTGATCGAGGAAGCGGCCCGGCGCCTCGGTGTCCAGCCCGAGCCCGGCACGAGCTTCGACGAGATGATCGACGGGATGTCGCTCGCGCTCACCGTGGCCCCCACGCCGTCGTCGAACACGCTCCAGATCAGCTACATCGGCCGCGCTCCGGACAAGGCGGCGCGGATGGTGAACGCGATCACCGACGTCTACCTCGAGCATCACAACGAGGCGTATCGGAACGACCAGGGCCTGCACAGCCTCTACCTCCAGCAGCTGCGCCTCCTCGAAGGGCAGATGAAGGAGGCCCAGCACCGCCTGCGCGCCTACCTCGAGAAGGTCCACGTCACCGACGTCGACCAGGAGATCCGCATCGTCAACCAGGACATGATGGAGCAGGAGAAGACGCTCCAGACCCACCGCGCCAAGATGCACGGAGCCGAGCAGAAGCTCGTGGCGGTCCGGGCGCAGATCGCGAAGACGCCGCCGCAGATCCCCTTCTCGGAGGAGTACCTCTCGAACCCGAGCCTGCTCCAGCTCAAGCAGCGGCTCACCGACCTGCGGATCGACCGGACGAAGCTGCTCGAGCAGTACCTGCCCACCGATCGGCACGTGCAGCAGGACGACGAGCAGATCGACCGGCTGGAGGAGCAGATCCGGCGGGAGCAGGAGCAGATTCTGAACAAGCGCACGATGCAGGAGAGCGAGGTGCATCGCGAGCTCCAGCGCAACGCCTACACGCTCGAGGTGCAGCTCGCCGACCTGCACGACCGCGAGCCCTCGGTCGCCTCGGCGCTCGACGCGATGCGGGAGCGGCTGCGGGTCCTGCGGGACGCCCGCTTCACGATCAACAACCTCAAGCAGGACGCCGACGAGAAGGCGTATGCCTTCGACCTCTACTGGCGCAAGCAGGAGGAGTCGCGGATCTCCCAGCAGCTCAAGAACACCAACATGGTCAACGTGAGCGTGGTCCAGTGGGCAGAGCCGCCGACGCAGCCGGTCAACGGGCTTCTCCTACCGCTCCTCCTCGGCCTGGTGGGCGGGCTCGGCCTGGCCGCCGGTCTCGCCGTGGCCGTCGAGTACGTCAGCCGCCGCCTGCGGTTCGAGGAGGAGGTGGAGCGCTACCTCGAGCTGCCGGTCCTGGCGGTGATCCCCGACCTCGAGGCCGTGCCCGCGGCCGTGCGGGCCTGACGCAGAAGGGATGGAGCCATGAGTCGGATCTACGACGCGCTCAGGAAGCTCGAGCGGGAACGGAGCGGCGGCGGGGGCGCCAACGGCGACGGGGGGCACGGCAACGGCGGAGGCAACGGCAATGGCGGGGGCAACGGGAAGCGCCGCGGCTGGTGGCGGCTCTTCCCCCGCAACGGTCGCACGCCCGCAGCCGCGCCGCGGCTGAGCTTCCAGATCGGACCCGAGGTCGAGGAGGCCTTCCAGCGCCTGGGCACCAACCTGCTGGTGGCGCCGGGGACCGAGCAGGCGGTCCTGCCGAAGCTGCTCGGCGTCACGGCGTCGCTCCACGGCGAAGGGGTCACCACGACCGCGGCGGTCTTCGCCTCGATCCTGGTGCGTCGGCGCGGGGGTCGCGTCGCGGTGGTGGAGGCCAACTTCCGCTCGCCGAGCTTCGGGACGGTGTTCAACGTGGTCCCCAACGGCGGCTTCGCCGATCTGGTCGAGGGGCGGCAGCCGGTGACCAAGGTCGCGCAGCAGACCGAGGTGCCGAACCTCTTCGTGATCGGCTGCGGCCAGTCGGCACTCGGCCCGTCCGCGGTCTTCGATTCGCCCGGCCTCCCCGTGGCGCTCGAGCAGCTGCGCGGCCACTTCGACTTCGTCGTCTTCGACCTTCCGCCCGTCACCGTCTACAGCGACGCCTCGATCATCGGGCCGCGGCTCGACGCGGCGCTCATCGTCATCGAAGCCGACCGGACGCGGGTGCCCGAGGTCGAGCGCACGCGACGGAACCTCGAGCGCTGCGGCGTCAGGCTGGCCGGCGCGGTGCTCAACCGCCGCCGGAGCTACATCCCCGCCTTCCTGGAAGAGCTGCTCTAGCCGAGCCCGCGCGCCGCGATGCCCACACTCGCCGTCCGCCGTCCCGCCACGCCCGCCACCATGCCGTTCGCGCTGCGGCTGGGGCTGGCGCTCGCGATTCCCTTCATCGCGGCGCTCACCATCGCCGGGACCTATCTCGGCAAGGAGGTCATCGTCTGCGCCGCGTGGATCGCGCTGAGCACGGTCGGGATCCTCTTCGTCAATCCGGTGACCGGCATCGCCGTGATGACCAGCGGGTTCATGCTGGCGGCCTACCCGACCGTGTTCGATGCCCTCGGCGCGCTCACGATCAACAACCTGCTCGGCGTGGGCTTCGTCGTCCTGCTGATCGGCTACGTGCTCGACACCCGGGACGTCTCGTTCCTCAAGGTGCGCCCGATCGTGATCCTGATGGCGATCGGCGTGATCTTCCTGGTCGGCTCGATCTATTCGCAGAGCCTCTTCCCCATGCTCCGCGTGAGCCAGGGCAAGCGCTTCTCCCTCGACCGGACGGACCAGATGGGGCACGACTTCATCACCCGCCTGGTCTTCCTGATCTTCTACTGGATCTTCGTGCGGTCGCGCCGCGAGATCCGCGCGATCTACCTCACCGTGATGTTCTCGCTGTTCATGGCGGTGCCATCCGCGCTCTACAACTGGGAGCAGGGGACGCTGATCAGCGGATTTCGGGCGGCGGCGAGCCTCACCTCCGGCGCCAACCCGAACCGGCTCGCGATGATCTGCCTCAGCGAGGTGGCGTTCTGGTGGTACTGGTCGCGCTCGCGTCCCGGCTGGTTCCGCCGCATGATCGGCTACGGACCGATCGCCGGGGCGATCACCGTCGTCTTCGCCAGCGGGTCGCGCAGCGGGCTGCTCGGGATCTTCGTGCTGGGGACGTTCCTCCAGACGGGGGAGAAGCGGTACCGCGTGCCCGTCTACCAGATCGCGCTTTTCGGCCTGATGGCCATCGTCGCGGTGCTCTTCCTCGTCCCGGTCGACTCGCTCGAGCGGATGATCAACTTCACGCCCGATCGCCACACCTACGGCTACCATTCCACGCTGCAACGCCTGGACACGATCTACCTCGCACTGCACATGATGCACGATCACCTCTTCTCGGGCGTCGGTCTGGGAAATTTCCGAGAAGTCGCGCGCCAGATCTACCTCGACCCGTACTTCCGCCCGCCGCACAACTCCTATCTCTGGGCGATGACCGAGGGCGGGATCTTCGTGTTGATCGGCTACGGGTTGCTCTTCTGGACGACGTGGCGCGACATCGGCGTCGTGCTACGCCTGGCGTACCGCGACCCGGAGATCGGCTTCATCGCAGCGGCGCTGCGGGTGGCATTCGTGCAGTTCATGTTCTTCGCCGCGTTCGCGGACATGTGGCTCAACCCGATCACCTACATCCTGATCGCGCAGGTGATCACGCTGCGCCGATACGTCGAGGGCCTGCCGGATCCGGCGACGCCGGCGGTCGTCCGGCGTCCGGCGCGCCCGCGCCTCGCCTTCGCGATGGCATCATGACCACGATCGCCTTTTTCGCGCCGCTGCTCACCACCGGCGGCACCCAGCGCCACCTCCAGCAGGTGCTCGCGCTGCTCGATCCTGCGCGCTTCCGCGCCCGCGTCTACACGCTCAACCGTGGCGGGGACGTCGAGGCGGCCCTGCGCGCGGCGGGTGTGGCGGTTGCGTCGCTCGATGTCGGGAGCTGGCTCGGCGGGCCGCGGGCGCTGCTGGGGATGGGGCGGGCGGCCCGCGCGCTGCGCCGGGAGGGCGTGCGGGTGGTCCACGGCTACCAGTGGCGGCCGGCGCTCGTCGGGACGCTCGTCGGGCGGCTGGCGGGCGTGCCGCTTTTGCTCGCGGGCAAGCGCAGCCTCACCGGCGACGACGCGACGGCGCGCCGGGCGTGGCGGGCGATCGGGCGGCGGGTGGACACGATCGTCGCCAACGCGGCGGCGTTGCGGGAGGAGAGCGAGGCGCAGGGCGTCCGCGCGCGTTGGGAGATCATCCCGAGCGGGGTCGACGCGGCGCGCTTTCGAGCCACGGCCGCGGCGGGTGAGGCCAAGGCCGCGCTCGGCCTCGATCCGCGGCGTCCGGTGGTGGGAACGGTCGGGAGGCTCGAGCCGCGCAAGGGCCACGATCAGCTCCTGGCCGCGGCCGAGCTGCTCGCGGCGGAGCGCGACGGGCGGGCGCCCCAGGTCCTGCTGGTGGGCGACGGCCCGCTGCGCGCACGCCTGGAAGGCCAGGCGGCCGGGTCGGCTGCACGCGTGACCTTCACCGGCGCGCTCGCCGACGTCCGCCCGGCGCTGGCGGCGATGGACGTGTTCGTCCTCCCCTCGCTCGCCGAGGGGATGTCGAACGCGCTTCTCGAGGCGATGGCCGCGGGGCGGCCGGTGGTCGCGACCGCGGTGGGGGGGACGCGCGAGGTATGCGAGGAGGGGCGCACCGGCGTGCTCGTGCCTCCCGGCGACGTGCCCGCGATGGCCCGGGCGATCGGCCGGCTGCTCGCGGAGCCGGCGCGCGCGGCGACGCTCGGCTCCGCGGGACGCCGGCTGGTGGAGGCGCGCTTCGACGCGCGCGCCATGGTCGCGCGTCTCGAGTGCTTCTACGAGGAGCGGCTCGCCGCGCTCGGCCGGGGGATGGCGGCGTGACGGCCGGCCGCCGGCGCGTGCTCGTCGTCGGGCTCGATGCCGCGACGTTCGACCTCGTGCTGCCGTGGGTCAACGCCGGGCTCCTGCCCACGTTCGCCCGCCTGCTCGCCGAGGGAGCGCGAGCGCCACTGCGCTCGACCCTCCCGGCGCTCACGCCGCCGGGTTGGACGTCGGCCGCGACCGGGCGCAACCCGGGCAAGCACAACGTCTTCAACTTCTACAAGACCACCGCCGGGGGTCTCGGCCGGGCGCCGGTGACGCTCGCCGATCTCCGCAGCCCGCGGGTGTGGGACATCGCCGCCCAGCACGCGCGGCGAAGCTGCGTGCTGCACATGCCGCTCACCTATCCGCCGCGTGCGGACGTCGGCGTGATGATCTCGGGGATCATGACGCCGAAGGGCGCCGAGGACTTCGTCGCCCCCGCCGCGCTCAAGGACACGCTCGCGGCGCGCATCCCGGGCTACCGGCTCGAGGTGGACGAGAGCGTGCTGCGCCGGGGCGATCTCGAGAGCTTCCGCCGCGACGCGTTCGACCTGCAGCGGGTCCAGACCGAGGAGGCGCTCCATCTGCTCGAGCACGAGGACTGGGACCTCTTCTGGGTGATGTTCCACACGCTCGACAAGCTGCAGCACTTCTTCTGGCGGTACATGGATCGCGAGCATCCGGCCCACCCCGGACCGGGACCGTTCGAGCACGTGATCCGGGACTTCCACGTCGCGCTCGACCGCGCGCTCGCGTCCCTCCTCGAGCACGTGCCGCCCGGGACCGCGGTGGTCGTCCTGTCCGACCACGGGTCGGCGCCGTTGCACCGGTACTTCTGCGTGATGAACTGGCTCGCGGCCACGGGCTTCCTCACGCTGCGGCCCGAGGGCGCGGCGCAGCGCGGGCTCGCGGCGGTCGGCGTGGACGCCCGGGCGATGGTGAGGCGCATGAAGCGCCTCGGCCTCGGCTGGATGCCGCGGCTCGTGCCGCGCGGGCTCAAGCAGGCCGTGCCGCAGGCGCTGACCTCCTTCGCGAAGGTGGCGCACCGCATCGACTGGAGCCGCACGCGCGCCTACTGCCCGTCGGCGCCCGGGTCGGGGCTGTTCGTCAACCTGCGCGGGCGCGAGCCGGACGGTATCGTCGCGCCCGGGCGGGAGTACGAGGCGGTGGTCGAGGAGCTGCGCGAGCGCCTGCTCGCCTACCGCGATCCGGCGACCGGCGAGCCGGTCGTGCGCGCCGTCCACCGGCGCGATGAGGTCTACCGGGGCCCCTGCCGCGACGAGGGGCCGGATCTGCTGGTGGAGACCGCGCGCACCGTCTGCATGGTCGAGGGGCTCGGCCGGGCGACGCTGCTCCCGGCGGGCGCGGGGCCCGAGGAGCGCACCGGTAACCACGCGCGCGACGGGATCCTCCTGCTGCACGGGCCCGAGGTGCTCCGCGGTGTCACCCTCCCGCTCGCGGCGATCGAGGACGTCGGGGCCACGGTGCTCCATCTCCTCGGCCTGCCGATCGACACGGACATGGACGGCCGCGTGCTGGTCGAGGCCCTCGACCCGCGCTGCGTGGCGGAGCGCCCGGTGGCGGTGAGCGACGTCCCGTACGCCCTGCCGGAGAACGGGCACCGCTTCTCGGCCGACGAGGAGGCCCGCATCCAGGACATGCTCGAGGGGCTCGGCTACGTATGAGGCCGCGCGCGGCCGTCTTCGTCTTCCACGACGTCGTGCCCGCGGAGCGGCTCGGCGACGTGCCGGCGACCCACCGGCCCTACGCCCTCGAGCCCGCGGAGCTGCGCAGCCTGCTCTTGGCCGCGAGCGAGACGGCGCGTCGCGCGATTCCCGTCGGGCAGGTGCCCGGCGAGCTCGGTGGCGCGTTCTACGCTCTCACCTTCGACGACGGCGCGGCGAGCGACTACACCGAGGTCTTTCCGGTGCTCGGCGAGCTCAAGCTGCGGGCCACGTTCTTCGTCGTGCCGAGCGTGGTCGACACGCCGGGGCACGTCACCTGGGCGCAGCTGCGCGAGATGGTCGCTGCGGGGATGGAGGTGGGCAGCCACTCGCTCACCCATCCGTTCCTCGACCGCCTCGACTCGGCGGGACTGCGGCGGGAGTACGGGGTCTCGAAGGCGATGCTGGAGGACCGCCTCGGCATGGCCGTCCGGGCGGCGTCGCTGCCACGCGGCTGGGAGCCGCCGGGGCTCGAGCCCGTGCTGCGCGAGCTCGGCTACCGGGTCTTCTGCACCAGCCGAGTGGGCTGGTGGCACCCGGGCGACCGGCCGCTGGCGGTGCCGCGCATCGGGGTGCGGCGCGGCATGGCGGTGGAGGAGTTCGTCGCGATCCTCGGCGCCGAGCGCCGGGCGCTGTGGCGGCTCCAGGCCATCGAGGCGGCGAAGAATGCAGCCAAGGCCTGCCTCGGCAGCGAGGGGTGGCAGCGCGTGCGCAGCCCGCTGCTGGCGCTGCGCTATCGCAACGGAGGGAGGCCGTGAGCGTCCGCACGCTCGTCTTCGGGCTCGACGGCGCGACGTTCGACGTCATCGACCCGCTGCTTGCCCGCGGGCGGATGCCGGCGCTCGCGGGCCTGATCGGCCGCGGCGTACGGGCACGGCTGCGCTCGACGTGCCCGCCGGTCTCGGCGCCGGCGTGGGTCACCTTCCTCACCGGCAAGCAGCCGGGGCGCCACGGCGTCTTCAACTTCCAGAACCTCGATCCCCGTCGCTATTCGGGCTTCAGCGAGACGCTGGTGAACTCGTCGTTCTTCCGGGGCACGACGCTGCTCGATTACCTGGGCGCGGTCGGCGGCGTGCGCACGCTCGCCTACCGCGTCCCGATGACGTACCCCGCGTGGGACGTGCCGGGAGGCGTCGTGGTCTCGGGGCCGCCGGTGCCCGACCGGCGCCGGGCCTACGCACGCCCGACGGCGGTCGAGGCCGAGCTCGGCACGGTGAGCCCGCTCACCCACGACGAGCTGAACGCGGCCAAGCGCAACCGCGACGTGGCCGCGGTCGATCGCTGCAACCGCTTCGAGCTCGACCTCCTCGAACGCACCACGCGCCGCTACCTCGAGGCGGGCACGGACCTGCTCGTGGTCTTCACCGGCATCCCCGACGGCCTGCACCACAACTTCTGGGCGTTTCACGATCCGACCTCGCCCCTCCACGAGCCCGACGCGCCGGCCGCCCTCAAGACGCTCATTACCCGCTGGTACGAGGAGATCGACGCCGCCATCGGCCGGCTGGTGGCCGGCCTCGACGAGCGCACGGCGGTGATCGTGATCTCCGACCACGGCGGCGGCCCGGCGCCGACGCGGCACCTGAACCTCAACGCGTTCCTACGCGCGGCGGGGCACCTCGAGGCCGCCGGGGCCGGTCGCGCGCGAATGGCGAGCGGCGTGCGCCGCCTCGTCGACCGCGCGCGCCAGCAAGTTCCCGGGCGCATGTGGCTCAAGCGCAACCTGCCGGAGCGCGTGCAGCGGCGGCTGCGCGGGCTGCGCAACGCGACCGCGGCGATCGCCTGGGAACGCACCCGCGCCTACGCGATTCCGGTCTACTACCCGATCACCGGGGTGTGGGTGAACCTGCGCGGTCGCCAGCCGAAGGGCACCGTCGCGCCCGGCGCCGAGTACGAGGCGCTGCGGGACACGCTCGCGCGCGAGCTGGGCGCGCTGCGCGATCCGGCGACGGGCGCCTCGCTGGTGAGCGCGGTGTGGCGGCGCGAGGACGTGTACCGCGGGCCGCACTGCGAGCAGGCCCCCGACCTGCTCGTCCAGACCGTGCCCGGCCTGCACGGCGGGTTCGACCTCGAGCGGCTCGTCACCGACGTGCCCGCCGTCGCGCTGCGGCTGGTGAACGGCTCGCACACGCCCGATGGGATTCTCGTCGCCGCAGGCGGGCCCTTCCGCCGCGGCGCCGTGCTCGAGCCCCCGAGCCTCGCCGATGTGCTGCCGACCGCCGTGCACCTGGTCGGCGCGCCGTTGCCCGACGACCTCGACGGGCGCGTGCTCGAGGAGGCGCTCGACCTGGCATGGCTCGCCGCGCACCCGGTGCGCCACGCCGCAGGGCGCGCCGGCGGCGACGGCCCGCAGACGCTCTCCGCGGACGACGAGGCCGAGATGCGGAAGTTCCTCCAAGGGCTCGGATACGTCGAATGAGCCGCGTCGGGAGCTCGACCGTGAAGCGCGTGCTGTTCCACGGCGGCCTCCTGCGCCTCGCACGCCTCGTGCGCCAACGCGCGCGGGCGCTCGTGCTGCGTTACCACGCGATCTCCGCGACCGCCGCGGAGGTCCCGTACGCCATCCCCGAGATCTGCCTGCCGCTCGCGGCGTTCCGCCTCCAGGCCGCGTTCCTCCGCCGCGCCTACCACGTCGTGCCGCTGGACGACCTGGTCGCGGCGCTCGAGCGCGGCGGCGCGTTCCCGCCGCGCGCGGTGGCGATCACCTTCGACGACGGCTACGCGGACAATCACGCGCTGGCGTTCCCCGTGCTGCGCCGGCTCGGGCTGACGGCCACGGTCTACGTCGCCACGGGTAGCCTCGACGGCGGGCCGCCCCTGTGGGTGGCGGCGGTCCGGGCGCTCGTGCTCGGTGCCCCGGGACCGGAGCTGCACGTGCCGGGCTTGCCGCCGTTCCCGCTCGGACCCGCGGCGACGCGGGCTGCCGTGGCGCGCGCGCTCACGCGCGCGCTCGTGCCCCTCGGCACGGCCGAGCGGGCCGATCGGCTGGCGCGCGCGGCGGGCGCGGCCGGCGTGGACGTCGAGCGGGCGCTTGCCGGGAGCATGCTCACGTGGGCGCAGGTGAAGGAGCTCGCCGGCGCCGGCTGGACGATCGGATCGCACACGGTCACGCACCTCAACGTCGCGCTCGCCGACGCCGCCGAGGCCGAGCGCGAGATCGCCGCCTCGCGCGAGGCGATCGCGGCGCGCATCGGCGCGCCGGTCGCGCACTTCGCGTACACCAACACGGGGGGCGCGCACCACCACTACTCGGTCGAAGTGGCCGGCGTGCTCAAGCGGCTCGGCTTCCGCTCCGGTGTGACCTCGCGACCGGGCGCGCTGCGGCCGGGTGTCGATCCCCTTCTGCTCCCGCGGGTGGGCGTCGCGCCGCGGCTCGCCCCCGTCGTCGACCTCGCCGCCGCGCTCGAGCGCCAGCGGCTGGCGGCCTAGCCATGTGCGGGATCGCGGGAGAGCTTCGCCTCGAGCCCGGTGCGCCGGCGAGCACCGAGCGCGTGCGTGCGATGTGCGACGTCATGGTCCACCGGGGCCCGGACGACACCGGGGTCTTCGCGGCGGACGAGGTGGCGCTCGGCATGCGGCGCCTCTCGATCGTCGATCTCGCCGGGGGGCGCCAGCCGCTCGGCAACGAGGACGGCAGCGTGCAGGTCGTGTGTAACGGCGAGATCTACAACGCCCCGGCGCTCCAGGACGAGCTGACGGCGCGCGGCCATCGGTTGCGGAGCCGATCGGACGTCGAGGTGATCGCGCACCTCTACGAGGAGCTGGGCCCCGCGGCGGTGGGGCGGCTCGAGGGGATGTTCGCCTTCGCGCTCTGGGACGGGCGCGCGCGGCGGCTCGTCCTCGGCCGCGACCGGGTGGGGATCAAGCCGCTCTACGTCGCCGAGGGCGAAGGCCGGCTCCTGTTCGGCTCGGAGGCGAAGTGCCTGCTCGCGGGGGGCCTCGACGCGCGCATCGACCCGCAGGCGCTGCACGACTACCTCACGCTCGGGTACGTCCCGGGGCCGGCGAGCATCTTCGCCGGCGTGCGCCAGCTGGCACCCGGGCACGTGCTCGTGGCCGAGCCGTGGCGCGCCGGGTCACCCGTGCGTGTCGAGCCCTACTGGGGGCTCCGCGGCCACGTGGCGCCGCCGCCGCCCGGACGCACCGAGGCGGACTGGCAGGCGGCGCTCTCGGCGACGCTCAAGGCCGCGGTCGCCAGCCACCTGATGAGCGACGTGCCCCTCGGCGTCTTCCTCTCGGGGGGGCTCGACTCCGGCACCATCGTGGCGTTGATGGCCGAGCTCGGGGTTCGTCCGATCCGAACGTTCACGATCGGCTTCGAGGAGAAGACCTTCGACGAGACCCGGATCGCGCGCGAGGTCGCGGCCCGCTACGGGACCGACCACCACGAGCTGATCGTGCGGCCGGACGCCGCCGCGCTGCTGCCGAAGCTCGTCCGCCACTTCGACGAGCCGTTCGCCGACTCCTCGGCGATCCCCGTCTACTACCTCTCGCAGCTCGCGCGCGAGCACGTGACGGTCGTGCTCTCCGGCGAGGGCGGCGACGAGATGCTCGGGGGGTACGAGACCTACCGCGCGCGCCGGATCGCCCGCCTGTACGCGCGCCTGCCCGAGGTCGTGGGCGGCCGCCTCATTCCCGCGCTCGTGCGCCGCCTGCCCGTGTCGCACGCCCGCGTGAGCTTCGACTACAAGGCGAAGCGCTTCGTGGGCGGCGCCTACCTGTCCGCCGCCGCCGGGCACCTGTGGTGGAAGACGGTGCTCGACGAGGACGGGAAGGCCGCGCTCTACGGGGGCGGGCAAGCGACGGAGCGGGCGGCCACCGTGCGTCTCTTCGAGGCGGCGTTCGCGGAGGGCGACGGCGACGAGCTCGACCGCCTGCAGTTCGTCGACGGCACGCTGTACCTGCCGAGCGACATCCTGGTGAAAGTCGATCGCATGAGCATGGCGCACTCCCTCGAGGCCCGCGTGCCGTTCCTCGACCGGGCGGTCGTGGAGTTCTCGCGTCGCCTGCCGTCGCGGCTGCGGCTGCGGGGGCTCACCACCAAGTATCTCCTGCGCCGGGCGATGGCCGGCCGCTTGCCCGAGGCGGTGACCGCGGGGCGCAAGCGCGGCTTCAACGTGCCGATGCCCGCGTGGCTTGCCGGCGACCTGCGCGACTTCACGCGCGACCTGCTCGCGCCGTCGCGTCTGCGCCGGCAGGGGTTGCTCGACCCGCGCGCGGTCGAGCGGCTGCTCACGGAGCACGCGGCGAAGCGGGCGGATCACAGCCGCGCGATCTGGACGCTGCTGGTCCTCTCGGTCTGGCACGACGAGGTGCTGCACGGCGTGCCGCCGGCGGCACGGGCGTGTGCATGAGCCGTCCGATGGAGGGACCCGTGAGCGCTCTCGAGGCCGTCACGACGCGCGCGAACCCGTCGCTCGCCTTCGGCGACCTCGGGCTCGAGCCCGACGGGCGCTGGGGCCGGTGGTGGCAGGTGGTGGTGGCCGTGGTCGGGCTCGCCCTGATGTCGCCGGCGATTCTGCTGATCGCGATCGCGATCAAGCTCACCAGCACGGGCCCCGTGCTCTACCAGGGAACGCGCATCGGCAAGAACCTCGAGCCGTTCACGATCTACAAGTTCCGCACGCTGCTGCTCGACGCGGAGCAGCGCATCGGCGGCCGATTGCTGAGCGCGTCGGACGCGCTCTACACTCCGATCGGGCGGTTCCTGCGGCGTACCAAGCTCGACGAGATCCCCCAGCTCATCAACATCCTGCGCGGGGAGATGAACTTCGTCGGGCCGCGCCCCGTGCGCCCGGTGTTCCTCGCCACCTCGATGCGCGAGATTCCGAACTACGCGGCCCGGTTCGTCGTGCGCCCGGGCATGACCGGCTTGGCGCAGCTCCGCGGCGGCTACTTCACCCACCCGCGCGACAAGCTCCGCTACGACGTTCTCTACATCCGCAACAAGGGGTTCTGGCTCGACGTGAAGCTCGTGCTGGCGACCTTCGTGAAGCTCCTCAACCGCTGGCTCACGCTCGGGCTGCTGCTCGCCCTCATCTTCCTCTGCGCGTCGTTCCTCCCCGCAGTGTTCCGCGGGCCCTTCGAGGTCGCGGTCGGCGGGTTCCACGTCTCGCCCTTCGAGGCCCTCGGCCTGCTGCTCACGGGGGCCGCGCTCGCGCGGCAGATTCCCGCTCACCGCCTCTACCTCTATCAGACGCCCACGAACCTCCCGATGGCCTGCTTCGTCGGCTTCCTCCTGCTGGCCGGCGTCGTCGGCGGTGACCTGGTGCCGCGGCTGCGGGACCTCGCGTACTTCAGCGCCTCGGGCTTCCTCCTCTACTTCCTCGTCGTGAGCGGCGACATGAACCCGACGTTCGCCCGGCGGGCGACGCGCGTCGTGGCGCTCGCCGCGGTGGCGGTGGCGGTCGTCGGCCTGCTCGAGCTGGTGGTGCGCTCGCGGGGGCCGGGTGGGGCGGAGGCCGCGGTCGCCCAGGTGCGCATCGGCTCGACGCTCGGCAACCCGGTCGCGCTCGCCGCCTACCTCGTCCTCGGGGTGCCGCTCGTGCTCGTCGAGCTGGTCTGCGCCGAGGGGCGGGAGGAGCGTGACTTCTGGCTCATCAGCACGACCCTGGTGATCGTGGCGGTGCTCCTCACCCAGACGCGCACCGGGCTGCTCGCGCTGTGGCTCACCGGGACGGTGTTCAGCTGGCGCGTGTCGGGCCGCGCCTTCCGCCTCGTCGTCGGCTCCGCGCTCGGCTTCGTCGCGATTCTCGTGATGACCGGCGCGCTCCGCCTCTCCCCGGCCGATCTGAGCGCCGAGTGGACCCGCCGCGTGGCGGTCACGGCCGAGACGCTGTCGAGCGAGGTCCACTCGCTGCGCGGCCTGGTGGGTGCCTCGCCGGGCAAGGGCGCCGTCGCGGTCGTCGCGGTCGACGCCGGCGCCGCCGGGCCGCAGCTCACGCACGCCGAGAACATGCACCTGCTGCTCACGCTGCGCGAAGGTCTGGTCGGCTGGGCGCTCATGATGTGGATCATCGGGGCCGCCCTGGTCGGCATCTACCGCGGCAGCCGGCTGGTAGCCGACCCGCGGCTCGCGCTTGTCCTCTGGGCGATCTTCTCCTCGGGCGTCGGATTCCTGCTGTCGATGGCGAACTTCAACGCGTTCTACAACCCGACCGTGCAGATCGCCTTCTGGGGGCTGCTCGGCGTCGGCACCGCCATCGTGACCCACTTGAACGGACGGCGGCCGAGCTTCAACGTGATCTATCGCTTCGGGCAAGGAGACTGAAGGGAGGCAGGGCAGTGGCGATGCGACCCAACGGATCCCCACCGAAGGAGTCGCCCGCGAGCGCCGGCGTCGGCCGCGTGACCTCGATGGCCCGCTGGCTCGCGCGGCGCCGTCAGGCGGCGGCCGCACCGCGGCTGTCCGTGGTGATGCCCGTGTACAACGCCGAACGCACGCTCGGGGAGTGCCTGGAGCGGCTGTTCCAGTCGACCTACCGCGACTTCGAGCTGATCCTCGTCGACGACGGCTCGACCGACCGTACGCGGGCGATCGCGAGCGACTTCCCCGCGCGCATCGTGACCAGCTCGGGCCGTGTCGGCCCGGCGGCCGCGCGCAACCTGGGCGCGCGGGTGGCCGAGGGCGACATCGTGTTCTTCATCGACTCCGACGTCATGGTCCGCCCGGACTCGCTCGCGGTGCTGATGGAGCGGTTCGAGGCGGACGAGGAGATCGACGGGCTCGTCGGCGTGCAGGCGGCGGACATGCGCTTCCGCAACCTCGCCAGCCAGTACAAGAACCTCTGGATGCGCTGGACCTACCTGCGCTGCACCGGTGACGTGCCGCTCTTCTACACGACGGCGGCGGCGATCCGCCGCGACGCGTTCCTGCGGGCCGGGGGCTTCGACCACGGCTACGGGACGCCGAACGTCGAAGACACGGCCTTCGGCCAGAAGCTCCGGCGGCTCGGGGTCCGGGTCCAGGTCCAGCCGGACCTCGAGGTCGAGCACGTGAAGCGCTACTCGCTGTGGACGATGCTGATGACCGACTTCCGGCGCGCCGTGAGCCTCACGCGCCTCAAGCTCCGCCACCGCCGCGATCTGGCCGACAACGACACGTCCGTGCCGGGCAGCTACATCGTGAGCATCCCGCTCGCCGCCTTCGGCGCGCTCGCGGTGCTGGCGGGGCTCCTGCTGCGGCTGCCCGTGGTGGCGGCGCTGGGGGCGCTGGCGGGGGCGGGGGTGCTGGCCCTCAACCGGGAGTTCCTCGACCAGATCCGCCGCAGCGAGGGTTTTCTGGTAGCGCTCGGGGCGGCGCCTCTGTTATGCCTGGAGCTGCTCGTCTCGGCGGCGGGCGCCGCCGTCGGCCTGGCGGGCTATCCCTTCGGCCGGCGATATTAGGGCGGCGGGTCGCGCGCGAGGAGGGATCACGATGGGCTATTGGGACTACCTCAAGCACGGGAGGAAGATGCTGCGCAAGCGCGGCGAGCTCCCCGTCTACCTCGTCTACTTCATCACCGACGCGTGCAATGCGAAGTGCAAGCACTGCCTCCTCGCCGACGGGGCTCATCCCGGCTGGGAGGAGCCGTCCATGGCCTATCGCAAGCAGGAGCTCTCCCTCGAGGAGATCGACAAGGTCACGACGAGCATCGGCAAGGGCAGTCTCATGTTCCTGCTGCCGACCGGCGGCGAGCCCTTCCTGCGCAAGGACATCGGGGAGATCATCAAGATCTTCCACAAGAACACCGGGGTGCGGAACGTGGGCATCCCGACCAACGGGAGCACCACGGCCCGCACCGTGTCGATCGTGAAGGACCTCGTCGAGACCTGTCCCGATCTCGACCTCCACATCGACGTGTCGATCGACGGGGTGGGCGCGCTGCACGACGAGATCCGGGTCTTTCCCGGCCTGTTCAAGCGGACCATCGAGACGTACAAGGCGCTGCGCGAGGTCGAGCGACACTACAAGAACTTCAGCGTGCAGGTCGAGACCACGGTCTCGAGACACAACGAGGATCATCTGATCGACAACTACGAGTGGTTCCGCCAGAACCTCGACGTCGACACGGTCTTCACGCTGCTCACGCGTGGGAGCCCGAAGGAACCGCTGTCGAAGTTCTTCGACGTCGAGAAGTACCAGACCTACGCCGACCACATGGAGAAGGAGTACAAGTCGGGCGCGCTGACCGGCTACGACTCCTTCCCGTTCGCGGACTTCATCAACGCCAAGCGCATCGTCCGGCACAACCTCATCGCCAAGATCGTGCGCACGAACGAGTACCAGATTCCCTGCTACGCGGGGAACCTCGGCGGTGCGATGTTCGCCAACGGCGACGTGTACCCGTGTGAGCTGCTGATCGACCGCAAGCTCGGCAACGTCCGGGACAGCGGGTACGACTTCCGCAGCATCTGGTTCAGCCGCCAGGCGGAGGAGACGCGCAAGTTCATCCGCGAGTCGAAGTGCTTCTGCACCTACGAGTGCTTCCTCACCATCAACATCCTCTTCAATCCCCGCATGTTGCCGTCGGTGCTCAAGGAGTGGTCGAGCCTCAAGCTGCGCCGGGCGTGGCGGCGGCTCACCGGGCGGCAGCCGGCGCGGGCCACGGTCGGGACGTGCGGCGCCACGCCGGCGCGCGAGGCCGTGGTCGCGGACGCCTAGGCTTCGAATTCGAGCGGCCCTGCGCCCGCAGGCCGCGAGGGAGGTCCCCATGTATCGTGGCAAGCGCATCTCGGTGGTCATTCCGTGCCACAACGAGGAGGCCGGCATCCGCGCCGTTCTCGAGCAGATGCCGCCGCTGGTGGACGAGGTGGTCGTCGTCGACAACGCCTCGACCGACGGTACCGCCGCGGTGGCGCGCGAGCTCGGCGCGCGCGTCGTGCGAGAGGACCGCAAGGGCTACGGGCGCGCGTACAAGACGGGCTTCGCCAGCGCCCGCGGCGACGTCATCGTCACGATGGACGGCGACGGTACGTACCCGCCGGATTCGATCCCGCTGTTGCTCCACGTGCTCGCCGAGGAGCGCATCGACTTCATGACCGCCTCCCGCTGGCGCTCGCGCAGCGGCAAGAACAAGAGCGCGATCCGCCTGCTCGGCAACGCCATCCTGTCGGGCGCGATGATGCTGCTGTTCTTCCGCTACATCTGGGACTCGCAGTCCGGGATGTGGGTGTTCCGACGCGACAAGCTGCCGCTCTTCCAGCCGCGGAGCGACACGATGGCGCTGTCCGAGGAAATCAAGATCCTCGCCTTCACCGCCCCCGAGCTGCGCTGCCTCGAGATGCCGATCTACTACGGGGAACGCATCGGCGAGAGCAAGCTCAACATCTGGCGCGACGGCTTCTACAACCTCTGGTTCCTCCTCAAGATGCGTCTCACGCTCGGACGCCGCCGGCGCGCGGGGCAGGTGATGGCGTTTCCGCGGCCGGACGCCGACGACGGCGGGCGCGACGCCCGGGTGGGATAGGCCGCCGGCGATGGCGCTGCCCCTGGGACACGCCGCGGCGGGGTACCTCGCCTACGAGGCCGTGCGGCCCGCCGGCCGCCACCGCCCGCGGTGGCTCGCGGCGGCGCTCGTCCTCGCCAACGCCCCCGACCTCGACTACGTGCCGGGTTTTCTCGTCGGCCATCCCGACACCTGGCACCGCGGCGGCACGCACTCGCTGGTCGCGGCGCTGGCGGTGGCGGCGGTGGCGGTCGCGCTCGCCGGTGCGCGCCGGCTGCCCTGGCGGCTCGCGCTCGGCGGCGCGCTCGCGTGGGCCTCGCACCTGCTGCTCGACTTCGTGACCGCGAACGCCGCACCCCCGAGGGGCATTCCGCTCCTCTGGCCGTTGACCGCCCGGACGTTCATCGCGGCCCACCCCCTGCTCGGCGAGATCGTGGTCGACGCCTCTGGGAGGGGGGCGTTCCTGCGGAGCCTCCTCGATGCGGGTGCGGCGCGCATCTGGCTCGAGCAGGGGGCCCTGCTCGTGTGCGCGGTGGCCGGCGTGCATGCCGTGCGAGCGCTGGCGGCGGCGCTCGTCACGCCGGTCGGCGGGGTGGCCCGCGACGACGGGTGAGCGGCGCCGTGCTCTGGGGGACGCTCTACGCCGCGCTGCTCGGCGTGCTCTTCGTCCGCGTGCGGACGGCCGACGCGCCGCCGCCCGAGCCCGCGCTGCCCGCGCCGGGCGAGCCCATCTGGCTGGTGCACGTCCACCATGCGCTCGTCTACGCCGTCCTCGCCGGCGCTCCGCTCGAGGCGGGCCTGGTCGGGGGGCACGCCGCGGCGCGGAGCGCCGGTGCCGCGCTGTGCGCGCTCGGCGTCGCGGGCTATCGCCTCGCCGGCCGCACCCTCGGCGGGGCGCTCTCGCCGCTGATCGAGCCGCGCCCGGGAGCGCCCCTCGTGACCAGGGGCCCGTATCGCTGGCTGCGCCACCCGATGTACCTGGCGCAGGCCCTGATCGTGCTCGGGGCGCCGCTCGTGCTCGGCTGCCGCTGGGTGCTCGGCCTCGCGGTGGCGGCAGTCGCCGTGCTCGTCGCCCGCACGCTGGTCGAAGAGACGGCGCTCGCCCGGAGGTTTCCCGAATATCGCCGCTATGCTGCCGGAACCAAGCGCCTATTCCCCTTCGTCTACTAGGCCGTCCGCGGCCGCGAGCGCGCCGCGTCGCCAGCCGGCGGTCGGTCGGCTGGCGGCCCGCCTCGCCCTCGGCGCCTGGGCAACGGTAGTCTACGCCGCCTACTACCTCGGCTACCTCCACGGCCGCTGATGATCGACGCGCTCCTCCTCCTCGCCGTCCTGCTCGCCGCGACCGCGGCGGGGTTCGCCGTGCTGCGCGCGCTCGACGGGCTGCCGCCCGCGCCGGCGGATCGCCTGCTGGCGGCGGCGGCGGCCGGGCTCGGCGTGGCCGGCGCAGTCGGGTTGGGTCTGGCCGCCGGAGGGGTGCTGCGGCCGCTTCCGCTCGCAGCGGTCGGGATCGTGGCGCTCGCGCTCGGAGGCGGTGACGTCGTGCGCGGGGTGCGCGCGGCGCTGGCCGAGCGACGGGGCTGGTCGTGGGCGGTGCTCGCGCCCTGCGCGCTCGTGCTGGCCGCGGAGGCGGTGACCATGCTCGCGCCGCCGGTCGGCGGTGATCAGACGAAGTACCAGCTCGTCTACCCCCGCCTCTACGCCCGCGCCGGCGGGCTCGTCGAGACCCCGTGGAGCTTCTGGGGGCAGATGCAGTACCTGCAGAACTTCGACTTCGCGATCGCGTTCGCGCTGCGCGGCGACGTGCTCGCGCGTTTCGTGAACGGCGCCTTCGGCGTGCTCGCCACGCTCGGGCTCGCCGCCCTGGCGCGGCGGCACCTCGCGCGCGGGGCCGGGCGCGTGGTCGCGCTCGTCTTCTTCACGCTGCCGATCACGTGGTCGCTCATGACGCGCGCGGGCTCGGACTTTCCGGTCGTGCTCTACGCCGCGCTGGGCGTCTCGGCGCTGCTCGACTGGCGGGCGAGCGGCGCCGCGGGCGATCTCCGTCGCGCGGCGCTGATGGCGGGGCTCGCCGGCGGCAGCAAGGTGATGGGGCTGCTCGTCCCGGCGCTGCTCGGGCTCGGGATGCTGATCGTGCTCGCCCGGCGGCCGCGGCCGCCCGCGCGCGCGCTCGCCGCGGCGCTCGTCTTCGGCGTGGTGGCGCTCGTGAGCGCCTGTCCGTGGTACGTCCGCAACGCGGTCGACACCGGCAATCCCATCTATCCCTTCGGCTACCGGGTCTTCGGGGGACGCTGGTGGAGCGCGGCGGCGAGCGACTACCTCGCCGATTACTACCGGGCCTACCAGACGACGTGGGCGGAGCGGCGGGCGGGGACGCCCTACGCGGGCCTGGCCGTGCTGCGGTTTCCCTGGGACCTCACGATGCACCCGGAATCCTTCGAGAAGGGCGCGCGGCAGAGCCTCGACGTCGGGCCGGTGGTGCTCGCGTTCGTCCCGGCTCTCGGGCTCGTCCGTCGGCGCCGGCGCGCGGTCTTCGCCGTGGCCGCGTTCGGCGCCGCGTACGTCGGGATCATCGCGGGAGCGGCCTGGGCGCACCCGCGCTACGTGCTGCCGGGAATCGCGCTGCTGCTCGTGTCCGCGGTGCCGGCCGCCGCGGCGCTCGCCGGCCGGCGGCTCTTCGCGCTCGTGGTCGCGCTCACCGTGGCCGGCAACCTCGCCGTCACGAGCAAGCTCTTGCGGCCGCTCTGGCCCGACCAGGTCCGGGTGGCCTTCGGCCGCATGCGTCCGACCGAGTTCCTGCGACGGCATTCGGACGAGTGGGTCTTCTGGGAGCGCGCGAACGCCGTCGTGCCGCCGGGAGGGCGCGTGCTGGTGCTCGAGAAGATCCCGCACCCCTACTACATCGAGCGGCCGTTCGTGCTGGCGAGCTATCTCGAGCAGGGCCTGCTCGACTATCGGACTCTCGAGACCCCGGTGGCGTTCGCCGGGGCGGCCCGGCTCCTCGGCGTCACCCACGTCGCCGTGGACGTGGCCGGCCTCGAGGCCGAGGGGGACCCGTTCGAGGCCCGCGTGACCGCGCTCTGGCGCCGGTTCTTGAGCGAGGAATGCGAGCCGGCGCTGCGCGCGGGGGGCTTCGGGCTCTACGTGCTGCGCACACCGACCGCGCTCGCAGCGGCGGGGGAGGGAGCCCGTGGCTGAGCGCGGGCGGCGGGGCGAAGGGGCGCTCGCGCGCGATTCCCTCGGGGTGTTCGGCGCGCAGATCGCGACCACGATCTTCGGCGTCCTCACCGGCATCATCACCGCCCGTGTGCTCGGTCCCACCGATCGCGGCCTGTTCAACGTCCTCATGCTGCTGCCGATCACGCTGTCGAACTTCGTCAAGTTCGGGATTCCGCAGGCGAACGTCTACTTCATGCGCCGGCGGGGCGCGGACGCCTCCGACGTGGCCTCGAACTCCGTGTGGATCGCCCTCGCGCTGGGAGGCGGGCTGGCGATCGTCTGCTACGGTGCGCGCGGGTGGATCCTCGCACGCTTCTTTCCCGGCGCGTCGCCGCTGATGTTGGAGGCCTCCCTCGTGCAGCTCCCGTTCGTCGTCGTCCAGGCCTATTTCCTCGGCATCCTCCAGGCGCAGGAGCGGTTCCGGGAGTACAACATTCAGACGGTCGCGCCGACGGTGCTCGCGCTCGTCGGCATGGCGGTCGTTCTGCTCTGGCTCAAGCTCGGCCTGGCCGGCGCGGTGCTCACGCAGACGGCGATCGTGCTCGCGATCACGGTCTGGATCGGGATGCGGGTCCATCGCTTCGCGCCGCTGCGGATGCGGTGGAACGGGCGGCTGGCGCGCGGCATGCTCACCTTCGGCACCAAGTCCTACCTCCAGACCCTGGCCTCGACGCTGCACTTCCGCATCGACCAGTACATGATCGTCTACCTGCTGAATCCGACGCAGGTCGGGTACTACGGCGTCGCCGTGAGCCTCACGAACCTGCTGCTCAAGATCTCCGACGCGGCGGGGACGGTCCTCTTCCCGCGCCTGGCGGCGTCGGGCGATCGCCATGCCCACGCGGCCACCTCGCGCGTCTGCCGTACGACGCTCTTCGTGACCGTCGCCGTCGCGCTCTGCTACGCGACCGTCGGCCCGCTCGCGATCCGCGTCCTCTACGGGCAGCGTTTCCTGCCGTCGATCCGCCCGATGCTGCTGATGCTGCCCGGGATCGTGATGATCTCCCTCTACCTGATCCTCACGCGGAACTTCACGAGCCGCAACCGTCAGGAAGTCAACATCGTCGCGGCGTTCGCCGCGCTGGCGATCAACGTCGGCTGCAACTGGGTGCTGATCCCGCGCTGGGGGATCGCCGGCGCGGCGATCTCGACGGCGATCTCGTACTCGATCGCCGCCGTGCTGCTGCTGGTCGTGTTCGTGCGCGAGTCGGGCCACACGGTGGCCGAGACCGTGGTGGTGGAGCGGGCGGACGTGGACGCGCTCGTGCGCGTGGTGTTCCGCCGGCCGCGGCGGGCGCCGCTCGCCGCGAGTTTGCGGGCCTCCGCGATCCCCGATACATCGCGGAAGGAAGCATGACCTCGGCGAAGCTCCTCGTCATCGGGCTCGACTCGGCCGCGCCGGCTCTCGTATTCGATCGGTGGCGCGACGAGCTGCCGACGCTCGGCGCGCTGATCGCCCGCGGGGCGCACGGCCGCCTGCGTAGCTCGAACCCGCCGATCACGGTGCCGGCGTGGACGGCGATGATGGCGAGCCGGGACCCGGGGGAGCTCGGCTTCTACGGCTTCCGCAACCGCAAGGATCACTCCTACGACGGCTACCAGTTCGCCAACTCGGCGCTGGTGCGGGCGCCGCGCCTGTGGGACCTGCTCGGCGAGGCCGGGATGCACTGCGTGGTGCTGGGTGTGCCGCAGACCTACCCGCCGTCGCCGATCCGGGGCGAGATGGTGAGCTGCTTCCTCACGCCGTCGACGCAGAGCGCGTACACGTACCCGGTCGAGCTCAAGGCGGAGGTCGAGGCGGTGACGGGCGGCTACGTGCTCGACGTCGAGGACTTCCGCACGCCGGACAAGGAAGGGCTGCTGCGGCGGGTGTACGAGAAGACCGACAAGCACCTGGCGCTCGCCAAGCACCTGCTGCGCAGCCGGCCGTGGGACTTCTTCATGCTCGTCGAGATGGGCGTCGATCGCATCCATCACGGGTTCTGGAGCTACATGGACCCGGCGCACCACAAGTACGAGGCCGGGAACCCCTTCGAGTCGGCGATTCTCGACTACTACCGCCACGTCGATCGCGCCCTCGGCGAGCTGCTGTCGCTCTGCCCGCCCGAGACGCTGGTGCTGGTGGTCTCCGACCACGGCGCGAAGAAGATGGATGGCGGCATCTGCTTCAACGAGTGGCTGATGCGCGAGGGGTTCCTCACGCTCGCGGCCCGGCCGACGAAGCCGACGCCGATCGGCCGCGTGCCCATCGACTGGGGACGCACCCGGGCCTGGGGCGACGGCGGCTACTACGGGCGCCTGTTCATGAACGTGCGCGGTCGCGAGCCCTCGGGCACCATCGACCCGGGCGACTACGAGCGGGTGCGCGACGATCTCATCGCCGGCATCGAGGCGATCTGCGATCCCCAGGGGCGCAACATCGGCTCGAAGGCGTACCGGCCCGAGGACGTCTATCGCCGCGTCACCGGGGTGGCGCCCGACTTGATCGTGTACTTCGGCGACCTCGACTGGCGCTCGGTGGGCGCGGTGGGCACCGGCGGCATCCACACCTTCGAGAACGACACGGGCCCCGACGAGGCGAACCACGACTGGTACGGGATCTTCGTGCTCTCGACGGCCGGGGCGGCCGCGCCGGTCACCGGCCGGCTCGCCGACGTCTCGATCTACGACGTCGCGCCGACGCTGCTCAAGCTGCTCGGCCGCCCGGTGCCCGAGGGCCTGGCGGGCACGGCGCTCTGGTAGGAACGGGTCGTGCGCACGGTCGCGGTCGACATTCTCACCGGGTTCCTCGGCAGCGGGAAGACCACGCTGCTGCGGCACGTGCTCGACCACGGGCTCCGCGGCAAGCCCGTGGCCGTGATCATGAACGAGATCGGCGAGGTGGGTATCGACGGCCGGGTGGTGACCGGCCTTTCCAACGTCGAGAAGATGGTCGAGCTGTCGAGCGGCTGCATCTGCTGCGCGATCGACGACTACAAGTTCGACCTGGCCGTGCAGGAGATCATCGAGACGGCCAAGCCTCACCTGATCGTCATCGAATCGACGGGGCTCGCCGATCCCGAGCCGCTGGCCTACCGGGTGAAGGCCGCGGGGCTCGGGCTCGACGCGGTGATCACGGTCGTCGACGCCGACAACGTCGAGCGGCATCTGCGGGAGACGCAGGTGGCGCGCGCGCAGATCGAGGCGGCGGACTTCCTGGTGCTGAACAAGATCGACCTCGTCCCCGCGGCGGGGGTGGCGCGCCTCGAGAAGCGGCTGCGGCGCCTCAACCCGCGGGCGGAACGGATGCGGACGGTGCGCGGTGCGGTGGAGAGCGACGTCCTGTTCGCGACCGGGGTGGCCGCCTACCGCGAGCACGCCCGCGCGCGTTCCGATCACCTGCACGCCGACGGCATCGGGAGCTTCCTCTACCGCTCGACCGCGCCGCTCGAGCAGGAGGCCTTCGAGCGCGTGCTGGCGGGCCTGCCCGCGGACATCCTGCGGGCCAAGGGGATCGTCCGCTTCGCCGGCCGCGACTGGCACTGCCTGTTCAACTTCACCTGCGGCCGCCACGAGCTCACGTGGCTGAAGGTGCCGGCAGCGACCGAGAGCCAAGCGGTCTTCATCGGCCGCCGCCTCGACCGACATCGGGAGCGGCTGCTCGCCGCGCTGGCGGCCTGCGAGACTACCGACGAAAGGAGAGCCGAGAATGGCTGAACGCGACCCGCACCCCCCCGAGAAGCAGCCCACGCCGACGTCGCCCGCCGACGCCGCCTACACCGAGGAGGAGGAGGCCGAGGTGCAGAAGCGGCTGGAAGAGCTCGGCTACGTGGAGTGAGCCCGAGCCGGTTGCGGCCGGCCCCCCCGGACTGCTTTCCCCCACGGCCGCCCGTCGTGGCGGCCTCCGCCGGCGCCCCGCCTCCGCACGGAGGCCGGGCGCGATCGAGAAAGGACCCCCCATGCAGGAGCTGACCGAGAAGATCCGTCGTCACCAGGCGCGCTGCGGCGTCATCGGCCTCGGCTACGTCGGGCTGCCGCTCGCCCTCGAGTTCGCCCGCGCCGGCTTCCACGTGACCGGCATCGACGTCGACCGGCGCAAGGTCGACTCCATCCTCGCGGGTCGTTCCTACGTGGTCGATCTGGCCGGTGCGGAGATCGCCGAGCAGGTAGGCGCCGGGCGGCTGGCGGCGACCGACGACTTCACGGTCATCCGCGAGCTCGACACGATCAACATCTGCGTGCCCACCCCGCTGCGCAAGACGAAGGACCCCGACCTCACCTATGTCGTGTCGGCGGTGAACGAGATCGGCAAACACCTTCGTCGGGGCCAGCTGGTGGTCCTCGAGAGCACGACCTATCCGGGGACGACCGAGGAAGTCGTGCTGCCGGCCCTCGAGGCCGCCGGGCTGCGCGTCGGGCAGGACTTCTGCCTCGCTTTCTCGCCGGAGCGCATCGATCCGGGCAACAAGCAGTTCAACACGCGCACGATCCCGAAAGTGGTGGGCGGCGTCACCCCGCAGTGCACCGAGGCGGCGGTGGCCCTCTACTCGCAGTGCATCGACACGGTCGTCGCGGTCTCGTCGACGCGCGTCGCCGAGATGGTGAAGCTCCTCGAGAACACGTTCCGCAGCGTCAACATCGGCTTGGTCAACGAGATCGCGCTCGCCTGCAACGCGCTCGGCATCGACGTCTGGGAAGTCATCGACGCCGCGAAGTCGAAGCCGTTCGGCTTCATGCCCTTCTACCCCGGCCCCGGGCTGGGCGGCCACTGCATCCCGATCGATCCCTTCTACCTGTCGTGGAAGGCGAAGATGAACGGCTTCGAGCCGCGCTTCATCGAGCTGGCGGGCCACGTCAACGAGAGCATGCCCCGCTTCGTGGTCGAGAAGATCACCGACGCGCTCAACCGGCACTCGAAGAGCGTGCGCGGCTCGCGCATCCATGTGCTCGGGGTCGCCTACAAGCGAGGCGTGAACGACCTGCGGGAGTCGCCGGCGCTCAACGTGATGAAGATGCTCGCCGACCGCGGGGCCATCCTCTCCTACAGCGACCCGTACATCCCCGCCGTCCGCGAGGAGGGCTTCGCGCTCGACGCGCTGCCGCTCGGCAACGGCACGCTCGCGGGGGTCGACTGCGTGGTGGTGCTCACCGACCACGCGGATTTCGACTACGGCGCGGTCGCGCGCGAGGCCCGCCTCGTCGTCGACACGCGCAACGCGCTGCGCGGGCAGCCCGGCGACCACATCGTGCGGCTCTAGGGAGCGAGCGGCATGAACCTCAAGCGGCGGATCCTGCTCGAGTACCGGCGGGTGCACGACGCCTCGCCGGCGGCGCCCTACCTCCACGCCCGCGACGGGCTGCCGCAGCGGCTCGGCGTGCCCTTCGAGACGCTCGAGCCCCACGTGCGTGAGCTCGAGCAGGGGCGCTTCCTGCACTGGAAGGCGCAGAACCTCTACAAGCTCTCCCCGCGCGGGCTCAAGGTGACCGGCGACCCGGCCGAGCTCGACCTCGAGTTCCCCGAGGAGTGAAGGAGTCAGCATGAGGCTTCGGAGGGTGTGGGCCGGCGCGGCCGGTGGGCTGCTCGGCGGCGCGTTGATCGGGGCGGTCGAGGCGCTGGTCGCCTGGGCGCACGCGCACGGGGCGGGGGAGACGCCCGCACTCGCCTGGGCGCTCGTCGTCTACGGGCTCGTGGGTGGCGGGTGTGGGCTCGGGTTCGGTGTGGCGGCCGCCGCGCTCGGCACCGACGGGTTCGCCCTCGGGCTCGCCGGCACCGCCGCCGGCCTGGGCTTCGTCGTCGCACGCTTCCGGATCGTACGCGACGTGCTGCTCGAGCAGGTGCCCCACGGCCCGGTGCCGACGCTCGTCCAGCTCGGCGCGCTCGCCGGCACCGTCGCCGTGGCCGCATTCGCGTGGGCGCGGCTGCGCGGCGCCGAGGAACGCGCCCGCTGGCTCGCCAACCCGCTCGGCGCGGCGGTGCTGGTGGGTGCCCTGGCAGGGGCGTGGGCGGGCGGCGTGGCGCTGCGCGGGGCGCCGCCCGCGCCGGCTCCGGTCACCCGCGGCCCTGCGCCCACGGCGGCGCCCAACGTGGTGCTGATCGTGGTCGACACGCTGCGGGCGGACCGCCTCGGCTGCTACGGCTACGGGGGGGCGCACACGCCGCGCATCGACGCGCTCGCGGCCGAGGGCACGCGGTACGCCGACACGTTCGCGCAGGCCTCGTGGACGCGACCGTCGTTCGCCACGATCTTCACGAGCCTCTACCCATCGTCGCATGGCGCCGTGCACAAGGCGGATAGCCTGCCCGACCGGGTCGACACGGTCGCCGAGGTGCTCGCCCGCGCCGGCTACTACACCGTGGGCTTCCCCGACAACGCCAACATCTCGCCCGCCTTCAACTTCGGGCAGGGCTTCGCCGAGTATCACTACCTCGCCCCGGCCCTGTTCTTCCACGCGGACGAGACCGCCGCGGAGCTGACGCTCTACAGCGGGCTGCGGCTGGTGCGCGAGCGCTTCCTCGCCCGGGCGATGGACGTCCACCACTACTACCAGCCCGCCGAGGTCGTCACCGCGGCGGTGGAACGGTGGCTCGACTCGCCCGCCGCGCGCCAGCGGCCGTTCTTCCTGTTCGTCCACTACATGGACCCGCACGACCCGTACTTCGTGCATCCGTTCGACGGGGAGGGATACGCGCGCGTCGCCAATCCGAATCCGCCTGCGAGCGTGGCCGAGCAGTACCGGCGGCTCTACGACGGGGAGCTCGCCTACCTCGACGAGCACCTGGGCGCGCTCTTCGACGACCTCGCCCGCCGCGGCCTCTTCGACGGGAGCCTGATCATGCTCACCGGGGACCACGGCGAGGAATTCCAGGAGCACGGCGGCTGGTGGCACGGCACCACGCTCTACGACGAGCAGACCCACGTCCCCTTGATCGTGAAGCCGCCGCAGGGCGGGGCGCGGGGCCGGGTGGTCGACGGCCTCACGACCAGCCTCGACATCGCCCCCACCATCCTGGCGGCGGCGCGCGTGCCCGTGCCCGCGGCCATGCAGGGGAACGTGCTCCCGCTCGACGACGCGCCCGTCGCCGGGCGCGAGCGCGTGTTCTCGGAGACCGACCTCGAAGGCAACGTCGTGCAGGCCGTGCGGACGCCGACGTGGAAGTTCATCACGGCGAACCCGGGCAATCCGCGCGGGCTCAAGCCCGAGGAGCTGTACGACCTGGCGCGGGACCCGGGCGAGCACACCGACCTCGCCGCGCAGGAGCCGGCGGAGCGCGAAACGCTGCGGGCCGCGCTCGGCCGCTCGCTGCTCGAGGCGCGCGCGCACGCGGGCTCCGGGCAGCAGACCGACGTCGACGCGGTCACGCAGGAGCGGCTGCGGGCGCTCGGCTACGTCAACTGATGCCGCCGCTCCTCGTCATCGGGCTCGACGGCGCGACGCTGGACCTCGTCGAGCCGTGGGCGGCGGCGGGGGTGCTCCCGCACCTCGGCGCGCTGATGGCGCGGGGCGCCTGGGCGCGCCTGCGCTCGACGCTGCCGGCGGCGACGTTCCCGGCCTGGACCTCGCTGGTGACCGGGGTGAACCCGGGTCGCCACGGCGTGCTCGACTTCACCGAGCGCGTCCCCGGAACCTACCGCCTGCGGCTGGTCAACCGCACGCACCGTCGGGTCCCGGCGCTCTGGAACCACCTCGACGCCGCGGGGCGGCGCACGGCGGTGCTCACGGTGCCCGGCACCTATCCGCCCGAGCCCATCGACGGGGTGATGGTGAGCGGATGGGACAGCCCGCTCGCGACCGGCATCGACGGCTCGTTCGTGCATCCTCGCGGCTTCTACGCCGAGATCCGGCGCCTGATCGGGCGCCTGCCGTTCGCTGACTTCCAGGAGGTGGCGACCGGCGCCGGGTGGCACGGGCGTGCGCTCGCGAGCCTGCTCGATGGCGTGAAGCGCCGGACGGCACTCGCGGCGGCGTTGCTGCGCCGCGAGCGCTGGGACGCCCTGATGGTCGTCTTCGGCGAGTCGGACACGGTGGCGCACCACTTCTGGCGCTTCCACGACCCGCGCTCGCCGCGGCACGAGCCCGGCCGGCACGCGGACGCGGTGCGCCGGGTGTACGTCGCGTGCGACGCCGCGGTCGGCGCCCTCGTGGCCGCGGCTCCCGCGGACGCCGTGGTCGCCGTGGTCTCCGACCACGGCTCGGGGGGCGCCGGGGACCGGGTCGTGCACCTGAACCGCCGCCTCGCGGATGCGGGCCTGCTCGCCTTCCGGCCGGGGGCGCGGCCCGGGATGCTCGGTCTCGTCCGCGGGGCGGCGCTGCGCGCCGTGCCGCCGCGCGCGCAGGGGGCGCTCGTCCGGCGCGTGCCCGGGCTCGCCGGGCGGATCGAGGGGCGCCACCGCTACGGCGCGGTCGACTGGCGGCGCACGGTGGCGTTCTCGGACGAGCTCGACTACCACCCGAGCGTGTGGATCAACCTGCGCGGCCGCGAGCCGGAGGGCACGGTGGCGCCGGCGGCCTACGCGGCGGCGCGCGAGCGAGCGGCGGCGGTGCTCGCGAGCTGGCGCGACGAGCAGGGGCGGGCGGTGGTCTCGCGCGTGTGGCGTCGCGAGGACGTCTACCACGGTGCGTGCGTCGGCCGGGCCCCCGATCTGCTGCTCGAGCTGGCCGAGCAGGACGGCTACCGCCCGTCGTGCCTGCCGAGCGGCGGACCCGGGCCGGCGCTGCGGCGGCTCCTGCCCGCCGAGCGCGGCGCCGGCAAGGGCGCCGGGATGGATGGCAGCCACCGCCGCGAGGGGCTGATCGTGCTGGCGGGCCCGGGGGTGCGCGCGGCGGGCGAGCTGCCGGCGGCCGAGATCACCGACGTGCTGCCGACGCTGCTCGCGCTTGCCGGGCTCGCGGTCCCCGCGGGGCTCGACGGCCGGCCGCTCGGAGCGGCGCTCGCGCGGCCGGCGCGCTTCGCCGCGGCGGCGCCGGGGCCGCCGCCGCCGGTGCCGCAGGATCTCGACCATACCGCGGCGCGCGAGATCACCGCGCGGCTCGCCGCGCTCGGTTACCTCTGATGCGCGTCGCGCTCGCCATCGCCGGCCCGTATCCGGCGCTGCGGGGATCGCAGGTGCTCGTGGGCCAGCTCGCCCGGGGGCTGCGGGCGCGCGGTCACGAGGTGATGCTGGTCACCTACGGGCGCCACCTCGGCGACCGTCCCGGGCTGCGTCCTGAGCGGCTCGTGCTCGACGCCGTTCTCGCGCTGCGCCTGTGGCGCTGCGTCCGGGGCGCTGCGGTCGACCTGATCCACGCGCACAACTACGAGGCCGCGCTCGCGGGCCTGCTGGTCGCACGCGCCACCGGCCGCCCGCTCGTCTACCACGGGCACAGCGCGCTCGCCGAGGAGCTGCCGACCTACGCGCGTGGCGCCGTGGCGCGCCGCTGGCTCGGCCGTCTCGGCCGGTTGCTCGACGGGGCCGTGCCCCGGCGGGCGGACTTCTGCATCGCGGTGACCGAGGAGCTGGGCGCGCGTCTACGGCGAGCGGGCGTGCCGGCAACCGACCTCGCGTGCATCGCGCCGGCGAGCGTGCCCGAGGAGGTCGCGCGGGGGGTCGACGGCGGCCCGGCGGCCGCCGACGCGCTGGTGTGCTACGCGGGCAACCTCGACGGGTACCAGAACCTGCGCTTTCTCGTCGACGTGTTCGCGCGGGTGCGTGCGCGCCTTCCCCGGGCGCGGCTGGTGCTCGTGACCCACGAGGGCGCCGCCGCGGTGCGGGCGGCCCCCGGCGTGGAGGTGCTGCGCGTGCGCTCCTACGGGGAGGTCCGCCGGCGGCTCGCCACCGCGCACGTCGCCGTCTGTCCGCGCACCGAGCGGTCCGGCTTCCCGATGAAGCTCCTCAACTACATGGCGGCCGGCAAGGCGATCGTCGCGGCTGCGGGCTCGGCGAAGGGACTGCGCGACGGCGTCACCGGGCGCATCGTCCCCGACGGGGACGCTGCCGCCTTCGCCGCGGCGATCGTCGAGCTGCTCGGCGACCCGGCCGAGCGCGCGCGCCTCGGCGCGGCTGCGCGCCGCGCGGTCGAAAGCCCCGCGGCGTGGGAGCAGGTGCTCCAGCGCATCGAGTCCATCTATCAGCACGTGCTGGCGCGCAGGCCGCCGCGCCTGGTGCCGGTGGCGTGCACGGAGTGAGCCGATGACCCTGCGTCCACGGGTGGCGATCACCATGGGAGACGCCGCCGGGATCGGTCCCGAGATCACGGTGAAGTCGCTCGCCGAGCCGCGCGCCTTCGACTGGTGCATCCCGCTGGTGCTCGGCGATGCGCGCATCCTCGAGCGCGCGCTCGACGCGACCGGCGTGCGCCTCGGGCTGCGCGCGATCGGGCGTCCCGCCGAGGCGCGCGGCGAGCCGGGAACGCTCGACGTGATCGACTACGCCGACGTCGACGTGGGCGCGCACCGCTGGGGCGAGGTCGCCGCGTCGAACGGCGCCGCGGCGGTGCGCTATACCCGCGAGGCCGGACGGCTCGCGCTGGCGGGCGAGATCGACGCGATCGTGTCGGCGCCGCTCAACAAGGAGGCCATGCACCTCGCGGGATTCCGCTACGAGGGGCAGACGGAGATCTTGGGCGAGCTCACGCGCAGCCGGCCGGCTATGGTCATGGTCGTCGACCGGATGCGGCTCATGCTGTTCACCAACCACATGGCGCTGCGGGCGGTATGCGACTACCTGCGCACCGACCGCGTGCTCGACCGGCTCGTGCTCGCCGACGCCGCGCTGCGTGACATGGGCATCGCGCGGCCGCGCATCGCGGTCGCCGGGCTCAACCCGCACGCCGGCGAGCAGGGGGCCTTCGGCCGCGAGGAGATCGAGGCGATCTCCCCGGCGATCGCGGCGGCGCGCGCGCGGGGCATCGAGGCCCTCGGCCCCTTCCCGGCCGACACGGTGTTCTTGAAGGCGCGCGACGGCGCCTACGACCTGACGCTCGCGCTCTACCACGACCAGGGGCTGATGGCGGTGAAGCTCGTCGGCTTCGGCCGCGTGGTGACTCTGCTCGTCGGGCTCCCGCTCATCCGTACGTCGACGGGGCACGGCACGGCCAACGACATCGCGGGCAAAAACGTGGCCGACCACCGCAACCTGCTCGAGGCCATCCGGGTCGCGGCCGAGGTGGCCGCGGGCAAGCGCGGCTCGGGCGAGCCGGGGCTCGCCGCGGCCTTCGGCCGCGCGGCCTGAGGGGCGCCGTGCGCGTCATCGACATCTCCGTGCCGAACGGGCCGGGGCAGCACGTGTATCCGGGCGATCCCGAGCCGCGCGTCGAGCCGGTGCGGATGGTCGCAGGCGGCGACGTCTGCAACCTCTCGCTGCTGACGCTCGGCAGCCACACGGGCACTCACGTGGACGCGCCCTATCACTTCCTCGTGGACGGGGCGCGGCTCGGCGAGGTGCCGCTCGACCGGATGGTCGGAGAGGCGCTGGTGGCCGATCTGCGCGGCCGCCCCGCGGTCGACGCCGCGGCGCTAGCCGGGGTGCCCGCGCGCCCGGGCGACATCGTGCTCTGCCGGACCGACAACTCCGAGCGCTGGGCGCGGCCGGTCTTCCAGCGCGACTTCACCTACCTCACCGAGGACGCCGCGGGATGGCTCGTTGCGCGGGGCGTGCGTGCCGTCGGCATGGACTACCTCTCGATCGAGCGCTTCGGGAGCCCCGATTTCCCGGTGCACCACCGGCTGCTCGGCGCCGGCGTGTTCGTCATCGAAGGGCTCGACCTGCGCGGGGTCGTGCCCGGACGCTACACGCTGGTCTGCCTGCCGCTCAAGTTCCCCGACCTCGACGGCGCACCCGCGCGCGCCGTCCTGCTCGCGTGACCTTCCCATGGATGCGCTGCGTGTGATCGCCGACGACCTGACCGGCGCCTGCGACGTGGGGGCCGAGCTGTTGCCGTGGCCGAGCGGCGTGGCCGTGCAGCCGGCGCCGGGCGCGCGGGCGGCCGCCGGCGTGCCGGCGCAGGCGCTGTGCGTGCGCAACACCCAGAGCCGCACGCTCGCCCCGGCGCGAGCGGCGGAGCGGGTCGCATCGGCGCTGGCGGACGTCTCCCCGCGCTGGGCCGGCATCGTGCTCAAGAAGATCGACACCGGGCTGCGCGGCCAGCTCGGGGCGGAGCTCGACGCCGCCATGGACGCGCTCGGCAGCGACGAGGCGTTCGTGCTGCCGGCGATCCCGGAGGTCGGTCGCACGACGGAGGCGGGGCGCCAGATGATCGGCGGCGTGCCGGTGGATCAGACGGCATTCGCGCGCGATCCGCAGAACCCGATCGCCGACGCGAGCGTGCCGGCGGCGGTGGAACGCACGAGCCGCCGGCGGGCGGCGGTGATCGGCCTCGACGCGGTGCGCGAGCCGCGCGCACTGGCCGCCGCGGTCGATCGGGCGCGCGCGGGCGGCGCACAGGTGCTCGTCTGCGACGCGCAGACCGATGCCGACCTCGAGCGCGCGGTCCGCGGCCTGCTCGCGCGCGGCCGGCCGCTCCTGCTGGCGGGATCCGCGGGGCTCGCGCGCGCGCTGCGGCGGGTGCTCGGCCCCGAGCAGGGCAGCCGCCCGGCTCCCCCTGCGCTCGCGCGCGGTGCGGACGGCGGGGTGCTGGCGGTGGTGGGCAGCGCCCACCCGACGAGCCGCGGACAGGTCGAGCGTGCGGCGGGGCGCGGGCTGCTGCACGCGATTCCCGTCGACGGCGCGCGGGCGGAGGCGGCCGGGATCGCGGCCGGCGCCGCGCTGCGCACGGGGCGTGCGGTGGCGCTGGTCGCGCCCGTCGAGCGGGTGCCGGATCGTAGCGAGGAGATCGCCCGCGCGCTGCGGGCGGCGGCCCTGGCCGCGCTGGCGCGCGCGCGCCCCATCGGCCTGGCGCTGGTCGGCGGCGAGACCGCCTACCAGGTGCTCGACGGGCTCGGGCACCCGCCGCTCTGGCTGGTGAGCCGGCTCTGCCCGCTGGTCGTGCGCGCGCGGCTGCTCGCCGGCGCCTATGCCGGGCTCGCGCTGGTCACGAAGGGCGGCTCGACGGGCGCGCCCGATCTGCTCGGCCACATCGTGCGGCAGCTCGGGCGGAGCGGGCGCTGATGGAGGTCGCGGCCGGCTGCGTGGCGACGCTCGAGTACACGGTGCGGCTGGCCGGCGGGCAGGTCGTGGACTCGACGGGCGGCTGCGGGCCGATGGCCGTGCTCGTCGGCAGCGGCACGCTCTTCCCGGCGCTCGAGGAGCGGCTCGCGGGCATGCAGGCGGGCGAGACGCGCGAGTTCACGATCCCAGCCGCCGACGCCTTCGGCGAGTGGCGCCCCGAGCTGGTGCGCGAGATCCCACGCGAGCGGCTGCCCCCGGACCTGGCGCTCGAGATCGGCGCGGAGTACCGGCTGAAGGCCGCGGGCCACCGTCCGCTCCGCTTCCGCCTCCTTGAGATCGGCGCCGGCACGGTGCGCGCCGACTTCAACCTGCCGCAGGCGGGGCAGGCGCTGCACGCGACGGTCACCGTCGTCGCGGTGCGGGCGGCGACGCCGGACGAGGAGCGGCGGGGGCGGGTATGAGCGCCAGCGGCGCGAGCAGGCGGAATCCCGTTCGCCCGTCGATCGCCAGCGGCTTCCCCCATGTGCCGACGACCAGGTCGCGCGCGACCTGGCGCGCGGCGCGCTCGTAGCGCGCGTCGCCGGTGCGCGCCGCGAGGTACCCGAGCGGCAGCGCGTAGCGCGGGTCGCGCGCGCGCTCCGGGGCGGCGAGCAGCGCATCGGCGTAGCGCACGAGCCAGCGCCGCAGGCGGTCGTCGCCGCTCGCCTGCCACGCGTAGGCGAGGCCGTCGGCGAGGATGCCCATCTTCCAGTCGCCGGCCGCGGGCGTGGGTTGCATCGCCGCGAGGGCGCCGTCGGCGTAGCGCATTGCGGCATCGACGTACCGGCGCTCGCCGGTGGCGTCGTAGACCGCGCCGAGCGCGATCAGCGGCCAGCCATACTGGCGGGGGTTCCCCGCCTTGTCCTCCAGGCGCGCGAGCGCGTCGGCGATGGCGCGTGCCGCCTCGAGCGAGCGCACCTCGCCCGTCAGCCGCCAGTGGGTGAGCAGCCCCTCGACCCAGGTGTGGCCGAGGTCGATGGTGTTCGGCGACTCGAACGCGAAGTGGAGCGCCTTGTGGGGATGGTTCATCCCCACCCACTCGGGGTGCTCCGCCCAGTGATGGATCACGTCGACGTCGCGATAGTGGCGCGCGGCCGGGATGAAGGCGTCGTAGAAGAGGCGGCTCCCGGTGGCGGCCCAGCCGAGCCCCAGCACCTGCGGGAGGTCGTACTCGAGGTTGCCCCAGGCGTCGCAGCCTTCGGCCGTCGAGCGGTAGCCCGGGAAGTTCCAGTCGCCCCAGTTGAGCGCGCCGTAGAAGCCGACCCGGGGATGCGCGCTCGGGCGCTGGTCGCACGGCACGGGAGGCCCGTCGTCCCAGCGCTCGGTGCGCGCGGTGGCGAGATAGCGGCGGGTGGCTGCGGTGAGCCGGGCGAGGAAGTCGCTCGCGCCCGGGTCGCCCGGCGCGAGGGCCTGCGGCAGCGCGCGGCTGGCGACGATCCAGTCCGCCGCGGGGAGCGCCACGAGCGGCGCGCGTAACGCCGCGGCGAGGTCCGCGGCGGGGACGGCGTGCTCGGCGGGCTCGAGCGCGATCCACAGCTCGTGCGTCTTGGCCGCCCCGCTGCCGAGCTCGACGGGCCTGTCGTCGCCCGCGAGCAGCTCGAGGCGGAGCGCATCGCGGGCGACCGTGAGCGCCTGCGGATACTCCTCCCAGAAGTAGCGGCTGACGACGGTCACCGCCGCGCCCCCGCCCGTGGCGCGCGCCCAGCCGTCGCCGTGCCGGCCGACCGGATCGCCGTCGAGGAGCGCGGGGGTGGCGTCGGACTGGCGCAGCGCGTGTGCGCGCGCGAGGTCGTCGAGCGCGCGGGTCGCGCCGTCGATGCCGAGCGCGGCGGCGGTGAAGCGACCCGGCAGCGCGAAGGTGAGCCCCCGGACCGCGGTGTAGTGCGCGTCGGCCAGGTTCGTGAGCGTGTGCTGGATGCGCAGAAAGGGCTGTCCGGCGAACGCCGCGAGCCGGATCTCGTACGCCAGCCCGTCGGCGTAGTGGCCGGCGAGCAGCAGCTCCGTGCGCACCGGGCCTGCGGTCTCGACCGTGACCCGTCCGGGAACCGGCTCTTCTCCGCGCCCGCCGGCTGCGAGGGCCGGGAGCGGAATCGGCCCGACGAGGCTCGTGCGTCCGGCCGCGAGCTCGGCGAGCAGCGTCGAGCCGGCGTCGTCGATGCGCGCGCGCAGCGGCCCCGTGTCGAGGGTCCGGCCGCCGCGCTCGCTCGTGAGGCGCACGCGCGGCCCGCGCGGCGGGCGCGGCGGCGGGCCGCCGTGGAGCGTGTAGGTCACGTGCCCGCCGGCGGGGACGTCGGCGAGGAAGTCGAGGAAAAGCCAGCGCACCGAGCCGTCGGGCCAGCGCTCGAGGGCATCGGCCTGCACGACCTCCGGCTCGCCCGCGGGGCCGGCGAGCCACACGGCGCCGAGCCGCGCGAGCCGGCCCCGGGGCAAGGGCACGCTCGCCGTCGCCGGGAAGGCGTGCCGCGCGACGCCGGCGGGCTCCTCGAGCACGAGCGGCACCGCGAGGCCGGTCGACGCGGCGGCCGCGCCGGACGCGCAGGCCACCGCCGCGGCGAGGACGAGGCGGGCGACCACCACCGCCTGAGCTAGCACCGGCCCCGGGGAGCGGCAAACGCGACACCGGGCATGGCGTCTGCGCTTGCGGCTCGGGGGCCGGTTGCATAGAAGCACGCCGATGGGCGCAGGCAAGCTCTACCTCGTGACCGGCGGCGCCGGATTCATCGGCTCGAACCTCGTCGAGGGCCTCGCGCGCCGTGGCGCGCGCGTGCGCGTCCTCGACAACTTCTCGACCGGCCGGCGCGAGAACCTCGCCGGGCTCGACGTCGAGACGGTCGAGGGCGACCTGCGCGACCCGAACGCGGTCGCACGCGCGGTCGCCGGTGTCGACGGCGTCTTCCACGAGGCGGCGCTGCGCTCGGTGCCGCGCTCGGTCGACGACCCCCAGTCGAGCAACGAGGTCAACGTGACGGGCACGCTCGGGCTGCTCATGGCCTGTCGGGCTGCCGGCGTGCGCCGGGTCGTGTACGCCTCGTCGTCGTCGGTATACGGCGACGACCCCACGCTCCCCAAGGTCGAGACGCTGCCGACGCGGCCCGTCTCGCCGTACGCGGTCTCGAAGCTCGCGGCGGAGCACTACTGCCACGTCTTCGCCCGCCTCTACGGCGTCGAGACCGTCAGCCTGCGCTACTTCAACGTCTTCGGCCCGCGGCAGAACCCCGAGTCGAAGTACTCGGCGGTGATCCCGCGCTTCCTCGAGCTGGCGCTCGAGGGGCAGCCTCTCGAGATCCACGGCGACGGCGAGCAGTCACGCGACTTCACGTACATCGACAACGTGGTGGACGGGAACCTGCGCGCGATGGAGGCGTCGGGAGTCTCCGGTGAGGCCTTCAACCTGGCCTGCGGCACGCGGCACTCGCTGCTGGCGATCGCCGCCGCGGTCGAGGCGTTCCTCGGCCGCCCGGTCGCGCGCCGGCACACCGCGCCCCGGGCGGGCGACGTCCGCCACACGCTCGCCGACATCGGCAAGGCCGAGCGCCTGCTCGGCTATCGGCCGCTGGTGGACTTCGAGACCGGCATGCGCCGCACCTGCGCCTACTTCGTCGAGCGCTTCGGGACGCGCTGAGGCGGCGGCGGGGTCGGTTGACGGTCGGCGATCGAGTGCGGTAGCCATCGCTCCGGTTCGCCGGATCATTCTAACTCGGGAGGACGACACGTCATGCGGTCTGGGTTCGTGCGTTGGACCGCGAGCGCGCTGCTGAGCGTCGGCCTGGCGACGGTCGCTCGCGCGGCGACCCCCATCTTCCTGCTCGACACCGATCAGTCGACCTACGTGCGCATATTCCGGGTCGATCGGACGAGCGGTCAGCTCACCACGGTGGGCACCTTGCCGACGGTGCTCGGCAGCGTGCTGAGCCTCGCGGCTTCGAGCGGCCAGCAGCTCTACGCCGTCACCGAGGGAGGCGAGGTGCTCACCATCACCACGAGCCCGTTCGCCTTCCAGACCCTCGGCAACATCGGCTTCAACCAGATCACCGGCTTGGCCGCTTCGGGCGGGCGGCTCTACGCGATCGACGAGGGGACGAGCGCCTTGTCGGTCATCCAGCTTTCGCCGCTCGTGCAGACGATGGTCGGCGCGGTGCATCTGGCAAACGGATCGCCGCTCACGCTGAGCGGTGGCGACCTGGCGCAGGACGCGTCGGGCACCTGGTACGTGTGGACGAACGCCACGCAGGCGCTCTACCAGCTCGACGTCACCACCGCCGTCGCCACGCCCGTGCCGGCACAGGTCACGGGTGGGGGCGGCCTGAGCGGCCTCGCCTTCGACTACCAGGGCGGCGATGCGCTGCTCGCGTCCTCGGGCGCGCTCGACGCGCTGCTCACGCTCGACCCGGCGAGCGGCGGCCCGATCGCGTCGGTGCCGCTGTGCCTCGACTGCCCGACGGTGTACGACGCGCAGGCCGGGGACCTCGCCACGCCCCGGTGCACCGACGCCGACGGGGACGGCTACGCGCCCGAGGGCGGGCCGTGCGGGCCCGTCGACTGCGACGACTCCAACCCCGCGGTCCATCCCGGCGCCCCCGAGGTGTGCAACGGCATCGACGACGACTGCAACGGGATCGTCGACGACGAGCCGGCCGCCTCCGCCTCGTGCGTGACCGCCTGCACGGCGACGGCGAGCTGCGTGGCCGGGAGCTGCGCGACCACGCCGATCATCTGCGACGACGGCAACCCCTGCACGGCCGACGGCTGCGATCCGGTGCTCGGCTGCCGGTTCGTGCCTCAGCCCGACGGGCTCGCGTGCTTCGACGGGGACTTCTGCGCCGGGCCCGAGGCGTGTCGGACGGGACAGTGCACGCCCACGGGCGGACCGTCGGCGTGCACGCCGGGGTCGCGCTCGCGCACCACGTGCGCGGCCGAGTGGTTCGTCGACGACCCGCGCAATCCCGGCGGCGTGCTCTCCGCGACGCAGCGCTGCCAGCAGGGCGATCCGACCTGCGATCATGACGCCGACCCCGGAACCTGCACGTTCCACGTCGCGGTTTGCCTGCGCGTCTCCGACCCCCGCCTCCTCCCCGCCTGCACGCCCACCGACGTGGTCGGCTTGAGCCTGCTCGCTCCGGCGCTCGCCCGCGATCCGGCGGCGGCGAACGCCATCCTCGGGGCGCTGCTGGCGCTGCCCGGAGCGACCCTCGGCGGGCGGCAGGGGCAGGACGTGAGCTTCAGCCCGCCGGTGCACGGCGAGACGTGCACCGCGGCGGTCGATCTGGTGGTGCCGGTGGGCGGGCGGCTCGCCGTGCGCAGCCGCACCACCGTCGCAACCGGGCAGCGTAGCGGCGACACGCTGCGCCTGCGGTGCGAGGGGCCGTGAGGTCCGATCAGGCGCCGGGCGCCACCACCGGCAGCTCGACGGTGATCGCGCTGCCCTCGCCGAGGGCGGTGCGGGCGGCGACGCGGCCGCCGAGCCGCTCGGCGAAGCAGCGCACGATGTAGAGGCCGAGCCCGGTCCCCTCCCGGCTTCCCGAGCGGAACGCTTCGAAGAGGTGAGGCAGGACCGTGGGGGGAATGCCTGCGCCGTGGTCGCGCACGGCGAGGCGGATGAGCGCGCGCTCGGGGACCGCGACGACCTCGACCGCGACCGGTGGGCGCCCGTGCTTGAGGGCGTTGTCGACCAGGTTCTGGACGATCTCCTTCACCTTGACCCGGTCGCTGCGCAGCAGCGGGACGCCGGCGCCGATCGTCCAGGTGATCGCGCCCTCACGGCTCGCTCGGGCGAACGTACCGGCCCCGAGGGTCTGCAGGACGTCGGCGATCGCGAAGTCCTCGACGCGGACCGGAAGGCGCCCCGTCTCCATTCCCGCCACGTCGAGCGCCGCGCCGAGCAGGTCGGCGAGATCGCGCGCCTGACGACCGAGCGTCGCGGTGATCTCCCGCTGCTCTGCCGTGAGCGGGCCGAAGGCGCCCTCGTCGAGCATCCCAGCATAGCCGATCACCGCGTTGAGCGGCGCACGCAGGTCGTGCGCCATCGCGGCGAGCAGGTCTGCCTTGGCGCGCGCGGCCTCGTGCAGCCGCCGCCAACGCTCGGCGTTGCCGAGCGCGACCCCCGCCAGCACGGCGAGGAATCGGCAGAGGTGGATGGCGTCGTCGGACGGGCCCTCGGAGGGCAGGAGGACGTGGAGAGCGCCGACGACGCCCGGAGCGCGCACCGGGAGCACGAGCGCCGGCGCGCCGGCGGGGCCGGCGGGGAGGCGCAGGGGGCGAGCGCCGGCGAGCGCCGGGGCGAGCACGCCGTCGTCGGCGGCGGTGCCGTCGTGGCGTGCGAACACCTCCCCGTGCCCGGCGACGGCGAGGACGTGGTAGCGCCCGTCGCGCACGACGCCGAGCGCCGCCCCCGGCGTGCCGAGCAGCGAGACGGCTGCCTGCACGAGCCGCGCGGGAAGGCGGCCGGGCTCATCCGGCGGAGCGAGCACGTCCTGCTGGAGGTCGAGGAGCTGCTCGAGGCGCGTCACGTCGCACGGCAGCGGCGTGGGCGAGGGCGCCAGCCGCACGGCACTTTCCTGTTGCGCCATGTGCGCAGGGGGATGTAGACCCTCGCAGCGGACAGGGTCAAGACACGCGCCGTCAGGGAGAACCGCATGGCATCCGACCTCCACCGCCAGGCTGACGAGCTGGTGCGCTACTACGGTGAGCTCGAGCGTCGCGTTGCTCAGGCCGGGGTGCGCGGCATCGGTGAGCTGCTCACCCTCTACGAGCGCCTGCGCGCCGCGCTCGAGGCCGTCGGGGCCAAGGAGATCGGCTGGATCACGGAGCAGGCCGAGGGGCTCCTCGACGCGCTGGTGCGGATGGACGACAACCTCGAGGCGCTGCGCCGGCTCAAGGCCGCGCTCGGCCAGGGGTCCAGCCCGGCGCGGGGGTGACCCGACCGATGGCGGGGGCCGTACCCTGGCGCGTGGGGTACGTGATCGGCGGGCTCGGCAAGGGGGGGGCGGAATACCAGCTCCACGAGCTGCTGCGCCGGCTCGACCGCGCGCGCTTCGCGCCCGGCGTGTTCGTGCTCGATGCGGGGGGCTTCTGGGTCGAGCCGATCCGGTCTCTCGGTGTCCCCGTCATCGAGCTGCCGCGCCGCGGGCACCGGGACGTACGCCGGCTGTGGCGCCTGCGTCAGGCGCTGCGCGCGTTCGCCCCGCACCTCCTCCAGACCATCCGCTGGTCGGGCAACTCCTACGGGCGGATCGCGGCGCTCGGGCTCGGCATCCCGGTGGTGGTGGCTTCGGAGCGGGCGCGTGCGATCCGCCGCCCGGCCTGGCAGGTCGCCGTCGACCGCCTCCTCGACCGGATGACCGACGCGTATCTGGTCAACTGCGAGGCGATCGCCGACGGCCTGGCCACGCGCGAGCGCGTCGCGCGCGGGAAGATCGTCGTCGTGCCCAATGGGATCGACGTCTCGGCGCTGCCGCCCTTCGCCCTCGACCGGCGGGTGGCGCGGGCGGCGGTGGGCTTCGATCCCGAGCGCCGGCTGGTCACGCAGGTCGGGCGGCTCACCCCGCAGAAGGATCATCCCACGTTCCTACGCGCCGCCGCCCTCGTGGCGCGGAGTCGCCCCGACGTCGACTTCCTGGTCGTGGGGGAGGGGGCGGAGCGCGCCGCGCTCGAAGCGCTCGCGGGCGAGCTCGGCCTCGCTTCGCGCGTGCGCTTCCTCGGGCTCCGCCACGACGTGCCGGCGTTGCTGCGCGCGAGCGACGTGCTCACGCTCACGTCGGTCTTCGAGGGCTTCCCCAACGTGATTCTCGAGGCGATGGCGAGCGGCGCGGTGGCGGTCGCCACGGCCGTCGACGGCGCGGGCGAGGTGGTGGTGTCCGAGGAGACGGGCCTCCTCGTCCCGCCGCGCGCGCCCGACGCGGTGGCCGCGGGGGTGACGCGCGTGCTCGGCGACGCGGCGCTCGCCGAACGGCTGGCGCGTGCGGCCCGCAGGCGTGTCGAGACCGAGTTCACCGTCGAGGCGATGGCTCGCCGCACGGCGGCTGCGTACGCTACTTGGCTCGACGCGCGGGGGCTCGGGTCGGTGGCCGCGGCGGCATGACCGGCGCGTCCGCGGCCGGGCGCGCGCTGGTAGTCGTGGTCTCGCAGTTTCCCGAGCCCAACGAGACGTTCATCGTCCGCGAGATCGGGGAGCTCCGCCGGCTCGGCTTCCGCGTGACGATCCTCTCGCTGCGGCCCCCGCCGGCGGCGGTGCCCGACCCCGAGGCGCGCGCGCTCCTGCCGCTCACGGTCTACCCGCCGAAGCGGCTCGCGGCCGTGCTCGCCGGCGCGTGGGCGACGCTGCGCCGCAGGCCGCGGGCGGCGCTGCGCGCGCTCGCCCGGGGTCTCGCCGACGCGCTCGCGGCGCTGCCGACGCCGCTGCTCGCGGCCAAGCAGCTCGCCGTGCTGCCGCTCGCTCTCGCTTACGGCGGACGCCTGCCCGAGGGGCCGGCACGCCTGCACGCGCACTTCGCGACGGTGCCGACGGCGGCCGTGCGCGTGCTCGCGGCGCTGCGCGGGCAGCGCTATGGGTTCACCGCGCACGCCTGGGACATCTACGTCGGCGAGAACACGCGCCAGCTTCCCGCCCGGATCGCGGGCGCCGATCTGGTCGTGACGTGCACCGCCTACAACCAGGGCGTCCTGCGCAAGCTCGCGCCGACGCCGGCCGATGCCTCCAAGGTGGTGCTCTGCCACCACGGGCTCGACCTCGCCCTCTACGAGCCGAGGCCCGAGCGCGCGCCCGACCTCATCGTCGGCGGCGCGAGCCTGGTCGAGAAGAAGGGGCTCGCGCAGCTCGTTGCCGCCTGCGGGCGGCTGCGCGAGCGGGGCGTTCCGTTTCGCTGTCTGCTCGTCGGGGAAGGGCCCGAGCGGCCCCGGCTCGAGGCGCAGATCGCCGCGCTCGGCCTGGGGGGGCAGGTCCGGCTCCTCGGCCGGGTCCCGCACCGCGAGCTGATCCGGCACCTGCGCGAGGCGACGGTGCTCGCGCATCCGAGCGTCGTCGATCGCCGCGGCTCGATGGACGGCATCCCCAACACGATCCTCGAGGCGATGGCGGTGGAGACGCCGGTGGTGGCGACGCGCCTCTCGGGCATCCCCGAGGTCGTGCTGCCCGAGCAGACGGGGCTCCTGGTCGAGCCGGGCGACGTCGAGGGCCTGGCCGCGGCGCTCGCCCGCATCCTCGGCGACCCCGGGCTCGCGCGGCGCCTGGGCGGCGCCGGGCGCGCGCTCGTCCGCGAGCGCTTCGACGTCGCGCGCAACGTCGGACGGCTCGCAGCGCTGCTGGCGGCGCCGTGAGCCGGCCCCGGGCGCTCGCCCCGCCGGGCGCGGGGCGCGTGCTCGTGCGGGCGCTGCGGCTGCGCTGTCCCCGCTGCGGCCAGGGCCGGCTCTGGGCGCGGGCCTTCACCATGCACGAGGCGTGTGCCGCCTGCGGGATGCGCTACGAGCGGGAGCCTGGCTACTTCGTCGGGGCCATCTACGTGAACTATGCGGTCACCGTCGCTCTCGCGCTCGGCGGCGTGCTCGCCCTCGACCTGGCCGTCGGCCTCTCGCTGCGCGCCCAGCTCGTGCTGGCGGTGGCCGTGGCCGCGCTGGTCCCGGTCGCGTTCTTCCGCTATGCGCGGAGCCTGTGGCTCGCCATCGACTACCTCGTGAGCCGCGCGGACGAGCGGTCCGCGCGGCGGCGGACCCGCTAGCCGCGGTCCGACGCCGGAGCGCGACGCCGGTGCTGCTGCCGATCTTCCTCATCGTCCTCGTCGACATCTTCGCGCTCACGCTGGTGATCCCGCTGCTCGCGATCTACGCCGAGCAGCTCGGCGCGAGCCCGCTCGAGGCGACTTTGCTGGTCTCGGTCTTCGCCGTCTGCCAGCTCGTGTCGGGACCGTTCCTCGGCCGCGTCTCCGATCAGGTCGGGCGCAAGCCGATGCTGCTGGTGAGCCAGGCGGGCACCTTCGTCGGCCTGCTCGTGATGGGCGGGGCGCACGCGCTGTGGATGCTCTACGTCGCGCGCGTCATCGACGGGGCGACCGCGGGCAACCTCTCGCTGGCGCAGGCGTACATCGCGGACAACACGGCCCCCGAGGATCGCGCCCGCTCCTTCGGGCTGATCGGCATCGCCTTCGGCCTCGGCTTCTTCCTCGGGCCGTGGGTGACCGGCTACCTCGCGCAGTACGGGCTGCGCGCGCCGATCCTGGCCGCGGCAGGGTTGTCGCTCACGAGCATCCTCTGCACGGCGACGCTGCTGCCGCGCCAGGAGCCGGCGCGGGAGGCGCCGGCGGCCGGCCCGGGCGGCCGGCGGCTGGCGTTGGTCGAGTGGGGCGCCTATGCGCGCTACTTCGAGCGCCGCGTGCTCGCCGGGCTGCTCGGGCAGTTCTTCCTCTTTGCGTTCGCGTTCGCCACCTTCACCTCCGGGTTCGCCCTGTTCGCGGAGCGGACGTTCCGCTGGGGTGGACGGCCGTTCACGCCGCGCGAGGTCGGCTATCTCTTCGCCTACGCGGGGTTCCTCGGTATCGTGCTCCAGGGAGGGTTGATCGGGCGGCTCGTGCGCCGCTTCGGGGAGCCGCGGCTGGTGACGGCGGGTTTCGTGGCGCTCGGGCTTGCCTACCTGCTGCTGGGTCTGATCCACCAGGTCGGGCCGTTGGTGGCGGTGGCCACGCTCGCGGCGTTCGGCCAGGGCGTGCTGCGCCCCGCGTTGACGAGCCTGGTCAGCCGCTGCGCGGAGGACCACGAGCAGGGCGTGGTGCTCGGCTTGAGCCAGTCGCTCACGTCGCTCGCGCAGGTGGCGGCGCCCGCGGTCGGCGGCTGGCTGATCGAGTGTGGGCTGCTCGGTCCCTGGGCGTTCGCCGCCGCCGCCGCCGCCGCGCTCGGCCTCGTCGTGGGCCCGTGGGGCTCGGGGCGGGCAGCGGTCGGCGGCCCGGCCGCCGGCGTTAGAGGTGGTAGAGCATGATCCAGATCAGCACGCCCGTCACCGAGACGTAGAGCCAGACCGGCAGGGTCCAACGGGCGAGCCGTGCGTGGCGGCGGAAGCGGCCGCGGAGCGCGAGCGCCAGGGTGAGCGTGGCGAGCACGGGCACGAGCGCCGCCAGCGGGGTGTGGGTGCCGAGGATCCCGAAGTAGATCGCGCGCGCCCAGCCGGAGCCGGAAAACCGGGTGACGCCGGCGCGGGCGTGGTGGACGACGTACGCGGCCAGGAACGCGATCGAGGCGGCGAACGCGGCGATCATGCAGGCGCGGTGGATGCGCGCGCGGCGCTGCCGGATGGCAGCCCAGCCCGCCAGCAGGAGGACGGCGCTGGCGGCGTTCAAGCCGGCCTCGAGCGCGGGAAGGGCAGCGAGCGGCGTCATCCGTCCCGCCGCGCGCGGAGCGCAGCGGCGTCGCGGGCGAGCCGCTCGACGTCGTCCCTCTGGGTGCCGTGATAGTAGCCGCGGATGCGGAGGTGGCGGTCGACGAGGACGAAGCGGTCGCTGTGCGTGATCGGGTCCTCCGGGGGGCCGTTGTCGGCCCAGGCGACGTGGAAGCCGTCGCGCAGGAGCGTCGCCACGGCGGAGCGCGGCCCGGTCACGAACAGCCAGTCGCCGCCGGCTCCGGCCCGATCGGCGTAGGCGCGCAGCACCTCGGGCGTGTCGTGCGCGGGGTCGACGCTAAACGACACCAGCCGCACGGGGTCGTCGCCCGTCGCCAGCCGCGGTTGCAGGCGCGCCATCTGCGCGGTGAGCGCCGGGCAAAACTGCGGGCAGCGCGTGTAGACGAAGTCGGCCACCCAGACGTGGCCGGCGAGCATGGCCGCGGTGAGCGGGGTGCCGGCGCGCTCGGTGAGGGCGAACGGGGGAATCGAGCCGAGATCGGGCAGCTCCCGCCCCCGGCAGCCCGGCGTCGTCGCCGTGAGCAGGGCGGCGAGCAGGGCGGCGCCTGACGCCCTACTCGGAGGGATGCGCCTCCCCGCTACCGGCCTGGGGGGTCTGGTGCGTGAGGAGGCGCGTGAACGCCCCCAGGTCGGGGGTCAGCATGAAGAGCAGAAACACGCAGAGCACGAGCGGCGTGAGGGCGATGTAGGTGAGCGTCCTCTTCTCGTAGGCGAGGTGCATGTAGAAGAGCCCTACCAGCGACGCCTTCGTGGCCGCGAGCACGATCAGCATCACCGCGATCTCCACGTGCGGCAGGGGGAGGTAGATGACGCCGATCTCGACCGCGGTCAGCACCGCGAGCCAGAGGAATACCTGGAGGTAGCGGCGTTCTTCCTGGGCGGTCTGCTCGGACGGGTGAGCCGATGCCACGCTCTGCGCTGCCATGGACGATCTCCTACAGGAGGTAGACGAAGGTGAAGACGAGGATCCAGATGAGATCGACGAAGTGCCAGTAGAGGGCGGCGATCTCGACCTCGCTGTTGCGCTCCGCCGAGTACTTGCCGAGGAGGCCGCGCGTGAGGATCACGCTCAGGTACACGACCCCCGAGAACACGTGCATCCCGTGGAACCCGGTGAGGATGAAAAAGGTGGCGCCGAAGAGGTTCTTCCGAATCGACTGCCCCTCGTGGAAGATGAGCTTGTTCCACTCGAAGGCCTGCAACGTGAGGAAGATCACCCCGCCGAGGATCGTCAGGAAGAGAAACCGGCGTAGCTTCCCCTGGTTGCCGTGGCGGATGCCCGCCAGCGCCTCGACCATCGTGACGCTGCTGCACACGAGCAGGAAGGTCATCAGCGCGGTGAGCTGGATGCCGAGGATCGACGACGGCCTCGGCCACGTGGGGTCGCCGTACCGCAGCGCCCCGTAAGCGGCGAGCAGCCCGCCGAACGACATCGCGTCGGCGGCGAGGAAGACCCACATGCCGAGCTTGCCCCAACTCTCCGGAGTGAGCGGGGACTCGGCCGGTTCGATCTCGAGGTGATGTTCAGCCACGGCGACGGAGCTCACGTCAGGCCTCCTCTGGGTCCAGCGGGCGGGCCCCGGCGCGGCGCGCCCAGGGCAGCTCGATGACCGGCGCTCGGCGGCGGCTCGCCCCGCGCCGGTAGAGGATCACGAGGCAGAGCACCGCGCTCCCGAAGATCGTGTACGGCGCCGCCATCAGGAAGAGAATGCTCCAGTTGAAGGCGCGCTGCCGCGGGTCGTTCGGTCCGAAGGAGCTGGCGCACATCGCGCACGACTGGGCGAACGCCTGCGCCCCCGGTGCCAGCAGGACGAGCGTGGTGAGCCGAGCGAGCACCCGCGTCCACATCAGAGGTACACCACCCCGAACAGCGCGACCCACAGCACGCACACGAAATACCAGTAGACGGTAGCCATCTCCAGCCCGGCGCGCCGCTCGGGCGTCACCCGCCCGAGCCAGGCGAGCGCCGCCAGCACCAGCAACCACACGACCGCGGCGACCACGTGCACGGCGTGGCAACCGATGATCAGATAGAACGTCGCGCCGTAGAGGCTGCTGCCCGCGGTGAGCCCGTGGTGGATGAGGCGCGCCCACTCGGCACCCTGCACGGCCACGAAGAGGACCCCGATGGCCGCGCTCGTGCCGAGCAGCCGCGCGAGGCCCGCCCCCTCGCCCCGGCGCAGCCGGCGCAGCGCACGGGTGATCGGCGCCAGGCTCGCGAGCAGAACGAGGGTGTTGGCGACCGTGACCGGGATCGGTAACCGCGGGAGGTCCCGTGGCGGCCAGTCGGGCGCGGAGATGCGGAAGATCAGGTACGTCCCGATCAGGCCGGCGAAGAGCATCGCCTCCCCGGTGACCAGGACGACGATCGCTACCACCGCATTGGGTATGGGGGGCGTGCGCTCGACGGGGCGGAACGAAGGCGCGCGGTGTGGCATCGCGAGGCTGCCGGCGAGCGTCATCAGAAGGGGAGCTTGTCGAGCGCCATCGCGCCGAGCACCAGCGGGAGATAGATCAGGGAAGCCACGAGCAGCCGCCGCGCGTCCGCCACCGAGCGGCTGCGCGCAAGGCCGACCGCCGACCAGAGGAGACCGAGCCCCAGCGCAAGCGCCACCAGGAAGTAGAGCGCGCCCGCCAAGCCGACGAGCGTCGGCAGGAGGGCGACCGGGAGCAGCGCGAGGGAGTTCGTGACCGCGTGCGCGCCCGTGCGCATGCCGTCGCGGTCGACCACCGGCAGCACGCGGATGCCGGCGCGGGCGTAGTCGTCGCGGTAGAGACGGCTCACCGCCAGCGTGTGCGGGATCTGCCAGAGGAACATGATCGCGAACAGGATCCACGACTCGAGGCCGAGCTGGCCACGGGCGGCGGCCCATCCCGCCACCGGTGGCAGGGCCCCAGGGACGGCGCCGACGAGCGAGCAGAGCGGCGTCACCCGCTTGAGCGGCGTGTAGACCAGCAGGTACGTTGCGGCGATGCCGGCCGTGATCAGGGCCGGAAGCTCACCCACGAGCACGGTGAGGTAGCCGAGGCCCCCCAGAAGGAGCGCGACTCCGAAGGCGAGCGCCTCGCCGGCGAGGAGGCGCGCGTCGGGCAGCGGCCGCCGGCGCGTCCGCTCCATGCGCGCGTCGAGATCGCGCTCCAGGTACTGGTTGAGCGCCAGCGTGCCGCCGGCGGCGAGCGCGGTACCCACGAGCATGTGGAGCAACGGGAGCACCGGGGGCGTGCCCGCGGCCCCGAGGTAGTATCCGACCACCGTGGTGACCAGCACCAGCGACACCACGCGCGGCTTGGCGAGCTCGGCATAGTCGGCGAGGCGCTGCCGCAGCAGCGGCCCCGACCAGGACGCCACCGCGGGGATCACGCGGCCACCCGCTGCCCCGCGGCCGCCGTCCGGTCGGCCGTGCGGCGTTCGGGTACGATGCGGCTCGACCGCAGCGCGAGCACGAGGCAGGTGGCGAGCAGCCCCGCGCCGATTACGAGATGGGTCGTGGTGGGCAGCACCGCCCGCGCGGTCCAGATCACGAGCGCTCCGAGGGTGATCTGGGCGGCGAGCAGGGCGAGCGCCAGCAGCGCGGGCCGGACGAGCGCCGGCTCGCCGCGGTGGCGGCGGAAGACCACACCCGCGGTCGACAGCACCGCGACGGTGACGACGAGCGCGCCCGCGCGGTGCGCGAAGTGGACGCGCACCGGCTCGGTGACGAGCGGCGGCACGAGCCGGCCGAAGGCGAGCGGGAAGTCGGGGATCGCCAGCCCCGCGCCCATGTGCCGCACGAGCGCTCCCAGCACGAGCTGACCGAAGACGAGGCCGGTCGTCACGCTCGCCAGGACCGGCAGCGCCGAGGGGGTGCCAACCGGCACCGCGTCCGCTCGCCAGCGACTTCCGGTCACCAGGGCGAGGCTCACCGTGATGCAGAAGAAGACCTGCGCGAGACAGGCGTGCACGACCGAGACGGCGAGGGGGAGCTTGTAGAGCACGGTCACCCCGCCGAGCACTCCCTGGAGCACGACCGCGAAGAGCGCGAGCAGGCCGAGCGCCCGGACGCCCGCTCGTGGCTCCGCGACGGCGACCCACAGCGCGAGCGCCAGCGTGAGGCATCCGACGAGCGACGCCGCCAGCCGGTGCCCGTGCTCGAAGAGCACCCCGCCCACCATCGGGGGGAAGACCCGGCCGAAGGAGAGCGGCCAGTCCGGCACCGCGAGGCCGGAACCGGTGCTCGTGACCAGCCCTCCGACGAAGAGCAGCACGAGGGTCGCCGCAGCCGTCGCGACGGCGAGGCGGTGCAGCCACGGGCTCGGGGCGTGGAGCATGGGTCAGTGCGCGGGCGCGGCCGCCACCCGCCCCTCGAGCCGGCGCGCCTGCGGCAGGTAGTCCTCCGCGACGAGCGGCGACGAGTACTCGTAGGGGCCGCGGTAGACGGTCGGCAGCGGCCCCGGGAAGTTGCCGTGCGGGGGCGGCGACGGCGCCTCCCACTCGAGCGTGTTCGCCTCCCAGGGGTTCCGCGACGCCCGCGGCCCCGCGAAGAGGCTCCAGAAGAAGTTCACCACGAGGAAGAGCTGGGCGAAGCCGAGCAGGAGCGCGCCGCGGGTGATCAGCACGTTCACGGGTTGGAGCGGCAGCAGGAAGTCGTACTGGGTCGGGTTGTAGATGCGGCGCATGTGCCCGCCGATGCCGAGGATGTGCATCGGGAAGAAGGTGACGTTGAAGCCGATCAGCGTGAGCCAGAAGTGCACCTTGCCGAGACGCTCGTTCATCATGCGGCCGAACATCTTCGGGAACCAGTAGTAGATGGCGGCGAAGGCGCCGAACATGCTGCCGCCGAAGACCACGTAGTGGATGTGGGCGACGATGTAATAGGTGTCGTGGATGTAGATGTCGACGGGCGTCGAGGCCATGTAGATGCCCGAGAGCCCGCCGATCACGAACATCGAGACGAACCCGAGCGCGAAGAGCATCGGGGTCGTGAACTTGATGTTGCCGCGCCACAAGGTGCCGAGCCAGTTGAAGGTCTTGATCGCCGACGGGACCGCGATGACCATCGTCGACATCATGAAGCTCGTCCCGAGCACCGGGCTCATGCCGCTCTGGAACATGTGGTGCCCCCACACGATCCAGGAGAGGCCGGCGATCGCCATCATCGAGAACGCCATCGCCCTGTAGCCGAAGATCGGCTTGCGCGAGAACACCGCGAGGATGTCGGAGGCGATGCCCATCGCCGGCAGGATCAGGATGTAGACCTCGGGGTGGCCGAAGAACCAGAAGACGTGCTGCCACAAGAGTGGCTCGCCGCCGCCGCTCGGCAGGAAGAAGTGTGTCCCCGCCACCCGGTCGAAGAGCAGCATGCCGAGGCCGGCGGTGAGGACCGGGAGGGCGAGCAGCAGGAGGATCGCGGTGATGAACAGCGCCCAGATCGTCAGCGGCAGGCGGAACCACGTCATGCCCGGCGCGCGCATGTTGATGATCGTCGTGATGTAGTTGACCGAGCCCATCAGCGACGAGATGCCGAGCACGATGAGGCTGATGCACCAGAGGTTCTGGCCCCAGTAGACCCCGCTGTACGCCGGGATGTCGCTGAGCGGGGGGTAGGAGGTCCAGCCCGCGGCCGCGGCGCCCCCGGTGACGAAGAAGCTCGCGAGCATGATGATGTTGGCGACCAGCGCCACCCAGAACGAGAGCATGTTGAGCAGCGGGAAGGCCATGTCGCGCGCGCCGATCATGAGCGGGATCAGGAAGTTCCCGAAGCAGCCCACCAGGATCGGCATGACCGCGAAGAAGATCATGATCGTGGCGTGCATCGTGAAGAACGCGTTGTAGGTGTCGGGGGGAATGATGCCGCCGAACATGATCGGCTCGGGCACCCACCCGAAGCCCGGCACGGCCGTCTCCGGCCAGGCGAGCTCCCAGCGGACGAGCAGCGCGAGGATGCCGCCGATGACCAGCATGCTGAGGCCGGTGGTGAGGAACTGCTTCCCGATCGTCTTGTGATCGAGCGAGAAGATGTACCGTCGCACGAAGCTCTGCTCGTGGTGCGTGGCCGCCAGGTGGCGGACGTCGGCGTGACTGATCGCTTCGCTCATCGCGCTCCTCTCGGGCTCTCTCAGCCGTGCGCCGCGGCGGGCGCGGTGCTGCCGATCTTGTGCTCCTTCGCCCAGGCTTCGAACTCCTCCTGCGGAAGGACGTGCAGCCAGCCGCGCATGCCCGAGTGGCCGAAGCCGCACAGCTCGGCGCAGGGGATCTCGTACTTGCCCGGCTTCGTCACCTTGAACCAGATCGGGATCTCGTGCCCGGGCACGGCGTCCTGCTTGAAGCGCATGCTCGGCACGAAGAAGCTGTGGATCACGTCCTTCGAGCGCAGCACGACCCGGATGGTCTTGTTCACCGGGACGTAGACGTCGTTGTCCATGACGACGTCGTCGTCCGTGCCCACCTTGCCGTCGGGGCCGGCGTAGTGGGCTTCCCAGTTGAACTGCTTGGCGGTCACCCCCATCTCGAAGTCGCTGGGCGGGATGCGCTCCTTGATGTTGGCCCACGTCGAGCGGCTGACGAACGCGAGGACCACGAGGATGATGGCCGGCACCACGGTCCAGACGATCTCGAGCGTGGTGTTGCCGTGCGTGTACTCGGCGCGGCGGTCCGGGCGGTGGCGATACCGGAAGACGAACACCAGGAGGGTGATCTGCACCGCGAAGAAGACCGCCCCGGTGAGATAGTAGATGCCGTAGAAGAGCCGATCGATCTGCGGCGCGAACGTCGAGACACCTTCGGGCAGCCAGCTCATCATGGGGTCACGCCCACCCTCGGAACCCGCCGCGGGGACGATGCCCCGCGGGCCAGATGCATTCGCTTCATCCTGCGGATCACGATCACGACCGGTCGCACCGAAGGCGCGGAAGAAAATCTGCGGGCTCTTAGCGCGAAGCCGCCGCAGGTGCAAGCCGGCGCCTCTGCGGTTGACACGCCGGGGGCCCGGGCGGTACGGAGACCGCCATGGTTGGCCTGCGGCAGTTCTTCACGATTCTCCTGCGGCCGGACAACATTCCGATCGCGGGCATGTTCATCCTGGTGATGTTCTTCACCTGGGTCGCGCTCAAGCAGGCGCTGCGCAACGACCGCCTGATCGAGCAGGGGCGCGAGGACGAGATCCTGAAGGAGATGCAGAAGTAGCGGCGGGTTGTCCCGGCGGGGACCCTCTGCTAGCGTCGAACGATGCCGTTCACGATCGTCGCGGAGAACTGCACGGGCTGCACCGCCTGCGAGAAGCGCTGTCCGACCCGCGCGATCAGCGGCGAGCCGAAGAAGGCCTTCTACATCGAGGCCACGCGCTGCATCGACTGCGGTGCCTGCGGCGTGATCTGCCCCGACGAGGCCATCCTCGACACGTGGGGCAACGTGACCCGGGTGCTCAAGCGCAACGAACGACCGATCGCGGTCGTCCATCCCGACAACTGCAACGGCTGCGGGGTGTGCATCGACGTCTGCCCGTTCGATTGCATCGCGCCGTCGCCGGAAAACATGGCGAACTACCTCGGGCGGGTGGTCGTGAACGAGAAGACGTGCGTCGGCTGCAAGCTCTGCGAGGAGGTCTGCGGGTGGGAAGGCATCTACGTGATGCCCGGCGGCGAGAAGCCCGCGTTCCTCGAGGCGCTCGGATACGCCCCGGAGGAGAGCGCGGCCTGACGCCGCCCCTCAGCCGACGATCTTGTTGAGGGGGTACTCGATGATCCCCACGGCGCCGGCGCGGAGCAGCTTGGGGATCAGGTCGCGCACGGTTGCCTCCGCGGCCACGCTCTCGACCGAGAGCCAGTCGGTGCCGTAGAGATTCGCGACCGTCGGCGCGGTGATCGCAGGGAGCAGCGCGATCACCTCCTGGAGGCGGTCGCGCGGGACGTTCATCTTGAGCCCGACCTGGGCCTCGGCGCGCAGCGCGCCCGCGAGCAGCAGCCCGATCTGCTCGACCTTTTCCCGCTTCCAGGGCACGGCCCACGCGGCCCGGTTGGCGATCAGCTGCGGCACCGACTCGAACAGCTCGCAGACGATGCGCAGCCCGTGCGCCCGGATGGTCGACCCGGTCTCGGTCACCTCGACGATCGCGTCGACGAGGCCCTCGGCGACCTTCGCTTCCGTGGCGCCCCAGGAGAACTCGATCTGCACGTCCACGTTGCGCTCGGCGAACCAGCGGCGGGTGTAGCCGACCAGCTCGGTGGCGACCCGCGCGCCGCGGAGATCCTCGGGCGTCCGCACGGGCGAGTCCCGTTGCACGACGAGCACCCAGCGGGTCGGGCGCAGGCTGGTCTTGGAGTACACGAGCTCTTGGGCGACCACGACGTCGGCGGCGTACTCGAGCACCCAGTCGCGTCCGGTGATGCCGGCGTCGAGCGTGCCGGCCTCGACGTAGCGGGCCATCTCTTGCGCGCGTACCAGGAGACAGCGCAGGCCCGGGTCGTCGACGGTGGGGAAGTAGCTGCGGGCGTCGACGCCGATCTTCCAGCCCGAGCGGCGGAAGAGCTCGATCGTGGCGGCCTCGAGGCTGCCCTTGGGGACGCCGAGCTTGAGGACGTTCATCGCCGATCGGACGCTGCCGGGCGCTCGCCGACGATCCGCCACGCTTCGCCGTCGACGCGCCGGAAGAAGCAGCTCCGGTAGCCCTCGTGGCAGGCGGCGCCGGTCTGCTCGACCTTGAGGAGCACGGCGTCCTCGTCGCAGTCGACGTACACCTCGCGCACGCGTTGCACGTGCCCGGAGGTGTCGCCCTTCGTCCACAGGGCCTTGCGCGAGGTGCTCCAGTACGTGGCGCGGCCCGTCTCGAGCGTTCGCCGCCACGCCTCGCGGTTCATGTACGCGACCATGAGCACCTGCCCGTTCGCCGCGTCCTGCGCGACGGCGACCACCACGCCGCCGCGCTTCTCGAAGTCGGGGTCGGGCATGCCGCCGCTCTACCACGCGGCCGGCGCCAAGGCGAGCCGCGAGCGCGGTAGACCCTGCCCGGGCGGCTCCGCTAAAGGAGCCGGATGAAGCTCAGCGAGATCGCACGAGCCGTCGGCTGCGAGCTGCGCGGCGATGGCGCGGTCGACATCCGGGGTGTGGCGTCGATCGAGGACGCGGAGCCGGGAATGCTCACCTTCGTCGCCGACCGGCGCCACGCGCGCCGACTGGCCACGACCCGCGCCGCGGCGGTGGTGCTCGCCGCGGACGCCCCGGAGGTGGCGCTCCCGTCGCTGCGCGCGGCACATCCGTACCTCGCCTTCGTCGCGGCGGTGGAGCTCTTCCACCCCCGGGTACGCCCGGCGCCCGGCATGCATCCGACGGCCGTGGTGGCGCCCTCGGCTCGACTCGGCCCGGGGGCGACCGTCGGGCCGCACGTCGTCGTGGGCGAGGAGGTCGTGGTCGGCCGCGACGCGGTGCTCCACGCCGGGGTGGCCATCTACCCGCGAGTTCGCATCGGCGACGAGTTCACCGCCCACGCGGGGGTGGTCGTGCGCGAGGACGTGCGCATCGGCGATCGCGTGACGCTTCACGCCGGCGCGGTGATCGGCAGCGACGGGTTCGGCTACGTGCCGCAGCCCACCGGTCACCGGAAGATCCCGCAGGTCGGCACGGTCGTGCTCGAGGACGACGTCGAGATCGGCGCCAACGCGACCGTCGACCGCGCGGCGCTCGGTGCGACCGTCGTCGGCCGGGGCACGAAGATCGACAACCTCGTGATGGTGGGACACGGCAGCCGTCTCGGCCCCGGTTGCCTGCTCGCCGCGCAGGTCGGGCTCGCGGGCGGCACGACGCTCGGCGGCCAGGTGATGCTCGGCGGCCAGGTGGGGGTCGCCGGGCATCTCACCGTGGGGGACCGCGCGCAGGTGGGCGCCCGCTCGGGCGTGCACGCCGACGTGCCCGCAGGGGCGGTCTACAGCGGCTACCCGGCTACCGAGGTGCGGCGCTGGAACCGTGCCGCCGTCGCCGTGCACCGACTCCCCGAGGTGCTGCGGCGCCTGCGGCGGATCGAGCGGGCACTCGGCCTCGCCGCGCGGGTGCAGGAGGAGTGACGGCCCTTTGGTGCCCCGGCGCCGACCGGGTATACTACGCGCCGGCCGGGCCACCGAGCGGAGCCATGAAGATACAGGTCGAGGACATCGAGGCGTCGCCGAAGGCGCTCGACTATGCCGAGGAGGTCGACGAGCTCAACGCACGGCTGACCCGCGGCGTCCCGGACTACCACATGCCGGCGGCCCTCGGCGTCCACGTGTCGTACTATCGCGCCGGGCTCGACCTGTTCTTCGAGGGGACGGCGCGCGGGCAGGTGCACGCCTGCTGCGCCCGCTGCGCCGAGGAGTACTCGTTTTCGCTCGATGCCCCGTTCCGCTTCGTCCTCACGCCCCGGGCGGCCGGCGACCCCGCCGGCACGGAGCTGGGGGCCGAGGACCTGGCGCTCAGCTTCTACGAGGGGAAGGAGGTCGACCTCACCCCGCTCGTACACGAACAGATCATCCTCGCGCTGCCGACCCGCCCGCTGTGCCGCGAGGACTGCCGTGGCCTGTGCCCCCGCTGCGGCACCAACCTCAACGCGGGGCCGTGCGGATGCGCGCCGGCGATGCCACGCCTCGCGGCGCTCTCGGGGCTCCCGCGCGGCAGATAGCGGGCGAGGGAGGGAGGATCGATGGCCGTTCCCAAGCGCCGGACCTCGGCGTCCAAGCGCGACAAGCGCCGCGCGCACGATGCGCTCACTCCGCCGCACGTCATCGCGTGCCCGCAATGCGGCGAGCACACGCTGCGCCACCGCGCCTGCCCGCATTGCGGCTTCTACCGTGGCCGCAAGGTGGTCGAGGTCGAGGAAGCCTGACCCTGGGCGCCGCGGCCGCCGTCTGCCTCTTCCCGGGCCAGGGGTCGCAGCACGTCGGGATGGGCCGGGACCTCGCGGAGGCCTTCCCCGTCGCCCGGCGCACCTTCGCCGAGGCGGATGATCACCTCGGCTTCGCGCTCTCGCGGCTGTGCTTCGCAGGCCCCCCGGAGGCGCTCGAGCTGACGGAGAACGCCCAGCCCGCCATCCTGACCGCCAGCGTCGCCGCCTACCGTGTCCTCGTCGAAACCGTCGCCCTCGTGCCGCGCGCCCTCGCCGGGCACAGCCTCGGCGAGTGGAGCGCGCTCGTGGCGAGCGGAGCGCTCGACTTCGGCGACGCGGTCCGGGGAGTGCGCGAGCGGGGCCGGCTCATGCAGGCTGCGGTGCCGGTCGGGGCGGGCGCCATGGCGGCTGCGATGGGGCTCGACGCCGACGTGGTCACCGACCTCTGCCGGCAGGCAGCGCAGGGCGAGGTGCTCGCGCCCGCCAACTTGAACGGCGGCGGACAGGTGGTGGTGGCCGGGCACGCCGCGGCGGTCGAGCGGTTCGCGGCGCTGGCGACTGCGCGCCGAGCGCGCGTCCAGCGGCTGCGGGTGAGCGCCCCCTTCCACTGCGCGCTGATGGAGCCCGCGGCGCGCGGGCTCGCCTGCGCCCTCGAGGGCGTGCGCGTCCGCGAGCCGTCGCTCCCGGTCGTGACCAGCGTCGAGGCGCGCCCCGTGTGCAGGGCGGGCGAGCTGCGCGAGCTGCTCGTGCGGCAGGTGACGGCCCCCGTGCGCTGGGAGGAGACCGTGCGCGCGCTCGTCGCCCTCGGGGCCGACGTCGCGCTCGAGGTCGGCCCGGGGCGCGCGCTCGCGGGGCTCGTGCGTCGGATCGCCCCGGGGCTGCCCGTGGTGGCGGCGGGCGATGCGGCGGGCGTGGAGCGGGTCCGGGAGGCGCTGCGGTGAGCGCCGAGCTGGCCGGGCAGGTGGCCCTGGTCACCGGGGCGTCACGCGGCATCGGCCGGGCGATCGCGCTGCGGCTCGCCGCTGCCGGCGCCGACGTCGTGGTCAACTACCTGCGCGACGCGGCGGCGGCCGAGGAGACGGTGCGGCGCGTGCGCGAGGCGGGCGGGAGCGCGCGGCCGCTCGCCTTCGACGTGGGCGACGCCGCGGCGGTCCGCGCGGGGGTGGCCGACGTCGTTGACCGGGAGGGGCGGCTTGATATCCTCGTCAACAATGCGGGTCTGGCGGTCGACGCGTTGGTGCTGCGCCTGACGGAGGAGGACTGGCACCGCGTCCTGCGGACCAACCTGACCGGCGTGTTCCACTGCGCCAAGGCCGCCGCGCGGACGATGATCCGCCAGCGCTACGGGCGCATCGTCAACCTCACCTCGGTGGTCGCCGAGATGGGCAACGCGGGGCAGGCCGCGTACGCGGCCGCCAAGGCCGGCGTGATCGGATTCACGCGCTCGCTCGCGCGCGAGGTGGCCCCGCGCGCCGTGACCGTCAACGCGGTGGCTCCGGGGCTGGTCGAGACCGAGATGAGCGGGGCCTTGACCCCCGAGCGGAAGGCCGCGTACACGAGCCTGATTCCCGCCGGGCGCGTGGCCTCGGCCGACGAGGTCGCGGCGGCCGTGGGGTTCCTGGCGTCGCCGGCCGCCGGGTACGTCACGGGCCACGTCCTGCACGTGAACGGCGGGCTGTACATGTGAGGGGCGAGGGCCCTCAAGGAGGACCGGATGGCAGCCAGTGTGGAGCAGCGGGTCAGGGAGATCATCTGCGAGCAGCTCGGCGTGAGCGAGGACCAGGTGACCCCCGAGGCCTCGTTCATCGAGGACCTGGGCGCCGACTCGCTCGACATCGTGGAGCTGGTGATGGCGCTGGAGGAAGAGTACGACATGGAGATCTCGGACGAGGAAGCCGAGAAGATCCGCACCGTGCAGGACGTCGTCAACTACATCGAGAGCCACAAGTGAACGGGCGCCGATGACGTCTCCGCTCGCGCGCACGGATCCGCTCGTCCACGACGCCATCCGCCGGGAAACCGAGCGGCAGGAGTACAATCTCGAGCTGATCGCGTCGGAAAACTACGTGAGCGAGGCGGTCCTCGAGGCGCAGGGGTCGATCCTCACCAACAAATACGCGGAAGGGTATCCCGGCCGCCGCTACTACGGCGGCTGCGAGTTCGTCGACGTGGTCGAGCGTGCGGCCATCGATCGCGCGACCCGGCTCTTCGGTGCCGAGGGCGCCAACGTCCAGCCGCACTCGGGCTCGCAGGCGAACATGTGCGTGTACTTCTCGCAGCTCGCGCCCGGGGACACGATCCTCGCGATGAACCTCTCCCACGGCGGGCACCTGACGCACGGGAGCCCGGTGAACTTCTCGGGGAAGTTCTTCCGGGTGGTGCCTTACGGGGTGCGCGAGTCCGACGGGCGCATCGATCTCGACCAGGTGCGCGACCTCGCGCGGCGCGAGCGCCCCCGGCTGATCGTGGTCGGGCACTCCGCCTATCCCCGGGCGATCGAGTTCGCGCCCTTCCGCGCGATCGCCGACGAGGTGGGCGCGCTCGTCCTCACCGACATGGCGCACTTTGCCGGCCTCGTCGCCGCCGGCCTGCACCCCTCGCCGGTGCCACACTGCGAGTTCGTCACCACCACCACGCACAAGACGCTGCGCGGGCCGCGCGGCGGCATGATCCTGTACCGGCAGGCCTTCGCCAAGACGGTCAACTCCTCGGTCTTCCCGGGCAACCAGGGGGGACCGCTGATGCACGTGATCGCGGCCAAGGCGGTCGCGCTCGAGGAGGCCTCGACCCCCGCCTTCCGCGACTACCAGCGCCAGATTCTCGCCAACGCGCGCGCGCTCGCCGACGGGCTCATTCGCCGCGGGCTGCGCCTCGCGTCCGGCGGCACGGACAACCACCTCCTGCTGGTCGACCTGCGCGGCACCGAGCTCACGGGCAAGCTCGCCGAGGAGACGCTCGACCGCGCGCGCATCACGGTGAACAAGAACGCGGTGCCCTTCGATCCGCGTCCCCCCGCGGTCACCAGCGGCATCCGCATCGGGACGCCGGCGGTGACGACCCGCGGTATGCGCGAGGCCGAGATGGACCTGATCGCCGATCTGATCGTGCGCTCGCTCGCCCGGGTCGGCGACGAGCCGGCGCTCGGCCGGATCGGCGCCGAGGTCCACGACCTCTGCGCGCGCTTCCCCGTCTACCGCCACCGGCTGGCCGCCACCTCCTGAGGCGGCGGCCGTGCGGTGCCCCTTCTGCCGCGACCTCGACAACCGGGTCGTGGACTCACGGCTCGCCAAGGAAGGGGAGGTCATCCGCCGGCGGCGACACTGCGGCCGCTGCGGGCGGCGCTTCACGACCCACGAGCGGGTGGAGCTGACGCTCCCCGTCGTGGTCAAGAAGGACGGCCGGCGCGAGCCCTTCGAGCGCGCCAAGATCGTGAACGGGCTGCGGCGCGCGTGCGAGAAGCGACCGGTGTCGAGCGACACGATCGCCGCGCTCACCGACCGGATCGAGCGGCAGCTCCAGGAGCGGGCCGAGAGCGAGGTGACGAGCCGGGAGATCGGCGAGGCGGTGATGCGCGAGCTGCACGCGCTCGACGCGGTCGCTTACGTGCGCTTCGCCTCGGTCTACCGGTCCTTCGGCGACGTCCACGAGTTCATGCGCGAGCTCGAGGACCTGATCGCGCAACGCCGCGCGGGGTCCCGCCGCGGCCGAGGCGCGCGGCCGGCCGGCCGTCGGCGCGCGTGACCGCCGCCGACGCCCGCCACATGGCCCGGGCGCTGGCGCTGGCGGCGCGCGGCCTCGGGCGCACGTTTCCGAATCCGCCGGTGGGCGCCGTGTTGGTGCGCGCCGGGCGGGTGGTCGGCGAGGGCTTCCACCGCCGCGCGGGTGCACCACACGCCGAGATCGAGGCGCTGCGCGCGGCCGGGGAGCGGGCGCGCGGCGCCGAGCTGTACGTGACGCTCGAGCCGTGCACGCACTACGGGCGAACGCCGCCGTGTGTCGATGCGCTGCTGCCCCTCGGGCTAAAGCGGGTGGTGTGCGCGGCCGTGGACCCGAACCCGCGCGTGCGTGGGCGCGGCATCCGCCGGCTGCGGCGCGCGGGCGTCGTGGTCACCGTCGGCGTCGGCGCGGACGAGGCGGCACGTCTGCTCGCCGGCTACCGGATGCGCGTGCTGCGCGGCCGGCCGCTGGTCACGCTCAAGCTGGCGGCTACGCTCGACGGGCGCATCGCGGCCGCGGGCGGCGACGCGCGCTGGATCACGGGGGCGCCGGCGCGGCGGCTCGCGCACGCGCTGCGCGACGTCTCGGACGCGGTGCTCGTCGGCGCGCAGACGGTGCGCCGCGACGACCCGCGACTCACGTGCCGGCTGCCGGGCGGCCACGACCCCGTGCGCGTCGTCCTCGCCGGCCCGCGGCTCGCGCTGCCGGCACGCGCGCGGGTGCTCGCGGGGAAGGGGCCGCCGACGTGGGTGGTGGCGCCGGCCGGCGCCCCGGCAGGCCGGGTGGCCGCGTTGCGGCGGCGGGGCGCGGAGGTGATCCTCGTGCCCGGCGGGCGGCGGCGGATTCCCCTCGCTCGGGTGGCCGCGGCGCTCGGCCGCCGCGGGCTCACGACGCTGCTCCTCGAGGGCGGCTCGACCGTCGCGGCGGAGGCGCTGCGCGCGGGCGTGGTCGACCGGCTCGTGCTCTTCGTCGCCCCCGCGCTGCTCGGCGGCGACGCGGTGCCAGCCGTGGGGCCGCTCGGGCTGCGGCGCGTGCGCGATGCCGTGCGGCTCGCCGACGTGGCCGTCGGACGCGTCGGCCGCGATCTCGTGATCGAGGCCCGCGTGCGTTCCCGGCGGCCCGCGCCCTTTGCCTCGCGGGGGGCAGCGCGCTAGGGTTGACGCGCGATGCCGAAGGGGGCGTGCCTCGAGCGGCTGCGGGCGGGAGGCCTGGTGCTGATCGTCGACAGCGCCACCGAGCCGCCCGAGGCCGTGCTCGCCTGCGCCGCGGCGCGCGTGACCGCGGAGGCGATCAACCTGATGACGCTGCACGCGCGCGGGCTCGTCTGCCTCGCGCTCCCGCGCGGCCGCATGCGCCAGCTCGGCATCCCGCTGCTCGCCGCCGAGCGGGGCGGCAGCCAGCCCGCGTACGGCGTGTCGATCGAGGCCTGCCGCGGCGTCTCGACCGGCATCAGCGCGGCCGACCGTACCGCGACGGTGCTCGCGGCGGTCGCGCCCGACGCGACGCCGGCGGACCTCGTCATGCCGGGCCACGTGACCCCGATCGAGGTGACGCCGGGCGGCACGCTGGTCCGGGCGGCCCTGCCCGAGGCCGCGAGCGACCTCGTCCGGCTCGCCACCAACGCGGCGGAGGCGGTCTGCTGCACGGTGCTCGGCTCCGAGGGCAATCTCGCCACCGCCGAGGAGCTCGCGGCGCTCGCGCGTCGGCTCGGCGTCCCGCTCGTGTCGGTGACCGACGTGGTCCAGATGCGGCTGCGCTCCGACACGCTCGTGCGCCGCGTCACCGAGGCGGTGCTCCCGCTGGCGGAGGGTCCGGCGTTTCGTGCGATCGTCTACGCGAACAGCATCGATCACCACCAGCACCTGGCGCTCGTGCTCGGCGACGTCCAGGGCGAGCCCGACGTGCTGGTGCGGCTGCACTCGGAGTGCTTGACGGGCGACGTGTTCGGATCGGAGCGCTGCGACTGCGGCGACCAGCTGCGCCAGGCGCTCGCGGTGATCGCCGCCGCCGGCCGCGGCATCCTCGTCTACCTCCACCAGGAGGGACGAGGCATCGGGCTCGGGAACAAGATCCGGGCGTACGCCCTCCAGGATCGCGGCCGCGACACCGTGGAGGCGAACCTCGAGCTCGGGTTCCGGGAGGACCTGCGCGACTACGGGATCGGAGCGCAGATCCTCCGCGACCTGGGCGTCCAGCGCGTGCGGCTGCTCACCAACAACCCCCAGAAGATCGCCGGGCTCGAGGCCTACGGGATCACGGTCGCCGAGCGCCGCCCCCTCGAGGTGCGGCCGCATGCGGGCAATCTCGCCTACCTCCGGACGAAGCAGGCGAAGCTCGGCCATCTGCTCTCCGGGCTCGACGGGGCTCGCTGAGCCGCGGAGCGGGGCGTGCCTCGGCACCTGCAGGCCAACCCGAGCGGCGAGGGGTTGCGCATCGGCATCGCGCTCGCCCGCTTCAACCAGGCCGTGACCGACCCGCTGCTCGGCGGCGCGCTCGAGGCGTTGGCCCGGCACGGTGTCGCCGACGATGCGATCGACGTCGCGACCGTACCGGGAGCCTTCGAGCTGCCGCTGTGCGCGCAGCGGCTGGCCATGGCGGGCCGGTACGACGCGCTCGTCTGCCTGGGCGCCGTCGTCCGCGGGGAGACGCCGCACTTCGAGTACGTCGCCGCCGAGGCGGCGCGTGGCATCGCCGACGTCGCCCGTCGGCACGACCTGCCGGTGGCCTTCGGCGTGCTCACCACGGACAGCCTGGAGCAGGCGCTGGCGCGCGCCGGTGGCGCCCGCGGCAACAAGGGATACGAGGCCGCGGTGACCGCGCTCGAGATGGTGCAGGTCCTGCGCCTGCTGCAGCGCTACTGATGGGGCCGCGGCGCGCAGCGCGCGAGCTGGCGATCCAGGCGCTCTACCAGCTCGACGTGGCGGGCGAGGAGGCGGCGGACGCCGATCTCGCCCTCTTCTGGTCGCACTTCGAGCAGCCGCCCGCGGTGCAGCGCTTCGCGCGCGAGCTCGTCGAGGGCGTGCGCGCCGAGCGAGGCCGCATCGACCGGTTGATCGCGGACGCCGCCGAGCACTGGCGCCTGCCGCGGCTGTCGCGGGTCGACCTCGCGGTGCTCCGGCTCGCCACCTTCGAGCTGCTCGCGCGTCCCGACATCCCGGCTTCGGTGACGCTCGACGAGGCGGTGGAGATCGCGCGGCGATTCGGCGGCGACGACTCGGCCGCGTTCGTCAACGGCGTGCTCGATCACATCGCGCGGACGGCGGGGCGGCGCGCCAGGCCCGGCGCCCCGGAGTGAGGAGGGATGGCCGAGGAAGCGGCGGTGCGGCGCTACGACCCGCGGGCGGTGGAGGCGAAGTGGCAGGAGCGCTGGGAGGCGACGGACGCGTTCGCTGCGCGGGCCGCCGCCGGCACGCCCGCGTACTACGTGCTCGAGATGTTCCCGTACCCCTCCGGGCGCATCCACATGGGGCACGTTCGCAACTACACGATCGGCGACGTCATCGCCCGACAGCACCGGATGCGCGGCGAGCGCGTGCTCCATCCGATCGGCTGGGATGCCTTCGGGCTGCCGGCGGAGAACGCGGCGATCCAGCACGGGGCTCATCCGGCGCGCTGGACGCGGGACAACATCGCGTACATGCGCCGCCAGCTTCGGCGCCTCGGCTTCTCGTACGATTGGCAGCGCGAGATCGCCACCTGCGACCCGACCTACTACCGCTGGGAGCAGGTCTTCTTCCTGCGCATGCTCGAGCGGGGGCTCGCCTATCGCCGCCGCTCGTTGGTCAACTGGTGCCCGCGCTGCGGCACGGTGCTCGCCAACGAGCAGGTGGTCGACGGCCGCTGCTGGCGCTGCGACGGTGTGGTCGAGGAGCGCGACCTCGAGCAGTGGTTCCTGCGCATCACCGCCTACGCCGAGGAGCTGCTGCGCGACCTCGATCGGCTGACCGGCTGGCCGGAGCGGGTGGTCATGATGCAGCGCAACTGGATCGGGCGCAGCGAGGGCGCCGAGATCCGCTTCCCGCTCGAGGGAGGCGACGGGGCGGTCACCGTGTTCACGACCCGCCCCGACACGCTCTTCGGCGTCACCTTCATGAGCCTCGCCGTCGAGCACCCGCTGGTGGAGCGCCTGGCGGCCGGCCGTTCGTCCGAGGCGGCGGTGCGCGCCTTCGTGGCACGCACGCGCAAGACGCCGCGGGCCGAGCGGGCGCTCGGCAAGGAGGGCGTCTTCACCGGGGCCTACTGCACGCACCCCTTCACCGGCGCGCGCGTGCCCATCTGGGTCGCCAACTTCGTGCTCATGGAGTACGGCACGGGGGCGGTGATGGCCGTGCCCGCGCACGATCAGCGCGACTTCGACTTCGCGCGCACCTACGGTCTGCCGGCGACCGTCGTGGTCCAGCCCGAGGGTGAAGCGCTCGATCCGGCGACGATGCCCGGGGCGTGGGAAGGGCCCGGGCGCCTCGTCGGCTCCGGCGAGTTCACCGGGCTGTCGAGCGAGGAGGCCAAGCGCCGCATCACGGCGGCGCTGGCGGCGCGCGGGCGGGGCGGGGCGTGCGTCTCGTACCGCCTGCGCGACTGGGGCATCTCGCGGCAGCGCTACTGGGGCGCGCCGATCCCGGTGGTGTACTGCGACCGCGACGGCGTCGTGCCCGTCCCGGAGCGCGAGCTGCCCGTCGTGCTGCCGGAGGACGTCGCGTTCACGGGCACGGGCGGCTCGCCGCTCGCCGCGCATACCGCCTTCGTGCACGTGCGCTGCCCACGCTGCGGCGGCGCCGCCCGTCGCGAGACCGACACCATGGACACCTTCGTCGAGTCGTCGTGGTACTTCGCGCGCTACTGCTCGCCGCGCAGCGAGGCGACGCCGTTCGAGCCCGCGGAGGCCGCATACTGGTTGCACGGGGGCGTCGACCGGTACATCGGCGGCATCGAGCACGCCGTGCTCCATCTCCTCTACGCGCGCTTTTTCACCAAGGTGCTGCGCGACCTGGGTTACCTGCCTCTCGACGAGCCGTTCCGCAATCTGCTCACGCAGGGCATGGTCATCAAGGACGGCGCGAAGATGAGCAAGTCGAAGGGGAACGTGGTGGATCCGGACTACCTGATCGAGCGCTATGGCGCCGACACGGCGCGGCTCTTCTGCCTGTTCGCTGCGCCGCCCGAGAAAGACCTCGAGTGGAGCGACCAGGGGGTCGAGGGGATGAGCCGCTTTCTCGGGCGAGTCTGGCGCCTCGTGCATCTGCTCGCGCCGCGTCTCGCGCCCGCCGGCGTCCCGCTCGCGGACGGCGCGGCCGACCGCGACCTGCACCGGCTCGTCCACGGCACGATCGCCCGGGTGACCGACGACGTGGTTGAGCGGCTGCACTTCAACACGGCGATCGCGGCGATCATGGAGCTGGTCGGCGGCCTCGCCGCGGCCGCCGAGGCGGCCTCGGGCGCGGCGCTGCGGGAGGCGGTCGACACCCTCCTGCGCCTGCTGGCGCCGTTCGTGCCCCACGTCGCGAGCGAGCTGTGGGAGGTGACGGGGCACACGGAGGCGATCGAGGCGGCGGGATGGCCGGCGGCGGACGCGGGGGCGCTCGCGCGGGAGACGATCGAGCTGCCCGTCCAGGTGAACGGCAGGGTGCGTGGGCGGATCGTCGTGGCGACGGACGCGGACGAGGCCGCCGTGCTCGCGGCCGCGCTCGCCGACGCGCACGTGCGCAGCCATCTCGGGGGGCGCCCGCTGCGCCGGCAGCTGGTGGTCCCGGGCCGGCTGGTGAGCCTCGTCGTATGAGACACGGCCTGCTGCTCTGCGTGCTGGTGCTCGGCTCGTGCGGCTACCGCCTGGGCGCCGCGGGGCCCGAGGTACCGAAGGACGCGCGCACGATCACCGTCCGGCAGTTCACGAACACGACGCGGGCGAACGGCATCGAGGTGGACGTGACGCGCGCGGTCGAGGACGAGTTTCGTCGCCGGGGGGCGCTGCGCGTGGTCGCGGAGAACGAGCAGCCCGACCTCGAGCTGAGCGGGGTGGTGCGCAGCGTCGGGAGCGCGCCGCTGGCGGTCGGGGTCAGCGGCGAGGCCCTTCAGTACACGGGGATCATGCGCGTGAGCGTGCGGTTGGTCGATCGGCGCACGGGCAAGACGCTGTTCGAGAACAAGGCGCTCGAGGAGCGCCAGGACTTCGGCGCCGTGAGCGGCGTGGTGATCACCACCTCGCCGAGCTTCCAGCGCGGCACCCTCAACGCTCGCGACCTCGCCGACCTCACGAACGTGCAGCTGAGCGAGACGCGGCGCACGGCGGCGATGGCCGGGCTGCTCGATCTCCTCGCCCACGACATCTACTCGCAGGCGGTGGAGGGGTTCTGAGCGGCGGGCGGCGGGGGGCGGCGCGCCCGTCGGCGGCCGAGACGCTCGCCGCCCTGGCGCGGGGGGCGCCGCAGCCCTGCTACCTCCTCTGCGGCGAGGAGCCCTTCCTGGTCGCGCGGGCGCTCGAGGTGGTGCGCCAGCGACTCGTGCCGACGGATCGGCCCGGGGCGTGGCGGTCGCTGTGGGCGGACGAGGACGCCGGCCGGCTGCCCGCCGCGGTCGCGGACCTCGCGACGCCGCTGCTCTTCGGCGGACCGGGCGTGCTCGTCGTTCGGCGCGCCGAGGCGCTCGACGAGCGCGGGCAGGAGGCCGTGCTGGCGGCGCTCCCGGCCCTCGGGAGCGGAGCGCATGTCGTGCTGGTGGGCGGCGCCGTCGACCTCCGGCGGCGCCTGTTCGCGGCGTGCGCGCGCGGGGGGTGGGTCTGGGTGTTCCCGCCCCTCGATGCGCGGGGCGGCGCCGAGGCGCGCGACTGGATCGTGCGTCTGGCTCGCGAGCGGGGGCACGAGATCGCACCGGCGGCGGTGGAGGAGCTGCTCGAGCGGGTCGGCGTCGGCCTGGGGCAGCTCGCCGGCGAGATCGAGAAGGCGTCGCTGTATGCGGGCGCGGGCGCCCGCCTCGACGTCGCGCACGTGCGCGCCGTCGTCGCACGCGTGCGCGGCCACGCGGCCGAGGAGCTGAGCGACCGCCTGGCGCGGCGCGACGTCGCCGGGTCGGTGCGCGCGCTGCGCCGGCTGCTCGCGGAGGGCGAGGCCCCGCTGCGCATCGTGGCCTTCCTCGCGGCGAACCTGCGCCGCGCGCTGCACGTGGCGGAGCTGGCGGAGGCAGGGCTGCCTGCGGAGGAGATCGCCCGTCGGCTCGGCATGCCGCCGTGGCTCGTCGCCCGCAACCTAGGCCGCGGCACGGCGCAGAACCTCGCCGACGCGCTGCGGGCGCTGCGCCGGCTCGACCAGCGCCTCAAGGCGTCTCGGCCGGCGGCGGCGGTCTTCGAGGCGAGCGTCCTCGAGCTGGCGGGCGCTGGCCGGGGCGTGGCGCGGCCGGCCTCTTAGCCGGGGCGTTCCTGGAGCCCGTGCACGGCGCGCGCGAGCCGCGAGACGCGGCGCGCGGCGTTGTTGCGGTGAAGGACGCCCTTGGTCACGGCGCGGTCGAGCGCCCGGCTGGCGCGTGCCAGCGCCTCGACGGCCGCACTCACGTCACGGCCGCCGATGGCTTCGCGGACGCGGCGCACCAGGTGCCGGAGCTGCGTCTTGATCGCCTGGTTGCGCTGCCGTCGCTTCTCACTTTGCCGGTGACGCTTGAGGGCGGACGGATGGTTGGCCACGGGGGTGCGTGCGTACCACGCAGGCGGGGAGGGGTCAATCGCCCGCGGAGGCGTCCGCCGCCTTGGCGAGGCGCCACAGCCGCTCGCGCTCCGCGGGATCCAGCGCGGCGAGGGCGACTCCGCGCCCGCCCGCCGCCGCCGCGCAGCGCCGCAGACGCGCCACGAGCCGCGCCGTCGCATCGCGCAGTGCCAGCTCGGCCGAGACCTCGAGATGGCGGGCGACGCTGGCGAGGGTGAGCAGCACGTCACCCAGCTCGCGGCCGGCCGCGGGCCCGCCGCCGGCCGCCACCGCCGCTTCGAGTTCGGCGAGCTCCTCACGCAGCTTGCCGAGGACGGCGGCAACGTCCGGCCAGTCGTAGCCGAGGTGGGCGGCCTTCTCGGCCGCCTCCTGCGCGCGCGCGAGCGCCGGCAGCGCGGCGGGCAGGCGATCGAGCCCGCTCGCGTCACCGCCCGTCGCGCGGCGCTCCTCGGCCTTGATGCGCTGCCAGTTGCGCACCACCTCCGCGGCGTCGCGGACCTGGACGTCGCCGAACACGTGGGGATGGCGGCGCACGAGCTTCTCGACCAGCGTCACGGCCACGTCGGCGATCGTGAAGTGGCCGCCCTCGCCGGCGATCTCGGCCTGCAGCACGATCTGCAGCAGGAGGTCGCCGAGCTCGTCGCGGAGCGCGGCGGGGTCGCCTCCGGCGATCGCGTCGAGGACCTCGTACGCCTCCTCGAGCAGGTAGGGACGCAGCGTCTCCCAGGTCTGCTCCCGATCCCAGGGGCAGCCCCCCGGTGCGCGCAGCCGCGCGACGACGTCGAGCAGGCGGCCGAGGCTCTCGAGCGCGCGCGGATCCGGCATTCCGCGAGACGCTAGCGGGGCGCCGCGGCGCGTGTCAACGTGCGCTTGCCTCGGCAGCGGCCGCAGCGTAACGATCGCCGTGAGATGGCGCGGGTCGAGCTGTACACGACGGGGAGCTGTCCGTTCTGCGTGCGCGCGAAGCACCTGCTCGAGGAGCGCGGCATCCCCTACGACGAGGTGGACGTCGGCGGCGATCCCGAGGCGCGCGTGGCCCTGGTCGTACGGAGCGGAGGACGGCGGACCGTGCCGCAGATCTTCATCGACGGGCGCTCGATCGGCGGATTCGAGGAGCTCGCGGCGCTCGACGCGGCAGGCGGCCTCGCGGCCCTGCGCACCGATGGCCGCGCCTGAGCCGCGACGGGGCGGGCTCGGCCTGGCAGCCGCGGCGCTCCTCGCAGCCGCGGTCCCGGCCGGAGCTGCCGACGGTGCGCTCGGCAAGCAGGTCTTCCTCGAGCGCTGCTCGGCTTGCCACGGGGAGCACGGCTTCGGCGACGGCCCGGCGGCGAACGCCATCGTCCCCCGGCCGCGGAACTTCCACGACCCCGAGTTCTGGAAGGGGCGGACCCCCGAGGCGCTGCGCGCGGTCGTCGAGCACGGCAAGGGGACGACGTCGATGATGCCCGCCTTCGAGGGGGTGCTCTCCGATGCGCAGATCGACGCGGTCGTCGACTATCTCCAGTCCTTCCGCCCCGCTGGCGCGCATGCGGATCCTGGTCATGGCCAAGTACCCGGTTCCGGGGGGGGTGAAGACCCGCCTCGCCCGCGTCGTGGGAGCGGCGGCGGCGGCTGAGCTCTCGGCCGCGTTCGTGGGCGACCTGGCCGAGCGCCTGCAAGAGCTCGGCTGCAGCGTGGCCTGGGCATTCTGGCCGCCCGACGCTCCGTTCGAGCGGCTCGTCCCGGGTGCGCCGTGCGTCGCCCAGCAGGGCGAGGACCTCGGCGCGCGGCTCACCGCCGCCGTCGCCTGGGCGTTCGACCGGAGCCAGCGCCCGCTCGCGATCCTCGGCGCCGACGTGCCGCACGTGCCGGCCGCGGGCCTGCGCGAAGCCGAGGCCGCGCTCGCCGGGGGCGCGGAGGTCGTCCTCGGGCCGGCCCACGACGGCGGGTACTATCTCGTGGCGCTCCGCGCCCCGCAGCCGGGGCTCTTCGCGGGCGTCGCGTGGGGCGGCGCGGACGTGCTCGCCGCCACCCTCGCGCGTGCCCGCGCCGCCGGCCTCCGCGTCCACCTGCTGCCCCCCACCTTCGACGTCGATGCACCGGCCGACCTGACGGCGCTGCGCCGCCTGCTCGCCGACGGCGTGGTCACATTGCCCCGGACGGCGGCCGTGCTGGCCCGATTCGAACGCGCCGGGGTGGCTTGACAGCCGGGACGGAGGTGGCCGACACTGGGATCGACCCCGACCGCTCCATCTTCGGCCCCACAAGGAGACGCGCCATGGACGAGTGGACGATCGAAGAGGATCTCTGCCTGCTCGGCGGCGGGGAGCAGCAGGTTCGGCGAATCCTGGATCAGCAGATGCTCCAGGAGCCCATCCGGCGCCTCGAGCCGCACGCCCCGCTCGCGGTCGCGCCCACCGCGACGCTCGCGGAGGCGGTTCGCCTGATGCGTGAGCACCGCGTGGGATGCCTGCTGGTGGTCGACGGAGAGCGCCTCACCGGGATAGTCACCGAGCGCGACTTCCTGCTCAAGCTCGATCGCCCGGACGCCGATCGGCCGGTCGCCGAGCTGATGACCCAGGATCCGGAGGTGCTGACGCCGGACGATCCGATCGTCTACGCGCTCAACAAGATGAGCGTCGGCGGCTTCCGCCACGTCCCGCTCGTGGACGCCGCGCGACGCCCGGTCGGCGTGGTGTCGGTGAAGGACATCATCGACTACCTCGCCGATCTCTTCGCCAGCGACGTGCTGACCGTGCCCCCCGATCCCGCGCGCGCGCAGGCCTGGCGCGAGCGCGACGGAGGGTGAGCGGCGTCCCGAGCCTAGGGCACGATCCACGTGTCGCCGCGATTGAGCAGCGCGGCGAGATCGGGGGCGCTGCGCTCGCGCGCCGCAGCCACCTGGGCTGCAAGACCCTCCTCGTAGCAGGGGCGTACGACGCTCGAGAAGACGCCGATCGGCGTCGGGAAGCTCGGCGGCCCCAGGCGGGCGATCAGGTAGGCGAGCGCCGGGTTGTGCTCGTCGTGGACCAGCAGGTCGGCCTCGGTCACCCCGTTGCCGAGCTGGACGACCTCGGGCTGGAAGTCGCGCAGGCGGATGCCGCGGTCGCGGTTCTTGCCGAACACGAGCGGCTTGCCGTGCTCGAGAACGAGCGTGTGGTCGGCCTTCGTGGCCTTCTCGGTCATGTCGCCGAAGGCGCCGTCGTTGAACACGTTGCAGTTCTGGAGGATCTCCACGAACGACGTGCCCTTGTGGTCGTGCGCCCGCCGGATGATCTCCTGGAGGTGCCGGGTCTCCACGTCGACGCTGCGCGCGACGAAGCTCGCGTCGGCGCCGAGCGCGAGGGCGATCGGGTCGAACGGATGGTCGAGGGAGCCGAAGGGCGTCGATTTCGTTACCTTGCCGACCTCCGAGGTCGGCGAGTACTGGCCCTTCGTGAGGCCGTAGATCTTGTTGTTGAAGAGCAGGATGTTCAGGTCGAGGTTGCGCCGCAGCACGTGGATCAGGTGGTTGCCGCCGATCGACAGCGCGTCGCCGTCGCCCGTCACCACCCACACGGAGAGCTCGGGGCGGGTCGCCTTCAGCCCGGTGGCGATCGCCGGCGCGCGCCCGTGGATCGAATGGAACCCGTAGGTGTTGACGTAGTACGGGAAGCGGCTGGAGCAGCCGATGCCCGAGATGAAGACGAACCGCTCGCGCGGGATGCCGAGCTCGGGCAGCACCTTCTGTACCTGGGAGAGGATCGCGTAGTCCCCGCAGCCGGGGCACCAACGGACGTCCTGGTCGGAGACGAAGTCCTTCTTCGTGAGCGCGCTCATGCCGGTCGGTCCTCTCCGCCGCGGCCGTCGAGCAGCTTGAGACAGCGGGCCGCGACCTCCGAAACCTTGAACGGACGCCCCTGGATCTTGTTGAAGCCGATCGCGTCGATGAGGTACTCGGCGCGCACGAGCCGCAAGAGCTGCCCCAGGTTCATCTCCGGGACGAGCACGCGGCGGTAGCGGCCGAGGATGTCGCCCAAGTCGGCGGGCAAGGGGTTCAGGTGCCGCAAGTGGACGTGGGCGACGCGGTGGCCGGCGGCCTCGAGCTGCCGGGTCGCCTCGCGCAGGACGCCGTAGGTGCTGCCCCACCCGAGCATGAGCAGGTCGCCTTCCAGAGCGCCAAAGACCTCGGTCGGCGCGATCTCGCGAACGATGCCGGCGATCTTGCGCGTGCGGACCCGGATCATCTGCTCGTGGTTGGCCGGCGCGTAGCTGACGTTGCCCGTGAGGTACTCCTTCTCGAGCCCGCCGATCCGGTGCTCGAGCCCGGGGGTGCCCGGAATGACCCAGGGGCGGCCGAGCGTCGTCTCGTCGCGCAGGTAGGGGTAGAACCCGCTCGGGTCGGTGCGGAAGCGGACCGGCACGTCGGGCAGCGCGGCCGGGTCGGGAATCAGCCACGGCTCGGCGCCGTTGGCGAGGTAGCCGTCGGTGAGCAGGATCACCGGTGTCATGTACTTCACCGCGATTCGCACCGCCTCGAACGCGGTCGCGAAGCAGTCGGCGGGCGTGGCGGCGGCGAGGATGGGCAGGGGCGCTTCGCCGTGGCGGCCGTACATCGCCATCAGGAGGTCGGCCTGCTCGGTCTTCGTGGGCATGCCCGTCGAGGGCCCCGCGCGCTGGATGTCGATGATCACGAGCGGTAGCTCCACGGCGCAGGCGAGGCCCATGGTCTCGGCCTTGAGATTCATGCCCGGGCCGCTCGTGGTCGTGACCGCGATCGCGCCGCCGAACGCGGCCCCGAGCGCCGAGCCGACGCCGGCGATCTCGTCCTCGGCCTGGAAGGTGTACACCTCGTACTGCTTGAGACCCGAGAGCTCGTGGAGCACGTCGCTCGCCGGCGTGATCGGGTAGCTGCCGAGGAAGAGCGGCCGCCCGGCCTTGCGCGCCGCGGCCACCAGGCCGAGCGCGGTGGCGGTGTTGCCCGTGATGTTGCGGTACCTCCCCGGCGCGATCGCCGCCGGCTGGACCTCGTAGGACACCGCGAACAGCTCGGTGGTCTCCGCGAAGTTGTATCCCGCGCGCAGGGAGCGCACGTTGGCCTCGATCAGCTCCGGGGTCTTCTTGAACTTGTCGCGGATCCACTTCTCCGCGGGCTCGATCGGCCGGTGATAGAGCCAGGAGGTGAGGCCGAGGCAGAAGAAGTTGCGGCAGCGGAACACCGCACGGGCCGAGAGCCCGAGGTCCTTCAGCGCCGCGGTCGTGAGCTTGGTGACGTCCACGGGGAAGACTTGGTAGCGGGCGAGCGACCCGTCGGAGAGCGGGTTGGTCTCGTAGTCGGCCTTCTTGAGGTTCTGCTCGGTGAAGCCCTCGTGATCGACGATGAGGATGCCGCCTGGCTTGAGGTCGCCGAGGTTCACCTTGAGCGCCGCCGGGTTCATGGCCACGAGCACGTCGAGGTCGTCCCCGGGGGTGAAGATCTCGCGCGACGAGAAGTTGAGCTGGAATGCGCTCACGCCGGCGAGCGTGCCCGCGGGCGCCCGGATCTCGGCGGGGAAATCCGGCAGCGTCGCGAGGTCGTTGCCGGCCAGTGCCGTCTCGGTGGTGAACTGCGCGCCGGTCACCTGCATCCCGTCGCCGGAGTCGCCGGCGAAGCGAATCACGACCGCGTCGCGCCGCTCGACCGGCTTCGACCCGGTGGCCGTTCCGTCAGCCATCGCGCAAACCTCCTGCCCTGTGCCCTGGACGGCCGATGGTCATCGTCCGGGCCTCGATCGCGAACAGCACGGGGACGCTCGCCTGCACTCTCATCGATCCCCGTCCATTTCGTATACCGTGCGGGTCGCGGGCTTGCAACGCGGACCGGGCGCTACTCGCGCCGCACCCCCTCGGCCTGCGGCTTGCCCTTCTTGGGATTGTGGCCGACGACGAACGTGACGCGCGTGCCCGGCGCCATCTCGGTCGCCCCGTCCTCGCACTGGGTGACGTGGAAGAAGAGGCTCTGGCCATCGCCGTAGCGGAGGAAGCCGAAGCCCTTGTCGGGTAGGAAGCGATCGACGACGCCGGCGATGCGCTCGCGGCCGGGTGTGCTGAGCTCGGCCTCCGCGAGCAGGGCGAGCGACGGGGGGAGCGGTTGGTCGCTCGGCGGTGCCGGCGGCGCCGCGGTGGCCTCGAGCGCCTGCGCGCGGGCCAGCAGGGCCGCGCCGTCCGGCGCGAGCGCGGCGAGCTGCCGCAGGTATCCGGCCGCCTGAACGGGCCGCCCGAGCCGCTCGGCCAGCTCGGCGGCGAGCCGCAGCCCCTCGGCAAACCCGCCTTCGCGCCGACAGGCGAGCGCGCGCTCGATCTGGACGAGCGCCGCGGCCGGGCGGCCGCAGGCGAGCTGCAGGCGTGCGAGCTCGAGGCGCACGAGGGGCTCCGCGCTGCGCAGGCGGCCGAGCGCGTCGACGAGGGCCGCGGCGGCGGCCGGGAAGTCGCGCGTCACGTTGGTGTGGAAGCGGCCGAGCGCGAAGAGGGCGAAGGCGCCGCGCGGGAGCGCCGCCGCGTGCCGGTAGGCGCGCTCGGCGGCGGTGACCTCTCCACGCAGCTCGTGGACCCGCCCGATACGCTCCCAGACGTAGCTCGATTCGGGATCGAGGTCGCGGGCCTCCTCGAAGCAGCGCAACGCCCCGGCGAGGTTGGCGCGGCGCAGCTCGAGCTCGCCGTTGCACGCGAGCACGTGCTCGGGCCGGATCGCCGGTGGCTGGGTGGCGGCGTCGAGCTCGCGGCAGGCGACGAGCACCTCGCTCGCGGCGTCGAACTCCCCGAGGTCGCGGAGCGCGCGCGAGAGGTGAAAGAGCACCTGCACCTGGACCCCGCGGCCCCGCTGGCGCTGCTCGGCGGGCGCTTGGTCCCAGATCGCACGCGCCCGATCGAGCGCCTCGACCGCCTCGCGCGGGCGGTGGAGCTTCTCGAGGCAGTAGCCGCGCCGGAAGAGGCAGAGGTGGTAGGTCGGGAACGACGCGAGCGCGCGGTCGTACCAGCGCAGCGCCTTCGTCCATTTCTTCTTGCGCTGGAAATACCAGCCGATGGCGCAGTGAAAGACCGCGGCGCGCCGGGGCGCCAGCTCCGCGCAGCGCAGCAGGTAGCGCTCGAGCTTGTCCTCGTTGCCGAGCATGCCGAAGGCGCGGCCGACTTCGAAGAGCAGCTCGGTGGATTGCCAGGTCTCCTCCGCCGGCGTGTCGTCGAGGCTGCCGTAGCGGGCCACGATCGTCTGATGGTCGCCGCGGTCGGCGAGCGCGCGCACCTCGGCGAGGATCGCCTCCACGTCGCCCATCCCTCAGCCCTCCCTCAGTTGTGCCGTCGTGCGGAAGTGGACCTTGGCGACCTTCCGCAGCTCGGCGGCGCCGTGGCGGGCGACGAACCCGCGTGCGGCGGCGAGCACCGGCGGGCCGGCGCCCTTGGGCAGCGGCACGCCGAAGCGGTCCGCCAGCGCCGCCAGGCGCCGCAGGAACTCCGCCCGGGCGACCAGCGAAGCCGCCGCCACCACCGGATCGGCCTCGGCGCGCGGTCGCTGGACGAGCCTGACGCGTCGCCCGCGCTCGAGCAGCGCCTGCTCGAGGAGCCGGCGATCGCCGAACTGGTCCGAGATCGCTTCCTCGCAGCTCGGCACGCGGCCGAGCAGATCCTCGATCGCCCGTGCGTGCGCCCAGGCGAGCAGGCGATTCAGGTTGCGCATCGACGCGTGCAGGGCGTTGTAGCGCTCGGGGCCGATGGCGACGACGACGGTCGGATAGGCCTCCTTGACGCTGCGGGCGAGCTCGTGCGCCCGGCGGTCCGAGACCGTCTTGCTGTCCCGGACGCCCAGCTCGGCCAAGACCTCGCGCCCGCCGGAGGGGACCCAGACCGCCGCGACCACGAGCGGCCCGAAGTAGTCGCCCTTCCCCGACTCGTCGACCCCGATCGTGCCGCCCTCGGCGGCCGGATCGGTCCTCCCGCGCGACAGATGACCCTCCCCCCCTCCGTCCCCCGACTCCCACCCTGCATGTACCAGCGGGTTCGGAAGCTTTCAACAGATCGTCAAAGCCAGCGACGGCCCCGACCCCGGGGCGCGCCGTCACCAGACGATCAGGGGGGCTTGCGCGGTGGGGCGGGCGCCCCGGACGGTGACCCGGCGGCCCTCGACCGCGAGCCGCCCCTCGGCCAGTAGCTGGATGGCGAGCGGGTAGATCGCGTGCTCGACGGTCAGGATGCGCTCGCGCAGCGAGTCTTCGGAGTCGTCGGGGTGGACCGGGATGGCCCCTTGGACGACGATCGGGCCATGATCCACGTCCTCGTCGACGAGGTGGACGGTCGCGCCGGCGATCTTGACCCCGTACTCGAGCGCCTGGCGCTGGGCGTGCAGCCCCTTGAACGCGGGAAGCAGGGCGGGGTGGACGTTGAGGACGCGCTGGGGGAAGGCGGCGAGGAGCACGCGGGTGACCAGGCGGTCGAAGCCCGCGAGGGCGACCAGCTCTACGCGAGCCTCGCGCAGCGCGGCGACGAGCGCCTCGTCGAACGCCTCGCGGGTCGCGAAGCCGCGGTGGTCGATGACGCGCGCCGGCACGCCGGCGGCGGCCGCCCGGGCGAGCCCCGGGGCCCCGGCGCGGTTGGACACGACCAGCCGCACGCCGAACCCGAGGCGCCCTTCGGCGGCACGATCGAGGATCGCCTGGAGGTTCGTGCCCGACCCCGAGATCAGCACGCCCACGCCGAGCACGGAGCCCCTTTAGCCTCCCGCCCCGCCGGCGACAAGGCCGCGCGGCGCGGGCCCGCGGCTCAGAGGGCGCGGCCGACCGTGTAGACGTCGACCCGCAGGGCGCCCCCGGCGAGGAGCGCCGCCGCGCAGGCGTTCGCGGTCGCCCCCGTGGTGAGCACGTCGTCGACCAGCACCACGTGGCGATCCCGGATTCGCGCCGCGTCGCGGACGGCGAACGCCTCGCCCAGGTTGCGCTCGCGCTCGGCGCGGCTCAGGCCGGGCTGGGCGGTGGTGGGACGCACGCGCACGAGGGCGCGGGGCTCGACCGCGAGCCGGCGCCATCGGCTGAGCCCGCGGGCGAGGAGCAGGCTCTGGTTGAAGCCGCGTTCGCGCAGACGCCGGAGGTGGAGGGGGACGGGAACGAGGACCGCGTCCGGCGAGAACGGATAGCGGTCCGCGAGCAACCGCGCCAGCGTCCACGCCACCGGCCGGCGGCGGCGGTACTTGAGGGCGCACACCGCCGCCGCCAGCGGGTTGAGACGTCCGGCGTCCGACAGGTACAATCCCGACGCGCGGGCCCGGGCGAAGCGAGGCGGACGCCGCAGACAGTCGGCGCAGGTGCCCGCGCGGCGCACCGGGATGCCGCAACGGGCGCAGAGAGGGGGCGGGGGAGGTACGATGCGGGAACGGCACGAGGGGCAGAGGCACGAGCCATGGCCCGGCGCGAGCGGCGCCCCGCAGGCCTCGCAGTCGGCCGGGAAGAGGAGGTCGGCGAGGAGCCGGAGCCCGTACGGCATGCTGACACGCGGCGGCGGGCGCCGCGATGGTAGGGCGGGGCGGCGAGGCGACGCAAGCCGCCCCGGAGGGTGAACGGATGCGCAATTTCCTGACCGGGCTGCTCCTCGGGCTGCTCTCCATGTATTGGTACCAGTCCCAGAACAATTGGCTGCGGGCCACGGTCGAAGACCTCTGGGCACGCGCCTCGGCGCCGCCGACGCCGATCACGCGCCGGTTGCCCTGACGCGGCTTTCCCACTACGGTGTTCGCCGTGCCGCTCACCGAGCAGCAACTGGCCGAGGATCTCACGCGAGCCATGAAGGCCCGCGACGTCGTGCGCACGGAGGTGCTGCGCGGCGTGATCGCGGCGGCGAAGAACCTGAAGGTCGAACGGCGAGGGGCGACCCTCGGCGACGCGGATCTGGTACAGATTGTGCGCCGCGAGATGCGCAAGCGCGACGAAGCCGCCGAGTTCGCCGCCCGGGGCGGGCGCGGGGACCTCGTCGAGCGCAACCGCGCCGAGCGCGCGGTGCTCGAAGGCTACGTCCCCGCGATGCTCGCGCCGGCCGAGCTCGAGGCGGCCGTCCGTGCGATCGCCGCCACCGAGGGCCGCTCGATGGGCACGATCATGGCGCGCCTGCGGGAGCGGTACGCCGGACGGTACGACGGCCGCGAGGCGAGCGACATCGCGCGGCGCGTGCTCGCGGAGGCGGCGGCCTAGCCCGGAGGTCCGATGGAGCTGCCGGTTCTCACGCGGCTCAAGAAGGAGCTCGCCCAGCTCAAGTACGAGCTCACGTTCGAGCTGCCGAAGGCGCTCGAGGAGGCGCGAGCCCACGGCGACCTGTCGGAGAACGCGGAGTACGAGGCCGCGAAGCACCGCCAGGACTTCGTGCGTTCGCGGATCGCGCAGATCGAAGGGCGCGTGCGCGAGCTGTCGATGTACACGGTCGCGTCCATTCCCCGCGGCGTCGTCGCCTACGGGAGCCGCGTGACCGTCGAGGACGTCGACGCCGGGGAGGCCACCTCCTACGAGATCGTCTTTCCGGAGGAGGTGGACGCGGCCAAGGGGCAGATCTCGCTTTCCTCGCCGCTCGGGCGCGCGCTGGTCAACAAGGCAGTCGGCGACGAGGTCGAGGTGCACACGCCCGCGGGCCGCCGCACCTACCAGATCGTCGAGCTGGTCACCTTCCACGAGCGCGCGGCGGCGGGCGGCGAAGGCTAGCGCGCCGCGCGCAGGCGATCGGCTGCGGCCTCGGGTGCCACCGGGTTCGAGAAAATGCCGGTCGCCCATTCCATGCCGAGCTCGCGCCCGAGGCGCGGCGCGATCTCCCAATGCCAGTGGAATTCGACCTGGTCGCCGCCGCCGAGCGGCCCCGCGTGCAGCGCGATGCTGTAGGGCGGATCGTCGAGCGCGGTGCGCACGCGGGCCAGGGCATCGACCATCGAAGCGGCAAGCGGGCCGAGCGCGCGGTCCGGCAGCGCACCGAAGTCCGCCGCGTGCGCGAGCGGGACGATCCACGTCTCGTAGGGATGCTCGGACGCGAACGGGGCGAAGAGCACGAAGTCGTCGTTGCGGGCGATCACGCGCGCACCCCCGGCCATCTCCTCGTGGAGCTGGTCGCAGAACACGCAGCGCTCCTTCATCCGGTAGTACTCCCGTGCGCCGGCGATCTCCTCCTCGAGCCGCTTGGGCGTGAATGGCGTTGCGATGACATGGGAGTGCGCGTGCTGATAGCGGCTCCAGACCGCGCCGTGGTTCTTCAGCACGACCGCGTGGCGGAACCGCGAGTCACGGCGCAGGTCGAGAAAGCGGGCGCGGTACATCGTGAGCAGGCGGACCATCTGCTCGACGGGAAAGTCCGCCCAGGCGTGCGTATGGTCGGGCGTGTCCGTGACCAGCTCGTGTGCGCCGATGGCGCGCATCCGATCGAACATCCCGACGCCGCGGCGGCCGAGGTCGCCTTCGATGCGCAGAAGGGGCTGCTTGTCCGGGGTGACGCGCACCCGCCAGCCGGCGGCGCCGCGGTCGGCCGCGATCTCGACCGGATTGAGCGCCTCGTTGCCCGGGCAGAAGGGGCAGGGTGTATCCGCCCCGGGCGGTGCCTCCCACCGGCGCGGCGCCAGATCGGCCTCCCGCTCCGGGGCGATCACCACCCAGCGGCGAAGAATCGGATCGCGACGCAGCTCGGACACGACAACACCACACCACGCTTCGCGGGCGGACCGTCCGCCGTCTCTTGAGCGGTCGGCTCCCGATTCATTATACGGGTGGCGGGGGCAGGGCCAAACAGCGTGCACAAGGGGGGGACCGTGGCCTTCCGCAGTCTGCCGCAGATGTTCTTCTCGCGGGCGCGCGACCTCGCCGAGCGGCCGCGCTACCGCCACTTCGCCGGTGGGCGCTGGCAGGACGTGAGCTGGCGGGAGACCGAGGAGCGGGTGCGGCGTCTCACCGCCGCCCTCATCGATCTCGGCGTGGCGCCGGGCGCCCGGATCGCGCTGCTATCGGCGACCCGGGCCGAATGGGCGGAGATCGACCTGGCGATCCTCGCCTGCGGGGCGCTCACCATCCCGGTCTACCAGTCCGTGCTGCCGGCGGAGTGCGGATACATTCTCGCCAATGCCGAGGCGGAGATCGTGTTCGTCGAGAACGCCAAGGCGCGCGCCAAGGTCGACGAGGTGCTCGAGCACGGCTTCGAGCTCGACGGGGTGCGCCAGCGGGTGTCGCTCAAGACCGTGATCGGCATCGTCGACGACGCCGGCGCGGGCCCCACCCTCTCGGGTCTGCTCGCCCGTGGGGCCGAGGTGCTGCCGCGGCTGCGCGACGAGGTCGAGCGGCGGGTCGACGCCCTCGACCGGGCCGCGCTCGCCACCATCGTCTACACGTCGGGGACCACCGGTCCGCCGAAGGGCGTGCCGCAGACGCACGGGAACCACCTCGCGGCGGTCGAGGCGACGCTGCGGCTCGGGATCATCCGCGAGGGCGAGGTGGATTTCTTCTTCCTGCCCCTGGCGCACTCGTTCGCGCGGCTCATCGAGTACGTCGGCATCGCGGCGGGCACGACCACCGCGTTCGCGCGCTCGATCGACACGCTGATCGAGGACCTGCCGGCGACGCGGCCCCACCTCGTCCCGGCGGTCCCGCGCGTCTACGAGAAGATCTTCGCGCGCATCCAGGCGGCCCGCGAGGCGAGCGGCGGCCTGCGCGGCGCGCTCTTCGACTGGGCGGTCGGCGTGGGGCGGGAGCGCAGCCGCCTCGAGGAGCAGCGGCAGCCGCTCCCGCTGCTCTTGTGGTTGCAGGCGGAGCTCGCGCACCGGCTCGTCTTCGCGCGCATCCACGGGTTGCTCGGCGGCCAGGTTCGGCTGCTGCTCTCCGGGGGCGCGCCGCTCGCCCCGGACATCGCGCGATTCTTCCACGCGATCGGGCTCCTCGTCCTCGAGGGCTACGGGCTCACCGAGACGACGCCGGTGCTCACCGTCAACCGGCCCGACCGCTACAAGCTGGGGACGGTCGGGCTGCCGCTCGACTGCTGCGAGATCCGGCTCGCCGAGGACGGCGAGATCCTCGCGCGAGGTGCGAACGTCGCCAGCGGCTACTACCGGCGGCCGGAGGCCACCGCGGAGTCGTGGGACGCCGAAGGGTGGTTCCACACCGGCGACATCGGGGTCATCGACGAGGACGGCTTCCTCAGGATCACCGACCGCAAGAAGGACCTGATCAAGACCTCCGGCGGCAAGTACGTCGCCCCGCAGAAGATCGAGAACCTGCTCAAGCTGCGGCCGTACGTCAGCCAGGCAGTGGTGATCGGCGACCAGCGGAAGTACTGCGTGGCCCTGGTGACGCTCGACGCCGAGGAGGTGGCGCGCTGGGCACGCGAGCACGGGCGCACGCTCGCCGGGCCGGAAGCGATGGCGGCGGATCCCGACGTCCGCGCGCTGATCGAGGCGGAGGTCGCGGAGGTGAACCGCGACCTCGCGTCCTGGGAGAGCATCAAGCGCGTGCGCATTCTCCCCCGTGATTTCAGCCCGGAGACCGGCGAGCTGACGCCGAGCCTCAAGGTCAAGCGCAAGGTGGTCGCCGAGCGCTACCGGGACGCCATCGACGAGATGTACCGCTAGAGGCGACGGCCTCCCCGTTGCGGCCCTCGGGGTCGCGTGTTATACGAAATTTCGCTTTTCCGGCCTTCACTTACCGCTGACGAGTGGGCCCCCGCCCACTTTTTTATTTGGAGGATCAGGGTTCATGGACCGGGCCGTGGTGACCCGGCGCGTCTGGGAGCTGGCCGAGCCTCTCGCCCTCGCGCAGGGGCTCGAGCTCGTCGACGTGCAGTACCGTCCCGAGGGCGGGCGCATGGTCCTGCGGCTGCTCGCGGATCGGCCGGCGGGCGGGGTCACGCTCGACGAGCTCGCGCGCCTGTCGCGCGAGCTGAGCGACGTCCTCGATGGCCACGACGCCGTGCCGGGCCGCTACACCCTCGAGTGCTCGTCGCCCGGGCTGAACCGCCCGCTGCTCCGCGAGCCGCACTTCCGCCGCGCGCTCGGACAGCGCGTGAGCCTGCGGGTACGCGAGCCGATCGCCGGCCGCCGGCAGTTCCATGGCGTGCTGGAAGCGGTGACGCCGGACGGGGTGACGGTGCGGGATCCGGACGCGGGGCCCGTCCACGTCGCGTTCGCCACGATCGAGCGCGCCAACACGGAATACGACTTCGCCCGTCCCGCGGGGACGCCGCCCGGGCAGGCCTGAGGAGACGTGCCGATGCTCCCAGATCTGAACCGCGTGATCGAGCAAGTGAGCAAGGAGAAGGGGATCGACCGCGCGATCATCGTCGAGGCCCTCGAGCAGGCGATGCTGTCGGCGGCGAAGAAGACCTTCGGCGCCGAGAAGAACATCGAGGCGAAGTTCAACCCGGACCTCGGCGAGGTCGAGCTGTTCGAGATCAAGACTGTGGTCGACGTCGTGGAGGACCCCGAGAACCACGTGACGCTCGCCGAGGCGCGGCGCACGCTCGATCCCGACGCGGAGATCGGCGACGAGCTGCTCGCCAAGCTCCCGCCGGAGAAGTTCGGCCGCATCGCCGCGCAGGCGGCGAAGCAGAACATCATCCAGAAGGTGCGCGACGCGGAGCGCGACATCATCTACAGGGAGTTCAAGGACCGTAAGGGCGAGCTGGTCTCGGGGATCGTGCAGCGCTTCGAGAAGAAGAACATCATCGTGAACCTCGGGCGCACCGACGCGATACTGCCGGAGAAGGAGCAGATTCCCCGCGAGCGCTACCGCCAGGGCGACCGCATCCGCGCCTTCATCGTCGACGTCGAGCTGGCCACCAAGGGCCCACAGATCGTCCTCTCGCGCACGCACCCGGGGCTCCTCATCAAGCTCTTCGAGCAGGAGGTGCCGGAGATTTACGAGGGCATCGTCGAGGCCAAGGGGGCGGCGCGCGAGCCGGGGGGGCGCGCGAAGATCGCCGTCACCTCGCACGACAGCGATGTCGACCCGGTGGGGGCGTGCGTCGGCATGCGCGGCACGCGCGTGCAGGCGGTCGTCCAGGAGCTGCGCGGGGAGAAGATCGACATCGTGCCCTGGACCGCCGACCCCGCGGAGTACGTCTGCCGTGCGCTGGCGCCGGCCAAGGTCTCGAAGATCATCATGGACGAGGACGAGCACGCCATGGAGGTGATCGTTCCCGACGACCAGCTCTCGCTCGCGATCGGCAAGAAGGGGCAGAACGTGCGCCTCGCGTCGCGGCTGACCGGCTGGAAGCTCGACGTGCGCAGCGAGTCGGAGGCGGAGGACGAAGCGCGGCGGGCGCGGGCGTCGATCACCGCGATCCCCGGGGTGGGGGACGTGACCGCGGAGCTGCTCTATCAGAACGGCTTCAAGTCGGCGGAAGAGCTGGCGGCCTCCGACGAGGAGACGATCGCCGAAATCGACGGCGTGGGGCCGGAGCGCGCCGGGAGCATCCTCGCCGCCGCGCGGGAGCACGTCGCCCGCAAGCAGGCCGAAGAGCAGGCGGCGGTCGCGGCGGAAGCGGCCCCGGTCGCGGAGAGCGCGCCGCCCGCAGGCGAGGAGGGGCGCGAGTGACGCCCGTGCGCACCTGCGTCGGCTGCGGCCGGCGGGCCCCCCAGGCGGCGCTGCTGCGGTTCGTCGCCGCGGCCGATGGGCTCCGGCCCGACGCCGGGCCGCGAGCCCCCGGGCGCGGCGCGTACCTCCATCACGCAACCGACTGCTGGGCCGCGTTCGTGCGGCGCCGTGGCCCGGTGCGCTCGCTGCGCCGCCTCGCCGGCCGCGCGGAGCGGGAGCGACTCGTGGCCGCGTTGGCGGCCGTACCCGTGCGCGTGTGAGGGAAGGGTCATGGCCAAGCGCATTCACGAGCTCGCCAAGGACTGGGGCCTCGCGCCGAAGGACCTGATCGCCGGCGCGGAGCGGCTCGGCATCCGCGGCAAGCGCTCGCAGAGCACGCTCACCGACGACGAGGTGGAGCGCCTGCGGGAGGCGCTCGGCTTCGTGCAGCGGCCGGCGGTCACGGTGGGCACCGAGCGCGTGGTGGCCGAGCGGGTGGTCACCGAGCGGCTCGGGGTGAGCGACCAGATGGTCACGGCGCGGGAGCAGACGACCGAGACGAGGCTGCGGGCGAACGTCATCCGCCGGCGGACGGCGCGGGAGGTCCTCAAGCGCGAGGAGCTGCCGCCCTCCCCGCTGGAGGGCGAACCGCCCGTCGACTCGGTGCCGCCCGCGCTCGACTTCGAGGCGGCGATCCCGCCCGCGGTGCCCGAGGTACCGCCCCCTGCCGTCGAGCCGGAGGTCGAGCCGGTGACGGCAGCGCCGGCGCCGCCGAGGACGGAGCCGCCGGCCGCGCGCCCCGCCCCGCCGACGCCGACCCCGGTGCCGGCGGCGCGCGAGGCGGCGGGCGCCGCCCGGCCCGCAGCCCCGCCGCCGCCGGGGTTCGAGGAGATGCGCGGCCCGAAGGTGCTCGGGAAGATCGACCTGCGCAAGGCGGTGGCGCCGCCCTCGGCACCGGGGTGGCGCCCGGCGGGGGCCCCTGGCGGCGAAGGCGCGCCCGCGCCCGGCGGGCCTCCGGGCGAGGCGGCCAAGCGGAAGAAGGGCCGCAAGGTCATCAAGAAGAGCGACGTCTTCGACGTGATGGAGCGCGACCTCTCGCGCGGCGGCAAGCGCCCGCAGAAGCGTCGCGCGCTGCCCGGCAAGGAGCAGAAGAAGACGGAGATCACCACGCCGCGGGCCTCCAAGCGCGTCGTGCGCATCTCCGAGGTGATCACGGTCGCGGATCTCGCCAAGGCGATGGGGGTCAAGGCCGGCGAGGTGCTCAAGAAGCTCATCGACATGGGGACGATGGCGACCATCAACCAGGCGCTCGACTACGACACCGCGGCCCTGGTCGCCACGGAGTTCGAGTACCAGGTCGAGAACGTGGCCTTCGACGCGGAGCAGGCGCTCGAGGCCGAGGAGGAGGGCGGCGGGGTCGAGGAGGGGCGCACGCCGCGAGCTCCTGTGGTGACCATGATGGGCCACGTCGACCACGGCAAGACGTCGCTCCTCGACGCGATCCGCCAGAGCGACGTGGCCGCCGGGGAAGCGGGTGGCATCACCCAGCACATCGGCGCCTACACCGTCGACGTCCACGGGCGCCAGGTGACCTTCCTCGACACGCCCGGCCACGAGGCGTTCACGGCGATGCGGGCGCGCGGGGCCAAGGTCACCGACATCGTCGTCCTGGTGGTGGCGGCCGACGACGGCGTGATGCCGCAGACCATCGAGGCCATCAACCACGCCCGCGCCGCCGAGGTCCCGATCATCGTCGCGGTCAACAAGATCGACAAGCCCGACGCGAACCCCGAGCGCGTCAAGCAGGAGCTCGGCAACCATGGGCTCGCCCCCGAGGAGTGGGGCGGCGACACGATCGTCGTGCCGGTGTCGGCGAAGACCAAGGAGGGCATCCCGCAGCTCCTCGAGATGCTCCTGCTCCAGGCCGACGTGCTCGAGCTGCGCGCCAACGCCAAGCGGCAGGCGCGCGGCACGATCGTCGAGGCGCGCCTCGACCGCGGGCGGGGCCCGGTGGCGACCGTGCTGGTGCAGGAGGGCACCCTCAAGGTCGGCGACCCCTTCGTCTGCGGCCTGCAGTACGGCCGCATCCGCGCGATGATGGACGACAAGGGGCGGCGGATCGACGCCGCGGGACCCGCGACCCCAGTGGAGGTCCTCGGGCTCGGCGGCGTGCCGGACGCCGGCGACACGTTCGTCGCCGTGCAGGACGATCAGAAGGCGCGGCAGATCGCCGAGCACCGGCGCGGCAAGCAGCGCGAGACCGAGATGGCGAAGACGGCGAAGGTCTCGCTCGACGAGCTCTACCAGCAGATCCAGACCGGCGACGTGAAGGAGCTCAAGGTCGTGATCAAGGCCGACGTGCACGGCTCCGCCGAAGCGCTCGCGGAGGCGCTGCGCCGGCTCTCGACCGACGACGTGCGGCTCACGGTGCTGCACGCGTCGGTGGGCGGCATCACCGAGTCCGACGTGCTCCTCGCCTCGGCCTCCAACGCGGTCGTCATCGGCTTCAACGTGCGCCCCGAGCCGAAGGCGGCGAGTCTGGCCGAGCGCGAGGGCGTCGACATCCGCCTCTATACGATCATCTACGAGGCCGTGAACGACGTGCGCGACGCGCTCGAGGGCCTCCTCGAGCCGACCCTCCAGGAGAAGGTCCTCGGGCGGGCCGAGGTCCGGCAGACCTTCGTGGTGACGGGCGCCGGGCAGGTCGCGGGCTGCTTCGTTGCCGACGGCAAGATGGTGCGCGGCGCGCGCGCGCGGCTGCTGCGCGACAACGTCGTCGTGCACGACGGCCGCATCGGGGGCCTCAAGCGGTTCAAGGACGACGTCCGCGAGGTGACGAGCGGCTACGAGTGCGGGCTCAGCCTCGAGGGGTATCAAGACGTCAAGGTCGGCGACGTCGTCGAGGCGTACGAGATCGAGGAAGTGGCGCGGCGCCTGCCGACGGCGCCCGCCAAGGCCGCGCAGGGGGCGGAACGCTCCGCCTGAGCGGGCGAGCCGCACGCCCATGGTCGTCGGCGTGCTCCGTCTCGAGCTGCGGCTCCCGGAGAACCACTCGCTCAAGGGAAAGCGCAGCGTGCTGCGCACGATCAAGGCCCGCGTGCAGAACAAGTTCAACGTGTCGGTCGCGGAGTGTGACGATCACGATCTCTGGCAGCGCGTCACGCTCGGCGTGAGCCAGGTCGGCACCGACGAGCCCCACGTCGACGCCTGCCTGCGGGAGGTCGTCCGCTTCATCGACGGTCTCCAGCTCGCGGAGCTCGGCGCGGAGCGGGTCGAGTTCCTGCATTACTGACCGGCGGGAGGGCGCGTGGCAGAGCGGCGGCAGGAGCGCGTCGCCCATCGTATGCAGGCCGAGCTCGGCCGGCTCCTCCTCGAGGAGGTGAAGGATCCGCGCCTGCGGGAGGTGACGGTCACGGCCGTGCGCGTGACGGCGGACCTGCGGATCGCCCGGGTGTACTACCGGACGCTCGCCCTCGAGCCGCGAGCGGAGGCGGCGGCGCGCGCGCTCGCGCGCGCGACGCCGTTCCTGCGCGGCGCGCTCGGCCGCGCGCTCGGGCTGCGGGTCACGCCGGAGCTGCGCTTCGAGTACGACACGACGCCCGACGCGGCGCGCCGGCTCGACGTGCTGCTCGGGCCGCACGAGGACGAGGGGTCGTCGTGAGCGGGGTCCTGCTGGTGGACAAGCCCGAGGGGGTGACGTCGGCGGGCGTGATCCGCGCCCTCAAGCCGCGGCTCGGCGGCGCGAAGGTCGGTCACCTCGGCACGCTCGATCCGTTCGCGAGCGGGTTGCTGCCGCTCTGCATCGGCGAGGCGACGAAGATCGCACGCTACCTCCTGGTCGAGCGCAAGGCTTATCGCGGGACGATCCGCCTCGGCGTGGCCACCGATACCCTCGACCGGACCGGAGCGGTGACGGGGAACGGCGCCGTGCCGGCGCTCGAGCCCGCGCGGCTCGCGGCGACCGCCCGCCGCTTCTGCGGGCCGCAGCGGCAGGTGCCGCCGATGTACTCGGCGCTCAAGCGCGGGGGCGTCCGGCTCTACGAGCTCGCGCGGCGCGGCGTCGAGGTCGAGCGGGCGCCGCGGGCGATCGAGGTGTTCCGTCTCGAGCTGGAAGCCGCGCCGCCGGATCGGCTCGAGCTCGTGCTCGAGTGTTCGAAGGGGACCTACGTGCGCGTGTTGGCGGCCGAGATCGGCCGCGCGCTCGGCACGGTCGCGCATCTCGAACGGCTGCGGCGCACGGCGGTCGGGGCCTTCCGCGTCGAGGATGCAGTCTCTCTCGACACCCTCGTCGCCGGAGCGCCGCTGCCGCTCGTCTCGGTGCGTAGAGCCCTGACCGACCTCCCCGCCCACCCTGCCTCCGCCGGCGGCCTCGCGCGCCTGCGGCGAGGTCAGCAGGAAGCGCTGGCCGAGCTTCCGGCGCCCGGCGCGGCGGGCGAGACGGCGCTCGTCGTCGACGCGGCGGGGGAGGTGGCGGCCGTCGTCGAGGCCAGGGGGGAACGCCCGGCCTGGCGGCTCGTGCGGCTGCTCGCGCCGTCTTGACCGCGAGCTTTACAACGCGGGATCGACATGTTACACGAACGCGCTTAAAGCGAGAGAACGAACGAGATGGAGAGGGCGGGATGGCTGTAGCCGGGGAGCGCACGCGCGAGCTGGTGCAGAGCTACCAGCGGCACGGCACCGATACGGGATCGCCCGAGGTCCAGGTCGCGCTCCTGACGGACCGCATCGGCTATCTGACGGGGCACTTCAAGGTGCACCGTATGGATCACCACTCCCGTCGCGGGCTGCTCAAGCTCGTGGGTCGGCGTCGGCGCCTGCTGAACTACCTCAAGCAGCGCGACTTCCAGCGCTATCGGACCCTCATCGAGCGGCTCGGCATCCGCAAGTAGCACCTCACCTCCCTTCCCCCCCTTCTCCCCCGTCAACGTCTCGCCGGAGACTCACAACGCTGCGGTGACGCACCGCGGGGGGAGAACGCATGACACAATCGGCACACCGGATCCAAATCGAGTTCCACGGGCGTTCGCTGACGGTCGAGACCGGCCGGCTCGCGAAGCAGGCGGGGGGTGCCGCGCTCGTGCAGCTCGGGGAGACCGTGGTCCTGGTCACGGCCACCGCCAGCGCCGCGCCCCGCGAGGGCATCGACTTCTTTCCGCTCACCTGCGACTACGTCGAGAAGACCTTCGCCGCGGGCAAGATCCCGGGAGGCTTCTTCAAACGCGAGGGCCGACCGGCGGAGAAAGAGATTCTCACCTCGCGCCTCATCGACCGCCCGGTGCGGCCGCTGTTCCCGAAGGGCTTCAACTGCGAGACGCAGGTGATCGCCACGGTGCTCTCCCACGACCGGGAGAACGACCCGGACGTGATCGCGATGGTCGGCGCATCGACGGCGCTCACCCTCTCCGACATCCCCTGGGGGGGGCCCATGGCCGCCGTCCGCCTCGGCCGCGTCGGGGGGCGCTTCGTCATCAACCCGACCACGGGGCAGCTCGCCGAGAGCGACATGAACCTGGTGGTCGCGGGCACGCGGGATGCGATCGTGATGGTCGAGGGCGGGGCGAACATGGTCCCCGAGGACGTCCTCCTCGATGCGCTGTTCGCCGCGCACGCCGCGTTGCAGCCCCTGGTCGCGCTCCAGGAGGAGCTGCGCCGGCTCGCGGGCAAGCCCAAGCGGGTGGTTGCGGCGCCCGCGGTCAACGCGAGCCTCGAGGCGGCGGTGCGCGAGGCGGCGCTGCCGCGGCTGCGTGCGGCGCTGAGCAAGGCGGCCAAGCACGAGCGTTACGCGGCGCTCGACGCCGCGCGCGAGGAGGTGGCGGCGGCGACCGGTAGGGGCGATGCGGACCGCGTCAAGGAGGCCGCCGCGCTCTTCGATCGGATCAAGAAGCAGGTGGTGCGCCAGGCGATCGTCGAGGACGGCCGCCGCCTCGACGGCCGGGGGCTCACGGACGTCCGGCCGATCACCTGCGAGATCGACGTGCTACCCCGCACCCACGGCTCGGCCGTGTTCACGCGCGGCGAGACCCAGGCGCTGGTCGTGACCACGCTCGGCACCTCGTCGGACGAGCAGAAGATCGACGCGCTGATCGGCGAGCATTACAAGAAGTTCATGCTGCACTACAACTTCCCGCCGTTCAGCACGGGCGAGGTGAAGTTCCTGCGCTCGCCCGGCCGCCGCGAGATCGGTCACGGCGCGCTCGCCGAGCGTGCGCTGGCGCCGGTCCTGCCCGAGGAGGGGGCCTTCCCGTACACGATCCGCATCGTCTCGGAGGTCCTCGAGTCGAACGGGTCCTCCTCGATGGCGACCGTGTGCGGCAGCTCGCTCTCGCTCATGAACGCCGGCGTACCCATCCGGGCCGCCGTGGCCGGCGTCGCGATGGGGCTCATCAAGGAGGGCGACGCGGTGCGCGTGCTCTCCGACATCCTCGGTGACGAGGATCACCTCGGCGACATGGACTTCAAGGTCGCGGGCAGCGCCGAGGGGGTCACCGCGGTGCAGATGGACATCAAGATCGCGGGCGTCACCCGCCCGGTGATGCAGCAGGCGCTCGAGCAGGCGCGGGTCGCGCGGCTGCACATCCTCGGCATCATGAACGAGACGCTCGCCCGGCCGCGCGCGGAGCTGTCGGTCTACGCGCCGCGCATCGTGACCATCCACATCAAGCCCGACCGCATCCGCGACTTGATCGGCCCGGGCGGCAAGGTCATTCGGGCGATCACGGAGGAAACCGGCGTCAAGATCGACGTCGAGGACGACGGCACCGTGTACGTCGCGTCGGCGGACGGCGAGTCGATGCAGCGGGCGATCGATCGCATCCGCGGCGTGACGGCCGAGGCGGAGGTCGGCCGCGTCTACCGCGGCACCGTGCGCAAGGTGGTGGACTTCGGGGCGTTCGTCGAGATTTTACCCGGCACCGAAGGCCTCGTGCACATCTCCCAGCTCGCGCACGAGCGGGTGCGCAAGGTCACCGACGTCGTGAACGAGGGCGACGTCATCGACGTCAAGGTCCTGGAAGTCGACAAGTCGGGGAAGATCCGTCTCTCGCACAAGGAGACGCTCAAGAAGCCGCACGGCGAAGAGGCGCAGCGCTAGTCGCATGCGCAGCACGTGCCTCCCCAACGGGGTCCGGATCCTCTCGCAGGAGCTGCCCGACTTCGACTCGGTGACGGTCGGCATCTGGGTCGAGAACGGGTCGCGGTACGAGCGCCCCGAGCAGGCCGGCATCTCCCACTTCCTCGAGCACCTGTTCTTCAAGGGCACCGAGCGGCGGACCGCCGCGCAGATCGCCGAGGAGATCGACGCCGTGGGCGGCGTGCTCAACGCCTTCACCGGCAAGGAGTACACGTGCTACTACGCCAAGGTACTGCGTGAGCACCTGCCGTTGGCGCTCGATCTGCTCGCCGACCTCTTCACGCGCTCGCGCTTCGCCGAGGAGGAGATCGAGCGCGAGCGTAGCGTCATCATCCAGGAGATATCCCAGGCGGAGGACACGCCGGACGACTACGTCCACGAGCTCTTCAACCTCGCCTTCTGGTCCGGGCACCCGCTCTCGCGCCCGATCGCGGGGACGGCGGCGAGCGTGTCGCGCTTCACGCGCGCGGACTTCTTGGATTTCCTCGAGGTTCGCTACCGTCCGAACCGGGTGCTCATCTGCGGCGCGGGAAGCCTGCGCCACGAGCATCTCGCCGACGCGGCAGCCCGGCACTTCGGCGCGCTCAGCGGTACGGCGGACCTCGCCGACACGGGCTCGCCGGTGGCCCAGCCCGGCGTCGCCGTGCACGAGAAGCCCCTCGAGCAGGTGCACCTCTGCCTGGGCGCCCCGGGCATCGCGCAGGCGGATCCCGATCGCTACGCGGCGCATCTGCTCAACCTGGCGCTCGGGGGCGGTATGAGCTCACGGCTGTTCCAGGAGATCCGCGAGAAGCGCGGCAAGGCCTACACCGTCTACTCGTTCCTCTCCTCCTTCGTCGACGCGGGCTACGTCGGCGTCTACGTCGGGACCAGCGCGGCGTGGGTGCGGGAGGTGGTCGACGTCATCCGTGCGGAGATCGACCGGATCACGCGCGGGGGCCTCGAGCGCGCCGAGCTCGGGCGGACGAAGAACCAGATGAAGGGCAACCTGCTGCTGGCGCTCGAGACGAGCGACAGCCGGATGAGCCGGATCGCGAAGAACGAGATATACTTCGGCCGCGACGTGCCCGTGGACGAGGTGGCCGCGGCGATCGACGCCGTCACCAACGACGACGTCGTGCGCGTGGCCGAGCGGCTCTTCCGTCCGCGCGTGCTCGCGCTCACGGTGCTCGGCGATCTCAAGGGCGAGCGCCTCGACGGGGCGGTGCTCGGCGGGTGACGGACGGCGTGGTGTCGATCGCGGTGCGGCGGCTGCGGGCGCCCGGCGCGCTCGACCTGCCACGTTACATGAGCGCCGGAGCCGCCGGGCTCGACCTCTGCGCCGACGTCGAGGCGGAGCTGGTGCTGGCGCCCGGCGAGCGGCGGCTCGTGCCGACCGGCGTCGCGCTCGCGATCCCCCCCGGCTACGAGGGCCAGGTCCGCCCGCGTAGCGGGCTCGCGCGGCGCCACGGGCTCACGGTCCTCAACGCGCCGGGCACGATCGACTCCGACTACCGCGGCGAGGTGCAGGTGCTGCTCGTGAACCTCGGCGCTGAGCCCACCGTCGTCCGCCGCGGCGATCGCATCGCGCAGCTCGTGGTGGCGCCGGTGGTGACCGTGCGCGTCGAGGAGGTCGGCGAGCTGCCGCCGAGCGCGCGCGGGGACGGCGGCTTCGGCAGCACGGGTCGAGGAGGCCCGGCGTGATCGCGCGCTACACGCGGCCGGCGATGGGACGGCTCTGGTCGGAGGAGGCGGTGCTCGCGCGCTGGCTCGAGGTGGAGCTGGCGCTCGTCGACGTGCTCGCCGAGCGGGGCGAGGTGCCGGCCGAGGCGGCGCGCGCGCTGCGGGCGAAGGCGCGCGTGAATCCGGAGCGGGTGCGGGCCATCGAGGCCGAGGTCCGGCACGACGTGATCGCCTTCGTCTCGGCGGTGGCCGAGACCGTCGGCGACGAAGGCCGTTGGCTCCACCTCGGCCTCACCTCGAGCGACGTGCTCGACACGGCCTTCGCGCTGGGACTGTGCCAGGCGACGGACCTGCTGCTGGCGGAGCTCGATCGGCTGCGCGCGGCGGTGCGCGCGCAGGCGCTGCGCCATCGCCGAACGGCGATGATCGGGCGCACCCACGGCATCCACGCCGAGCCGATCACGTTCGGCCTCAAGTGCGCGGGCTGGTACGCCGAGCTCGGCCGCGACCGCCGGCGGCTCGTGGCGGCGCGCGCCGAGGTGGCGCACGCGAAGCTCTCGGGCGCGGTGGGGACGTTCGCCAACAACGCCCCGGCGGTCGAGGCGGCGGTGTGCGCGCGGCTCGGGCTCGTCCCGGAGCCGATCGCCACACAGGTCGTGCCCCGCGACCGTCACGCGGTCTTCTTCACGACGCTCGCCGTGCTGGGCGGCGGCTGCGAGCGCATCGCCACGGAGATCCGCCACCTCCAGCGCACCGAGGTCGGCGAGGCGTTCGAGCCGTTCGGCCGCGGGCAGAAGGGCTCCTCGGCCATGCCGCACAAGCGCAACCCGTGGATGGTCGAGAACGTCTGCGGCCTCACGCGCCTGCTCCGCGGCTACGCGGCGGCGGCGCTCGAGGACATTGCGCTCTGGCACGAGCGCGACATCAGCCATTCCTCGGTGGAGCGCGTGATCGGCCCGGATGCGACCATCGTCGCGGACTTCATGCTCGGGCGGCTGGCGGGCATCGTCGAAGGGCTCGAGGTGCGTGCCGACGCGATGGCGCAGAACCTCGCGCGGCTCGGCGGGGCGATCTTCTCGGAGCAGGTGCTGCTCGCGCTCGTGCGCAAAGGCGTGGCGCGCGACGACGCGTACCGCTGGATACAGCGCCACGCGCTCGCCGGAGGCGATCTCGCGGCGGCTCTCGCCGCCGATCCCGACGTGGGGCGGCACCTCGCGGGCGGCGAGCTGCGGGCGCTCTTTGACATGGAACACCACCTGCGGCATATCGACGACCTCTTCGCCCGCGCGCTCGACGAGGGAGACCACGGAACGTGAGGTACCTGGAGGACGGCGATGGAGCAGGGTGAGCTTCTGTACGAGGGGAAGGCCAAGCAGGTCTACCGCACTTCGGATGCGGACCTCCTGATCCAGCACTTCAAGGACGACGCGACCGCGTTCAACGCGCAGAAGCGGGGGACGATCGTCGACAAGGGTATCCTCAACAACCGCATGTCGGAGGTGCTGTTCCGCTTCCTCGAGGAGCAGGGCGTGGCCACGCACTTCGTGCGCCGGCTCTCGGAGCGCGACATGCTGATCCGGGCGTGCGACATCGTGAAGATCGAGGTCGTGGTCCGTAACATCGTCGCCGGCAGCCTCGCCAAGCGGCTCGGGCGCCCGGAGGGGGAGCGACTCTCCGAGCCGGTGCTCGAGCACTTCTACAAGGACGACGCACTCGGGGACCCGATGATCAACGACTGGCACATCCGGTACCTGAAGCTCGCCACCCCGGCCGAGCTGGCGAGCATCAACGAGACCGCGCTCAAAGTGAACGCGCTTTTGCGCGAGTTCCTCGACGCCCGCGACATCGTGCTCGTGGACATGAAGCTCGAGTTCGGGCGGCACCACGGCAAGATCCTGGTCGCCGACGAGATCTGCCCCGACACGTGTCGCTTCTGGGACAAGGCCACGGGCGAGAAGCTCGACAAGGACCGCTTCCGTCGGGACCTGGGTGGCGTGGAGGGTGCCTACCAGGAGGCCGCGCGCCGCATCTGCGGCTCGGCCGCCTGAAGCGGCATGGCAGGCCTGGTCGCGCGGGTCGTCGTCACCCCGAAGCGGGGCATCCTCGATCCGCAGGGCAAGGCCGTGCAGCAGGCGCTGCACACGCTCGGGTTCGGCGAGGTGGCCGATGTCCGGGTGGGGAAGTACGTCGAGCTGCGCCTTCGCGATCTCGCGCCGGCGGAGGCGGAGGCCCGGGTGCGCGCGATGTGCGAGCGCCTGCTCGCGAACGGCGTGATCGAGGACTTTCGCGTGGACGTGGCGGCGGAGCGAGCGTAGGCAATGCGCTGGGGCGTGGTGACCTTCCCGGGCTCCAACGACGACCGCGACGTGCTGCGCGTCGCGGAACGGGTGCTCGGGGACGAGGCGGTGCCGCTCTGGCACAAGGATACCGACCTGCGCGGGGTCGACTGCGTCGTGCTCCCGGGCGGCTTTGCGTACGGGGACTACCTGCGGTGCGGGGCCTTGGCGCGCTTCTCGCCGATCATGGAGGCGGTGCGGGCCCATGCGGCGGCCGGGGGGCTCGTGCTCGGGACGTGCAACGGCTTCCAGATCCTATGCGAGGCGGGCCTGCTGCCCGGCGCGCTGGTGCGCAACCGCTCGCTGCGCTTCGTCTGCGACGTCGTCACGGTGCGGGTCGAGCGCGCCGACACCCCGTTCACCTACGGATGCCGGGTGGGGGACCTGCTCGCGCTGCCGATCAAGCACGGCGAGGGCTGCTGGGTCGCCGACGAGGCCACGCTCGCGGCGCTCGAGGCGGCGGGGCAGGTGGTCTTCCGCTACACCGACCGCGCCGGGCGCGCGGTCGCCGAGGCGAACCCGAACGGCTCGATGGCGAACATCGCGGGCGTGTGCAATTCGGAGCGCAACGTCCTCGGCCTCATGCCGCATCCCGAGCACGCGGTCGAGCGGCTCGTCGGCGGGGAGGACGGCCTGCGGCTCTTCCGCTCGGTGCAGGCGTGGCTCGGGCGCGGCGCCGCGGGCGGCCGGCGCGAGCCGACGGTCGTGCCCGGCCCCTGATGGCCGCCGAGGTCACGGCGGCGCTCGCCGCCGAGCATGGGCTCACCGCCGAGGAGTACGGGAAGGTCCTCGCGCTGCTCGGTCGCGCGCCCACGTTCGAGGAGCTCGGCGTGTTCGCGGTCATGTGGTCCGAGCACTGCTCCTACAAGAGCTCGCGCGCCCTCCTGCGTCACCTGCCGACGAAAGGGGCGGCGGTGCTCCAGGGCCCGGGCGAGAACGCGGGCGCGGTCGACATCGGCGACGGGCTGGCGGCGGTGTTCAAGATCGAGAGCCACAACCACCCCTCCTACGTCGAGCCGTTCCAAGGGGCCGCCACCGGCGTGGGCGGCATCCTGCGGGACGTGTTCACCATGGGCGCGCGGCCGGTGGCGATCCTCGACGCGCTGCGCTTCGGGAGCCTCGACCATCCGCGCACGCCCTATCTGGTGAAGGGCGTGGTCGCCGGCATCGGCCACTACGGCAACTGCATCGGCGTCCCGACCGTCGGCGGGGACGTCTACTTCGACGCGGGCTACGACCACAACATCCTGGTGAACGCGTTCACGCTGGGCATCGCGCCGCGCGACCGGCTCTTCCACGCGCGCGCCGCCGGCGTCGGCAACCCGGTCATCTACGTGGGCTCGCGCACCGGCCGCGACGGCATCCACGGTGCGAGCCTGCTCGCCTCGGCGGCGCTCGACGCGTCCGAGGAGAAGCGGCCGGCCGTCCAGGTGGGGGATCCGTTCACGGAGAAGCTTCTGCTCGAGGCGTGCCTTGAGCTCATGCGCACTGACCACGTCGTCGCGATCCAGGACATGGGCGCGGCCGGCCTCACCAGCAGCGCGGTCGAGATGGCGGGCCGCGGAGGCGCCGGCATCGTGCTCGACCTCGACGCGGTGCCGGTGCGCGAAGAGGACATGACCCCCTACGAGTTGCTGCTCTCCGAGTCGCAGGAGCGGATGCTGCTGGTGGCGCGGGCGGGAAGCGAGGACGCGGTCGCGGCCATCTTCCGGCGCTGGGACCTGCAGGCAGTGGTGGTCGGGCGGGTCACCGACGACGGCATCTTCCGCGCACGCTGGCGCGGGCGGGAGGTGTGCGCGATCCCGGCGGCGGCGCTCACCGACGCCGCGCCGGTCTATCGCCGGCCCGGCGAGGAGCCGGTGGCGCGGCTCGAGGAGGCGCAGCGGCTCGAGCTGGCAGCCGTCCGCGAACCCTCGGACGCGGGTCAGGTGCTGCTCGCGCTGCTCGAGAGCCCGAACTGCTGCTCGCGCGAGTGGGTCTACCGGCAGTACGACCAGCTCGTCGGCGGCAACACGGTCGTGCGGCCCGGGGGGGACGCGGCGGTGATCCGCGTCGAGGGCACGCGGCGCGGACTCGCGCTCAGCGTCGACGGGAACTCCCGGTACACGCGCCTCGATCCGTACCTCGGCGCGGTGCTCGCCGTGGTCGAGGCGGCGCGCAATTGCGTGGCGGCGGGCGCGCGCCCGCTCGCGCTCAGCGACTGCCTCAACTACGGCAACCCCGAGAAGCCCGACGTCATGTGGGAGTTCCAGCAGGGCATCGCGGGCATCCGTGACGCCTGCCTCGCGCTCGGTCTCCCCGTCGTGAGCGGCAACGTGAGCTTCTACAACGAGACCGAGGGGCGGAGCATCCCGCCCACGCCGATGATCGCGATGGTGGGCCTCCTCGACGACGTCGAGTGTCACGTGACCCCCTGGTGGAAGGCGGAGGGCGACGCGGTCGTGCTGCTCGGGCGCACGCGCGAGGAGCTGGGGGGCAGCGAGTACCTGGCGGTGGTCCATGGGCTCGTGCGTGGCACGCCGCCGTGGATCGACCTCGAGGCGGAGAAGCGGCTGCATCGCGTCGTCCTCGAGGCGGTGGGCGAGCGGCTGCTGCGGTCGGCGCACGACGTCGCCGAGGGCGGGCTCGCCGTGGCGCTCGCCGAGGGCTGCTTCGGCGGGCCGCGGCTCGGCGTGCGGGTGACGCTCGAACGGGGCATGCGCACCGACGCGCTGCTGTTCGGCGAGAGCCAGTCGCGCATGCTGGTCTCCGTGCGCCGCCGGCACCTCGGGCGGCTGCGCGACCTCTGCCGGCGCGAGGACGTGCCCCTCGCGGTGCTCGGCGAGGTGCGGGGCGCCGGCATCGTGATCGCTGATCTGATCGATCTGCCGCTCGAGACCGCGCGCGAGCGCTGGCGACGCGTGCTCGAGCGACGGCTCGGGTAGGCGCGCCGCGGTATACACGGCGGACGGGCTCGGCTAGACTCGGCCGGAGGCGGCGATGGGCGACAAGTTCCACGAGGAGTGCGGGGTCGTCGCGGTCTACGGGCACCCCGAGGCCGCCACGCTCGCCTACCTCGGGCTCTACGCCCTCCAGCACCGCGGGCAGGAGTCGGCGGGGATCGTCGCCTCGAACGGCGAGGGCCTCATCTCCCACCGGGGCATGGGCCACGTCGCAGACATCTTCTCCCAGGACATCCTTTCGCGCCTCGAGGGCCGTCTGGCGATCGGGCACAACCGCTACTCGACGACCGGCTCGACCGTTCTCAAGAACTGCCAGCCGTTCGTCGTGCAGTGGGCGCGCGGCACGCTGGCCGTCGCGCACAACGGCAACCTGGTGAACGCCGAGTCGGTGCGCGCCGAGCTCGAGGCGCGCGGCTCGATCTTTCAGTCGACGTCGGACACGGAGGTCATCATCCACCTCATCGCGGCGTCGAGCGCCGACTCGCTCGTCGACCGCATCGTGGACGCGCTCGGGCGGCTGCGCGGGGCGTACTCGCTCGTCTTCCTCACCGAGGACCGCATCATCGCCGCCCGTGACCCCGCGGGCTTCCGTCCGCTGGCGATCGGTCGCGTCGGCGAGGCGATCGTCATCGCCTCGGAGACCTGCGCGCTCGACCTGGTCGACGCGACCTACGACCGCGAGGTGCTGCCCGGGGAGATCGTCGTGGTGAGCGAGCACGGGATCGAGTCGGTGCGTGCGCTGCCCGAGGCGCCGGCGCACCACTGCGTGTTCGAATACGTCTACTTCGCCCGGCCCGACAGCCAGGTGTTCGGGCGCAACGTGTACGCGGTCCGCAAGCAGCTCGGACGCCAGCTCGCCCGGGAGAACGGTGTGCCCGCCGACATCGTGATCCCGGTGCCGGACTCGGGTGTGCCGGCGGCCATCGGCTACGCCGAGGAGGCCGGGCTGCCGTTCGAGATGGGGCTCATCCGCAACCACTACGTCGGGCGCACGTTCATCGAGCCGTCGAGCTCGATCCGGCACTTCGGCGTGCGCGTGAAGCTCAACGCGCTGCGCGAGGTGCTCGGGGGCCGGCGCGTGGTCGTGGTCGACGACTCGATCGTGCGCGGCACCACCAGCCGCAAGCTCGTGCACCTGCTGCGCCAGGCGGGCGCCGTCGAGGTGCACATGCGGATCAGCTCGCCGCCCACGACCGGCCCGTGCTTCTACGGCATCGACACGCCGACGCGTGAGGAGCTGATCGCCTCGTCGCACGACGTCGAGGCGATCTGCCGCTACCTGGGCGCGGACTCGCTCGCCTATCTCAGCCTCGAGGGGCTTTTCGGCTTCGCCGGCGGGAGCCGCCGGGGCTTCTGCGACGCCTGCTTTACGGGCGATTATCCCGTGGCGCTCGACGAGGAGTCGCGGGGCCGCCAGCTGCACCTGTTCGAGGCCCGCGAGCGCTAGCCCGGGGGCCGCGGGGAGACGACGAGCGGCTGGCCGTCGGGGCCGCGGCGCACGACGGTGTCGTGGGCCCAGGCGGGGTCGGTGGCGGGGTGGTCGATCGTGTAGTGGAGGCCGCGGCTCTCGCGGCGGCTGCTGGCGCACTCGATGATCAGCTCGGCGACCGCCGCGATGTCGCGCAGCTCGGCCAGGTCGCTGGTCATGAGCACGTGCCAGTAGTATTGGCGGATCTCCTCGCGCAGGAGCTGGATGCGCTGCCGGGCTCGGGCGAGGCGCCGGTCGCTGCGCACGATGCCGACGTAGTTCCACATGAAGCGCCGGATCTCGTCCCAGTTGTGGGTCACGACCACCGACTCGTCGCTGTCGGTCGCGTCGCCGGGATCCCAGGCGCGCAGGGCCGGCGCGTGGCTCGCGTCGGCGGCGAGCTCCGCGACGGCGCGCTCGCCCGCGCGGTGGGCGAAGACGAGGGCCTCGAGGAGCGAGTTGGACGCGAGCCGGTTGGCGCCGTGGAGCCCCGTGCAGGCGACCTCGCCGCAGGCGTAGAGGCGGGGCAGCGCCGTGCGGCCGTGGAGGTCGGTGACGACGCCGCCGCAGGAGTAGTGCGCCGCCGGCACCACCGGCACGGGCCCGCGCGTGAGGTCGAAGCCGAACTCGAGGCAGCGGCGGGTCACGGTCGGGAAGCGACGGCGCACCCAGTCGGGGTCGCGATGGCTGATGTCGAGGTACACGCAGTCGAAGCCGTGGACCTTCATCTCGTTGTCGATCGCGCGCGCCACGACGTCGCGCGGGGCGAGCTCGGCGCGCGGGTCGTAGCGGCGCATGAAGGGCTCGCCGTCGGGCCGCCGCAGAATCGCCCCCTCGCCGCGCAGCGCCTCGGTGAGCAGGAAGGACTTGGCCTGCGGGTGGTAGAGGCAGGTGGGGTGGAACTGGAAGAACTCCATGTTCGCGATCGGCGCCCCCGCGCGGTAGGCGAGCGCGATGCCGTCGCCCGTGGCCACGTCGGGATTCGACGTGTAGAGATAGACCTTGCCCGCCCCCCCGGTGCAGAGAAACGTGGCGCGGGCGACGAAGCGGTGCACCCGCTGGGTGGCGCGGTCGAGGACGTAGGCGCCCCAGCAGGGCGCCGGCGACCGGTCGCGGTCGAGCAGCAGGTCGATCGCGAGGTGCCCCTCGTGGATGGTCACGGCGGGGGCCGCGCGCACCGCCTCGGTGAGCGCGCGGATGATCTCGTGCCCGGTGGCGTCGAGGGCGTGCAGAATGCGGCGATGGGAGTGGCCGCCCTCCTGGCCGAGGTCGTACTGCGGGTCCTCGGGATCGCCGCGCACGTCGAAGCTGGTCCCGAGCGCGATCAGGTCGCGCACGCGGTCCGGCCCTTCGCGCACCACGGTCTCCACGACGTCGCGGTGGCAGAGGCCCGCGCCGGCCGCGAGCGTGTCTGCGACATGGGACTCGACGCTGTCCTCCGGGCTCCACACCGAAGCGATGCCGCCCTGCGCGTACTGGCTCGAGCTCTCGGGAAGCCGATCCTTGGTGACCAGGACGACGCGGCCGGCGCGCGCGCAGCGCAGCGCGGCAACCAGCCCGGCGACTCCGCTGCCGATGACGAGGACGTCGCTCTCGACCGGCACGCGCGCCACCTTCCCGTGCCGGCCGCGGCGGGTCAAGGGACACCGGCGGGCGGCGGTGTTTGACCTTGTCCGGCCAATGCCCGTATCCTGTCCGCAGATGCGGCCGGCGGCGGTGGCGGGGCTCGTGGGCTGGGCGGCCCTGATGCTCGCCTGCGACGCGCGGGCGGACGTCTATCAGTATCACGACGCGCACGGCACGCTCATCTTTACCAACGCGCCCGCCGAGCGGTCGCACCTCGTGATCAAGGAGCCGCCGTTGCCGCCCGCGCCGCCGATCCTCGTAGTACGACCGCCGGGGCCGGTCGTCGGCGAGCACACGCCCTACGACGACCTCATCCGCCAGGTTGCCGCCCGCCACAATGTCGAGTATGCGCTGGTGAAGGCCATCATCAAGGCCGAGTCGGCGTTCGACAACTACGCGATCTCGCGGAAAGGCGCGCTCGGACTGATGCAGCTCATGCCGGAGACGGCGGCACTCCACCGTGTGCACGACGTCTTCCTGCCGCGCGACAACATCGAAGGCGGCTGCCGGCACCTGCGCATGCTGCTCGACCGGTACGGCGGCAACCTTCCGCTCGCTATCGCGGCCTACAACGCCGGCACGCAGCGGGTCGAGGAGGCGGGCGGCGTGCCGCCGATCGCCGAGACGCGCGAATACCTCGCGCGCGTGCTGCGGTACCGCGCGATGTACGCGCGAGAGGGCGCGCATGTCCTCGCGAGCAGCCGCTGAGGCCGTCGCCCGCGGCACGCACGTCGCTGCGCTCCCGAACCTGCTGAGCCTGCTGCGCATCGGGCTCGTCCCGGTGCTCGTGGCGCTGCTCGCCTCGCCGAGTCCGGTCGCCCGCGTCGTGGCCGCGGCCTGCTTCCTGCTCGCCTGCGTCACCGATTTCCTCGACGGCTGGCTCGCGCGCCGCCGCGGCATCACGACGGTGCTCGGGCAGTTCCTCGACCCGCTCGCGGACAAGATGATCGTGTCGTGCGTGCTGATCATGCTCGCCGCCGTCCCGGTCGGGCCGCGGGTGCCGGCGTGGATGGTGGTGGTGATCGTCGTGCGCGAGCTGGCCGTGACCGGGCTGCGCACGATCGCGTCCCGGGGCGGCATCCTCCTGCCCGCGCAGGAGCTCGGCAAGTACAAGATGATCTTCCAGATGTTCGCGCTCGAGGGGCTCATCCTGCGCGACCGCTATCCGCTGCCGGGCACGGGCCTGCAGGTCGACTTCCACGCCGCGGGGATGGTGCTGCTCTGGGTGGCGCTCGTCCTCGCGGTGTGGTCCGCGATCGACTATCACGTCCGGATCCTGCGCCAGGTGGATCTCGACTAAAAACCGCGTCCGGCTGCGGTCGAAGCGCCAGGGCGACCGGGGATATTAGGGCGGGGAGGCCCCCACCGGGCGGTTGCGAGCCTCGCCGGGCGTAATGAGCAGCTCCGCCATGCGCCGGCTGCCGCCCGTGCGAAAGGAGGCCACCAACGCGCGATCCCGCTCCACAAAGCGGACCCGCCGCCCGCGCAGCACGTTCGCCGGCACCGCGATCGCGTAGACGCCAGCCCAACCGGGGAACGTGTGGGGATCGAGTCGTATCCCCATCACGCTCGGCGAGGACGCGGGCACGTTGGGGAGGTCGACCTCGCTGCCACTGGGGCTTCGGTCGACGACGGAGTTGATCGTCGCGAGCGCGGACTCCACATACTGCCGAGCGGCCGGCCGCGCGTCGATTCGCCAGGGGCTGCGCGCGTAGCCGGAGATCGAGCCCGCCAGCCACGCCGCCAGGCAAGCCGCCCCCAACAGGCGCATCGACCGCCACCGTCGGAGGTGCGCGAGCGCCACGCAGAGCGCGCAGCTCGCCAGGGCCGGGGCGAGGTAATGATAGCGCCCCTGCTGCGCGGAGCGCACGGGAGCCATGCCGAACATGAGGGCGAGCTGCGCTCGTCCGACGGCGACCGACGCGTAGGCGGCGAGCGCGAGAAGCCCCAAGGCAAGGAGGCGCCGGCGCCCCCGCGCGTCGGCGGCCGTCGCTCCCGCGACGAGGACCGCGAAGTACGTGGCGACGGCCGCGCACGCCAGGGCACTCGGGTAGGTGAGAGGATGGAGGAAGCCGACCAGCGTGGTGCTCACGCCGTAGAGCGTCAGGTGCCAGAACATCGCGGAGATCGTTTCGGGGTGGCCCGCAAACAGGCTCTGCCTCGTGAACATCTCGTGCGCGTCCGGGGGCGTGAAGCACGCGGCGTAGAACCGCTGCAGGCCGACGTACGAGGCCCCCACGAGAACGGGGAAGGCGAGCAACCCGCGCCGCAGCGCCGGATCCCGGAACGCTGCCGGCAGCAGGAGGAACAGCACGAGCGGGAACACCGCCGCCTCGGCAAGACCGATGCCGAAGCAGGTCACCCCCGCGAGCATCAGGCCGCACCACCCCGCAACCATGGCACGCGACGGGAGCGGGCCGTCGTCCCGCCAGCGGGCGATTCGGTCGAGGACCGCGAGCACGATTGTCGTCAGGAGGACCTGACCGTAGACGGCGTACCAACCGAGGGCGCCCGCGTCGAGCGGCGACGCACCCCACAGGGTCGCGCCGAAGGCCGCCAGCAGTACGCTGGCAGTGAGCGTACGGACGAGACGGAAGACGAGCCACGTGTTGGCGAGGTGCGTGAGCAGCACGATCGCGAAGAACGCCGACGCGTGCAGCCCGAAGAGCTGGTAGGTGACGTCGAAGACGACGTTGCGCAAAAGCGGCACGTGTCCCGCGAACGGCTCGAAGACGAACCGGAAGAAGCCCCAGTCGACGATCTTCAACATGCACATGAAGTCGTCGGCCCAGAAATAGGTGTGCAGGATGCCCCGGTAGACCAGCGCCGTGAGCACCAGCGGTGCTGCGAGGCCCGCGACGCCGCTCCATCGCGCCAGGGCGATGCGCGCATGCTGCGCCCGCGTGAGCTCTAAGCCTTCGGCCAACGGAACCTGACCGGGAAGCGGACGAGACCACGAATGGGCCCCGAGTGCAACCGCTCGACCCCGGCCTCCAGCACGTCGTACGCGGGAAGCCGCGCGAGGAACGCCTCGAGCCCCACCCGGGCCTCGGTCTCGGCGAGCAGCGCGCCCAGGCACGCGTGGACGCCGTGCCCGAAGGCGAGGTGCGAATTTGGCCGGCGGTCGAGGACGAGCCGATCCGGCTCGGCGAAGTACCGCTCGTCGCGGTTCGCCGAGCCGAAGAGGAGGAGAACCTTCTCGCCCGGGTGCATGCAGCGGCCGTGCAGCTCCACGTCGTGCGCGACCGTGCGCGCGAGGCCCTGGACCGGCGCGTCGAACCGAAGGAACTCGTCGATCGCCGTCCGCAGCAATGCGGGGTTCCGCGCCAGGGCGACGCGGGCATCCGGGTGTCGGGCCAGTGCCAGGAGCGCGTTCCCAAGGAGGTTCGCCGTCGTCTCGTGACCGGCGATCAGGAGCAGGAAGCAGAAGCCGAGCAGCTCGTCCTCGGTGAGCGCGCGGCCGTCTACCTCCGCGGCCAGGAGCGCGCTCGCGAGATCGTCGCGCGGTGCGCGACGGCGCTCGGCGAGGAACACGCCGAAATAGCGGTAGAGCTCCATCGCCGCCCGCATCGCGCCTTGGCCGAGCTCCGTGGCCCCCAGCTCGGGGGTGTGGGCGCCGCGCACCAGATCGCCCGACCACGCCCGGAAGGCGGCACGATCCGCCGGCGGCACGCCGAGGAGCTCCGAGATGACGATCGCCGGCAGCGGCCAGGCGTACTCGTCGACCAGGTCCGCAATGTCGCGCGTGACCAAGCTGTCGAGCAACGCTTCGGCGATCGTCCGGATGCGGGGCTCGAGCTCCGCCACCCGCCGCGGCGTGAACGCCTTCGCCACGAGGTTGCGGAGCCCCGTATGCTGAGGCGGGTCCATCGTGATCATCATCGGCTTGAACTCGCGCCCCCGGGCGTCGATCGTGATCCCGCCCGCGGAGCTGAAGGTCGCCGGATCGCGCAGCGCTGCGAGCACGTCCTCGTACCGCGAGAGGACCCAGAACCGCAGGCGCTCGTTCCAGTATGCGGGGTGTTCGTCACGCAGCCTGCGGTAGGTGGGATACGGATCGTCGTGTAGCGTAGGATCGTAGGGATTGAAGTCCATCGCTGCCTCCCGTCATAACGTGAATGCCCTCGCCGGGACTAGCGGCCTCGCTCTGCCTGCATTTCCGAATTTCCGGAGCAACAGCCCCGCTGGAGACGCGCAAGCGGGAATGCGGTAGCGGGCGAAGACCTCAGCGCGCGAAGAACGGCGAGAAGAAGCCCGGCTCTGCCGTCGAACGGCGGCACCAAGCGTGCCGCCGCGGAACTCCTTTGCGAGTGGGGTGCGCACGCGGGGAGGGCGTGGAGCGGATCCTGCTTCGTCGAATCCCGGTGAGCCGGATGCGCCGACGCGCCGCAGTTGCTTGGCTCTGGCTTTTCGTCCTCGCCCGAGCGGGATCGGTCGGCGAGGCCCGGGCCCAGCCTTCAGAAGAGGCGATCGCCTTCGTCCACGAAGACAGCGGCTCGACGGATCCTCTCCGGCAGATATTCAACTTGCGCCTCATGGATGCTCGCGATCCCGGCCGCCAGCTCACGCTGACGAGGTTCGCCACCGCTCCGACGCTGGTCGAGAACCTCGCATGGTCACGGGACTTCCGCACCATCGCCTTCGCTTCGAACGTGGGCAACGGGCTCCGGAGCCTCGAGGAGGAGAGCATCTACGCGATCGACGTTGATGGGACCCATCTACGCCCGCTCACGGGATTCGGTCTCCTCGCCGACCTCCCGGGACCGACGGGTGGCGTTGTCGGCCGGATCGTCGCGCCGACCCTGCCGCTCGGCGATCACATCGCCACGCCGACGGTGACGGCGTGCGTGGTGAGCGCCCAGGGTGCGTCCGTGACCACCGCGTGTGATCGCGACGGCTCGTTCCGGCTCGACGGTGTGCCGGTCGGATCCGCGTGGCTGCGCGCCCAGGCCGATGTGGAGTACTTCGACCCTTCCCTGGGGGTTGGCCCCGGCTTGTCCTTCGGGTTCGCGCCCATCGAGGTGCACGCCGGGCAGGTGACCGACGCGCGTGACGTGTCGATCACGCCGGCGATCGCGAAGTCGATCTATCCGTCGTGGGCGCCGGGCGATGCACGGCTCCTGGCGAGCGATCGGGTGCGGTCGATGGTCCTGCGGCAGAACCCGGATACCGGCAGGATCGAATGGGTGCCGACGCGCGGCGGGACGCTCGTCGTGTGGGACCTCAGCGGCGCCGTGGGCCCGAGGCCGATCGTTCTCCCAGGACCGGCGGACGTGGCCGACCTCTCGGGTGGCGACTGGTCCCCCGTGGCCGATCGGATTGCCTGCGCGGCAAACGGGACGATCGGCGGGCGATCGGGGTCGTTCGTCCTGCTCGTCAATCCCGATGGCACGGCCCCGAACCTGGTCTACGCGTCTCCGCTCCCGCTCCTCGAACCGATCATCCGGGTTGTGCTCCAGGCCGTCTGGAGCCCGGACGGCCAGCAACTGGCGGTCGTCGAGAGCGCCACGGATGCGTACGACCCGACGCGCGGCCGCTCGGACATTCTCGTGATGAACGCCGACGGGTCCGCCGTGCATCCCGTCACGGCGAGCATCTGGGGCGAGTTTGCGGGCGGGCCGTCGTGGTCACCGGACGGCCAGACGCTTGCCTATCATGTGGCCATCATGCCCTCGCTCCTCACCATGATCATCGAGCGGAGCGACCTCTTCGCCGTGCGCAGGGACGGAAGCGGGGTGCTCCCGCTGAGCAGCGACGGGCGATCCTCGCAGCCCGCTTGGCGGAGCGGCGGTTTGCCGCCTATGACCACCACCACGACGACCACGCTGCCGTGCACGACCGCGCGCTGCACCATCGACGCGGGTCTCCACGGTCCCGAGTGCGGCGACGAAATCGTGCCGGCGGCGATCGGGAAGAAGCTCAATCAGGCGATGCGCTTGATCGAACGGGCCGCCGGTAGCCCCCGGAAGAAGGCGAAGCGCCTCTTCAAGCAGGCGAAGCGGCTTCTCAAACTCGCCGGGAAGGCCGCGGGGAAGGCGGCGAGGGGCAGGAAGCCGAAGCTCACCAAGGACTGCGCCGGCGCGATCCAGCGGGCGAGCAGCGTCGTCGGGAGCGGGCTCCCGACCTAGGCCCGAGTGTGCGGGTTCCCTGCCGATGCGGAATGCCATTGCGCAGCCTCACCGGCCGTCGTCCGGAGACCCGCAACCGCGTCGAGTTCTTCTTCCCGAGCCCGATCTACGACGGCTTCTACCGCCCGACGTACGCGCCCGGGCGCTCGCCGAGGTGGCGCGCGTGCCGGTAGACTGCACCCGTGTTGTGCAGCTCCCCGTCGGCCATCCGCGACGTGCGTACCACACGCGACGTGCGTACCCTTGCGGCCCCCGGACCGCGATGCTAAGTGACCGACTTCGCTCTACTGCGGGTGTAGCTCAGTTGGCTAGAGCGTGTGCTTGCCAAGCACAAGGTCGCCGGTTCGACCCCGGTCACCCGCTCTCGGTTGCGGGAAGGGCGCCCCGTCGGTCACAGACCTTCGCGCTGGAGGAACAGGCCCTTGTCGAGTCGGGCGAAGAACTCCTGGTAGCGCTTGGCGTCGGTGACCTCGGCCACGCGGAGCACCCGGCCGCGCACGTCGGTCAGCTCCTGCTCGAAGTGGATGCGGACGCGGACGCCGCTGCCGAACTCGCGAAGGACGCCTCGGTGGCGATCTTGTCGTAGATCCACGTCTCGCGATTGCGGCTGTCCCGGGTGACGATGTTCGGAGAGCCGAGGACGCTCGCGACGTCCGCCTGGGAGAGGCCGACCCGGATCTCCTTCTGGACGAGGCCCACGGTGAGGGCGCGGTCCTGGGTGGCGCCGAGCTGCCGGTAGTGCTGGGCGGCGCTCAGGCAGCCGGTGAGCGCCAGACAGGCGCCGAGCACGATTCCGATGGTTTTCACGCGATCCTCCTTCTCGACGGTGGCCGCCGCACCGCTCATGGCAAGCACGTTCTGCTCTTCAGCGCCGTCTGGCACGACTTGACCGGGGTCTGCCAGACCGCGCAACCGCGGCGGTCGACGGGTGTGCCCCTGGGCGTGAGGGGGCAGCAGTCGCAGCAGTCCCCCACGCCGTCACCGTCGGCGTCGGCCTGATCGGGATTCTCGATCGTGGGGCAGTTGTCGCAGGCGTCCCCCAGGCCGTCGCCGTCGGTGTCGGCCTGGTCGGGGTTGAAGATCTTGGGGCAGTTGTCGTTGCACCCGTCGCGGCTGCACGTCGGATCGTTCTTCCGCCGGCACGAGCAGGCGGCTGTGCCTCCCATGGTCGGGACGCCGTCACCGTCGGGATCGGCATGGCTGACCTGGCGCCGGCCGCAGGGGGCGTTCGCCGGGGCGCGTACCGCTGCACGCACTTCCTCGAGCGCCGCTTTGCTCGCGCCTTGATGGCGGAGGACGTGGAAGAACTGACGGCCACAGGCGACCCACGCCGCGTGGCTCCGGAAGCGAAAGGCGACGTCCCCCGCGAGCAGACCGGGGGCGTTGGCGTCGGCCGCGCAGGCGCAGGCCTGGAGCAGCGTGCACCCGTCGGCGTCCCACCTGAGATGGGGGTGGTGGGGGTCGGGGTCGTGTTGCACGACGGCATGCGGCCCCTCGGCCGTCGTGGAGCCCGCGCAGCAGTCCCAGGCGTTGAGCACCCCGTCATGATCCACGTCGCCTGCGTACGGCTGCGGATTGGGGACCAGCGGACAGGGGTCGCAGCGATCCGGCATGCCGTCACCGTCGGTGTCGGTCGTGTCGCCGGTCGGGTCATCCGGGCAGACGGGCTTCTTCTCGTACGCGCCGATGTCGCACGCCGCGGCGCGCGTCAGGAGGTCCTGCGGATCCCCGAACTCGGGCTGCGGGCGCGAGACGCCGCGCTGGTCGGTGGCTTCGCATGCGCCGTTGCCGCTCCCGGGCGTGAGCGGGTTGCCCCCCTCGAGGAGCGGGCTGTGGAGCGCGGGGGGCATGGTGTTCGTCTGGGGGTCGAGCGCGCCAAGCATCGGGTCCTTGCCGACGACGTCGTTGCCGGCGGGCGCGTACGCACACGTCGGCGCGGCGTGCTGCACGAGGTTGTGGTTCTGTGAGACGAGCGTGCCGCCTGCGCAGTCGTCGGGCGTGTTGCCCCCGATCACCGTGTTACTGAGCGCGACGGGCGCCGCCGGTGCCAGCCCCCCGCCCGAGGAGGTGGCGGTGTTGCCGGCGATCGTGACGTTGTTCAGCGTGGCGCCGCCCGACGTGGCGTCGACATCGAACCCGGCCCCGGTCGTTGCTTTGTTCCCGGCGATCGTCGTGTTGGCGAACGTCGCCGGGCTGCCGCCGTAGAGAGCCACGCCGCCTCCCTCGAAGTGCGCCGTGTTCTGGACAAACGCGGCGGCCGCGACCGTGAGGGACGCGTCCCCGAAGACGGCGATCCCCCCGCCGTTCTTCGCCTTGTTGCCCGTGACGACCGTGCCCCCCGTGAGCGTCGTCGCGCCCGTGGCGACGAAGAGGCCGCCGCCGACGTCGCCAGTGTTGTCGGCGACGGTGCTGGCGACGAGGCTCGTCGGACCGCTCGAGGCGTAGAGCCCGCCGCCGTTGCCCGCGGCCACGTTGCCTTGGACGACGGTGTCGGTGAGCGTCATGGCTCCGTAGAGAGCGCCCCCTTGGCCCGCCTGGTTTTTCTGCACGACGCAGTGGTCGAGCACGGCCTCGCCACAGACGGCCCCGCCTGCCTGGTAGCACGGTGCCCCGATGGGCTCGTTCTCCGCATCGGCGTTGCCGTTCTGCAGCGTGACGTTCCGCAAGGTGAGCGTCGCCGGGGGGAGCACCTGGAAGATGCGCGCCGCGCCGTTCCCGTCGATGATCGCCCCGGGACCGCCGTCGATCGTGAGGTCGGCGGTCACGTCCAGGTCGCCGGTGGCGGCGGCGTCCTCGTTCGGTCCCGGGATGGTGAGGACGTACGTGTCCGGGAGGAGAACGATCGTGTACTGGCCGGGATGGGCATTCGCCTCCTGGACTGCCGCGCGCAGCGTGCAGAACCGCGTCGGCATGGTGCAGCAGGGGCCACCGGGTGAGCCGCACGCGTCGGCCCCATCGGTGGCGGTGTTCACCGTCAGGGGCAGCGAAGCGGCGGCTGTTCGCTTCGACCAAGGTGATCCGCCCAGCGCGAGCAGGATCGCGAGCCCCAGGCCGACCGTCCAACCCCCGCAGTCATGCACGCCGGGCTGGCGCACGCGCTTCCTCTCAAGCTTGCGGCCCACCTGACGGTGGTGATCTGGCATGCCTGGAAGAGCGATGTCAATAGATGGAGGGGGACGCTGGCCGCGGCGGGCGCGACAAATGCGAGCGCCGCGGGTCGGTGGCGCGCGCGTCAGGGCAGGTGCGGCGTCGCCAGGGGAATGGTTCTCGGCCGGCGCGCCGCCACGCGCAGACCCAGCGCGGCCACGAACGCGAGCGTCATCGCGGCATGGAAGACCGACGTGGTCGCCGGGCCGGCGTAGGTGGCGGTGAAGATCAGCCAGAGGTAGTGGACGCCGATCGTGTGCAGGAGGTGCCACGCGCGGCCGAGCAGGTGGACGCTCGCGTCGTTGGACGTGGCCGCGAGCAGCGCCACGGCCACGAAGCCGATCCCGCCACCCACCACGGTCAGGGGCCGCAGGTTCGCTTCGAACGCGGGCACCCAGCGCACCAGGGCGACGATCGCGAGCAGATGGCTCAGGTGCGAGACGGCGAAGGAGAGGCCGAGGTAGCGCCGATTCGCCCGCAGCCACGCGGTGACGGGACCCGGGCGGAGCCGGGCGAGCGCCGAGGCCGTGAACGTGAGCAGAAACAGCACGGCCGACGTGAAGGCGGTCACCCGGACGGTGGCGCGCAGCTCCTCGACGCCGGGCGTGCGCACGGCGAGGATCGCCCCGCAGAGGCCGGCGACGATCACCGCCGTTACCCCGACGATCGGCGGTCCGCCGAAGCTCCGCGCCGGAGGTCGCATCGGCGCGCATCGTAGCCCGCGGGGCCGCGGCCGCGCCAGGTCGGCCGCGTCGTAGGCGTGCAGCTCCACGAACTGGCCGAGTCAAGAAAAATCGCTACGGCCAGCGGAGATCTCTTGGCCTTCATCCGCGACTTCGCTAGAAGCAGTCTCCATGGCTGAGCGGACGAGACGGCGGAAGACGAAGGCTGCGGGGGCGCGGAAGGCGGGCAAGCGGGCCCGGGCCGTGCGCGGCAAGACGCGGAAGGCGAAGGTGGCCAAGAAGAAGGCTGCGCCGCGGAAGGTCGCGAGGAAGCGGCCGGGAGCGGCGAAGGGGCGGGCGCGTCGCGCCGTCGCGAAGCGTCCCCGGCCGGCGACCGTGCCGCCTCTCGCGGAGAGCCCGGCGCCGGCCGCCGAGCCCGCGCAGCCCGGGATGGACGTTCCCGGCGCGGGAGGCGGGTTCGGCGGTCCTCCGGTGGACGACGGCAGCGGGTATTAGGCTGCGCGTCCCCGGAAGGGGGCTGCACCCACAAGGGTGGTCCGAGCCTTGCAAGTAGCCGATCGCCATGACGGTTCGTGGGATTCCCGGGATCATCGCGGTCGGCCTTGGCATTGTCCTCGGCACCTGCTCGGCTCGCGCCCAGACAACCGACCAGGCGTCGGCGGAGGCGCTCGGTGAGACGCTGCGCTCGCTGCAGGAGCGAGCCACGCCGGCGCGCCCGGGAAGCGCGGCGCCCATACCCGACCTCGACCCGCGCATCGGGGCGTTGGCGGACTCGCCCGAGCTGACGCGCGAGCTGTACGACCTCGCGGGCGAGATCCTGACCGAGCTGAGCGACCGAACCGGCGGCGACCCCGAGAAGATGCGCCAGGCGGTGGCGCGGGGACGGGCTGACCCCGCGGCGTTCGCCGCCTCGCTGAGCCCGGCGGCGCAGGAGCGGCTACGGGCGCTCGCGCGCAAGCTCTCCACGGAATCGCCCTAGGGAGCGTGGTGTCGCTCGCGCCGATCGGCTAGGCTCGGGCCCCGATGGCCGAACGGATGGGAGTGCGACGCGGGGGCATCGCAGCGCTGGTCCTCGTCGTATCGCTCGTGGGTCACGCGCGCGCTGCGCGTGCCGCCGAGGACTGGAACGACGCCCAGATCGCCTGGCGGCCCTACGCGGACGGGCTTGCGCTCGCCAAGAAGGAGAGGAAGCCGATCTGCCTCGTCTTTTTCACCGAGTGGTGCCCGCACTGCCAGCACTACAGCGGCGTGTTCCACGACCCCAAGGTCGTCGCGGAGTCGAAGCAGTTCGTGATGATCCGCCTCGACAAGGACAAGAACGCCGAGCTGAGCAAACAGTACGCCCCCGACGGCGAGTACATCCCGCGCACGCTGTTCCTGTCCTCCGCCGGAGTCGTCGCGGCGGAGATCCACGCGCCGCGCGAGCGGTACCTCTACTTCTACGACGAGCAGAATCCCGCCAGCCTGCTGGCAGGCATGGCGCAGGCGGCGAAAGCGCTGCGCTGAGCCCTCTAGAGACCGAGCAGGCGACGGAGCGGCCGTCGCTCGGCGGGTTCCCAGCCCTGGGGGCCGAGGACTTCGAGGCGACGGCGCCCGTCGTCGAGCTCGACCAGGCGCAGCCAATCGCCGCCGCGCTGCACCGGGCCGTCCACGACGCGCGGCCCCCGGCTGCGCGTGGCTGCGCCGAGGGGCCGGCGGCGGCGCGCCCCTTCCTGCCGCCGCGCGAGCGCGCCGAGAACGGCACCGCCCACGGCGCTCAGGAGGATCGCGACGCCGAGCGCCCAGGGCAGATAGCTGGACAGGACCGTGACGTCGCTTTCCTCCACGTTGCCCGTCGGCTCACACAATCCCCGGGGTCTCGTCAAGACGAAAGCGGCGACGGCGGCGCTCTTTTTGGGAGCACACCGCCGTGTGGTAAGCGGCCCGACATGGATCTCCGGGCGCCGTCGCGCCGGTCACCGAGGCGAGCCGCGGCGTCGGCCGCCCTCGAGCCGCCGGGGGCCGTGGACGACGCCATGGGCGAGGTGGAGGGCGGGGGCCGGCGCGGCTCGTGGCGCCGATCGATCGCCGTCAACAGCATCCGCATCGACGTGCTGGGGATCACGGATCTCTGCGGCCAGCACGGCGTCGCGACGAGCCGGGTGCGGCTCTAAGCGGTGCTCGCGCGACAGGCGGGCATCCTCGTGCCGCTGTTCGCGCTCCGCAGCGCGCGCGGCTGGGGCATCGGCGAGATCGGCGACCTGGGCGCCTTGTGCGGGTGGTTGGCGGCGGCCGGCCATCACCGCCTCCAGCTCCTCCCGCTGTTCGAGATGGCCCCCGGAGAGCGGAGCCCGTACGGCGCGATCACCGGCTTCGCGCTCGATCCGATCTACCTGTCGCTCGCCGACGTGGAGGACTTCGCCGCCACGGGCGGCGAGGCGGCGCTCGCGGCCGACGACCGCGCCCAGCTCGCCGCGCTGCGGACCGGCGCGGGCATCGACTACGACGCCGTCCGCGCGCTCAAGCGGCGTGCGCTCGAGCGATGCTTCGCCCACTTCGTCGCCGCCGAGTGGCGGGCGGGCACGGCGCGCGCGGATGCGCTGCGGGCGTACCGCGCGGCCGAAGCGGGATGGATCCGGGACTGGGTGCTCTATCGCGCGCTCAAGGAGCAGCGCAACGAGGAACCGTGGACGGCCTGGGAGCCGGCGCTCCGGGACCGCGAGCCTGCGGCGCTCGATCGCGCGCGCCGCGGGCTCGCCGAGCGGCGCCTCTTCCACTGCTACGTCCAGTGGCTGGCGGCCGCGCAGTGGGCGGCGGCCCGGCGCGCGGCGGCCGCGGCGGCCGTCGCGCTCGACGGCGACCTCGCCTTCATGGTCTCCGCCGACAGCGCCGACGTCTGGGCACGCCAGCACGAGTTCCGCCGCGACGCCACCCTCGGGGCGCCGCCCGATGCGTTCAACGCCGGCGGCCAGGACTGGGGGCTGCCCGTGCACCGCTGGGAGGTCATGGCGCACGGGGGCTTCGCGTGGCTGCGCCGGCGCGTCGGGCGGGCGGCGGCGCTCTTCGACGCCTGTCGGCTCGATCACGTCGTGGGGTACTACCGCATGTTCGTCCGCCCCGCCGCGGCCGATCCGGCCTTCGAGCCGGCGGCGGAGGACGCGCAGCGGGCGCTCGGCGAACGCCTGCTCGGCGTCGTGCGTGCCGCCGCGGGGCCGATGGCGATCACGGCCGAGGACCTCGGTGCGGTGCCCGCGTTCGTGCGCGACTCGCTTGCCCGCCTGGGCGTGCCCGGGTATCGCGTGCTCCGCTGGGAGGAGGACGCGGGCGTGTTCCGCGACCCGCGCGAGTACCCCGAGCTGTCGGTGGCGACGACGGGCACGCACGACACGTCGACGCTCGCCACGTGGTGGAGCGACGAGCTCGACCACGCCGGGCGCCGGGCGCTCGCGGCCGTCCCGGGGTTCGCGGCCCTCGCGGGCGCGACGGCCTTCACGCCCGAGGTGCACGAGACGCTGCTCGATGGGCTCTACGCGGCGGGCTCGCGGCTCGTGCTCCTGCCGGTCCAAGACGCCTACGGCGGACGCGAGCGCATCAACACCCCGGCGACGGTGGGGCCGGCGAACTGGGGCTACCGGCTTCCGTGGACGCTCGAGGAGCTGACGGGCGCGCCCGGGCGCGAGCTGGCCGCGCGCCTGCGCGCGCTGGCGACACGCCACGGGCGCGCCTAATTACCCGGGAGGCGGCGGATCGCCTCGGCGACCAGCCGTGCCGTCTTTGCCGCGCCGTAGGCGGTCCAGTGCACCCGAAACAGGCGCGCGCGGTCCAAAGGCGGCAGCGCCCCGTAGGCCTCGCGGAGATCGAGAAAGGGCGTATCCGTCCCGGCGGCCCAGTGCGCGAGCAGCCGCTCGGCACGCGTCGGGGCGGGTCCGGTTCCCCGCGGGATATAGACGAGGAGGAGCCGGGCCCCGTGATCGTGGATCCCACGTCGCATGGCGTCGAGGATCGCGAGCGTCACGGCGCCGGCACGCGTCCGCCCGATGTCGACGAAGGGAAGCGCGGATGCGACGGCGTCGGGCAGCCACGCGAGCGCAGAGAGGAGGTAGACCCGGGGCAGGTGCGGTGGCCGGCCGAGCAGCTCCGCGGGCGGCGGGACGGGCACGCCGCGCAGGACGAGCCGCCCGTCGACGAGGTCGAAGTACGGCTTCGCGTAGTCGCGGAAGCTGAGCGCGTTGCGCCGGAGGTCATCCTCGAACACCCCGACGACGACGAGATCGGCGCGATACGAGAAGCCGAGGCGCTGGAGCCGCAGCCACTGCTGGTCGGTGCCGTAGCCGTGCACGCCGAGGTTGAGCACCTCCCAGCGATCGGGACCGGGCGCGTTCAGCTCGGCTTCCAGCCGCGCGGGCATCGTGTCCTCGTCGCGAAGGCCCTCGCCGAAGACGAACGAGTCGCCGACGCAGAGCGCGCGCCGGAGGCCGGGCGGCGGGTCCGCGGCGTACTCCCGGCGTCCACGGATGCCGGCCGAATTCGAGCAGATCGTCGGCGTCCGCAGGTCGGCCTTCGGCTCCCAGCCGAGCTCGGGCGAGTAGGCATCGATGGCGTCTGCGGCGCGGCCCGGCTGTCCCCCGGCGTGGCGCGCGCGCCACCCGATCTCCCGCCGCAGGCTGGGCGACAGCGACGTCGCCGGGAAGAGCCGCAGCAGCAGCTCGAGCAGGCAGACGGCGACGATCAGGCCCGCGGCGAGAGCAAGCAGCGCGGCGCGAAGCGGCGACGCGCGCATGTCCTGCTCGACCTGCGGCACGAGGGTGTCTAGTGCGCGCAGGGGCGAGCGGTCAACGCGGCCGGCGGTTGCGTGGCGGCAGGTCGGTTGCTTCTTCGCGCGGCGGCCACGACCGCGGGCCGCGCGCGCCACGTGCCGCCGTCACCGGCGTGACGACACGCCCGAAAGTGAACGCTTCTCGCGCGCGGACCGCACGGCGGCCGCCACGCCGCGCCCGACCGGCCGGTTTGGCACGAGGCTTGGAGGATCCGTGCGAATGCAGGCAGGCCGGGACACCGCCCGCTTCGGTCGCCGCGCGCTGTGGGAGCGGCGGCTCTGGGCCGACCTCGGGCTGATCGCCCTCGTGCTCGCCGTAGCCGGCGCGCTCTACGTGCGCGCGACCGAGCGGCGGCTCATCGACAGCACGGGCGAGAGCCTGGCGATGACGGCCGGCAGCATCGCCAGCGAGCTCGATACGGTGCTCGTCGACGCGGTACGCGACGCGCAGATGCTCGCCGGCACGGTGGCGTTCCAGGAGGGTGACCCCGCGGCGATGACCGCCGCGCTCGCGGCGACGGTCGAGGCCCGGCCCGCCTACGCGTGGCTTGCGGCGACCGACGCGAAGGGAGAGATCGTGGCCACCACCCGCGCCGGCCTGGTCGGGCACGAAGCGGATGCCGCCCCGTGGTTCGGCGCGGTGCGCGAGGGGCGGCGGCTCGACGTGCGCGACGAGTCCACCGGCAGCGGCGCGGAGGGCCCGTCGATTGCGTTCACGGCGCCGATCGAGGATGGACGCGGGCGCTTCCGCGGCGCGGTGACCGGGCGCATCGGCCTCGCCGCGCTGGCGGGCGTGTTCGACCGCAAGATCCAGCTCCTCGAGAAGCAGCGCGAGGCGGGCATCGAGTGGCAGCTCCTGGCGCCCGGCGGGGCGATCCTCGCCGAGCACCGCCGCCCCGAGAGCCGGCTCGACCTCGATGGGCTCGGTGTGCCGGCGGCGCTGCTTGGTGCCGCCGCGCGGCCGGGCTGGGTGGAAGAGCGGGAGCGCGGCCACCGCGTCGCGGCGCTTACCGGCTACGCGCAGGCGGGAGGCTACGGCGGCGCCGAGGGACTCGACTGGCGCGTGCTCGTGCGCATGGACCGCGACGACGTGATCGCCCCGATCCGCCGCTCGGCGTGGCTCCTGCTCGCGCTGCTCGCGACCCTCGTCCTGCCGCTGGTCGGCCTGCTGCGCTGGATCTTCGTACAGCGGGGGCGGGCCGTGCAGGCGCTGTGGGAGTCCCACGCCGCGCTCGAGCGGCGGGTCCAGGAGCGCACGGCTGAGCTGCGGCACGCCAACGAGGCGCTGCAGGTCGAGGTGCGCGAGCGCGAGCGCGCGCATCACGCCGCCCTGGAGGCGGCGCGCGCGAAGTCGGCATTCCTCGCGAACATGAGCCACGAGATCCGCACACCCATGACCGCGATCCTCGGCTATGCCGAGCTGCTCTCCGACCCCGAGGCATCGGCCCACGACCGCGAGGCATACGTCGAGACCATCCGGCTCAACGGCGAGCACCTCCTGCGGCTGGTGAACGACATCCTCGACCTGTCGCGCATCGAGGCGGGCCGGCTTCCGGTCGAGCGCGTCGACTGCTCGCCGGCGCAGCTCGTCGCCGAGGTCGTCTCGTCGATGCGGGTCCGGGCCGACAGCAAGAAGCTGCGACTCCAGCTCGGCTACGCGGGACCGATTCCCGAGCGCATCCAGGCCGATCCGACACGCCTGCGGCAGATCCTCATGAACCTCGTCGGCAACGCGATCAAGTTCACGGAGCAGGGCGGGGTGCAGGTGACCGTGAGCCTCGCGCCGGCGGCGGACGGAATGCGCGCGACGCTGTGCTTCGCGGTGGCCGACACGGGCATCGGGATCACGCCCGAGCAGCGGGAGCGGCTCTTCGTGCCCTTCGGTCAGGCGGACCCGTCGACCACGCGACGGTTCGGCGGCTCCGGCCTGGGTCTCGTGATCTCGAAGCGGCTCGCCAACATGCTGGGCGGCGACATCGCGGTGGAGAGCACGCCCGGGGCGGGCAGCACCTTCACGCTCGGCATCGACGTCGGCTCGCTCGAGGGGGTGCGGCTCGTCCGTCCGGTCGAGCGGGCGGTGCGTGCGCCGGCGCGGCGCGCGGCGTGGGGCGAGGAGGCGCCCCTCGGCGGTCGCATTCTGCTCGCCGAGGATGCGCCCGACAACCGCCGGCTGCTGGCTCTCTACCTCAAGCGGGCCGGAGCGATGGTCGAGACCGCCGAGAACGGTCTCGCGGTCTGCGAGCTGGCGCTCGGCGCCGCCGCCGCCGGCGTCCCTTTCGACGTGATCCTGATGGACATGCAGATGCCCGAGCTCGACGGCTACGATGCCACCGCCCGCCTCCGCCAGGCGGGCTACCGCGGCACGATCATCGCGCTCACCGCGCACGCGATGGACGGCGACCGCACCCGCTGCCTGGCGGCGGGCTGCGACGACTACGTTGCCAAACCGGTCGATCGCCTGACGCTGATCGAGGCGATCCGCCGCCGCCTCCCGGCGGGAGGCTCACCGGCGCAGCGGGCGTCGCATCCCTTCGTGGGCGACCCCGAGATGGAGCGCCTGCTCGAGGCTTTCGTGGCCGCGCTCCCGCGGCGGACGGCGGTGATGGAGCAGAGCCTCGCGGCAGGCGACCTCGACGGGCTGCTCGTGGCCGCCCACCAGCTCAAGGGGACGGCGGGCGGCTACGGGTTCCCGCGGCTGTCGGAGGCCGCGGCGGCGCTCGAGGCGGCGGTGCGGGCGCGCGAGGAGGTCCCGGTTCTGCGCGAGCGGACCGACGCGGTGGTTGCGCTCTGTCGCGCGATCGGCGCGGACCTCGGCGCCGGCCTCGCAACGGTGGGGGCGGTGGAGCAGCGGGCATGAACGGGCGCGTGATGATCGTCGACGACGACGCGGAGCTGTGCCGGTTGCTCGCGACTGGGCTCACCCGTCGCGGCTTCGAGGCGTCGTGGCAGACCTCCGCCACGGCCGCGCTCGGCGCGCTCGAGACCTCCGAGGTCGACGCCGTCGTCGCCGACGTGAGCATGCCGGAGGTGAACGGCCTCGAGCTCTGCGAGCGCATCGCCGCCAACCGCCCGCACGTGCCGGTGACGCTGCTCACCGGCTTCGGCAACCTCGACGTGGCCGTCGCCGCCATCCGAGCCGGCGCCTACGACCTCCTGCTGAAGCCGCCGGACCTCGACGTGGTCGCGGCCGCCCTCGAGCGCGCGGTGCGGCACGGGCGGGTGAGCCACGTGATCAAGCAGCTCCCGTGGACGGTCGCGGAGGACGACGGTCGCACGGAGATCATCGGCACGAGCCTGCCGATGCGCAAGCTCTTCGACCTCGTCGCCCAGGTGGTCGACAGCCATGCGGCGGTGCTCGTGAGCGGCGAGAGCGGCACCGGCAAGGAGCTGGTCGCGCGCGCGCTGCACCGGCGGGGGAAGCGAGCGGAGGGCCCGTTCGTGGCGGTGAACTGCGCGGCGGTTCCCGAGGCGCTGCTCGAGAGCGAGCTCTTCGGCCACGTGCGCGGGGCCTTCACGGATGCGCGCGCGGATCGCCTGGGGCTCTTTGCGCGCGCCAACGCCGGCACGCTCTTCCTCGACGAGATCGCCGACCTGCCGCTCGCGCTCCAGCCGAAGCTGCTGCGGGTGCTCCAGGAGCGCGCCGTGCGCCCCGTCGGCGGCGACGTCGAGCAGCCGTGCGACGTGCGCGTGGTGGCGGCGACCAACCACGATCTCGAGGCCGCGGTGGCGGCCGGGCGGTTTCGCGAGGACCTCTACTTTCGCATCAACGTGATCCGCATCGAGGTGCCGCCGCTGCGCGCGCGGGGCGACGACATCCTGCTGCTCGCGCAGCACTTCCTGCGCCGCAGCGCCGCGCAGGCGGGCAAGCCCGTCCGCGGCCTTTCCCCGGCGGCAGCCGAGCGGCTGGTGACCTACCCCTGGCCGGGCAACGTACGCGAGCTCGAGAACTGCATCGAGCGGGCCGTCATCCTCGCTCGCCACGAGGAGATCGTCGTGGACGATCTGCCCGAGCGCATCCAGAAGGCGCTCTGGCCGCCGCTGGCGCTGCCGACGAGCGAGCCCGTGCTGGCGCTCGCAGAGGTGGAGCGGCGGCACATTCTGCGCGTCCTCGATGCCGTCAACGGCAACCGCACCCGGGCGGCGACATTGCTCGGCCTGCACCGGCGGACGCTCTCCCGCAAGCTGCATGCGTATCGGCATGCGGATCCGGTGGGACGAACGGCCGCCTGCGGCACGACGCCGCGGGCGGCGGCGCGGCGCTGAGAGGTCGGCGGGAGATGCCCCGGCTTCCAGGCGCCCGCGGCGGGATGCCGCGCCCCTCGGCGAGCGCCGGCACGGATCCCCGAGCAAACCGCGGTGGTACGGAGCGTGCAGCTCCGCCTCCGGCGAGCGATCGCATGCACGCTCCGCAGGCCATCCGGGACGATCCCCTGTACGAGCCGCTCCTGCGGCCGCGCGCCGCCGCCGAGCGCCGGCGCGTGCTGCTGGCGGAGGACGATCTCGACATGCTGCGCCTGCTCGCTCGCGTGCTCGAACGCGAGGGCTACGACGTCGTCACCGCGGAGGACGGCATCGGCCTGCTCGATCGGCTCGAGGCGACCACGTGGGCGGATCCGGCGCAGCACTTCGATGCGGTCGTCGCCGACATCAACATCCCCGGCCTGAGCGCCCTCGATATCCTGGCCGGGCTGGGGAGCGCCGGCGCGGCGACGCCGGTCGTGCTGATCACGGCCTCCGGCGACGAGGCGACGCGCGCGGAGGCCCGACAGCTCGGCGCGCTGGCGGTCCTGGACAAGCCGCTCGTGCTCGACGAGCTGCGCCGCGTGGTGCGGCGAGCCGTGGGCCGGTGACGGTCATGGTGCCGCCGGCGCCGCGGACGGGCGGTCCCGCGAGCGCGCCGCCCCCGCGCATCCTCGTGGCCGACGACGACGCCGACCTGCGCGGCGCCGTCTCGCTGCGCCTGCGGCGCGCCGGTTACGACGTCGAGGAGGTGGGGGACGGCGTCGGAGTCATCGACCGGGTGGTCGGCGATGCGGCGGCGGGTCCGCACGACCTGATCCTCCTCGACGTCGACCTGCCCGGGCTCACCGGACTCGACGTCGTCGCGGCGCTGCGCTGCGCGCGCTGGACGACGCCGGTGATCCTCATGACCGGGCTGCCGCAGGAAGCGGTGCACCCGGAGGCCGAGGACCTCGGGGTGAGCGACGTGCTCGCCAAGCCGCTGCGCTGGGAGGCCTTGCAGGCGGCGGTGCGGACGGTGGTCGGCGATCCCCTCGGCGCCGGCTGAGCTACTTCGCGGCGTTGGTCTTCCAGACGCTCGGGCGCAGCGTCGTCGTCGACACGCCCGAGGGCGTCGGCGTGACCGCGGCCGGCGCGCTCGCGCTCGTGTCCGCCGGGCCGACCGGCGTCGGCGGCCCGGAGCCCACGCGAACGGTGGTGACCGGCGGCTCGTACTCGTAGGTCGGCCGGGAGCGCGTGCACCCCACGGCGAGCGCCACCGCCAAGAGCGCTCCGATCCGAGCTGCCCTCATCGTCCTCCTCCTCCCCTGGAGACGCGCGGTCGCTCGGCCCACGAGCGACCACCGCGCGCCCATTCGGGGCCGCGGCCCCAGTCGGCGCGCGTGCGCTTCCCGGGATGCCCCGGGTCGTGGAGCCGGCACCGCTCGGCGTACGCCCGCATCGCGGCGTCGCGCTCGCTGGTCGAATAGAAGTCCTCCTCGCGCTTCCAGCGTCCGTCGCCTGCGTACTCGAGGATGGTGATGCCGGGAAAGTCGAACGCGCCCTCGCCCCCCGGGTCGTCGCGACGGTTGTGCAAGTAGACGATCGCGCGGCCGTGGTCGGGATCGACCACGTGCCACTCGTAGACCGTGTAGATCTCCGGATAGCGCTCCATGATCGGCACGATCCAGCGGCGGACGGCCTCGCGGCCGAGCATGGTACCGTACATGTGCTCGACGTAGAGACAGTCCTCGGTGAAGAGGTCGCACCACGCGTTCCAGTCCTCGGCGACCGCTCCGGTGCGCCAGTAGGTTCGGAACGCCTCCTCGAGCTCGTCGCGGCCGAATCCGGCCATCGGGCCTCCATAGCGCGCGGCCCCCGGCTCGTCTACTCGCCGCGGCGGGCGAGCAAGGCCTCCGCGCCCGAGACCAGCGCGGCGACGATCGCCGCCGCGGGCTCGATGCGGTCTACCGCGCCGACGTCCTCTCCCGCATAGAGCGCCATCGCCCCGATCGCGCCGGTCGTGTCGCGCAGCGGGCTCGGCACGGCGAAGCGCGGCAGCGGCAGCTCCTGCCCCCCGATCCGGAACGTGCCGGTGGACTCGCCGGCGAACGCCTCGGCGGCCGCGACGCAGGACCGCAGCACGCGGTGGGGCGCGTGCGGCCACATGACCGAGAAGGCCTCGGTGAGGACCGTGTCCTCGCCGCGGGCGGCAACCAGCGCGCCCTGATAGTCGGGATGCGCGCCCGATTCCGCGGCGGCGACGAAGCGCGTGCCCACTCGCACCGCGGCGGCGCCGGCGGCGAGCGCCCCGGCCATTGCGCGCGCGGTGCCGATGCCGCCCGCGGCGACGACGGGCACGTCGACGGCGTCGACGACCTCCGCGAGCAGCGGCAGCAGGCCGATCCGGCCGCGGACGTGGCCGCCGGCCTCCGTGCCCTGGGCCACGATCAGGTCGCAGCCCGCCGCGGCGGCCGCCCGCGCCTCGTCGAGGGAGCCCACCTGCCAGCTCGCGAGCGCCCCCCCGGCGTGCGCCAGCTCGACCAGAGAGGGCTCCGGCGTGCCGTAGAAGAACTCGACGACGCGGGCACGGGCGGCGGCGATGGGCACGCACTCCCGGTCGAGGAACGGCATCAGGAAGTTCACCCCGACGGCGCCGGTCGTGCGGCGGCTCAGGTCGTCGAGCGCGGCCGCGAGCGCAGGCGGTGGCAACCGCGTGGCGCCCAGCATCCCGAGACCCCCCGCGTCGGCGACCGCTGCCACCAGCTCGGGCGTGGTCACCCCCGGCATGCCGGCGAGCTGCACGGGAACGCGACAGCCGACTCGGCGCGTGAAGGCGGTGCCCGGCATCACCGGGGCCCCATGCCCGGGACGCCGCCGCCCGAGCGGCCTTGGCCGGCGGCGAAGCGCGCGGCGCCCGCGCGGCCGACTCCGACCGTCGCCCAACCCAGGCGGCGCTCGAGGGCGAGGCCTTCCTCCAGGGGCAGGCCGCTGCCCCGGATCGCGGCCTCGCGGTCGGCGAGCAGGGTGTCCTGCGGAAACGCGGCGATCAGCTCCGCCCACTCGAGCGCGGCCGCGACCACCGTGTCGTCGGGCACGACGCGGTTGACCAGCCCGAGGCGCAGCGCCTCCTCGGCGCCGACGGCGCGGCCGAGCAGGATCAGCTCGAGCGCCCGGCCGAGGCCGAGCAGCCGGGGCAGGCGCTGCGTGCCGCCGTCGACGAGCGGCACGCCCCAGCGGCGCTCGAAGCAGCCAAACGTCGCGCCCTCGCCGGCGACGCGCAGGTCGCACCAGAGCGCCAGCTCGAGGCCGCCGGCCACGCAGTAGCCGGTGACCGCGGCGATCGTCGGCTTGGGCGAGTGCAGCCGGGTGAAGCCGAGGGGGCCCTCGTCCCGGTCGCGGAGGGAGTCGAGGGCCTTCAAGTCGGCGCCGGCGGAGAACGCGCGCGCATCGCCCGCCAGCACGAGGACGCGGGCGCCGTCGTCGGCGACGAAGCGCGCGAAGGCCGCACGCAGCGCGTCCGCGGTCGGGCCGTCGACGGCGTTGCGGCGCTCGGGGCGGGTGAGGCGCAGCAGCGCGGCCGCGCCGCGGCGTTCGTAGCAAATGGGCTCGGTCATGCCGTCCCTGTAGCACGTCCCGGAGATGAGAGCGCCCCCGGATCGGGTCGTTCTGCCGTTGACTCGGCGGCGGGATCGAGTAGAGCCGGGGAACGATGCTCCCCCTCGGCCTGCTCGTCGAGTCCGGCATCGCGCCGGGGGAAAGCAGCGCGCGCGATCGCGCGTTGCTCGCCGCGGCGGCCGTGGAGCGCGTGGGATTCCTGCGCGTGTACGAGCTCGTGGCCGACGCCCTCGTCCTCGGCCGCTACCATCGCCGCCCGGCGGGCGGCGATGTGCTCGTCGACCGCCGGCTCGCTGGCGGGCGCGCGGCGCCCGGCGGCCCCGGGTTCGTCGGTGTGAGCCTCGTTTTGCCCCACCGCGCGGCGTTGGTCGCCGACGACCCGCTCGCGCTCGCGCCCGAGCAGGTGATGAACCGCTGCGTGCGCGGCGTCCTGGCGGGCCTCGAGGGCGCGGGCGTGCCGGCGCTCTACCCCGGGCGGGAGACCATCACCGCCGGCGGCCGCCTCCTCGGTCTCCTCGCGTTCGACGTCGACGTGCGGGGTGCCTGTGTCTTCGAGGCGATGCTGGCGGTCGGTCGCGACGCGAGCTTGTTGCCGCTACTGCTCGACCGCGCCGACCCCAACGGCGCGGTGGCCGCCGCGTTCGTCTCACCTGCCGACGCGACCAGCGTCGCCGGCTACCTCGGAAGGACGCCGGTGCTCGACGAGGTGGCCGCCTGGCTCGCGCGCGGCTACGCGGCGCGCTTCGACGTGTGCGTCGCGCCGGCGGCGGCGCCGGCCCCCGCGGCCGACGAAAGCTGGATCGACTCGCGGCGCCAGCGGCCCGACCTCGACCGGCACGCGCGCACGGCGGTCCTGGTGGGCAGCCTCGAGGCGCACGCCCGCCTCGCCCCCGACGGGCGCCTTGCCGCGGTCGAGCTGGCCGGCGACCTGATCGCCGCCTCGCCGGCCGTCGCGTGGCTCGAGCGGGCGCTGCCCGGCTGCCCGGCCGCGGCGCCCGACGTCCATCGGGTCGTCGAGGCGGCGTTCGCCAAGCCCGGGAGCTTCGTGCTCGGGGTGGGGCCGTTGCGCACGATCACCGACACGATCCTGCGGGCGGTCGGATGAGCCGCGTGGCCGCGCTCGGCGCCGCCGACGTCGGCACGCGGCTCGCGGCGGTCGGCGCACTCGGCGACGCGGCGACCGTCGAGCCGGCCGAGCTCGTGGCACTCGCCGCCTGCCTCGGCGACGCCGACAAGGCCGTCCGGCGCCGCGCGGCCGACGCCTTCGTGCGCCTCGGCGGCCGCGGCCTCGCGGTGCGGGCGACGCTCGAGCGCACGCTCGCAAGCCCGAGCGCGAGCGGGCGCTGGGGCGCCGCCTTCGCGCTCGCGCAGCTCGGCACCCCGTCGCCCGCGTGCGTGACCGTGCTGTGCGAGTCGCTCGGCCTCGACGACCGCGACGTGCGCTGGGCGGCCGCCGAGGTCCTCGCCCGGATCGCCGCGCGGGCCGACGTCGAGGCGGCGCTCCACGCGCTGGTCGCAGGTGGAGCGCCGCCGCAGCGCCGGATGGCCCTCTACTGCCTGCGGGACGCCGGGGGATGGTCGGCGGCGCGCGAGGCGGCGGCGCACGCGGCACTCGCCGACCCCGACGCCGGCGTGCGGCTTGCGGCCATGTCCGCCCTCGGGCGGCGCGCCGTCGACCGCGGCGGCGCGGCGCGCGCGCTGCTGGCGCTCCTCCGGGATCCGGAGGCGGGGGTGCGCCGTGCGGCGGCGGCGACGCTCGGCACCGTCGGCGTGCGCGACGCCGAGGTGATGGCGCAGCTCGAAGAGGCGGCCGTGGCCCGCGACGAGGCGCTGCGGCGCGCCGCCGCGCGCGCTCTCGTACAGCTCACCGGCCGGTGAACCGCGGGCGGCGCCTCTCGACGAAGGCGCGCTGGCCCTCGCGGGCGTCCTCCGTGCGCCGCAGCGGCCGGCCGATCTCCTCCTGGCGCCGGTAGGCCTCGGCGAGGGGAAGGCCGAGCAGCTCGCGCACCCCGCGCCGGGTCTCCCGCACCGCGAGCGGCGCGTTGGCCGCGATGGTGTCGGCGATCTCGAGGGCGGTGGAAAGAAGCGCCTCCGGCGCGACCAGCCGGTTCACGAGCCCGATTTCGCAGGCGCGAGCCGCGTCGATCGGGCGGCCCGTGAGCAGCAGCTCGTGCGCGTGCACCCACGCGAGCTGGCGCGGCAGCAGCACGGTCGCGTTGCCGGTGGGGTACAGCCCTCGGGCCACCTCTTCGAGCGCGAAGGTGGCGTGGGGGACCGCGAGCCGGATCTCGGTTGCGAGCATGAGATCGAAGCCGGCGGCACGGGCGTGGCCGTTGACCGCGCACACCACCGGCGTGCGGACGTCGAACCCGGCGAGAACGGCCGTCGCGGCGCTGCGCAGCCCGGCGAAGGTCTCGTCGTCGACGCGCTCTCCGCAGGCCAGGCGCTGTGCGGCCGGGATCGTGGTGCGCATGTCCATGCCGGCGCAGAAGACGCGGTCGCCGGCGCCGGTGAGCACCACGCAGCGAATGGCGTCGTCGGCGGCGATGCGCCGCCACGCGTCGGCGAGCTGGCGGAGCGTCGGCGGGTCGAGCGCGTTGGCCTGGGCCGGACGGTCGATGGTCACGATCGCGACGTGGGGATGGTCGCCGGGAAGATCGAGGCGGGCGCTCATGGATCAGCCGGCGAGCCCCTGGCGGATGTAGCGCACGGCGATCGCGGCGAGGAGGAGGCTCACGACCTTCGAGACCGCGCGCGCCCCCCCGCGGCCGAGGAGCCGCTCGACCGCGGTCGCCTGGGCGAGGACCGCCCAGCAAATCGCGAGGTTGGCGAGCAGCGCCACCGTGGTGAGCAGCGCGCCGTGGAGGTCCACGAGCACGATCGTGGTCGTGATCACCGCCGGGCCGGCGATCAGCGGCACCCCGAGCGGCACCGCCCCGACGTCGCGCAGCTCGAGCGCCGGCCGCGGCTCGCGCGCGAGCAGGTCGAGAGCGGCGAGCGCGAAGAGGATCAAGCCGCCGGCGATCTGGAAGTCGGCGACCGTGATGCCGAGCGTGTGGAACACCACGCGGCCCAGGAGCGCGAAGCCGAGGCTGACGGCCGCGGCGACGACCACGGAGCCGTGCAGCACGCGGCGGCGCTCGGTCGCGTCGAGGCCGCACGTGAGCGCGAAGAAGATCGGCGCGATGCCGACGACGTCGACCGCGACGAACAGCGGGAGGAAGGTGTCGAGGAAGGCCGCGGCCGATCCCCCGGGGGGCCCTCAGGTGCCGGCGCTCGCGACGGGGGTGAACACGAGCCCCGTCGGCCCCGTGTCGACGGCGAGCCGGCTCCCGTCGGTCAGCGTGCCCCCGATGAGCTGCTGGGCGAGGCGGGTCTCGACCTCGTTCTGCACGACGCGCTTGAGCGGGCGGGCGCCGTAGACCGGGTCGTAGCCGCGGTTGGCGAGCCAGTCCTTCGCGCGCTCGCTGAAGTCGAGGACGAGGTGGCGGTCGGCGAGCCGCGCGGCCAGACGCGCGAGCTGGAGGTCGACGATGCGGCGGACCTGCTCGCGCTCGAGCGCGTGGAAGACCACGATGTCGTCGACGCGATTCAAGAACTCGGGCCGGAAGTGCTGGCGCAGCGCTTCGAGCACGCTCTCCTTCATGGTCTCGTGGCCGCCGGCGCGTCCGGTGATGAGCTGGCTGCCGATGTTGGAGGTCATGATCACCACGGTGTTGCGGAAGTCGACGGTGCGGCCCTGGCCGTCGGTGAGCCGGCCGTCGTCGAGGAGCTGGAGGAGCACGTTGAACACGTCGTGGTGGGCCTTCTCGATCTCGTCGAAGAGGATCACGCAGTACGGCTTGCGACGCACCGCCTCGGTGAGCTGGCCGCCCTCCTCGTACCCGACGTAGCCCGGCGGCGCGCCGATGAGCCGCGCGACGGTGTGCTTCTCCATGTACTCGGACATGTCGATGCGCACCAGCGCCTGCTCGCTGTCGAAGAGGAACTCGGCGAGCGCGCGGGCGAGCTCGGTCTTGCCGACGCCGGTGGGGCCGAGGAAGATGAACGAGCCGATCGGGCGGTTGGGGTCCTTGATGCCCGCGCGGGCGCGCAGGACGGCGTTGGCGACCGCGGTGACCGCCTCGTCCTGGCCGACCACGCGCTTGTGGAGGTGCTCGTCGAGATGCACGAGCTTCTCCCGCTCGCCCTCGACGAGCTTCGCCACCGGGATGCCCGTCCAGCGCGACACGACCTCGGCGATGTCCTCCTCGTCGACCTCTTCCTTGAGGAGGCGCTTGCCGTCGCTGCCGCGCGCGTCCTCGGCGGCGAGCTGCCGCTCGAGCTGCGCGAGCCGGCCGTACTTGAGCTCGGCGACGCGGTTCAAGTCGTACTGGCGCTCGGCCTGCTCGATCTCCTGGCGGGTAGCCTCGATCTGCTGCTGGAGGCTGCGGTGGCCGGCGATCGCGCCCTTCTCCGCTTCCCAGCGCGCGCGCAGCGCATGCGCGGTCTCGCGCAGCCCCGCGAGCTCGCCCTCGAGCCGGCCGAGGCGCTCGCGCGAGGCGGCGTCGGTCTCCTTCCTGAGGGCCTCGCGCTCGATCTCGAGCTGGAGGATCTTGCGGTCCGCCTCGTCGAGCTCCTCGGGCTTGGAGTCGATTTCGGTCCGCAGCCGGGCGGCGGCCTCGTCGACCAAGTCGATCGCCTTGTCGGGCAGGAAGCGGTCGGTGATGTAGCGGTTGGAGAGCACGGCGGCGGCGACGAGCGCGCCGTCCTTGATGCGCACGCCGTGGTGCACCTCGTAGCGCTCCTTCAAGCCCCGCAGGATCGAGATCGTGTCCTCGACCGAGGGCTGATCGACCAGCACGGGCTGGAAGCGTCGCTCGAGCGCCGGATCCTTCTCGACGTGCTTGCGGTACTCGTCGAGCGTGGTCGCGCCGATGCAGTGCAGCTCGCCGCGCGCGAGCATCGGCTTGAGCAGGTTGGAGGCGTCCATCGCTCCTTCCGCCGCGCCGGCGCCCACCACCGTGTGCAGCTCGTCGATGAACAGCACGATGTCACCGCCCGAGGCCTGCACCTCCTTGAGCACGGCCTTCAGGCGCTCCTCGAACTCACCGCGAAACTTGGCCCCGGCGACCAGCGCCCCCATGTCGAGCGCGATCAGGCGCTTGTTCTTGAGGCTCTCGGGTACGTCGCCCTTGACGATGCGCTGCGCGAGCCCCTCGACGATCGCGGTCTTGCCGACGCCCGGCTCGCCGATGAGCACGGGGTTGTTCTTGGTGCGCCGGGAGAGGACCTGGATGACGCGGCGGATCTCGTCGTCGCGACCGATCACGGGGTCGAGCTTGCCCTGGCCGGCGAGCTGCGTGAGGTCGCGGCCGTACTTGGCGAGCGCCTCGTAGGTGGCCTCGGGATCGGGCGAGGTGACGCGCTGGCTACCGCGCACCTTCTGGAGCGCGGCCATCAGCTTCTCGCGCGTGAGGCCCAGCTCGCGCACCACGGCGCCGCCCTCGTCGACGATGGCGAGCAGCACGTGCTCGACGCTCAGGTACTCGTCCTTGAGGCCGGCCATCTCGTCCTCGGCGCGCGCGAGGATCTGGCCGAGCCGCTGCGTGAGGTAGCTCTGCGCGGGGCCGGCGGCCGGACCGCGCACCTGCGGACGGCGAGCGAGCTCACGCTCGACGGCGTCACGGGCCGCACGCGGCGCGATGCCCGCGGACTCGAGCAGGCTCGGGGCGAGCCCCTCGTCGGCTTCGAGCAGCGCCGCGAGCACGTGCTCGACGTCGATGCCCTGGTGGCTGCGCCGGGTGGCGATGCCGCCCGCGCGCTGGAGCGCCTCCTGGAGCTTGACGGTCATGCGGCTCGGGTCAACCATTGGCCCGGAACCTGCGCACGACCGCCGGGGGCGTCAAGGCGGGCTACTGGCTCGCCGCGGGCCGGCGCGGCGCGGGCAGCAGGCGGGGCGTCACCCGGCGCACCAGGTCGAGGAGGCAGCCGGCGAGCAGCCGCATCTCGTCCCAGACGGTCTTGCCGACCTCGCGCAGGCCGCGCAGCACGCCGCCCGACGGCGACTCGCGCAGGCGCAGCGAGCGCCCGCAGCCGCCCATCTGCAGCGCGAGGTGCGCGGCCACCGCGTCGCCCTCGCGCACGGTGAGCTTGTAGTACGTACCCGACGGCCGGCGCTCGACGTCGACCGTGTAGGGGATGGCGGCGAGCTTGAGGCAGCGCTCGCGACGGCGGAGCGCGGGGCCGCTGCGATCGCCCACGAAGACCACCGCCCTGGCCTCGCCCGCCTCCTCCATCGCCTCCTCCTCCCAGCCGGTGCTGCCCGTGTGGCTTTCTAGCGCGAGCCCCCCGGGGAACGCAACCGGCGGTGGGCGCAACAGGGGATCCGTGCTACGGGGCGCGGATGATCCGGCGGCGCATCGGCGCGGTGGACTTGGAGCTCGTCCGCGGCGACATCACCGCCGAGGAGACGGACGCGATCGTCAACGCCGCCAACACGACGCTGCTCGGCGGCGGGGGCGTCGACGGGGCGATCCACCGCGCCGGCGGCCCGGCGATCCTCGCGGCCTGCCGGGCGCTCGGCGGCTGCGCCACCGGTGACGCGAAGATCACGCCGGGCGGGCGGCTGCGGGCGCGCTTCGTGATCCATGCCGTGGGGCCGGTGTGGCGCGGCGGCCGGCAGGGGGAGCCCGAGCTGCTCGCCCGCGCTTACCGGCGCAGCCTCGAGGTCGCCGCCGAGCACGGGCTCACCTCGCTCGCGTTTCCGTCGATCTCCACCGGCGCCTACCGCTTCCCGATCGAAGCGGCGGCGGCGATCGCGCTGCGCACCGTCGGCGGGTTTGCGGTCGAAGCGCCCGGAACCATCGAGCTGGTCCGCTTCGTGCTCTTCACGCCCGCCGATCTGGCCGTCTACGAGCGGGCGCTCGCCGCGCTGCCGGGATGAGGTCCGCACGGGTTGCGACCCGCCGCGGCGCGTGGCAGTGGTGGAAAGGCGGCGTCCCTGAGGGAGGCCGCGGGAGGAGGACTGCGGATGCGGAGCGTGATGGCGGGCGTCCTCGTGGGGGCGCTGGTCTTCGGCGGGGCGGCGGCGGCTCGGGCGCATCAGGGCACCCCGGGGCAGGAGGTCGGGTACTCGCTGCTCGCCACCGGGGCGAACGTCCTCTACGTACCGGCCAAGCTCGTGGTCGCGGGCACGGGTCTCGTGGTCGGGAGCGTCGCCGGCCTGCTCACGGGCGGTGACGTGCGGGCCGCCTACGCGGTGTGGGTGCCCACCGCGGGTGGGGACTTCGTGCTGCGGCCCGAGCACATGGCGGGGACGCGCAACATCGAATTCTTCGGCTCGGACTACGCCGACACGCCGTCGACCGCCTCCGAGGAGGGGTCGGCCGGACGGACGTATCGCGCCGGATACATGGTCAGATGAGGCGCGCGAGGGCGAGGGTCCACGGCCCGAGCGAGCACGCCGCGTAGAGCGCGGCGCTGGCGGCGAGCGCCGGACCCGCGAGCCAGCTGCGCCGCAACGACCAGAGCGCGAGCAGGCAGGCGCACGCCTCGAGCTTGATGAGGACGAGCGCGGGGCCCGTCCCCAGGCGAGCGACCGCGCCGGCGACGACCGGGTTGCCCTCGCCCAGGCCCACGTGCAAGCCGACGTAGGTCGCCACACCGTCGAAGACCTGCAGCGCGACGTTCAGGAGCACGAGCGCGATCAGCCCGCGCTCGCGGGATGACTGCATGAAGCCCCTCCTTGCGCGCCGGACGCCCCTGCACGTGGGCGGCCGTCGCGCTCCCGCTGTTTCCCGCGCGGGGAGGGCGGCCGTCAAGCTCGCTCGCTGTGCGGGTCGCTAGGGTGAGGGCGGCTCCGCGACGTTCACGCGCGTCACGAGCAGGTTCGGATCGCCGGCGAAGCCCATCCCCTCGATCGTGATCCGGCTGCCGATCGGGGCGCGCTGCAGTCGGGCGAGGAGCGCCGCGGGCCCCGACAGCCGCAGCCGCCCCCCGAGCGGCAGCAGCGCCTGGACGAGGTTCTGCCCCGCGATGGGGTCCGCGTGCGGGAGCGTGCGGGCGTCGGTGACGCCGAGCCAGCGGCTTGCCGCCTCGCCGCGGATTTCGAGGGCGAGCGCGGCGATCGTCCTCGCCGCCGTGGCGCGGCTCGCCGCGAGGCGTCCGGTGACCCGCAGCCTGATCGGGCGGCCGCCGACGGGACCCGCCGCGACGCCCGCCGCAGCGAGCAGGAACGCCGCGACGAGAAGGAGAGGCCTCCGGCGCATCGACGCTCGTCATACGCCGTCGGCCGGCGCCGCACGAGCGGCGTTCGTGTGGCGGCGTCACGAGGGACGTGCTAGATGCCGCGGGACCACGGAGAGGTGACCGAGTGGTCGAAGGTGCACGCCTGCTAAGCGTGTGTAGGGGCAAAACCTCTACCGAGGGTTCGAATCCCTCCCTCTCCGCTCGCGCGTCCCGATCCGTCGGCCTGCTCTGCCATCAAGCGGGATGGCGGCCCGCTCGTCGAGATGATAAGCAGCCAGCACGCAACCCTGGGATTTAAGGGGCGGCATAGGAGACGGAGGGACGGAATGAGACGGCTACGGTCGATCGCAGGCAGTGCCTTGGTGGCGTTCACGGTCAGTGGCTGCATGGTCGCGCCGGACCACCAGAACGCGTGCAAAGTGGGAATGGGCCTGTTGGGGGCAACCCTTGGTGGCGTGGGCGCAGGGGTGGGTGTGGGCGAGGGCGCGGAGCACCCGAGCGACGGCGAGGTGGCGGGCGCGGCCGCGGGCGGGACGGTCGCCGGCGCGCTGGCGGGCTGGCTGGTCGGACACTACGTCTGTCAGGTCGCGGAGCAGCCGCCGGCACCGCCGCCGCCACCGCCGCCACCGCCGCCCGCGCCGACCAAGATCGAGACGCTGAGCGGCCCGAGCTTCGACTTCAACAAGGCGACGCTGACCCCGGAAGGGCGGAGCCACGTCGATCACGCGGTGCAGGTGCTGCAGGCGAATCCGAGCATGCGCGTCGTGGTCGAGGGACACACGGACTCGATCGGGAGCGACGCCTACAACATGCGGCTCTCGGGCCGCCGCGCCGAGACCGTGCGCGACTACATGGTGGAGAAGGGCATCAGCGCGAGCCGCATCACCACCCGGGCCATGGGCAAGAAGGATCCGGTGGCGAGCAACGCGACGGCGGAAGGCCGGGCGAAGAACCGGCGCGTCGACATCATCGCCGAATAGCGACCCCGGGGGCCGGGCGGGGGTGGCCGTTCGCGCCACCCCCGTGCCGGCCTCACCGGCGCAGGTCGTAGACGAACAGCGAGTGGCCGATCACCGCCGTCGGAGTGAGACGGCGGAAGGCGGCGAACGCGTCGAGCGGCGCCTCCTAGGCCCGGCCGTGCTCGTAGAGGAAGTACGGCCGGCCGGCGAGATAGCTGGCGCTGACCACGTACACCCCGGGCCCGAGCGGGCCGCGTGGCAGGTCGTAGGCGATGCCGTACACCTCGGGCGCGGCCCGCCCGAAGTACGCGAGGTGGATCGGCGGCAGGTCGCGGGCCGCGAGGTAGCCTCGCAGGCGGCGTAGCTCCTGCCCCCAATCGAGGTTCGAGTCCGCGAGCCAGCCTGAGGCGCCGTCGGGCGGCCCGGCGAGCAGGTTCGTGTAGGCGAGGTGGGCGGGCGTGGCCGCCGCGGAGACGGCCACGTGCAGCGCGACGAGCGCAGCCACGACCCGGCGCGCGGCCGCGGGCAGGGCCCCGGGCGCGAGTGGCACGGCGGCCAGCAGGCACAGGAAGGGGAGCGCGGGCAGGAAATAGCGCACCCCGAGGTCGATGTCCGTGAGCAGGATGAGGAGGCCGGCGAACACCAGCGGCGGCGCGATTAAGAAGGCCGTCGCCAACGGCTGGAGCGCCACCCGCCGGGTGGCGAGGAGGACCAGGCCGGCGGCGGCGAGCCCGAGCAACGGAAGCGTCTCCTTGAGCGCGAGCGCCGCCGGGAAGTACCACCACCAGCCATGGGTCGACCAGGTCCCGTGGAAGTAGACGGGATACGTCCCCGAAGCCTCGACGTGCTGGGCGTCGTAGCCGCGGACGAGGTCCGCGGGCAGCGGCAGTGGCAGGCGGCCGAGCGGACCTGCGGCGAGGCGCCGCAGCGTCGGGTCGCGCAGGGCGTAGGCGGCCAGCGGCTGCCCGGAGCCCTCGCCGAGGTAGCCGAGGTTGATGACGAGGAGGCTCGTCGTCACCGCGCCGGCGAGCACCGCCAACGGCCGCCACGGGGCCGTCGTGCGCCGGAGGCTCGCGACCAGCGCGAGGGCGACGAGCGCCGGAGAGCGCGAGGGCGGAGAACTTGGTGAGCGTCGCGGCGCCGAGCGCCACGCCGAGCACGAGCGTCCGCACGGCGTTCGGCGCGCGGAGCGCCTCGAGCCCGGCCCAGGTTGCGAGCAGCATGCCGAGCGCGCAGCCCACGTCCGTGCCCACCAGATGCCCGTGGCCGAGCACGGTCGGTGAGAACGCCACGAGCGCGGCCGCCGCGAGCCCCGCGCCGCCGCCGAGGAGCCGCGCCCCGCAGGCATGGACCGCGAGCACGAGCGCGAGCGCCACCATAGCAGCGGCGGCGAGAGGTCGTAGACGTCGAAGCGGCCCGTACGCAGGTAGTAGAGGCCCGCCGGAAGGTGAGCGAACTCGTCGACGGTCACCGAGTCGCCGACGGCCTCGAGCGCGAGCACGGCCCCCGCCGCGAGCACGACGGCGCGAGGACGACGCGCGTGCGGCTCAGGGCAACGTCAGCACCTCGCTCGTCGTCGGGCCCTCGAGGTCCCCGAGCGCGAAGGGCATCGGCCGGTAGGTGAAGGACTCGTAGTCCGCCACCTGGTCGCGCAGGTGCGGAGGCGGGCTCGCGGGCAGCGGCAGCGGCAGGAAGCCCGACTCGCCGGGCGGCACGATGATCTGGCCGACGGGCGTCGCGTCCATCTCGAGCACCTCGTTGAAGCTGCCGCGGTCCTCGCGCTCGATGGTGGTCGGGCCGTAGAAGATCGCCGCCGCGGACGCCGAGGCGTCGAACGTCACGGTGATCTTCGGCGTGAGCCACTGGCTCTGGTCGGCGGTGCCGAACTGGGTGCCGAGGGCGGCGATGGCGGTGCGCAGCGAGCCGATCAGCGTCGCGTCGCGGCCGGGGTTGGTGCTGGTCGTGACGTTCTCGAAGTAGTCCCGGCTGAGCGGGAACGCGGCCGACGGCCCCGCGAGCGCGCGCAGGAAGAGCGCGTCGGGGCTGAAGAGCGAGCCCGAGTCGTCCTCGTTGTCGCCGGTGCTGGTCTGGAAATAGTTCATGGTGCGCACGTGCGAGCCGAGCTCGTCGCCGAAGGTGTCGGCCTGCACCTGCTGGCGCCACGCCCGGTAGATGGTGACTCCGGGATACGGGATCTTGCCGCTCGAGTCCGCGACCAGCGGAGCGCCCGCGGCGACCCAGGCGTCGATGAACGCGCCCGCGGTCGAGAGCGCCGCGCGGTCGGGCGTGCTCGGGGGCAGGCCGGCGATCGCCGCGTCGAGGTAGGGGAGCGTTCGGGGCGCGAACTGGTCGGCGGTGGCGGCGACCTTCATGTAGCCGGCGACGTCGCTCGGGGTGATGAGGTGGTGCGCCGCCTTGGCGGCGGCGATCTGGTCGATGAGGACCTGGACCCGGTCGACGCCGCCCCAGAGCTCCCGCTGCTCGTCGGCCGACCAGCCCTGGATCGGCTTGTTGTTCCACTGCGCGATGAAGCCCTGCGCGGGGTTGATCGCGGTGGGCATCCGCCTGCCGCTCAGCACGCGCACGGGCTCGGCCTCGCCGGTGCCCGGCAGCGGCAGCCGGGGGTCCATCGTCGACGGCCGCTCGATGCGCAGCCCCCGGTGGAAGTAGGCGATGTTCCCGCTCGTGTCGGCGAACATGCAGTTGAGCGACGCCTTGAGCTTGTCGATGGTGCGCTCGAAGCGCTTGAGGCTCGTGGTGGTGCCGAGGCTGAGGAGGGTGGCGCCGGCCTCGGTCTCGCCGCCGAAGAAGTAGAGCTTGCGCGAGAACGCGACGTTGTCGGCGGGATAGCTCGCGAACACCGGGCCATGAATGGTGCGGCACACCTGGACCGTCTGCACCGGCGCGCCGCTCGGCGTGAAGGTCTCGTTGCGGCAGCTCATGGGCACGTAGCTGCCGTTGAAGAAGTACTGCTGCGGATTCGCCGGGTTGAGCTTCTCCACGTAGACGTCGGTGTTGTCGGTGATCCCCGAGGTGATCGTCCAAGCCATGTTGGCGGTGCGCCCGATGACCAGCCCGGTGCCGCCCGGGACGGTGACGCCCTCCGTGTCGTAGCCCCCGCCGTGGAGGCCGATCTCGTAGAAGAAGCTCGGCAGGTCGAGCCCGACCTGCGGTCCGCCGAGCAGGATCGGGTGCGTGCTGGCCGTGAGCCCGCCGGAGACCACCATGGCGTTGCTCGCGGTCTGCGGGAACTCGTACGGAATGCCGATGCGCGGAGCGAGACTGGCGAGCATCGTGCGCTCGTCGCCGAGGGCCACCGCGGCGCCGCGGATGTCGGTCGCGTACTGCGTGATGAGCTGCATCTGCGCGGCGGAGAAGCGCGTGAGCGGCAGCGGGGCGACCGTCTGCTCGGCGGGCGAGATCGTCGTCGGCGCCGTGGGGTCCTCCAGCCAGAAGAGGTCATTGAAGATCCCCTCCGCGTCGGCGGTGGAGAAGTTGTCCATGAGGTCGAGGAGCGTGACCGCGTTGGTGAGCTCGTCGCCGCCGTTTTGGCCGAAGCGGCGGATCTCGAGCTGGGCGATGGCGGCCGTATCGGTGACGCTCCACGGGGCGGGGCTGATGCCGAGAAGCACCAGCTCCGCGGGCTTCTTGCTCGCATCGGCGGTCATGTCGGCGATGAACTGGTTGACGCCGTCCGCGAACGCATTGAGAGCGATCCGCTGGCGCCCGCGAAGGTGCTTGACGGCGGCGGACAGCTCGGTCTCGGTGAGGCCGTCGCGGCGCGCCTCGATGTCCATGGGGAGGAAGCTCGGCCCGAGGACGTCGGAGAGGTGGCCCTTGGCGGCGCGGCGAAAGAACTCGAGCTGGACCATCCGGTCCTCGGCCTCGGCATAACCTTGGGCGAACCCGAGGGCCTTCAGCTGCGCGATGGTCCCCCCCAGGGTCTTCGGCACGAAGACGTGAGGCACGCCCCACTTGTCGCGCGTGATGGTGATGCTCGATGCCGCGGCAGGGACTGCCCAGGCCGCGAGCAGGGCGAACGCGATGACACGGAGTGAGCGTGGCATGATGCGGGGGTCCTCCTCCCTCGGACCCGAGCTGCCTACCGCAGGGCGAGCGGGGCGGGCAAGCGGAATCGCACCGCCGCAACGTCCGGCCGGCTCGCGTGTAGTACAGGCCCGAGGAGGTATGTGACCCATGAAGGTACTGCCCGCAGCCTTGCTCGCGCTCGCGACCGCCGGCCTCCCGGCCCTCGCCGCGCAGCCCAAGGCGCCCGCCGACGCGAAGCCCGCGGCCGCCACGGAGACCGGCGGCTCGGCGGCGAAACCCGCGGCGATGAAGGTCGCTTCACGGAAAAAGGTGACCCACCGGCACCGCCATCACGTCCGTACGCACACGCCTGCCAAGACCACGGCCAACAAGCCGGCCGCGGCGACCAAGTAGGCGGATCGAGCCCTATCCCGTGCGGAGGGGCGCCGGCCCCTCCGCTCCGGCGCTCACCGGATCCCGCGCGCCGTCCTCACCCGCTCGGCCGCCCGGCCGACGTAGAGGCGGAAATGCCCGGGCGGACCCTCGACCAGATACGGCTGAGGGTGCGACGGACCGTTCACCACCTCGATCAGGTCGCGCAACGTGGTCGCCTCGTCGGGATCCGTCATCTCCCACTCGAGACACTCGCTGTCGACCCGCATCCCCTGACGGGGGGCTTCATCCACCCGCACCGCAGCGCCCGCAGCTCTCGAACGTGCCATGCCCCCGAACGTAGCAGATAACGTGCCGCCTGATGCTGCGCGACGGACGGCGGTTTTTCCCGGAAGTGATCGGGCAGCTTTGCGCGCCTGTCGCAAAAGTTCATTGACCTTCCCTCCGGACCGACGCAATACGAGCCAAGGAGGTCCCAATGGGACAGGTGCAGATCAAGCCGCTCAAGGACGGTCCCTACCAGGTTGTGGGGACGGTCGGGCTGGTGGGGCCGGATGGGCAGGTCGAGCCGGCCGCGGAGGACCCGATCTTCCTCTGCCGCTGTGGCCAGTCGGCCACCAAGCCGTTCTGCGACGGCACGCACAAGCGTGTCGGCTTTCGCGCGGAGGGCTGGGTCCGTCCCCCGAGCCGCGCAGGTCACTCGTAGAGCCGACCGTCCTCGGACTCGTAGGGGCGCATCTTGACACCTGGATAGAGGTAGAGGCCGCCGCTGTCGTCGATCTGTCCCTGGAAGAAGAACGGGATGTATCGCTCGAACCGCCCGGTGTCCGGAGAGGAGTGGTCGGCGGTGACCAGGCGCGTGTAGAGGGCTTCCTCGGCGGCGGCGCGCGCCCGGGCGTAGGCGGCCGCGTCGAGGGCCCGCGTGTCAATGTGCTGCCCGGGCCCGTCGGTGTTCTCGAGCGCCAGGCGCATCGCGCCGTCGGCGAGCGTCACGCCGCCGTCGGCCAGCTCGCCGTTGCGGCGGTCCCCGTCGAGCAGCGCGGGATCGAGGTCGAGGCCCGAGGGGCCGGCGAGCCACGGAGTCGCGGCCAGGACCTCACGGGAGACCACGACCTCACCCGTGGCGCCCGCCTTCTCCAGCCGTTGGCGGGCCGTGCCCGCCGCCTTGGTGTCGCCCAGGTTGCGGACGATCGCGCGGAGGATCGCCGGATCGTTGCCGTGCTTCTCGGCGTCGGCGAGCAGCGAGTCGCCGAGCTCGTTCTCGAGCTGGGCGACCCGTTTCGGATCGGGATCCGGGAGCGCCTGGTAGTGCAGGAGCGCGCGCGCGGGGTTGCCGGCGCGCTCGTAGGCGTCGGTGAGCCGCGCGTGCACCGCCGCGGCGTCGGGCGACTGCGGCTCGCGAGCGAGGAACTGCTCGCCGCGGTCGATGATCGCCTGGTTCGACGCCGGATCGTGCCACCAGGCGTGCCAGGCGCGCGTCGCGATGCCGAGCACGTTGGCGAGGCCGAGGGTCTGCGCGGCCTGCACGCCCTGAGTGCCGAGCTGAACGGCGCCGTAGAGGGCGGAGCGGCCGTCGAGCAGGCCGCCGCCGAAGAGCACGTAGCGGGCGACGTCCCGGGCGTGCTGCCGCTCCGCAGCGTCGAGGTCGGCGAGCCGGCTCCACTCGCTCGAGGCGAGCAGCGCCCCGGCGTGGCGGCCGATCGCCGAGTCGTGGTCGTGCGCGAGGTCGGCGAGGGCCTCGCGGGCGTCGGCATGGTGTCCGCCGAGGTCACGCGCGAGCGCCACCGCGTAGCGCGCGCCCGGGGCGAGGGAGCTGTCGCCGTGCGCCGTGACGAAGCGATTGGCCGCGGCGCTGAGCGTCCCAGGGTCGCCCGCCGCGACCGCGACGACGAGCGCCGCGTAGTCCTCGGCCTCCTCGCCTCGGGGGAGGGGTGGGTCGTCGACCGGCCAGCGTCCCGCCTCCTCGCGCGCGGCGCGCCGGGCGAGCGCCGTGCTCAGGCGGTCGAGCGGCTTGGCAGCCTTGCCCTCGCACTCGTCGAGCCGGCTCGCGTCCCGCAGGTAGAAGCGCGCGTGATCGAGGTCGCCGGCGTCGAGGGCCGTGGCGCCGGCCTCGACGGTCGCCGCGCAAAGCGCGGCGGCCCGCTTGCCGCCGAGGCGGCGGATGGCCCGCGCGATGGCGGGCGCGTCGTCGGTCTCCGGCGTGCGCTCGAGCTCGGTGCGGTAGCGCACCAGCGCTTCGCGCTCGCGCGGGCTCAGCTGGTCGTAGTTCCAGAGGTTGACGGCCGTGGTGGCGAGGCTGTCGACGGCGCTGCCGGCGAGGACGAGCGGGTTCAGGGCCGCGAGGAACGCCGTCGGCGAGAAGAGGCCGAGCGGACGCACGGCGTCGTTCAGGAGCGACGCGCGCCGGTTGTGCCGATCGTCGGCGAGAAGCCGACTGGCGGCGTCGGCGTCGTCGGCCGCGAGCTGGTGGTCGGCCAGGTGCCGGATCAGGGGATCGGGATGGGTCGCGAGGAGGTCCTCGAGGGCCGCGCGCTGCGCGTCGCGCGTCGGCGCGAGCGCGGCGGTGAGGTAGCGCGCATCGTCCACGAGGCCCGTGGACGGTCGTCCCGCGTCGCGGCGCGCGTCGTCCCAGGCCGCGAGATCGGCGACGGCGGCCGCCGCGGCCTCGTGGTCCTCGGCGAGCGTGCTCGCCAGCAGCGTGTGCACGCGCTCCTCGGCCTCGGTGTCCGCGCGGGCGACCTCGTCGACCAAGTCGCCGCCGCGCGCCGGCCCGGCGAGCGCGAGGCCGAGAGCGCAGAGCACCGGGAAGAGGCGGCCCATCAACGATAACGCGCCAGCACGGCGGTCTTCCACGCGTCGAAGGCGCTGAACTGCCCCTGACCCTCGGGTTTCTCCGGGGACCCGTCCCAGGTCGCCACCTTGCGGTACATCTCGAGCGCCCGGTCGGCGCGCTGCCGAAAGTCGTCCTCGTCGAAGGCGAGCGGGCGATGATGCTGCGCGACGTACTCGCGCGCGAGATCGGCGTAGAGGTCGGCGAGCCGCAGGATGTGCGCGGCGAGGTTCTTCGACTCCGCGTGCTTCTCGATCAGAAACCGCAACGACCGCTCCGCGGTCGCGTCGCCGTCGTCGATCAGGTGGCGATGGGCGACGATGGTCGCGGCGGTCTCCTCCTCGAGCCGCTCCTCCTCGACGAGCGCGAGCGGCTCGTAGGGCGTCCCGCCGAAGCGCTCGATCACCTTGCTCCACGCCTCGAGCTTGGCCTTGAGGGCCGCGAGGCGCGCCTGGACGTCCGGGCCGTCCTCCGGCAGCGCCGCCGCCGCGGCGAAGTCGGTGGCGCGCGCGGCACCGTCGCGGGCCCGCTCGGCGAGTGGGGAAGCCATCGCGGCGACCTGACGGTAGGCGTCGGCGGCGCCGGCGTACTCGCCGAGGCGCTCGAGCGCCTCGGCCCGCGCGAACGTGGTGACGTCGCGCAAGCGTCCCGGAAAGCGCTTCTCCCAGCTCCCCAGCCGATCGAGCGTCAGGTGGTAGAGGTCGTGGCCGGTCGGGTCGCGGGGCGGCGGGAAGCGGTAGATGTCGTCCTTGAGGTGCCAGGTGAGATCCGCGAGCACCTCGATCAGGTCCTCGTAGGGCGCGAACGCTCCCGTGGCGTCCCCGGCGTGCCCGGGCGCAGCGGCGAGCAGCACGCCCACGAGCGCGGCCGTCGCCAGAGGTCGGCGCCGCATCGGCGCTGCATAGCAAAAGCGACGGCGGGCGCGCCAGCGCGCGTTTGTTGCCCGTGCGTGAACCCTCGGCTAAACGGGCGGGCACGACCCGCGCCGCGCTCACGCTCGCCGCCGCGCTCGCGGCCGCTCTGCCCGCGCGGGCCCTCGAGCCCGGCGACCTCGCCGGGGTGCGGGCCCGCGGCGTGCTGCGCTGGGGCGGCGACGTCCAGGGCGGAGAGCCGTACGTCTTCCAGGACCCGCACGACGGGCGGCGGGTCCTCGGCTTCGAGGTCGAGATCGCCGCGGCGCTCGCCCGCCGGCTCGGCGTGCGCGCGGAGTTCGTGCAGAACGACTGGCAGACGCTCGTCCCCTCGCTCGAGCGCGGCGACTTCGACGTGATCCTGAACGGGCTCGAGGTGACGCCGGCGCGGCGGGCCCGGGTGGCCTTCACGCGCCCGTACTACGCCTTCAGCGAGGCCCTGGTCGTGCGCGACGACGAAGGGGTGCGCGGGCTCGCCGACCTCCGCGGCGCGCGCGTGGGCACGCTCGGTGGCTCGCTCGCCTACGACCTGCTCGTCGCGACACCGGGGGTGGAGGTGGTGCTCTACGAGGGCGTCGAGGAGCCGTACCTGGACCTCGAGCGCGGGCGGCTCGCCGGCGTCGTGCTCGACGACCCGATCGCGCGCCGCTACGGGCTCGCGCGCCCGGGGCTGCGGCTGGCCGCGGCCGTCGGCGAGGGCGAGTACGCGATCGCGGTGCGCCCCGACCACCGGGCGCTGCTCGCGGCCGTCGACGGCGCGCTCGGGGCGACGGTCGCCGACGGCGAGCTGCGCGCCATCCTCACGCGCTGGGGGCTGTGGAACGACCGGCAGGCGGTGCTGGCCGCGGCGGCACCCCCGGCGCCCGTGGTACCCACGGGCGGCCGCCCGACGCTCGCGCAGCTCGGGCTCTTCCTGCGTGCCGCCGGCGTGACCGTCGTCGTCTCGGCGCTCGCGATGGCGCTCGCGGTCGCGGGCGGTCTCGCGCTCAGCGTCGCGCGCCGTTACGGCGCGCGCCCGCTGCGCGCCGCGGCCACGGCCTACGTCGAGGTGTTCCGCGGGACTCCGGTCCTCCTCCAGCTCTACGTGCTCTACTACGGGCTCGCGCCGCTGCTGCCGCTCGACGCGTTCACCGCCGCGGTCCTCGGCCTCGGCCTCAACTACGCGGCCTACGAGGCCGAGCTCTACCGTGCGGGCCTCGACGCGGTGCCGAGCGGCCAGACCGAGGCTGCGCTCGCCCTCGGCTTCTCGCGCAGCCAGGCGCTGCGGCGCATCGTGCTGCCCCAGGCGCTGCGTGTGGCGCTCCCGGGCATCGCCAACGACTTCATCGCGCTGCTCAAGGACTCCTCGCTGGTCTCGGTGATCACGGTGGTGGAGCTGACGAAGCAGATGACGATCACCGCGGTCGACCTCCGCGGCTGGCTCGTTCCAGGACTCCTCTGCGCGGCCCTCTACCTGGCCCTCAGCTACCCGCTCGCCCGGCTCGCCCGCCGGCTCGAGCGCCGGCTCGTCCCGGTGGCGGCGTGACGGCGGTCCTCGCAGCCCGCGGGCTCGCGACACGGCTCGGGGGCGTCTGGGTGCTGCGCGACATCGACCTCGCGGTCGAGCGCGGCGAGGTCGTGGCGGTGCTCGGGCCCTCGGGCGGCGGCAAGAGCACGCTGCTGCGTGCGATCAACTACCTGACGCCGTTCAGCGCCGGCGAGGTCGAGGTCGCCGGGCACCGGCTGCGCCCGGGGATGAGCGAGCGCCGCGACGCGGCGCTGCTGCGGGCCGTGCGGCGGCGGGTGGGGATGGTGTTCCAGCACTTCCACCTGTTTCCGCACCTCTCGGCGCTCGACAACGTGAGCGCCGCGCCGCGGCGGGTGCTCGGTCTCGGCGCCGAGGCGGCCCGCGCGCGCGCCCACGCGCTCCTCGAGCGGGTGGGGCTCGGCGGGCGCGCGGGCGCGTTCCCGCACGCGCTCTCGGGCGGGCAGCAGCAGCGGGTGGCGATCGCGCGCGCGCTCGCCATGGAGCCCGAGGTGCTCCTCCTCGACGAGCCCACCTCGGCCCTCGACCCGCGCCTGGTGGGCGAGGTCCTGGCGGTGATCTCGGACCTCGCGGGCGGGGGGCAGACGATGGTCGTGGTCACGCACGAGCTCGGCTTCGCGCGACGGGTGGCGGGGCGGGCGGTGGTGCTCGCCGGAGGGCGGATCGTCGAGGAGGGCGCACCGGCGCGCGTGCTCGGCGCGCCGCAGGCGGCGGAGACGCGGGCGTTCCTCGGGCTGCGATGACCGCGGTCGACGCGCTGGTGGCGGTCGAGCGCGTCGACGTCGCGTTTGCGCGCGGCGGCCCCGCGCTGCAGGGTGTCACGCTGCGGGTGGCGGCGGGTGAGCTGGTGTCGGTGGTGGGGCCGTCGGGCTGCGGGAAGTCGACGCTGCTGCGGGTGGTCGCAGGGCTCATCCCACCATCGGCGGGGACCGTAGCCGTCGCCGACCGCGCAGCGGCGATCGCCATGGTGTTTCAGCAGCCCGCGCTGCTGCCGTGGCGGACCGTGCTGCGCAACGTGGCGCTGCCGCTCGAGCTCGACGGGGTGCGGGGGCCGGAGGGGCGAGCACGCGCGGCCGCGATGCTCGCCCAGGTGGGGCTCGCGGCATTCGCGGACGCCTATCCGGCCGAGCTTTCGGGCGGGATGCGGATGCGGGCGGCGGTGGCGCGCGCGTTGGTCACGCGGCCCCGCCTGCTCCTCATGGACGAGCCGTTCGCCGCCGCCGACGAGATCACGCGCCAGCGGCTGCACGAGGAGCTGCTCGGCCTGCGGGCGGCCGTCGGCTTCACGACGCTGTTCGTCACCCACAACGTGTTCGAGGCGGTGTTCCTCGCCGACCGGGTGGTGGTGCTGAGCGCGCGACCCGGCCGGGTCACCGCGGAGGTGGCGGTGCCGCTCGGGCGGCCCCGGCCGCCCGAGGTGCGCGGTGACGCCGCGTTCGCGCGGTTGGTGGGCGAGGTGGCGCGTGCTCTGCGCGCGGGCGGGGCGTGAGCGGCCTGCGCGACATCGGCCCGCCGCTTGCGGTCCTCGGGCTCGCCGCGCTCCTCTGGCACGCGGCCGTGGTGGTGTTCGCGCTCCCGCCGTATGTGCTGCCGCCGCCGGCGGCGGTGGCGGCCGAGGCGTGGCGGCACGCGGGCGAGCTCGGGGCGGCGAGCGCGCTCACCGGGGCCGCGGCGCTGGCGGGCCTCGCGGCGAGCGTCGTCGGCGGCGTGCTCGTGGCCTTCGTGTTCGCGCAGTCGCGGCTGCTCGCGCGCAGCCTCTATCCCTACGCGATCTTCCTCCAGACGGTGCCGATCGTGGCCGTCGCGCCGCTCATCATCCTCTGGTTCGGGACCGGCTTCGGGAGCGTGGTGGTGGTGGCCTTCATCGTCGGCGTCTTCCCGGTGATCGCCGGCGCGACCGCGGGGTTCACGTCGGTCGAGCGCGACCTCGTCGACCTCTTCCGCGTGCACGGGGCGACGCGGTGGCAGGTCTTCTGGAAGCTGCGCCTGCCGCACGCCGTGCCGCAGCTCGTCACGGCGGCCGAGGTGTCGGGCGGGCTCGCGGTCGTAGGGGCGATCATGGGAGAGGTGTTCGCGGGCTACGGGGCGGGGGCGCGGGGACTCGGCTACCTGGTGGTGGTCACCGCCGGCCAGCTCAAGACGGCGTACCTCTTCGCGGTCGTGCTCGCCGCCACCGGGCTCGGCCTCGTGGTCTTCGGCGCGCTGCGGCTCACGGGCGACGCCGTCTGCGCCCGCTGGCGCGACGTGGCATGAGGCGGGCGCTCGCGACGGTGCTGGCCGTGCTTCTGCTCGGCTGCGGCGGCGGGGCGCCGCGGGGCGCGGCCGTGCGCATCGTCCTCAACTGGTTCCCGGAGCACGAGCACGGCGGCTACCTCGCCGCGGTCGCCGAGGGGCTCTACCGCGAAGCCGGCGTGGACGTGCAGATTCTCCCCGGCGGCCCGGGCGCGGCAGTGGTCCCGCGGGTGGCGAGCGGCGAGGTGGACTTCGGCGTCGGGAACGCCGACGACGTCGTGCAGGGGCGGGCGGCGGGAGCGCCGGTGGTGGCGCTGATGGCCCCCATCCAGCACAGCCCCTTCTGCGTGATGGTGCACGCACGCTCCGGCATCGCGCGCCTCACGGAGCTGCGCGATCTCACGCTCGCGATGACGCCCGGCACGCCCTACCTCGCCTGGCTCGAGCACGTGGCACCGCTTTCCGGCGTGCGGATCGTGCCCTACGGCGGCAGCGTCGCCGAGTTCCTGGTCGCGGAGCGCTACGCGCAGCAGGCCTACCTCTTCAGCGAGCCCGTGCTCGCGGCGGACCGGGGCGGCGATCCCCGCTGCCTGCCGCTCTCGGCGGTCGGGTTCGATCCTTATACGAGCGTGCTCATCGCCTCCGAGCGCCTCGTACGCGAGCAGCCGGCGCTGGTGCGGGCGGTGGTGGCGGCGTCGGTGCGGGGGTGGGCCCGCTACCTCGAAAATCCCGCGCCCGTGAACGCCTATATCCTCCGGCTCAACCCCGAGGTCGGGCCGCGGACGCTCGCGGAGGGGGAGAAGCTTCTCGCGCCGCTCGTGCTCGACGACGTGGCGCGGCGGGAGGGCATCGGGGCCATGACGCGCGAGCGCTGGGCGACGCTGGCGGAGCAGATGCGCACGATCGGGAGCATCGAGGCGCCGGTGGCACCGGAGGGCCTGTTCGACGCCCGCTTCCTGCCCGCGCGTTGACAAACGAACGTTCGTTCGGCTAAGCGGGGATCCGGAGGCGACATGAGCCAACCCTTGCCGCAGAGCGTCGAGACCTACCCGCTGTCGGGCGAGGGCGCCGTCAACTGGGACTACACGACCCGCCACGCGCAGCTCACGCGGCTCTACGAGAACGCCAAGCGGGACCAGTGGAACGCCGCCACCATGGTCGCCTGGGACGTGCCGGTCGACCCCGACGGCGAGATCATTTCGGACATGGGCATCTCGATCTTCGGCACGCCGCTCTGGGAGCGCCTCGACGCGCGGACGCGGCTCGAGCTGCGCCGCCAACAGCTCCGCTACACGTTGAGCCAGTTCGTCCACGGGGAGCAGCTCGCGCTGGTCACCGCCTCGCAGCTCGTGGAGTGCACGCCGCAGCTCGAGTCGAAGTACTACGCGTCCACGCAGGTGGTCGACGAGGCACGGCACGTCGAGGTCTTCGCCCGCTACCTCATGCAGAAGCTCGGCATGACGGTGTTTCCGGCGGCGCCGCTCCTGCGCGACATCTTCGGCGAGCTCATCAAGTCGCCCGAGTGGGACATCAAGTACCTCGGCGTCCAGGTCCTGCTCGAGGGCCTGGCGCTGTCGAGCTTCCACTTCATCCACGACAGCTGCCAGGAGCCGGTGCTCAAGGACGTGCTGCGCTACGTGATCCGCGACGAGGCGCGGCACGTGGCCTTCGGGAACATCGCGCTGCGCGGGCTCTACACGGACTTGACCGAGCGCGAGCGGCGCGAGCGCGAGGAGATCGTGCTCGCGGTCTCGGACATGATGTTCCACCGCCTGCGGGGGCGCGAGATGTACGAGGCCGCCGGGCTCGACGGCGACGAGTGCGACGCCCTCGGCGACCGGTCGGAGGTGATCCAGGCGTTCCGGCGCGGTATCTTCGTGCGCATCGTCCCGGCGATCAAGAAGATCGGCCTGCTCACGCCCCGGGTCGCGGAGAGCTACGGCCGGCTCGGCGTGCTCGAGTTCCAGGACTGCAAGACCGCCGACGAGGAGCTGTTCGACCAGGAGCAGTAGGCCAGGGGCCACGGGAGCCGCATGCGAACCGAGATCTGCGACCGCTTCGGGATCGAGTTCCCGATCTTCGCGTTCAGCCACTGCCGCGACGTCGTGGCCGCGGTGAGCAGGGCCGGCGGCTTCGGCGTGCTCGGCGCCGTCGGCTTTCCCCCGGAGCAGCTCGAGGTCGAGCTGCGCTGGATCGACGAGCACGTGGGCGACCGGCCCTACGGCGTCGACATCGTGATCCCCGGGAAGTACGAGGGCATGGGCGAGCTCGACCCGAAGAAGCTCGAGGAGCAGCTCCTGGCCGCGATCCCCCCGCGCCACCGCCAGTTCGTCGACGAGGTGCTGAGCCGCCACGGGGTCCCCAGGCTCCCCCCCGACGAGAAGCCGGTGAACGAGCTGCTCGGCTGGACGATGGCGACGGCGACCCCGCAGGTCGAGGTGGCGCTGGGGCACGAGCGCGTCCGCCTGATCGCGAACGCGCTCGGCACCCCGCCCGCGGAGGTCATCCGCGACATCCACGACGCGGGGCGGTTGGTCGCGGCGCTCTGCGGGTCGGGCAAGCACGCGCGCGCGCACCGGGAGGCGGGCGTCGACATCGTGGTCGCGCAGGGCACCGAGGGCGGCGGGCACACCGGGGAGATTGGCAGCGTCGTGCTCTGGCCCGAGGTGATCGACGCCGTCGCGCCGACGCCGGTGCTGGCCGCGGGCGGGATCGGGAGCGGGCGGCAGATCGCGGCGGCGCTGGCGATGGGCGCGCAAGGCGTGTGGACCGGCTCGATCTGGCTCACCGTGCAGGAGGCCGACGCGCCGCCGGCGCAGCTCGCGTCGTACCTCGCGGCGACCAGCCGCGACACGGTGCGCTCGCGCTCCTTTACCGGCAAGCCGTGCCGCATGCTGCGCAACGCGTGGACCGAGGCCTGGGAGGCGCCCGACGCGCCGAAGCCGCTCGGGATGCCGCTCCAGTTCATGGTGACCTCAGAGGCGGTCGCTCGCGGGCACCGGTACGCCGACAAGGCGAAGGACGTGATGTTCAACCCGGTCGGCCAGGTGGTCGGCCGCATGAACGCGGTCCGTCCGGTGCGCGAGGTGATCTACCGACTCGTGGAGGAGTACCTCGAGGCGGTCGAGCGGTTGCAGCGGCTCACGCCTTGACGACCCACCACGGCGCTTGTTAGCCGCGCAGCATGCGCGCATTGCGGATCGTCGCCGCGGCGGGGCTCGTCGCCGGGCTCGCCGTCCCCGGGGCCGTCCGTGCGGCCCCACGCGTGCTGCGGGTGGGGACGTTCCGCGGGAAGGCCGGCGACTTCACGACCGTTCAGGACGCCGTCGACGCCGCGCAGCCGGGGGATTGGATCCTGATCGCGCCCGGGGACTACAAGGAGCGCGGCGACTACACGCACCCCGGCCCGAACGGGGAGGCCGGGGCCGGCGTGCTCATCCGCACGCCGCGCATCCACCTCCGCGGGCTCGATCGCAACCGCGTGCTGATCGACGGCACGCGGCCGGGCTCGGCGCCGTGCGACTCGGCGGCGGCCGCGCAGGTCCTGGGTCCCGTCGACGAGGGCGGCCGGCCGAAGGGACGCAACGGCATCGAGGTGTTCGAGGTCGACGGCGTGACGATCGAGAACCTCACCGCGTGTAACTTCCTCACCGGCGCCGCCGGCGGCGGCAACCAGATCTGGTTCAACGGGGGCGACGGCACCGGCACCGTGAACCTCGGCGCCTTCTACGGGGCCTACCTCTCGGCGACCGCCACCGTGTTCCTCGGCGCGGACGCGCCCGGCGCGGAGTACGGGATCTTTGTTAGCAACACGCGGGGCCCGGGGCTGATCGAGCACACCTACGCGAGCAACATGCGCGACGCGAGCTACTACGTGGGCGCGTGCCCCGACTGCAACACGCGGCTGCGCGGCGCGCATGCCGAGAACTCGGCGCTCGGCTACTCCGGCACCAACTCGGGCGGGCACCTGATCGTCGAGAAGTCGGAGTGGGACGAGAACGCGACCGGCATCTCGACCAACAGCCAGAACAACGACGACGCGCCGTCGCCGCAGGACGGCGTTTGTCCCGACGGGAGGACGGGCCCGCTCGGGACGCGCTCGTGCACGGTGTTCCGGCGCAACTACATCCACGACAACAACAACCCGGACGTCCCGCGCTCGGGCACCGCGGGGCTGGCGCCGGTGGGCACCGGCATCGTGCTGGCCGGCGGGCGCGACGACACCGTCTTCGCCAACCGCATCGCCAACCAGGGTGCGTGGGGCGTGCTCGTGGTCCCGTACCCCGACCCGGGGCCTCCGCCGCCCGTGGCGCACTGCCAGGGGGGCCTCCCCTCGGGGATGGCCTGCTACTACGACTCGTGGGGGCACGACGTCGCGCGCAACCACTTCGCGCACGTCGGCTTCTTCGGGAACCCGACCAACGGCGACCTCGGCGATCTCAGCGGCCAGCACGATCCCGGCAACTGCTGGCACGCGAACCGGGATCGGGCCGGGGCGCCGAGCAGCGCGCCGGCCGACCTCCAGAAGACACACGCGAGGTGCGGCGTGCCGAACGCCGGCGACTCGATCACGAGCGACCTCGCCGATCAGGTGATCTGCGCGACCGAGGTCTTCGGGCCGTGTCCGGACCGGCCCGGGCACCACTACCCCCGCACGACACAGGTCCGGCTCAAGCCGCTGCCCATGGAGAAGGGCATGCGCAACCCGTGCAAGGGCGTGCCCAGGAACCCGTGGTGCCCGTGAGCCCTACAGGTATCCGGGCTCCCGTTCTCGGCCCGCAAACAGCTCGTCCTTCCTGCGCGCCAGCTCCTCGGCAGTGATCGCCCCGTCGGGCTTCGTGATCTGGCCGGCGATGCGCCAGCCATGCAGCAGGCAGACCTGCCCGCCCCAGACGACGAAGCCCTGGCCATTGACGTCGTCCGCGGCGGCGCTCGCGAGGAAGACCACGAGCTCGGCCGGCCAGGCCGGATCGAACTGATCGAACCCCGACGGCGGGGCGTGAAAGACCGCGCGGTTCGCCATCGATTCGGTCATACGGGTGCGGGCGCGTGGCGCGAGAAAGTTCGCCCGCACGCCGTACTTGCCCATCTCGCGCGCGATGCTCACCGTGAGCGCCGCGATTGCCGCCTTCGCCATCGCATAGTTGCTGTTGCCCGCCGAGCCGATGAGGCCCGCCTCGGAGGTGGTGTTGATCACCCGCCCGTACACGGAGCCCTCCCGCTTGGCGCGCGCGCGCCAGCGCGCACACGCGTGCCGCGTCGGCGCGAAGTGGCCCTTGCAGTGGACCCGCATGACCACGTCGTACTCCTCCTCGGACATGTTGAAGCTCATCCGGTCGCGCAGCACGCCCGCATTGTTGACGAGCACGTCGAGGCCGCCGTGCAGCGCGTAGGCCTGCTCGACGAGCCGCTCCGCCCCCTGCCAGTCGGCCACGTCCTCGGTGCTGAGCGAGGCGCTGCCGCCGGCGGCGCGGATCGCCGCGACGACCTCGGCGCCCGGAGCCGCATCCGCGCCCTCGCCCGCGAGCGAGGTGCCGAGGTCGTTCACGACCACCGCGGCGCCGTGGCGTGCGAGCGCGAGCGCCTCGGCGCGGCCGAGCCCGCGGCCCGCGCCGGTGACGATGGCGACCTTGCCCTCGAGGAGCCCCATGGCGCGGGGCTACTGCGGCGGGCGCGCCGCGGTCAAGCGCCGCGGGCGGTCGCGCGCGGCGGGCACGGCTGGTACGATCCGCCGCGTGCACTTCGACCCGTTCGGCGCCGAGGCGATCGCGGATCCTTATCCGCAGTATGCGCGCCTTCGGCGCGAGGATCCCGTCCACTGGAGCGAGAAGCTGCGTAGCTGGGTGCTCTTCCGCCACGACGACGTGAGCGCCTTCTTCCGCGACGACGAGCACCTGAGCAGCGATCGCGCGAAGGCCCCGCGCTTCGGGGGCGGCGCGGCGGCGCCCGGGAGCCTCGAGATCCGCACGGTGGCCACCGACCCGCCCGCGCACACCACGGTGCGCGCGCTTTTGAACGCGAGCCTCGCCCCCAGGGTGCGCGGCATCGGCCCGCGCGTGGACGAGCTGATCGCCGAGCTCCTCGACCGCATCGCCGAGCCGGAGGTCGATCTGGTCGCGCGGTTCGCCTACCCTCTGCCGATCGCCGTGATCGCCGAGCTGCTCGGCCTCCCGGCCGAGGACCGCCCGCAGCTCGAGGAGCGGTCGCGCGCCGTGGCGCGCGGCATGGATCGGTTCTACTCGGGGCGCGAGGCGAGCGAGGGGCTGCACGAGCTGGGCGCGTACTTCTTCCAGCTCGTCCAGGAGCGGCGCGGCACGCCGGGGGACGACCTGGTCCGGCGCCTGCTGGTCGCGGAGCACCACGGCGACCGGCTCACCGAGCTGGAGGTGGTCGCGATGTGCACGGCGCTGGTCTTCGGCGGCCACGAGACGACCGTGAACCTGCTCGGGAACGGCCTGCTCGCGTTGCTGCGGGCGCCCAGGGAGCTGCGCCGGCTGCAGGACGATCCGACGCTCGTCGGCTCCGCGGTCGAGGAGCTGCTCCGCTTCGACAGCCCCGCGCAGTTCATCTCGCGCACGGTCCGCGTGGACTTCGAGCTGCGCGGCCGGCGGCTCGCGGCAGGCGACTCGGTGATGGCCGCGATCGGCGCGGCGAACCGTGATCCGGAGGTGTTCGAGGAGCCGGATCGGCTGGACCTGGGACGCGCGCCCAACCCCCACCTCGCCTTCGGCCTCGGCACGCACTTCTGCCCCGGCGCGCAGCTGAGCCGGCTCGAGGCCCGCACCGCGATTCCCGCGTTGCTGCGCCGCTTTCCGGCCCTCCGTCCCGGGCACGCGCCGCCCGTCCGGCGCCCGACGGTGGTGCTGCGCGGGCTCGAGCGCTTGCCCGTGCGCGTCGACTGAGCTCAGGGCCGCGAGGTCACTGGCACTGTCCGGTGGTCGGGTTGCAGGTCGCCGGCGGTGTGCAGCTCCGTACGAAGTAGGTCTGGAGGCATGTGCCCGCGCCGTCACAGGCCGGGCGCGTGCACTGGTCGCCGTCCGTATCCGGACACGACACCCCCGCCGCGGCGAACACGTTCTGATTGCACGTGCCCGCACCGTCGCACTGCGCGAGCGTGCACGAGTTGCCGTCGGTGTCGGTGCACCCCGTGCCGGCGGCCGCGAAGGCCGCCGTCTGGTTGCAAGCGCCGGCGCCGTCGCACTGCGCGACCGTGCACGTCGTGCCGTCCGTGTCCGTGCACGCCTTCCCAGCCGCCACGAACTGGCACGTGGCCGTGCAGCAGTCCCCCGTCTTGCCGTTGTTGGCGCCGTCGTCGCAGGCCTCGCCCGTCTCGACGATGCCGTTGCCGCACGATGCGGTGACCGCGGGACCGCACAGGAGATAGGGAATCGCGCCGGAGAGCGTCCGCGCCCCGAACTGGTCGATGAACACGGTCGAGGCAGGGGGAGCCGAAGCAGTGGTGCACTTGATGCGGTAGCAGACGTCGTCCTGCGTGAGCGCCTGCTCGTTCGGAATCGACGCCGGTGTGAACGACGTGAAGGGGCCGCCGTTGATCGAGCGCTCCAGCGGTTGCGTGACAGTCTTGCTCACGGGGACGCACACGAGGCGGAAGGAGCCGACGATCGAGCAGTCCTCGGGGTTCACCTGCGGGCCCGCGAGCGCTAGCCACGACGGCCGGGGTCCTTTGAGCTTCAGCGGATCCTTCACCCGGTAGCACTCGATGTGCGTGGTCGGCAGGGTCGTCGTAGTGGTCGTCGTCGTGGTCGTCGTCTGCGCGCGGACGGCCGGCGCGCCGGCGCCGAGGATCATGGCGGCCAATGTCCCGAGAGCGGCGGATCGCTTCGACATCATGAACGCTCCTTAGTCGGATCGTGACGATCCGATGACGGATGCTATACCGCTCGTGCTACGGCTGTAAAGCATGCTTTCGCGAATGACGCCGTGCGGCGTGGCATGCACCGATGCCCGCCCGTGGCCTCCCGTCGACGGTCGCCGGTTGACGCGGCAAATCCGAGCCAGTACAAGGCTTTCCCGCTCCGCGCCCATAGCTCAGTTGGATAGAGCGTCTGACTACGAATCAGAAGGTCGGGTGTTCGAATCACCCTGGGCGCACTCTCGGGTCACGTGCTCGGTCCCGGTTGACGACTCCGGCTGGCCGGCCTACGTTGCTGGTCTTCGGGAGAGGAGGCGCCCGTGTTTGCGACCTCGCGGACGTCGCGCAGCTTGGCGCTTGCGGTTGTCCTCGCCACCGTCGTCGGGGGCGGCCGGGCGCGTGCGGGGGCGATCTTCGACTTCAAAGTCGAGCGGTTCGAGCTCGATCGGGCCGGTGTTGCACCGTTCGTCGACGACTTCGGCACCGACTCCGGACAGTGGATTCAATATTTCGGCACGTCCGTCATCGTCGACGGCTTGCTGCACCTGACCAGCCCGGGCAGTGTGCTGCCGAACGCCTTCGGCGTTCTCCCGGGCACGACCCTGGACATCAGCGCGGTGCTGACCGCGCAGATGCTCGAGGCGGGCGGCGGCAGCTTCACGGCGCAATCATACTGGGAGCCGGCCCCGCTCGTCTTCGGCGACTTCAATCACATGTCGCTGCTGGGCCAGGACGGGACGACCAGCGAGGTGCTGGGAGTGGCGCTGACGAACCCCACGCCGCCGGGCCAGCCGGTGCGCTACGAGATCGACCAGCATCTCGTGGGCGTGGGCGCGCGGATCGTCTCCCACTTCGACAAGTTCCGGTCGATCCGGCGGCGATCACGGGCCCGGTCGTCTTCTCGCTGGCCTACGACGACAGCAGCCGGACCGTTCAGACGGCAGTGAGCCTCGACGGCGGTGCGACGTTCCAAAGGCCGTTCGGCCCGCTGCCCTTCTTCGCGGCAACCAAGAGCGCGCAGGTGATGCTCGGGGCCGATCCGCTGACGACCGCGACGCGCCCGCCGGAGCCCCTCTGCGTGGGGGGCGCCGCCATCGGAGGCGGCTCGGTCGTGGTGCGCGCGCGCGGGGGCGGGACGCTCGTCGTTCGGGGCCTCATGCCGAAGCTCCCCACGGTACCGCCGATGCCGCAGTTTTTCAGCGACGGTGTGCAGCTCCGTATCGTCGACCGCTCCTCCGGCGCAGCCATCCTCGACCTCACCGCGACGAACGCCATCCCAGGGTTCGTCGCCGGCTGCGGCGGAGGGGGGCAATGGAGGCGGCAGCCGGAGGGTGCGTGGGTGTACCGGAACGTCTCGAACGCGCTTCCACCGGCCTGCAAGGCCGGATCGGCCCAGGGCCTCCGCAAGCTCACGCTCCAATTCCTGCGGGGGGGACGGGTCCGCTTCGAAGGGATCGTGCAGCATCCGGTCGCGGATGCGCCCTCCGATGTCGGCGTCACGCTGGTCTTCGGGACGTCGCCCGTCGTCGGCGCCACGGGGCGGTGCGCGACGTTCGCCGCGCCGTGCGTGCGCCACCGGGCGGCGACCCGGTGTGCGGGCCCGCGCTGAGGAGCGTCCCCTGCGCTCGGGTGCGTGGTTTCCGGGGAACGTCGAGACCTGCGACGCGCACGGGAGCTGCACCCCTGAGCGGCCCCATTACTCGGTCGAGAAGCGGGATTGCCTCGCCCGGACGGACCGGTGTAGAGGTCCCGCACACGGGGGAGGGAAGGAGATGCCATGAAGGTGTCGATGATCTCCACGCTGCTCCTGGCGGCGGGCCTGTTGGCGACCGCCGGGGCCCCGGCCTTCGCTCAGGACTGTCCGGCGGGCTGCGGGCGCGAGAACATGGCCTGCCTCCAGACGGCGCGTGCCGACAAGCTCGCCTGCAAGCAGGCCTGTCGGAGCAACCCGAGCGGCGGGATGGGCGCCTGCATGAAAAGCTGCATGACGGGCTTCCATGCGGCCAAGGCAGCCTGCCAGGACACCCACGGGTCCTGCACGACGCTCTGTCCGCCGCCGCCTCCGCCCAGCTCCTGCACGGGGGCGATCCTCGACACCTGCGGGCGTGAGCTCGCGACCTGCGCGCAGGGCGTGATCACGCAGGTGAAGACGTGCCTCCACGGCTGCGCGTCCGCGGCCGACCGTCTCTCCTGCTTCCAGGGCTGCGCCGCGCAGGCGCGCGCCGGGGCGCAAGCCTGCGGGCAGCAGTTCGAGGCGTGCGTGCACGGCCACTGCCCGCCGCCGCCGGGGAGCACCACGACGACCACCCTCCCGCCGCTTCCCTGCGGCCTCGAGCCGTTCGCCGCCACCTGCGGCGGTGCGTGTCCACCGGGGCTCACCTGCGCACCGCTGCCGACCGGGCTTCTCCCGATCCCGCTCTGCGGCTGCGTCAATCCGAGCGGCGGGTGCCGCACCAACGCCGACTGCAGCGACGGGAACCCGTGCACGCTCGACCTGTGCGTCAGAGGCACCTGCGTCCATGAATGCCTCTGCCTCGAGCCGACGGGCGCCTCGTGCTGCCCGGGCCCGCTCGGAGCGTGCCGCTCGCCGAGCGGCGCGTTCCTCGATCCGTTGCACTGAGGTCGAGGGGGCCGGGCGTCGGGTCGACGATGCCCGGCCCCCCCGAGGGCGAAGTGGCCCCGTTCGACGGCCTGCGCCTGCTCTCGGTGGGCCACACCCTGCCGGGCCTCTACTGCATCGCGGTCCTGCGCGACCTCGGGTTCGACGTCGCGCGCGTCGAGCGGCTGGCCGGCGACGCCGACCGCTTCGGGGGGCTCGCGGGCCAGTTTCCGGTTCGCTCGCTGCGCGAGGGCACGGCGCGCTGCGCGATCGATCTCAAGGACCCGCGCGGCGCCGCCGCCTTCCGGCGCATGGCTGCCCGAGCCGACGTGGTTCTCGAGGGGTTCCGGCCGGGCACGGCGGCGCGGCTCGGCATCGATCACGCGGCCCTCGCGGTCGAGAATCCCCGGCTGATCTACGTCGCGATCTCCGGATACGGGCAGGAGGGGCCGTGGCGCGACCACGCCGGCCACGACCTGAATTACCTCGCAGCCGCCGGCGCCCTCGATCTCGCCGGCGGGCCGGACGGGACCCCGGGGATGCCGGGGGCGACTTACGCCGACGGGCTCGCCGGGCTCGGCGCGGCGATCAATGTGCTCGCCGCGCTCGAGGCGCGGCGGCGTGACGGCCGCGGGCGGTTCGTCGACGTCGCGATCACCGACGGCCCGCTCTTCCTCCTCTCGGCCGAGCTCGAGCGATGGTGGACGACGGGCACGGCGCGCACGCGCGGCGACACGCACCTCACGGGGGCATACCCGTGGTACGGCGTGTTCGAGACCGCGGACGGGCGCTATCTGTCGGTCGCAGCCGTCGAGCCGGCCTTCTACGACCGGCTGTGCCGGGTGGTTGGCCATCCCGAGTTGGCAGATCGCCAGTTCGTCACCGGAGAGGAGCGGCGGCAACAGCGCGAGGTCTTGCGCGCCACGTTCAGGAAGCGGACGCGTGACGAATGGGTTGCGCTGCTCGCGGAGGACGCGTGCGTCGCACCGGTCTTCTCGATCGACGAGGCCGCCGAGGCGCCGCCGGCGGCCCGGGCGCGCCGGGAGCTGCCGGACGCCGCGGCCACGCTCGTCCGCTCCCCGGTGCGTCTGCCGCCGGCAGCATGTCGCCCCAAGCGCGGCACCGCCGAGACGCTGGCGGCATACGGATTCTCCGCGGAGATGGTGCGCGCGCTGGGGGCGCAGGGCGTGATCGGCGAGTGAAGACCGCGCGCATTCGCGTCCGAAAATCGCGAGCGCCGAGCCTCGCGGTGTGCCACGATCGACGCGTGGATCTGCCGGACGCCGACGCCTGCTACCGCGCGCTGCGGAGCCGCGACTTGCGGTTCGACGGGCGGATGTTCGTCGGCGTGATGTCGACCGGCATCTACTGCCGGCCGGTCTGCCCCGCGCGGACCCCGAAGCGCGAGCACTGCCGCTTCTTCGCGTCGGCCGCCGCGGCGCAGGAGGCGGGGTTCCGTCCCTGCCTGCGCTGCCGGCCCGAGACGGCACCGGGCCTCGGCGCCTGGTGCGGGACGTCGGCCACCGTCGCGCGCGCGGTGACGCTCATCGCCGAGGGCGCCCTCGATGGCGGAGCGGCCGGCATCGAGGCGCTGGCGGAGCGACTGGGTGTCGGCGCGCGGCAGCTCCGACGCCTCTTCCACCGCCACTTGGGCGCCTCACCGGTCGCGGTCGCGCAGACGCGGCGCGTGCTCTTCGCGAAGCAGCTCATCCAGGAGACGCAGATGCCGATGACGGACGTGGCGCTCGCCTCGGGCTTCGGCAGCCTGCGGCGATTCAACGAGACCTTCCGCGACCTCTTCGGCCGCCCGCCGAGCGCGCTGCGAAGCCGGCGCGCGCACCAGGCGGGCGTGACGCTGCGCCTTCGCTACCGGCCCCCGTACGACTGGCCAGCGATGCTCGCGCACCTCGCGGCGCGCGCCGTCGACGGGGTCGAGGTGGTGGCCGAAGGAAGATACCGGCGCACCGTCGCGCACGAGGGACGGCTCGGCACGGTGGAGGTGGCGCACGAGCCGGCGCAGGCGAGCTTGGTGGTCACCATCCGCTTCCCATCCGTGCGGGCGCTGCCCGCCATCCTTGCCCGTGTCAGGCGCGTGTTCGACGTCGACGCGGACGTCGACGCGATCGGCGCACACCTGGCGCAAGACCCTTTCCTCGCGCCGCTGGTGGCGTCGCGGCCGGGGCTGCGCACCCCCGGAGGCTGGGACGGCTTCGAGGTGGCGGCGCGTGCCGTGCTCGGCCAGCAGGTCACCGTGTCGGCCGCGCGGCGGCTCGCGGGCCGGCTGGTGGCCCTTTGCGGCGAGGCGTTGTCGGGCCCGAGCCACCCCGGGCTGACCCATGCGTTTCCGTCCGCCGAGCGGCTCGCCGCGGCCGACCTGGGCGCGCTCGGCGTGCCTGCGGCGCGTCGCGCGGCGCTCGCGGCACTCGCGGCGGCGACGCTCGCCGACGGCCGTCTCTTCGCGCCTTTCGGGAGCGTGGAGGCGGCGATGACCCGTCTGCGCAGCCTCGCCGGCGTCGGGGAGTGGACCGCGCAGTACGTGGCGCTGCGTGCCCTGCGCGATCCCGATGCTTTCCCCGCCGGCGACTCGGGCCTGCTGCGCGCCGCGGCGGCGGCCTTGGGCGGCCGCCCGGCGCCCGTCACGCTGCTCCGACGGGCCGAGGCGTGGCGGCCCTGGCGCGCATACGCCGCCCAGCATCTCTGGGCGGCTGACGTCGAAGGGAATTCGGCCGTACGGGAGGTTCGACATGGCTGAGGCGCCGCGGCTGCTGATCGACCGCACGCGCACGCCGCTCGGCGAGCTGATCCTCGTCGCCGACGGCGAGGGACGGCTGCGGGCCGTCGGCTGGGCCGATCACGAGGCGCATCTGCTCCGGCGGCTGCGCGGGCACTGCGACGGGAGGGCGTTCGCGCTCGTACCCCGAGCGGATCCGGGCGGCCTCACCAGGGCGCTTGCGGCCTACTTCGCGGGGGACCTCCGCGCCATCGACGACCTGCCCGTGTGCACCGGCGGGACCCCTTTCCAGCGCGCCGTCTGGGCAGCGCTGCGGCGGATCCCCTGCGGGACGACCGTCTCCTACGGTGAGATCGCCCGCCGGATCGGGCGGCCGTCGGCCGTGCGCGCCGTGGGGCAAGCGAACAATGCGAACCCGGTCGGCATCGTCGTGCCCTGCCACCGGGTCGTCGCCGCCGACGGGGCGCTCGCCGGCTACGGCGGCGGCGTGGAACGCAAGCGCTGGCTGCTCGCTCACGAGGGCGCGCGGGGCTGACGCCAGGGAGTCGCGTCGGCCGGCCTACTCGCCGTCCGTTCCGTCCTCGGCCCCGTTGCCCGCGTCGTCGCCCGAGTCGTCGCCGTCGAGGTCGTCGAGGTGCTGTCGCGCCTCGTCGAGGTCGCGCTGCGCGCGGTCGATCTGCTCTTCGGTGTCGTCGGACCGCTGCGGCTGGCCGGCGCCCTCGCCTTGATCGCCGGCGGCCGCGGGCGCCGCCACGGCCGACCTCGAGACCAGCGTAGCAGCCAACGCGAGGACGGCGAAGACCCTTCGCATCGCGTGCTCTGTTAGTGCGCCGGCGCGCGAGCGTCAACGGGCCGGCGCCTTCCCGCCCGGAGCTGCTGCAGCTCGCCGGTGCGTAAGGCGAGGACGTCGGCGCGAATCGCGTCGGCCATGCCGAGCAGGCCCGCCTGGGTGGCTGGAGGGATCGGGCGAGGCCACGGCCGCTGGATTGCACGGTCGAAGCGGACGAGGCCGCGCGCTGCACGCATGAGAAAGTCCACCGCTTTGACGAGGCTGCCGCGAGCGAGGAGGACATCGGCCTTCGCCACCTGGCCTGCCGCGACGTCGAGGCGTCGCACCAGCGAGAGCCGGCGGTTGCCGAGGTCGTCCGAGCTGCCGACGAGGGCCGCGAGCGCTCCGAGCCGGCAGTCGATCGATGCGGGCGTCGCCGCCGAAGGGCAGCCGGCCAGGGTGGTCGAGGTCGAGGACGTCGTCGTGGTGCTGGAGGACGTCGAGGAAGCGGTGGTCGAGGTGGTGGAGGTCGAGGTGGTCGAGGACGTGGTCGTGGTCGTCGTCGAGGTTGGCGGGACGGTGGTCGTCGTGCCGGCGCCTTGCGGGATGGCGCTCACCTCCGTCGAGTCGGCGCTCGCGCCGCCCGCGTCGACGCCCCCCGTGTAGGACGCGGACACCACGTAGAAGTACGTGGTGCCGTCGGCGACCCCCGTATCCGTGTAGTAGGTGCCCGTCGGGCAGCCGACGGCCACGTACGGCCCGCCGCTCACCAGTCCCCGCTTGACGGTGTAGCTCGTCGCCCCGACGGAGGCCGCCCAGGAGAGGGCCACCTGCCCGTCAGCGGGTGTCGCCGTCGGGTTCGCGGGCGGGGCGAGGTTCACCAGCAGCGTGGTCGAGCCGGTGTGCGTCAGCGAACCGCTCGTCCCCGTGATGGTCAGCGTGAGCGCATAGGGCACCGCGGCCGTCGTCGTGTCGATGGTGAGCGTCGAGGAGCCCGAGCCGGAGATCGTCGGCGGGCTGAACCCCGCGCTCGTGATGCCGGTGGGGAATCCCGACTCGCTCCCGACGCTGAGATCGACCGCGCCGGCGAAGCCGCCGAGCGAGCCCACCGTGACCGCGAACGTGGTCGATTGACCGGGCACGACCGTCTGGGAGGAGGGGCTCACGCTGATCCAGAAGTCGGGGCTCGGCGCCGTCACCCAGACGGTGCGCGTCGGCGGGCTCGGGTCCGAGTTGCCGTCGGCGTCGAGCACCGTGAGCGAGGCGACGTAGGTTCCGGGGGTATTGAAGGTGACGTTGCCCGGATTCTGGACGGTCGAGGTTCCCGGCGTCCCCCCGGGGAAGACCCACGAATACCCTGCCGCGGCCGTGCTCGTGCCGAAAGAGACCGAATCGCCGGCGGTGATCCACACGTCCGACGGCGGCGAGGCGATCGTACCGGACGGCGGCGTGGTCGCGTACGGCGAGAGCTGGATGAAGCGCGCCACCGACGGAACGCCCGCGCTGTCGAGCAGGAACAGCATGTAGTAGCCGGGCGGGGCGACGTTGCCGTTGGGCGGGGTCGTGAGAGAAAGCGTCCCCGTCCCGGCACAGGGTGGTTGCGGCGGCGGGCCGCAGAGACCGATCAGCCGCTGGTCCATGTCGGAGGCGTGCGTGGTCGAGCCCGGGCGCACCAGCACGGCCGCGGCGATGGGCGAGGTGCTCGTGTAGTCGACCGAGAAGGGGGCATCGTAGCCGATCGCGCCCGAGGCCGGCGCGATCGCGAGGATCTGCGGGCGGTCGGTGGTGATCGGCCGGTCGCTTGCATCGAACAGGTAGGCGGGGGTGTAGCGCTCGATCGCCGGCTCGTAGCTCCCGCGCTCGTCGGGGTTGCTCCCGAGGCTCATCACGGTCGCGTCGGGTAGGAGTAGCGCGGTCGAATGGTAGAGCCGCGAGTAGGCGGCGGTGCCGGCGGAGGCGAAGGCGTCGGCGAGCGGATCGTAGAGATCCGCGGTCCGGCCCGCGGTGTCCGGCACCTCGTAGTAGAGCGAGCCGCCCTCGGCGAGCACGGTGCCGCTCGGCAGCAGCACCGCGTTCATCTGGATGCGCCCCGTCGACATGCTCGGCCCCGGCGTCCAGGCCGGCGTGGCAGCCGACAGATCGATCAGCTCCGTGCCGCTGGTGGCGGGGGTCGGCTGCGGCGTGTTGGGATTGCCGCCGCCGAGGTACATGACGATCGGCCGGTAGTCCGGTGGGAGCAGGGGCAGCAGGACGGCCGAGCCGTACTCGAGATGGCCGGGCGTCGGGGCCGATAGGGTCCATTGACCCGCCAGCGGGTCGAAAAGCCAGGAGTTCGCCACCGAGCCGCTGCCGCCGCCGCCCTGCCCCGTGAAGAACACGGTGCCGTTCGGCAGCAGCGCCATGCGCGGGAAGAGGGGCGGCGTGAAAGGTGCGCTCAGGGGGCTCGTCCACCCGGTCCCCGCGTCGGTGAGGCTGTATATCTCGACCGTCGAGTTGACCCCGGCGCTCGAGCTGAGCCCCGAGAACGCCATGATCCGCCCGTCGCCGAGCGCCGTCGCGGTCCCGTACCAACGCCCATCGGCCATGCTCGGCGTCTCGAGGAATTCGCCGGTGACCGGGTCGAAGATGGACGCGCGGTTCTCGCCCGCGAAGGAGCCCGTGGTCAGATACGCGGCCGTGCCCCCGACGACGAGGGGCCGGCCGTCCGGCAGCACCGCGGTGCCGCTGCAGAAGAGGTCGTACTCGACCTCCTGCACGCCGACGCTGTCGCCCGTGGCGCCCGTCGGATCCCAGACCGCGGCGCGGTAGCTCTCCGCGCCCGCCGTGTTGTTGTAGGCGTCGTTCTCCGATCCCGCGACGATCAGCACCTTCCCCGTGTGCAGGAGCGTCGCCGAGATCGGGTTGAGCGGCATCTGGTAGGGGAGCGTTTCCCACGTCCCCGTCACGTGCGGGACGTTCGCGGCGCAGCTCTGCGCGCCGGCGGCGCCGGGAAGCCCGAGGGCGGCGGCGAGCACGGTGACGGCGGCGAGGGGAAGAGCGCGGTCCATGGCGCAGGACGCGTCGGCGGTCGAGGCGAGGAGCAAGGCGTGGGCCCGGCGCGGGGCGCCGGTAGACGGGCGGGCGGCCGGGAGACTGCGCCATGATGGCGCAGCCGTGCAACGAGCCGGCACACTCGGCCGTGTGCGCGACGCTGTGCTATCTGGGTTGCCGGACGTAATCCGTCGCGAGACAGCGGGCGAACAGCGCGCGATAGTATTCGGCCAGCTTCGCGTCGTAGGCGCTCAGCCCCGTCGCCTGATCGCGCGTGTGGTCGTTCGCCGCGGCATCCAGCTCCCGGTCCGCCTTCTCGCGCTGCGCCCTGCGCGTCCTCTCGCAGTCCTCCTCGACCGCGAACGACCCCGCCTGCTCCCACCGCGAGAGCGGGAGCTGGTCCGCGTAGGGGTCGTACTGCCCCTGCTTGGTGCGTACGAAGGGCGGGCGCATCAGGAGCCACCCGGTCAGCAGCAGGAGCTCGCAGGCGTGCCGGCTCACGAGGGCAAGGACGATCGCGGGAGGGGGTGGGTTGACCCGAGTTCAGGCGGGCTTCTGCGCGGCGACGGCCACGCTCGCCACGGCGCGCGCGAGCCGCCGCACCGCCTCGAGGTCCCCCACCGCCTCCACGATCGCGGCCACCATCGGATCGCCGCAGCCCGCGCCCGCCAAAAGCGCGCTCGCGTCCGTCTCCCGGACGATCGCGACGTCGCGGAAGCCCGCCTCCGCGAGCATGCGCAGGTAGTCGCTACGCAGCGCCGCCCCGGCCACGCAGCCGACGTAGGCCTCGATGCTCGCCCGGACGGCTTCGGGCAGCGGCGCGTCGAGGACGATGTCGGAGACCAGCAGGCGGCCTGCCGGACGCAGGACGCGGAAGGCCTCACGGAAGACCCGGTCCTTCTCCGGCGAGAGGTTGATCACGCAGTTCGAGAGGACCACGTCGATGCTCGCGCTCTCGACGGGCAGCTCCTCGATCAGCCCCTGACGGAACTCGACGTTGGTCACGCCCGCGCGCGCCGCGTTGTCGCGCGCCTTCGCGACCATCTCTCCGGTCATGTCGACGCCGATCACCCGTCCGGTGGGGCCGACCGCCGCGGCCGCGAGAAATGCGTCGAACCCGGCCCCGGAGCCCAGGTCGAGCACCGTCTCGCCAGGCCGGAGAGCGGCGAGCGCGATCGGGTTGCCGCAGCCGAGGCCGAGGTTCGCGCCTCCGGGGGCCGTGGCGAGATCCTCCTCGCGGTATCCCATCGTGCGGGCCGCGGCCGCGGGATCCGGGCCGCAGCATCCGCTGGCGCGCTCGGCGTACCGGGAGCGGACGATCAGCCGCAGCGCCTCGGCCTCGTTCTCGGGTGCCATGCGCCGAGCAGATCCCGTGTCGGCCCGGCGGTCAAGCCTACTGCGGGTCGCACGGTCCCACGCAGAAGTTCTCGATGTCGCCGTCCGGGCGCAGGAACGCGTCGATCTGTGACTGGATGGCCGGCAGCGACCGCGGCAGCGAATGCGCGCTGTTGCTCGCCGGCGGGACGTTGGTGAGCGGCGCGAGGGGGAAGCCGCCGTCCACCTCGACCAGCGCCGAGCCGTCGAAAGGCGCGAGCTCCTCGGCAATGCCATAGAAGTGGTGGACGGGTGGGGCCACCTGCGGGATGCCCATCGAGCGCACCATGATCTCGGTCCCCAGGTTCGACACCTCCGCGTCGCCGGTCGACATGTTCACCAGCACCTTGTGCGCGGGCGTGTTCGGTAAGGGGTTCGTCACCGTGTGGTGATCGTAGCCGTTCGGCTCCGCACGGTCCCAGAGCTGCTGGAGGAGCGGATAGGCGAGGGCGCGGTTCAGGTCGTCGGGGTAGGCGGCGCGCAGCAGCACGAAGAACGAGCTGAAGTCGACGCTGCGCTGGAGGAGCGTCGAGTAGTTGGCGGCGGCGACCCCGAGCACGCCGCGCGTCACCTCCTGGGCGATGCCCATGACGACGCCGCCCTCGATGCCGCCCTGGCTGTTGCCGTAGTAGTACACCTCGGTCGGGTCGATGACCGAGACCATGTGACCGGTCCCGTCGTCGAACTGGAAGGCGGGGCTCGCGGCCAGGCCGCTCGGCGACCCGAGCAGGCGGGCCAGCACGAGCTGGTTCAGGATCCCCTGGTGCAGGCGCTCGGGTAGCTTGCGGAAGTTGCTCAGGTCGCCGATGAAGCCGAGGATCGTCGCGACGTCGGGGGCGGCGAATCCCTGCCAGTCGGTCGCGGCGATCACGAAGCCGTGGTTCTGGGCGAGGTTGCGCAGGTTGTCGGCGCCCACCTCCCCGGCGCCCGTGCCGAGGAGGCCGTGGCCGTAGAAGATCGGCCGGCCGGCCTGTGGCGTCGGCTGCACGAGCGAGCAGGGGATGATCACCGTAAACGGAATGTCGGCGGCGACGCCGTTCTGGACCGGCAGGTTGGTCATCGGGTCGACGTTGAGGAGCGAGCCCGGGCCATCGAAGGTCGTGAACAGCGGAACGGTGTAGGTGCCCGCCACCTCGCGGCAGACGCGCGGGTCGTTGAAGGGGTTGTCCTGCACGCTGGTCACCACGAACGCCGGCGCCGCGCTGCCCCCGACGCCGCCGAGCTGGGCGAAGGTCTGGTCGCGCATCGAGACGAGCCAACGCTCGATCGCGTCGTCGCTGGCGGTGTGGAAGTCCCAGGCGAGGATCAGGTCGTTGCGCGGGATGCCCGCTGCCGCGAGGGTCGTGAACAGCGCCTCGAACGCGGGCCGCCGCGCCTCGACCGCCGCGTTGCCCGACGGCACGCCGTCGCGCAGCGCCTTGAAGGCCGGGTCGGGCTGGATCGGCTGGCCGTCCTGGCCGACGAGGCCGCGCAGGGCGACGATGTAGTGGCCCCCGTTGGCGAGGCGGTGCCCGGGGCGGATCATGAACGCCTGGGTCGGCGGATGTACGGGGGTCACGCCGTCGTCGCCGATGCTGACGTCGTTCTCGCCCATGTGCTCGATGCGCTCGCCGGTGTCGGCGTCGAGCAGGATCGTCGGGCTGCCGGCGCCGAGCGAGACCGTCCAGTCGGTCTGGTTGCCGACGCCCGAGGCGGCGAGGTCGACGCCCTGGGGGAAGGTCGCCATGATGATTGGGCCCGGGCTGAAGCCGTCGAGCGTGTTCCAGGCCGTCGGGTCGATGTGGACGCCGCTCGCGTTGGTCGGCATGACCCGGAGCGGATAGGCCATCCGCCGCCCCGTCGCCGTGGTCGCATCCGCCCGCTCGTAGAACGACGACGGGTATGGCATCAGCGGATTGCCGCCGGCGGCGTCGAGCACCTCGGCGCCCGAGAGGAGGCCGCAGAGCGCCGTGTCGGTGGGGGGCCGGCAGGTGAGCCGGGTCGCGTGGGAGACGCTGCAGACGCTCCCGCAGGTCCGCATGCAGTGGGCCCCGGCGCCGACCGCCACGTGCACGTTGCCCGAGCGGGTGGCCGCGGGCAGCGGCGCGCCGCGGCGGACGATCGTGACCTTGGTGGGTCCGCTCGGGGGCGTGAGGAGCTTCACCAGCGTGACGCCGCCCCGCGTGCCGGCCGCATCCTTGTACATCACGCCGTGCGGGATCGCCGTGAACGCCGAGGCCGGGAGCGTCACTTGGAAGATGGCGTTGGTGGGATCGGTCTCGGGGTCGTAGCTCACCTCGATCTGGAGCCCGAGGCTCAGCGGATCGAGCGCCGCCGACGGCGTGAACCGGCCCCGGAAGAGGAGCGTCGTCCTGCCCGCGGCGATGTGCAGCTTCTGCGCGCTGCCGGGGTCGCAGGAGTACGGGATCTCCGCCGCGGCGGAGGTGGCGAGCAGCGTGAGGGCGAGGAGCGTCGTCGGCGTGCGCGTCATGGCCGCCCTCGTACCACGGACGGCGCACGCACGGTCAAGGGGAATCCGGCGCTACTCGGGCGTCACCGGCGCCTCGCCGGGGCGCTCCTCGCGGGGCACGAGGGCGACCTTGCGCTCGCGGTCCCGGTCGGCGCGCTGGCTCTCGGTGGCGCTCATCGCGCAGTGGCCCTCGAATATCCCTCCCTGCTGGATGACGAGGCTCGGCGTGACGATACCGCCGAAGAGCCGGCCGGAGGCGCGGATCTCGAGCTTGCGGCGGGCCGTAACGTCGCCGGTGACGCGGCCCTCGATCACGATCGAGGTCCCGGTGACCTGCGCGTTGACCACCGCCGACTCGCCGATCGTGAGCGCGTCCTGGGCGGTGATCTCCCCCTCGACTTGGCCCTCGATACGTACCGGCCCCTTGAAGACGAGCTTGCCGGTGACCTGGCTGCCCTGGCCGAGGAACGCGTCGGCCCCGCCGCCCTGCTCGGGGCGTGTCCCGGGGGTGTCGCGCACGAGCATCCCCGCCTCGCCGGGGCCGAGCCCGCTCAACGCCGCCGCCGGCTCCGGACCGAGGCCGCGCGCCCGCTCGCTCCGCTCTCCATCCTTCCCGAATAGCGCCATGGCCGTAACCTCCCCAGGCGCCGCCAGCACGGGGTCGCTGGCCGCGGTATTGGTCGTGTGGGACCGAGGCGAGGACGGCGCGCGTTTAGCACCGGGCGCAGCGCGCTGTCAACGGACGTGCTCGGATCACTGCGCGGGGCAGGTGAGCGCCACGTCGCCGCCGAAGCACCCGGGCACGGCGGGCAGCGGCGCGGCATCCTCGTCGAGGTAGAACGAGCCGATCGTGAAGCACATCTCGTTTTCGCTCGTCACGCCGAAGGTGAGCGGCGCGGCCGTGTCGTTGAGGTAGCTGCACGTCCAGTGGAAGCCGTCGCCGGGCTCGAGGCGCATCGGCGCGGTGAAGCGCTCCATGGTCGGGTGCTGGTAGTCGAGCGTCTGGAGAACCTGGCCGGCGTCGCTGCCGGCCCGGAGCAGGTCGACGTCGACCGAGGTGGTGTGCTTGTGGCTGTGGGTGCTCAGCAGCACGACGTTCATCGGGAAAGGCGCGATCCACTGCGCGCTCGCGCTCCCGTTCTCGCCCGGCGGCACGTCGATGCGGAACGTGCCGAGCTGGAAGCCCCGGGCGTGGTGGACGATGGAGCCGGCGGGCGCGCGAACCAGGTTGATCGCGCCGTCCACGCGCAGCGGCCGCGGCGAGTCGTTGATGTAGTGGAGGTTCAGCAGGAGGATCTGATGCGGCTGGAACGTCACGCCCACGCCGTGCGGAAAGCCCACCGTCGCACGCGGCGCCTGCACCCCGGCGAGGATCGCACCGAAGTTCTGCCCGAAGCCGACGCAGCCCGGGCTGTCGACCGTCCCCCGGGGCAAGCCCGCCAGGTCGTCGTTGTCGTCGACGAAGAGCGCGAAGTGGTGGCTGATGTAGCCCCGCCCGCTCGGCGCCGCGAACTCCATCGTCGACACGTCGAGCGGACGGCGGTTGCGCAGCGCGATCGCCTGGCAGACCTCGCGCTCGTGGTGGGCGGGCACGACGAAGGGCGTGAGGCGCACCTGGAGGCCGTGCGGCGGCCGCGCGAGGCGTGCTCGTACCGTGGTCGTCGCCGCCGCGGGCAGCGGGGCGAGGAGCGCCAGCGCGAGCATCCAGCGTGGCTTGGCCGACATGCCCGCCTCTAGCGCGCAGGCAGTAAGGCAGTCAACGCTAGCGTGCGCGTCCGGGCTCGGCAGGGTCGTACTCGACGCGCTCGACGTGCCAGTCGCGGCTGAACCCGCCGCCGCCCGCGAACACGACGCGGCCGAGGCCCTTGTAGAAGTATGCCACGCGCGTGCGGTCGGGGCCGAAGTAGAACGGGATGAACGCCTTCCCCGTGACGTACTCGTTCTGGTCGGTAGGCGGGCCGAGCAGATTCTCAACCTCGCGCACGCTCATGCCGGTCTGGACGCGCGCGAGCGGGCTGTGCGCCGGCGGGGGCGTCGCCACGCGCTCGGGCGCCGCCGGGCCCGAGGTGCTGCGGGCGCAGGCGCCGAGGGCGGCGGCGAGCGCGACAGCGATAAGGAGAAGGGACGGTCGCATGGCGGCCCCCTATCGCGTCCGCCACGGGCGGGCAAGCCTCGCCCCTCCCGCGGATGCGAAGGCCGGACGCGGCCGCTCTCGCCCGTAGGAGGCGCCGCCTTCAGTCGATCTCGTCCGCCGGCGCCCCCGGCGGGAGCAGGAGGACCACGTCGGGCTCGGCGCGCGCCTTGCCGCCGCCGAGGCATATCTCGTCGCAGCGGTCGCAGCGCGGCCGCCCGGAGGAGTGGAGGACGCCGGCGGGCCGGCCGTCGGCGCCGAGGACCAGGTCGACCTCGATCCGGCCCTGACCGTGGGGACACTCGAGCGCGACGCGGTGCACCACGCGCGGATGGTGAGCGTGCGGATGGGGCGCGCCCTCGAAGAGCCGGCCCAGCGCCTCGCGGATCGTCCGCCACATGGCAATCGACGAAGCAGGCGGCGTGCCACCGAAGCGCGAGCCGGCACCCGGTGGCACAGGCGGCCGCGCGCTCGGCGCGCCGGCGCGCATGTGTCACCTGGCCTCGCGCTTGCTCTTGCTTCGTGGCCATGCGCCGGCGGCGCCCGCTCACCGTGCTCGACCTGCTCATCGGGATCGTCGTGGCCGGAACGGTGGCGACCACGGCCATCCCCGGCCTCGTCGCCAGCCGCGCCGAGACGGTCGACGCGCTCATGCGCAGCGCTGCGGCGGGCGCGGCGGCCGCCGAGGAGCGCTACCGGGCCGAGCACCACGTCTATCTGACGGGCGCCCCGTGCAGCGCGCTGCCGCGGCTGACGCTGCCCGCGGGCCTCGGCTGCCGGCTCGACGCGCGCGGCCCGCGGCGGTTCGCGGTCACGACCTGGGAGCCGCACGGGACGCACCGCGCGTGCGTCTGGGACAGCGGGGCGACGCCGCCGCTCGTCTGCGGGTGAGCCGGCGCACGGCGGCCTCCGCGCTGGACGCCCCGCCGACGGCGTTGTAAGCACGGCCGTGCCACGGGGGTGGAGGAACTGCATGGGTCGGACCGCCGTCGCCCTCGTCGCCCTCTGTGCGCTCGCCGCCGGGGCGCGTGCGGACGTCACCGAGCGTGTCGACGTCGCCGCCGACGGCAGCGAGCTCGCGGCCGGCGTGGCAGGACCGGCGCTCGCGATGACGCCGGACGCGCGCTTCGTGGCGTTCGTCGCGCAGGGGGCGGTGGTCGCCGGGGTCACGCACGGCACGCACGTCTGGGTGCGCGACCGGAGTTCAGGCCAGGCCAGCATCGCCGACGTGGACTCCGACGGCGTGGTCGCCGACGGCGCGCCGGGGGCGGGGCTCGGCGGGCTCGCGCTCTCGGCCGACGGCCGCTTCGTCGCGTTCACGAGCGCCGCGACCAACATCGCTCCCCTCGACTCGAACGTCTGCGGCAGCAGCACGGTGGCGGGGAGCTGCCCGGACGCCTTCCTGCACGACCGCCTCACCGCCGCGACGTTCCTGGTGAGCGTCGCCAGCGACGGCACGCAGGGCAACGCAGCGACCGCCGCCGCGGTGGCGCTGTCGGCCAACGGGCACGTGATCGCCTTCACGAGCAACGCAACGAACCTGGTGGGCGACGACACCAACGGCAAGCCCGACGTGTTCGTCCGCGACCTCGACGCGCAGACCACCAAGCGCGTGAGCCTCCGGGCCGGCGGCGGACAGGGCCACGGGACGCCCACCGGGCCGCTCGCGCTCTCCGCCGACGGGCGCTTCGTGCTCTTCGCCTACACCGGCGACGACCTCGCCCCCGGCACCGGCACCGGGACGCTCTATCTCTACGATCGGCAGCTCGCGACGACGACGCACGTCGGCGACGGGAGCGCGGGCTTCGCGCTGTCCGCCGACGCGCACTTGGTCGCGTTTGCGAGCCCCGACCCGACGCTGGTCCCCGGCGACACCAACGGCCTGCCCGACGTCTTCCTTCGCGACCTCGGCGCGCACACGACCGCGCGCGTCGACGTGGCCTCGGACGGCAGCCAGGCGGCGGGCGGCAGCCCGGCCTTTGTCCCGCAGGTCGCGATGTCCGGCGACGGTCGCTTCGTGGCGTTCACCAGCGACGCGACCGATCTGGTCGCGGGCGACACGAACGGCGTCGCCGACGTGTTCGTCCACGACGGACAGACGGGGACGACGGCCCGCGTCGACGTCGCCTCCGACGGCACGCAGGCCGCGTCCGGGAGCCCGGCGGCGGTGGCGGTCTCGACCGACGGCGCGTGCGTGGCGTTCGTGAGCGACGCGCCGAACCTGGTCCCGTGCGACGCGAACGGGAGTCCCGACGTCTTCGTGCACTGCGCGGGGGGCACGCCGCCGCCCGCGCCGGTCGCGTGTCCTGCGGGCCCGCCGGGATTCGCCACGGTGCGCGGCGAGATCGCGGCGCTGGCGGCGGCGGTCGCGGCGGGCGTGCCGCGGGGCGGGCTCGCCACCGCGCTCGCCCGGCTCCTCGGCCGCGCGGCGAGTGCGGTCGCGGCGGCCGACCAGGTGCAGTCCAAGCGCCGCCGCGCGCGCGCCGGGCTCTCCACGGCGCAGCAGGCGCTCGGCAAGGTGCGCGCCCGCTTGCACACGCGGCGGGCAGCCAAGCTGATCCCCTCCGGCGCGCTCGCGGCGCTGCAGGCGGCCGCCGATCAGGTGCGCGCCGACCTGGCCGCCCTGCGGGCGACCTTCACGGCGGCAGGCAGCGGAGCCTGAGCGCGTCGGTGTCGCGCGTCCCGTCGGCGCCGTGGGCGCGCGTGCGGAGCACGAGCTTGTGCGAGCCCGCGGGCACGTCGACGTTCATGCGCGGTGTGCAGACCTCGCCCGGGCCCGCGGGGAACCCGAGCGCGCCGAGCCCGGCCACGAGCGCGGCGCGGGCGGCGCCGTCGGTGCCGGTCTTGCGGACGCTCGGCGCGAGCACGTCCACGCTCGAGACGGCGACGGCCGGGCAGGTGTAGCGCGCGTCGGCGCCGGCGAGGCAGGCCCACAGGTGAAAGCGGCAGACGCCGGGCGTCGTCGAGAAGTCGCAGCTCCGATCGCCCGCCTGGCAGGTCTGCTTGAAGTCGGGCAGGCCGTGGCGGTCGAGCGCGGGCTGGCCGAGCGCGAGCGACCACTCGAGGTCGCACTCGCCCGCGCCGTGGCCGCCGCCGCCGATCCGCAGCGGCGGCGGGGGGAGCGTGCACTGCGCCGTGCACGGATCGCCCGGGGTACCGTTCTTCGCCCCGTCGTCGCACTCCTCGTTGCACTCGACGACGCCGTTGCCGCAGGCCTCGATCCGGCAGCTCGACGAGCAGCCGTCGCAGGACACGGTGTTGCCGTCGTCGCACTGCTCGCCGATCTCGACCTTGCCGTTGCCGCACACCGCGGGGTTGTTCGCGCACACCAGGTGGAGGTGGTTGCTGCGCATCGCCTTGCCGTCGACCGCGGTTGCGGCGAGCGTGAAGCTGCGCTGGCCGGACTTCCCCTTGGCGCGGGGCACGCGCAGCGTGACCAGCGGCGAGCAGGCGTTGATCGCGAGCGTGGGCGGATTCGCCTGCAGCACGGTGCTGCCCGAGAGCAGCTCGACCGGCGTGGTCTCGAGCGCGCCGGCGAGGGTGGCGGCGTTGGCCGCGTCGACGGCGTCGGCGGGGCTGACCGCGTTCGGCCGGCGCAGATTGACCGACTGGAGGCCGTAGAGCACGCAGCTCGGGAGCCGCGCGTCGGGGACGTGCAGGCAGGTCTCGACCTGGAAGCTGCACCCGCCGTCGTTGAGGCCGTCGGCGTCGCACGCCGGATCGCCGTCGATGCAGGTCTGAGTGCGGGACGGGAAGCCCTTGCTGACGGCGCCGTTGGGGTTGCGGACCTGCCACTCGAGGTAGCAGCCCTCGACCGGCGTCGGCCGCCCCGGGAGCGTCAGGAGCCCGCCCACCGTCACCAGGTGGCAGGTCGCGTCGCAGCTCTGGCCGGGCGCGCCGTTCTGCGGGCCGAGATCGCACTGCTCGCCGCAGTCGACCGTGCCGTTGCCGCAGCGCTCGACGGTGCACGTGGGCGAGCAGCCGTCGCAGGGCACGTTGTTGCCGTCGTCACACTGCTCGCCCGGCTCGAGGAGCCCGTTGCCGCAGACGGCAAGCTGGTGGCAGGGCGCGAGGGCCCCGTTCACGCTCGCCTGCGGCGGCGGCGTGACCGAGCCGGTGATCACCGGCGGCCGCGTCGGGTCGAGGTACTGGAGCGTGTTGGTGCCCCCGGAGACGACGGTGCCGGCGAGGGTCATGAGGCCGCTCGCCTGGAAGAGGTTCGCGGACTTCTCGCCGGTGGTGGCGACCTGCGCGCCGGCGGGGACCTGCAGCGTGCAGGCCGTCAGCGTGATCGAGCCGAAGCCGCCGTTGGCGTGCAGATTGCCGGCGGCGCCCACCTGCAGGACCTCGCCCGCGAGCTCCATCGAGCCGGCGCTGTCGATCACTGAGCCGTCGGCGTCGATCTCGGCGGGGAGGCTGAGCGTGCCGTTGACCGCGGTGGCCTGGACGTCGCCCCCGCCGCAGGTGCCCCCGCTCACGTCGATCTGCTGCACGCTCACGTTGCCGGCGGCGGAGAGGAACACGTCGCCGCCGCAGCTGTCGGTGCCGATGCCTTGGGCCTTGAGCGCCGCGGTGATGACCACGTCCCCGTTGGTGCCCTCGATGTCGGGGCAGCCGCCGCTGCCGTCGGGGCCGGACGCGGCGTTCACCTGGGCGAGCACGTGCGTCGAGCCGTTGGCGACCACGGTGATGTCCGCGCCGTCGCCGCCCTGGCCGGTCTGCCCTCCCCCCGGGCCGTTGAGCGGGCCGCCCAGCGTGATGTCCTGCTGCGCGGTGATCATGATCGTGCCGCCGCTGCCGCTGCTGCCCCCGCCAGGCACGTCGAGCTCGCCGAGGGAGACGCCCGCCTGGCTGCTGTCGACGTCGATCTCCCCCCCGTCGAAGTCGCCGCCGGTCGCGTCGAGCACGCCCGAGACGGTCACGGCGCCGACGGCCTCGAAGCAGATCATGCCGCCGCCGCCCTGGCTGCCGCTGCTCGTGTCGAAGGTCCCCGTGACGCCGATGGCGCCGCCGGCGGTCACCGTGATGCAGCCGCCGTCGCCGTCGGAGGCGGTCGCGTGCGCGACCACCAGGCCGTCGACCGAGACGGCCCCTCCAGCGGTGAGCGTGATGTCGCCGGCGCCGGCGTCGCCCGAGACGTCGATGCGGCCGTGGGCGGTGCCCGCCGCCTGCACGGCGATGCTGCCCGTGGTGGTGACCGTGATGTAGCCGCCCGACCCGCCGGTCGCCGAGCGGGCGAGGAGCTGGCCGCCGGGCTGGACCACGAGGCTGCCGGCGTTGATCGTGAACGTCCCCCCGGGGCTCGCGTCGAGGGACGCGCCACGCGCGATCACGAGCGCGCGCGTGCCGAAGTCGAGCGTCGCGCCCGAGGCGACCGCGAGGTGGGCGGTCACCGTGCAGGGGTCGGCGGTCGGGGAGCAGACGTCGGCCGCCGTGGTGACCGTGGCGGCGAGTACCGGGGGCGCGGCGAGCGCGGCCGCGGTCGCGAGCAACAAAGCGACGACGGTTCGGGCCATGGGGCAGGCCTCCCGCCCTCCGCGTAGCACACCTCACAGCCGCTGTGCCAGGCTTTAGTCGCACGGCCGCGGCTCGCATGGCCCGCCGCGCGCCGCGCAACACGCGAGCGCGTGCCCGCCGGCGTCCTCCAAGCGCACCGACCAGTCCTCCGCCCGGACCTCGAGGACGGCGAAGCCCGGCGCATCGCTGTCGAAGAGCAGGCGCGCGCTGGCATCCGACGGCCCGCGGAGGTCCTCGGTGCGGGCGCGCGCGCCGTTGCCCGACACGAAGACGTCGTAACCCCGGGCGGCGCGGAGATGCTGGAGATCGTGGTCGTGGCCGGCGAGCCAGGCGACGAAGCGGCCGGCCTGCTCGATGCGGCGCGCCCGGGACTGGTACGCGGCGGCCGCGACCTGGGCCGCGTGGTGGCCCGCGGTCACCGGCGGGTGATGGCTCACGAGAAAGCAGGGCCGGCGCTCGCAGCCGGCGAGCGCCGCGTGCAGGAACGTCACCTCGGCGTCGAACGAGAAGCCGCCGTAGTCGCCGAGCGCCAGCAGGTTCGAATCGAAGACGACGAAGGTCGCCGGGCCCACGTCGACCACGTAGTGGCGGCCGGGCATGCGCCAGTGGGCGCCGCGATGCGCGACCTCGAGGCAGGCTTTGGTGCGCGCCTGCGCGGGTGACGCGGCGCCGCAGGCGGCGGACGACGCGACGTCGTGGTTGCCGAGCGCGAGGTAGACGGGCAGCGGGCTGCCGTCGGGACGAACGAGCGCCCGCAGCGGCTCTTCGAAGAGCCGGTCGAAGCGCGGGTCGGGCGGCGCCGCGTAGCCGGGGTCGACGGTGGCCCCGTCGGCGGCGAACGCGCAGGCGCCGGCGCCGGCGAGCGCCGCGTCCGCGCCGCAGTCGTAGAGGTTGTCGCCGACGGCGATCGCCAGGTCGGCGGGGACGCGGCGTTGCGCGGCGACCAGCGCCTGCGCCACCGCGTCGCGCTGCGCGGTTGCGGCACCGAAGTCGCCGAACACGACGACGCGCGCCGCGGGTGGCGCCGCGACGGCGGCGCCGGCGACGAGAGCCGCGGCGAGCGCGACCCGTGCGCGACTCACGCCGCCGGGCTCACGGGAGGCGCGTGATCGTGTAGTGGAGGGTGTACGCGCCGCCGGTGGTCGCGCAGGTCTCGCCCGAGGGACAGTCGCGGTCGAGGACGCAGAGCTGGCTCGTGGTGGCCGAGCAGTGGCCGCCGCGGCCCCCGACGCTCACCATCGCGTAGCTCGTGCTCCCCGGGCCGGCGCCGAAGTCGGGCCCGGCGTAGGTGACGTCGACCGTGCCCGGATCGTAGGCCTCGGTGGCGAGGCACGCGACGCCCTTGCTGAAGCCGAGCTGCGTCAAATCGGTGGCGAGCGACTGCCCGTAGAGATTATCGATGCACTCCTGGGCGTTGCCGTTGGCGAGGAGGTGAACCTGGCCGCCGGCGGGCAGGTACTGGTCGTAGGTGAGCCCCTCGGCGATCACGTCGCCCGTGCCGACGGAGCTCAGGTTGCCGAGCTCCTGCCACTGGCCGTTGACCGCGGCCTGCAGGCGCCACGACTTTACCGGCCCCATGCCGAGGCAGCTCTCGCCCGAGGGGCAGTCGGCCGCCGTGCTGCACGGCGTGCCGCTCACCGAGCACGTCTTCGGGACCGAAGGCACGAGCGGCTGGAGCGCGTTGTCGATCTCGACCGCGTCGAGCGTCACGCGCACGTGGGTGAGAGGGGTCGGGTCGCGACGCCAGCCCGCCTCGATCGTCCCCGCGAAGCCGGTGGGGAGCGCGCCGCGCACCCGGCGGCTGAGCAGCACGCGCACCGAGAGGTGAGGGCTCGGGTCGTTGAGCACGTTGCGGATGCGGAGCCGGGCGTTCGCGCCGCCGCCCGGCGCGGAAAGGAGCGTCACGCGATGGCCGACGGCGCGGGCGCCCGCCGGCCTCGGCGGGAGCGGGAGGTCGAAGACGAAGTCCTGGGTGTTCAGGGGCGCGACCGATTGGGCGAGGGGATAGCACTGCACCGAGAGGAGCGCGGCGTCGGGATCGCGGTGGGTGAGCACGCACTGGTCGCCCGCGCCGCCGGCGAAGGCGCTCGCGAACACGTCGGCGCGCGTGACCGGCACCGCCGCGGCGCCGGGGCGCCGGGAGAGGACGCCGCCGCGGCCCTGGCGGATGGTGGCGTGCGCCTGCGGCGGGTGCAGCTCCGCGCTGTAGCCGAAGTGCTGGCCGGCGCACGTCTCCATGGATCCGCACCCGGGGCAGACCGGCGGCCGGCAGTCGGTGTCGATCACGCACTGGACGGCGGTGCTCTGCGAGCAGTTGCCGGGCGTTGCCCCGGGGTGCCCGCAGTCGAAGATCCAGCGTCCGAGGCCGACGACGCGATCGCCCACGTCGGGCCAGGCGAACGCCGGGAACGCGCCGGCCTCCCACTCGAAGTGGAGCAGGCCGTCGTCGTTGCCGGTGGCCAGGCGGTCGCTGTCGGCGGCGTCGAGGAGGACGAACTCGTTCACGTCGGGGCGCACGTGCGTGGAGGGAAAGTCGCCGCTCAGGTCGCCGTGCATCCCCTGGACCACCCCGTGGACGAGGACCGGGGTCGAGGGGACGCTCGCGCCGTTCACGATCGGCGCCCACTCGGGATTGATCAGCGTCAGCATGTCGAGCAGCGCCGGCTGGATGCCCGTGGGGTGACAACCGCCGCCGAGCCAGTAGACGGCGAGGTCGCTGTCGACCGGCGCGGCGAGGGCGAGGGGGGGCGCCGCGAGAACGACGGCGAGGGCGAGCCGAAGGGTGCGTCGCATGAGACCTCCGCGCGCCGGGCGTAACAGCTCGGCGCCCGCGGCGTCAACCGTCTTTTCGCTTGCGTGCGCGAGCGCACCGGCGCTAGAGTCCGCAGCCGGGAGACCCGTCATGGCACGTGCGCCCCTGCTGTCCGCTGCCGTCCTGCTGCTCGCCGGCCTTTGCGCGGCGCGCCCGGCGGGCGCGACCTCGATCGCCGCCATCACCGACACGCCGGCAGCTTTCGTCGGCCAGAGCGTGACCGTCGTCGGCACGGTGACCGCCCAGCGCTACAGCTACGCGGGCGAGAGCCTCTACACGATCTCGGGCGACGGGCGGCGGATCAGCGTGCTCAGCCATCAGCCGGCGCCGGCGCTCGGCGACCAGGTCGAGGTGGACGCCACCGTCGGCTACCGCGCGCCGGACGACGAGTTCACGTGGCCGCCGCTCCTCCAGGAGACGGCGCGCCGCCCCGCTCCGTAGCGCGTTCCGCTGAGTCGGCGGCGCCCCCGCCGCTCCTCGACGTCGCGATCGAGATCAGCCAGGGAGCGTCGACGAGGACGAGCTGCTGCTCGACGGGCTCGTGCTCGTCGAGGACGAGCTGCTCGACGAGGAGCTGACGCTCGACGAGGACGAGCTGCTGCTCGACGGCGCAGTGCTGGACGAGCTCGACGACGAGGAGGACGACGAGGACGTGGAGGACGAGGTCGAGCTGCTCGTGGTCGTCGTGGTGGTGGTCGTGGTGGTGGGCGGACAGGTGCAGCCGTTCGGTCCCGGCGGCGCGCACTGCCCCGGGCACGCGGCGTCGCCGCCCGGCGCCGACGCGTCGCACTGCTCGCCGTCGTCGAGCTCCCCGTCGCCGCACAGCGGACAGCAGTGGCCGTGGTTGCCGAAGTCGCTGCCGATGGTGTCGCCGACGAAGTGGCCCTCGAGCTCGTTGCCGTGGCCGAGCTTCAGGTGCCCCGTGATCGCGCAGGCGTCGAGGATGAAGTGCCCGTCCCAGCCGAAACGCACGTCGCCCCGGTCGGCGACGAGCTTGAGGAGGCCGCAGGCGCTCCCCACCGTGGCCTGGTTGCCGATGCGCACCGAGCCGCCCGAGACGAGCACCGTGGCCGGGGCCGTGCTGCGCAAGGTGGCCCCGCGGCTGGCGACGAGGCTGCACACGGTGGTCGTCCCGGGCGCGAAGACGATCGTCGCGCCCGGGCGAACGAAGAGCGCCCCGTAGGTCCCCGCCGGGAGGTCGCACTGCCCGTTGCCGGGGCTGAGATCGGGCCCGGGGCAGTCCGCGCCCGGGTTCACCGTGATCGGGCTGCCCGAGGCGCACGCCGGGAAGGGCAGGGTGACGCCGCAGAGGGCGGCCACGTCGCCTTCGTCGACGTTGCAGGCGTTGTCGCAGCTCGGCGTGCCGTCGCCGTCGAGGTCGCCGACGAGCGGCGGTGTCCACGATGTGGCGCCGTCGGGCCGCGGGCCGGGGTCGGCGATGTTCGACGCGAGCGGCGGGCAGAGCAGCGGGTCGGGGTTGTTGCGGAAGACCTCGAAGAAGCTCCCGGTCGAGCACACGCTGTCGGCCACCGCCTGGCTCGCCGCCCCGAAGTTGGCGCGCCGGCCGCGCAGGATGCCGCAGCTGCTCGCCGGACCCGGCCGGGCGCAGTTCACGCCGAAGCTGCAGCCCGGCGCCTCGAGGTTGAAGTCCTTGAGGGACGCCCGGCGCATGGCGAGCGCGAAGTAGTGCCGCGGGTCGGTGTCGAGGACGGGAGCGGCGTACGCGGAGCCGGCCAGCAGGACGGTGAGGGCGAGCAGGGAGCGAACACGCATCGGGAGCCTCCGGGCAGCCCGCGACCCTACGGGCTCTGGCCGGCCGCCGTCAACAGCAAAGTGAAAGGATCAGGCCGCCAGCTCGACCGGGACGACCGTGCGCTCGATGGGCTCGCCGCCGCGGAGCACGCGCACGCGCAGCGGGCGGTCGATGGCCGCGGCCACCATGAGCCGCTGGAGGTCGCCGACCCCCTCGACGGGGGTGCCGTCGAGGTCGAGGAGCAGGTCGCCGCGGCGGAGCGCCGCCCGGGCTGCGGGGCTGCCCTCGACCACGTCGGTCACCTCGACCGCCGCCCGGCGGCCGAGCGTGGCCGCGAGGCGGGGCGGCAGCGGGCGCCGCCCGCCGGTGATGCCGAGGTAGGCGCGGCGGAAACGCCCCTCGCGCATGAGCGCGGCCACGATGCCGAGCGTGGTCGCGTCGATCGGCACCGCGAGCCCGAGGCCGATGCCGGCGACGGCGGTGTTCACCCCGACGACGCGCCCGGTGCTATCGGCGAGCGCGCCGCCCGAGTTGCCGGGGTTGAGGGCGGCGTCGGTCTGGATGACGTTCTCGACCAGCCGGGTCGCCGAGCCGGCGCGCGTCGGCAGCGAGCGGCCGAGCGCGCTCACCACCCCGGCGGTGACCGAGCCGGCGAAGCCGAGCGGGTTGCCGATCGCGACCACGAGCTGGCCGACGCGCAGGCGCTCGGCGTCGCCGAGCGGCGCGGGCCTCAGGTCGGAGGCGGCGGTGCGCACGACGGCCAAGTCCGAGAGCGGGTCGCGGCCGACCACTCGGAAGGGCAGCTCGGCCCCGTCGACGAAGGCCGCCCGGCCGCCGTCGGCGCCGGCGACCACGTGCGCCGACGTGAGCACGAAGCCGTCGGGCGTGATCACGATGCCCGAGCCGCTGCCGCCGCCGCGGCGCCCCCGATCGACGGCGAGGCTCGCGACCGACGGGGTGAGACGCTCGGCCACCGTCGTGACCACCGCCGAGTAGGCGTCGAGGGCGGTCTGCTCGCCCGCCGCCGGGGCGCTGTGGGCGGGCGGAGGTGCGGCGGCGCTGCCGCCGATCGGCCGCAGGCGGTGGGTGCGCATGGGGCACTTCGAATAACCACGGTCCCCCGCAAGCGCCACTCCCGCGGTCATGGTAGCCTCGGGGCGTGCCGACCCCCGGCGCGCTCACCGAGTACCGTCGCCGGCGGCGCTTCGGCGTCACGCCGGAGCCCGCGGGCGAGCGCCGCCCGCGCGCCCGGCGGCGGGGGCTGCGGTTCGTGGTCCACAAGCACCGCGCCTCCCGCCTGCACTACGACTTCCGCCTCGAGTGGGATGGCGTGCTGCGCTCGTGGGCGGTGCCGAAGGGGCCCTCGCTCGATCCGGCCGTCAAGCGGCTCGCCGTGGCGACCGAGGACCACCCCCTCGCCTACGCCGGCTTCGAGGGGGTGATTCCGGCTGGCGAGTACGGCGGCGGCACTGTGATGATCTGGGACCGCGGGACGTGGACGCCCGAGCAGGCCGACGCCGGCGCGGCGCTCGCCGCCGGCGAGCTCAAGTTCACGCTCGCCGGCGAGAAGCTCCGCGGCTCGTGGGCGCTGGTACGCACGCGGCGGGGCGACTGGCTGCTCATCAAGCACCGCGACGCGGCGGCCTCGGCCGAGGACGTCACCTACACCCGCGCCCGCTCGGTGGTCTCCGGGCGCACGCTCGCCGAGATCGCGCGCGACGAGGGCGGCGACGTGGCGACCGCAGCGGCGGGCGACCCGTCCTACGAGATCCGCCGCCTGATCGCCGCGGGGCAGCGGGCGCCGCGGCGGCGGGCGCCTACTCGATCTCGCTGAGCGCCCAGGCCGCGGTGTCCGGCGGCAGCTCGGGCAGGCGGGCGAGGAACGTCTCGAGGTCCTCGCCGGCGACCTGCCCGCCCAGGTTGGCGCGGAGGAACTCGTGGAAGCGGCCTGCGGCCCGCTCGCTGAGCAGCCCCAAGCGGCGCAGGGTCGGGATCACGAAGCCCTGCATGGGCCCCAGCCGCCCGCTGCGCGGGAGCGTCCGCGCGAGCGCTTCGCGCTCGCTGCGCAGCCGCGTGAGCATCTCCACCGGGTCGATGCCGGCCTCCGCCCAGATGCGCACCATCGCCGAGAACATGCCCTGGCCGCTCGTGTTGTCGATGAGCGCGCGGGCGGCGTCCACCGCGAAGTCCTCGAGCGCGGCGCGCTCGCCCGGCCCGAGGCAGGGCACGCAGCGCTCGATGTACTGCACGCCGTAGGCGTGATGGCGCGACTCGTCGCGCGCCACGTAGCCGAGGATCTCGCGCAGCAGCGGCTCCTGGGTGAGGTTGCGCATCTCGCGGAAGCTGTAGAGGGCGAGCCCCTCGACCACGATCTGCATGCCGACGAGCTTCTGCATCCAGTCGGCGGTGGCGAGCGTGGCGTCGAGGATGCCCTTGAGCGGCGGCGCGATCGGGTGCACGTCGCCGAGCTTCGCGATGTAGCGCGCGAAGACCTCCACGTGCCGGGCCTCGTCCATCGTCTGGGTCGCGGCGTAGAACTTGGCGTCGGTGTGCGGCACCGCGTTGACGAGCTGGGCGGCCACCATCAGCGCGCCCTGCTCGCCGTGGAGGAAGTTGCTCAGGCGGAAGACCGCCGTGCGGCGCGTGAGCTCCCGGCGCACGGCCTCGCCGAGCGAGCGCCAGTAGGCCGTGCGCTCGATGCGCAAGCCGAGACCGAGCGGCGTCGCGGCGAGCTTGTCCTCGTCGAGCGGTTGGTCCCACGCGAGGTCGCGCTCGGCCACCCACTGCGCCTCGGCGGCCTTGACGTAGAGCCGCCGCAGCTCCTCCACCTCCGGCGCGTAGCTCCACTGGTAGACGACCTGCATCGCGGTGCCGAGGCCGGGCTCCTGGGTGGGGGTGCGCAGGGAAAACGGGCTCATCGAGAAGGACGTAGCATCTCGCAGTCGGCCCGGCGAGGGTCGCCGCCGCCGGCCCGTGGACGCCGGCCTCGCGGTCAGGGCGCGGGGGAGCGGCAGACGACCCGGCTTCCCGCGGCCTCCGCCGCGCAGTCGAGGAGCGCCGAGACACAGTTCTCGCCGAGCCGCATGGTCTGCCGCATCACGCCGGCGGCCGGCGTGCGCACGGTGCCGTTGGTGCCGCTCGCGAACGTGAACGCGAGCTGATCCCCGCAGGTCCCGGCGACGCCGCCTCGCAGCCGCGCCTGGGTCATCTTGCCGGTCCGCCAGCCCGGGGCACCCGGCTGGCTCGCGGCACGGTCGACGAACCGCCAGCGCCGGGTGCAGGTCGTGCGGTTGGCCACGAACGCTCCCGGCGGCAGCACGCCGTCCCAGAGCGGGCTGCCCCCCTGGGTGAAGAGCAGCTCGATGCCCTGGGCGCCCGGGTCGACGGTCTCGCCGACGTCGATCGTGAACGTGCCGCGCGTCGCCCAGCGCTCGCTCGTGCCGTCGCGCAGACGATCGAGGAACGAGGCGCCGTCGACGGTGGCGGCCCGCAGGTGCGGGCCGAGGCTCGTACAGGCTTGCGGCTCGCAGGTGCCGGCGGGCTCGGGCTGGCAGCGATGCGAGCAGCAGTCGCCGTCGAGGAGGTTGCCGTCGTCGCAGGCCTCGGCGGGCGCGTCGACGACGCCGTTGCCGCAGCAGCCCTCGCCCGCCGGACAGTCGCCGACGGTGGCGCACGGGGTTCCCGTGCCCGTGCAGATGCCGATCAGGTGGCAGTCCGCC
>Ga0070734_10000140_pt1 | contig 198335 bp, 160 predicted proteins | sample Coa_R1_8_FD_66444 | JGI IMG/M metagenome (GOLD analysis project Ga0070734, IMG submission 66444) | Surface soil microbial communities from Centralia Pennsylvania, which are recovering from an underground coalmine fire - Coalmine... | ecosystem: Environmental > Terrestrial > Soil >...
TGCGTTTGCTGAACTTGGGGCGATATTCGGGGTCCGTCCGGTACCGCTCGGCGTCGAGCTGGTCGCCTGCATCGCGCTTTCGTTTCTCGTCGTCCTCGCGTCGGCGGAATTCCTGCTCTCGCCGTTGCTTTTCTGCATGTTCTTCCGGGTGATACGGTTGCTGCCGCCGTTGCCGGGCGGCTTCCTTTAGGCGCTGCATAGCCCACTTTTCTTGAGCGACCAGTCCGCCGCGCTGCGGGCTGCGGCCCTTGCGAAGCTGGGCGGCGTCAATCGCGCGTTGCCGGACTTGCGCGCGGTCGTCGAGCGCCTGTTTCGTTGCCTCGATGCCCCGCAACTGGCTTTTGTCAATTCCAAGGCACCGCAAATAGTCTTCGGCTTTGGTCTGGTCCAGCTTGTGAACGCGATTGGTGTGTCCGTCCTTGCGAGGCTCCCGCACCACGACGATTTCCCCGGCCTGATATACCGGCGCATAATCCGGCATATCGCGTCCTAGCTCTTTCGCAAGTTGCGCCTCGCGATAGCCCTTATAACTCTGAGAGGCTTCCTCCGGCGTCACGCATGCGAGGGCGAGCCGGTGCTGTTCGAGAGCGTCCCGAAATACACCGCCGGAAACCGGCTCGCCGTGCTGCTGGTGCGGATCGCGCATCGCGGTTTTGACGGCGTAGGAAAGAAGAATATCGCCAAATTTCGGGGGGGCGGCGGCGCGTTTTTGTTCCCAAACTTCCTGTTTCTCCTGCCGCTGGTGATGCCGCGCGGCGGCGGCAACGCTTTGGGCGGCGCTAACATTGAGCAACGGGGTACGGTCAATGCCCTTGAGATATTTCGGCAATTCGTCGCGGTTGAGGCCGGTATTGCGCGATGTGAGATGGAAAATATCGCCGTACTGGTTGACCACGACAAGCGCACCGGCTGTGTACCGTTCACGCGGGCGCAGGTCGCTTTCCGGTTCGGGCGAGGCCCGCCGCTCGGCTTCACGAGCCTGAACATAACTCACGTAACTGGCAAGACCATACTTTTCCTTATCGCCGTCCCATTGGTCGTAACTTGCGTGCGCCCGTTCGCGCAATTCGGGGCTAAGGTTACCAAGCCCGCCCGTCTGCGCAAACCATGTATCGACGCCGCGCGTTTGAGACTGCTCGCTCTTTGCTCCCTGCCCAAGCTCTTTCAGGCGTTCCCGTTCCCACCTGTTGAGGCGCTCCGCGTCGGCTTCCGTCATGCAAGCGAGAATTAAGCCCCGGTCCTCAAGCGCGTTCGCAAAACTTTGCGGGCCGGGCGACAACACACGCACAAGACGGATTTGAGCCTGTGTCGCGCCAAGCTGCGGTGCTGCCTGCTTGCCCCCGGCCCGTGTTTCTTTTTCGCGGTCTTCTTTCGCAATGAAACGCTGCTCCCTCTCCTCCTTTTCAATCGCGGCCTTTGCTACGGCGTCTTCCCATGCGATCTGTTCCCGTACCGGGTCCCGTTTGGCGTATTCACGTTCCAAACCCGCCTGAACCATCTTTTCCATTTCGGTAGCAATCCTGAGATGGTCTTGACGGTTATATTCCGTGACAAGTTTCTTGATGTCCGGTAATTCAAAATTGCGGACACGCTCATGCGCTTCCGTCGCGGCCTGAAAGTCCATCATGAGATCGCCGGGCAATCTGTGGGCGAGGATTTGTATCTCATCCAGGCGTCCCGGCTCACGAATTAGATGCCGGACCAAACCGTTGGAAATGGCGGCATCTAATTCCGCTATTTTCGATGCTGAGGCGTTCATGCGGTCTTGAGCCTCGGCGAGAGGCAAGGCGGTGCGTTCAGGAGAACGAAGCCGCTTCAGCGCATCCAGTTCCGCGCGTTGATATTCGAGGCTGTGCCGCTCGTGCTGATTTATGAGCTTTGCAAGGTCGTTCAATCCGAGATGGCGGGTTGCTTCGATTTCCGCGATGGCATTATTAAGGTCAACCGCGAAGTTGCCGGGCATTCTCCAGGCGAGCATTTGAACATCGGCAAGGCGTTCAGGGTGGCGCACAGCCTCACGAAAAAGAGCATGGAAGATTTGGGAATTCAGTTCTTCCATGCGTGACGGACAGCGTTCGCGCTCGGCCCGCCGCGTTTCAGCCAGGAGCTTATCCGCTTTCGACAATTCCTCTTTCAGTTTTTCGAATGCGTCCTGCCGCTCAAGCCGGGCAAGATCGCGTTTGAGATCGCGAAGTGTGGATAGGTCTTCATTGCGCTGCTGTATTTCGCGGGCGGCATTGCCGAGATCGGTTTCGATGCCCTTTCGTTCCATAGCCCAGACATGCGGGCCAAGATGCTCCCCTGGTTCGCGGTTTCTTAAATCCCTCGCATGATCGAGGTCACCGCGCTGCTCGGCTTTTTCGATTTGCTGCTCACGCGGCAAATGCCCGTAACGGAAACGCTCAGCTTCAACATCGAACCCCGCGCGCTCAAGATAACGTGCGCCAAGCTCCGACCATCTTTGATGAACCTTCTGATACCACTGCTTGCTATTCCATGCCCGCTCCTTCTTTGCGGATAGCTGGCCGGTGTTTTCGTCGATGCGGTACATGCCCAGAAGCATGTGCGCGTGATAATTCCGTTCGTCGCCGTGTTCGTGCGGCTTATGGATGGACACATCGACAATCAGACCTTGGCGGGCAAGCTCGCGGGCAAAGTCGGTTATCAGCATACGCCGCTGGTCGGCGTCGAGTTCGTGCGGAAGGGTAATCAGAAATTCGCGGGCAAGCTGGGCGTCATTGGGCCGCGTGCTTTGGTCCGCCTTGCGCTCATAGGCGTTGTAAAGCTGCTGACGGTCTTTCATCCATTCCGAAAGCGCCGGGTTCTTTCGGGCCGGATCGAGAAACACGCCCTGCCACTCAAGACCGTCCAGGTGGCTGTAGTCTTTCGTTTCCCCGGTGCGCTCATCCCGCAGTTTTGTCCGGGCGTTGTAGGCGGCCTTGGCGACGATGCTCCGCCCGTCTTTCCGGCTGATGATCTGCGGGACTATGAGGTTCAGCGCCATATGGCGCGGCTTTCACCTTTCTGCCTGCCGGATGGCAGGCTGCTGGAGCACGCCCCGAAGGGGCCGCATGGCATTACCCGCGAAGCGGGTAATGTATATATGCGCCCTCCACTTCGTTTCGGGACTCCAACGCCCCGGCCCTTCGGCGCACATCCGCACTTTCTTAGACACCCGTTTTATCCGTTTCGCTCCCGCGACGGAGAACACCGCCCTCGCCGGGGGCGGCATGCCTTCGGCAATGACGCAAACGGCTGTGTGCCGGTCGTCATGCTTGCCGGTGTTCACCTGTGAGCGGCGGCGAAGCCTAAAGCCGGATCACCAGCTCTGGCTAAGCGGCTCTTTCTAAAGACCCGGGAACAGATTGGCTCCGTTTGGTGACTAAAGGGTGCGTGTCAGGAGGTCTGAACATGACAACAAAGATCGAGCGGCGTGACCGGCGGGAAGCCATACGGCAACAAATCGCCCAGTTGGAAGCCAAGCTCTCGCAGGAAAACCGAAGGGAACAAAGCAATGCCCGCAAGCGGGATACCCAACTGAAAATTATCGCCGGAGCCATTCTGCTGGCCGATGTCGAGGCCGGGAGGACGGCGCGGGCCGCAGTGGTGGAGATGTTCAAACGCGGCGCAAAGCGTGATCGTGACGTGAAGCTGCTGCAAGAGGAAGGCTGGTGGCCCTTATGATCGAGCGCGTGTGGGGCGGTCTTGTCGCCGTGGTCCGGTTCGGAAACCGCTGTCTTGACATCTTTATCGCCGCAACTGTGGCGTTCAACGCTGTGCTTTATCTGGCCGGGTCCGGCCACGCCGGACACTTTCTGAACGAACAGGAATTCACAACGTTGTTCGTCAATGCGGTCGCTTGGCCGCTTGAAGGATGGTGGCGGTGATTTATGGAAGACCTGAAAGGCTGGCTGGTCCTCGCCTTGATCGTGTTTCTGTTTTGGCCGATGGTCTCGAAACGGCGCGAGGTCAAAAAGCGGCGTAAGGAAGCAATTGAATTTGAGCCGCAGCATTTCGAGAACACGAAAAGCAAGACTTCGGCGCGATGGGTCAGCGAAAAACTTCTCAAGAAAGCGGGCCTGTTCAAGGGCAAAGGCTGGTTCATCGGGTTCGCCCCGGAAAGCGGGCATCCGTTGCATTGGGATGGCGGCGACGGTCACGGCGTGCTGGTGGCTCCCACCGGCTCCGGCAAAGGCACCTGCGTCCAAGAGCCAAATCTGCTCGGCGGCCTGGACGATTACAGCGTTGTCGCTGTGGACCCGAAGGGCGAACAAGCGGCCATCAGCGGCGAGTATCGAAGCCGGTTAGGGCCGGTCTACGTGCTGAACTCCTACGGAATTTTGCCGCGTGAATTGAAGCGGCTGAAACGGGCGAACTATAACCCGATGGCCCGGCTTGACTGGCACGACGTAATGAACTTCGGGCCGCTCGCCGCGAAGCAGGCGGATGCGATTGTTTGGCAGGACGAAATCGGCACCGAAAGCAAGCACTGGTCAAAGAACGCCCGCAAGCTCATTCACGGGCTGATTATGGCGGTGGCGCGTTACGGCTCTGACCGTGAAAAGAACCTTGTACGTGTCGCGGAAATTATCAGCACGAGCGAAGTCTATGAGTATTGCCAAGGGGTGATGAAGAAAACCCCGGACACCTTCATCCGGCAACGGCTCGCCAAGTTCGCGGTGGACCCGGCCAAGATCGACAACAGGGGTGAGTTGGCGTCAATCCTTTCAACGGCGGATACGGAGGTTGATTTTCTCGGAGACGCGGCGATAGCGCGAAGCCTGAGCAAGTCGGATTTTCAGTTTGCGGACCTGAAGAAGCGCGTTTGCACGGTCTACATTGTGCTGCCTCTCAACTACCTCGAAATCGCCAGCCGGTATTTTCGTCTTCTGGTGTCGTGTGCCTTGTCGGAACTGATTGATCCCGCCGCCCATGGTTCCGTTCGCACGGTGATGATGCTGGACGAGTTTTACCAGTACGGGGCGTTGTCAGCCGTCGATAACGCCTTTCGCATGGCGCGAGGTTCAAGGGTGCAACTGTTTCCGGTTGTGACGAGCATCGGTGATTTGAAAGCGCGTTATCCCCAGACTTGGCGCTCCTTCCTGAGCAACAGCGCCGTGCGGATATTCATGGCGGCGCAAGACGACGAAACCGCACGCTACATGGCGGAAGAATGCGGCGACCGGGAAACGGTGGTCTGGTCGCAGAATTTGCGTGAGGACCGCAATCGGGATTACGGCGGCGGTCTGTACGACGTGGATGTGAGCTACGGCATGAGCGGGGAGCGGCAACCGTTGCTGTACGAGCATCAGGCGCGAAATCTGCCGCCTGACCGGATGCTGGTTTTGGTCCGGGGCTTGGGAAGTATTTACGCCAAGCGGGGGCCTTATTTCAAGGACGGGACGCTACGCCGAAGGGCGCGGCCTAACCCTTATTTGGGCAAGTGAGGTTTCTTTATGAAAAGCAAAATCGAGCCGGACATTATCGACGTGGACGACGCGGATGAGATGCGGGAAGAACTGGAACGCTCCACCGCTGATATGGACAAAATGCGGACGGCGCTTGAGCAGGAACGGCAAACGAGCGCGCGCCTGCGCGAACAACTGGCGGGGAAAGACGGCGATGAAGGCGAGCGGGACGGGCACGGGCTGCGCTGGTTCTTCGCGGAGGTTTGGTCTTACGCGCAATTCCGCATGCTTGCCTTCGCGCTGGTCGTTGCGGCGTGGCTCGCTGCGTCGTCGTCCGGCAACTTGGGCGCGGGCAACTTGGCCTTTGCCGCTGTCGGCGCTCTGCTGTTTTGCAAGTGGGCCGAATGCGTCTACCGGAAGCTTGGGCCGGGGCAACTGGTTTTGAAGTGCATGGCGGCAATCTTCGGGCTGGCGGGAATGTGCGCGGCGTTCTTCGGCGGCAATCAACCGGGTGTGGCCGTCGCGGTCCTGACATTCACGGCGCTCCTGGCCATGTCCAAAGCAACGGAGCGGCTTGCTCAATCGCATATGGCGGTGGTGCGCTTCGTTCGGGATTGGTTCTGATTATGGCGAACGAACTGGTGAAGTGGAACGGCGGAAATCTGATCAAGTCTCCGTCTCCGGTCGAGAAAAGCCGACAGGCGCGCGAGGCTGCGGTTGCCCTGTTGGGCGCGCAACAGCAACGAATTGAGGTGCGGGGGGAGCAAGGACAGGTAGCAGTGTCGTTGCGTCCTTATCCGGGGTTGCCTGTGGACGTGCCGCGCATCTGTGCCGTGCATGGCGCTCTTGGCCACGGCAACAGCCATAGCGGGTTGTACGCGGCTCGTTATGTGTTCGGCAAGGATGGCCGGTTCCGGCTCGGCTCCATGATCGCGCTGACCGAAACGTTGTACATGCGCCAGTACGCCGGGAACGGGCAACGGCTTACTGTGCCCAGTGATGATCTTGGGGAAGAAACCTGTCCTTTGTGCGGCGCTTGCGGGCACGGCTCGGTGCTGTGCCACGTCTGCGGGCTTGAAGTCTGCTACGGGCGCAGTTCGGGAACGTATTTCCGGTGTTATCCGCGCTGCGGCGGTGAAGGCGTGATGAAGCGGAAGGCGCGGGTCCAGGTTGGCGTCACGCCGGTTGATATGGGTTGGCGTTAATCGAAAGGAGCAAGGCGAGTATGCGTTTTGAACCAAAAACGAAGCAACAGATCGAGGACGGCAAGCTCTTGCCGAAAGGCGAATACGGCTTTGAAATCGTCGAGGCGCTGGAGAAGAAGAGCGCGGCGGGCAATGAGATGTTCGAAATCCGCGTGCGCGTGTCGAACGGCAACGGCGTATCCCGCGTGTTGACGGATTACCTGCTCCCGAAACGGGCTGCGAAACTCTATAGCTGCTGCGCGGCGGTCGGGCTTCTCGACAAGTACAAGTCCGGCACTCTTTCGGACGATGATTTCATAGGGGGACGGGGCAAGCTCAAACTCGGCATCGAGAAGGACAAGAGCGGCCAATATCCACCGAAAAACGTTGTGGTCGATTACGTGGGCTGAAACCCCTGCCGCCGATGGCGGCTTGATGGTGCCTTACGGAACTTGATAACGCCACTTTCGAGAAGCATTACCGGATCGGCGAGCTTGCGCGGCTCTGGGGTCTGGGCCGCGAAACCGTCCGCAAGCTGGTCAAGGACGATCCAGGCGTTATCAAGGTCCGCATGGGCCGCAAGCATGCCCATACGATTTACAGCGTTCCTGAATCCGCCGCGCGCCGCATCCATACACGGCTGATGATGGGCTGTTAATTCCGCCAAAGAGGGTTTGGGGCGAGACGTGTCTCTGCACGGTCGGAAAGAAGTGATTGGCGATTGCACGCTTTATCTCGGCGACTGCCGGGAAATACTGCCCGAGCTTGGCGTGTTCGAAACCATCGTGACTGATCCGCCCTACGGCATGAACTATCGTTCCCGTCAGGAAAAATGGAAACAGGTCAAGATTGCCAACGATGACACAACGGACTCACTCGCCTGGATATGCGCGAAGGAAGCAATTCACTCCAAATATGTCTTCTGCCGGTGGGACGGGCTGCTCGCGGTTCCCACACCGAACTCCTGCATTACTTGGGTGAAAAACAACTGGACCATTGGCGATGTGCGGCATGAGCACGCACGCCAAACTGAGATGATACTGTTCTACGCCGGAAAGCAGCATTTTTTTCCAGGGACGCGTCCATGTGATGTCGTCACTTGCCCCAAGACACAGAATGAATATCACCCGACTGAAAAGCCGCTTGCTCTCATGCGAACCATTTGCGGCTGGACGAGCGGGACTGTTGTTGATCCGTTCATGGGTAGCGGTACGACCGGCGTCGCCTCTGTCGCCCTGCGCCGAAGGTTTATCGGCATTGAAATCAACCCAAACTATTTTGAGGTTGCCTGTAAGCGCATCACTGAAGCGAGCCGTCAGCTCGATCTTTTCGTTGTAGAGCAGGAGTCGACTGAACAGCTGCGGTTACAGCTCGAACAAGCATCGTAAGCAACCCTACTTCTGGCGCCTGCCCTCGGATGCCTCATCGACTGACGGCCTTTGGCATTGTCACAACATTTGGTTTTGGCTTCGTTTCAAAGGCCGCCTTGAGTACGGCGGTCAGCCGCTCTTGTCGCTCCGGTATCCATGCCGCGTAATGCTTCCTCACCATATTCTCGGAGTTCCCGAGCAATTCTGCCACGTCGCGCACGGTCACGCCGGGGCGCTCTAGCAGAATGCGGGCGAAGGTGTGCCGAAAACGGTGCGGCGTAGACTGCTCCTTCCACGGCCCGCAAAGCGCCCACAGGTTTTGCAACTTGCGCCGCCAGACCTCGGTTATGAAATCGAGCGTCTTGGTTTTGTGTTCGCCGAAAATGTAAGGCCCTATCGTGCGAGCACGTTCCCTGATGCGCTCTTGAAGCCATTCGGGAACCCATGTGTAGACGTGTGTTCCAGCCTTGGTTGTTCTGAGCCGGATCGATCCGTCAGGCTGCAAGCGGTCGATGTGGAATAGGCACACGTCCGAGATGCGAAGCCCCGTATAGACCGACACGGAAATAAAATCGGCGACATCCTGGCCGCTCCATTTGTTCTTGCGCCGGTACGAAACTTCGATGCCATCACGCGACCATTTGACTTCATGCGTTCCGTATTTCGTTTCGGCGGCATCGTACATGCGGCGCAATTCGGCGTCGGTAAACGGTAGCTTCTGCTCGTTGCGGAGATCGCCGGTTTCGCGTCCGCGCGGGTTGCGGACGAGGCGGGCCGGATTGATCGGCATCCATTCATTGGACCGGCAGAACTCAAAGAAGGATTTCACGCTGCTCATGTTGCGGGCTGCGGTGCGGGGGTGAACCGGCCATGACGATCTGAACTCGCGCACGTCGAGCGGTGTCCATTGGTCAATCGCCGCGTACCCTCTTGCGTCCGAAAAGTTCTGTAAGCGTTTCAGCAGACGTTTGTACTTTTTGCGGGTAGCTTCAGCCGCGTATTGCTCAAACTCGGCTGTGAAGGCCGCAATCGCCCGCGCGACGGTCACGCGCTTGGGATCGGGCGAAACCGGGGCAATAGGGAAAGAAACAGGCTCATCGTCCCTCCCTTGTCCGTCCCAACCATTGGCCTTCTCCCATTGCGCGGCCAGGGCTTTGGCTTCGTCCCAATCGGTCTTGCCGGTTTGCTTGCGGCTGAATTTTCCGGCGAGCGTGCCGGATACATGGATCATACAGCCGCATTTCTTCCAACCGCGCCGCCCTTCTTCAAACTCACAGGTGCGGGCGTCTTCGGAGTGTCCGGCTTCGCATTCCTTGCGGTGGCGGCGATAGAGTTTTAGTGGCACATCTAGTTAGATGCACGTTGCACGCCATTGCACGCTGGAAGGATTGATCGCGCGGAAGTGATTGAAAACAGTGTGGTGGCCAGGGACGGAATCGAACCGCCGACGCCAGCCTTTTCAGGGCTGCGCTCTACCAACTGAGCTACCTGGCCGGGAAACTTGTAGTTTAGCAGACGCGACGCGGCGTCACACCTTTTCGAGCAGCGCCAGCGCTTCCCCCGTTGCCTTCTCCACGTCCGCGTGCAAGCTGTTCCCGTGCGCGTCCATGGTGACGATAGCCGCGAAATCACGCACCCGCAGGTGCCACATGGCCTCGGGAATCCCGAACTCCATCAGGTGCACGCCCAGCACTTTCTCCACAGTTCTCGCGTAGTATTGTGCAGCGCCACCGATGGCGTTCAGATATACCGCTCCTGCCTCTTTGAGCGCCGCCAGCGTCTTCGCGCCCATGCCGCCCTTGCCCACCACGGCACGGACGCCGTACCTGCGGATAATATCAGCCTGATACGGTTCCTCGCGGCTGCTGGTGGTCGGACCGGCTGCTTTGACGACCCATCCCTCGCCTTGCTTCAACATCACGGGGCCGCAATGATACAGAACCGCGCCGTGCAGATCAATGGGGGGCGGATTCTTCATCAGATATGCGTGCACATTGTCCCGGCCGGTATAAACCTCGCCGCGTATCAGGACAACATCGCCCACTTTGAGTGAGCGAACCGCCGCTTCCGTGAGCGGCGGGGTAAGCACCACCTCGCGGCCGGTGAGCGGGAATCCTTCGCCGCGAGCCATGCGTTCGACCGGACGGTCCGGATCTCGATACAGCCACTTGGTGATCGCGCCGTTGGCGGCATCCAGACGAACTCCGAGCCTCCGGAAGGCCCAGCAGTCATACGCTACTGAAACGAAGAAGCTTGCCGGTAGCCGGTTGGCGGCACAAATCTTGCAGCCAATGAGGGATACTTTTCCGCCGAAACCCATGGCTCCCACGCCGATCTTATTCGCTTCTGCCATGATCTCGGCTTCGAGCCTTGCCAGCTGCGGATCGGGATTGACATCATCGAGCGTGCGGAACAGTTGCTGCTTGGCCAGATCGTAGCCGTGAGCGCGATCGCTGCCGATGCAGACGCCAAGTGCTCCCGGCGCACATCCCTGGCCCTGTGCCTGCCATACCGCGTGGAGAATGCACTTGCGGACGCCTTCCAGATTGCGGTCGGCGCGGCCCAGATGGTCCAGGTTGCAGGGCACTGAATACTGGATGTTCTTGTTCTCGCAGCCCCCACCTTTCAGGATTAGCTTGATCTCTATCTCATCCTGCTCCCACTGTTCGAAGTGAATGACCGGCGTCTCCTCGCCCAGGTTGTTACCGCTGTTCTTGCCTGTGATGGAATCTACCGAATTGGGGCGGAGCTTACCCCGTTTTGTAGACTCCGCTACAGCCTCCTCAATCGCCTTGCGAATGCGAATCTGGTTCGTGCCCACCGGCGTGTGCACGTAGAAGGTCGGCATGCCGGTATCCTGGCAAATCGGACCTTCATCGTCGTTGGCCATATCGATGTTTCCCAGAATGATGTTCAGCGCTTGAGACGACTGGGTGCCCGCAGTTTCCTGCGCACCGGCAAGCGCCATGGCAGAACGCACATCGGGCGGGAGGTTCGTGGAGGTTTGCGTAATCAGCTCGAGTAGACTACTTGCTAAGAATTCCATGGCTCGCTTTTATTTTAGCCCGCGGTCCGCTGCATCGGGTGCTACAGTACATCCATGTCCAAGCCCTCACTGAAGGGTCTTACGCTGCTATTTCTGCGAGTGGGCAATCTCACCTTCGGCGGCGGAGATCCGACAATGGCTGCCTTGCAGTCTGAACTCGTCATGTCACGCGGGTGGTTGACGGCTGAACAATACGCGTTGATCTACGGTCTCGCACGGGTCACGCCGGGCACGAACCTGCTCGCGTTTTCCGCTGCGTCCGGGTGGGTCCTGTTGCGCTGGGTGGGTGCGCTCGCAAGTGTGCTTGCCGTCACCGTCCCACCGGCGATGATTGTCGTTCTCTTGACCGGGGGCTACGAAGCATGGAACTCCAACCGGCTGGCCATGGCCGCGATCGGCGGCACTCTGGCGGCGGCTACAGGGATGATGGCTACCAGTGCCTGGCAGTTGCTCGCTCCGCAGTTGAAGACGGGCCGCTGGCTGCGCGCCGCCGTGATTTTTCTGGCTGCGCTCGCCGCGTCGTTGCGGTTTGGTGTGTCACCGATCGCGATTTTAGGGCTGTCGGCTCTGGCTGGACTGTTCTGGTGGGCCCCGGTCGACCTATGAATCTGCTGCTTTTGTACCTCCTCCTCCTCAAAGCCACGGTAACTTCGTTTAGCGGGCTGACGTCTTTGCCAGTGATCCGCCACGACTTGGTGGAAACGCGACACGTCCTGACAGATCGCCAGCTGAACGCGGCGGTTGTTGCGGGACGGACCGCGCCAGGCGCGAATGGGCTCTACATTGTAAGCGTCGGCTATTTCATTGGAGGCGTTCCCGGCGCAGCGGTGGGCGCCCTGGCTGTCATGACCCCGGCGTTCCTGATTATTCCCTTGCTGCGTTATCTGGGGGCCCGCGCAGAGCGGCCCGAGGTGAAAAGCGCGATTCAATGCGTCATGGTGGCGGCGGCAGGCTTGGTCATTTCGTCCACGGTCCCTCTGGCCCGCGATGCCCTCAACGGCCCCATCTCTATAGCTATTGCGATAGGGAGCTTCTTCTTCTTGGTGATTACTCGAAAAGACACGGTTTGGGTAGTGCTCGGCTCAGCTCTCATTGGGCTCGCAGCCGGGCGCTGACGAATTTTGGGAACTTTTCACCGCCACCCCTGCAATTCTCTATAGAACCCGCGATATATCCTGCGAACCAAAATTTCGAATGAAGGAGATAGCGAATCTCGCGGATGACGAGTTGTTACGGCTTGCCGGCGCGGGCTCCGAAGATGCGTTCGCGGCTCTGTATGAGCGTCGGCACGGAGCCGTTTACCGGTTTGCGTTCCAGATGAGCGGAAACTCGACCATTGCCGAGGAGGTAACGCAGGACGTTTTCATGACGCTGCTGGGCGACAGCAGCGGGTACGAGGCAAAGCGAGGGATGCTGGCTTCGTACTTATACGGTATCGCGCGTCGCCTGGTGTGGCGCCGAATGGCGCAGAGCAGGTCGCACTTTCCGCTCGCCGTCGTGGAAGGTGAAGACAGCCTCACACCGGAACAACTGGTCGCGTTGCCCACCGTGGAACGCGACCTGGCGCGCGATGAATCGGTGCTCGCCTTGCGGCGGGCTATTCTGGCTCTTCCGGCCGGTTACCGCGAGGCCGTGGTGCTGTGCGATCTGCACGAAATGAGCTACGCGGAAGCGGCGAACGTGCTGGGCTGCGCGGTCGGCACCGTCCGCTCGCGATTGCATCGGGCCCGGGCGCTGCTATCCGAGCGTCTGGCAGCTAGGGTCGAAGGTTCAAGCAGGTGTGCGGTATGAATTGTGCAGAATTTGAAGATGTCGTAGTGGCGATTGCGCGTGGCGAGTTGATGGATCGCGACACGCATCTGGAGGCAACGGCGCATGCCGGCGTGTGCCTCCGCTGTTCACGTCGTCTGGCGAGCGAACGAATTCTCAATGACGCCGTAGCCGCTGTGATTGCTCAAGATGCCGTCAGGCAGCCATCTCCCTTCGTGGGCAAGATGCTGCTTGAAGGATTTCACGAACGGCAGAAGTCCAGGCGCCAGCGGCGGCGCGTTTGGATCACGCGATGCGCAGCTGGGGCCATTGCCGCGATGCTGCTGATCGGCACTGCCATGATGCTTCGCCGCGCGCCACAACCGGCCGCAGCAGCCGGCGCTGCGCCATCGGCGGTGGCCACAGCCGAGACGGGCGACGAGGTCACCACGGATTTTATTCCGCTGAGCTATGATCCCGCGCCCGTAGGGGCAACCAGCGTAGTTCGCGTCGAACTCCCGCGGTCGGCGTTGATGGCTTTCGGGCTTCCTATGAATGAGGACCGAATGGAGGAGGTAGTCCAGGCGGATATCCTGCTGGACGAAGACGGTCTGATGCGGGCCGTCCGGTTCGTGCAATGAATAAGTGTATCGAGCGAAATGGGAGCGTGCAATGAAACGTAGTCACTGGTTGGCAGCGTTGGTTTGTTCGGCCGGTCTGGCCGGCTTGCGGGCGCAGGAGCCGGGTGGAGGGCCGCGTCACGGAAACATGAATTTCATCGCTCACGAGATGATGTCCAAGACTGTAAAAGGAGCGCCGTTTGCGGCGGATGCGGTTATAACCACCACGCAGTCTCTGCCGAACGGCAGCCATATCAATCGCACGTCGACGGCGTCGCTGTATCGTGATAGCGAAGGTCGCACGCGGCGTGAGCAGCAATCGCTCAGCGATACCGGTGTTTTCGCAGGTTCCGGCCAGTCGCGGCCCACGGTGTTCATCCACGATCCGGTGGCTCAGTCCGCCTACGTTCTGAATCCTCAGAAAAAGACCGCGCAGAAGATGTCGTTCAATACTCATGAAGCCCGCCGTGCGAATCCTGGCGGGGGGCAAAACGCTACGGAATCTGCTGAAGCGCCCGGCGAGCCAGGCGTTTACCGTTACGGTGGGTCAGTGGAAGCGTCCCGGACGGTGAAAACAGAGTCGCTGGGTAACCAGGTCATAGAAGGGCTCCCGGTGGAAGGGACTCGCCACACGCTAACCATACCGGCGGGAGCCATCGGCAATGACCAGCCCATCGAGAGCGTAACGGAGCGCTGGTTTTCGCCGGACCTGCAAGTCGTGGTGAAAAGCGTGCGTACGGATCCGCGATTTGGGCAAACGGTTTATCAGCTCTCCAATATCCGGCGTGCCGAGCAGCCCGCCACGCTATTCGAAGTGCCGTCTGACTTCGCTATAACGGCAGGGCACGGTCAAAGAGCTACCCAATAGGAACATTGGGATTCAGGCCCGTGCGGCGTTTTTGTCTCGCGGGCCCATTTTTCCGGTCCGAAAGCTATACCAACACCAATTCCCGCTGAATTTCTCCGGTGACCTGCGCTTCTTTGTCTCCCACGAATACGTTTACTTCCGAGCGAACGCCGAAGTCCGTCAAGTAAACGCCGGGCTCGATCGAGAAGCACGTCCACGGCACGATCCGCCGCTCGTCGTGTGTTTCCAGGTTATCCATATTGGCGCCGTTGCCGTGAATGTCCTGGCCGATGGAGTGGCCGGTGCGATGCGTAAAGTATTGGCTGTAACCATGTTCTGTGATGTAGGAGCGGGCGGCATCATCCACTTCATAGCCGTGGACAGTCTGCCCGGCGCTGACGGCACTCTTCACGCGCTCCACAGCCCGATCGCGTGCGTCGCGCACGATCGTGAAGACCTTGCGAACCTCCTCCGGCGGGTCCTGGCCGCAGAAACCGGTCCAGGTGATGTCGTAAAAGACAGACCCTGGCTGATCGAGCTTGGCCCACATGTCGAGCAGCACGAAATCGCCGCGCCGGATGGATTTCGTTAGTCCCGGCTGCGGCTCGTAATGCGGATTCGCGGCATTCGCATTCACCCCGACGATAGGCCCGTCTGGCGTCACCATGCCTTGCTTCGCGAATTCGGCCAATACAAACTGCTTCACTTCGAGTTCTTCGATTGATCCGCCGTTCTGCGTCCGCTGGCCGATCAACTCGAAAGCCGCGCGCCGCACCTGATCCACCCGTCGGCCCGCTTCCAGATGCGACGCGAGTGCCTGCTCCGTCCACCGCGCTTCGAAGTGCTGGACCAGCTCCGCGGAGCTCATCACTTCGACGCCGACGCTCCGCACCAGCTCAACCGTGCCCGCATCGACCATGGCGACATAGGGAATCGCGCAATTGGGCGAATACTGCATGGCAACACGCCGAGCCCCGCCGAGGATGCGACGAATGCCCTCCACCTGCTCCGTCCAGCTTGAGTACGGCACCTTCTCGCCCGGCAGTGCGTCGAGCATTTTCGGCTCTACGCGATGTACCAGCCCCATCGGCCCGCCGTTTGCCGGAATGAAGTAATACCAGCGCCGCGTCACGTGACCCGCCGGCCGGAAGCCCAGAACGCGGTACGACAACGGATCGCGCAAATGATGATCGAAGAACAACCACCCGTCTAACTCCTCGCGTTGCAATGCCTCCTGAATCTCGCTGACATTCATCGTTTGCTCCCCCGGTTCACTTCACTCCGGACATCAGCCGCACCGTCGGCCGGATCAACAGGGCAACAACGACCGCGGCTCCGATACCGAATGCCGCGACCGAGCCGAACAGGCTAGGCAGTGACATGGACTCGTATACCGACGCTGCCTTACCCGCCAGATAGTCGCCGATGCTGATGGAGACGAACCACAGGCCCATCATGAATCCGCCCAGCCGCGCTGGCGCGAGCTTGGTCATGGCGCTCAATCCTACCGGGCTCAGGCAGAGCTCGCCGATAGTGTGAAGCAAATAGGTGCCATTCAGCCACCACATAGAGACCAGCACACCGCCGGATGCCTGCATGGCGCCCCACGCAATGACCGCGAATCCCGTTCCGCCCGCCAGAAGCGCCAAGGTGAATTTTGCGGGGCTGGAGGGCTCTCGCTGGTCGAGCCTGTTCCAGAGCCAGGCAAACACCGGCGCCAGCGATACCACAAACGCCGGCTGTACGAACTGAAACCAGCTTGCGGGAAACACAAAACCCAGCACGTTCCGGTTCGTGCTGCGCTCGGCGAAAAGATTCAGTGATGAGCCGGCCTGTTCGAACATCGACCAGAACAGGGCCGAAGCGAGAAACAGCACCAGAATCGCCCCCGCACGTTTTCGTTCGATGGCCGACCAGCCGCGTCCGAAAATCAGCCAGGAGAACACGGCGACGCAAATCACCAACAGCACCACGCCCAAAGCACTCGAAATCCCCTCTGCGGTGAACTCGATTGTGCCGGTCGCGTTGAGATATCCCACCAACGCGATCAACGCCAGCCCGGCGATAGCCCCAAACAGCACATTGCGCCTCTGCTGTTTGTCGGCACCGGGACTGGCAGCGGGCGCTCGCAGGCCCGCAGTGCCCAAGTATCTTCCGCTCAGCGCAAATTGAATCACGCCCGCCAGCATGAAAACACCCGCCAGGCCGAATCCCAACCGCCAACTGATTCGCTCCCCCACCCATCCGCAGGCGATGGGCGCGATCAGCGCGCCCAGGTTAATGCCCATATAGAAAATGGAGAATCCGGCATCGCGCCGATGATCGCCGGGTGAGTAGAGTTGGCCGACAATCGTGCTGACGTTCGGTTTCAGCATCCCCGTGCCGAGCATCAACAGCGCCAGACCCGCGTAAAACACCGATATGCTCGGCCCCATGAGGCAGAACTGCCCCGCGACGATGAGAATCCCTCCGTACAGCACCGCGCGCCGCTGTCCCGTCATGCGGTCGGCGATCCACCCCCCGGGCAGGCAGAGCAGGTACACCATCGCGGTGTATAGCCCGTAGACCGCGCCCGCCTTTGCCACGCCGAAACCCAATCCGCCGCGCGCCACCGGTGCCGTCATGAACAGGATGAGGAGCGCGCGCATGCCGTAATAGCTGAAGCGCTCCCACATTTCGGTGAAGAACAGGGTGGCCAGGCCGCGCGGGTGCCCGAAGAAGCTCCGGTCGAGGTGCGTCGCATCTAACGGCGGAGCGATATCAGGCGGCGTCGCCATATGGGAACCGGCTCCGACAGTTTAGCGTAATTGAGCGAGACGAAAGAAATCGGGCGCCAAAGGCAGCACGGCCCGGCGCCCAGGTATAGCGGACAACGCCCTTTATCTAACGATTAGTTGCCGCCGCCGAAGAAATCGATATCGGCATTGTCGCCCACAATCAGCAGTGGCCGCGACGAATGCAGGCTGAACCGCCCAATCGTGCGGTAGTCGCCCAAACCATTCTTCGGCTTCTGGGTATGGTATCCGGCGAACACCACCGTCACGTCGTGGTCGTCGAACTTGGTCGCGCTGGGAGCGTAGACGCGCCCTGCGAACCAACCTTGCGTGTCCCCCACGATCGGCTCGTGAGCAGGAATCGTGATTTGATTTCCGTTTCCCGCCGTGGGCACACCGGTGGCATCCACCGTGATAGTTACCGGGAACACCGACATAATCGGATTATCGAAACCATTGATCACCGTCCAGTTCAACAGGTCGCTCGACTCCGCGTAGCCGATGTAGTGGAACGAATCGGAATCCGCGTCGATGCAGCTTCCGCCCGAAAACAGCAGCCCAAAGCGGCCGCCGGCAAGTTGAATCACCGTGCCCGCCGTCGCCACCCAGCGCGTACCGTTGGCTGCTACCGTGGTCGGATCGCTCAATCCCTTCAGCGGCCCGACGTCGGTGAAGTTGATGCCGTCAGTCGTCGTCGCGAGCCGCAGGTAAGTGATGTCGTCATTCGGCGAGAGCCCCCCGTGGGCGGCGTAATAGCTGGACCAGCCGGTCACGCACTGCTGCGCCGCCGGGAGCGTCGTAGTTCCGGTGTTATCTCCGCTCAGGATTTTCTGCTCGTAGATGACCTTGAGCGGCGACGTGCCCGGAATAGCGGCCAGGATGCCGTCCGGGTTCAAAAGGCCGTGCGTGTGCAACGGCGGTTCGGGTAAATTCTGCGAATCGGTCGAGGCATCATTCATCGCCGGCGCACCGTTCAAAGGCAGACCCGGCAATGGCGAGAGATCGTGGATGGAGAGGTCGTCGACATCGATGTGGCCACTGGCGCGAACCAGCGTGTACAGGTAAGTGTGGCCGTTGATCTTGATGACGTATTGATGACCCTGCCCGTCATCGTCTCCGTTATCGCTGTTATTCGGATTCACGGGATTGTCTTTGTCGCCGTCCGGGTCCTTTTGCACCTGGTTGGGGCACGTGGTGCGCAGCTCGAGCACCTTCTGCTGGAATGTCCATGTGTACCCGGCGTCGTTGGAAATAGCTGCCGCCACCGCTTCGTCAATGTCCTTGGGACGCCAGTCAAAATAGCCTTGCAAGTGGCTCCCCTGTCCGTAGATCGTGGGGAAGTAGTACGGCTGCATACGCTCCGTTCCCGGATTTCCGATTTGGTTTCCGTTGACGTCGCAGTAGCCGGATGACTTTAGTCCATTCGCTGCGCCTGATTGCTCGAGCGTCCAGCCGCCGCCCTTGATCATTGCCTCCGTGGGTGCGCCGTTGGCCGTCCACGTAACCGGTCCGTGCGAATCGTCATCAGCCCGCGCTCCCAGCGAGCATGCCAGGGCAACGGCCACGCAGGCGCCGCACACCTTGCTTCGAGACAATACACTGCTTCGTAAGTCCACTCCTGCCTCCTTGAGATGAGTAGCTCCACGCCCTCGCACCGTACCCGCGAAGCCAAATGTTGAAGATTGAGAATTGGCGCATACTGCCGGTGTCGCCGTTCGTCCGGCAGAGTCAGAGAATAGCTAAGAACTGTTACGGGTAAATGAAGAATGCGTGAAGATGTATTGCGCGAACCAGAGTGGTCAGCTCATCAGGCGGCGTTCGATCTCTTCCTGACTGATGCCTTCGACCTCCACCACCTTCATCCGGCTGGTCAAACCGGAAATGATCCGCACCCGCGATTTCGCCGCGCCCGCAATTCTCGCGAAGAACGCGATGCACTCATCATTCGCCTTCCCATCGACCGGGGGTGCGGCTATCTGCAGCTTGTAGGTATTCTCCAGCCGGCCCGCGACTCGCGTCACCTTGGCGCGCGGCTGCACTTTTACTGTAATGCGCGCTCGCGCGTTTTCTTTTCCCATGTGACTCGCGCACGTAAATTGGCCACGCCGGCCAATGCCCGCTGGTCTACGACGTCGAACGCCAGGACATCGTCCAGCCAGTCGTGACTGAAACCGTCAGTACTTTGCAAAGCTAGCGTCACCGTATAGGGTTGCGGGGCCAGCCAGCACTCGAACTGAAATTCCAGTTCCAGCTCGTCTCCGGCATCAAACGCGCCCAGCTCAATCTGTTCAAGGCGGGTATTCGTGCCATAAACCTCGATACCGATCCGGTTGCGGATCAGCAAGCCGGCCATCAGATCGGTTTTCGCCTCGTGAAACACCGCCCGCACTCGAACGCGCACCGTTTCGCCGCTGGCCACTGCTTTGACGGCCCCGCCATTCGCGTCGACTATTTGCGCATCGATGATCTCGCTCGTGCGGTCGCCGTGCCGGTGAGCCGCCGCCGGTCCCATCGCTAACGGTTCGCGCTCGGCCCGCTGCCGCTCCAGCACCATCCCCACGTAATGATTGATCACCGCGCTCGGCTCGCCGTGCGCCCGTACTTTGCCTTCCACCAGCAGCATCGCCCGGTCCGAGAGCTGCTTCACCAGTGCCAGATCGTGCGACACAAACAGCACAGTGATCTTGCGTTCGCGCAGCTCTTGGAATTTGCGCACACAACGATTCGCGAAAACCGCGTCGCCCACTGCTAACGCTTCATCCACCACCAAAATCTCCGGCTCCACATGAATCGCCGTGGCAAACGCCAGCCGCACGTACATACCGCTCGAATACTCTTTTACGGGCCTGTCCAGAAACTCGCCGATGTCCGCGAACGCCGCAATGGAAGGCAGCGCCCGGGCAATCGCTACTCGGCTGAGCCCCATGATCTCGCCGTTGAGAAACACGTTCTCCCGGCCGGTGAACTCGGGATTGAATCCCGCGCCTAGCTCCAAGAGCGCCGCAATCCGCCCGCGCGTCACCACGCGCCCCACCGTCGGCTGCAGAATGCCGCACACGACCTGCAGCAGCGTGCTTTTTCCGCAGCCGTTCGGACCCACGATTCCCAGCGTCTCGCCTTTCTCCACGTGCAGGCTGACGTCGCGCAGCGCCCAGAATTCCTGATATCGCTTGCGGTTTTGAAACGGAATCAGCTCGCGAATCCGGTCGGCAGGCCGCGGATACAGTCGATACAGCTTGGAAACGTTCTGAACCTGGACCATCAGGCCTAATTGATGACGATAGCGCGCAGGGCGGGGAATTGCCAACGCCTGCTGTTGCGGCTGATATCATTGTGGTGCCTTGCGGAATCTTCGAGTCCTCTTCCCGTGCTTTGCCGTCGCGGTTGCCCTGATCGGCTGCCACGGCCAGCGTAAAAAAGTGATTGCCGTCGTGCCCAAGGCTACTTCGCATCTTTTCTGGGTTTCCATTCATGCTGGCGCCGCCGCAGCCGGAAATGATCTCGGCGTCGATGTCGATTGGAACGGGCCGGCAACCGAAACCGACTACAGCCGGCAAATCCAGATTGTCGATTCCATGATCGCCCGCCGTGTCGATGGCATCGCCTTGGCTGCCCAGGATCGCACCGCCCTCGATGCTTCCCTCGATCGTGCCGCGCGCCAGGGCATCCCGGTCACGGTATTCGATTCCGGCGTGGATTCCACCAACTACATGACCTTCGTCGCCACAAATAACTATGAGGCCGGGCAGATGGCTGCACGAAAACTGGCGGAGCTTTTGCACGACAAAGGATCGATTGCCATGGTGCAGCACGTTCCCGGAAGCAACTCCACCATGGAGCGCGAGCACGGCTTTGAAGAGACGATCACGAAGGAATTTCCGCACATCACGATCGTCCAAAAGCAATACGGCATGTCGGACCGGTCCAAAGCCATGGCCGCCGCCGAGAACATCCTCACCGCGCATCCGAACCTCGACGGCATCTTCGCCTCCACCGAGCCCAGCTCGGTCGGCACGTCGCTCGCACTCAAATCGCGACATCTCGACGGCAAGGTCAAATTCGTTGCCTTCGACGCCACCGACAGCATGATCGACGACCTCAAATCCGGCACCATTGACGCGCTCGTCGCACAGGATCCCTTCCGCATCGGCTACGAGGCCGTGAAAACGCTGGTTGACAAACTGAACGGCAAAACGCCGCCCAAGCGCATGGACCTCAGCGCGCACGTGATCGTGAGAGCCGACCTCGAGAAGCAGGATATCCAGTTGCTCTTGAAGCCCGACGTGAACAAGTATCTGAAATGATGACGGCCTACCTCGCCGCCATCCGGCCTGCCGCCACCAGTTCGATCGCTTCGATCGCGCGCTCGCATGCCGCCCGGTCGGCATCGTAGTGCGTCACCAGGCGCATCCGGTTGCCCCGCACGCCGTTCATGAGCACGCCCTGCTCCTTCAAGCGCTCGCTGAATTCTGCGGTCGTGAGCCCCGTCCTGCTGACGTCGAAAATCACGATGTTCGTCTGCACCTTCGCCGGATCGATCGCGATCCCCGGAATCTGTGCCAGCCTCTCCGCCAGAAACTTCGCGTTCGCGTGATCGCGCGCCAGCAGCTTCGGATGCGCCTCCAGCGCAATCAGCCCCGCTGCTGCGAGCACGCCCGCTTGCCGCATCCCGCCTCCCAGCCTTTTGCGGTATAGCCGTCCCTGATCCATATCCGCCTGCGTTCCCGCCAGCATCGATCCTACCGGTGCTCCCAGCGCTTTCGATAAACAGAACGTTACCGTATCCACTGGCGCCACGATCTCGCGCACGGGAACACCTAGCGCGGCCGCCGCATTGAAGACGCGCGCGCCATCCATGTGGACCTTGAGCCCCAGCCCGTGCGCCCCATCCGTAATCTCACGGATCACCGCCAGCGGATAAACCGTGCCCCCTGCCATGTTGTGCGTGTTCTCAATGGCAATCAGCGCGGTCGGAGCGGCATGCGAATCGGGCTCCCGGATCTCCTCCTGAATCTTCTCCCATCGCAGAATGCCGTCCTCCGTCGCAATCGGCCGCGCCAGGCACCCGGAGAACCATCCCATCATCGCCAGCTCGTAATCCAGCACGTGCGCCCGCGAGTCGCAAATCACTTCCTGCCCGTGCTCTGTATGAATCTTGACGCCGATCGTGTTGCCCATCGTTCCCGTCGGTAGGAACAGCGCCGCTTCCTTGCCCATGATCTCCGCGGCGCGCTCCTCCAGCCGGTTCACCGTCGGATCCTCGCCGTATACGTCGTCGCCCACTTCCGCCGCCGCCATCGCCGCCCGCATCGCGGGCGTAGGCCTGGTGACGGTGTCGCTGCGCAAATCAATCGTCATTTCGTGAGAAACTCCTGAAACACTTCGTTCGATAACAGCACGCCGCGATTCGTTAGCCGCACCGCTTCGCCGCTTCGCTCAAGCAGTCCTTCGCGCAGAAACCGGCTGATCGGCTGCTCATACCGTTGCCATTCCTCAGCGGTCGGCGCCACGCCCTCAGTCAGCCGCAGACCGACGAAGAACTTCTCCTCACCCGGATTTGCCGGTGTCGTCTCGGCAGCCGAGCCGCCCGTTGCGAGGTACTCCGCAGCCGTCTCCGCATTCTGCCGCCGGCAACGGCCGTCAAACGAATGGGCATCTGCGCCGAATCCCACGTACGGTTCCAGCCGCCAGTACTTCAGGTTGTGCTTCGATTCCCATCCCGGCCGCGCAAAATTTGAAATCTCGTAGCGCACAATGCCCAGCGACTCCAGCCGTTCCACAGCCGTCTCGTAAAGTTCCGCCGTCAGGTCTTCCGATGGAACCTCCGGCGCCCCGTAACGCTGCCCGTTCAACAGCACCTCGTTGCCCAGACGGCTGTCCTCGTCGATCTCGAACATATAGACGGAAACGTGTGGCGGCTCCAGCCGTTCGATGCAATCCAGCGATTCTTTCCACGTGGCCACCGTTTGCTCGGCAAGACCGGCAATCAGGTCGATATTGATATTGTCGATCCCGCACTCGCGTAGGAGCGAGACATCCCGCTCGACCGTTTCCGCCGTATGCTTCCGCCCGGTGCGCGCGATCTCCTGCCGCACGAAGCTCTGCACCCCCAGACTCACGCGATTGATGGCGCACTCGCGCCACGCCCGTACTCGATCCGCGCTCAGCGTCCCCGGCGCCGCTTCTAGAGTCGCCTCGCTCCACGGTCGCCCAGGAATCGTCGCCAGCACGCTCCCCAGCGCCTCGGTTTCCATCAGGCTCGGCGTCCCGCCGCCGATGTAAACCGTCTCCGGCCGCCATTGCCACTCATGCTCTGCGATTTCTCGCCGCAGCACCGCCACGTATCGCGGCTCCATCTCGCGCGGAAACACGCCCGACGCAAAGTTGCAGTACGTGCACTTCTGCGCGCAGAACGGATACGAGAGGTATACCCCGGCCACCTCGTCCATCATAGCCGGAACCACCAGACGAATTCGCGGACTGGATGATCATAGGGGGAGCGGAATCTCCTGTCTGTCGCGCCCACCCAGCGACAGCCGCAAAAGGTCCACAAGTGCTCGATCATGCTGCGCGCCAGCCTGGAATCGTGCTCCGCCTGCGATGTGATGGCGTTAAGGGCCACCAACCGGGAGTACGCAGAGCCGCATCCTAATCAGGCGCGCCGGGCTAGTCCTGCAAAATGTTCGGGTCGTGTCAGTGGGCAGGCGGCACGGACAAAAAAAACCGCCGGGAATGTCTCCCGGCGGCTCGTTAACGCTGCTGCAAAAATTAGAGCTAATCCCCGAACGACCCGACTTCCTCCCGCGTCTCCGCCTTTTTGGCTGGCGCGGCAGGCTTCAGGCCGGCGATACCGTTCAGTGGCACGAAACCGGCATCAACTTTCTCTTTTAATACGACTTCACGATACAGCTTCATCATCCGCGCATCGTTCTCAGCTTCCTTGCGCAGTTTCTCGTTTCGTTGGCGGATCTTCTCTTCGCGCGCGGTCTTGGCGATTCCGAGATCATCCAGGTCGTGCTGGACGCCCGCGGCCACCGCTTCCTGGTTCAGTATCAGGTGATGCTGCATTTCAGGTAGTGGCACATTGTGATTGCCCGCGAAAATCTCATGCCTTCCGCGTTCCTCATACCACTTGGTCAGCGTCGCCGTCATGTGCATCTTCTCGACGATATTCCGCCAGCCCACGCCCGTGTTGTACGCGCAGAAGGAAATCTCACCCTCTTGCGTGGCGTACGGAATGATGCACTGCTCCGTTCGCCGGAAATCGTAGTTGAACAGATCCTGGAACCACATTCCCGCCACGAACAGGAAGTTCCAGCGATCCTTGCGCCGCTTCTCGATGTCGGCCATCGTCCGGTCGCCCGAGACTTTACCGTAGCTGCGGCCGGTTGCCCCGAAGCACTTGTCGAACTTCGTCAACAAATCGGTCAGCTTGAAATGTCTTGGCGATTTGAACGGATCGTAGTTGCGCAGCAGCGACAGTGCCACGCCCACCACAGAGAGGAGCTTGCCGCGCGCCGCGTCGTTGACTCGAGCTACGTCCTTCGCCAGCCGCTCCGCGTTCAGGAACGACGTTACGGGAGCCCGCTCCTTGGTCTCCTTGTCTACCATGATCGCCAGACCCACGCCGCAATTCGGATGGCACCCGCAGCTCAACTGTCCCCACTCGTGCTGCGGTCCATGTACCAGGTCCGCCCAGTCGGAGAACGTGCTCATGAACGAGATCGGGAACCAGTCGCGCGCCGGTTCACCCAGCCCCATCTGATTCTTCAAATCGTGCGCCAGGTGGGAAAGCGTGTAACGCTGCGCATGCCGCCGGTCGTCGCTGACGGCTTCATCGCGCCCGGTGAATGAAACGGGCTGAAACGAGCAGAACGAAATCTTCTTGGGGTTGTCCAGCGCGAATTCTACAATCCGGCCCACTTGCTCGTTGTTGACGCCGTTCAGAATAGTCGTGACCGGAACAATCTCCACACCTGCGTTGTGCAGATTCTCGATGGCCTGCAGCTTAACGTCAAATAAGTTTCCGACCGCCCGGTGCGAGTTCGCTGCATTCCCGATGCCGTCGAATTGCAAGTACGCGTACCGCAGGCCGGCTTCCGCGGCTTTCTTCGCAAACTCGAAGCTCTTCGCAAACTCGATCCCGTTCGTTGCCGCCTGCACGCTGTTGTAGCCCACGTGCCGCGAGTACCGGATAGCATCCAGGAAATAGGGCGACAGCGTCGGCTCGCCGCCCGAAAACTGCACCGACATCTGCCGCTTCGGCTTGATCGAAATGGCGTTGTCGAGCATGGTCTTGATTTCTTCCCAGCTCAATTCGTGCACAAACCCGACTTGGTTCGCGTCCATGAAGCACGGATCGCACATCATGTTGCACCGGTTGGTCAAATCGATCGTCAGCACCGACCCTCGCCCGTGCTTGATCGTGCTCGATCCGTGATTGTGCAGTTTCTCGTCGTTGTGCGCGCGGATGTCGCGACCCGGAAACACCTCTTCCAGGTGCTTGAAGAACGCGGTGTCGATCGCCATCACGTCTTCGAAATGGCCGTGCACCGGGCAGTCCTTGACCATCAGGATCTTGCCGTCGCGCTCCACGATCTTGGCCTTGATTTCGCCGACTTTTTCTTTCAACAGAATGGTATGGTCGCGCTTCCCATCGAGTATCTCATTTCGAATCTCGGGGATACACTTCGGGCAGAGCGAATCCGTCTCACGGGGCCAGCCCAGCGGCGGCTTCGTCTTTTGATACGACTTGAGAAGCGGCTTGTCCGACCACTTCGGCGTGAAGGCGGGGTTCTGGTTGATTTGATTCAGTTTATCGAATACCGTCCACGCGGCCCCGGCCGCCACTGTGACTACTTTTTCCGCGTATTTGATCGGCTTGTGCATATTCTCTCTCTTATCTTATACTTACAGGCATTCACCGAAACGTGAATGGATAGCTGTAGTTCTCGTGGCTTGTTCATGAGTATAGTCCATGCATATCGCCCGGACTAAAGGAATGAATTAAGCAGCCTCTTTTCTTGCTTGTATGGGGATACCAGCCGGTTGAACGGGACCGGCCGGAATGGTTTTGGACCCTTCGTCACCTTTCTCCCAATGGGGCTATTGCAAGATTTTTGTGCTGTGTTAAGTTTGGGTGAAACGCTTCCACCGTAGCAGTGGGACATGATTCACTAGAATGCTGGCTTACGGTATGTTGTTCCACACTAGCGGCGAGGCGCCGGAGTGATGGCGGCCCGCGCCAAGAAAGCACTCGGCTCCGGTGGGATCTCCCTCCTGCCTGACAACGCCGTCGAAGCCATGTTGGTGATCGACGCCGAATCGCTGGCTATTCTGGAAGCCAATCCTGTCGCCGTTGAGAAATACGGATTCACGGGCGATGAGTGGCGCGGCATGCGGCTCACCGACTTGATCTCCCCTGAAGATCGTTCTCATTTCGAAGAAACGCTCCGCCGGAATGAGCCCCATGCCCCCGATTTCCTCGACATACGGCATGTCCCGAAAAGCGGCAAGGCGATCGAAGTGGACATGCTGATGCACCGGATCAGATACGACGGCAAAAAGGCCTTCCTGGTGGTTCCACAGGACTCCACGCGGCGCCATCACCTGGAGGATCAACTCCGGCAGGCTCAAAAAATGGAGGCCGTAGGCATGCTGGCGGGAGGCATTGCTCACGACTTTAACAATCTTCTGACCATCATCAACGGCTACAGCCAGATGGTGCTGGGCAGCCTGCCCGAAGGCGACGAAAACCGCAGCTCGGTGGAACAGATCATGAAGGCCGGCGAGCGCGCTGCCGAGTTGACCCACCAGCTGCTCACCTTCAGCCGCCGGCAAGTGGTGCGGCCCAAAGTACTCGATTTGAATGCCGTGATTACGGCTACGGCGGTAATGCTTCGCCGGCTGATTGGCGAACACATTGAACTCCGCATTGTCGCCGGGCCCGACCTGGCCCGGGTCCACGCCGATCCCGGGCAATTGCATCAGGTCATCCTGAACCTTGCCGTGAACTCACGGGATGCCATGCCCAATGGCGGCACATTGATCCTGGAAACCCAAAACGTGGAGTTCAATGAGACCTATGTCAGCCCCAGTGCAACCCTGAAGCCCGGCCGCTATGTGATGCTGGCGGTCAGCGACACTGGTGTCGGCATGGATGAGCAGACGCGGGTGCGCCTGTTCGAACCGTTCTTCACCACCAAGGCGCACGGTCATGGCACCGGATTGGGCCTTTCGACTGTCTACGGAATCCTGAAGCAGAGCCATGCCGAAGTTGTCGTGTACAGCGAAGCCGGCCAGGGGACTTGTTTTAAGGTCTATTTCCCTGCGGTCGCGGAGGAGCCGGTTATCTCCGCGGGTGAAACGTCGAGCGTCGAAGCTCTGTCGGGTACAGAAACCATTCTCCTCGTCGAAGATGAAGAGGCCGTGAGAAAGCTGGTGCGGCGGACATTGGAAAAGCGGGGCTACGAGATTCTGGTCGCAGCCACGGGAATGGAGGCTTTGCAGATTGTGCAAGGTTACTCCGGGCCGATACACCTCGCGATCGCCGATGTCGTCATGCCGCAGATGGGGGGCCGGCAACTGGCTGAGCGGTTGAAGGCTGTGCGCCCCGAAATTCGCGTTCTGTTTGTTTCCGGCTACACCGAGGCATCCGTGGCGCGATCCGGCGGTCTGACCGAAGGTCAGACGTTCCTGCAAAAGCCGTTTACGCCGCTTGCGCTGGCGCGCAATGTACGCGAGCTTCTGGATCGGGTCGACGGCGCGTCGGATTCGCATCGTACCGAAACCGGCAAACGCTAACACACCTGCGATCCTCGATACGCCCCAACGCTGGCAGAATTTAGCGCACTCCCGGTATTCCGTCGTACAATTCAGAGTTTCCTGGAGGCAAGCGCATGAACGTGCCGCTCACGCCCATTCGATTTCTCCATCGGGGCGTGGATCTGTTCGGAAAAAAAATCGGAGTCGTCTCGGGGGCCAAACGGTTCACGTACGCGCAGTATGGAGAGCGCTGCGAGCGGCTCGCGGCAGCGTTGCGTGCGCTCGGAATTGGTGCCGGAGACCGCGTCGCATACCTCAGTTTCAACACGCATCAGCTTCTCGAAGGCTACTTCGGCGTCATCATGGCAGGCGCGATCGTGATGCCGCTGAACGTCCGGCTCACTCCAGCCGAACTGATCGCAATTTTGAATCACTCGGGCGCCCGGGTTCTGATTTTCGAGAACGATTTTGGGTCCGTCGTGGAACAACTGCAGAAAACGTGCCCGTCCATCGAACACTACGTGACTACCGACGAAAAAACACCCCTTGCCGGCATGACCTATGAAGATCTGCTGGCGGGCGGCCGGCCCGGGCGCGTGGACTACATGCAGGTGGATGAGAACTCGATCGCGGAGCTGTTCTATACGAGCGGCTCGACCGGCACGCCCAAAGGTGTGATGCTCTCGCACCGCACGCTCTATCTGCACGGCCTGTCGGTGGCGGCAACGTTCAATCGCGAGGATAAGGCCGTTGAACTGCACACCATCCCCCTGTTTCATGCAAATGGGTGGGGTCGTCCGCAAACGGCGCCCATGATGGGAGTGAAACAGGTGATGGTTCGGCGATTTGAGCCGGCCAGTGTGTTCCGCCTGATCCAGGAAGAGAAGGCGACCGCAATGTCCGTAGTGCCGACCATGGCCAACGCACTGCTGAACGCGCCGGATCTCGCGCAATACGATTTCTCCAGCCTCACGCAGATCCACATTGGCGGTGCGGCCGCCTCGCCGGAACTGATCGAGCGGCTGGAGCGGGCGTTCCGCTGCACGGTGATGGCCGGATACGGACTGACGGAATCGTGTCCGGTAGCGACTTCCGGCCGCGACAAATCCACCATCGTCTACAAGGACGATCGAGATCGCATCCATCATCGCGCCATGGCGGGCTGGCCGCTCCCCGCCAACGAGGTTCGAGTGGTAGACCTGCACATGAACGACGTGCCGCGCGACATGGAGTCGATCGGCGAAGTGGTCATCCGCGGCGACAACGTCATGGACGGGTATTACAAAGATCCCGAAGGCACAAAGGCGGTGATGACCGGAGCGTGGCTGCACACCGGTGACATGGCGGTTTGGGACGACGAAAATTACATCCACATCGTCGACCGCAAGAAAGACATCATTATCAGCGGCGGGGAAAACATCTCGTCCATAGAAGTGGAGAAGGCGATTTTTGCGCATCCCGCCGTGTTTGAATGTGCCGTAGTGGCGAAGCCCGATCCCAAGTGGGGCGAAATACCCGTGGCCTTCGTGGTGTGCAAACCAGGCCACGCGCTCACTGCTGAAGAACTGTGCGTCTTCTTGCAGGAACGTATTGCCAGGTTCAAGATGCCGCGCGCCATCGAATTCGTGGAAGATGCGTTGCCTAAAACCGGAACGGGCAAGATCGTCAAGCGCGCGCTGCGCGAAAAATTCTGGGAGGGGAAGGAAAGGCGGGTGCAGGGTTGAGAAGCGCGGTTCTCCTATTGATAGCAGCGGCGGCGTGGCCGGCGGCGGCGCAAGTGGATCCCCTCATTGCCGGTGTGATTGACGCCACTAAAGCCATCGACAATCACGCGCATCCCCTGAAATATGTCGCGCCCGGACAGCCGCGCGATGAGGATTACGACCAGCTACCCTGCGACGCCATGGAAACCGGCCCCGGACCGTCGCGTTCGCGCATCGAAAACCCGGAATGGATCGGAGTCTGGCGCGCGCTCTATGGCTACAAGTACCAGGACGCCACGCCCGAGCACATCAAAGAACTGGTTGCCGCCAAAGAAGCGGCCAAGCGCGAGCACGGCGCCGATTATCCCGCATGGGTGCTCGACAAGATGGGAATCGGGACCATGCTCGCCAACCGCGTGGCCATGGGGCCCGGGCTCAACACGCCGCGATTCCGTTGGGTGCCGTTTGGCGATGCTCTGCTGGTACCGTTAAACAACGACGGCGGAAAGCGCAAAAACACGGACTACAAGTGGTTTTACGAACATGCCGGGATACTGCTGAAGCGCTATCTCGCGGATGTCCATTTGTCCGCCGCCCCCGAATCCCTGGCGGAGTATCTGGCGCAAGTGGTGACGCCGACGCTCGAGCGGCAGAAGCGGGAGGGCGCGGTCGCGCTGAAATTCGAGGCGGCGTATTTGCGGCCGCTCGATTTCGAACCGGTACTGGAAAGCGAGGCCTCGCGGATCTACGCGAAATTTGTGCGGGGCGGGGAACCGCCGGAGAGCGAGTACCGCACGCTGCAGAACTATCTCTTCTTCTACATCGCGCGTGAAGAGGGACGGCTGGGAGTTGCCATCCACTTCCATTCCATGCCCGGTTGCGGGGACTACTTCAATCAGCGTGGAGCCAATCCGATGCTGATGGAGGCTGCGTTCAACGACCCGGCTCTGCGCAAAACCAATTTCGTCATCATCCACGGCGGGTGGCCGTACACCAAGGAGGTCGCAGGCCTCTTCCAGCATCCGAACGTGTATGCCGACTTCTCCCTCCAGGATTTCTTCCTGTATCCGCGGGCTCTGGCCGCCGTACTGCGAGACTGGCTGGAAGCCTACCCGGAAAAAGTCCTGTTCGGCACCGACGCCTCCACCGGCCCGCCGGAGCTCGACTGGGAACAGAGCGGATACATCGCCGCCCGCACGGCCCGCCAGGCCCTGGCAGCGGCCTTGACCGGGATGGTCAATGACGGCGAAGTGACGCGTGAACGGGCAGCGGAAATCGCACGCATGGTCCTGCGCGAGAACGCCGTGAAGCTGTACGGGTTGAAGTGAGGAGGGCGCGCGCTGATCGTGTTGGCACTGCTTAAATTTTGCAAGCTCGGACGGACTGGAAATTGAGGAGTTGTGAAGACCGGCCTGTTGGCTTTCTGGTTACTGGCTGCAGGTAGGCTGTCCTGCGCCGATGGGCCGCCCATCCTGTCAGTTTGCGAGGCCCTTCGGGACCGGCTCGCGCTAAACGGCAAGGCCATCATTGTCGTTGGCCATCTCGTTAGCTCAAAAGAGGGCTCGTCGCTAGGAGGCGACTGCGGGAGGAAGTCGTCGGCCACCGATGAAGAGTGGGGAAATGAAATCTGGCTGGGATACGTTGTGGACCAGGTGGCGCCCTCTCCACCGCTGCCACAAGAACTTCGGTGGAGTCGAAAGATAATCATTCCGAAGTTGCCCGGCAGCGTCGACGCCAGGATTTTACGGGATGAGCCGGAGTGTCGCTACGGAACGGCCTGGGCTGCGGTGTATGGGCGCCTCGAGACAAGAGCGAAGTTCCCAGTCATCCGGTATCCAACGGGGGAGTCGACGATCATGGGCTTCGGTCATCTTGGCGGCTGGCCGGCACAATTGATTTGGCCAGAACAGGGACAATTCTGTCTAGTGTCGGACAAAGACAAATTCGGTCCTGCCGGAGTTGACCCGGCACGGTCGTTGTGGATGGACATTCGAAGCGCCTTGGTCAGCGAAGGCGGCGCAGATTATTTCGCAGCCAACATGAAAGGCGCGCTTGTCCCAGGCGGCGCAGTGGGAGTGTCGAGACTGAAGGGCACCTTGATTTCAAGTACGCCGAAAGAGCTCGTTCTGGGATTGACAGACCCCATGACTCCGGAGGCCACACTGCGGCTTGACATCCCGTTGGCAAAACCACTCCGCCCTGGCACCGGCGTTGAGTTCGAAGGCGTGGCCAAGGATTTCGTCAAGGATCCGTTCATGGTGACATTCGAGGTGGCGTCGCATGGACTGGTGGTGCAGGCAGAGCCTGCAGAATATCGCGCAACACCCGTGCCTGCCGGTCTCACAACGCCTACCGTTGTGCGATAATCCCTTGCAAGAATGTACTGGAGCAGTGGTTTTTGGTTGACCCGCAGTAAAGTTCTGGCCGCTGTTTTCGCCGCTTTCGTGCTGGTTTCCTGTGCGCGCAAGCACCCCGACGCGCCTTCGCTCTCCGCTGAAGAATCCCTGAAAACCATCCAGGTAGCCTCTGATTTTCACGTGGAGATCTTCGCCTCCGAGCCTCTCGTGTTCGATCCCGTCGAGATGGTGTTCGACGAGAACGGAAAGGTCTATGTGTGCGAGATGCTGGACTACCCGGACGATCCTCCGGCGGGCAAGCCCGCGCGCTCGCGCATCGTGATGCTCGAAGATACGGATGGCGATGGCAAACCCGACAAGCGCACCGTCTTCGCGGAAAATGTTCTCGAAGTAAGCGGCATCATGCCATGGAAAGGCGGGCTGATTGTCACCAGCGCGCCCGACATCCTCTACTTCAAGGACACCGACGGGGACGGCAAGGCGGATGTGCGGCAGGTGCTTTACACCGGGTTTCCCAAGGTGAATCCGGAGGCGCGCGTCACCAACCCGCGGTACGGAATCGACAACTGGATCTACGTGGCCAACGACGGGCAGAACGGGCGGATTACTTCGCCTGAACATCCGGACCGCCCGCCGGTGCTGGTACGCGGCGCGGATTTCCGATTTCACCCGCAGCGCGGCGTGGCCGAGCCGGCTTCTGGGCCGACCCAGTTCGGCATGAGCTTCGATGATTGGGGCAACCGGTTCATGTCGCAGAACACGATTCACATTCGCCAGGTGGTTGTCCCCATGCAGTACCTCATCCGTGCGCCCCTGGTTGAGGTGGACAGGGTCTCGCAGGATATTTCCGACCACGGCCAGGGCGAGGCGCGCATGTATCCCCTGACCCAGCCGCAGAAATGGCGCCGTGAGCGCACCCAACTGCGGCAGCAGCGCTATAACGAGAACAAACTGAACCGCACCGAGCAGGTCGGCGGCTGGTTCACCGCAGCCACGGGAAACACTGTCTACACCGGCGACGTTTTTCCGAAGGAATATTGGGGCAATTCGTTTACCGGCGATGTCAGCGCGAATCTCGTGCATCGCGACGTGCTGATTCCCGACGGAGTCACGTTCACCGCGCATCGCGCCGAGGCGGCCTCGGAGTTTCTTCGCTCCACCGATATCTGGTTCCGTCCTTGCAATTTCGCCAATGCTCCGGACGGCAACCTGTATCTGACCGACATTTATCGCGAGTTCATCGAAACGCCCGAATCCATCCCCGAGGAAATCAAGAAATACATGGATTTCTGGAGCGGCTCGGATAAAGGGCGGATTTACAGGATTGTCCCCAACCATCCGATGCGCGCGCGCGATTTGAAGCCGAACCTTGGTAAGGCCTCCACCGCGGAGTTGGTCGCGCAGCTTTCCAGTACCAATGGCTGGCATCGCATGACGGCGCAGCGCCTGTTGGTGGAGCGGCAGGATCGCGCCGCCGTGCCTCTGTTGAAAGAGCTGGCCCAAAAAAGTGATTACGCTCTGGCGCGGTTGCACGCGTTGTGGACATTGGAGGGGCTTTCCGCGCTCGATGCCCCCGCGGTCGCCGCGGCGTTAAAGGATCCGCACCCCGGAATTCGCGAGAACGCGCTGCGCATGGCAGAAGAGTTGACGGGAGATCCGGGAGTGGTCAATGCCGTGCTCGCCCTCGGCAAAGACAAGGAACCGCGCGTTCTCTACCAGCTTGCTTTTACGCTGGGCCAGTTCAAGGATCCCCGGGCCCTGGCTCTGTTGACGGACCTCGCGCGTGACCATGGAGGAGAATCCTGGTACCGTACCGCGATTCTCAGTTCTCTCAACGACAACGCTTCGGAGTTTTTTCACCTGTATCTTTCGCGCAATCAGTTTCAGCTGAATCCGGCTTTCCTGCATCAACTGGCCGCCCTGATCGGCGCCAAGCACGACCCCAATGAGATCCGGCGATTCCTTACGGTCGAGGAAGCCCTGCTGCCGGCGCATCCCAATGAGGGCGCGGCGGGCCTGTTCGGCCTCGCGAAAGGCTTGCGGCTCGCGGGCGTCCATGACCTGGCGGTTGCAGGAGCCGAAGGGCGGGTCTCCGCGTTCTTGAACAATCCCTCGGAAAGCGTCCAGCGCGCTAGCTGGGAAATCGCGGAACATCTTCAATTGAACGGTCTCATACAACGGGCTTCGCGCGATGCCGTTGCGGGAACGCTCTCGCTGCCGAACCGCGCTGCCGCGGTGCGGGCGCTGCGTGGTGGCCAGTTGCCGGCGGTCAAGCCGATTCTCGATCAGATTCTGGCTTCGAATCCGCCGCCTGAACTGCAGGTCGCGGCGGTCATGAGCCTGGCGTCCTTTCACGACCCTGCCGTGGCGGGTGCCCTCATCGGCAACTGGAAGACGTATGGCCCCGACGCCCGCAAACAGGCAGTCGCGGCACTGTTAAGTCAACGGGATCGCGTTCCATTACTGCTCAAAGCGATTGAGGATCATCAGGTGGATATGCCGGCCATCGACGTCGCCGCGCGATCCCGCCTCATGGACGATCCCGATCCCGCTCTCGCGCAGCGGGCCAAAAGCCTGTTTCAAAACATGGCGTCCGATCGCGCGAAGGTCGTAGAGAGTTATCGCGACGTTTTGAAAATGACGGGCGATGAGCGGAACGGCAAAAAGGTCTTCGATACCAATTGCGCCAGGTGCCACATGCCTCGCTCGCAAGGCGGCCGCGTCGGCCCGGATCTTTCCGGGGTCAATAACAAAACCAAGGAAGAGCTGCTCACCTCCATCCTGAACCCGAGCTACGCCATCGAGCCGCACTACGTGCATTACGTGGTGACGACCAAGGACGGCCAGATTCACGACGGCGTGATCGCCGGCGAGACTCCCGGAGCTCTCACACTGCGCGGCGGCACCGAGAACGACGAGACCATTCTCCGCGCCAACATCGCCGAGGTCCGGGCCTCGAGCGTCTCACTCATGCCCGAAGGCCTGGAACAGCAGATGAGCCGCCAGGAGATTGCGGACGTGATTGCCTATCTGCGCGCCGGTCTCTAACCTAGAACGGTGTATCTACCCAGGCGTGCTTGGCCGAGCTCTCGAGCACCTTCTCGCAAATCTGCACGCCATGCAGGCCGTCCGCGAAATCCGGGTATTCCACCGGCGCGGAACGGTCCGCCACCGTCTTGTAGAAGCGGCGGAAGATCTGTTTGAACGTGTCGTCGTAGCCTTCGCTGTGCCCGCCGGGAAGATCGGCGTAGCCGCGAGCCTTGGCGTCCATCAGTGACGGATCTTTAATGATGATCTGGTTGGGACTGTTGCGCTGGCCCAGCCACAACTCGTCGGGCCGCTCCTGGTTCCATGCCGCCGAGCCTTTTGTGCCGTAGATCTCGAACGCGAATCCGTTCTTGCGCCCGGCAGCGAGCTGGCTCACCGTGAACGCGCCCCGCGTGCGATCGCCTAAACGCACCAGCACCGACACGAAATCCTCCGTATCGATCGGCACTTCATCGTAATCCTCCGGTTTGAGCGTTTTGCCCGCGAATGTTTCCACTGCGCCCTTCGGCCTTTTCCGCGTTTTGTGAAACGTCGCAGCGTCCGCGCACAGCGACGTGATGCGCAGCCCGGTCAGGTGCTGGATCATGTCGCACCAGTGCGTGCCCAGGTCGGCAAATACACGGGAACGGCCGCCGGCCTTCGATTCAATGCGCCAGTTCCAATCGGTGTCGTACAGCAGCCAGTCCTGCGAGTACGTCCCTTGCACCACCAGAATTTCGCCCAGTTCGCCGTTCTCGCGGATGCGGCGCAGGTGCTGCACCATCGGGTAGTAGCGCAGGTTGTGGTTTACGCAGTTTGCCAGATTCTTGGCCTTCGCGAGCTTCACCATCTCCTCCGCTTCGGCCACCGTCATGGCCAGCGGTTTTTCGCACACTACGTGCTTGCCCGCTTCCAGCGCGGCCTTCGCCATGGGAAAGTGCAGCGCGTTCGGAGTACAGATATGTACCGCGTCGATTTCCTTGTCGGCCAGCAGCTCATGATAGTCGCCGGACGCGCGCTCGATGCCCATCTCGCCCGCGAACTTCTTGGCCACGGCGTCGTTATATTCCGCGATTGCCGCTACTTCCACGTTGTTCTGCCGGCGAATTCCTTCCACGTGGACTCGGCCCACGAATCCCGTGCCAAAAACTGCCGCTTTGAGTTTTCTCATAGTGTTTTTCCGAACCGACTAATGTATCGCAAACCGCGGGAACTTGGCAGTTCGGCGAGAACTCCCGCAGCCCTCTGTTATCCTGGAGCAAGGCGCGGCCTCATCATGCGGTACGACTCCCGGTATCGAACCGGTTTTTCCTATTCCAGCTACTTTCCGGTCGGGGTCAAGTGGCTTCTCATTTCGAATGTTGCCGTCTGGCTCGTGTATTTTTTCGCGGCGCGAACCTCGTCGGGCCAGTTCTTTTCCCTGCTCGCCTTATCACCCCGTGCCGTTTTAGGTCACTTCGCGCTGTGGCAACTGGTCACCTATCTCTTCCTGCACGATCCTTTTGGGTTCGGCCACATCCTGTTCAACATGCTTACGCTCTGGATGTTCGGCATGGATCTGGAACGCGATTGGGGCACCCGTCAGTTCCTGAAATATTATTTCCTGTGCGGCATCGGCGCCGGCGTCTGCGACGTCTTGGCTAACGCGGCCATAGGGAATCTGGACACGCGCACCATCGGCGCTTCGGGCGCAATCTATGGGCTGCTCCTGGCGTACGGAATGCTCTACCCTGATCGCACCGTGCTCATGAGCTTTCTGTTCCCGATCAAAGCCAAATATTTCGTCATGATCATGGGCGCCATCGCATTTCTCAATTCGATTGGCGGCACCGCCAGCCGCGTCAGCAACGTCGCCCACCTCGGCGGTATGATCTTTGGCTATTTCTATTTGCGTACGCGCTTTTTACGGTTGGACGTCGGCAACCTCATGGACCGTTACCAGGCCTGGAAAATGCAGCGCGCCAAGAGAAAATTCCAGGTTTATATGAAGAAACACGGCCGCGGCCCCTGGGTCAACTAAGTACCATCCCGCGATATACTTGAATTTGCACTGCGATTTTTTATACGTGCGTCCGCATGGCTGAAATGAGCATCGTCTGGCTGCGCGTCGCCGCGGGACTCTACTCGCTCGGCCTCATCGACTCTATCCTCACGATCACGCAGCGGCGCGCCCATCTGTTTCGCATCGCCATCGGCGCGCTGGCTCTGGCCGGCGTCTTTCACCTGGTCTCGATCGTCGAGCAGGGCACCGCCATCGGCCAGTTTCCCGCCAGCGGCTTTTACGAATCCATGTCGCTCTGCGCCTTTCTGATCACGGCGCTGTTTCTCGTCGTCTATTGGCGCTACCGTCTGGAGAGCCTGGGCGTCTTCATTTTTCCGCTGGTGTTTATCATGACGCTCGTCGCTTCCATGGGCCGCCCCGTGCAAGCCTCGTGGTCAAGCACCGTGCGCGACGCGTGGCTCATTGTGCACGTGGTCCTGGTGCTGCTCGGATACGCCGCGCTCTTATTCACAGCCGTCGCGGCTGTCCTTTATCTCGTCCAGGAGCGCGAGCTGAAACGCAAAAAGCCGCGCAGCTTTTACCACCGTCTTCCGCCGCTCGGCACTCTTGACGATCTCATCACCAAATTCATGAGCTGGGGGTTTGTGTTCATTACGGTGGCGGTTGTCGTAGGCAGTGTGTGGGCGTTCGTTGAATTCGGCACGCGCTGGGTCACCGATCCCAAAATTGCCATCTCGCTGTTCACGTGGGGTATCTACCTCGCCATGGTGTTTCTCCGCGTTTCGGCCGGTTGGCGGGGGCGAAAAGCCGCCGTCATGGCCATCACGGCGCTTGGATGCTCGGCTCTCACCTGGGTCGCCCACGCGCAGTTGCAGAGTCTCTGGTTGCGATGAAACTCCTGGTCGCCGGAGTCAGCCACAAGACCGCGCCGGTTGAGGTGCGTGAGCGGCTGGCGTTCGCAGAAAACAGTTTGCCGCTCGTGCTGCGCGATTTGACTTCGCGCCAGGGCATCTCGGAAGCCCTCGTGCTCTCCACCTGTAATCGCGTCGAAATCGTCGTGGCCGCCGACGATGCGGTTGACCCCGTAGCCACCGTATCGTCGTTTCTCCAGGAATCCCGCGGCGTCGCTACCGGTGCCCTCGGCCCCAGTCTCTACCAGCACGAAGGCCGCGAAGCCATCCACCATCTGTTTCGTGTCGCCTCGAGTTTGGATTCCATGGTCGTGGGCGAGCCCCAGATTCTCGGCCAGCTCAAGCAGGCGTACGCCCACGCCAAGGCCAATGATTGCCTCACCGGCCTGCTCGAGACTATCGTTTCTCGCGCCTTCAACGTCGCCAAACGCGTGCGCTCCGAAACCGGCATCGGCCAGATGGCGGTCTCGGTGAGCTATGCCGCGGTCGAGTTGGCGCGCAAGATTTTCGGCACGCTTGCCGGACGTACCGTCATGATCGTCGGCAGCGGCAAGATGTCGGAATTGGCGGCGCGCCATTTGCGACGCTCCGGCGCATCGCACATTTTCGTTACCAACCGCACCTACGAGCGCGCCCAGGAACTCGCCACCGTCTTTCAGGGAACGCCCGTCGAGTACACACGCTTCCCCGCCATGCTGCCCGAGGTCGACATCGTCATCACTTCGAGCGGCGCCCCGCATTACGTGCTCACCCGCGACGAAATGCAGCGCGTGATCGTCGCCCGCCGCAACAAGCCGATGTTCGTCATCGATATCGCTGTCCCGCGAAACGTCGAGCCCACCGTCAACGAGATCGACAACATCTTTCTGTATGACATCGATGACTTGCAGGAGGTCGTCAACGCCAACCTGCGCGATCGCAACAAAGAAGCGGAGCGCGCTGAGGCGTTAGTCATCCAGGAAGTCGAGCACATGATGGCGCGCCTCAAGGTACAGGAGGTTGCGCCCACCATCGTCAGCCTTCAGGGGCAGCTGGAACAGATTCGCGCCGGCGAGATCGAGCGCGTGCGCCGCAAACTCGGGCCCCTCACGCCTGACCAGGAAGAAGCCATCGAAGCTCTCACGCGGGGCATCATCAACAAGATCGCTCACGGACCCATTTCCGAACTCCGAAAACAGGCCGGACGTCCCGACGGAGTCCACGTCATTGACGCCATCCGCCAGGTCTTTCATCTCAAAGACTAATGCTCGTCATCGGCTCCCGCGGTTCACAATTGGCCCTGTGGCAGGCGAAATGGATATCGGCCCGTCTCGCCGAGCGCGGCCATGAAACTCGCATCGAGATCATCAAAACCACCGGCGACAAGATCACCGACGTTCCTCTGGCAAAGGTGGGGACCAAGGGCCTCTTCACCAAAGAAATCGAAGAAGCGCTTCTCGACAGCCGCATCGATCTCGCCATTCACAGCTTGAAAGACCTTCCTACCGAGGTTCCCGCAGGCCTCTCGCTCACTGCCGTGCCCGAGCGCGAAAACCCTCGCGATGCCATGGTGGGTGCGCGATTAGACGATCTGCCCTCCGGCGCAACCGTCGGCACCAGCTCTTTGCGCCGTGCCGCGCAACTCCGCGCGCTGCGCCCGGATCTCGTCATCGAATCCGTGCGCGGGAATCTCGACACGCGCCTGCGCAAGCTCGATGAAGGCCAGTATCGCGCCATCGTACTCGCTGCCGCCGGCCTGACCCGGCTCGGCTGGGCGAATCGCATTGCCGAGATCCTCCCGCCCGCCGTGATGTGCCCCGCCGTCGGCCAGGGAGCGCTCGCGGTGGAGACGCGCGAAACGGGCGAAGCGCGCGAAATCTGCGCCGTGCTCGATCATGCTCCCACCCGCGCCGCCGTTACAGCCGAACGTGCCGTGTTAGGCGCCTTGGGTGGCGGCTGCCAGGTGCCCATCGGCGCGCATGCTGTAGTGGACTCCGGCATCCTGCGCCTGGTCGGCGTCGTGATCGCCCCAGATGGCACCCGCGCCGTACGTAAGAACGCCGAAGGTCCTGTCGCCAACGCCGAAGAGATTGGCAAGCACGTCGGCGACGCACTGCTCGACGACGGTGCCCGCGAGATCCTCGATCAGGTATACGGCCCCCCCACCCGGGATTCCTCGGTATGAGGCCGGTTTATCTCGTCGGCGCCGGCCCCGGCGATCCCGATCTCATCACCGTCAAAGGCCGCGACGTTCTGGCGCATGCCGACGCCGTATTTCACGATCACCTCGCCAATGAGGCACTCCTTCGCCTTGCTCCATCGCATGCCGAGCTCATCTACGTCGGTAAGAAGAAATCCGAGCACGCTTTCTCGCAGGAAGAAATCTGCCGCATGATGATCGAGCGCGCCCAGCGTGGCCTCCGCGTGGTCCGCCTGAAGGGCGGCGATCCGTTCATCTTCGGCCGTGGCGGCGAGGAAGCCGAAGCGCTAGCCGATGCCGGGGTCCCGTTCGAAGTCGTCCCCGGCGTCACCTCCCCTCTGGGCATTGCTGCTTATAGCGGCGTGCCCCTCACGCACCGCTCCCACACTTCCGTCGTCACGTTTGTCACCGGCCACGATGTTTCCGGCATCAACTGGGACAAAGTGGGCCACGCGGAAACGCTGGTGATCTTCATGGGGCTCACCACCTTCGATGAAATTGCGCGCGCGATCGTCGCTCGCGGCCGATCGCCCGAAACGCCCGCCATCGCCGTACGCTGGGGCACGCGCCCCGACCAGGAGACGATCGCCGGAACCCTCGCCACTCTGCCGCGGCTGATCCACGAGCGCGGCCTGAAGCCGCCCACCACCATCATCGTCGGCGAAGTGGTGCGCCTGCACGAGAAGCTGAACTGGTTTGAACGCCTGCCCTTATTCGGACAGCGCATCGTCGTGACCCGCGCCCGCGAGCAGGCCGACGCGTTTGGCGCAAAACTCCGCTCCCTTGGCGCCGACGTGATCGAGATGCCCACCATCGAAATCGTTCGTGCCTCCGACTACTCCCCGCTCGACCGCGCCATCGCTGATCTTCCCGCCTATGACTGGCTGATTTTCACCAGCGTCAACGGTGTGCGTTTCTTCCTTGAACGGTTGGACCAGTTGCCGCAAGACCTCCGCGCCGTTCGCGCCCGTATCTGCGCCATCGGTGAGGCGACGAAGCAGGCCGTCGAAGCTCTGCATCTGAAAGTCGACGTCATGGGCGAAGAGTTCGTCGCCGAAAGCCTGGTGAACGCGCTATCCAAATTCGAGCTGTCCGGCAAGCGCGTGCTTCTGCCTCGCGCCGCGGTCGCGCGCGACATTTTGCCCCGCGCCCTGAGCGATCGCGGCGCGTGCGTGGATGTCGTCGAAGCCTATCGAACGGTGATCCCCGAACCCGCCGCAAAACAGGCAGAACACCTCCTCGGCGGCGCGCACAGACCCCACTGGATCACCTTCACCAGCTCATCCACGGTGCAGAATTTCGTCAAGATCGCCGGCGCCGCCGCACTCGATGGCGTCAAAGTCGCCTCCATCGGCCCCGTCACCACCGCAACCGCGAAGAAACTGGGTTTGACCGTGACCGTGGAAGCGAATCCCTACACGACAGACGGACTAGTAACGGCCATCATGGCCGCTGTTGCGGCAGTTTGATCCCCGGAAATTCCCCCATCTCCTCTCCTCGCCGAACTCTTTCCAACGCCTCCGCCGCCGCTCTGTACAACGCCCCTGTATCGATCCCCTCGCACTCCGGCAGGTACGCCTCCATCTTCCGCAGCCCCTTCTGTAACTGCCGCTCCGCACCGATCAGGTTCCCGCGCTGCACCTGATAAAACGCCACCGCGATATGGATCAGGCTTTGCAGAAACAAACGGCGCGGGCCGCGCTCCGGCGTCCAGATCTCCTCCAGCGCCTCGTGGCATTCAAAGAATTGTTGCCGGTTAAATAAGTCGATTCCGTGTGCGAGCGGGTGCTTCACTTCCGCCGTTGTGCGCGAAACCACTCGAGCGTCAGCCGCAGTCCTTCTTCGAAAGCGAACTGCGGTGCATAGCCGAGCTCCGTGCACGCCGCCCTGACATCTGCCTGCGAATCGCGAACGTCGCCCGCGCGCGGTGCTCCGTAGGTCGCCGGGAGCTTCACCCCTTCGAACTCCTGCAGCAGATCCCACGCCCGGTTTAACGTAATTCGCCCGCCGGTGCCGCCGTTGAACACCCGCCCCGATACACTCCGCGCCTTCGCCGCTTTCAGATTCAGGTTCACCACGTCTTCCACGTACGTGAAATCGCGAGACTGCTCCCCATCTCCGTAGATCGTAGGCGGCCGGTGATCGAGAATCGCGTTGATGAAGATCGAAAGAACCCCCGAGTACGCGCTCGATGGATCCTGCCGCGGTCCAAACACGTTGAAGTAACGCAGAGAAACCGTCTCCAGCCCGTAGCATTCCGCGAATGCGCTTGCATAGTATTCGCCCAGCAGCTTCTGCACTGCATACGGCGACTTCGGCCGCGGATTCATGCTCTCCACTTTCGGCAAAACCGCCGTGTCTCCATACGCGGAGGAAGAGGCTGCGTACACCACCCGTCCAACCTTGGCCGCTACCGCCGCGCGCAGCACCTGAAACGTCCCGTCGACATTCACTTCGTGTGAGGGTACTGGGTCTTGAATGGAACGCGGTACGGAAGGGATAGCCGCCTGGTGAAATACCACTTCCGCGTTTCGAAAAACCGGAGCCAGTGCTTCGTAATCGCGGATATCCACGCGTTGAAACTCGATAGACGATCGCACTTCGTCCAGGTTTTCCGCATTCCCGGTAAGCAGGTTGTCGACGACCGTGACTTTCGACGCCCCTTCGCGCAGCAACCCGCGCACCAGTGCCGAGCCGATGAAGCCGGCGCCGCCCGTGACGACGTATTTGCTCATACCGGCAGCCTGGCGATTTCCGATTCAAGATGCCGTAGCGAATCGTTCGCCAGTTTCTCCGCGCCGAAACTGAAGTCGAAGGCCTCTAGCGAAACCCAGCCCGGATAGTTCCGCTTCTTCAGAACACTGAGAATTGGCTTGAAGTCGTAATTGCCGGCCCCGCAATGCTTCCCGTCGAGCTCGTTGACGTGCACGTGCCGGATCACGTCGTAGTGCCGGTCCAGCAGAACATGGTGCGGCTCCACTTCATCGATCGCGTTGTGCGAGTCAAACATCGTTCGCACTCCTGGGCTGTCGATGTCCTTTACAATCGCCGCAGCCTCGTCGAGTGTCTGCACCACATCGCATTGCCCCACCGGGAGCGCCTCCACTAAAATCGTCACGCCGCGCTCGGCGGCGTACGGACCTACTCTTGCCAGCCCGTCCACATAGTTCCGTGTCGCTTCTTCGCGGCTCAACCCACCCGTCGTTGCCCGTTGCGCGGGTGAACCGAACACCATCACGCCGCCTTTCCCGAGATCCGCGCATAAATCGACCAGGTTGCGAATGTGCAGCCAGCTCTTCGTCCGCAGCGCCGTGTCTGGCGTCGTTACGTGCAGCCCTTTCGGCGACACCATCAGCCAGTGCAGGCCGGCGAATCGCAGCCCTTCGGATTCGATCATCGAGCGGTACTCGCGCCGCTTCGCTGCCGGAATCGTCGCCGGGTCTTCCGCCAGGGTGAACGGCGCAATCTCGATGCCCTCATACCCCGTTTTGCGAATCGTCCTGCATGCATCGATGAATGCGAACTTCTCAAAAGCTTCGTTACAGATCGCTTGGTGGAATTTATAGCTCATGCCAAAACATCTCAGTGTAGCCCGTTTTTGAAAAAGACACAGAAAGTCGACACGCAGGCTCGCGCGTAGCAGTACACTTGCTATCTGGAGAAATCACCCATGAACTCTTCCATCACGCGGCGCGGCCTTTTTGCCGTGGGCGCCGCCGGTCCCCTGCTGCTGAAACCGCAAACCGTCCGCGGCGCGCAAACCAACTCCGCCCTTTCCGTTGGCCTCATCGGCTGCGGCCGCCGCGGCACCTACGTGAGCGGGCTCTTCAGTAAAAACGAGTTCGCGAAAATCACCGCCCTCTGCGACATCTACGACGATCAGCTCGCCGCCGCCACCCAGAAGTTCTCCGGCGCCCGCACCTTCAAGAACATGCACGATCTTCTCGCCAGCGATGTCGATGCCGTCTACATCGCTACGCCCCCGTATCTGCACCCGGAGCATTTCGAAGCGGCCGTGAAGTCGCGCAAGCACATCTTTATGGAGAAGCCTGCTGGCGTCGATCCCGCCGGCTGCCGACGTGTCGTCGCCGCGGCGAAGCTCGCCGATCCGACCAAGCGCATCTCCGTCGATTACCAGCAGCGGTACGGTAAGGACTACCGTCACGCGTACGAAATCGTACATTCCGGGGAGCTCGGCGGAATCAAAATGGTCCGCGCCTCGTGGCTCGGTGGCGGATTACCCGTTCGTACCGGCGTTTCCCCCGACGAAGAGAAGACGCGCAACTGGCTCTTCTACCGCGAGCGCTCCGGTGACATCATCGTGGAGCAGAACTGCCACAACATCGACGTCGTTAACTGGTTCATGGGAACGCATCCCATGCGCGCTTTCGGCTATGGCGGCCGCCAGGTGCGCAACAATATCGGGAATATCCTCGATAATCTTGCCGCCACCTTTCACTTCGAAAACGGCGTGATTTTCAGCTATAGCGCCAATCAATTCTCCGAAGGCGGCTTTAGCGATGTCTCCGAAACCTTTATATGCGAACACGGTGCGGTGAATACTTCACGAAAAGGCGTCAAAGTCTACCGGAATAAGGCGAATCCTCCCGAAGAAATCGTTACCCAGGGAGATATCACCCAAGAGGCCGTGAACGAGTTCGTCGAGGGCGCCCGCACAGGCAAGCTGGAAAACGCCGCCTTCAGTGCGTCAGAAAGTACCTTAAGTGCCATATTGGCACGTGAATCGATCTACGGTGGTAAGGAAATGTCCTGGGATCAGCTAAGTAAATCGAGCTAATTAAGCAAAAAAGGTGGGAAGTACGGGTACTTTTCCCTGGACACAAATTTGCATATGAGCGGATAGAATACTTTGATGATTCGCCGCCTCGCTCCACTTCTCGCCGCGTTCATGCTGATCGGAACCGGTTTCGGCCGGCAAATCCCATCGGTTTGCGGAACGAATCCGCAGTTGCGCAAGCAGGAATTGTTTCTGCACCGCGAGCAGGTCCGCAGCGGCAAAAGGGCGACGAGATTCGCGCAGGTGAAGCCCGCACCTCTCGCGCCCGTCCAGGATATCGGCGAGATCGCCGTGCTGCCCGATGACGGCGGTGTCGTAGCGCGCCGGAATTCCTTCGATCTGGATCAGCAAACCCTGACCTTCTTGCCCGCGCCGCCTCTGAGCGGTGTCTATAGTTTTGAACTGAACGCCGCCGGCTACGATGCCGCCGCGGCCGCTGCCGGAACTGCGCTCTCCCTGGCCGACGATGACACCCACCAGGTGACTCTCTCTTTCCCGTTTCCGTTTTTCGGAACGGTTTACCGCAGCGTCTTCGTCAATTCCGATGGCAACCTGACCTTTGGGCAGGGCGATAATGGTGCCACCGAACGATCCCTCGGGCGGTTAGCCGGCGGATTGCCCCGCATCGCTGCGCTATTCGAGGATCTGGATCCCGCGCAATCCAAGACCGGCGTTGTCGTCACCTCCGAATCAGGCCGGCTCGTGGTGAGTTGGGTGCAGGTTCCCGAGTTTGCCGTGTTCGGCACCGGCGGTCTGCAGACGTTCCAGGTCCGCCTGTATCCCGATGGGCGCATCCAGTTGGCGTATTCCGGCATAAATTCCCAGGGCGCTGTCGTGGGCATCAGCCCGGGCCGCCTCCAGGGCGAGAGCGCGGTCGTTTCCTTTAGCGCAGGAAATTCGTTGTCCTATTCCTCCATGGTTGCGGAGCGCTTCACCTCAGCCGACGAGATTGATATCGAAGCTGCTACCCAGCGGTTCCTCGAGACGCACGACGACTCTTACGATTACATCGCCTTCTACAATGACGAGGGCATTTGGGCGAGTTCTGGCGCTCTGGCATGGGAACAGACAGTCCGTAATCACCGTACCGGATACGGCGATGTGCAAGCCGACGACGGCGCCGAGTACGGTTCTGCCTCGCGCCTGCAGTCCGTTCTAAACATGGGGCCGCTGAATCTGTACCCGGTGAATCCAACCGGCACCATCGCGCTCCGCGCCGGCAGTGGCTACAACATGCTGAAGCTGCTCAGCCATGAAACCGGCCATCTGTTCCTCGCTTATGCGAGCGTGCCCGATCCTAACGATCCCGCGGCGCAACCTATGCTCGGCATCGAATACGTGCATTGGGCTTTCAACTTCAATGCGGAGGGCTCGTTTCTCGAGGGCAACAAGATCCAGGACAATGGCGTGAACGGCGAGCCGCGCTTCGTCACGACTGCGGCCGTCGATCAGTACTCGCCGCTCGATCAGTACCTCATGGGGCTGCGATCCCAGGACGAAGTGCCGCCCACATTCCTGGTCACAGGCAACGCCATGGGAATGTCGAGTCAGTTTCCGCAGGTCGGCATCGGTTTTGATGGCGGCCGGCAGGACGTGCAGATTGGCGACATCATTCAGGCGGTTGGCCGGAGGACGCCTGATTCCACCGTCGCCCAGCGCCATTTCCGGATCGCTTTCGTCCTGATCGTGAAAGCCGGCACTACTCCTCCTGCCGCCGAGATCTCTCAGGTGGATGGCTATCGCGCGCAGTTCGGACCTTTTTATAGCGTGGCAACCGGTGGCCGCGCCTCCATGGACGCGACTCTGCGCCATGCGTTAGCCCTTTCCGTTGCTCCCGCTGCCGGAGTCATCGCCGGTGCATCCGGAACAGCCTCCGTCACCGTTCAAGAGCCTGCCGCCGCGCCCATGACCATCAATCTGGAGTCGGCATCGGGCGCCGTCAGCGTTCCCATGTCGGTGGTGATTCCCGCGGGCGCTACCACGGTTACCTTTCCGATTGAAGGACTCGCCGCAGGCGTGGATGACCTCGCCGCTTCGACCAACGCCGCGGGATTCGAGACGGCATACGCACGTATTCAGGTGTTGCCTGCTCCGTCGCTCGCTCTCACCACGGTTTCCGGTGACTGGCAAACGATGAATGCCGATGGCGCGCTGATGCAGCCTGTGGTCGTGCGGCTTAGCGATCAGAACAACCTCGCATATCCCGGCGCGCAGATTCACGCCATGACCACGGGCGGCGGAACCGTTACTCCGCAATCGGCAACAGCCGACAGCAACGGCCAGGCCATCTTCCGGTGGACCCCCGGTTCGGCCGGCGCGCGGCTGCAGGTTTCGATTGTCGGCGCTCCGCACCCCGTACTGATCCATGCGCTTCCGCCCGCGACATTCACGGCTGCGGGCGTGGTGAACTCGGCATCGTCGCTGCCGCTCATCTCCCCCGGCGAACTGGTCACCATTCACGGCTCCAGCCTGGCCGGCGGCGTGATCTCCCAGGCCGGCATGCCCTGGCCCACGCAGTTGGGCGGCGTCAGTGTGCTGTTCAACAATGAGCCTGCGCAGTTACTCTCGGTCAGTGACACGCAGATCAATCTCATCGCGCCGCTCGATCTGGTTCCCGGTACTTCACTGCTCACCGTTCAGTCCGCTTCGGGCAGTTCCACCAGCCTGAAGGTGACGGTGTCCCCGGTTGCCCCCGGTATCTTTTCCAATGCGGCCACCAATGATGGCAACGTTTCAACCTCTGGATCGTCTTCCACTACTGCCCAGCAGCCCGCAGTACCCGGTGGGACCATTGAGATATACTGCACGGGGTTGGGTGTGGTGCGCGCGGCGAAGTCAGGACAGATGGTTACGGTAGCTCAGCCGGTCGTCACCATCGGCGGTGTGCCTGCCACCGTGGTATCCAGCGTTCTCGCGCCCTCTTACGGCGGCGGTATGTACCAGGTCACCGCGCAGGTGCCGCACAATATGTCCGCCGGCTCACACGATCTGGTCCTCACGGTCGCCGGCGTTTCCAGTAATTCGGTGAAGGTAGCCATCCAGTAATGTTGAGCTGGCTGTTTTCCGATCCGCTTCCTGTTGGATCGAAAGCGCCTGCCTTCAGCCTGCCCGACGAAACCGGCTCGATCGTGTCCCTCGATACGCTCCGCGGCAAAAACGTCGTCCTGGTCTTCTACCCAGGCGACGACACTCCCACCTGCACCAAGCAGCTCTGCGAATTCCGTGATCAGTGGGAGAACGCCAAAGAGCGCAACGTGGTCGTCTACGGCGTGAATCCGCGAGGTCCGGCCGCGCACCGGAAATTCCGCGAGAAGTACAAATTCCCCTTTCCGCTGCTGGTCGATAAGGGCCAGCAGATGGGCAAGCTGTACCATACCAGCGGCCTTATCGTGAAGCGTACCGTCTACCTCATCGATCCCGACGGCACCATCCGCTACGCCAAGCGCGGCAAGCCCGATCCGGAAGAAGTGCTCGCGGCCGCGCAATAGCCGCCCGCCACTGCCGCCGCGCGAAACCGCCGGCTTTCGTTGATAATGATGTGATGCTGCGAAGCGGAACGGCGCGCGCGAAATCGGTATCCGAATGACCATCCCGCGCGTCTATCCGATCTTGGATACGCAACTACTCGCGGCGAAAGGCTGCGATCCTGAAACCGCAGTGCAAGCCTGGCTGGATGGCGGCGCACGCATATTGCAAATTCGCCACAAGCATCCCTGGAACCGCGAGGTCTTTGCCCAAGCCGAACGCATCGCCGCTCAATGCGTGCAGCGAGGCGTCGCCTTCGTCGTTAACGACCGCGCCGATATGGCGAAGCTTCTGTGCGCCGGATTGCACGTCGGCCAGGATGACCTTTGTCCTACTGATGCCCGCCGCGTCGTCGGCGCCGAAACCATGATCGGTTATTCAACACACAATCCCGTCCAGCTGCAGTCGGCCGCCGCCGAACCCGCCGACTATCTCGCGCTGGGCCCCGTCTACGCGACTCTTTCCAAGCAGAACCCCGATCCTGTGGTCGGACTCGAAGGATTGCGTGGTTGCCGCCCGCTGTGTTCCCGGCCGCTCGTGGCCATTGGCGGCATCACGCGTCAGAATGCTGCGGCTGTATTCGCAGCCGGAGCGGACGCGGTCGCTGTGATCGGCGATCTGCTCCCGGATAACTGTACCGGCCTCAACTTGCGCCGGCGGATGGAGGAATGGCAACAACTGGCACAGAACTAGAAACCAGGATGGTGAAGGGCCTGGGCGCGATGGACGCCACCACGCTCGTGGTCGGCTCCATGATCGGCTCGGGCATCTTCATCGTCGCGGCGGATATCGCCCGGCAGGTGAATTCGCCCGGTCTGTTGCTCATGACCTGGATCATCACCGGCCTTCTGACTCTTATTGCCGCACTATCCTATGGCGAACTGGCCGCCATGATGCCGCACGCCGGCGGGCAGTACATCTACTTGCGGGAATCGTTCGGCCCCATGGCCGGTTTCCTTTACGGCTGGACGCTGTTCCTGGTGATACAAACGGGCACCATCGCGGCCGTTGCCGTCGCTTTCGCCAAATACCTCGGCCTGTTCGTGCCGTGGATTTCGGCGAGCAATCACCTGATCGGTGAAGGGCGGCTCGGACTGAGCACCCAGCAATTTGTGGCGATTCTCGTGATTCTCGCCCTCACCGCCATCAACGCGCGCGGCATCCGCACCGGCGCCATCGTGCAGAATGTGTTCACGTTCGCGAAAACGGCAGCCCTCGTCGGCCTCATCGGACTCGGTTTCCTCTTCGGCGGTCAGGCATCGCAGGGAACATCAAACCTCGCGGATTTCTGGCGCAATGCACACTGGAGTTTCCATGCCGTGAGGCTGGTGGGCGTCGCCATGGTCGGATCATTGTTCTCGGCCGATGCCTGGAACAACGTAACCTTCACGGGGGCCGAGGTTCGCAATCCGCGCCGCAACTTGCCTCTCGCCCTGGGGCTCGGCGTGGCCATCGTCTCCACGCTCTACATCGCCTGCAATTTCGTCTACCTCAAGGTGCTGCCGCTTGCCGCCCTGCAGAACGCGCCGGAAGACCGCGTGGCCACTGCGGCGGCGGCGGCTATTTTGGGTCCGGTTGCCGTCAAGCTCATGGCGGCGGCGATCATGATCTCGGCCTTCGGCTGTGCGAATGGCCTGATCCTAGCCGGCGCGCGCGTCTATTTCGCCATGGCGCTCGACGGCCTGTTCTTCCGCCGTGCCGCCAACCTGCATCCGCACACCTACGCGCCCGTTTTCTCGCTCGGCATGCAGTGCGTGTGGACCATTGTCCTCACGCTAAGCGGCAGCTACAACGATTTGCTCGACTATGTTATCTTTGCAGTCTTGCTTTTCTATATCCTCACCATCGCGGGAATTTTCCGGCTCCGCCACACACGGCCCGACGCCGACCGTCCGTACCGCGCGCTGGGCTATCCATTGCTGCCGGCGCTCTACATGCTCGCCGCTGGCTTGATCGAGGTGTTGCTGCTCATCTACAAGCCGCGCTTCACCTGGCCGGGCCTGGTCATTGTCCTGTTGGGCGTGCCCGTGTATTTTCTGTGGCGCAAAAAGGAGGCAAGCGCGTGAGCCCGTTTTCGGCGAGCATCCATGACGCCGCGGCACGCGCGCAAGTTTAGCACTCATGCCAAATCTTCTGGCACGTAAATCGCTGCAACAGATCCTCAAAGAATCCCAGGAAACGGGCGAACACAGCCTGAAGCGCACGCTGGGAGTGCTCCAACTGACCGCGCTAGGCGTGGGCGCCGTCATCGGAGCCGGCATATTCGTGATGGCGGGACTTGGCGCGCACTACGCCGGACCGGCCCTGATGCTTTCGTTCATCGTGTCGGGCCTGGGCTGCGCCTTCGCAGGCCTCTGCTATGCCGAATTCGCGGCCATGATCCCGCTCGCAGGCAGCGCCTACACCTATGCCTACGCCACGCTGGGTGAGATCTTCGCGTGGATCATCGGCTGGGATCTCACGCTCGAATACGCCATGGGCGCGAGCACCGTGTCCTCCGGCTGGTCGAACCATTTCATCGAACTGCTGAACATCATTCACGTCAAGATGCCGCTCTGGCTGGCTTACGATCACTGGACGGCTCTGCGCACCGCGGAGAACATGGTGGCGCGACAGATGGCCCAGGCGTCGGATTCCTCGCTGGTGCCGGGTACGCAGGCGTTTCTCGATAAAGTCGCCGCGATCGTGAGCGCCCATTCCCCGGAACTTGTAGCACGCGCGCACGAACTGCTGGGCGCGCCGCACCTGTTCGGTCTGGAATTGGGCTTCAACCTGCCCGCGCTGATGATCGCCCTGGTCATCACCGCGATTCTGGCCGTCGGCATCAGCGAGAGCGCACGGTTCAACGCCGCGATCGTGGTGATCAAGGTCTCGGTGGTTCTCTTCGTCATCGGGTTAGGCGCGACCTATGTGAACCGCGGGAATTGGGGTACCGACTGGAACTCCTTCGCTCCGTATGGCTTCTCTGGAATCGGCGCGGCCGCGGCTTACATTTTCTTCGCCTATATCGGATTCGATGCTGTCTCGACCACCGCGCAGGAAGCGAAGAACCCGCAGCGCGATCTCCCGATAGGCATCATTGCGTCATTGCTGATCTGCACGGTTCTCTACATTGCCGTGGCCGGCGTGCTCACCGGCATGGTGCCCTGGCGTGATGTCAACATCGAGGCGCCCATCGCCCGCGCATTTCTCGATCGCGGTCTGATTTCGGCCTCGCACATCATCACGCTGGGCGCGCTCGCCGGACTCACCAGCGTGATGCTGGTGATGCTGCTCGGCCAGACGCGCGTGCTTTTCTCGATGGCCAACGACGGTCTGCTGCCCAAGCGCTTCTTTGCCGACATACACCCGCGGTCGCGCACGCCGTGGAAGAACACGATCCTGGTCGGTTTGCTCGCCGCCATTGTCGGCAGCCTGACGCCCATCGATGACATTGGAAAGATGGTGAACATCGGCACGCTGCTGGCGTTCGTGATCGTCTGCATTGCCGTCATTGTTTTGCGCCGCACCGACCCCGCGACTACGCGTCCGTTCCGCACACCCATGGTTCCGGTGGTTCCCCTGATGGGGGTCCTCTTCAACGGGTACATGATGTACAAGCTGGGCTGGGTGAATTGGGCGCGCCTGATCATCTGGCTGGTGATTGGCCTGGTGGTGTACTTCATGTACGGCCAGAAGCACAGCCGCGTGCAGGCGGAGTTACAAGCCCCCTCGAAGCGCTAACCGGTTTGGTTGGTGTGGTCGAGAATGATCTTCCAGCCGCGCGCCGTTTTGTGGAGCAGTAGCGTAAAAATCCCGCCGGTGTCTCCGCCCGCATTCGTCTCGCGGGCGAGACGCCATTTCCCGATCACGGCGGCGTAATTCGAGCCCAGCGGTTTCACTTCGAGTTCGGAGAACGCAAGCTGGCCCATATTGGCCCGGCCGGGATAGCGGTGATGATAATTCTCCAGGACCTGCTGATAGCCGTGGGTGACGGTGAGGCCGACAAAGGTTGTCGCGTCGCTGGCTTCATAGCCGGTCATGAAACCTTCAATGTCGCCGCGATTCCAGGCGGCCTGTTGTGCGTCGAGCACGGCGCGGATGGCCTGTTCGGCGGTGGATGCGGCCCAGGCAGCACCGGCGATGCAGAGAGCGAGCGCCGGAATCATGCAACTATAGCGATGGCGGGAGCGCATGTCGGCCGAGTATAGCACCGCACCGCTTGTGGGCCGGCGGACGGGTGGTCATCCGTTGATGACCGTGGTCAATTCGGCGATGATGCCGTCGAGGCGCTGCGACTCGTTCTGGAGGTCGGCGCTGGCGGAGGCATTCTCATCCGAGCTGGCGGCGGCACGCTGCGTCACCTGCTCCATCTGCTGAATCGCCTTGGCAATCTGCTCGATGCCGCGAGCCTGCTCGTCGCTGCCGACACTGACTTCGTCGATCTGAATTTTCACCTTTTGCGAGAGCTCGGTGATCCGGTGCACGGCGGACGTGACTTCGTCGAGGCGCTTGCTGCCTTCGTTCGAAAGCGCGATGGAATCTTCGATCAGGCCCGCCGTATCTTTGGCCGCCTGGGCGCTGCGCTGTGCCAGGTTGCGCACTTCGTCCGCGACCACGGCGAAGCCCATGCCGGCTTCACCGGCGCGCGCTGCCTCCACGGATGCATTCAACGCGAGGATGTTCGTTTGGAACGCGATCTCGTCGATCACTTTGATGATTTTGGAAATCCGATCGCTCGAGGCCGTCATGTTCCGCATGGACGTGACCATTCCCTCGAGCTTCTGATTCGCTTCGGTCACGCTCTGGGCCGCCTCGACCATCATCTCTGCGGCTGACCGGGAGTGATCCGCGTTTTTTCGTGTCATGGAGTTGATCTCTTCCGTAGAAGCAGACGTTTCTTCGATGGAAGCCGCTTGATCGCTCGCCCCGCGCGCGATCGACTGGCTCGATTCGGCCAGGTTCTCGGATGCAGTGCGAATACGGCCGGAACCGCCGGACAGTTTCTCGCTCACGGCTTCCAGCGGCCGCACGATCAGCTTGCGGTTGATGAAAGCAAAACCGAACACCACTACGATCAGCACCACGCCGCCGATCAGGGAGATCTTTTGCAGGCTCGCCAGAACCACCGCGTCACGGGTCATGGGAGCTTTCAATACGAAGGCACCTTTTATGTCCCCCACGCGCATGTTCTCCATCGTCTGCCCGATCGCGTCGCGGCCATCGTGAGTCAGGCTCTGCGCCGGATCTCCGTGGCATTGCAGGCAGCCGCCTGACAGCCGCACGGGCCGGGCCAGGATCAGCATGTTGGCTTGGGAGTCTTCCTTGAAGTACTCGTCACCGCCGCTGGTAAACAGGCGGAACACATCATCATAGTCGTTGGTGTGATTCTTGGGATTCCGCGCCCGCAAATCGGGACGCGACGGCGTCAGGAATTCGAAGCCTTTGGCCTTGGCGATTGTCTTGACGGAGTCCCAGGCGGCAACAATGGGAATCGACTTATATAGGTTGGAGTCGCGATAATCTGCTGCGCTCTTCTCCGATTGCACCGCAGTATTGAACGCGCCGCGCTGGTGCAGATCGTCCATGGTAGCGGCGACCGTTTCTGCCTGCTGAATGGTGGAGCTCATCAGCGACCTCAGTTCGTTCACCCGGTTCTGGTGGGAAATCGAATAAACCGTAAGAATGGCGCCGGCAGTGGCTAAGACGACACCACCACCTGCACATAGGGTGATCTTGATACCGAGGTTCATAGCGCGCGTTGGGCAGCCTCCAAGTATCGTAATCGGACGGTCGCAGCGGAACCTTTAGGGGCTGGGCGCACCTTCGCCCGGAATCACTCGTAATGCAGCGTAACGGTTGGGTCCACCCGAACGGCGCGCCAGGTCGGAACCAGGCAGGCGCACGCGGCGACGGCCGCCAGCAGAACGGCCACGCCTGCGAAAGTTATGGGATCGGTGGACTGGACTTCCCAAAGCTCCGACGAGAGGAATCGCGTGAGCAGGAAGGCGCTCGCGATCCCGAACGCCAGCCCGCCGGCAATGACCCCGCCAGCCTGGCGGACGATGAGGGAGAATACGTCGCCCCGGCCGGCGCCCAGCGCCATGCGGATTCCGATTTCACGCGTGCGCTGCTCGACTGCATACGACATCACGCCGTAGATGCCGACCGCCGCCAGCGCGGTCGCGACAAACGCGAACAATCCGAGCAGCATGGAGTAATATCTCGGGTACTCGATCTGACCGGCGAGCAACTGCTCCACGGTCTTCGGCTCAATCAGCGGCAGGTTGCGGTCGACATCGGCGACTGTGCTTCGTACCGACGGCAGCAGAGCGGCGGGGTCTCCCTTGGCGCGCAGCAGGAAAGTCAGATAGAGGCGAAGCCCTGTCCACGGGCCTGTGATCGTGCCGGCCTGCTGAAAGAACGGCACGTACAACTGCGCGTCCTGTTTGGTCTGCAAGGGATTCGAGGGGACGTCGTGCACCACGCCGATGATCTCGCGCGGCTGCTCGTCGGGCGAGAGATCGAGGCGCACGCGCTGTCCGATGGGATTCTCGCCGGGCCAGAACCTCCGGGCCATGGTCTGGTTGACGATCGCCACCCAGTTGGATCCGAGGGTGTCGCGAGCGGTGAATTCACGCCCCTGCTCCATCGGGATCTTCATCGCGTGAAAGAAATTCGGAGTTACGGGATTGTAATCCGCGGTAGCAGGTTCTGCGCCGGGAGCGCGCCCCGGGATGGAGAACTCCATCTGTGCGGCGCCCGCCATCGGCGGGATGACGCCGCCGGCCGCCACCTCGATGCCCGGCAGGTTCTGGAGGCGGTCGTAAAGCTGCTGGAATTTCGCCGCGGCCGCCGGGTTGATGTTCCACAGCGGGATGCCGTTGTGCTGGCCCGAGACCTTGCCGTATTGCTTTTCCGGAAGCCCGATGCCGAAAGCGAGCACACCGGCGGGATCGCAATGGAGGCCGGCGCTCTGCGCTCTCATGAACGCGCGCAGCAATAACCCGGACGCAATGAGGAGCACGAGGGCGAGCGCCAGTTGTCCGGTTACCAAGGTGCGCAGCAGGCGCGCGCGTCCGCCGCCGAAAGTTCCGCCACGTGTCGCATCCTTTAAGCTGCCCGCGAAGTTGAATTTCCAACCCTGCGCGGCGGGCGCGATGCCGAAAACGATTCCGGTCAGGATGGAGATGGCGAGGTTGAATGCCAGAACACGGCCGCCGATGGAGATATCGTGCAGCCGCGGAAAGAAGGACGGCGCCATTGCGACCAGCACGCGTACGCTCCACCTCGCAAGCAGAACGCCCAGCAGCCCGCCGGCCAGAGAAAGGATGACGCTTTCGGTGAGGAACTGGCGGACCAGCCGGATGCGTCCGGCACCCAATGCGGCGCGAATGGCGACCTCGGTGCGGCGCGAGGCAGCGCGGCCCACCAGCAACGCCGCGACATTCGCGCACGCGATCAGCAGCACGAAACCGACAGCGCCCTGCAGCAGCAAAAGCGGCCGGCTCATGAAGCCGAACAAAGCCTGGCGGATGGGCTGCACCTGGACCGACCAGGGCTTGCCGTTCTGGAGGTCCGCAGGGTGGCCGGCGGCGAAATGGGCGAGAACGGAATCCAGCTCCGACTGGGCTTGCGCGATGGACACACCGGGCTTGAGGCGGCCGGCGACCAGCAAGAAGCGCGCGGAGCCGCGCACCTGAAACCGGTTGAAAGCGAGCGGAGACACGAATTCGGCGGCGTCATCGGAGAAGCGGAAATCGGGCCGCATGACGCCGATGATGTTCGTGGCGACCCCGTCGATGAGCACGGTCCGGCTCAGGATGTTCCTGTCGCCGCCGAACCTTCGCTGCCACAGCCGGTGGCTGATGATGATGACGGGGGCGGGGTGGTCGACCTCGGCTTCCGAAGGCAGGAATAGCCGGCCCATGAGCGGCTGAACGCCCAGCGTCGTCAGCAGTTCGGGGGTGAAGATCTCGCCGCGAATGCGCTCGGCGGGCGCGCCGTTCTGCTCGCTGCCGAAGTCGTGCGAGATGGTGAAACTGGCGCTGCCGCCGAGCTGGTCGAAGGAGCGGCTGCGCTGACGCAAGGCGAGGTAATCGGGCACGGACACGCCGTTCAACTGGTCGGGATGCCCGGGTGGAACCGACCAAACGGTGACGATGCGATCAGCGTCTCGGAAAGGCAGCGAGCCCAGCAGGATCGTGTTAATGAGCGCGAAGATCGAGGTGTTCAGCCCGATTCCCAGCGCCAGCGACAAGACGGCAATACCCGTGAAGACCGGCTTCCGGGCCAGCATGCGCAGGCCAAAGAGGGTGTCTTGCCAGAGAATGTTCAAATTCCGCGCCCCGGTTGAGGTTTGGACGGGCTGAAGAACAATCCGTCACGCGCGCGAAAGCAGCGGGCTAGATCGTGGTGCGGTCTTCGGATTCGCCGGCTTCGGTGGAATCCGGCTCGCCGTCTTCGAGATCGGCTTCCTGAATCTCGGGCTCGTGAATACCGGCTGCCTTTGCGGCTTTTCGCTCGAGGCGCTTGGCAGCTTTATCCCGCTGCTTTTCCATGCGCGCGATTTCTTTCTGACGCTTCTTGAATGTGGTGCGTGATCGAGAAGCCATGTGAAAACCTCCCCTGGGAAAAAATGCCGCTTCGAGCGGCGATGGCTACCAGCGCGGTGCGCGCCGGGATGGGCGTTCGTCCCTGCCGCCGCGCTCGACCTTGGGGCGAGCTTCGTTGACGTTCAGGGTACGACCACCGAAATTGGTGCCGTTCAATGTCTTGATGGCCTTATCGGCGTCGGAGTCCGCCATTTCAACGAAGGCGAACCCGCGCGACCGGCCGGTATCGCGGTCGGTCATCAGCTTCACGCTTTCCACTGCTCCCTGGGATTCAAATAGCTCGCGGATGGAATCCTCCGTGGCCCCGAAATCCAGGTTGCCCACGAAAAGTTTTTTCATAGCGCTCCTAACGGTTTGATGGCGGGCTATTCGAGGCGAGACAGCTTCAGGCCAGGCTTTGCGGGACTATCAAACACAAATTTACCTTTACTCCCTTATTATACGCGACTTTCGACATGGTACAACGAGGGGATGCTGCGACTTTGCCTGATTTTCGCCCTCGGAGCGACGCTGGTTTCGGCCCAGGATTGGGCGCGGGAGAAGGTGGAGAAATCACCGCGCCACCGGGAGTGGGTCACCGTGAAACACGACGGCCGCAACGTGGAGACGTTCGTGGTTTACCCGGAATCGCGTGATAAGACGCCGGTTGTTCTGGTGCTCCACGAGATTTTCGGACTGTCGGACTGGGTGGAAGACCTGGCCGATGAACTTGCGGCCGCGGGATACATCGCGGTTGCGCCGGACCTGCTGTCGGGCATGGGGCCGAACGGCGGACGCACCAAGGATTTTCCGCAAGGTGAAGTGACTCAGGCGGTGAGCCACCTCGATCCGAACCAGGTGACGGCCGATTTGAACGCGGTGGCCGATTACGGGCTGAAGCTGCCGGCATCGACAGGGAAGCTGTTCGTGACGGGTTATTGCTGGGGCGGGGGACAGAGCTTCCGCTTCGCGACGAACCGGGCGGACCTGGCGGCGGCGTTCGTGTTTTATGGACCTCCACCGGAGAAGGAGGCGATGTCGCGGATCAAGGCTCCGGTGTACGGGTTCTACGCGGAGAACGATGCGCGGATCGACGCCACGATTCCCGCTACGCAGGAGCAGATGAAGGCAGCGGGAAAGGTCTACGAGCCGGTGACGTACGCCGGGGCGGGGCACGGCTTCATGCGCGCGGGCGAAGCGCCGGACGCGAGCGAGGCCAACAAGAAGGCGCGGGACGACGCGTGGGAACGGTGGAAGGGGCTGCTCGCGCGGTAGACCGCTCCCTTTGGCCGCGGCTCAGTAAGGTGTCCGGAAATGGGAATGGGTTTGAATTGAAAAATTGATTTTTGCGGCGAAAGTGGTTCGGGTGTATGGAGATACGCCCTGAACCAGGGTAGCACCAGATCCTAAGCCGCGGCGATGGTTTCGCGCATTTTGGCGACGAGTTTGGGGACGTTGGTGAGCGGGTCCTGATCGAGCTCGTATTCGAGGGCGAGGTAGCCGCGATAGCCGGCGGCGCCGAGGATTTTGAGGATGCGGGGCCAATCGGCGGGTTCCTCATGATGGTTGATGTGCACCTGTGATTTGAAGTGCACGTTGCTGGCGTAGGGGGCGCACATTTCGATCTGCTGGTAGCCGTTGTCGGGGAAGTTGCCGACGTCGAGATTGATGCGTGCCCAGGGGGAATCGGCCTTCTTGACGATTTCGACGGTACGGTCGGCGTTGGTGGTGATGCCGCCATCGTCTTCGACGCCGAGGGTGATGCCTTTCTTCGCCGCTTCGCCGGCGCAGCGCTTGAGGGTTTCGACGGCCCAGGCGACAGCCTGGTCCTCAGTAGCACCTTTGGGAACGTCGCCACCGAAGACGCGCATGTGGGAAGCGCCGAGGCGTTCGGCGACATCGAGCCATTTGCGTAAGTTGGCAACCTCGGCGGCTTGCGCCTCGGGTGTGGACCGCGTCATACGCGCGTTGATGCCGATGGTGTAGATGGCGATGGACGATTGATACGCGAGTTTCTTGAGCGGGTAGAGAGTGTCATTGGTGGTGTCGCGGAGCCAGTAGGCGGTCATGTCGATGCCGTCGGCGCCGAGGTCGGCGGCCATGCGGATGAGGTCGGCATAGGTCATGGAGCCGGCTTTGAGCTGGTTGCGGAAGGAGTAGGCGCAGATGGCCGGTCGGAAGCGCGCCTTGGTGGCGCCGGCGGCGGCTTTCGGGGGGCGGGGCAGGGCGAGCGCGGCGGCGGCTGTCAAAGATTTGAATAGGTCACGACGGTGCATGGCTGGGATGAGGTCCTTTCAATTTAAAAGGTAAGGATAATACGGCGGAGGGATTGCTCGGTTGCCGATGACTGAAATCGGGAATTGGGGTGTCTATCCCGGTTTGGCCGTGAAAGCTCAGTCAGCCTTGCTCCGGTAGTAGGCTTGCGCCCATCCACTCGCTTGCGTCACGCCAATACACCTTGCGAGCTGACACCCAAGTACTCTCGTCAGCAGATTCTGGGGTCCACGCGCAAGCGTCTGCCCAGTAAAAAATGCCATCCTGAACGAAAAACGCCGCATTATGGATGATGTCTTCGCAGTCGGGCAGCGGAGGGGAAAATCGCAGTCCAACCACTTCTTCAAATCGCAACTCTACGGCTGAGAGTGGACGACACTGTCTCTGGATGAGCATGTGCACAGTGGCCTTCCAATTCACCGTCATGGCCAAGCTCTCGTGAACATGATGACCTGTCGCCACGTGGATCTCCCGCACGCAAGCGTCGTGGAAGTCGCCAAGCAAACGCATCAACTCTCCCACTTGCGCCTGGCTTTGGAGGGCTTGCCAAGCGCGAGGCACGTCCGAAGCGATGTTCATTCGCCCCAATCGTATCAGACCGGATCAGTGTGCTGAAGGAAACTCGCGGACAGCATCAGTTTTGTCAGGGGCTGGGGCGCGGCAGCTGCGGTTAGAGAATTTAAAGGGGTCCCGACGGTGCATGGGGGAATCCTTTCGGGTTTAAAGGGTAAGGATAATACGATTTACTGGTTCGGGGAGCCAGGGTTCGGCTGCCCGGCCTGCATACAAAACGCTCTCCACTCAATCGTTAACTGTTACGATTCGTCAACCGTACTCAGGCGAAGTTGATGTTGTTCTGGAGACCCGTCTCTCCGGCGTCCTCCAGGAGTCGAAACAACGCCGCCCGTTCCGCCGCCCGGGTGCGGCGGCGGATGACGATCACAATGCCGTGATGGAGTTGCTTTGTTGCGAGGTGGAGAAAGTCATCCCGGTTGCACGTCGACAAAACGCAACCGCGCTCGTGGGCAAACCGGAGCACCTCTTCATCGGAGGCGTCTTCTGCAAGGGCCTTACGCAAGAGCCTTATGCAAGAGAGTGACTTCGTGGCCGAGTTGTTCGAGCAAGTAGCTCAGATCCTCGGGCACGTCATGATCGAGAAGGAACTTCACTCAGAATCGCGCGCCATTTGCCGGGCAACGAGCAAGTCGATCTCGCCGCGGTGGTCTTCATAGTAAGCGAGACACTCGTAAACCTGAGATCGCGTAAGCTGCGGTAAGCAGTTTGCAGTGATGGTTTCGACCGTTTCGCCGTTCTGAAGCAAGCCAATGACGTCGTGAACGGCAATTCGGGTGCCCTCTACGATGGCATGGCCGCTTCGAATGCCCGCCGAGCGGACGATGTAACGATAGGTTTCCGAGATCGGTCCCATGGCCTGATGTTACGGTGGGCTTGGCGATGTGTCAACGCCGGACCGAAAGACGAAGAATAACCGACACAGCTCCGGCGAGTTCACAGCGGCCCGGGTTGCGTCAAAGGTAGCTTACCGAACTGCAATGTGAATCGATCATAGGTGCCGATGGGCGCGCCGGACGAATCTTCGAGGGCGATGTGGCCGTTATCGGCGCTAAACGCATCGAGTGCAGGGGTGGACGGCTGGGCGGAAGGGGGGCTTGGCGGCGGCTTTCGTGTGGCGGGGCAGGGCGAGCGCGGCGGCTGTCAAAGATTTGAATAGGTCACGACGGTGCATGGCTGGGATGAGGTCCTTTCGATTTAAAAGGTAAGGATAATACGGGCGGTGGCCAGTTGCCGGACGGATCGGCGGAGGGTCCTCAGACTCACGCCGGTGGGCTGGTCGACGATGACGAATTCGAATGGGCGGCCACCAGCAGAAACTCGGCAAAGTCTGTGCTCTGCGCTTTGGCGCCGAGTTGCCGCAGCATCATCGCGACCTGCCCTCGGTGATAGGTGGAGTGGTTCGCCAGGTGTTGCAGCAAGTGCGCCAGGGTGATCGAAGTATTACCTACCGGAAGCGCGCGATCGAGCTGTTCATCTGTCAATTCATTCACAAACCGGGCCTTTTCCTGTTCTGTCTCGGCCCACTTTGGTAGCACTGCGGCGGGCGTGGGAAAGCTTTCGGCTGGAAAGTGTGTGTCGGACCGCGTGAACAGGTCTGTCAGGATTTGATCGCTGGGGGAAAGCTCCTTCCAGTATGTAAGCCAAGCCCAGTTGCTCGCGACGATGTGGAGAAGCGCGTCTCGCACGGAAGGAAAGCTGCCGCCCAGATCGCGCGTAAACTGCTCGGGAGTGAGCGCCCCGACCGACTTCAGAATCCTGTTGTTCGCCCATCGGTCATACTCATCAAGCAAACGAACATCTTCTCTTGTCATTGCGACCTCTCGTGGGCGATTGTATCTTACACGCATCTGCCGTTTGGCCGGTTAGCGCAATAGAGGAGGGTCAATCGTCCGTCTGTCTCCATCACGCCAGCGATAGTCCGGGAGTGTTCATTGCCATCGGCTATACTTGCGGCAACGATGAGCCAGGCGCCGGTGGCAGTGGATTTTGAGTCTCGGACGACGGCGGGAGGTGCTTGAGGAAGGCGCTTTGATTGATAGGAGTGACGTCGGCTGCGTTCGAGACGGTGGGTACGAGCAGGCTGGCCCTGATTTCTCGGCCCCTGATTTCTCCGTCCTAATCGATCCGGCCAACATGAAAGCAAGAGTCCACTTCTTGTGGCTCCTGAATGTGAACTCGAACGGGTAGCGTGAACGGAGTGGTCAAGAGCTTACCCCGGCTCTTCCAGGCGCTTGCCAGCGCTTCTCCTGACCGGCGGTTCGCTGGCCAGGGCTGGACACGCACCTGCAGGTAGTAGTCCCCGCCCGTAAGGGAACGGAGGTTGGGGCGGCGCACCACGAGATTGACAGTCACCTGACGTTTGGCAACCGCCCCTGGGTGAATAACCTCGAACACCTTGGGGTTTGGTTCTGAGGTGTCCATTTTCGATGCATCGAATCTTTCCAAGACCTTAGATTTGACTCTTCGAAGAGGGCGATTGGTCCCAAGGTCTGTCGGGTCGCGAAACAGTTCGTAACCGGCGACATCGTTGGCGTAGCAAAGGATAAGTCGTTGCCCAAGGTCATTTTTGTAGGTGATGACAAGCCTGATCCAAACGTCAACCTCATCCGTCGACAGTGAGCAATAGGTGCATTTGGCAACCTCGGCTTCGAGGTCCGGTGTGTCGTCGGCAAACGTTGGTAATGCCAGAGCTAAAGTCAGAACAGCCAAAACTCCGGCGATCTCACTAGATGTAGTGCGCATTACTCAATTGGCCTCTGAGTGCAAACAGTTAACAGCAATTTTCAGATGGAACGCGTCAGACGCCTCCAGGCCGGCTTTGTCTGGCGCTTTGCAGTCGCCGCCCGGCACCCGTTTCATGTCCAAGTTAATGGAGTGCATAAATAGTGAACAGAGAGGGGACATGGTGGGTCGGAAGCGGGGCTTGGTGGCGGCTGCGTTGATGGGGCGGGGCAGGACGAGCGCGGCGGTTAGAGATTTAAGAAGGTCACGACGGTGCATGGAGGAGTCTTTTCGGTTTAAAGGGTGAGGATAATACGGGAGAAGGGCGATGGGATTGGTGGGCAGAAGCTTGGCAGTTTAGTTACCGGCTTTCGGAAATTTGTCTTTGAATCTGTTCTCACAACTCATTGTCGTGCGAACAATCCCCGATCTGTGGCGACACCGGGATGTCGATTTCAATCATCTGCGAAAGCACCCGGCCAATCCAGAGACGCCCAGATTTCTGCCACCTTGCACCAAGCGTCCGAGAAAGCGCGGGTGAGAGCCCCGAGTGGGAGACTTTCAGCTGCACATGGATCTTCTGGCCAAGAAGTTCGAATTGCTTGTTAGCCGATCTCGGATTGTGAACAGGTAGGACTACATCCTCATCGTATGTGTTAAATACCTGGTTTGGGGGAATGAAGGCAAAATAGGGCTCAACTGGCACATCGGTGTCGAGATTCTCGGGTAGCTCGTCCATAGGATCCCGGCGCGGTTTGAACCTGATCACACGGCGGTTCTGACCGTTCTTTCGGTCCGCGCCAACACGACTTACGATTAGTCCAGAGATCTCGTGATAGATGGGCAGAATCAGCGAGACTGTCCCAACGTTTCGATAGCACAGGCGTACTCGCAGTCGGAGCGTGATAGCAGCGTGCGGATGGTCCTTGGCACTGCCGAAACGAGGTTCGCCCATCGGCTCATCGGCACAATAGGTCGTCTTCGTGACAGTCACTTGCACACTAGGGTCTTCGTATCCGATTTCCGTTTTGCCTACCCGCTGCATTCCAGCGAACATCAGGCAACTTATCGCGGCCACGATCTTACAATGCATTCGGCCGGCTCCTTGCCGAAGCAGTCCGCCAAGCGCGCGTTTGCACGCAGCGATCGTCCAGCCGGCCACATAAGGGCTTTCCGCGGTTCTCTAGAGATTCCGCGGCGACAATACGGCGTATGTAAAACGTTGCCGATCCGAGACCCTTAAAGCCTTTGCCTGTGCCATACGTCTCACCCGCGGCATCCTGGTAAAGATGGAAATGCGCAGAGCACCGCACCTCGACTTCAGCGGTGACGATTCCCTCGATCAAAGCCGGCCGACCTTGGAGATCACGAGACTTAATGATGGGATCGAACTTAGGTTCCGAGCTCGACTCCTGGTGTTTGCTCCAATCAACAACGGCGAACAATTGTTTTCCAGGCTGGCCACCACACTGTATACAAGACAGCGTACTCCCGTGACTGTTCACAAAATACCGGCCGGTCAGGGTGAGTACGTGGTGATTGTATTCCCCACAGGATGACAGTACCTGATCAATCGATGGCTGCTTCTCCACGGCGCCGCCGACGATCAGGGTGAATGGAAGCAGGCAAAACAAACGGTAGAAGTTGCCCATATCAATCCGGCTTCTTGAAGCCCAGCTTACCGCTGTAGCGATGTGATCGATAAGCCGGGTCAACAGGGGACTTCCTTCGTCACTCGGTCTTCTCAGGCATGAAGTGCAGTGCTTGCGAGAGGACCGTTACTCTGTAGGGATGTTGGTAGCGGAACTGCGTTGTATGCTTTTCCATTACAACGCCGGTAAGCCGAAAACGATATTTAAATTCGATTGTTGTCGGAAGCGATTCATTGGTTGAGCAAATCCCGGCGAACTTCCAAAGGAGAAGGTTAGCTTTGGCGGCCTTGGCGAGAACGAGATTACCGGAAATCACGTCAGCAGCGATGACGTCGCCCGCCTGGGAGAGCGTGAGCTTCACGCTTACCAGGCCTTGGATGGCCGCTTGGTTTGCGAGAACAGGGTAAGTCGGCGCCTCGATTTGGTCTGGGAACCAATCGCAACCGAAAAGTGGAGATGCGAGAAACAGCGCGAAGAGAATCGGGTGGAAACTCACGGGATTCGCCTCTTGGTCAAGTCAAGGATACTACGAAGGAGTTCTCGTGTCGTTACCCGCAGGTCGGCTGCTTGCCTTGGAGTTCTTTCGTAAGGCCACGGCGCCTGCGAATTCTCGCTTGTAGCTTTGCGACCGCTGCCGAGGTAATCGGCGCACAGTTATTCACACTCCAGACTTCAGCGGTCGCGGGATTCACCGCGAAATAGCCGATCATCGGACTTCCTGTAGGGTTCCGCCATGTAGCGGCGAACCGATAAAACTCTGTCTCGTACGGGCTGGGGCTCTCGATAATATCTGAGCCGGGACCGCGGGGCTTGACCGCCTCGTAGACCAGCTTTTTGGCATCGTTGATGGTTATGCGAGGTTGATCGGGGCCGCTGGGATTTGCGAGGGCAGATGCTAAAAGGAGAAAAAAGACAGCACGAAGAGGCATTCGCGATCCGTGTTCAATCAACTCAAGCATAATACGGAGAGGGCGGGCGGATGGCGGATGATTTTCACGGAAGACTGGAGTGCCGCAGCACTCTGGAGCCACACCGCGCGTCACGTCCTATGTTGTGTCGCCAGGCAAACTCGTGGCACGGTGCGATACCCGGTGCGAGCCTCAGCGGTAAGGCGTGCGCGGGAAAGCCATACTCAGGGTTTGCAACGGGTTGTTGAAAACGGGCTGGCTCCTGTAGCCAATATCACGTCAAAATCTACCTATGCGTCCTAGTTTCCTTCAGGAATATCTGAAAGCGTTCGGGACTATACCGGGGTGGTTTCACTTCGATGCCGCGCTGATGTTCATGGCCTACAACCAACTGATCAACCGGCTGGGGATCAGGGGCCACACGCTGGAGATCGGCGTGCACCACGGGTTGTCGGCAATCGCCATCGCCGCATTGCGTGGACCAGAGAGCCGGTTCTACGCCGTCGACCTTTTCGAAAAACTGCAGCACGAGAATGTGTCTGCTTCAGGTCAGGGAGACCGGACGGCGTTCGAACAGAACTTGCGGGCGTTTTACCCGGACCTGCAGTTTCTCCATGTCCTTGCGCGTTCCTCCCGAGGCCTGTCGCCAGGCGATTTTCCGGGCGGTTTTTCGTTCTGCCATATCGACGGAGGACATTCCCAAGAGGAGACCTACAACGATCTGCGGTTATGCCAATCCATTCTGGCGCCGGGTGGGCTACTTGCCCTGGATGACTATTTCAATCCGGAGTATCCGGGCGTATGCGAAGGTGCGGTACGGTTTGCGCTGGAGCAACCCAGCGCCCTTGCGCCGGTGGCCATTGGCTTCAGCAAGGTTTTGTTCCGAAAGCTGCCCGCGGCGGACGATCTGAACACGGCATTCCGCCAAGAGTTCCCGGCGGTTCAACTGAAAGCCGTCACCATGTGGGAAGGGCCTGCCGTGCTTTTCCCCGCGGAAATTCGCTCCTCTATCGACCTCTACGCTTCGACCCCGGAGCGGTTTGTGCAGATGGGCAGAGGCCCGGTACGCGCGGCCATCGCGCTTCAACGGCGGGAAATATCGGCGGCGCCCGGGGAAACCGCCATTCTCTCCGTGGCCCTCACCAACAATTCCGGCGAGAGTTTCCCAGCCGGAAAGGAAGTTTTGGGATTGTCGTATCACCTGCTTTCGGAGGCGGGTGAACTGCTGCGGCACGACAACCAGCGTACCTGGATCACAACCCCAATTTCCCCTGGCGAGATGCGGACCGTAGACGTGCAAATCCAATCGCCCTCCGCGAGCGGCCGGTATCTGCTGGAAGTGGATCTTGTGTGGGAGCAGGTGATGTGGTTCAAGGACATCGGGAATCCGACCGCATTCGCCACCCTCACTGTCACGAAATGAAGCAACGCCGCCCAGCGCGCTTGGTTACGGCGTTCTGCGCCGCGTCGCTATTCGCCATCAACGCCTATATCTGCTGGGGATTGTTCGGGGTGGAATTCACCCAGCAAATGGAATCGATTGAAAGCTCCTACATGTCGATCAGCCGCTGGGCCGTAGACCACTGGAGCGATCTGACGTGGTTCCCGCTGTGGTTCACGGGAACCCCATTCCGGCGGGTCTACCAGCCGGGACTCCACCTGTCGGTGGCCGCACTGGCGAAGTCGGCCGGGTGGACTCCCCAGCACGCTTACCACTTTCTCACCGCGGCGGCGTATTGCCTGGGCCCGGTCACCCTGTTTTGGCTCTGCTACCGCGCGACTGGCCGCCGGGGCTTCGCCTTTTTTGCGGGCGTTCTGTACTCGCTGGTTTCGCCAGTTTGTTTTCTGGTTCGCGCCGTGGCGGCAGATGCAGGCGGATTTTTTTCGCCGCGACGCTTTCAGGTGTTAGTTCACTACGGCGAAGGACCGCATACCACCGCAGTGGCCATGTTGCCCTTGGTGATCTGGCTCGTGGATTTAGCCGTGTCGCGCCGGCGCCAGTGGCTGTTGTATCCGGCGGCGGCCATGGGCCTGGCTGCCGTGGTGCTGACCAATTGGCCAGGATCCGTCGGCCTGTCAATGGCGCTGGCCGCTTATTGCGTCTCTCGGCTCCAGAGCGAGCGCCGCGTCTACTGGCCCGCGCCATTGGGCGTGGGGATTCTCGCATACCTGATTGCCTGCCCGTGGGTACCACCTTCGATTGTTCGCACGGTCCTTGCGAACGCGCAGCGATCCGACAACACCATGCTCGGCGGGCACCAACTCTTGCTCCTCTGCCTGCTGGTTGCCGGAGCCGTTTTGCTACAGCTTCTGTTCCGGCGCTGGAACGTTACGAGCTGGATCCGGTTTCTTCTATACTTCGCCCTGATCGCGGGAGCCGTTTCCGTGGGGCGGGAGTGGTTTGGCTGGAACCTGTTGCCGCAGGCAAATCGATTTCAGTTGGAACTGGATATGGCAGCGGCGGCTATCGCAGCTTACGGGGCGGCACTTATTTGGGACCGGCTGCCACGCGGATTCCGGCCCGCTGCCGTAATCGTGATGTCCCTCCTCTGCATCGTCCAAGTTCAGCGCTATCATCGCCTCGCGACGCGGTTGATCCAGCCCATTCAAATCGAAAGCACCATCGAATACAAAATGGCGCGGGCGTTTGAGAGCCGGGTGGGTAACGAGCGTGTCTTCGCACCTGGCAACGTTTCCCTCTGGATGAACATGTTCACCGATGTTCCGCAAGTGGAGGGGTGCTGTGAACAGGGGACTCCGAATAACGAATACAGGATCGCCGCGTATACGATCTACACCGGGCAGAATGCCGGAGCGCGCGATGCCGAAATCTCCTTGTTGTGGCTGAAGGCCTACGGCGCTGGGGCCATCGGCATCACTGGGCCGGGCAGCACCGAGTACTTCAAGCCATTCTGGAACTGGCGAAAATTCGATGGGGTGTTACCGGAACTTTGGCGTGAAGGGGACAACGCCATCTATCGCCTGCCCCGGCGATCCTCTTCTTTGGCTCACGTGATTGACCGTTCTGCGCTCGTGATGCGCCCGCCAGAAAACGGCCTGGACACCGGACAACTGGAGAAACTCGTGGCCCAGCTTGACGACACCGCCAAGCCCGCGGCCGACTTCCATTGGTTAACGCTGCGGACAAGCCAGATCCGCGCTGACGTGTCGACCGGGCAGGTGATCTTCGTCCAGGTGACCTACGACCCGGGGTGGAGTGCGATGGAGAGATCAATTCCCCGGCCGATCGTTCCCGACGCGCTGGGATTGATGGCCATTGTGCCTGGCCACCCCGGCTTCTGCGATATCACTCTGAGCTACAACGTGACCAAAGAAGAAAAGATCGCTGGTGCCGCTCAGATGCTGGGGGCGGCAGTTCTTGCCATGTGCCTCGTGATCGGCTGGCACAGTCGGCGTTCCAGCGGCGGAACGGGCGGTGTATAAAAACCGAAGCGAGTGAAGGGCGTTCGCCGGGAGGCGATATTACAACAGATGCGCGAGGTCACAGTGACGATCTTGTTCTCATCTAACTTTGGGTGCTGACCGATTTCGCACACTCTCACGCGGCGTTGATCAGCGCGGCCGCTGGTTGTTGAGGCGAGCAGGGCGGTTATGCTCACGAGGAGTCGCATCACAGATGTTGCGGATGCCGCGCAGCCAAGTCAAGGATAATACGAGTAGGTCTGGCGGATGCGGCTTCGGAGATTGGTTTGGCTTTTCGGGGGCTCGATCGTGTTTCTGGGAGGGCTGTGGGCATTTCAGAAGCCATTCCGGCAGTACGAGGGGATCGAGTATCACGAGTTCGAGCTGCCGCCGGATTATCAGGAAAAAACCGAGTGGGTTTTTGCGCGGATGATGTTTCCGCCGGGCGAGAACAACGGGTATCGCGGGCGGGACCGGGAGTGGCACGAGGGCGTGTCGCTGTGGACGCAGGATTATCCGCGGGCGGACCGTCATTTTTCGCTGGCGGTGAAGCGGCTGACGCGGATCCACGTGCGGTCGGCGGAGCAGCCGGTGAATCTGGAGGACGGAGACGAGGTCTACTACTGGCCGTGGATTTACGCGGTGCAGGTGGGCGAGTGGGGACTGACGGACCACCAGGCAAAGATTCTGCGCGATTATCTGCTGCGCGGGGGATTCTTCATGGCGGACGATTTTCACGGGAGCCTGGAGTGGGAGGTTTTCGCGGAGTCGATGCGGAAGGTGTTTCCGGACCGGCCCATTGTGGAGATTCCGACGAAGGATGCGATTTTTCATACAGTTTACGATTTGAACGACCGGTACCAGATTCCGGGTTACGCGCACCTGGGGCTGGGGTACAAGAACGACGGCAGAGGCGCGCAGTGGAAGGCGATTTACGATGACGACGGGAGGATCATGGTGGCGGCGTCGTTCAATTCGGATATCGGGGACTCGTGGGAGTGGGCGGACGATCCGACGTATCCGGCGAAGTTTTCAGATTTGGGGATACGGATCGGAGTGAATTACATCGTGTATGCCATGACGCATTAGAAGGCCGGGCCACGCGGGGGAAAAAAGGCCGGGCATGCCCGGCCCCTACAGGAGTGGCGAGGACAGCCGGCGATTGACGGCAGGATACGGGGCGGGTTATTGTCGGACTCAGCGCGCAAGGGCGCATCCGGTCCGCGGAAAGGGCGAAGCCCACCTGATCCGATTTTGGTGGTCCATTACGAATCTTCTTTCAGCCTGAAGGGCGGACACAGGCGGTGGTGAAAGGAGATCGTGCATGAAGAAGCAGTTACCCTTCCGTCCAAACCTGGAACAACTCAAGAAGCAGGCAAAAGCGATTCTTCGCGGGCAGCGCGCGGGCGATGCGCAGACGCTCCGGGAGATTGAGGAGCATCATCCGCGAGGGAAGAAGGCGGAGCCATTTGCTCTGAGCGCTGCGCAGCATGTGCTGGCGAGGGAATACGGTTTCGAGACGTGGGTGAAGCTGAAGGCGCATGTCGCGGCGCTTGAGAGTTCGCCGCCCAGTGAGTCGCTAGTGAATGCGCTTCGCGACGCGGCCGGGCGCGGGGATCTGGAGACGGTGAACCGGATGCTGGACGGGAACCCGGGGATCATCAACGAGCCGGGCGGGCCGGGGGTTAGGACGGCGCTGCACCAGGCGGTGTTCGGGAAGCAGGAGGCGGCGGTGCGGGTGCTGCTGGAGCGCGGGGCGGATCCGAACATCCGGTGCGAGGGGGATTTCGCGACGCCGCTGCATTTCGCCGCGGAAAAGCAGCTCTTTCCGATCATCCAGCTGCTTGTAGAACACGGCGCCGATACGGTGGGCGAGGGCGATTATCACGAATTAGGCGTGCTGGGGTGGGCGACTGCCTGGGATTACGTGCAGGCGGACCGGGAAATTGTGGAATATCTGCTGGTGCATGGAGCGAGGCACAACATTTTCTCGGCGGTGGCGGTGGGGGATGTGGAAGCGATTCGGGAGCTGGTTGCGGAATCGCGGGAAAACCTCGAGCGAAGGATGGATCTGGCGAACAAGCGCCGCAGGCCGTTGCATCTGGCGGTGATCAAGAAACAGCCGGCGGCGCTGGCGGTGCTGCTGGAAATGGGGGCGAACACGGAGTCGCTCGACGAGGCGGGATTCACGGCGCTGGATGAAGCGGCATTCCGGGATGAGCGGGCGATGGCGCAGACGCTAACGGATCATGGGGCCAAAGTGCGGCTGCCGGCGGCTGTCGCATTGGAGAGGACGCGCGACGTAGAGCGGTTGCTGCGAAGAGATCCGGAGTGCCTAAAGCTGGGCGGACGATGGGGGAACCTGATTGTGCGGGCGAGCGAGATCGCGGACGGACGGGTGATTGAGGCTCTGATTGGCGCCGGAGCAGCGGTGGACGTGCGCGATGATCCAAAGACGGCAGTGGATTCGACGTGGGGATATACGCCGCTGCACGCGGCTGCATTCCGCGGGAACAGGAGCGCGGTGGAAGTGCTGCTGCGGCACGGGGCCAGGGTCGATGTGCGCGAGGAGAAATATCGCGGCACGCCGGCGGGGTGGGCCAATTATGCGGGACAGACGGAAGTTCGGAACCTGATTCTCAAGGAACCGGTGGATATCATGGAGGCGGCGGAATACGGGCTGACGGGGAGGGTGCTGGCGATCATTGAGGAGGATGCGGGGGCGCTGGACCGGGAGTTTGGCGCGTACCCGCTCTATCCTTTATATGCGGAGGAGTGGTACACGCCACTGGCAATGGCGGCGGTTTGCGGGAGGACGGAGACGGTGCGGGCGCTGCTAGGGCGCGGGGCGAAGGCGGCAGTGCGCGTGCCGGATGGAAGGACAGCGGCCGGGATGGCGCGCGAACGAGGGCACGAGGAGATCGCGAAAATGCTGGAGCGCGGAGGGAATGAACGCTGAGTTATCGCGTTTCCAGGTCACGCAGAGCGCGTTGCGCTACGGTGCTCGAAGGATTGTGAGCGAGTAGTTCCTGCATCAACTCGCGCGCTTTATCGCGGGCACCCATCTGAATGTAGACCCGGCCCAGGTTTAAATAGAGCTCCTCGTTTGTGGGCGCAATGCCGATGCCGTAGCGAAAAGCGGCGATGGCATCATCGCGCTGGCCGGACTCGGCGTAGAGGACGCCGAGGTTGTTGATGGCGCCGGTGTGATCGCGCTGGAGCGAGATGGCGCGCTCGAAGCAGTTTTTTGCCTCCGCACGGCGATTCAGACGGGCGAAGGCGAGGCCGAGCTGGTTGACGGCATCAGGATTTTGGGGGTCGGCGTCGACGGCTTTACGCAGGTATGGTTCGGCGGCGCGGGCGTTATTCAGCTTTAGGTTGACTTCACCGGCGCCGAGGAGCGCGTCGGCATGGCCGGTGCGAATGGCGAGCACCTTTTCGTATTCTGCGAGCGCGGGCTGCCAGCGCCCGGCTTCGTAGTGAATCCGCGCGAGGGCGATGTGCGACTTCCAGTGATCGGGCGTGCGGCGCGCGACTTCTTGAAGATAGGGAAGGGCCTGGTCGGGATAGCCGGACCAGTAGAACGCGGCGCCGAGTTTGAAGTAGTTGCGCTGCGGCTCGGAGTAATAGCGGCCGGGGAAGGGAAGCGCGAGTTGTTTTGCGTGTCCGGCGCGAAGGGCGGCCAAGTCACGTTCGAGCACCGCGGTCTCAGGAATTGAGGCGTAGATTTTTTGGGCGCGACTGAGATCGTCGATGAGGAGCAGAAGCGGCAGCTCGATATCGGTGCGCAGTTCGAACAAATAGCGATGGAGGACGGAATACTGGGCGACAACGTCGGGCGAAGAACGGGTGACGTCGACGACTTCGAAAGGCAGCGACGGCGGGAGGTTCGGCGGCGTTCCGGCGGCGAGCAGGAGAAAACCGGGGCCTTTGCGGTGTTCGGGCAGCGGTACGGGATCCATGAGCCAGGTAGCGCCGAATTCGGGCTGATTGATGCCTTCGATAGGAGAGGCGGGGATATCGATGCGGGCGCGGAACGGGGCGGCTTTGACCTGGTCGGATGCTTCTTCGATTTCGTAGCGGAAGCCGGCGCGCAGGCCGGCGAATTGCTGTTTGAGTCCGGAGGGCCAGGTGATGACGACGGCGGCACAATCTGCATCGCCCAGGCCGCAGTGCAGTTGCTTGGAGTGCTGCGAAAGGTAGCCGCTGCCGGCGGTGAGGAATTGGACGCGGCCGTTCACTTCGACACGAGCGCCGACGGCATCGCGATTGGATTTGGTGCCGCGGAGGCGGAGCGCTATAGCGCGGCGGCTGGTTCCGCAATCATTCCGCAGAATGCGAAGCTGCGGGCCCAAGCGGCTTTTGAGGACGATGTCGAGATTGCCGTCCTGGTCGATATCGGTGACGGCGAAGGAGCGTGAATCGGCGGCGAAGTCGAGTCCGCTGACGCCGGAGAAATCGTAAAACTTCGACCGGCCCTGGGAATCCGTCACACGCTTGTAGAAAACGTTGGGCTCGTGGCCGCACCAGCTATAGTCTTGGCGAATGAGCTGGTTGATGGCGTTCCAACCGTTTTCGTAATCGGGCGCAGGCTGTTCTTTTACCGGCGACTTGGCCACAACCTGCCGCCAGAAGAAGCTGTTGAGATCCTTCTCGGAGGCATTCGTCAGCATGCCGGCGGTAATGAAGATTTCGGGGGAGCCGTCGTTATCGAAGTCGATGCCATCGGCGCACCATGCCCATCGGCCCATGGCGACCCCTTCCAGCTCGCTCGTGTCGTCGAATTTGCCGCCGCCTTTGTTGCGATAGAGGGAATTTCCCTTGGTGTGGCTATGGTAGGCGGCGCGGAGATCGCGGCCTGGGGCGAATGCGGGGTCGGAAACGACGCGCTGGCCGGCTTCGGTCCACATGTTGGAGACGTAGAGGTCGGGGCGGCCGTCGCCATCGTAATCGAACCAGGCGGCGCTCATGCCGGGCGCCATGTTGTCGACGCCGGCATCGGTGGCTTCGTCGTGAAACTTACCGCCGCGGTTGCGATAGAGATTGCTCTTGCCGAAATCGTTGGCGACGTAGAGATCGGGCCAGCCATCGCCATCGAAATCGCACCAGGCGGGGGCGAAGCTGTAGTGATGATTGTTCTCATCGAGGCCTGATTCGTGCGTGACGTCGTCGAAGCGGCCCCCGGATGCGGTGAGCTGGTTACGGAACAGGAAGTTGGGCGGACCGTTTTCTGCATCGTGATACGGGGCAGGGTAGCGGTATTGATCTTCGCTCTGGAAATAAACGTAGGTGCAGAGGTAGAGGTCGAGACGGCCATCACGATCGTAGTCGGCCGCGGCCATGCCGGTGAAGGAACCCTGGGGCTCGTTGCGAAAGCGAAAGGCATCGGGCACGTGGCGAAACGTGCCGTCACCTTGATTCAAGAAGAGGAGCGGCCCGGCGGCGCGGAGGACGACGAGATCCTGGCGGCCGGAATTGCGGAAATCGGCGAACAGGGCGCAGGTGGTGTCGTCGAGGACGCCGACGCCAGACTTTTCCGTGATATCGGCGAAGGTTCCATCGCCTTGATTTTTATAGAGGCGGTTGGGCAGGCCGCCTTGCTGGCAGACGTAGATCTCATCGAAGCCGTCGTTGTCGATGTCGCCGACGGCCACGCCGTTGTTGGCATAGATATCGATGCCGGCGGCGGAATCGAGCCGCGAACGCCACCAGACGTTGCCTTGGAGCAACTGCTCCTGAAACGAGGGGACGCTACGGAACGCGTGCGCGGTGATATCGCGGAAGAAGGGTTGCGGTGCGGTAGCCAGCGTTTCGCTTAGGGGGTGCCACTCGAGGAGTTGATCGTTCTTCCAGATCTGTTTCCAGTAGCCGACGCGATAAGCGAGGCCGGTTGCGATCTCGTAGCGGACCACGTTGCCGGGAAGGACGAAGAACGAGGCGCGGCGGACTGGGCCGAGAGAGGCAATCCAACGATCAAGGCCGACCTGAAATTCTTGATTACCGCCGAATTCGGCTTCGGAAACACCGTCACCGACGGGGCGATAGCGGACGGGCATGAGCGAGGTCCCGCGAAAGTTTTCGGAACGAGGGAGGGCTTGTCCGCGGAGCAAAGTACGAAGCCTCTCTTCGATCTGCAGCGCTTCTTTCTCGAAGGGAAATTCGTCCGATCCGGGCTCGGCGTATGCGAGCAGCTTTTCGTACGGGCTCGGCTTGGGAAGGTGAACGGGTAAACGCGCCGGGCCATTACCCCGAACGGGTGGGATCAGGCCGGCAGCCGCCATGGTGGCGAGAAATTCTCTTCGCGGTATGGGAGCCTTCGCCACACTGTAAGGGTAGGATAGGCGGCGTGTAGAGTCCACAAGCAGTGCTCGCCGGCCGGGCGTCAGCTCGTTTTTTTCTTCTTACGTTCTTCGGCTTCGGCGAGCCAGCCGCGGCGTAATTGTTCTGCCGGAATACTGGAAAGGTAAGGCTTGATATCCAGAACCGGTGTGCCGTCGAGCATATCGACGCCGCGAACGCGGAGGCGGCTGCCATCGCGATGGAGCAACTCGACGACGGTCAAGCCGATGGGGTTGGGGCGACGGGGAGAGCGTGTTGCGAAGACGCCGTGGGGGCGATCGTCGACCGGGGGCGTGCCGACCAACTCGAAGCTGTCGGAGCGGTGGAAAGCCCATAGGACGTATAAATGCGAGAAGCCTTCGATGTCCTGGAGACCGGCGGCGAATTCCGGCAGGATCTCCAGGACACCCTCGGCTTCATGTTTCGTGCCGGGCCCTTTCGGAATCTCGCTCGTATTGGTGTAGGGGCTTCCAACGTATCCGATGGGCTGCATGTGAACGGCGGACATGGTGTTCTGCCTGCAGTTATAGCAGGATTTTGCAGCCATTCGCCGAGGGAGAAAGCTCAAAACCTCCGATCAGAGGTCGAGCGGCTTCGGAATGATTTCCGTATCCAGTCTCCTGGCGAGTTCGTTCATCTTTGCAAACTCCCTGGGGGAAAACGGCACCACCTCGTGTGGAAGTTCGAACGACTGGGCGAGCTCGCCCAACTGCCGAAACCATTCCTCGAAACCCGAAGGTGTGCAGACTGTAAGCGACCTGACAACGGGGGACTTGATCCGGAATGCGTGCGGTATGCCTCTGGGTGCAAACACGACGTCTCCTGGACCGGCGTCATAAATGCGCTCGCCGATAAGAAAACGCATGTGTCCGTCAAGCACGTAAAAGGTTTCATCCGACTTATAGTGCACATGTAGCGGCGGCTCACTGCCGGGCTTTTGCCGCCCTTCCCAAAGCGAGAACGCCCCCCCAGTGTCCTCTCCGCCGATCAAGATGCTGATGGTACCGCCGGCATATCGATAGGTATTCTCCAGCCTCTTTTGCCCGAGCACGGGAGCCAGCTGATTGATTGTCATATTTGACCTCCACCCAGGAACGCGAAGTTCAGTCCTGATTTGGCTCAAAATTCTGGTCGAGAAATTTGCCGGCGGAGTGATCCGAGTTGCTTGCTGTTTTCGCGTTGCTGATCAGAAGGCAGAAAAAAGCGGGTAACCAGGAGAGACACCGATGAAGAAGTGCTTAAGAATCTTGAAAATGACGGGGCTTGCGATTTTGGTGACGGCTGGCGGCGCAGCGGCCTACTTATCGTTGCGACGGCCGGCGATGGCTCCGCCGCCAGATTTGCGCGTGCAAGCCACCCCCGAACGGCTGGCGCGGGGCAAATACTTATTCAACCTGGCCGATTGCGACGGCTGCCATTCCGAGCGCGATTTTTCGCGATTCGGCGGGCCGGTGACCCCCGGACGCCGGGGCGCCGGCACCATATTCCCGGCTGCCCTGGGATTACCGGGATTGGTGGCTCCGGCGAATATCACCCCCGATCGCGAGACCGGCATCGGGCGATGGACGGACGGGGAGAAGATCCGGGCCATCCGCGAAGGTGTGGACCGAAATGGCCGCGCGCTATTTCCCATGATGCCTTACGAGAACTTCCGTCACATGAGCGACGACGATGCTCTCAGCCTGGTGGCCTACATCGACTCGCTAACCCCGGTGAAGCACAGCGTTCCACAGACGCGTCTGAACTTCCCGGTTTCTGTGCTGATCAAGGGTACTCCGAGGCCGGCACGCGGCATTGCAGCGCCGGACCGCCGCGACCCCCTCAAGTATGGCGAATACCTTGTGCGGATTGCGGGCTGCATGGAGTGCCATACAGCGACGTTGTCCGGCGGACGAAAGTTTCAGATGGCGCCGGGCGTAGTGGTGGTGAGCGCGAATATCAGTCCGGATCCGCAGACGGGCATCGGCCGCTGGAGCGAGCAGAACTTTATGGATCGCATTTACCAGTATCGCGACTACGCAGAACATGGCTCGCCACAGGTAGGGCCCGAGAGTTTCACGCTGATGCCATGGTTGAACTTCAGCCAGCTGCCTCCGGAGGATCTCAAGGCGATTTATGCGTATCTGCGTTCCCGTCCGGCGGTTTACAACGCTGTGGAGACGCATCCGGGCTGGGACCCTGAACCGGTGAGGCGGGCAGCACTGGAGAAGCACTAATCAGCCTGCACCTGAAGGCTGGGAAAACGCGGAGGATGCTGTGTCCCACGCATGCTTATATAAACTGGCGGGATTGTCCTCGGGCATAGGAGGGTTGTTGGGTGCGGGCGCGCACTTTCTGGAAGTGAGCGCCCCCGCCGACCCCGCCCAACTGGCTCAATATGCAACGCTGAACCAAGCCATACACCTCATTCTTTTCGCCGGCGGGATCCTCGTCCTGCTAGGGCTTGGACTGTTCGCGTTCCATCTCTCGGCTTCGGGCACGGGGCTGGCGGCGTTTTTATTGATCTTTGTGGGAATTCTATTTGCGGATGTGCCGCATTGCGTTTTAGAGTTCAGCGTGTTTCCGCTGCTCATGGCCAGGGTGCCATATGCCACACCCGGACTAGCGGAAGGCACGTATCACGCCACACCGCTTGCGGCAATTCAGAGTGCAGGCCGATTCCTGCTGCTGACCGGTGTGCCCCTGGCGGCCTTATCGCTGTCGTCGCGTTGCCGGCTTCTCCGGTGGTCGGCGCTGCCGTTCGCGGTCACAGCCGTTTTGATGGCGGCAACGCTGATACCGGCGCTTCGCGCGGCACTCGATGCGCATGCTGCCACAGCTTTTTATTTGTCGATGAGCATTTTAGGCGTGGCATTGTTTCGAATCAGCGACGAGAGTGCATCTTTGCGGTTCATGGACGGCCGCTGATCAGCCGGCCGCGCCTATTTGGTGCGGAGCGCGGCAGCTTGTTGGGCGATGGCGCCGAACCCGCGGGCTTTAGCATCGCGTTCCAGTGCGGCGAGCCGTTCTGCGGCGCGGGAGTCACCGCCATGCAGTTCTACTTCCGCCAGGGCGAGCCGTGCTTTGAGCTGGGTATTCACGAAGCCAAACTTATTGGCTGTCTGCATGACGGAGTCAAGAGTTGCCTTGGCTTCTGCCGGCCGTCGCGAGGCCAAGGCGATCCGCGCTGCGTCGATCAAAAAATTCGCCCGGATATACGGGTTCTCAGCCTTCGCGGCCAGACCTTGCACCTGGTCTAAAGCGTTGTGTGCTTCCGCGATCTTGCCCTGTTGCCGAAGGGAGAATGCCAAGAGGCCGGCGGCGGCGATTTCACTATCCTGAAAACTTTCCTTCTTAAACTCGGCAAATGCGCTGCGAAGAAGTTTTTCTGCTTCCACGGGCTTCTGCTCGGCCATGCGTAATTCCGCTATCGACATTTGTGTCTCCGCCAAGCCCAATTGTTCACCCGATTTTTGGCGATACGATAGAGCCTCCCGAAACCGCCGGTCCGCCTCAGTGAAATCGCCCTGCGCCAGGCAGATATCCCCATAGCTGTTAGCGGCTTCGCCGAGAATGCTCTGTTCGCCGATAGACCGTGCCAAGGTGATGGCGTTTTCAATCTTCCGGCGCGCTTCTTTGAGGTCGCCCTCCTGTTCCAGAATGTGGGCGATATTCACGCTGCTGCCGGCCTCGCGGCTACGGTCCCCAAGCTGCTGCGCAACGGTAACCGCCTGATCGTACATCTGCCGCGCCCCGTTCAAGTCACCGCGGGCCCACAGAATGTTGGCGATATTGTTCACGGTCGTAGCCTCGGCCGGCTTGTTTCCGATTTCGCGAACAATGGCCAGCGCTTTCTGGTAGTTTTCCAGTGCGGCGGCTCGCTTCGCCTGGCGTTCCAGGGTGCTCGCCATCTGGTTCAACGCCGCGGCCTCACTATACCCATTGCCGACTTGCCGGGCGAGACGTAGCGCGTTCTGGTAAAACGCCATGGCTCCCGACAAATCTCCCTGCATCAGGCGCACGGTACCAAGGGTTCGCAGCATGTTGGCTTCGCCGTTCCGGTCGCCGGCGGCGACGTAGATGGATCGAGCTTCCTCTGCGGATTGGGCAGCACCAGCCATGTCTCCGAGATTTAGTGCAGCCCAAGCCGCAGCATAGAGTGCCTTGGCACTCAGCTGGCGCTCGCCGCGGTTGCGTGACTCCTCCAGCGCCCGCGCGGCTAAAGACCGCTCACGTTGAAAATCCGCCGAGATCTCGGCAGCCTCGGCTTCCGCTAAATCGATGCGAGGGTCGCTGTTCGCGGGCGGCGGTAGTTTGCGTAGATTCGCGATGGTCTGCAGGGCATCCTTTTGCCGTCCACCATTGGTCTCGACGGCGACGAGCCGCAAACCATACTCGATGTTGTCAGGATAAAAGCCCAGCAGCGTGCGATAGACATCAATGGCTTTGCCCCATTCCTTCGTCGACTCACGGAACCGGCCCTCTACCCAAAGCTGATCGCTATGGGGCAATTGTCCGGCAAGGCTTGCGGCCAGGCGGCCCTCGGTACGGGATTTTTCGTCATAACCCAGCTGGCTCCAGGCTTCGGCAAGGGCGGCATGAACCAGAGGATGGTCCGGCTCAATCGCGGATGCTTTCTTTAATAAGTCCCGAGCACCTGCGGGGTCCAATTCGCGCAGTTTCGCGAGACCTTCGGAGTAGAGGCGTGCGGCAGCCGGATGCGTGGGAATGGTCGCCGCGACCCTGGTCACATCGGATCCGCCGACTTCACCGATGCCGAGGTGCGCCCGGAGATCTGCCCCGGAGTGAGAAAGCAGCTCAATCAGCTTCGACTCCGTGCCTGTTTGCGGCAGCAAAGTCAGGAGTTCGCCAGAACGGGTATTCTGCAAGCGAATGTCGAGCCGTACCTGGCTGCCGGCATCTTTCCCGGAATCGAAATACGATCCCGTGACGATATAGTCCACGCCAAGATTTTTGCGAATGCGCTGCAGCGTTTCTTGTGAATAGCTTGGGGACTCGCCCAGATTCAACTCCTTGTGCGCACGCGCCGCAATCTCGCCCGGGACAACTCTCAGCCGGCCACCGGCGGCCAGTTCCGTCGCCAGCATTTCCGAGAACGCGGTTGAGAGCCACGCGTGCTCGGGCCGCCCCGCGAGATTCTGGAAACCGAGGACGGCAACGGAGGGGCGGGTCAGCGATGGCAGCGCGCGATTGGCTTCAGGATTCGGCAGCGGCGGAGCACCGTGGAATTTCCACCAATAACTGCCGCCAGCAGCAATCGCTAAAAGGAGAAGCACAGAAAGAACAGGCCACATGGCGCGGCGCCGGCGCGGCAGAAACGGTGCTTCGGTGACCGGGCCGGCTCTGATTTCCTCTTTCAACTCGCGCAGCTCGTGGAGCAGTTCGGTGGCACTTTGGTAACGGCGGTCCCGGCTCTTCTCGAGGGATTTGGCGATGATTTCCTCGAGTTTCACGGGAATCTGCCGGTTGGCTTCGCGTAAAGCGGCGGGCGGACGGTTGAGGACGGCATCAATAATCAGGACAGGCATCCTGCCGGGGAATGCCGGGTGCCCGGCTGCCATCTCATAAAGCACTGCGCCGAACGAGAAGAGGTCGGAGCGAGCATCCAGCCGTTCGCCGCGAACCTGTTCGGGCGACATATAAGAGACCGTGCCGACCAGGGTTCCCGGCGATGTGACTGGCTCCGATTCCGGCGCGTGAAGTGTTTCTGTGTCCGCAGAAGATACGATACCGGTACCGGTCTGCTTGGCCAGCCCGAAATCCAGAATCTTCACTTGCTCTTTCTCTGTAACGAAAATGTTTGCCGGCTTGAGGTCGCGGTGGATGATGCCTTCGCTGTGTGCCGCCTCGAGCGCCGAGGCGATCGGGATGGCGAGATCGAGCATGCGCTCGGTCGGGAGCGGGCCCCGTTGGATCCACTTGCCCAGCGTTTGGCCCTTGAGCAACTCCATCGCGAGATAGGGATGCCCTTCGAACTCCCCGACGCCGTAGATGGTACAGATGTTGGGATGGTTCAGGGCGGAGGCCGCGCGGGCCTCCCGCTCGAAGCGCTCGCGAGCGAGCGGATCTCGCTGCAGCTGAACGCTCAAGAACTTCAGAGCGGCGCCGCGACCGAGGCGGACGTCTTCGGCGCGGTACACCACACCCATGCCGCCAAACGCGATTTTCTCTACGATCTTGTATGAGCCGACCTGCTTGCTTAGCCAGGGGTCGACGGACGGCGCAGCGCGAGGTGCTTCAGATGCGCGACTCGCTTCGGGCTCGAGAAAATTGCCCGCTTCTTCGCTGGATCGGAGTAGCGACTCGACCTCCTGGCGCAGCGAGACATCGCCCGCACAAGCCGCGTCGAGGAAGGCAGCCCGCCGTTCGCCGGGCATTTCGAGAGCGGCTTGGAAGACCTCTTGAATCCGCCGCCAGCGTTCAGGACTGTCCATTGCCGTTCGCGCTCATTTCGCGATACAACCACGCGCGCGCCGCGGCCCAATCCCGCTTCACGGTTGCTGGGGAAATTCCGAGTACGTTGGCCGAGTCTTCAATGGAAAGTCCTCCAAAGAAGCGTAATTCCACGATCTTGCTTTGTTGCAGATCAAGCTTTGCGAGTTTATCCAGGGCTTCGTCCAACGCCTGCAAGTTGATGCTCTGCATCTGGGCCTGTGCGACCGCCTCGTCAAGCGCCAAAGCCGGTACGCCTTCACCTCGCTTGGAGGCATTGTGGCCGCGGGCATGATCCACCAGGATCCTCCGCATCATTTGCGCGGCAATGCCGAAGAAATGAGCCTTGTTCTGCCAGTGGATGTTGGTCTGGCCGACCAGACGGAGATACGCCTCGTTCACCAGCGCGGCGCTTTGTAGCGTGTGATCGGGGCGCTCGTGCCGGAGGTAGCTTCCCGCGAGCCGCTTCAACTCGTTATAAACGAGGGGCATTAAAGTCTGGAGCGCGGCTTCGTTGCCCGATTGCCATTCCTGTAGCAGCAGCGTGACCTGGCCTGATGTTGGGTTGTCCAGACGTTCTCCTCGATCCGTTGCTGTTCACATTAGCCCGTCGATGGGTGGCTGTCAACAGGCGCATCTACGTACTGTCCCAGGACGTTGTTGTCCTGATGGCGCCACACATCTTCCGATGGCGTAAGCCGTTCGAGGCAACGACAAAACTCCACGGACGGCACGCAAGAGGCCCTTGGCGTATGCGGCTAGAGGGCCTGTAGCAGCAATGCCCAATCATTCTGATCGGGGGCGGCCGGTGAAGTCCAAACTGCGCCGTCGGCGGGCGGTAGCTCGATCTTCTCTCCAGTCAGCGCGCTGAACCAGGTGGCACGATACCTGCCGGGCTGCAGTTGAACGGTCACCTGGCCGCCATGGGGCAAATAGATCGCGTAGATTTTTCCGGGATCGGCGAGGCAGTAGCTGCCGTTGTTGACGAGCTCGTCGTGCGGATTGGTCTTCCACCATTCAAAGCTGGTGAAGAAATCGACAATGTGTCCGTAGCCGAGGAACATGGTCTGGGTATCGTCGCCGCGGCCGTTGAGCCATCCGCCTCCCATGTCGGGCCGGATGTTTGTTCCGCGACGCGCTGATTCTCCCGCGGTCTGGTAGCCGCCGGCCATGTAGATGTCCCACGCCGTGCGGCGCAGCACATCCGCCGAATCGGAATCGGGAAGCGCCCAGAACGGATAGTGGTCCTCATAACCATACTCTTCGTTGGTTTGCGGGATGATGCGCCCGGTCTTCTCCTGCAACTTTCTGGATGCAAGGATCAATTCGTGCTGTTTGCGGGACCAGTCCTGATACGAAGTGAAGCCAAACCAGCTTGAGGCGCGATCCTGATGATCATTACTGGCTGCGGGATGGCTGGTTTCCAAGTGCTTGTAGGGATCAAGGCCCTGGATCAGCACGCCGGTTTCGTGGGTCCATTTCTCATCGCGGTATGCGTCCAGATCGTCGCCAAGGTCCCAGGTGATATTGGAGAAGGCTGCAAGGCGGTTGACGGCGTAACGGATGTAGCGATGCTCATCCTCGCCTCCGGCGGCGGGATGAACCTTGCTGTCGCCCATGTCGAGGACCACCGAGATGTTCATGTCGCGATCGCGCGCAAATTGCAGCATGCGATCGAACTTCTGCCAATAAGGCAGATTGAACCGGTGGTAGTCGAAGCCTGGGTGAAGCGGGTCGTCCGCGCTTTGTGCCGGCCAGGCTGCAATGAGCGGCGTCCAGGCCTGTCCGATCATGACAGGCTCGCCAAAAAAGGTGGAGGCCTCCCGGCCGGCGAGGGTCACACGCAACCGGTTGACTTTGAGCCGGTGCAGCCGATCGACGCTGTATTGAATGGTGTGGTCATCACGAAAGCCGACCAGCCAATACGCGGTGGTTCCGTTGAAGAAGTAGTGCTCCCCGGTTCCCTGCCAGATGAAGTGCCATGGGTATTGGGGATCTACCGCGAGGAGGCCGCGCTTTTGTGCTTCGACGGCGCGGAATCCGCCCGTGGCGGACTTTGTGAAACTGCCTTGCTTGTAGGTGACGGTGTACTTGTAATCGCCGGCAAGGGGGGCCATGAAGCGGATGCGGAAGAGAGTGCCGTCGGCGGAGTCGCAGAAGCCATCGACGGCCCAACGATGGCTGCCGTCGGCGGTCTCCAGACTACCCGACAAAGAAGCATCTTCAAACGGATTTGCGGCGTCGGGCCCGCGGACGTTTGCGCTGATCTCGACGAAGTCGAAACGGGCAATCTGCGCGGCGGGCTTCATAAACGAGACCTCTGCCGGGACCCCAAACAGGATCGAAGGCGAGAGTCCGGCAAAAGTAACGAGAAAGAAGCAGGACATTCGCACGCGGATAACACCTCTCCAGAAGTTTAGACTTAGGTACCCGGCCAGCTTATCAATGATCAAGGCGTCGTGTGGCGAGAACTTCCAGGTGTCGCGTTCTCGTGCAGGTGACTGTGAGCCGATGGGATTTCCGAATGGGCGATCCACATCCGCTTTGCGGGCGAGCGGGGCATCGCGCGCAAACAAGTCGAATTGCCTTGGCCTCGATAATTGGCGACACTCAGTCTTGGGATTTCAGAACGGAAATCTCAATGGGGAACTTCTTATGCGTTGTCTCTTTGCCGCCATCGCGATCTGCAGTGCTGCCGTATTGCCGGCCCTAGCCGCTGACCGTGTAACAACCGCGAACGGCATTCTCGAATCCACTTCCGCCCCGGAAAACGGTGTGCGCAGTTTCAAGGGCATCCCGTTTGCACAGCCTCCGGTTGGCGACCTGCGCTGGCGAGCGCCACAACCTGTCAAGAACTGGGTGGGCGCCCGCAACGCCGACCAGTTCGGCCCCCGGTGCATGCAGCACACTGCGCCCGACGACGACTACTGGTTCCGCAGCAACGGTATGAGTGAGGATTGCCTCTATCTCAATGTCTGGACGCCCGCCAAATCGGGTAATGAAAGGCTTCCGGTTCTGGTTTATATCTTCGGCGGCGGTTTTCAGAACGGGGACGGCTCGGAGCCGCGCTACGACGGTGGGAGCATGGCTCGCCATGGCATGGTCGCGGTGTCAGTCAACTATCGCACCAACATCTTTGGCTTCTTTGCCCATCCCGAGCTGACCCGGAAGTCCGCGCATCACGCTTCCGGAAACTATGGTCTGCTCGACCAGGTGGCCGCACTGCATTGGGTGCGGAGGAACATCGCGGCCTTCGGCGGCGACCCCGACCACGTCACCATTGCCGGCGAATCGGCCGGTTCGATCTCGGTGAGCGCGCTGATGGCGTCGCCGCTCTCCAAAGACCTGATGGCGGCCGCTATCGGTGAGAGCGGCGCGGCTTTTTCCACGCTGCCGCCAGAGCCTCTTGCCGATGCCGAACGGAAGGGCGTCAAATTCGCCGCCGCCGCCGGCGTCGACACGCTTGCCGCGCTTCGCGCGATGCCTGTGAAGCGGATTCAGGACCTCGCCGCCAAGGCGGATATCGACTTTAGCACGGCGATGGACGGCTATTTTCTTTCGAAGTCCCTGACGGAGACCTTCGAAGCCGGTGAGCAGGCGAAGGTTCCGCTGTTGGAGGGGTCGAACACCCAGGAGGAGGAGGCACGCTCCGTTCTGGGAAGTGGGGAGCCTACGCCGGAAACGCTGGCCAACGCCATCAAGAAGTTCTATGGGGATAAAGCCGGCCCGGTCTTGAAGGCCTACGCAGCCACCACCACGGATGAGGTTTATGAAGCGGCCACCCACCTTGCCAGCGCCCGGTTCATTTCGTACGGCACCTGGAAGTGGGCCGAATTGCAAATGAAGACCGGCGGTAAACCGGTGTTCCGTTACCTATACGCGCGTCCCCGGCCGGCGTACCTGGGTATGCCGGGCGCGCCTGTGCCTGCTGCGCCTCCAGCGAGCGGGGGCGGCGTCCAGAAAACCGCTCCGCCCGAGGGCGCGGAGCATTCCGCCGAGATCCAATACGCCATGGGCAACCTGAATCTCGACAAGCGCTACAAATGGAAGCCTGCCGACTACGAAGTATCCAAGACGATGCAGGCCTATTTCGTGAACTTCATCAAGACCTATAACCCGAACGGCGCAGGTCTGCCGAAGTGGCCGGCGTACCGCGCTGACGATGGTTACCAGCGCATGCGCATCGATGTGAAGTCCCACGCCGAACCTGAACGTGACCGCGGCCGGTATGTGGCGTTAGAGAAGGCTACGGCGCGATAACCAACGCGCAGTAGTAAGAAGGCGCTTTGTCTGATGCGCAGATCAAGTGGTTACGGGCGTGCCTGGGACCACCCGGCACGCCGTATCAATCAAGAGTTTGTGTAAGCCGCAACCGAGCTAGCAGCGGTGCATCCGCCGATGGATTTTCAGCGCAGATGCAGCGCTTTCGACGTCGGCCCGCGCGCATTCAGCTTTCGCGAGTGCGTCGCGAAATTCCGCGTGACGATTGCTGGCCGCGAGAGTTACGAGCCGGTTTGCTATGTCGGCGTGACGATGCGCAGCAGGAAGCAGGGCTGAAAGGAGCGCTTCCCGTTCCACACAAAATTTAAACCGAGGCTGGTGATCCTTCACGCGATGCCCTTTGTCGGATTTTACTATCGGTCTTCAGCGCTGGCTTGAAATGACGAGAACAATCCGCGATCAAACGTACAGATCATTGTGTTCGGCTTTTCGTGCTTCACACGCATGCAATTGGTATCCGAGGTCGTCTGCAACGGAAAGGGTATCGGGCGCGCCGGGACGGGAAAGAACGCCGGAATGGCTGGCACGTCTCCCCGATTCCGTCTCGCATCAATGTCCTTCGCGCAAGCGACGCAGAACGGACCGTCGACAATGTAGAACTGGGTTTCTGCTCTGCTGCAGATGCACAGCTCGGCAGTGCCGATCCCAGTTACGCCTTCCGCGGCCTCCGATTAGACGCTTGTGCTCCGGCAAACTTGGAGGTACAGTCAAGGTGCTCACTAGGCAAGAGCCGTCTAAACCGCTTGGCACGGCTGGCTCCCCTTTCTTAGTGCAAAGAGGGGGTTCGTGGCCGATATCCAAGTAGTCCCAACTGAAGTTTCCGCGCTAATCTCACGCGCAACCGCGCTGATCACGTACACAGCGGATATCGTCGCTAAGACGAAAGTGCGCATTTGCAACACACACAGCCGGATAGACCGCACATTGCTGAAGCTGTATCGTCCCGATTTGTTTGAACGATCAGCCGCGCCGGGAGCGAGTTACGAAAGACGCTGAAACTCAGAAACTACACCGCCGATACTTGGTCCACCTGAAGTGCGTCATTCTTGAAGCGAATCGCACCCGCGCTCTGCTGGAATCTCTAAAGCAGTTCCCTATCTCGCTCGAAACCTGGAACGCGGTGCTTGAGCAACGTGTCGCCGAAAACGAAGCGCACGACCAATACCGGTTGTCGCGTCAGAGTCTGTTCAATGCCATCAAACCGCAAAGCATTTTAATTGAGGGTTTAACTGCATCCAGTCCTCTATAGGGGATACTGGCCCTGCCATTTACACGAAAGCCGGCAATTCACGCTCGGCCTGGAGGCTGGGCATGGTTAGAGGCCGGACAGGATGATATCACCGGGTGAGCAGCTAAGGACGGAGTAGCGACACGACCGCGTGCCCTGTGGCGGGTATTCCATTACCTATTTACTTGGCGCTTGTTTCCTCGACTTCAATGGCTCGCCCGGACAAGTATTGGCGGCGTCTTCAGCCAAGCTGTGTCGACGTCTTCCGCCGCATGCCCACCAGAGCGATTGCCGATCCGACCCCCACCAAGAGCAAGCTCGACGGTTCAGGCACCGTGGGCGCAGTTGGATCATTTAAGGGCGACGTCGCGGCGGCAACGGCATCGAACTCGAAGGAGATAACCGAGCTGCTGAATGTGGCGGTGGTGAACGGCGTTGTGGTATTGAGCACTACCCAGGCGCTTCCGCCGGGACCTTGGAAACCATTAGCCACAAAACCTGCGGCAGCCGTCTGCACGTCTGTTCCCGTGACATGGAAATGCAGACTGTCATTCAGAACAACCGAGTTTGCGGCATCGATCGAGCCCCAGAGGAACGCCAGTGATTCTACCGGCGTCGAGAAGGTAATCGTGATCGTGCCGATGCCGGTGGATAGATAATTACCTGAATCCGCAATATTGGTTGTGAGCGCAGAGCCAAAACCGCCCGTCAGATACTCAGGCGTTGAACTACCCGTAACACCAGCCACCGGAACCGCATGACCAGCAAAGCCAGCACCTTGCACGACGCCCTGACCCGGCGGTACGGAAAAATCTATGCTGTAGCCAGTGCCGGCGAGCGGAGCATCGGACGGCTGAGCGATTCCGCCCAGGTCGACGATTACTGGACTACCGCCGCTAGGCGGTACGGGTGAGAAGAGGCTGGCCGTTAGTGAATCCGCTTTTGCCGTCCCGATCCCAACCGCCAAAGAGATTACCGATATTACGACGAATAATTTGCGATTCACGTAGGAATGCATCCTTAACTCCACCGATCTGTGGTTCAATAACCGAACTTTTGCCTGGTTCCGGTGGCGTGACAACAGAAACGTCACTGCCACTCTTTGGTGCATTATAGCAATTCAAGAACCATTCGTAGCTACAACAAAGGGCTCACACACGGTCGTAAAATGTTCGGTTTTTTACCGCTAAGAAATGGGACTAAGAGCAAACTTTTAGGACGGCAGTTCAATGTCTTTGCCCATCGCGATCGATGGACACATGAGGACGGAATTAAATAACATTGCACGTGTTCACTGAGGCTCTTCCAAGGAACTTGGGTACTGGTAATACCAGTACCGTTGTCAGTTAACTGCGCACTGAGCTCTGGACCGTTTAGCGGCGGCCCCCCGGGGTTAATTGAGCGGTCGGGCGAAGACTCCGGAAAGTGCGCCCAGGTGCCTGTTTTTAGTGGTGGGCGGTCGCGGGCTCGAACCGCGGACCTTCTGCTTGTAAGGCAGACGCTCTAACCAACTGAGCTAACCGCCCACTAATCTTTCATTCTACATGGTTCGGAGCTGCGGCCTTCTCTCGCGTGGGATGTTGCAGGTGCCGGAGCCAATCCCGGTCAGCCTTTCCATCCGGCTTTACGCAAACCCTCTACGATGTGCTCGAGGTCCGCGGGCGCGGCGTTCCATTTTCGCAGTTCAGCGTGTGCTGAAAAGTTCGGTTTGATTTCAAGTATTCTCGACACCGCCCTGGCGGCCTCGGGGCGGCCCAATTGGCCTTTGGCGGCGGCGTCCAGTAGATGAGTCCAGTAGAAGTTTGGCAATCCGATCTTCTCCACCGACCGGATCACCTCCTCGTATGCCCCCCGGTGGTAGTCGCGCCGGGCAAAGCTGAAATAGTACCAGCCCGGATGCAATGGATGGAGTTCCCGAGCACGCCCGGAGAGCTCGACACCTCGTTCGAATTCGCCCATGAACGCCAGATAATGCCCGACGTCGGCGAGCGTTTCAGGATCATTGGGATTTAGCCGCAAAGCCAACTGCGACTCCGTCTCGAACTTCTGATTCTCACCGCGGAAGAAATGCACGATCGCCAGCCAGCACCGCGCATAGGCGTTTCGCGGGTCAAGCTCTGTCGCGCGCAACGCATGCCTGAGAGCACGGCCGATGGGATCCGGACGCGGGTTCATTTCAAAACGATGCTCGGCCAGGTAAATGTTGGCGAGCAGCGCCTGGGCGTCGGACGAAAGCGGATCAAGCTCTACCGCCCTTTCGAGCAGATCCCGAGCTTCGGCATGCATTTCCGGAGTTAGCGCCGAGGTATACCGGCGCGCCCGCAAAACGCAGTCGTAGGAGTCGAGTTCCAGCCGGCTTTTGGCCATCGCCCGCTCGAGCGAGACATCCTGCAATTTCACCCCAAGGGTGACCGCAATCCTGCGCGTCAGCTCGTCCTGCAAGTCGAAGATATTGCTCATCTCGCGGTCGTAGCGATCTCCCCACAACTGGACGCAACTGACTCCGTCAATGAGCTGAACGGCGATGCGCACGCGGCCCGCGTCGCGGCGCACGCTCCCCTGGACTACGTAACCGGCTCTCATCTGGCGGCAAAATTCGGGAATGTTCATCGGCCGCCCCTTAAATTGCAGTGTGGACCCGGCGGCGATCACGCGCAGGTCTCGAAACCGGGAGAGGTTCGTGACGATGTCTTCCGTCAACCCGTCAGAGAAATAATCGTCGTCAGCCGCGCTCTGATTAGCAAAAGGGAAGACAGCCAACACCGGCCGCGCCGCCGTTCCGGAAAGGATGTTGTCGGAGGTGAGTGAGTGGCCCGCGCGAGCCGCTTCGTTCTTGACGACTCCTTCCCCGTGAAGGGCTGGCGATTCAGCTGAGTCCTTTTCTGTATGGTCCTGCGAAGCATTGATGCTCGATTGCCCGTGATCCCGTACCCTAACCTGCGCGGTGAATTCGAATCCTCTTCCCCTCACGGTACGGATATAACTCTGGTTGTCGCCGCTATCCCCAAGGACTCGCCGCGCCAATTTGATGCAGCTATCGATCGTCGCCTCGGAAACCACACGGCCTTGCCAGACCGCCTCAACGATTTCGTCGCGGCTGACCACCCGGCCGGCATGGCGCAAAAGGAACAGGATGAGATCGAAGACAAGCGGCTCGATGTGCAGGACGATTCCGTTGCGCCGCAGCTCATATCTGTCCGTCGCGAGCTCAAAATCACCGAACTGATACCGCATTCCCCGTCCCGCTCGCCCATGCCGCCCGGCAAAGGCATTTCCCTATAGTAGACCGAGGCGGCTGGCGATCCTACCCGCGTTTCCCAGGTTATTCCCCGGTAATCCGCAGGTATTCCCCAACAAGAGCCCCAGCGGCGCAGAGCTGGACGAGCGAACATCCTTCCAGGGAGCCCGGAAGGGCTCTCAACAACAAACTTCCTGGAGGATGGACATGACCTTAACGCAAAAAGACAAACTGTTACGACTCACCCTGACTGCCTTCGGCGTGATTTTCTGCCTGATCTACCCCGTCGGAATAGTATGGCCGTCGGGCTGGGTGTGGCACGGAGGCCACGGCCAATATTATCTGCAAATGATTTGCGGGGTATACGCCGTGCTCGGCATCTTTTTGATAGCGGCGGGGCGGGATCCTTACAGCAACCGCAGTCTGATTTCCTTCACTATCTGGTCGAGCGTGGTTCATGCCGGAATCATGGCGGCGCAGGCTATTTATGACGGACATGAGCTCGGACACCTCACGGGCGATGTACCGGCGCTGCTTCTGGTTGCGGCTGTGCTTTGGTTCCTTTCTCCCGCGAGCCAGCACAAGGAAAGCGGCTTATCCCAACGCACGCAGGCGTCTGCACAGCCGAGTCTCTGAAAATTGTATCCACGCGTGTTCATTTGGGAACGGGCGGTTAAGGCACTGAGTGCGGGATGTTTTCAGGGATGCACAATTAGCCGCCTACGTTCGGAAGTGAAATTGGCTCTATCCTTCTCTACACCTGGCAACGATCAAGGTGATGTCGTCGTGCTGCTCACCGGGGCTGAACTGTTTCAGCCGGTTGATCATTGCCGAGATCACCATCTGTGGAGGCAGTTTTCGATACGTTTTGAGTCCTTCCAGCAGACGCGGCTCGCCGAATTCTTCCCAGGCGTCGTTGAACGACTCCGTCACGCCATCGGTATAGAGTACAAGCGTATCTCCCGCTGAGAGGCGGCACTCCGCGACCGAGCAATTCCACTGGCGGAATAGGCCCACCACCGTCGATGTCGCCTCCAGCTTCTCTACACTGCCGTCGCGTCGAACAAGCAATGGCGGCAGATGTCCGCAATTTGCATAGCGCAGCCGGCGTTCGGCGTCGTCATATTCGGCAAAGAACAAGGTGGCATAGGAGCTTACCGCCGTGTTGTCGTAGAAGAGTTGATTCACGGATTGCAGGAATCGATCCGGCTGCTCCGATGCCATGGCGCACTGGCTGCGAAGATTGGCCTGCAAGTTGGCCATCAATAAAGCTGCCGCGATGCCCTTACCAGAAATATCGCCGATGACCAGGCCAAGACGTTGTGGACCTAAATTGAGGAAATCGTAGTAATCGCCGCCGACCTCGCGGGCTTGCACACAGACACCCGCATATTCGAGGGATTTTAGAGCCGGTGATGTTTGAGGGAAGAGTCTGGCCTGCACCTGTCTCGCAATTTCCAGTTCGCGGGCTGCGCGCCGCTCTGATTCCGCCCTCTCTGCCAGGGCGCGCCGCCTGGCTTCAACTTTCTGTGTCAGATCGTCCCATCCGGCAAGGATAAAGGAGTTCCCATCCAGATCTTCAAACGTAGTGAAGATCCCGCCCCAAGTTCCAGCCTGTGGAGGATGGCGAAAGCGAATGCCGCTTTTACTCCAGAGCTGGAATTTGGCGGCAACATCTTCCGTTACGAACACCGCCTGCCCGGAACGACCTATGAAATCATGCTCCGGAGAATCGGGTCGAGGAGCGATGAGCGCAAGAAGCGTGGCTCCGTTTGGCGGAGCAACCAGGATAAAGCGGCCACGCTCCCCATAGTTGTAGTCCACGATCAAGCGAAATCCAAGCTGGTCCAAGTAGAATCGAAGGCTTCGGTCCTGATCACGGACGAAGATGGGCATATGGTGTAGCCGGAGGTAGGTTGAAAGCTTGGCCTCCTCCTGTTTCGGGGGTGCCACATGGGTAATGCCCGTCCCGGCATCGCGCGGTTTGGTTGCAGGGGCCGCGGCCGGAGGACCCGACTCCGACCGTGGTGCCCGACGCGCCTTCGCCTGCTTGTGGCCCTTTAATAATGCGTCATGCTTCGCTTTCAGTTCCCGATAACGCTCCATCCACTGTTCCAGCGTGAGACTCTGCAGTTTGCCGACCCGGACGGTTCGGTCGAGCCAGTCAGTAGCATCGCTTCCCTGAAAGTAGAAATACCCCTCACCCCTGGCAAGTGTCGCCTTAAATCCCCGGCTCAGGAGTTCGGCGTTGATCGCTTTGAGGGTAACCGGCATGGGCACATTATAGGGTTGATCCGGCGGGCCTGCACCGTCTAAGCTGAGGGGCTAGAGCATAGAGAGTTGTCATGAAAAGTTCTCCGAAAAAGATCACGCGGATCTGGTATTGGGTGATTACAATCTTGTTCCTTGCTTTCATGCTTTTTGGCGCAATATCTGAGCTCATGCAAACCGAGGGCTCACAGAAAGTGCTGTCATCACTTCACTATCCCGTTTATCTGAATTACATCCTGGGTATCGCAAAAGTTATCGGCGCGATCGTTCTTCTCCAGTCGCCGTTGAAGACCATTAAAGAATGGGCATATGCAGGCTTCACCATCGACATTGTAGGCGCGGCAGCATCAACCTATTTTGTCGAGGGAATAGCCCCGGCGATCATCACTCTGGTGTTTCTGGCTCCTCTGCTGTTGTCCTACTATTTCTGGAAGAAGAGCGAAGCGCAGAGTAACCTGGCACAGGGTGCGTCGTAGAATCCGGGCGGCCAGCGCGATTACGGCTTCGGGAAACCCCGGTCCGTTATTAACTTCGGCGATCTGCTGATTGTGGCGGATGTTGTGAAGCGGGATATGGATCAGCCGCTGATCAGCGTTCCGGGTCCCCAAGCTGGCGGCAGGATGGTTTCCGCTTGCGTCCCCTTCTCATGCGGTTGAATCGGTTCGGGCGCTGGTGCATTGCGGGGCCTGGCGGGCATTGCCCGTTCCATGAACTCGGTTTTGCCGGCGGTTTTGGCCTCCCCGTCCGGGTTTGGAAGTTCGGCCAATACCACGGTTACAGAATTTTCCGGACTTTCTGGTTCACAAGCCATTGGGCCGCGCCAACACCGCCAGCGCGTTGAATCCCAGGTACAAAGAAGCTGTGCAGGTAATCGCCATCAGTGGCGCCGAACCAACTGGTATCGGCGTGAAGAGACAACTCGAGCGGGGCGATGGCAGCGGCAAAGAGGCACCAGATCGACGCCTCACCTTTGCCGTAAAGTTCCACGCTGCCGGACTTGCGAGACGACAGGTAGGCAAGGGAGGTCAGTATGTCCTGCACACGGTTCGCGTCGTCCGTTCGATTGAATGTCGTAAAAAACTTGTGCGAACGGTCCCTGGGGGCCACGGCCGATCCGGTTTGAAAACAGTCGATCAGCAGCACCGATCGTCCGGACTTGACCAGATCCTGCACCAGCGCGGATTTTCTGGCGACCTCGGCTCCGCGGGGATCCACCACTATGGCAGCCACCGGCCCTCCCTGCAGCCACACTCCCGGAAAGCGATCTTTGCGCGCCGCGCGGCTCAGCACAATATGCTGTCCGCTGACGCTAGTCTTTACATCGTCCGGCCATTCTGCGCCCAAGGTGAGCCGCAACGTTTCGGTGACGTTCTCCGCATCCCCGTTCCCCTCATTCCAGGCGGCGCTGATCTCTTTCCACTTAGCGAAAACCTGGTCGTAGGTCAGAGCGCCCGGCGGCAATGCTCGCCCATGGAAAACCAGCATGTCCTGCAGGTTTTCCATTTCGATTTCTCTTTCCTCAACGATCGCTGGCTGTCCGCCAAGCACATGGCGGCCGAAGAACTTGTAAACCGCGGCACGGCTTTGTGCGTTGTAATTGTGGGGAGCATCGATGTGAGTATTCTCGATATCGTTCGCCTTTCCATAGAGTTCGTAGATATGGCGGATCGCGGGAAACTCTTCCGCCGGCACATGGGTGGTCCAGTCGCCCGTCGCCGAAACTAAAAGCATGGGTCGTGGGGCCATCATGGCGGCAATCTCCGGATTGGATGTATCGAACCGAAGACCCGGAGCGTTTTCACAATAATCGCCGCCCTGCATATAAGCTGAGACCATGTTGACGGGAGCAGAGTAACGTACTCGTTCATCGATGGCAGTCAGCAGGAAAGTTTGTGACCCTCCGCCCGACGCTCCGGTCATTGCGATCTTGGTGCTGTCTACATCCTCCAAAGATTCCAGAAAATCCAACGCTCGAATCGAGTTCCACAACTGAAGACCCAGCGGTCCAAACGACCACAGCTGCTCGCGCGGCGACCCGAAAGCGTGGGGCGTCTGGATCATGTCGTTATACCCGGTCATGTCGTAGGAAAAAGCCACGAAACCTTGCAGAGCCAGATTGGCTCCCAACGTGGGTGCCGAGGCATTCTCCCGGTTTTCAAGCCGTCCGTACGTCCAGTGACCTTGCGTGAGAAGCACGCCGGGCCGCTTGCCGGTCTTACCCAGAGGGCGGTAGAGATTGCCGCACAGATAGTACCCGGGAATAGATTCCAGGTATACCTTCTCAATGCTGTAACCCTTGCGCTCCAGCTTCCCGAAGATGACAGGATGCATTTCCGTCCCGACCGGCATGGGCAGCAACCCTGCAGCCGCCAGAATCTGCTTTCGCAAATGCGCCTTGCGAGCCTCCCAGTCTGCCAGCGTCTGGTAAACCGGCATCGTGAAGTGCGTGTCGGTGTTGGGCACGTAGGTATTACGTACGTCGTCGGCTGGAACTTGCGCGGACAGGATGGCAAGTTCCGCCGAAATCAAGGCCGCTATCGTGGCGCAACGGAGTAATCGATGACGCATTTTCCTATCTTTCTCGGCTTAAAATTCGTGCCACTGTCGATTTTGACGCCGCCGTATTTCGGGCACCTCACGCCAGCGCCGCAGTTGGCGTAGTGTACATCATCCGGTGGGAAGCCCGCCTGCTGATTCAGACGAAGTCGATTTGGAAGATCCAGCCGGCGGTCGGGCTGTCGTTGTTCGGCCAGCCAGGATGGATGCCGGCATCGCAGCTGATGAGCTTGCCTTCGTGCATCGCGAGGCCATGCGGGTCGCAGGAGTTCGGAGCAAATTCGACCGTCTCCAACACCTTGCCGGTTGCGGCTTCGTACCTCACCAGACAAGGCCGGTATTCGCTATATGCTTTACAGTCATTGCCGACGACCTGCCAAATCGTATCGTTGTCCCAAGCGATACCGTGGTAACGCACACGATCCGGAGCCTGATAGAACGGGATTATGAATTCCGGCTGCCAGGTGACGGGGTCGACGCGAAGATTCCCGCGCAGCCGCAACGACGCGATCCACAACTTGCCGTCGTGCCAGAGGGCGCCGTGGCAACCGCCGCCGTTGTTGGCCGGTCCGAGCGGGATTTGCCGGTGGCTGACGAGCTGGGAATTCATATCGACCTGAAAAACTCCCTCCGGAGGCGCGTTTGCCACCATCCATACGTACCCGCCACCGACTGCCATGCCGCTCGTATTTCTCGAGGGAGTCGTTACCGTCTTCAGTAGTTTTCCATCCCAATCAACTAACCACGCGGCCTCGATGAGAGAGGTGGGTTCGGGCAGGTGGTACGCTGCCGCTTCAGCACCCGACATTTTTTGCTCGCCGATCCAGAGGCCCTCCGGCGTTACGGCAACCGCGTTCGGAAATCCTTGAGGACTTTTGAAGAGCTTTTTGGTTTTGGCAACACGGGCCGGAACCCGCCGGCCGCTTGGCGCGCCTTGGTTTCCAGGGGCCGGGGAAGATTGGGGGGGAAGTGCTGCGATGCCCTTCGTCAGGGCTAAACCTGCTCCCAGGCTACTCGTAAGAAACTCCCGTTTCGTCATAGGTCGTTAACTTGCCTTGTTCAGCTCTGTCCAGCCACAGCTATCGACGTGCCGGATTATATTACATTCCCCACGTAACCGAGGTGATTCAAATTCGATTAATTTCGGAAGAACTGCAATCGGGAGTTTTTTTTCGGAGACCGCGGACGGAGAAGCTCACTCTCCACCATCACGGTGCAAAAGCACCTGTCCGTGGCCGGACGGCTTGAGCGGGCTGGGCGTTTGATAGAGTTGGTAGCTCGAATGCGACAGTGGACGCTTTTTGCGCTTTTTGCCGTCTCTATGACGGCACCCCTGGCTGGGCAGGTCGCGCCGGCCCCGGCAACGGATTTCAGACTGGCCGAGGAGCACTTTGACCGCCTGTGTGAGGGTTGTCACGGGGAGCGAGGGGAGGGTGGAGACCGCGCACCTGCCCTGATCAATAACCGGAAGTTACGCAGCCTTAATGAAGGCCAGATTCACGATCTCATCAAAAACGGAACACCCGGTGGCATGCCGGCATTTGCGCTCGCTGAGCGGGAACTGCGCGCGCTCGCGGCGTGGGTGCACTCTTTCAATATCTCCGCATATACGACCAGGCCGGTTGGAGACGTGGCCGCCGGCGAAGAATTTTTCTTTGGCGCCGGCCACTGCGCGAATTGCCATATGGTTCACGGCAGGGGTAAGAGCAACGGTCCTGATCTTTCGGACATCGGAATCCGGTCGACAGTAGGCGAGATCGAAGCCGTGATGGCAAATCCATCGGCGCAGATGGGAATACACACGACGCCGAGTTGCCCGTCCTGGGCATTTTGTCCAGACGAAGCCTGGGCCGTGGTTGATGTGCGGCTGCGAAATGGCTCGATGTTGCGCGGGTTTGCGCGCAACCGGGCTGAACACGATTTGCAGTTGCAGACCTTTGATGGCAGGATCCATCTGCTGACGGACGCCGAGTACGCGGAGATCACAACGGAGAAACGATCGTACATGCCTCCGATAGAGGCAACTGTTGCGGAGCGCCGGAACGTGACGGCATACCTCAGCAGCCTCGGCGGCGTTTCGCCCGGCCCCTTGGCAACCGAAACGGAGACCATCTCCGGCGATGCCATACAAGCCGTTACGGTGCCGCGTCGAGGGGAGTGGCCGACATACAACGGAGTGCCAGGCGGAAACCGGTACAGCACACTCGATCAGATCAATAGCAAGAATGTGGACCACCTGCAGTTGCAGTGGGTTCACGCGTTGCACGGAACCGGATTGGAAACGACACCCCTCGTTAGCGACGGCGTCATGTACGTCACCGCCCCTGGACAGGTTTGCGCACTGGATTCGCAGACCGGCAGGGAAATCTGGTGTTACGGAAAAGCTGCCGGCGAGTCCGGCGGCGGCTCTCCGCAGCCGAATCGAGGAGTCGCCCTCCTCGGCGATCGCGTCTTCTTCGTGACCGCCGAAGCTCATCTGCTCTGTCTCAATCGTTTGACCGGCGGCGCGATGTGGGATGTGGTCATGCCGCCCGCGCCGGGGCCTTACAGCGCGACGTCGGCCCCATTGGTGGTCGGCGACCTGGTGATATCCGGCATCGCGGGAGGCGATAGTCCGATACGCGGTTTTCTTTCTGCGTACAAAGCCACCACCGGCCAGTTGGCCTGGCGCTTTTGGACCATCCCGGAACCCGGGGAACCGGGATCGGAGACCTGGATCGGCAAAGCGATCAGCACAGGGGGCGGCGCGACATGGACCACCGGATCCTATGACGTGGAGACCGGTACTCTGTTTTGGGCTACCGGAAACCCGTTCCCCGACACCGATGGCGACGAGCGTATGGGCGCGAATCTGTATACGGATTGCGTTCTCGCCCTGGACCCCAAAACAGGGAAGTTGCTCTGGCATTACCAGTTCACTCCTCATGACCTCCACGACTGGGATGCTGCCGAACCCCTGGTTCTTGTCGATGCCAAATATCAGGGCCGTGACCGGAAGCTGCTGTTGCAGGCCAACCGAAACGGTTTCTTCTACGTTCTTGACCGGACGAACGGGCAACTTCTACTGGGCAAACCTTTCGTAAAGAAGCTGAATTGGGCCAGCGGCATCGGTCCGGACGCCAAACCGGAGCTACTGCCCGCCAATCAGACTACAAAGGACGGAGTGAAAGCCTGCCCCTCAGTGCGAGGTGCCACGAATTGGTATTCCACGTCTTTTCATCCCGGAACGAACCTCTACTATGTGATGGCTGTCGAGGATTGCAGCATCTACACCCAATCGCAGCGAGGCGGCTATGCCGGCTATCGCGACCCGTCCGATTCCGGGCTGAAATATCTTCGCGCTTTGGATATCGCGACCGGAGACGTCGTCTGGGAGATTCCCCAAATCGGACCACAGGAGGCGAATTACTCGGGCGTCCTCACCACTGCCGGGGGCCTTCTGTTTTACGGCGAGACCGGCGGCCGCTTTGCCGCTGTGGATGTGAAGACGGGAAAGACTCTGTATACATTCAAAGCCACGGAGCCATGGAAGGCGTCTCCCATCACGTACACAGTGAATGGACGCCAATATATCGCCGTAGCATCCGGCGGAAACATCTTGTCGTTCGGCCTGGGCGATCGGTAGTGATTTGGGACACAGGACGGTTTCACGGTTGCGGCGGCTCCGGGTTGCTTCGCCGGAAGCCTACAGGAGCCGGGTAGGACTACCCTGAGAGCATGTTCATCGCCTTGGCTTACGGGCTTCTCGCGCTGGCAGCCGCGGGAGCGCCACAGAGCGCTCAGGCCTTCATTTCCGAGGGAATTCAGCTGGCTAATGAGAACCGGTTGGACGAAGCCGCCGCTCGCTTTCTGCAGGCTGTGGAGGCCGACCCTAACAACGCCGATGCCACCAACAATCTCGGCATTGTCCTACGCCGTCAGAGAAAGTTTTCCGAGGCCCTCAAAGCTTTTGACTCCGCCGGCCGCTTGCGAACCGGTGACGCTCGCATCCAGAGCAATTTGGCGCTGACTCTGGCGGATTTGGGGCGCATCCCGGAAGCCCTCGCCGCCATGCAGCGCGCCCACAATTTGCAACCACGGGACGCTGCGATTGGGCGAAACCTTGGTGTACTTTATTGGCGCGCAGGCGAGCGGTCCCAGGCGAACGGAGATCTCACGCAAGCCATTGCGCACTTCGAGAAGGCCGTGGAACTGGCCGGCGAAACCTTTGAGCCTCACCAGTTGCTTGGCGCAGCTCTGCTGGCCACCGGTGATCTCCCCCGTGCTGAAACCGAGTTGGGGCGCGCCGTCGAGCTGAATCCGCTCTCCGGAATGTCGCACCGCGATCTCGGCATCGTGCTGGCACGGCGTGATCGGCCTACCGAAGCCATCGCCGAATTACGCCGCGCAGCCGAGCTCGTTCCACAGGATCCCGCCGTCCACTACAACCTGGGCCGTGTCCTTCAGAAGTCGGGCCTCGATCACGATGCGTCCTCGGAATTAGCCCTCGCACGCGAATTGAATCAGAAGGCGGAAAACGTCATTCAGGCGAAGTCGCTCAATCGGACCGCCGCCCGTCTACTCCAGGAAGGGCATTTCGCAGAAGCCGCGGATACCTTGCGCGAGGTCTTGCGGCTCGATCCGGCTAGCGCGGACTATCACTACAATTACGGCGTAGCTTTATTAGGACTGAGCCGGCTGGACGAGTCCATTCGCGAATTGAAAGCTTCTTTGGCCATCAACGCCGAACAGCCTGACGCTTACTATTATCTGGGTCGCGCTTGGCTTGGAGCGGGACAACCTGCAGAATCCGCCGCGAGTCTTGCCGAAACTTTGAAACGCAATCCGCGCGACGCTCGCGCACATAACGTGCGCGCAGTGGCTCTGGCGGCCATGCGACAGTTTGAAGCAGCGCTGCACGAGGTTCAATCGGCCATCGAGCTGGAACCCCATGAACGTCTGTTCCGTGAAAATGCGGCATGTCTCGAACGCCATGCCGCCGGGTGCGAGTTGCAGCCTTGAACTTACTTGGCCTCGCGAACCGTCAAAATCTGATCCGCCGCGACATCGCGCAGCGTTTGCACCGTTCCGCTTGGCCAGCGGATTTCGATGGTTCGAACACGGCTGTCCGCGCCTAACCCGAAGTGGACGCGCTTATCGCTCGCTGAAAGATAGCTGCCTGCCGTGGATACGTACCCGTACTGCTCGAGCCCGGAGGCGCCGGTGACATGAATTCGCGCGCCGATTCCGTCGCGATTGCTCGCCGTCCCCACGGTGTTGATCGTGATCCAATGATTCTTGTACATGTTGTTCCGCAGCAGCAGTGCCGCGCCGTCATTGGTCACCACCACGGCATCCACCGCCCCGTCATTGTCGTAATCGCCGAATGCGGCGCCCCTCGCAGCCAGCGGAACGCGAAACGCGGGTCCGGCCTGTGCGGAGATATCTTCAAACCGCTTGCCGGTATTCCGCAGCAATAAGAGCTTCTGCAGGTAAGAAATCGCCGGATAATCCACCGAAATAGTATCCATTACGTGGCCTTGTGCTACGAATAAGTCCTTCCAGCCATCATTATCAAGGTCGATAAATTTCACGCCCCATCCGCTATAAGGCATCGTGGCCACCGAAAGCCCGGCCGTATCGGAGACGTCTTCGTATTCGCCTCGCGTGTTTCGCAAAAGGACATATCCCTGCAAAGAGAGTGCGTTGACAAACAGATCCGGCCAGCCGTCGTTGTTGTAGTCCTGCCAGTCCACGCCCATGCCGGCGAAAGTTGACCCTTTCGAGTTATACGCTGCGCCCTTCTCGAGAGCCGTTTCGGCAAAGGTGCCGTTGCCATTGTTATGAAAAAGCTGCTCCGCCACTGAATCGTTGGCTACCACCAGATCCGGCCAGCCGTGGCCGTCGGAATCGTTTACCGCCACACCGAGCCCCTTTCCGGGATACGCAGCAATGCCGGATTTTTGACTGACATCGGAAAATTTGCCATTCCCGTCGTTGTGGTAAAGCATGTAAGTAGTTGCGGGAAAGGCGTTGGGATGGCAATAACCGCGCTGGTTGGCTTTCTGGGGGCCGCACCAGATGTTCTTGGAGAAGTCCCATTCCAGATAGCGCGCGACGAACAGGTCCAGGCGTCCATCGCCGTCATAATCCAAAAAAGCCGCCCCCGTTGACCAGCCCGCGCCGCCTACCCCCGCCTCCGCAGTCACATCCCGGAATGTCCCGTTTCCCTCATTGTGGTAGAGCTGGTTGCCTCCAAAGCCCGTGACGAACAGGTCGGGCCTGCCATCGTTGTCATAGTCCCCCACGGCAACCCCCATCCCGTAATAACGACCTCGAACCCCTGCGCGCTCGGTCACATCCACAAACGAGCCGTGGCCTGTGTTGCGGTAGAGACGGTTCCAGAATCGTGGATTCGATTTGTCGGGAGACTTCCCCGCCGGCATGGGGTCCGAAAGCGCGGCGCCATTCACCAGGAAAAGGTCAATATTGCCGTCGCCGTCATAATCCAGCCACGCGGCGCCCGCGCCCATGGTTTCGATGAGGTATTTCTGCGCCGTGTGCGACGCCTGATGTCGAAAACGGACCCCGGCTTGCGCCGTAAGATCTTGAAATATCACGGTTGCGCGGTCGGCTCCGGCGGCCGTTGGCAGCCCAAGCATCAGGCCCACACAGATGGTGCGTTTCATTACCTATTCTGCCCTGTTCGTGGTCAAAGTTACGCCAGTTAGTTTACACAAATCGATCATTCAGCTTATTCTGCTTTTATCTACTCAAAACTGCTTCAAATTTGACGAAATGGGGGGCATATCCAGGTGTCCACGTCCACTGTAAGACATCGTTTCATTTTGTGCGTTTTCAGCATTTTGTTATCTGCCGTGATTTGTTCCGCGCAGTACACGACCGCAACCCTTAGCGGGGCTGTGACCGATCCTTCGGGCGGGGCCGTAAGCGACGCGCGGGTCGCCGTGCAGAACCTGGCGACGGGGTTGCAACGCGAGACACAATCCGGCGGCAACGGCGACTTCACGTTCCCCGCGCTTCCCGTTGGCACCTACCAGCTTGCGGTCGAAAAGCCAGGATTTTCCAAATACGTTCAAAGCGGGATCACGCTGGTCCTCAATCAGGCCGCCAATGTCCCGGTGCAGTTGAAAGTGGGCGACATCTCGCAACAGGTAACCGTGTCGTCCGATGCGGAATTGGTCAACACGCAGACCGGAACCGTCGGGCAGTTGATCGACCAGCGCAAGATCGTGGACCTCCCGCTCGACGGCCGGCAACCCGCCGCACTGCTGTTTCTCTCGGCCGGAACAGTCAACGAAACCGGTAATTACTGCCTCGTCAATTGCCAGGGCGGCGTCTATCCGGGTGAGCAGGACGGTAACGTCAGCGGCGCAGGTCCAAGGAGCGTCAACTTTCAGATGGACGGGGCGGGACATAACGACTCGTATCTGAATACAAATCTCCCGTTCCCGAATCCCGACGCCGTCCAGGAATTCAATGTTCAGACCGATAACGTTTCCGCTCAATACGGAATCGGCGCGGGCGCAGTTGTGAACATCGTAACCAAATCCGGCACCAACGAGATTCACGGCGACGCCTTCGAGTTTGTGCGCAACGGCGACTTCAATGCGCGCAACTTCTTTGCACCGACACAGGATACCCTCAAGCGCAACCAGTACGGCGGGGCCGTCGGCGGGCCCATTCTTAAAAACAAGCTATTCTATTTCGGCACTTACCAGGGAACCAAAATCCGCAGCGCGGCTCAGGGCAATATCGCGTTCGTTCCAACGGCAGCCGAGCGTACGGGGAATTTCGCGGGCTCCGGGGTCACAGTGACGGATCCCCTCACCGGCCAGCCGTTTCCGAACGACCAGATTCCCGCCAACCGCCTGAGCGCACCGGCGCAGTATTTCTTGAATGTCATGCCGCTGCCCAATGGTCCGAACGGGCAACTGACCTATCCCGGCGCGAACATCGTCCAGAATGACGATCAGTACATGATCAAGATCAACTATCTGCAGGGTAAAAACCAGGTGAGCGGCAGCTGGTTTTGGACGCGGTTCTACGAGCCCCCGGATATTGCCATCGGCAAGCAAAACATTCTGGCCGCTGATGGGAACGGTAACCGGGTGACGATCAAAAATCTGGCTTTGAACGACACCTACACGTTTTCGCCGACGCTGCTGTTCAATACCTGGTTTGGCTGGACTTCACAAACCGGTGGATCGCTGTCGGGCGCCCCGTTCGGCTTTCCGGACACAGGCATTCAGATCGCCGCACCTACTCCGCCGGAAATCAGCATGTCGGTGAACGGGTTCTTCTCGGTTAACACGAATCACCTGGGCGATTTCGATCGTGGCGATTATACGGTGCGCGAGGATGTCACGCTGCAGCGCGGCCGTCACGAGATTCACCTGGGAGGGGAAGCTGTACGCATATCGAACACGCTGGTCAACACGTTCCTGATGGCCGGGAGTTACACCTTCGGCAATCAGACCTCGGGCAGCAACCTTTCGGACTTCATTCTGGGTGATGCTTCGAATTTCAATCAGGGCGGCGGGGAATACAAGAATCTGGAAGGCGTATTGTGGAGCATGTATGCGCAAGACAATATCCGCGTGACGTCAAAACTGAAGGTCGAGGTCGGGCTGCGCTGGGATCCTTATTTCCCGTACACCGAGCAAAAAGGGCGCATCGTTTGTTACTTGCCGGGAATTACCACGCATTCCACCCGGTTTCCTAATGCGCCTCTGGGCATGCTGTTTGGAGGAAGCAACCATGATGCGGATTGCCCTGCGGGCGGCTCATTAAACGACACGGCCAACTTTGGCCCACGCCTCGGGTTCGCGTACGACCTGGGCCATCATACGGTCTTTCGCGGAGGCGGCGGCATCTACTACTCGCCCATCGGCAATCATGACTCGAACGGGATGGTGGATACGGCGCCGTTCAGTCCGCAGTACAACTACACGGGCGTCGTGAATTTCGCCAATCCATATGCCACCATCGGCATCCCCAATCCTTTTCCCGGGCAGTACGCTTCGCATCCCCCGGCACAGGATGTGCCGTTCACGCTGCCGGTGTCGATTTACGGATCCCTGCAGCATGACTGGCACATGCCGGAAATGGCCACGTGGAACCTGAACGTGGAGCACCAGTTCGGGCAATCGTGGGTAGCTCGCGTGTCCTACGCCGGAAACAAGGGTACCTATCTGGCGAGCGGCGTTCTCGGCTTCAACGAGCAGAATCCGGCGATCTATATTCCCGGCAGCTCGACCGAGGCGAACACGCAGCAGCGCCGGCTGAATCCGAACTTCGGCAGCGTGGGCTTGTTTTCCTCGGATAACAATTCCCATTACAATTCTCTTCGATTGAACCTGGAAAAACGGTTCAGCCGCGGCTTCACCATTCTTGCCAACTACACATGGTCGCGCATGCTCGACGATCTTAGCCCCAATGGCGCCAACGGCAGAACCGACCCGTTTAACCGCCATTTCGATTACGGCGTTTCCAGCGATGACGTACCGCACGTGTTCAATTTCTCGGGGGTGTGGGACATTCCAAGCGCGCCGCTGCACGGCTTAGCCAACCGCCTGGTGAACGGCTGGCAATTGACGGCCATTACCAACTGGCGGTCAGGGTTCCCATTTTCGGTGTTCAGCAACCAGGACAATTCTTTGAGCGGCATCGGCTCAGACCGCGCCGATTACATCGGCGGTGCGGCGGGGCTCGGTTCCGGCCGCTCTCACGGCCAGTTAGCGCAGGAGTACTTCAACGTTGCGGCTTTCGTGCCCAACGCCATCGGCACATTCGGAAACTCGGGCAAGAACATTCTTCGCGGTCCGAGGTTCTTCGAGACCGATATGGGCTTATTGAAGAACTTCGGGATTACGGAGCGCGTCAAGACACAGTTCCGCGCCGAGTTCTTTAACACATTCAACAACGTAAATTTTGGCCAGCCGTTGAACTACCTGGGCTCGAACGGGACCGGCCAGATCACCAGCACGGCCGGAGGGCCGCGCGTTATTCAGCTTGCGTTGAAACTCGTGTTCTAGTTGGGCCCGATTTGGGCCGCGGCCAGTTGAGGATTCACGGAGCGGTAATCTGCGCCTCGCCAGACTGTTCCCGCTTCTTCTGCCTGGTTTGGAAACGGAGACGGAATTCGGCGAAGGCCTGCTTCGCCAGAGCGGATTGCCCGTTCTTTTCGTAAGCCTGCGCCAGCTGGTAGTGCGTGCTGCCATCGGCGTCGGCGGCCAGCGCAAGTTTCAGGTATGGAATGGCGTCGCCTGGACGACCGAGCTCCATGAGGGCCCGGCCAAGGGTGGCATTCGCACCGCGGTTGGAGGGGTCCCGTTTCAGGGCAGTCTTCAGAAACTCGACGGCGCGGGCGGGCTCATGCTGATCGAGAAGCAAATCACCCATTTCATAATTCAGCTCGACGGATGTGGAGTCGGTTTTGAGGAGATCGGCGATCAGCGGCCGCGCAGCATCGAAAGCATGAGCGAGCCAGAGCGTTTTAGCCAGGCCCATTTGCAAGCGGCGGTTGGCGGGATCAAGCCGGATGGCGGCGCGATATTCTTCTTCGGCCTGGAGATAGTGGCCTTGCATGCGATCGGCTTCGGCCGTCAGTTCGTGAAGCTCGGCGTTCGGAGGGAGTAGCCTCAAGTGTTGAAACGCTTGCATGGCACTCTGCTGGGCCTGTCGAACCTGGTAGAAAAGCGCGGCGGCAGCCGGGGTGTCCGGCGCGGCTGGCGTGAACGGCAGTGCCGATTCGCGGGAATCTTCTGTGGCGGCCCAGCCGGGGTGTCCCGTGGCTCGATACACCGCGGCAAGACCGGCATGGATTCCCGGAACTCCGCCGGGCTTCGCTGCGAGGGCGTCCTTATAAAGCTGAAACGCGGCGTTGTACTGCCCTTGTTCCAGCCGTGAGCGGGCCGCCAGCACATACCAATAGGATGACTCCGGCGCAGTTTGCTCCAGTTTCAGGAACGCCTGGTGCGCCAACTCGTGATCGCTAAGGCCAAGCCCTTGCCACGCTCTTGCGGAAGTTGGATCCAGCTCAGTCAAACGGCGAAAACGAGATGCCGCCTCTGCAGGGCGCCCCGAGTTCAGGTAGGCATCGCCCAGCTCCAGTAGTGCGACCTTATTTTCCGGCTCGATTCGGAGGACGTGTTCAAGCGGATCGATCGCCTCGCCGGGTTGACCGAGCTTCTGACGATCAATGCCGGTCAATAACCACGCCGGCGCGCTGTCCGGCCGGGCTTGGAGGACGGTCCGGAATTCTGCGATGGCTTGCGTATAATGCCCGGAAGAGTGCAAGGCGAGCCCCAAATTCATGTGGAGGTCGGGATTCGCGGGTAGCGCCCCTACCAGATCTCGATACAGACGCACGGCAGTTTCGAAATCGCCATCTCTCATGGCCTGCCCGGCGCGGTGCGATTTTTCTGCTAAATCATCCGGTTGCGAGACGGCCATGCTAACAGCGCACAAAAGGCCCGCAAGCACCTTGGGTGGGAGTCGCGCTGCCGAAGGGCTTCTCAGAACGTCAGCTTTAAACTGCCTTGAATGGTGCGGGGAGAATTTTCCGTGCCATAGGCGATACCGGGAGCGCCGCAGCTGGAGCCCGAGAGGTCCAGACAGAAGTTGTTGTATTGAGCGTAATTGATCAAATTAAGGAACTCGCCGCGGAACTGCAAACGGAGGTTTTCGAATACGGCGAAATTCTTCGCAACAGCAAGATCGATGTTGCGAGCCGCGCGTTCGCGTAGCTGTGTGTAGCGCTGCGCAGCGTTGCCGTACACGAACATCGAAGCGGGAGCGATGAACGCGTTTGGATTGATCCAGTTGTCCGGGCTCTGATGAGAAGCGGTCAGACTCTGACCGGGCACGATATCCGGCAGTTGTGGCCCGGGGAACCCGTAATTATTCAGATGGTTGCTATAACTGGCAATCACCTGCGGCAACGGTAATCCGCTGGCGAGGCGCGTTACAGTGGAAACTTCCCAGTTGCCCAAGGCATACCGGATTGGGGTCGGAGCGCTGGCGCCCCATTTCTTCCCTGTTCCGTAGGGCAGCTCGTAAACGAGTGCCGCGGCGAAGCTCTGCGGCACGTCGTGCGTGCTGATGTTGTAATCGAGGTTTGTGTGATAGGCATCGCGCCACTGGTTGCCGGTAGCCCAGCCGAAAAAGTCTTCCGGGCCATTGTCCATGGCCTTCGACCATTGATACGTGGCCAGCAGGCTCAATCCGTCGCTGAAGGCGTGATTGAATTTCAGATTGAGAGCATCGAATTGCGACGAAGCGCCGGGCAGCGAGCGGGTCCATTGCAGATAAGTGAACTGCGGAAACGGGCGGAGCAACTCGTTATAGGCAATCGTTGTCGTACTCGGTGCGCCCAGGTAGCTATTCGGGTCGACGAGTCCGAGGAACGGATTGGGCACGTTTTGATCGAGCTTTGAGCCCAAGCTCAGATACTGTGTTGGAAGCTGGTCGGCATCCAGATTGGGGTTTCCGTAGAGCAGCTTGCGGCCACGATTCCCCGTGTAGGCTGCTTCGACGATCGTCTTCGGGCCGAGCTGATACTGCAGATCGAAGCTCCACTGTTCCGTATAGCCGGTGGGATGAGGGCCTTTGAGCCAAATCTGGCCGAGACCATTTCCCAGTAGAGTACTTAGGCCCTGACTCCCTCCAGTCGGCTGGTTGATTCCCTGCGGAAATGGATTACTGACGAGATTCACCGGGATAAAGCCATTGCTGCTGGTGGCCACATAGGGTGTAGTCGAGCTGAAGCCGTAGAACTGGCCGGGGTTGTCGAACGTGATCATGGCCGATGGATTCAGGAAAAAGATGCCCGCGCCGGCACGGGCCACGAGCTTATTCGTCACTCGATACGCCAGACCGATCCGGGGCGCAAAATCGTGATTATTGGCTGGCCAGGCGTAACGGTTGTTGGCGCCGGCATACTCGAATCCACCAAATACCTGGCGCCCCAGCAGTGGTTGGGCCGCAGCACTTACCGGACTTAGTACATGAGGATCGAAGTACATGAGCCGGTTAAATCGTTCCGTAGCGGGCCGCTGGTTTTCGTAGCGCACGCCCGCGTTGATGGTTAACCGGCTGATCAAGCGCCATTGATCCTGAATATAGGTGCCATACGTGTGGAGGCTCATGGCCGGATCAATGTTAATCCCCTGGCCGCCGCCGCTTGCCGTTCCCAGAAGCATGGAGGCGATCGAATTCCCACTGAGGATGGAAGTGTTGTTCAAAGCCGTGCACGGGCCCGAAGAAGCTGGATCGCAAGAGGTCAATGCGCTGCTGAAATTGAAGCTGCCGGCCTGTTCGTTAATGCTGTTGATCATCCCTACGTCGTAATTGAAGCCAAACTTCAATGTGTGTTTCGCAAGCTCCTTGGTCGCGTTCACCTGGGCTGTGCTCGAGTAACGGATGTATCGCTGAAAACTGCCGTTGCTCAGGCTGCTGTAAGGTCCATCGGGGTAAATTTGCGGAAGAAGCGGAGCCTGGAACAGAGAATTCTCCAGGCCGACGGTGGATGCGCTGGCCACGCCGAATCCCTGACCGGTGTGCGCCTCTCTCCAGCGACCGTAGCTGACAAACGCGTTGATCACCCAGGTTGGGGAGGGCGTGATGGTGTCGTTGATGACCGATTGAAAACCTTCATTGTTTTGGTTCACTCCAGTGTCGGCACCATTACAGAAGAAGCAGGGAACGGTAATGTCTTGGCGAAAGCGGTCGGAAAAACGCACAAAAAGGCGGTGAACTGCATTCTGCTCCCAATCCACGCGCAGGTCCATTTTGTCGTTATCGGTGTGTCCGGGACCTTGATTGAAATAGTTATTTACGTTGTTGGGCCCTTGGCCCGGACGATTGGGAGACGGATACAGACCGGCGATCTTCTGGCCCACCGGATTGAAGAGATTTTGCGGAATCACGTTGCCTGCGAACGGCTGGCGGGTGAAATTCCCCGTGCTGCCTATGGGTGTAGTGGTGAAAGGGTTATAGATGATATCCGGCGAACCATCCGCGTTTAGAGCTTGGGAGAAATCTCCGTTTCTTTCCGCCTGTGTCGGGACGGTAATCAATCCGGTGCTTTGCGTATTGGGCTGGCGAAATCCCTCGTACCCGCCAAAGAAAAACAAGTGATAACGGTTTAGAATCGGGCCACCGAAGTTCCCTCCAAACTGGTTCTGCTTGAAAGGCACTCTGCCCACGCCGAACTTGTTATTAGACCAGTAGTTCGCGTTCAGCACGGAATTTTGCAAATAGTCGTAGGCCTCGCCATGAAATTGGCTGCTGCCGCCTTTCGTGATGAGCGTGACGATGCCGCCGCCCGCTCTTTCATATTGCGCGTCATACGAGTTGACAACGATTTGCTGCTCCTGCACGGAATCTTGCAGGGGGGCCACAAGAAGCCCACCCCAATCCACCGCTTGCGAAGGAGCGCCGTCGATCAGGACTTGCTCGTTTCCCGTGCGGCCGCCGTTTAGGCCGAAATTGCTGGACATCTGGTCGAGACTACCGTTGCGTTGTGTCTGCCCTCCGGGAGCTTCCGTGGTTCCGGCCAGCGCAAACACAAAATTCAGCGGGTTTCTGGTGTTGTTGGGAAGAGCTTGGATCAGCTGCCTGTCCAGCGTTGATGCGTTATTGGCGGTTTGGGTGTCTACCAGAACCGCAGATTCGCTTACCTCGACACGCTGCTCGGTACCCCCGAGTTCCAGCGCGACATTGACCGTGGCGGCTGTCTGCGCCCGGAGAATCAGATTCCGTTGCACATGGGTCTTGAAGCCCGGCGCCGTGACGGCTAACTCGTAATTACCGGGAGCCAGATTGTTGAACTGGTACGTGCCATCGATCTGTGTTTTGAAGTTGTGAACGTCGCTGGTGTCGATGTTCTTTAACTCAAGACTGGCATTCGCAACGGATGCACCCGAAGGGTCCGCAACGACACCCGTGATGGAGGAGGTGAAACTTTGGCCTAAGCACAGTGTTTCCAGCAGCAGTCCGGTAAATACCAAAACGAAGCGCATATGACCCCTGTACAAGACAATTTGCTGCCCAGTATACGCCCTGGCATCCAGGAGGTTCAACGCGCGAGCCAAACCAACGTTCCTAAATGTGTGCGCGCGAGCACGTTGTCGTTTTTGGGATCGCCACCCTCGTTTTCTGCGGCAACTGCGCAGTAAAGTGAAACGCCAGACCTCCGGTGGGAGCAAGTACGATGTATTGTGGGTCGTCAAAAGCGTTTTCAGCAATCGGCAAAGGGGGCGGGCAAATCCTCCTCGTCCGTTGTCCTCCTCATCGGAGTCTTTAAGCTCGCCAAGGCGTTTCTTCTGATTGCAGTGGGGATCGGCGCAATCAAATTCCTACATAAAGACCTCGCAGGCGCCATCACGCACTGGATCGAGATCTTGCGAATAGACCCCGAAAATAATTACGTTCATGCCCTGTTGGTAAAAGTATTTCGCGTGACGCCAAAGGAGTTGAAGGCGCTAAGCATAGGCACCTTCCTTTACGCAGGCTTATTCGTCACTGAGGGCGTCGGTCTACTCATGCGAAAGCGTTGGGCAGAGTACTTCACCGTAACCACAACCGGCCTTCTCATTCCCCTGGAACTTTATGAACTGGCCAGACACTTCACCTTGCCAAAACTCGCGGTGGCTGTGGTCAATGTGCTGATCGTCTGGTATCTGGCGGCGCGACTCCGATCCCGTTAGTCCTCTGCCGCTCAATCAAACTCGTCCCCTGTTCCCAATCACAGAAGGCATGCCGCGCATCGTGTGTTACTACGCTACATGCGTGGCCGGAGTTCCTCTATGGATGGAAGCGTGTCTCCATCCTTGAACGCGTGCAGAACATCCCACATCCGGACTTGTAAACGCCTCCAGTATTCATACTCCGCGTTCCACCTCCCCATCACGCTGCGCAGGCGGTGGTTCGTGTACTCATTGAGCCAGGCTGTCCGGTACGCCTCCTGCAAATCGGACACCTCGTCCATCAAGTCCATAATGCGGCTGTGATTGCGCGAACTCGACTCCCACCCCACATAGAACTGAATGTCGGCGTGTGTGGGATGTGCGCCCATCGTCTGGAAGTAGCCGGCCATTTCCAGGGCGTAAAGATATTTCATTCCCGCATAGTCGAGCATCCGTGCGGCGACCAGCAGGCTGGGAAGCGAGTAGCTGTCGCCGTGCGGGCCCTGGGCGCGGCTGATGTATTCCTCGGCCTCTTCGGCGAGGAGCCGGATCTTTCGCAAGGAGTCCTTCTGTGAAGAAAGGCGCTCCAGCCGCGCCGGCGCCAGCGGATCATCCCACATGCGAAAGATGGTTTCGGATCCGAGTACGGCTTCGGCGAGTTGCTGACTTTCCGCCAAGGCTTCGAGTGCGCGCGCGACATCGCCTGCCACAGGCCCACGGTAGAACGCGCCGGCATACTCCTTGAAAAACGCACTACGGTTTACCGGCTCCGGCTGCCACGCCGCTGCAGCTCCGTAAGCCATCCCTGGAAGCGCCGTCCGGTACAGCACCTGTGACGCGTCGGTCCAGCCGGTGTTGATCATCCCCAGCGTGCCGTACTTCCGTGCGTCGGCCAGGAACCCGTCGATGTTCTCGAAGGTGCGGAAGAAATCGGGAGAAATCTCATCCCAGCACCAGATGCCTGGAGCGAACACTTCGGGAACATGCTCTTTTGCGAACGGCGCCACAAACGCGCTGTACTCGCGCTGCACGTGGTAGTGCCAGGGAACGGCGATCGCTTCTTTCGGCAGCTGGGAAAACAGCTCGGGATAACGTGCGAAAATGCGGGCGCCGCTGTTGACATCGGCCCAGAACATGGGCCGTTTGCCAAGCTGACGCACCAGAAGCGTGATGCTTTTCAGCTGCTCAATGTACAACCTGCTAGGCTCGATTCCGCCTGCGGCCTGGCTTCCAGCCTTCTCCAATTCCCACGGCTCGTCCATGCCGACGTGAAACCACGGACTGGGAAACAGCGAAACCAGCTGCCTGACCCAGTCCTGAAGCAGCGTCTGCACCTGCGGATTCGCAGGATTAATCTCGCCGCCGTGCGTCAGGGCGCCGAGGTCGGCATAGCGCTCCACGCGAAAGAGATCATGCAGGTGCCCGTACAGCTCCACGCAGGGCACGACGTCGATATGTCTTTCCTTGGCGTAATCGATGATCCGCCGGATCTGCTCCTGCGTGTATTGCGCACCGATATTGATGACTGGATAGCCTTTGAGCTCGATATTCGCCTCGGAATAGAAGTAGTACTGGTTGGCTTTCCATCGCGCCAGGAAATCGAGTTGCCGCTTGATCTCGTCCTCGGTGGGCAGCGGTCCATGGCTGGTATCCATCATGAATCCGCGATAAGACAGCGCCGGCCAGTCGTGAATCTCCACTTCCGGCAGAATCTGCTCTCCATTTTCGGCTTCCGCCAGTTGGCGCATCGTCTGCACCGCATAGTAGAGCCCGGCGGAAGAGCGCGCGCGCACTTCTGCTCCGCTGCTCGAAATGCGCAGATTGTATGACTCTCTGGACTCCGCACCTGGGCGTTCGTCGGCCCCGGGCAACGCATCCACTGCGCCTGTACGTTCCAGTGCAATGGCGTGTTTCCGGTTGGTCACGAGCGGTACACGCTCCCGGGTAATCTCTGCAAGCGCGGCGGCGAGTTCCCCTGCGGCGAATCGATCTTCCGCCGCGGCGTTGGCCGGCAGGTATACCCCGATACCGCTGAGAGACAGTTTTCCATTGCCGTATTGAATCTGTTGCGGGCGAGGTACGAGCGGCCTGTGCTCGGCCCCTGAAGACGGCATCAGAAAAATGAAAGTGCAAAAAGCCAGCTTACGCATCGGATTCGTTATCCTACGCCAGAAGCGGCAAAGGCACAATCGAGGGGGCATGCGGGTCGTGATTACAAGCGCCGCAAATCCGCGGCACAATACAGCTTGGCCTGAAGCTTAAGTTCTGATATCGTTTCCGCTGATCCGATGGCCACCCAAACTCAAGTCGGCGCAAACCCTGAGGCCCTTTCCGCCGGGCGGCCCGCTCCGAGTCAACCTTCGGCCAGCAGGCGCCTGGTTTCGCTCGACGCGTTTCGCGGCTGGACCATGTTTTGGATCGTCGGCGGAGGCGGCATTGTGACGGGTCTGCACGCCCTCAATGCGAATGTGTTGACCAACGGCTTGGCCTACCAACTCACACATACCGATTGGCAGGGGCTGCGGTTTTACGATTTGATCTGGCCGTCATTCATGCTGATGACCGGCGTGTCGCTGCCCTTTTCCTATGCCAAGCGCTCGCTCACCCAGACGCATCATCAAATTTTCATGCGCGTCCTGCGCCGGTTTTTTGTCCTGTTCCTGCTGGGTTCGCTGCGGGAATCCATCAGCTTCCAGCACCCGTACCTGATCGAGCTCAGCAGCGCCCTGCAGCCCATAGCGGTCGCCTATCTCGCTGCTTTTTTGTTGGTCCGAAAATCATGGCGTGTGCAGGCTACCATCGGTGCATCCATCCTGGTCTTTTACGCCCTCTTGCTGGCGTTTGTGCCGGCGCCGGGAGTTCCGGCCGGCAGTTACGATCGAAATGCCAACCTGGTGCTTTGGACCGATCTTGTCACCGTCGGCCGCGTGCTGCCCGAACACTGGGGCACCGTGATCTGCACACTTCCCACGATCTCCACCACGATTTTAGGCATGCTGCTAGGCGAGCTTCTCATGACGGATCTCCGCGCCGCGGTCAAGATAAAGATCATGGCTGCCATCGGAGTTGCAGGCGTCGCGCTCGGATGGGCTCTCAACCCGGTCATTCCAATTGTCATGAAGATCTGGACGACATCTTACGGGCTGGCCTCTGCCGGTTTTGCGTGCCTCATGTTCCTGGTCTTTTATTGGCTGATCGACGTCCGAGGCTTCCACAAGCTGGCGTTTCCTTTTGTCGTAATCGGGATGAACGCGGTGGCGATTTACTTCTCGGAAAGCATCATTCCTTGGAACAAGACCGTGGCCATTTTCACGCAACCCCTCGCCGCGCCGCTGGGAACTCTGGCCCCGCTCGTGCACGCCTTGGCCGTAATCGCCGTCGAGTGGCTCGTCCTGTACTGGATGTACAGGCGTAAAATTTTTTTGACCGCCTGATTCATGCGGTGGGCGTCCGAACGGCTGCCGTCGGACGAACGGATAACTAGACGGCCGCAGCCTCCGTTACAGATGCGGGCTGCTCCGCCGGGATTCTTACGAAGTAAACCGCGAGTGCTCCGCAAAGAACGACGAGGCTTCCTACGTAAAGACCCCACGACCATCCGGCCTTTGCAGCGATGTACGGCGTGATGATGGGAGCAAAAAAACCGCCGATTTGAGCGCCTGTATTGAGAATGCTTCCCGCGCCCCCCACGTGTTCGCCGCCGATTTTGGTGACCAGCGCCCAGAACGGACCTTCGCACCAGCTCGAAAGCGCCAGCGCCAGCGAGAGACACGCAAGAACCCGAACCGGAGTGGAGCTGACCGTTGCCGCGTAGGTGAATAACGCACTGCACGCAACTCCGGCGATCGGCACCACCCGGCGGCCGAATTGCCCTCCATACGTCCGCGTCAGCCGGTCCGAGATCATCCCGCCCAGCGGCATGAACGCTCCTTCCGCCAAGAAAAGAACCGTCGTATAGCGCGCGCTGACCTGTGGGCTCAGGTGTTGAATTTCGCCAAAATAGTAGTAGATCCAATAAAAGAAGATGTATTGGAAATAACCCAGCGTGGCATACGCAAATGTGAGCAGCAGGAGATTGCGATTGGCCAACAGCGTAGCCCACGATCCTGGATGCGGCCTGGCGTTGCTGGCAGCAGGGCGCTCCTTCTCCGGTGGATAGTCGCGCGCATAAAAAACCCACCACACACCGGCGGCGGCTGTAGCTCCCGCTGCTAGCGCGAACGACCATCTCCACCCGAATCGCAGCAGCATCCACGTAAATAACACGGGGGCAATGGCAGCGCCCAAAGACGAGCCGGCCATGACCAAGGCCTGCACTCGCGCGTGAAAGACAGGTGGAATCCAGTTTGCGGTCATTCTGGCGCACGCGGGGTAAAGGGGTGCCGTAACTACGCCCAGCCCCAGCCGTATAGTGAATAGCGCGGGCACGACGCCCATGAGTGTTCCCAATCCGGGTCTGCCGGCTGCCACGATCAGCAGCGTAAACAGCGCCGATAGCAGACTCATCAGCATCAACGTGCGTCGCGGACCCAGCCGGTCGGTCAGGTGGCCGCACGGGATCATCAATAACGCATATCCCAGAATGAAGGCGGAAAACACGCTCCCCATGGCTGTCGGGGAGACACCGAAATCCTTCATCATCTGTGGAGCGGCGATCGACAGGATCGTCCGGTCAAAGTAGCTCAGTACGCTGAAGCTGAATAGCAGGCCAACGAGTGTAACCCTGGCTCGGTCGAGCAGCCACGCGCTTGGAGCGTGCTCCGTCATTCTATCCATGAACAAAGAAGGTGCGGAAAGTAACTGATCACGCTACGAGGCTATCTCGCCGCCTGTTTTGCCACCAGGCACTGCCCTTGCATCTGACCCCCTATATTGCCATAACATCCCCGGCACGGAGCTGTTTTCTATCGTCCGAATCAACGATTCAGCCGTGAGAAGACCTGCTATCATGTGCCTCAAGCGCTGCGGTTTCGGAATTTGGCCGCGTGGAGGGCCGGATGGATTTGCCGAGGGTGATTGCTTTTTGCCTGTTCGCCTTAGCGACGGGCGAGGCGTGTCGGTGCGGAGCGGCAACAGTCAACTTCTCTAACGACGTCCAGCCCATCCTGACCTCCAACTGCACCGCTTGCCACGGCGATGGCACGCGCATAAAAGAAATGAACCTCAGCACTCTGGATGGTGTGCTGAAAGGCAGCGAATCCGGCCCCGTGGTAGTCCCCGGCAAACCGGACGAAAGCCGCTTGTACCAGGTAGTCCGCGACGGCAAGATGCCGATGGGCAAGCCCCATCTAAAGGAAGCCGAGTTGGCGGCCATTCGTTCCTGGATCGAATCGCTGGCAGGCAATTCCAACCAGCCCCCGGTGCCCCCCGAAGAAATGACCGAGCACGATGTCATCCCCATCATGTACCTCCGGTGCACGGTTTGCCACGGCATCAGAAGACAGGAAGGCGGGCTCGATCTCCGTTCCCGCGCCTCCATGCTGAAAGGCGGAAAATCGGGACCGGCCATCGTACCCGGCCACCCCGAACAAAGTCTCCTGTTGAAACGCGTCCAGTCCGGCGAAATGCCGCCCAAAAAGGAATTGATGGACGTCAGCATTAAGGTAATTACCCCCACGGAGACCGAAAAAGTCAGCCGCTGGATTGCAGCCGGCGCGCAGGCAAGCAACATTCAACCCGATGTTGCCGACGGCAACCCCGATCCTCTTGTTTCCGATAAGGACCGGCAGTGGTGGTCTTTTCAGACGCCCAAACGCCCGCAGCCGCCCCAGCCAAAACACGCCGATCGCGTTCGCAATCCGATCGATGCATTTGTGCTGGCGAAGCTTGAGGAGAAGGGGCTGGCGCTGTCGCCCGAAGCAGACAAGTTCACTTTAATACGACGCGCCTATTTCGACCTCACCGGTTTGCCGCCGGAACCCGCCGAAGTCGAGACATATATAAAGGACCAAGACCCGCAGGCGTACGAAAAAATGATCGACCGGCTGCTGGCCTCTCCTCGGTATGGCGAACGCTGGGGACGGTACTGGCTGGACGTGGCGGGGTATGCCGATTCCGAGGGCGGCAAGCTAACAGACGATGTACCAAGGACTTATGCCTGGCGGTATCGCGATTACGTCATTCGTTCCTTCAACTCCGATAAGCCTTATAACCGGTTTCTTCTAGAGCAGATCGCGGGCGACGAACTGGTCGATTACGAGCACGCTAGTTCGGTAACCCAGGAAATGGTGGATGACGTTGTAGCCACAGGCTTTTTGCGCATGGGACCGGATTCGACCATCGAGCACAACATCAGCTTCGCCGACGATCGGCTGGAAGTCATTGCAGATGAGATAGATGTGCTCGGCTCCGGAGTCATGGGCCTGACCATCAAGTGCGCGCGCTGCCATACGCATAAGTACGACCCTATCCCACAGCGTGATTATTACCGGCTAAAAGCCATATTCCAGGGCGCTTACGACGAACACGACTGGCTTGTTCCCCATGCCTCGGTGTACGACGATTTGCGGGACTTCCGCGAAGCCAAGCTCCGCTATCTGCCCTATGTTCCGCCGGGTGTGAGTGCGGTTGAGGTTTTGGAACAACAGCGTGCCGCGGAGGAGTTAAATCATAATCTGGACTTAGAGATCCGGTTGCTGAAGAAAGCTTTGGATGAAAAAGCTGAGCCGGCCAAGAAGAAGATTGTCGCGGACCGGTTGAAGCAACTGCCCGCCGGAATTCGACAAGACCTGGAAAAGGTTCAAGATACGAAACCAGAGGATCGCAGCGAAGTACAGAAGTACCTGGCGGTGAAGTTCGAACGTGTTCTGAAGGTCGAGGCGGAAGACTTAAAGAATCTGGACCCCGGCTTTCGCAAGGAAGCAAACGAAACCGAGCGCCAGATCAAACTCATTGAATATAAAAAGGCACCGGATGCGCGGATTCGGGCCTTGTGGGACCGGGGTGAGCCGTCGTTCACGTACATCCAGCGGCGGGGCGATCCCAACAGTTTTGGCCGCCTGGTAGGACCGGGCGTGCCCTCGTGTCTAACCGATGGAAAGACACCATTTACCGTGACGCCGCCATGGCCGGGGGCGAAGAAAACCGGACGGCGGCTGGCGTTTGCGAAGTGGTTGACGGAGCCCGAAAACCCGCTGACGGCGCGCGTGATGGTGAACCGCATGTGGAAGCAGCACTTCGGCCGCGGAATTGTCAAAACGGTGGGGAATTTCGGAAAAGTCGGCGCTCCGCCGACCCATCCGGAACTGCTGGACTGGCTAGCCACGGAATTTGTGAAGGACGGCTGGAGTATCAAAGCGATGCACCGGCTCATGATGACATCGAGTACCTATCGCCAAAGTTCGGCTATAACGCCGGTGATCGAGAAGGCCGATCCGGACAACAAACTGCTTTCGCGGATGCCGTTGAAAAGAATGGAAGCGGAAGCGGTATATGACACGATGCTGCTGGTTTCCGGCAAGCTGGATGAATCGAGATTTGGGCCCCCGGAGCCGGTGGTGATCCGCGATGACGGGCTGGTCACGCCGGTAGGCACGGCGAGGGGCTGGCACCGCGGCATTTACGTGGAGCAGCGGAGGACTAAACTGCCCACGGTGATGGAGTCATTCGATTTGCCTGCCATGAGTCCGAATTGCGTGGACAGGAGCATCTCCGTCATTGCGCCGCAAGCGCTACATATGATGAACGACAGCATGATCGAGCAACTCGCGGCGGCGTTTGCGGAGCGTGTGTCTAAGGAGGCGGGCGCCGACCCACAAAAGCAGGTGGAACGGGCGTACTGGATTGCACTCAGCCGGCCGCCGACGGTGGAGGAACGAAGAGCGAGCGTGGAGACCATCCAAAAGCTGCGCAGTTTGCAGGGATCGGCAGCCACCGGCGGATCACGGCTGGCGACAAAACCCGCACCGGAGCACGGAGCCTCGGTGACGGCCGATGCGCCGGTTGCCCCTCTCGATGAGTTGTGCCATACGCTGATGAATTCGGCAGCTTTCCTATACGTGGACTGAGGAACGAAATGGGCGATAATCCAACCGGAGCCAAGCGAGTGACGCGGCGATCCTTTTTCGAGCGTGCAGTTGATGGGCTGCAGGGAGCGGCTCTGGCGTCGCTGTTGAGCAAAGACCTTTTTGGCGCAAGCGTAGTGGAAGAAGAACAGCGGCGAGTGTACGATTTGAAACCGCGCACGCCCCATTTTCCAGCTAAAGCGAAATCGGTGATCCAGCTGTTCATGAACGGGGCACCGAGCCAGGTAGATCTATTCGATCCCAAGCCGATGCTGGAGAAGCATCACGGCGAGCCTTATTTCGAGAAGATCGCGAACGACGTCTCGTCACCGAAAGCAGCGGGCGGCCTGATGCGCAGCCCGTTCAAATTCCAGCAATACGGGCAATCAGGCATCTGGGTATCGGATCTGATGCCGCATTTCGCCAAGCAGGTAGACCAGGTGGCGATGATTCGCTCCATGAACACGATCCACCCGGAACATGAGCCCGCATTATTCATGGTGCATTCGGGGCGGACGATGCAAGGGCGTCCGGCGATCGGATCGTGGGCGATCTACGGACTGGGAACGGAAAACCAGAGCCTTCCGGCATACGTGGTCCTGGACGATCCGCTGGGGCTTCCTATCAATGGAGTGCAGAGCTGGCAGTCCGGATTTTTGCCACCGGTTTATCAAGGGACGCGGCTGCGAACGAACGGCTCGCCAATTCTGAATCTGAAGCCGGAAACGGAAAAGCCGTCGGAAGTGGTGCGGTTGACGCGCGATCTGCTGGGGCGGCTGGATCAGATTCACGAGCGGGCGCATCCGGGACAGCCGGATCTGGATGCCCGCATTGCCAGCTACGAGCTGGCGGCGCGCATGCAGATGGAAGCCAGCGATGCCCTGGATCTTTCCAAGGAAAGCGATGCAACGCGCGAGATGTATGGTATCGGCGACGAGGCCACCGATTCGTACGGCAAAAGATGCCTGATGGCCCGCCGCCTGGTGGAGCGCGGCGTGCGTTACATTCAGATCTACATCAACGGTCAAATCTGGGATCACCACACGAATCTGGAGAGCGGGATGCGCGCGTGCTGCCTGCGGACGGACAAGCCGGTAGCGGGCCTGCTGGCGGATCTGAAACAGCGCGGACTTTTCAAGGACACGCTGGTGATCTGGGGCGGGGAATTCGGCAGGCTCCCGATTTCGCAACTGGGCGGCACCGCAGACGGGCGCGATCACAACCCGCGCGGCTTCTCGATCTGGATGGCGGGAGCCGGAATCAAGCCTGGGATCAGCTACGGAAATACCGATGAGTTTGGGTACAAGGCCGTGGAGAATCCGGTGAGCGTAACAGACTGGCAGGCCACGGTGCTGCATCTGCTGGGCCTCGACTACCAACGGCTGACGTGGGACGTGAACGGGCTGAAGGAAAAGCTGACCTCGGTGTACGAGGCCAAGATCGTGGAAGGGATTCTAGCCTGACGGGCATGACAGGACGGAGGACATTCGGTCTGCTGCTGGCCTTTGCGGCAGCGGGCTGCACGGCAGCCGAAACTCCGCCCAGGCATCCCGAGACAAACCCGCCGGTGCTCGAACGGCTGGACAAAACCACCGTTGACATCGCGCCAAAGACCTCACCGAGCAGCCTACAACAAGTTCCCGTTCGCAACTTCATCGACGAATTTATCTTCTCCAAGATGAAACGCGACGGAGTTCCACACGCGGGTCTGAGCACGGACGCGGAGTTTCTCCGGAGGGTTCACCTGGATCTAACCGGGCGGCTTCCAGAACCAGCAGTCATTCGCAAGTTCCTGGCGGATAAAGACGCGGCGAAACGCGACAGGATGATCGACGAGCTGTTGGCCACGCCGATCGAGGGGCGGCTGGAAAGGCCGGCAACTCCCTTCCTGGACAAGTGGACTTATTTCTTCGGCGATTTGTTCCGCAACTCGGCTTCTGAGCTGGGCGCACGCGGGCGCAATCTGCTGAGGGACTATATCTACGATGCACTGCTGCTGAACGTGCCGTACGACCAGGTGGTGCGCGAATTACTGACGGCGCGCACGCGGGACAACTTCGTGGATGCCGCCGCGAACTATCTGTTGCGCGATCACGTGGACGACTTCAATGACCTGATGATCAATCTCACGGATTCCTACGACGAGATGGCCATCAGCTCGAGCAAGTACTTTCTGGGAGTGAACCTGGAATGCGTGTCGTGTCATGACGGGCAGGGGCATCTGGACAAGATCAATCTGTGGCTGAGCCACGTCCGGCGTCCGCAGTTGTGGCGGCAAGGGGCATTTTTCAGCAAGCTCACGATGAGCCGGAATTTCGGCATCGGCAACGAATATGAGCTGGTGGAAGAGGGCGGGCATTATGACGTGACATCGCGCAGTGTGCGACGGATGCCGCGTTACCAGACCGACGTGTCGGCGAAATTTCTGCTGACCGGCGAGCAGCCGCGCGATGGCGAGAACTGGCGCGAAGCCTACGCGCGCATGCTGACGGGCAGTCCACAGTTTGCGCGGGCGACGGTGAACCTGGTGTGGGCGGAATTGATGGGTGTGGGGATTGTGGACCCGCCGCTGGATTTCGACCTGGCGAGGCAGGATCCGGCGAATCCGCCTCCGGCTCCGTGGACGATTCAGCCCAGCCATCCCGAGCTGCTGGACGCGCTAGCAAAAGACTTCCGCGAGCACCGGCACGACCTGCGGAGACTGATCCGGCTGATTGCGACATCGAGCACCTATCAGCTTTCCTCGCATTTTGACGGCGAGTGGAAGGCAGCTTACGCGCCCTATTTCGCGCGGCATTTTGTAAGGAGATTGCCCGCGGAGGAAATTGCCGATGCGATCTCGCAGGCGACGGAAGTGTTCCCGTCGATTCCCGTCAACGAAGCGAATATCAAAGTAAATTACGCCATGCAGGCGAGGTCGTCCGAAGACCTTGGCGGCCAGGAGTTGGAACCACTGCGGCTTCTGCTGGCCATCTTCGGACAGGCAGATCGCGACAAGACAGATCGCGATATCACGGGATCGACGGTTCAGGCGGCAGCGCTGCTGAACAGCAAATTTGTGAATGACCGGGTGAAGGCCCACAACGAGGGGCGCATTCTTCGGTTGTTGAATCACGACCCGGCGTTGAGCAACCGGGAGATTGTTGACGAGATGTTTCTGGCGTTCCTCGCCAGACCTCCGCGGGAAGCGGAGATGGGCATTGCAGTGAAGGCCCTCGAAGAACGGCATACGCAAGGGCTGGAAGATCTAGCCTGGAGCCTGATCAACAAACCGGAATTCGTTTACGACTACTGACCATGCGAGAACTTCCAGATGTTCCCACGTTAAGCCGGCGGCAGTTGTTCCGGAAGGGTGCGATGAGCGTTTCCGGATACTGGCTGCTGCCGATGCTGCGTCCGCTCAACGTACAGGCGAAAGAAAATGTTTCGCTGCGCGGCGGAGCGGAGTACTGCATTTTCCTTTTCCTGAACGGCGGCGCCAGTCAACTGGATTCCTTCGACATCAAAGAAGGCAAGTGGACTCCGCCGGATTTTGATGTCCGGACGGTGAAGCCGGGGATCCGGCTGCCGTACAGCTTGTTTCCGAATCTTGCGGGGAATCTGGACCGCGTGGTGATTGCGCGGTCGGTGGAAGCGTGGGAGAGCGCGCACTCGCGAGCGCAGTATTACATGCAGGTGGGGCATCCGTTCAGCCCGGCGCGCCGCAACGAAATGCCGGCGCTGGGAGCGGTGATCGCGTCCGAATTCGCCAGCCGGCGGAAAGAGTCTGATTTCTTACCGCCGTTCATTGCCATGAATTTCGCGGGGACCGCGGCGGGGCTGGTGAGGCAGGGCTGCCTGCCATACGCGTGCGGGCCGCTGCCCATCGAAATGAAACAGGGCACGGAATTCGTGATCGATGCCGGCCAAAGGGCGGCTTTCGACCGCCGCTGGCGTTTGCGCGAAATGTTGGAGGGTTCGACGGGCAACGTAGAGCCGTCGCCAGAGTTTGATTCTTTTTATGGGAGCGCGCTCAGCATGATGACGGCTCCCGGGCTGGCGGAAACGTTCAAGATTCCCGAGCAAGATCGCGCCCGTTACGGAAGTTCCACGCTGGGGGATTCCTGCATACTGGCGCGAAACCTGGTACACAGCGGCGCGGGCGGGAAATTCATTTCGATTTCCCATAACGGTTGGGACCTGCACGCGGACATGTACGATCCGAAGAACAAGCGGAACCATTACGGGCTTTGCCGCGAACTGGACAGCGCTTTCACGGCGCTCCTGAACGACCTGGGAAAGCTTCCCGCCAAGGACGGCCAGACACTTTTAGACAAGACGTTTATCGTCTGCATGGGCGAGTTCGGCCGAACGGGTGGAGATTTAACCGTCAATAAGGGCCGGGACCATAACCGGTCGGCGTTCAGCGCCATGTTTGCGGGGGCGGGAGTAAAGGGCGGACGCGCTTTCGGCGTCACCGATTCGGACGGAGTGAAGGTACTGCAGTCGGAATGGACCGAGAAGCGTTCGATTTACCCCGAAGACGTGATGGTTACGATCTATTCGCTTTTGGGCATCGACTGGACCAAGAAGATCACGAATACGCCTTCGGGCCGCGCATTCGAGTACATCGAGCAGCAGTCGGGGACGGACTTCGTGCGCTTCCGCGAAGTCTCCAATCTTTTTGCATGATACAAATCCTGATACGTAATGCCCGCCTCGCGCGGTGGGGAGCGTTGTGTGTGTGCAGCGTTGCCGCGGCACTTCCGGCTGGAGTGAGGACTGCCTGGCCGGAGCCGGCCTACCAGGTTCGTTTGGAGCAGAACGCCCAAATTCCGATGCGGGATGGGGTCAAGCTGTCGACGGACCTCTATTTTCCGGTGGACGGCGGGGCGAAGCTGCCGGTGATTCTGATCCGGACGCCGTATGACAAAGCGCCCTATGTGAAACCGAGAAGCGTCGCACGCGAATTCGCAGGGCAAGGGTACGTGGTGGCCGTGCAGGACACGCGTGGCAGGCACGCTTCCGAGGGGCAGTACACGGCGTTCGAAGGCGACGTCACAGACGGGTACGACACGACGGACTGGCTGGCGAAGCAGAACTGGTCGAGCGGGAATATCGGCACGTACGGGTGCTCTTACGTGGGCGACGTGCAGATTTTGCAATCGCAGCTTCGGCATCCGAATTTGAAGGCGATGATTCCGCAGGCAGCAGGAAGCTCGATTGGCGCCGCGGGAAACCGCTATTACTATTTCGGCGCGCGCAAAGCCGGGAACATGGATTTCGCGAGCGGGCTGGGCTGGTTTTCGAACGAAGGCAACAAGAATCGGGCGCAGGCGGCGCCGCACATTCCGGACAGCAAGCTGCGTGAAGTTTGGGAGACGCTGCCGATCCTGGGAATGGTGCAGCGGGCGGGTGGCGCACCGAGCGACTGGGACAACATGGTGTCGCGCGAACTGACGGATCCGTGGTGGGACCAGTTTGGATATTTGAAGGGGAATGAGCGATTTAATGTTCCGGCGCTGCACATCGGGTCGTGGTATGACTTCGGCGTGGCTGAAGTGCTGCTGGAGTTCAACTTACTGCGGACGAATGCCGAGAGCGCGCTGGCCAGGGACAACCAGTTCAACGTGATTTCGCCAACGAACCACTGCCAATCGGAAACGGGAACGTCGGAGCATACGGTGGTGGGCGGGCGCGATGTGGGGGACGCGCGGCTGGCGTACTACTCGCTCTATTTGCAATGGTTCGATCACTGGCTGAAAGGCGCCGATAACGGAGTCACGAAACGGCCAAAGGCGATGCTGTTCGTGATGGGCCGGGGCGAGTGGAGGGGCGAGCAGGAATGGCCGCTGGCGCGGACCAAATACACGCGATATTTCCTGCACAGCGACGGGCACGCCAACGGGTTATCGGGGACGGGAACGCTATCCACGGCCGCGCCGAAGCAGGAGACAGCAGACAGGTACACGTACGATCCGGGGAATCCGGTGCCATCGCGCGGCGGACCGATCTGCTGCACGGGAGATCCGAAGGCGGATGGAAGTTACGATCAATCCGAAGCCGAGAAGCGGAACGACGTGCTGGTGTATACGACGCCGGTGCTGAAACAAGGCGTGGAAGTCACGGGACCGTTGAAGGCGGTGCTGTACGCGTCGTCTTCTGCCAAAGACACGGATTACACGGCGAAGCTGGTGGATGTTTATCCGGACGGCAAGGCGTACAACGTGCAGGAAGGCATTCTGCGCGCGAGGTTTCGCGAAGGTTTCGATAAGAAGGTCTGGATGAAGCCGGGCGAGACGTATGAGATTCCGGTCGATCTGGAGGCGACGAGCAACTATTTCGGGCCGGGACACAGGATCCGCGTGGAGATATCGAGCAGCAACTTCCCGCGCTTCGACCGGAATCTAAACACCGGCGGCAACAATTATGACGAAACCAAGTGGGTGCCGGCGGAGAACCAGATACATCACTCGGGCACAAAGGCATCGTACATCCTGTTGCCGGTGATTCCGGAGCGGTGAGGGTCAGAGGGCAGGGAAGACATTATTCAGCTCGTGCTGGTTTCACAACTTCTGTCATAATGTCGCCCATGGCAAGGAGCAAGGGGAGCGATGGCGCGCGGCGGCCGGCATCGATTCTCGCCATCTCGGCATTGGCCATGGTGTGGGGAGGCGCGCTTGCGGCACCTCAGTCGCCGGGTCCGCAGAGAACCTCGGAGGCGGTCTTCAAGAACATTCAGGTGATGAAGGGCGTCCCGGTGGACGATCTACTCGGTTCGATGGGCCTGATGTGCGCCGCACTGGGCTATGATTGCGCGGACTGTCATACGGGCGCGGGCACCGAAAAGGTGGACTGGGCGGCGGATACGCCCGAGAAGGTGCGCGCGCGCCTGATGGTTCGCATGATGGAGAACATCAATCGCGACAATTTTGGCGGGCGCCAGATGGTGACGTGCTGGAGCTGTCATCATGGGCGCGATCATCCGGCAACGACGCCGACGCTGGAATATCAGTACGGACCGGCGAGCCAGGAAATGGATGATCTGCTCACGCAGATGCCAGGACAGCCTGACGCCACCCAGATCATCGACAAGTACATTCAGGCGATCGGCGGATCCGAGCGGGTGTCGGGTCTGAAATCCTACGTTGCTAAGGGCATCAGTGTTGGTTTCGGCGGGTTTGGCGGAGCCGGCCGGGTGGAAATCCTTGCCCAAGCTCCGGACCGGCGCGCGACGTGGATCGACTTTCCCGAAAGCCCGCAACGCGGGCGCGTGATGAGGCTCTACAACGGACAGGAAGGATGGCTGGAGACGCCGCTCACCGTGCTAGGAAAGTACCAGCTGACTGGGGGCGAACTGGATGGGGCAAAGTTGGACGCACAACTCTCGTTTCCGGCTCAGATGACTCAAGTCCTGGCGAATCTGCGCGTGAGTATGCCGGTTTCGATCAGTGATCTGCCGGCGCCGTCCAGCCAAACCTCAAAAGACGTCAGCATGGTAGCCATCGGGCAGGATCGCCTGGTGAACGTGGTTCAAGGTACGGGCCCGCGTGGCATTCTGGCGAACTTGTACTTCGATCAGCAATCGGGACTGCTGCTGCGTGTTGTGCGGTACGGACGGTCGCCCATCGGCCGCGTGCCTACGCAGGTTGATTATGGTGATTATCGCGAGGTGAACGGGATCAAGATACCCTTCCATCTGGTCTTCGCATGGATGGACGGAAGGGACGCCATTCAATTGACCGAAGTCCATATCAACCGGCCGATTGACGCCTCGAAATTCGCGCCGACCGCCGGCGCGGCGAGAGGTCGGTAAAGAGGTCAGTAAATATGAGGACCATGGAAGGCAGTGTGGCGGCGCGAGTCACTATTCAGAAGCTTGCTCTATTCGCCGCGTGGTTCGCGGTGACCGCCATCACGTTCGGGCAAAGCAGCGGGTATCGGGTGCCGCTGGCGCCCGGGGGCCATCCGGACCTCAACGGCATTTGGCAGGTGCTGAACGAGGCCAACTATGATCTGGAAGGCCACAGTGCACGGGCGGCAATGGCGCTGCGACCCGGTCCATTTGGCCCGGTGCCGGACGCGCCTGTATTGGCGTTGGGAGCCGTGGGCGCGGTGCCGCCGAGCCTGGGAGTCGTCGAAGGCAACGAGATTCCCTACAAGCCCGAAGCTCGCAAGAAAAAAGAGGAGAATCAGCAGAACTGGCTGACCCGCGATCCCGAGATCAAGTGCTACCTGCCGGGAGTGCCGCGCGCGACTTATATTCCGCAGCCGTTTCAGATTCTGCAAAGCGCGAGCCAGATCTTTTTTGCCTATCAGTATGACGGTGCGGTCCGCAATATTTATCTGAAAGATCCTGGACCTGCGCCGGTGGATTCCTGGATGGGCCAGTCCTTTGGACATTGGGAAGGCGACACGCTCGTCGTGGATGTGACCGGCTTTAACGATCAGTCATGGTTCGACCGTGCGGGGAATTATCACACCGATGCGCTGCATGTGGTGGAGCGCTACCGCCGGACCAGTCCGGATGTGATTTTCTACGAGGCCACAATAGAGGATCCCAACGTTTTCACGCGGCCGTGGAAGATCAGCATGCCGCTTTACCGGCGGCAGGAAAAGAACGCCCAGCTCCTGGATTTCAAGTGCGTAGAGTTCGTGGAAGAGTTAATCTACGGCCAGTGGCGCAAGCGCCCGCTAAGCCGATGATGGCAGGAGATATTGCGATGCGGCGATTGTTCCTGACAGGCATGACGAACGGCGTGCTGCTCCTGTGGGTAACGTCTTCTGTGGCGGCACAAGTGCCGCGCGCTACGGCCCAAACCCGCCAGTTGCCACGCACACCAGAAGGGCATCCCGACTTGCAGGGGGTCTACGATCTGGCCACGATTACGCCCCTAGAACGGCCCGAGGGCGCCGGCCCAATCTATACCAGGGAGCAGGCGGTTAAGATCGAGGCGGCTGCGGCCAAGCTACGGCAAGCAGGAGATAAGGCGATTGACGGAAACCGCACCGCGCCGCCCAAGGGCGGCGATGGGAGTCCGGGCCCGGCGGGGAACGTCGGCGGTTACAACACGGGCTGGCTCGATCCCGGTTCAACGTTGACCGTGGTAGGCGGGCAGATCCGCTCCTCAATTGTCGTTGATCCGCCGGACGGCCGCGTTCCACCGATGACGCAAGCTGCGAAAGAGCGATTGGATCGGCTCGAGGGTGGTCCGACCTCCGACGCCCAGGAAAATACCAATGATCCGGGCCTGGAAAAGGAACCCGGCGCGTACGACAACCCGGAACGCCGTCCGCTGGGCGAGCGGTGTCTGCTCGGTTTCGGCTCAACTTCCGGGCCGCCCGCGCTGCCGGATTACTTCTACAACAATCTCCACCAGATCGTTCAGACGCCCCATTCCATCATGATCCTCACGGAAATGGTGCACGATGCGCGCATCATCCGGATGAACGCGCAGCACCTGCCGAAGAATATCCGGTTGTGGATGGGCGACTCGGTCGGGCACTGGGAAGGCGACACTCTCGTGGTGGACACCACAAATTTCACCGACAAAACGCGTTTCCACGGATCGACCGAGAATCTTCACGTGGTGGAACGCTTTCGCCGCATCGACGAACGGACGCTGCTGTATCGTTTCACGGTGGAGGATCCGGACACGTGGAACCGGTCCTGGACCGGCGAGTATGCCTGGCCGGCGACCGATGGGAAAATTTACGAATACGCCTGTCATGAAGGAAACTACTCCTTGACCGATATTCTCAAAGGCGCGCGGGAGAGAGATAAGCAAGCGGCGGACGCCAAGCCGTCGACGAGAAATTAGGAAGGGAATCACCGTGCACGGAAACATTCGCAAACCGATGCTCCCGGCGATCGTGGTCCTGCTAGCCGCATTCGCAGCACCTGGACCAGTGAGCGCCCACCATGCGTTTGGTTCGGAGTTCGACGCCAACGCGCCGGTCCTGTTGAAAGGCAAGATCTTCAAAATCGAATGGGTGAATCCCCATACCTGGATTCACGTAGAAATCACTAAAGAAGATGGCACCAAAGAAATCTGGATGGTAGAGGGCGGAAGTCCGAATACACTACTTCGCCGCGGGGCCAACAAGAACACCTTTCCCGTGGGAACCGACATCGTAGTCGACGGCTACCAGGCTCGCGATCATTCCGAAAAGCGCGCCAACGCGCGTAATGTCACGTTCCCCGACGGGCGCAAACTATTCCTCGGTTCGACCGGCACGGGCGCCCCGGATCCGGAATCATTCCCGTCGGACATCAAGCCGAAAAAATAATCTGCCGGCAGCGACTATTGATCGAACGAGGCGTCGAAGGCGATGAGCCGGCCGGAGACGATTAATCCGGTCCAAAGGACCAGCGAGACAGCGGCAGCCAGTTTTGCCCGCGAACTAACGCCGGCGTCGAGTTTTTCGGGGTGCGCATAGACACCGCGGCGGAAAACCAGAGCGTGCAGTCCCACGAGGGCAAAGAAGGCCATCTTGGTCCAAAAGGAGGGGCTGCGATAGAGACGGACCGGTTCCGCCCACATGAGCAGAAGGCCAGTGGCTACAACCACGACAAAACCCAGCCGTTTCCACGGCAAGGCCATTTGCCAGACGTCGGACACCTTTCTGGTTTTGAGTGCCCAGCCAAGCAGGCGCATGTCGGTCATGAGCAGCATTCCGCCAAAGAGAGCAATCGACAGCAAGTGGAATCCGCCGATGATCGGATACGGCAGGCCTCCCTCACGGATGGCGGTACTCAGGCCGGTGCTCTCAATCCGCTCGAGTGCTGATGGAGTGCTCATGAAATTCGCCTCAAACGAACGCGATCATGCGCCCACCTGCTAGTACGGCGGACCAAAGCAAAAGAGAAGTCGCAGCCGCCAATTTGGCGGGCAGGGGCCCTACACCAGGCCGGACAGCGCGGCGATGCAGAGTGAAATGAAAGAGCAGTGCCATAAGCAGGCAAATCATCTTGAATTGAAATGATGGATTCAGGTGATAGCTCACGGCATCGGTGGAGAACATCAACGGTCCGGTGATGAGCATAACTGCGATGCCGGCGAGCGTCCAGGGCGCGAGATCCGCGGCCAGTTGCGACGGCTCCAAATACCGTCTACCGAAGCCAAGCAACCGGAAATCCACGACGGCGATGGTTCCGATGGACATCGCAAAGCCGATGAAGTGCAGGCTCTGTACGGCGGGAAATACCCACTCGGCGCTGTTCATCGCGTGGGACCACGGGCTGTTTACCAGCCAGCGAAATAGATCAGTCGACACTGAAATAGGGATCAGTCTATCACGTACGTATGAGAGCCGAGCAAGCCAGGCTGATTGTGGATGCTTTCAATCACGCCAGGGCTATTCTCGTTCGCCCGCCGCTTTCTGCGGCCCCAGCGATTTCTCCGCGCCGGCGATCAACTGTTGCTTATCAGCCGCGGAGAGTTTAGAGGCGGGGTGCAGGGGTATGTAGAACCAGGGGGGCATGTCGCCGCGGTTGACCTGAATCGCCACATCACCGGCATGCCGTTGAGGGTGGTCCCACTGGCTGAAATTCAGATGCCTGCGCCCTTGGTTGACGTCCCTTGCGATGAGCCAGGAGACGGGCGCGACGTAGGCATACCATCGCCAAATCGTCTGATTGCTGTGGCAGTCGTAACAGGCATTGACGAATAAGGTTCGCGTTTGAGGTGAATCCCAAGCGGGTTCTTTTGTCACGGGCGCATTTGTATGCTCATGACCCAAAGGAACGAACTGCATCAGGATAAATACGACCAGCAGCCACTTGACGATTTTGGCCATTACCCATTAAACCTCACGTCTACCTGCGCCCCGAGCGCCCGCCGGCCAAGAAGCAGAAGCACACTAAGGCAATGCAAAAGCTACGTAAGCGTCACCGGATTTCGTTCGCGGCTTGCCGCCTCCACCGGCAGCGATCACAACGTATTGCTTTCGATCTACCTCGTAAGTAGCCGGGCTGGCGTAGCCTCCTGCAGGTAAAGGCGACTCGAAAAGTACGTTTCCGTTCGACTTATCGAATGCCCGGAACATCTCGTCCTTGGTGGCGCCGATAAAAATCAGACCGCCCTTCGTTACCAGCGAGCCGCCGATGCTATACGTACCGGTTTGAGGGTTGCCCCGATCTTTCAGTGCCTTGTATTCGCCCAAACGTACGCGCCAGGCAATTTCACCTTGGTTCAGATCTATGGCTACCAGTTCACCCCAAGGCGGTTTGATAGCAGGGTAGTCCTCCTGATCGACGAAACGGTTGTATCCGGTAATACCGTAAGGGTACGGAGCGCCGGGTTTCGTTGGCACCAGTGTCAGGATCCAAGGCTCAGCGTTGACATTTACGTAGAGCAGGCCGGTTTCGGGGTCAAAGGATCCGCCTCCCCAATCCGTGCCGCCATCAAAACCCGGAAACACCACGGTCCCCTGCTCACTCGGCGGCTCGAAGGTCTTTCCCGCTCGGGCCTTCTTATATATTTCGAGGCAATAGGCGTGCGCCTCCGGCGAAATGTCGGTGATCTGGTCTTCGGTGAATTCCATCCGCGTGTAAGGCGGGGGCTTTAAGGGATAGGGCTGAGTGGGCCAAGCACGTTCGCCCGGAACATCGGAAGCAGGCACCGGCCGCTCCTCAACCGGGAACAGCGGCTTGCCGGTCTCGCGATCGAATAGAAACACACGGCTGAATTTCGTCAACTGCGCGACGGCCTCCACGCGGCGGCCCTCGTGATTCACCGTGCACAGGATAGGCAGGCTCGGCAGATCGCGATCCCAGAGATCATGGTGAACGACCTGATAATGCCATATGCGCCTGCCTGTGGAGGCATCGAGCGCAAGCAGACAATTGCTAAACAGGTTCTGGCCCGGGCGCTGGCCGCCGTAAAAATCGAAAGCCGCAGATCCGGTCGCGGCAAATAACCAGCCGCGTTTTGCATCCACGGAGAGACCGCCCCAATCATTCGCTCCGCCGGCGTTCCTCCAGGATTCCCCTTCCCACGTATCATGACCAAACTCGCCCGGCTCGGGGATCGTGTGAAAGATCCATACCTGTTTGCCACTGCGAATATCGAACGCGCGAATATGACCGGGCGCCGCCGGGTCGGGCCCTTCTCCCACTTCCGAACCCAAGATGAGCAGATTTTTGTAGACCACGCCTGGAGAAGTTACGTCGTATAACAAGCCTGTGATATCACGCCCGAGACCTTGCGTGAGATCCACGTATCCGTTCTTCCCAAAATCACGACACGGCTTACCGGTACGGGCATCGAGGCTGATCAGGTTGGAGGCTGCGGTACAGAGAATTCTCCTCTCCCCTCCGCCTTCCCAGTAAGCCACGCCGCGATTCACGCCGTGGACGGATTCGGCATCAGAATTTTCATATTCGGCATTCGAGAAAGGGTCGAAACGCCAGATCTCCTTCCCCGTGGCAGCTTCAAGGGCGATGACCTTGAGCAGGGGCGAAGTGACGTACATAATCCCGCCGGCCACGATCGGCGTGCACTCCATGGTCGTCCTCGGAAATCGACGCGTGGGGCGGCGACTATCGCCCGTGTGGTAAGTCCACGCGATTCGCAACTGGCGGGCATTCGTTCGATTTATCTGATCGAGAGGCGAATAGCGGCTGCTTCCGAGGTCTCCGCCATAGTGGCGCCATTCCTTTTCGGGCTTCGTGGAGGAACGAGACCCGCCGATCAATGGATTTAGCATCGATCCCGCTGCCAGTGAGATCGTGCTGCGCTGTAAGAACGAACGCCGGTTGATCATGGATGCCCATCTACAATACAACGGCCACGGTGAACCCAGCACCCACAATCCTGCATGCACCCCGGCAGCGCATGGTCAGAAGGCAGAGGGCAATTTCGGATAAACGCAGAGTGTGGGCAGGTTGCGCACCTTCACTGGACTACGTCGCGCAAGGCCGCCGATCCAATTGCGTTCCTCTGCATCACCGGGACGGTTCGATCTGCGTCAATCGGGGGCTTACGGCTTCGCGCACCGCCGCGCGCCTGCCGTGCGATCCGCATCGGGTATCCCAAGCGTGATAGCGTCGGACGTGGACACGCCGGCCGCTGGTCCGGGGTGGTGGGCACGTTAGCGTATGTATTTGAAATGTAAAAGGAAATTTGGTCGGGGCGAGTGGATTCGAACCACCGACCTCCTGGTCCCGAAGTAGCCAGTGGTTCGTCTACGCTGTTCTCTGTTGTTTATAATCAACCAGTTAGTCTACGAGCTCGTCTATCACGAACACGAGATTTTATCGAAATCAATTCTGTTGGTTGTCAAATTGGTTGTCAAAGTCACTACAAAATTCAATCTGTCGTTTTACGATTTTATCTGCGACCGTTGGCCAGTTCGCCGACCTGCGCTTTGTGGAGGAAGCCTTCAGTCCATTCACATGGCGCAGCATCTCGCGAGGAGTCATCACGCCCCCGCTAATACGCTAACGGGAATCGAATGGGGTTAATGGCATCATAACCTGTGCTCGTTTTCCTAAGTGGTGCATTGTATTGAGTGGCGCCAGCGCAACCGTCCAGCCTGGTAATGACCTATATTCGCGGCGTGGCAACACTTGGCAAACATTTTTGACCAAGTTTCCGATAACCCCACTTATCGGGACGTACTAAGTTTGTTTAGAAAGGCGGGTGAGGAAGCGCGCCCGATTGATCGCCACAATTCGGCTTGTGCCACCCAATCTCGATCTCCGCCTGCCAGTCGATCGCAATACCCGCTATCGCAGACCCGAAACCACGTAAACCGTCTCCGGCAGATACTGCGCTGAATACCCGTACGTTTCGCAATCGGATGCTACCCGGACCGGCTGAATCTCCCAAAGCGCTGCCCGATACGCCGGTCCCAACTCCTTCCACGGTTCCTGCCGGCCGTTAGCGGGATCTATCCGCATGATCTTAGCCGGCATCTCGCCCGAACGATATGCCAGCAACGAGCCATCGCCGCATAATGCTACCGGCGTGAGGCCCTGGCCACCTCGAACCATCCGGCCCTCACCGCCATCGATCGGCAGCAGGCGCATGCTCTGATCCTGAATCGCTGCGGCCAGCGTGCGTCCATCCTGCGAAATCACGATATCGTCCAGGTTCCGATCGAAAGCGATGTCTTCTCCCGAGATCGGCTTCGGATTTACCTCCCTCGAATCCTGCACGTAGTACCGTTGGCCGTGACCAGGCTCGGAGCCCACGAATACTATGCGTCGCCCATCCGGGAGCCACCTGCCATACAAGTGATGAATCCGATCGGCCGTCAGTGGCCGTGGATCGCCAGCGTGCACGGGCACGGCCAGCAACTGAGCAGGATTTCCGCGCGGCGCGATCATGGCCCAATTGCCGTCCGGAGAAAGCGCGGTCGGGTATCCTTCTCCAATCTGCATGGCGGGGGACGATCCGTCTGTTTTACGCACGTAGACAGGCCAGTCCTTTGAACTGTAGGCCGCGTCCCCGCCTTCCATGAAAAGGACTTCCTGGCCGTCGGAGGAGAGATCGTAAATAACCGACATATCGTGCCAGTAGAGATCCGGGGTCTCCGGGCTGCCTCGCCGGTGCACAAATATCGAAGAGGTCTGGACCTGTTGACCGAGCAGCACACGCCCATCAGCGGAGATTTCGGACAGCCAAAAGGCGCCGGGCAAGGGCATGACCATACGTTCCCGGCCCCTTAGATCGATGGCATAGATCTGGGTGGTGAAGCCTTGCTGCCCCGCAGTGAACCAGGCCTCCGTTCCATCAGGCGACCAGGCCACGCCCTGGATCAGGTTCCATCTCCTGGACGAGATCTTGTTCCTGCCGTCGGTGTCGATTATGGTGAAATAGCCGCCCGGATCCTGCGCAAAAGGATTGTCGATAAAAGCTATTTTGTCCCCTTTGGGCGACACGCTGAGACTCAGAATCGAGCCGCTACCCTGGAAGATTTTCTTGCCGATCGGATACTCGATCCATTGGACGGCGGCCGTGCCCCGAATCACAGCCAGGTTGCGGCCATCGGGTGCCCAGTCAGCCATGAAGACGTCGTTCGCCAACTCCCGCGGTGCGCCACCGGAAACCGGCGCCTTGGCGAGCGTGCCGGGTGTTTCGGCCCAACGCATGACCGGCGACATGATAAGCGCCATCTCACCGTTCTTTGAAATCGATACGGGAACGGCGTTCTGAATGCCGAGTGGGCGTGATTCCGGGCTCCCCTCCTGGGTCGAGAACACCTCGAACCGCTTGCCATCCCATGACGCCGCGTAGACGATCGTCTTCCCGTCGTTTGCGAAACGAGCTGTCGGCACCACTCCGTGCCGGTAAGTGACACGATGAAACTGCGGTGCAGCCGGGTGGTTGCCACTCCGGCCGGCGATGAACACCAGGATGACTGCGGCCACTGCCGCACTCGTCCAAAGCAGCGGCTTGAGGCCCAGGCTTCGCCGGCGCAATGGCCTGTTCCGACTGCTCCCGTTCGAAACGGATTCGAGAGCGAAAGCGAGATCGCGCGCGGATTCGAAGCGATCTTCCGGCCGCTTCTCCAGGCACCGGCGCACGATGCCCTCCAGCCCGACAGGCACCGTAGCTGGCAGATCGGGTGCTTCCTCCTTCAGGATGGCGCTCATCGTGTCAATGGAGGAAACACCCGCAAAGGGACGTTGCCCGGCCAGCATCTCGTAAAGCACAACACCCAGGCTGAAAATATCGGAGCGCGAATCGACTACCATGCCGCGCACCTGTTCCGGCGACATGTACCCTACTGTCCCCATGATGACGCCAGGATCCGTTTCCATGGCCGCGGTGGGTGCGCTGGTCCTGTTGCCTCTGCCCGGTGCGACTTGTTTGGCCGGCCGAAATCCAGTACCTTGACGAAGCCGTCATTGGTGACAAAAAGATTTTCGGGTTTGATGTCGCGGTGCGTGATTCCCTTCGCGTGTGCCGCGGAGAGGCCCCGAGCGGCCTGCACCGCATATTCGAGCGCTTTCCGAACTGGGAGTGCAGATTCCGCCATCCGTTCGCGCAGGGTTTGGCCCTCAAGCAGTTCCATCACTACAAAAACCGTATCCTCGCGTTGACCGAAGTCATACACCACGAGGATGTTTGGATGATTCAAGCCGCCGGCGGCTCGCGCTTCTTGCTGAAAGCGGCGCAAGCGATCGGCGTCCTCGGCCATCCCTTGTGGAAGAATCTTGATTGCCACCGGCCGGTTCAGGCGTGTGTCCTGCGCGCGATACACCTCTCCCATGCCACCTGCGCCTAGTGGCACACTGATTTCGTATGGACCGAGCCGGGTCCCGGAGGATAAAGGCACTGGTGTTGAACGATTCTATCGCAGCGGCAATTCGTTTTCCGCGAGACCTGATCCTATACTTCTGTGAACACCCTTCACAGAAATAAGTCCGGAGTAGTCAGCCCGCATCCGGCGACCGCACTTTACTGCCATTTGGCCGAAAAACAGGCTTTCTGGAAAGAAGAAAGAGCACGGCTACTTGAGCCTGACCGCGTAGGTGACCCTCAATTCCTTTGTTCGAGCTCTCGTCATCGACTCCAAACAGGCTGAGTATGCAGGACCGGTCGCCGTTCCGCCTCCGTAGAGGTCGCGTTCAGCAACGCAGTTTGCATCCCGATACTGAATCCAGAGGCGTTGCGCTGAAATAAGTTGCTGGATCTCACCGGCATCGAGCCGCGCCCGAACACTCTGGTATAGAGTGTCTAATTGCGCATCGGCCGCATCTCGCGCCTTCCCGAGGCACTTTGCCAGATCGGCGGTCACGACGACGTCCGCGCATGGAGAATCCTTCTCGTCCATGTGCTGTGCAAGCAAGGGAGTTTTCGCGGTTGAAATTGCCACGATCAGCAGAGGTATGAGTCGGAGCATATCAGTCCTATTCTGAATGAAAAACAGGCATATCGGAAAGGATAGCTCAACACGCGTTTCCGCTAACCTCACATTCGAGGAACTACGCCGACTTTACGGCGGTTCGACGGAACGCCGAAGCCCCACGGGACGTGGAAACAAACATCGACGCCGCGGCGCGTGCGGCAATCAATCGACGAGGCGCCCGGCGAAACCGGGTATTTGCACGAGCTTTCCGTCGGCGAACTTGATCTGGAAGTGGAACAGTCTGGCCGTATTTTTGTTTAGCTGAAAATCGGCGCGAACCGTCTGCGGCCCATTCGCGAAATCGGCGCGCCCCTCGACCCACACGATGCCGATCTTGCCGATTGGCCAGGTCACGCCATCTGCGACCTGATAGCCGCGCCAAAGCCCAAGGTCATTCCGCAACTCGGCGCATCGGCGCAGCCATTCATCTCGACGCTGGTTTCGCCGGAAATAGCCATCGCCTTCGTCATAGATCGATGCGCAGTCTTCGCGGTTCCACGCTGATTGCAGCTTTGCGACGCCCTGTTCAGCCAAGCGGCGCTGCTGCGAAGTGTTGTTGCATCCGCTCAACAACGCAAGTCCAGCAGTCATGACCGCGCCAACAAATACGCCGCTTCGACCTCTCAACATCGGCTCTATTCTAATCGCGCGCGATTAGACGGGTCGGGCCATCGCGAATTAGCGGCTGATAGACAGGCTTATCGGAAATGACTAGCCCCATTTCCGAAACCTCACCTATTACTCCTGACCAGCCGATCCACTCGTTTACGCCCGGGCAATGACGCTGGAATCATTGTGGCGTCGGAATTGAATCCCGGACCAGAGACTCCCCGTTAGCGACCACCAAACAGGACCCGCCGTGCGACCACGTGGTCCGTTCGGGTTCCGTCCCCTTGATCGTCAACAGGACTTGCCCGGTACTAACATCGAACACTTCTACGGCAGTCGAAGCACCATGGTGGTTCCCCGGCACAAATTCAAGAATCACAAGCCAATCGTATTTTGGATTCCAATGGACGGAAACGAGTCAAGATAGATCTGCCATCGGCCCGATTCGTCGGACTGGTAGGAAAGCCAAATGTTCATCGGGCGAGACCCTGGGAACATCGTTATTGAACTGCGACGCCAAAAGCTTCGTTGACTTGCGGTCTCCTTCTAGCAGTAAGCGGTAGAAATTTTTCCCATCGGCAAAAAGAACTGATTTTCCGTCCTTGAACCAGTCGTGTGGCCACTTGGAGTCACGTGATGCGAAAATCACGTCCTCAGGGCCGACGCCCACTACTTTGCGGTATAGGTCCCAGGGGTCCCAGATCGCGAGTTCCTTTGCGAAAAAGCGGCTGCCAGCGGCGAAAGTCACCGTTCGTGAGGGTAGTCTCCAGAAACAGTCTGCCGCATCTCGGATCCCATCGCGCAGAAATGTGCGGCATCTCGTACGCCCTAGTCACCGGAAGGGCTTAATGAAACGAGCTAGCGCTCACCGGGAGCGTCGATACCCAATGCGGTTTGTCTCACTGAGGCATTCGTGAGATCTGCCGCACCCAGTGCGAGATCAATCACTTCAATTCTCACCAACTCGTCCCGAGTCGGTTCTGGAATGCCTGCGAGTCGGTTGGCCTGATGCTGCAGGGTCCGCTCGAAGAGATTTCGGACAACTCGTGCGTTCCCGAAATGCTCAGTACGGGCTTGCCAGAGCTGCTCGAGAACCCGCGCTGCTTCGGCAACCGCTTCCTCGGATGCCACATACTCGGATTGCTGGAGCATGAAGCGGAAGATATCGACCAGCTGCTCCACGGTGTAGTCCTCGAAGTGCATGAACTTGTTGAAGCGGGAGCGCAGGCCGGGATTGCTCTCGAGGAACTCCATCATGGGTTGGGTGTAGCCGGCAACAATGACTATCAGCCTGTCCCGGTGATCTTCCATCATTTTGAGCAGCGTATTGATCGCTTCCGGTCCAAAGTCCTTGCCGTCGCCGCGCAGGGAATACGCCTCGTCGATGAACAGCACTCCATCGAGTGCCCGCTTCACCACGTGCTTGGTCTTCATCGCCGTGTGGCCGATATACTCACCGACGAGACCCGAGCGATCCACCTCGACCAGGTGCCCTTTGGTTAGAACACCTAGAAGCCGATATGCCCGCGCCAACAGACGCGCGACGGTCGTTTTTCCAGTGCCCGGATTGCCCGTAAACACGAGATGCAGCGACATGGAATCGCTCGCGAGCCCGCTCTGCTTGCGCAATTGACGTACGCGCAGCAGATTCGAGAGCGACAGCACGTCGTTTTTCACGTGATCGAGACCGATCAGATTCATGAGTTCACGTTTTACATCGTCGAGGGTTTCGCTTGGGCCCGCAGTGACTCCGTCCCTCGTAGGGCCGCCATCCTCTGAAGGTGCCTGCCGGCCCGGTGCGTCGTCGAGCGGCCGGTCGAGTTCATTGTCGACCCAGGTTCTGAGCTCGAGGCCGATGCGGCCGACCCAGTTCACACGTTTGCCGGAACGGTCGCCGTAAAGCTTGGCTGTGTCGCGACCAACGGTTTCGAGATAACGGAAGATCAAATCGTAATAGGAGGATCGCAGCTCCCGTAACGATCCCTCGCGTTCACTCATCAGCTGGCGGTCGGCCTCCACCTGGAGCCGTAGCAGGCTCGGCACCATCGAGTTCAGTTCCTCGGCCGCTTGCGTCCGGAGCTGCCGGCTCGTTTCCTCGAAAAGGGATTTCTCGATGTCCAATCCCAATACTTGCTGCAGGCAATGATGATCTTTTCCAGTGAGATTGCGCTTTTCGCCGCCGATGATTCGGCCGGTATACAGGAGCAGGTAACGGTACAACTCGGTTTCGCAGGCTGAGGTCGTATTGTCGGCCTTTCGATCGTGCTCCCGAGCCTGCCGCACGAGTGAACGCACGGCATTGCGCACACTCGTAATCAGGTCGAGCTTCCGGTTATCGGCCAGCAAGTCCGGATATCCCGAGGCATCGCGTTTCGGTTTCGGCGACGGATTACCCCCGAGGCGCCGCATCATTCGGTCAAGCTCCGACGATTCCCAATCCGGTGAATCCCACACCGAAGATCTTTGCCTCCCTAGCTTCTACAGATGTTCAGGGAAACAGGGGCGCTTCAAACCGACCCCACTCAAATCCCGGTCCTTGCCGCGGCGTTGTCCTGAAAGACAGAGACGTTTCGGATATAGCGCCGTACCATCATCGGGCTCCGGTGTCCTGTCTGGTTCATGATACTGCGCTCCGAGGCACCTGCTATCACGGCCGAGGTCACCAGGCCCGCTCGCAGGCTGTGGCCAGCGAACTGATTGACGTCTTTGCCGATCAGGGCAGCGTACCGCTTCACGATCAGGGCCACCGAGCGGTCGGACAGCCGGGCTTCGCCCAGGCGGCCACTGCGTCCGATTGGCCGAAATAGCGCCCCGTGTTGGATTTTTGAAGCCAGCAACCAGAACCGCACGGCGCGCAACGGGCACGTTTCCGGATCCGAGCCGGCGGGAATCCCGACGAGCCGCCCTTCGCCTTCCTGGTCGGTCTTGGAACGGCGCAGCAGGATCGTCAGACCGGCGGCGTCAAAACGTAGATCTTCGACATTCAGGCCGACGATCTCGCTCCGGCGAAAGGCGCCGGCGAAGCCTAGCAGCAGTAATGCGCGATCCCGAAATCCCAATAGACCACTCGGCGTCGAGGCGATCATGCCACGCAAGTCCGCAACCAGCACCGGATCTTTTTGCGCCTGGCGGATGCCTTTGGCCCGGCGGATGCCGCGCCACGTCTCCCGTACGATGGCATGGGACATGGCGGCAGGCGACGAGAATCCCGCGGCTTGGTGGGCTTTACTGATGGCGATGATGCGCCGCGCGATGGTGCCAACGGCCATAATATCTGCGCAGTCAGCCAGATACTCTGCGACTGTGGCCGGATCCGCCGGTAGTGGCTGGCGCTCATAGAGCGAGCACCAGGCCGCGAAATGCCGCCAGGCCTGCCGATACCCCCGAAGGGTGTTGGGCGCCTGGGCCTGCCGGATGAATCGCAGAACGCGGGCGGGGCGGTTCAAAACAAAGGGTTTACCTGCGGTTGTGGTCGCCCCGGATGGCATCATGACGACCGGGCATTTAGTTCCGGAAACGTGAAATATTCGGAGGTGATTGCCGGATTCTTCGGGTTTAGCATCAAGAATACTTGCGTAACCGATTTCGTTCATAAAGTCCTTTCACCGTGCCATGCCGCGCCCAGCCAAAACCTGCCGGGCCTTGCCACACCCGGTCGAGCCGCGGATTGCCGCGCCTTGCCGTGTAGTCCAAACCGGAGAGGAACTTCACTCCCAGGTGTGAGCACGCCAGTCCGGAGGAATGATGCCGTCGCGCAGGGCCTGAGAAAGCATTCCGCGGTGGCGCGGGTCTTTTCTGAGGACATGGCAGCGCCGGCATAACGTTCGCAGGTTCGCGTCACGATTCGAGCCCGCGATCCCGCTCCGAATATGATCGATGTGGCATTCATTGAGTGGAAGCCGCCGCCCGCAGCGGACGCACCTTCTTCTGTCGCGCCTCCAGATTCTTGTGCGGGTTCTTTCCCAGACTTCGCGCGGCGGTCTTCTTTTCGGCATTCGTGTTTCTTGTGATCTCGAAGGAGAGCACGTCAAAGCGTCCCAGACCGATCTTGCGGCCATCGCCGAGCCCGACGAAGCGGCCGGCATCCAATAAGACGGCACGCATCTCGTTTTCGCTGACCAGGGTGTCATCCCAGGAAAGCGAGAAAGTCGTTTTCCAGCCGGGAGAAGCGGCTACCCGATACCTCACGTTGCGGCCGCGCGTGGCCGGGTTCCGAACGCTGCGCACATCAAGGTAGACGGGTTTATGCTCCGCTTGCGCGAGATTTTCGAGATCCTTCGGCAGCCAACGATCGACTAGCACGCGAGCGTCGTTCACCTGCAGCGTCGACGCGAGTATGGGCTGCAGGGTGCCGCGCCGCCGCGACGTATACTTCGCTGCATCCCGCAGGCACCCAAAGATGTAGGTGGGTTCTAGGTAAAGATGGCCGTCGCCTGTCGTGAGCACGGTCTTCCGCCATTCGTCCGGATCGTTTCCCGCGACGCCGGTTCTGGGCCGTTTCTCTAAGGGCAGCGCATCTGGGCTAAAGCGGTTCCAGAGCAGAGCCCGATTGCCGACAATTGTGAGCTTGGCAGTTAAAATCCCCATTTCACCATCCGTAATCTCGCTCGGTGTTATCCGTAATTAGATTACGGCACACTTTTAGAGCATGCGCAAGGGAAAAATACAAAAGAATCTGCGACAGCAATTTGGGGAGCGTCTGAAACAGATTCGGATCGAGCGGGGCATGACGCAGCAAGATTTCGCTGAACTTCTGGGAATGTCTGTGGATTTTCTGAGCCTGATCGAGCGAGGGATTAACGCACCATCATTCGAGAAGCTTGAGGTCATGGCGCACAGGCTGGATGTAGACGTCGAGAGCCTCTTCACCTTCGCAAACACCTGAAGGTATAAGGAAGGCCTTGGGGAATCCAGTCAAAAGGTGTCGTATTTGCCGGAGGCGCGTAACACATCCAGTCGCGCTCGGCAGAGTACGCGCCAGGCGAATCACGCCCTTGGCCGCATAATCGTTCGGCTTGGTTGATGGGAGCAATCTATCGCATGAGTAATCATTTTTTGAATTGGAAGGGGATATCGTCAGAAATGACGCTCGCGCTTGCCACTCCTCGACTGGATCATTCTCCGAGTCGCCGACCAGCCGCCCGAATATTGATGAACGGACGGAAACGCGTTTATGGGGACTAGTGCTAACACATCTGCCGCGCTTGATCCTGTGCGCTGCGGAAGCAACCTCACAAACGACTGAGCCTGCTATCCATCGGTGAAATTGCGGATCGCGTAATTGTATGCGCAATGAGAACCCGCAGATGCAAGGTTATTGAGCACCGCCGATCTGGACTGTTCGAGACCGGCAAGTCGCCCAGGAGCGTTTTAGGGTTACGGTTGTGTTTTGATCTGGGCATTTGCCGGCAATTCTGCGCCAGCGACTGGTGGAGCAAACTGCTTTGAGGTCGTTGTCGATCTCAATCCTTTCGTTTAAAACGCCTGCCGTGACGTTTGCGCGAGCTGGAGCATCAACATGACTTTCATAGCCGGGCTTAAGTACAGCCGCATTCGCTTCGTGGCGATCACTGCCGTCCGCCAAGAATCTGTTCTCGCGGTGAGTACGGGATAATGTGAAATTGAAGGACGGATAATGCCGCGCGGCAGTGTCGACTTTCAAATCCAGTTTGAATTGAAGACCGAAAGTGTTCGATGAGTCTCCGGCGAGTCATTGGGGCTGATGCGGTCGCCCTCGTCGCGGCCCTGTTGCGGGGAGAAGACGACCGTTGGCCGATCTTCTTACTAGGAGCAGGCGCTTCTTTCCGCTCGGGTGTCCCGACCGCGACGGACGCGGTCAAGCAAATCGCGAGGATTGTCTACTCCGAGCGCAAGCTGCAAGGGCAGCGCCCCCCAGAGCGTGTGCGGCCAACCGAATGGGAGCCTTGGTTGCAGGAGCAACCTTGGTTCAATCGAGCCGCGGCGAGCCTGCCCGAAAACTTTCCGGCAACTGTTGAACATCTGCTAGTACCCGCGGAACTTCGCAAGCGCGTTCTGCTCGATATAATGACGCCCCGCAATGGCATTTCGAGCGGCTATGGGATTTTGGCAGAGTTCGTGATGCGCGGCCTTGTTCGCACCATTCTAACCACGAACTTCGATCCCTGTCTGCTAGATGCTCTCCGAGCACGCCATCCGCACATCAAACACATCGCAGAAGTGAACCGCGGACCTGGGGACTATGGCGAGTTCGACGTCTTCAATAAATGTCAGATGGTTTGGCTGCACGGCAAGGCCGAACAGTATTCGGACAAGAATAGCCGGGGAGAAGTCGGTTCCCTCGATGACTCGCTGATTCAGTTGTTGCGTCCGCTTCTCAAGGCCTCCCCCGTCATCGTTGTCGGATATCGAGGGTCGGAGCCTTCGATCATGGAAGGTCTCTTTGGGCAAAGCGATGCTGGCAGACTGGATTTTCGCAACGGGGTCTATTGGTGCATTCGTGCGAGCGAAGAGCCGCACCCCAAAGTACTTCAACTAGCGCAGCGCTTATCGTCGAACTTTACCTTCGTCGAAATCGAAGGATTCGATGAGGTGCTCGGTGAGGCCGCAAAGCAGCTCATCGGCAGAGACAGATTTTCAGATGCCCTCGCGCACAGAGATGTTGGTCAAAGGTCCTTCGACGAGGGCATCTGTGTAGGAGCTACGCTCGACGACTTGGACATGGATCTCGCACTTGTGAGTCTGACTACGTACTGCGAACAGCTGCGGCGGGCACCTCTGACTCGCGAAGCTCTTCTTCCCCTGATGCGTGAGCAGGGATTATTGTTGAGAAACGCGGTGGGCGAGGACGAGGTCACATATGGTGCAATCCTCCTGTTTGGAAAGAACACCCAAAGGTTTGTTCCCCAGGCGGTCGTGACTGTGACCGAACTCGGAAAAAAACGCGACGTTTATGACGGCAACCTCCTTTCGCAACATCGGCGCCTGCTCGAAAAACTAGAATCCGCCGGCGTCAATCCAACTGTCAAGCTAAAGAAGCGCAGGAACCATGAGGATCAACCTGCGTATCAGCAGCGCGCCTTGGTCGAGCTACTCGTGAACCTGCTCGTACATAGGGACTACGCGGTCGAGCGATCGGCAAACATTGACATTAAGCCCGGTATCCAGATCACCTTCAAGAATCCGGGCGGGCTCACAGCAAAAATGGCCAAGTTAGTGTCGGTTGATTCGGATGGCAAAATTGGCATAGCCCCTGGAGCAACGGATCCCCGCAATGTCTCCCTCTGTGACATCTTCTTTGGTCTGCGGGTCATGGAACGGGCGGGCACAGGTCTCGTGGATGTAAACAAGCTGATGATCGAAGCGGGTGGCGAATCAGCGTTCTTCCATAACCAACAGGAAGGAACTTTCTCGGCGATCCTTAGGCAAGCTGCGACGACCGCCGGATCGAAACTCGTCGCGCATTCGACCCGTCCCACAGGGGTCTATGTTCTAAATCTGCTCCCTGTCGTGTCGCTTCCAACACACGTTACGATCGTTTGTCTGACTGAAAGATTCTGGGATAGTACGGCCTTGGTCAATTTGGCGGACTGCGGCGTCTTCATTGTGCGTTCCTTCGATGGCACTCATCAGTTTTGGAGCTTTGCGCCGCTGGATACACTCCTGCGCGTGCTGGCCCCGATCGCGGACGTCGAGGCGAGTGAGTCGATTCTTCGCTCTGAGATCGAGGATGACGAAGATGAGCGCCGCGTCCTCTCTTGGCTGCTGCGCGAGCACCTTGAGGCGCTTATCGAGGATTTCGAAGAAGAGGGTCTTCTTCTTGAAGGAGACAAGATTCATAGGGCATTCTTTGCGGGCAAAGACGGGGGCAATCGGACGATCGTCTGGGACAGCCCACAGAAGCGCGGCAATAGCAGAGAAGTGGTTAAGCAGCGCAATGAGGAGAGGCCCTGGTTTGAAAACGAAGGTTTCGGTTACGCGTTGGTCTACATGAATGGTCGATGGTATATCCGGATCAAACCGTTCTACATGTTCACAGGAAGCGACGCAAAGACGCCACTGCCGTCGTTTGCGCGGACGGCGAAAGCCACCCGAAGAATGAAATTCGACAAGAACAAAAACGTCGAAACGGACTTGGTCTTCTGGGCCGTCTTCCTGGCCGACGGCGGCTCCACGATTAACCTTGGCATTCACAACGAATACGACATCCTTGTGGACGCAACCTATCTAAACGTGGAGGTCCCCGAAGCGCGATGAAGATGAGTGTCGAAATCGAGATTCTTCCTGAGCCGGAGATCAGCTTCGCCGGGGGCAAGGCGGGCGTCGATCCCCGGGCGATGATGTCACGATTCGGAGCAGCGGATAAATCGCCGGGCAAAGATGTCCGTTTGGGGCTGGTGGGAGCTCCCGCCGAGATACAAATCGCGAAGAAATGGTTGATTCACCTCAACCTCATGTCGGTCGCATTCGAGAAGAACGGACAGAGATATCGGGACTGGCCTGGAGCTCCGCACGCGTTTGGTGTTAATTTCGTGCTCGACGAGCGTTTCGTGCGCGTAGTGGACCAGGCTCGGCTTGACCTAGCACTCGCCGAGCCGGCACAGATTAGACGGTTCGATAGCCTTCTCGATCTGTATGACGCCCGTATTCAGAGCCTCTTTGGTGATGTGCGCCCCGACTGCATTCTTGTCTGCCTCCCTGACGAGTTGGCGGACCTCCGTATCAGCAATCCGCGCTTGACTGAGGTCGAGCGAGCGGCGCTGGAACGCCTGCAAGAGGAGGAAGAGGGAGACCAACTGACGCTATTCCAGCCGAGCCCGGAGGAGCTGGAAGCAGCAGAAGAATTGCGCACTCAAGCCGAGGATCTGCTCTTCCGCACCTTTTATCGGGCTCTGAAGGCACGGGTTCTCAGCCAGCCAAACGCGATTCCTATTCAGGTGATGCGTCGGGACACCTTCTTGCGACCAGCGACAGAGGGACACAGTAACGCGACGCGCGCTTGGAATCTCAGCACTTCGCTTTTCTATAAGGCAGGCCGGGAGCCGTGGCGGCCGTCGATCCTTCCCAAGAACACATGCTTTGTCGGAATATCCTTTCATCACTTGAAACGCCGTGACGGGGATATGGTCTACGCGAGCGTGGCCCAGGCTTTCTCCAATGAGATCGAGCCGTTTGCCTTAAAGGGCTCGACGATTCCGCGCAACCAAAAGCATGAGCGGCAGCCATATTTGAACGAGACTCAGGCGGCGGACCTAATCAAAGAAGTAGTCGACAAGTATGAGGCGATCTCCGGGCTAACCCCGTCTAGGATCGTGATTCACAAAACCAGCATGTACCAGCCGGAAGAGGAAATGGGGCTCCGGTCAATCGCAAACTCCCGCGTTCCCGCTTGTGACCTCGTATGGATTCGACCGACGGCGCTCCGCCTCGTTAGGAAGGGCATGCAAGAGCCTTGGCGTGGCACTCTCTGCTCGGTCGGAAATGAGTTCTTTCTCTTCACTATGGGGTACGTGTCCTGGTGGCACGAATATCCTGGACCTTATATCCCCGCCCCTGTTCAGATCGGATCCTGCGGAGACACTGATATCCGCCAACGCGCCTCCGAGATTCTTGCGCTAACGAAGATGAATTGGAACTCGAGTGAAGGCATCGGAAGGTACCCGATCACTTTGTCGTTTGCAAAGAAAGTGGGCATGCTCATGGCCGAGCTTCCAGAGGACCAGATTCCCAATCCCTCCTACCGGTTCTATATGTAGGAACTTGATCACGCTCAACTACATTGGAACGTAAAGAGGCGTGAAGGACGTTGCCGACGGAAGTGGCCAAACAGGCGAAGTCAAATGTTCGATCTTGGTTCCGTCTTCTCCGCTACAGCAGGGTTTGTGCTCGCTCCGATTAGGAACGGGAAGTCGGATTGTATCCGCCGCTTCCGGACGGATGATGCGCCACCGGTTACGGAGGTCGGATCAGGCTGACACACGGGCCGCGTTCGTGTTCTGGCAAATTGGTCGCGGCAACGCGCTCAGGTCGCGTTATCCAGCCATATCGGAAGCTATTTCTCTCCGCCGATTCGGATGGGCTGCACCAGTATATTCGCTTTTGCTTCACCAGGCTGTATAATTTCCCCGTCGTGGCCAGCGCGCAGACTTGCATCGTTTCGTTCGGTTCCGCTTTGCAGCGAATGAGGTGGCGACCTCGACTGGACGGCTCCAGGCGAGTAGTATTGACGACAGCGGGCTGGCTGGGCCCGGCAAGAGGTGCAAAAAATGGCGAAAGTCGACTTAGGCCGATTACACCCCGTATTCCGCCATCAACTGGAGATGATTCTTAGCGACTTGACCGACCTGGGATGGCAGCCGCACGTTTATTCGGCGGTGCGCACGACCGCGGAGCAGGCGGAAAAGGTTCGGCTTGGCTATTCCAAGACGATGCTCAGCGACCATGTGGCGAGCGTAGTTCATATGCTGCCGGAAGGCCCGGATGAGTTTACGGAATTTTACGCCAACGCGGCTGATATCGCGGACAAGCGATACGGCTGGGGTGGACTGGCGGCAAACAAGAATTTCCAATTCTGGAACGACCTCGGCAGAATCGCACACAAACACGCCTGTGGCTGGGGCGGAAATTGGAGGATGCGAGACGTAGCCCATATTTATTTGATTTTTGGAGACAAGCCACCCCAGAACACTGGTTACGCGTGAGCAATCGGTTCCCCACCAGGATCCCTCCGTCATGACTTTCTTCGTATTCTCACCGAAGCGGCGGTACATTTCTGGATCGGTCTGTGCAACAGCCAGCGGCGAATTTGCAATATCCTTTCGCAGCAATGGTTGAGCTGCGTGCATGGCCTGATTGCACATCCCGGTGATCTTCCGCCATTTTGAGCAGCCCGTTGATTTTTTCCCGGTCCCAAACCCGGTGTCGGCCCTGTTCCTGTTCGCAGTGCGTTCGTTTTGCGGGCGCATTTTGGTTCCGATCACATAAATTATCCGGAAGTGATTCTCCCCAAGTCTATGATTTCATTCGTTTTATGGGAATCGAACCCTCGCAATGGCTTTTTTTTGCCGGCGGCAGCTTCTGCAATTTCAGCCCGAAGCCGAAGCTTCAGGGGTGTCGCTGATTTACGCGCAGACGCGCCGACGGATTGTCAAAGCACTGATGGGGGGATAATCCAGCACCCGGAGAGTGCCAATGTATGCAATTTTCACGGGGTTTGACTCCGCGAGGTACCCAGGCAAATCTGGCGCACTCTGCGATCTCCTGTTGGATGGCTCGTCACTCCGAATTGTGGATTATCCGGTTTCGGCGACCTGGGATTACGCTCTGGCGCGTACCGGGCGGCGGTCGGGATGCGACCTTCATGTTTGGGCAATCGACCCACCACTTGTCGTAAGAAACGACTATGGTTGCCGGCCGGTCGATCGCGATCTCATCACGCTTACTCGAAGAATTTGGGTTCGTGGGTCGGACGAACGAAACAGCTCAATGTCGAGGTTGTCACAGATTAGAGTTCCGCCTGCGTTGGAAGATTATACTGATCGCGGACCGAACAGGCAAGACGCAGCGGACCTCATTTCAGTTGCAACGGCTCGCACCACCACCCCGCCCCAGCCGGATAAATGAGGAAGCTGCTGTTTCCGGGTAGCCCGTTTAACCCGCTGGCGCGCGTCGCACCGCGCTTTTATCGAATCCCAGACCTTCCTTTGCTCGTGTCCGGATAGGGTCGGCATTGGCGAAAGTCCGTCATTCTGCTGAATGGGCGACATGGCGTCCTAGGATAAGTCCTTTTGTTCAGTGGCTTGCCTGTGGCATACGCGATGCAAACAAATCTGCGGAGGGTCAGCCGAGGAACATGGGGACTCAGGCATTGATATTCAGTTGCGAACGACCGGATTTCACCAGCGAAGAAAACGCGCTTGTCGCCCGAGCTCGAAAGCGGGACAACGATGCCTTTACGGCACTAGTAAATCAACACTACCGAAGAATCTATCGTCTCGCTAAGCGGATTATGCAGAATGACCACGAAGCTGAGGACGTATTACAAGACACGTTTCTGAAAGCCTACGAGCACATGGCTAGCTTTAGGGCAAGCTCCAAGTTTTCGACCTGGCTCACCCGGATCGCGATGAATGAAGCGTTGATGAAGCTGCGCAAGCGCCGGAAGCACCCTACCGTGTCGCTGGATGAGCCGCGAGATCCCGTCGAAGATATGGGGAAGAGAGAGGTCGCGGTCTGGGATGGAAATCCCGAGCAGGAATGTTCTCACGCCGAGATACAGGGGATTCTGGAACAGGCACTGGAAAGTCTACGGCCTAACTATCGAATCGTTTTCCTTCTTCGCGACGTGGAAGAGCTCAGCCTTGAAGAGACGGCCGAAACTCTCGGAATCTCGATGGCAGCGGCGAAAAGCAGGCTGTTCCGGGCCCGCATGCTACTGCGAGAGAAATTGGCTCGCCGTTTCAACAGCCGTGGTGCCGGCACACCGTCGTTTGCTGAAAATGCGGCGTGACCTCCATGAAAGTGACCCCTGGACTGTATCTGGAGATTGATTCCGCGAAACAATGCGAATGAAGTCACCTGCTTTTCCGGCAGGACTAGGCTGCGACTGTCAGGCGAGGCCGTCGCCCGCTTGGGGGTGGCGGAGGTCGTCAAATGCTCTTGGCGAACCTCGACCCGCAAGGGGCGGATTGCATACTCCTGAGCCGATTCGCCATCGTTCGCGCTCGATCAAGAAGCTGATGTAGCCAAAAATAGGGGATGTTACGCGCCGACGGCTTGCGTGCGCGACATCGACGGCGCCGTGAATTGTTTTCTGAGCTGGTACTTGTTGATACCCCAGCGCCTGATCTTCGATTCAAGAGTCGTACGTGGAATGCGCAGCTTCGCGGCTGCCCCCAAGGGCCCGGAAACGCGACCATGGCTTTCTGCCAACGCGGCTTCTATCATCTCGACCTCGTGACCCGCCAGCGCAGAAATCTCGTCGCGCGAATCCGCGCACGCTGCCGATGAGGAGCGCAGCCAGCGCTCGTCAACGAAAAACGTGTCGGCTGGTGTCAGAATTACAGCGCGTTCAACAACGTTCTGCAATTCGCGAATGTTGCCCGGCCAATCGTATGCTTGGAACAGTTCCACCGTATTCTTGCCGAGGTGCTTGATAATCTTGCCTGCCCTTCTCGCATAGAAATCGACAAAATATTCGAGCAGGAGCGGGATGTCTTCCTGCCGTTCCCGCAGCGGCGGGAGCTCGATGGGAAAGACACTCAATCTGTAGTAAAGGTCCGCGCGGAACCTTCGCTCCTGTACCATGCGCCAAAGGTCCTGGTTGGTGGCTGCGACGATCCGCACATTGACCTGCACTGGGCGGTTGCTGCCCAAGCGCTCAAATTGCTGCTCTTGAAGAGCACGGAGGAGCTTTGGCTGCAACTCGAGAGGAAGCTCGCCAATCTCGTCAAGAAACAGCGTTCCGGAGTCCGCCGCCTGAAAGCGTCCGATGGTTTGGCAAACGGCTCCGGTAAACGCACCTCGCTCGTGGCCGAAGAGCTCGCTCTCGAGCAATGCGCTAGGAATCGCGGCACAGTTGACGGCCACGAAACGGTTCTGGCGACGTGGACTGGCTTCATGAACCGCCCTGGCGACCACTTCTTTGCCGGTCCCGGTTTCGCCTTGAACCAGGACAGTGCAATCTGACGGCGCAACCATATTGATCTGGTGAAGCAAAGCTTGAAATTTCGAACTGGACCCAACGAAACCGACAGTAGCCACCGCTTACCTCCTCAAAGGATTGATTCGGCTGGATGCCGCCCTTTTCACCCATGCGCTGATTATGGATGAAACGTGGACGGAAGGAATCCCCAATTAGGGTTCCCGAAATGAACTACATCGAGAATCCAAGCGACTCTTTCGAGTCAATAGGAATGACGCTTTTGGATGGCCCGACAGCCGAGCGATTCAACGCTCGATGTCGATGCGCTTCCACCCGAAGAGCCGGGCGTCAACGGACCATGCCCCAGGGCCAAGCAGACTCAGTGCGGCGCCAATCGCAGCTAGCAAAACATCGGGATACGGATTCTCGTGCAGTACGAAGGCGCCCCACAATCCCAGGATCAGGAGTACAGCTCCAGCGATAGGCGTCCACAATCCGGCAATCAGTAACACGCCGTCAGCCAGGGCCAACAAATGAAGGGCAGGTACTCCGATCGCCTCGCCTGTCTGGAACGTCGCAGTTCCACGGACGATCAATGCGATACCGGCAACGAGGCGCAGGAGCAACAACCCGACGCCGGGCCCGCCCCCCGCGAAAGTGGAGAATAGACGACGCAATGGTACCCCCTTGACGGTAGCCAGTTGTCGCACTCGGCCGAAAGCCCCGAAAGGGCCTGCGCTTGACTCTTTTGAGTTCTACAGTTCGATGATTCCCCGCTTGAGGCCGATGGTTGCGGCGTGAGTGCGGTCATTTGCATTTAGCTTGGACAGGATGCTCTTGACGCGGCTCTTCACCGTATCTTCGGTAATTGAGAGTTGGGCTGCAATCAATTTGTTCGCGTTTCCTGCAGCGATGAGGCGGAGAACCTCCACTTCCGACGAGGTCAGAAACTGATCCATTGCATGTTCAGCAAGTTCGGCGGAAGCTTCCGCCGACAGCGCCCTCTTTCCGGTATGAACGGACCGGATGGTTTCGAGGAGTTCTTTGTGCAATAGATTCTTCACGAGGTACGCACGGGCACCGGCCTTCAGAGCCCGGAGGACCTGAACGTCGGCACTATAAGTGGTAAGCACGATAATTTTGGCCTGCGGAAATTCGCCGCGAATCGCGATGATGGCGTCCAGCCCATTCATTTCGGGCATCTGCAGGTCCATCAAGGTGATATCAGGGTGATGGGCACGAAACTGCTGTATGGCTTCACGCCCGTTGGATGCTTCACCAACCATCTGCATGTCGGGTTGATCAGCCAACAACCCGACAATTCCCTGACGAAAAATTGGGTGGTCGTCGACTGCCAGGATTCGAATCAAATTGGGACCTTCGCTCACGAAAATCAACTCCACGGCATACGCGCAAAAAGAGACCAGCGAAAAAAGGCTGGCTTTCCGTAGGCACTTGTACCCGGTATCGTCAGTTCGACTTCGGTACCGGAGTCAAGTTCGCTCCAAACTTCCAAATTGCCTCCCACAAGTTTGGCGCGCTCCCGCATGCCACGCAAGCCCCAATGCCCGGGGGCGTGAAAATCGCCAACAATGTTTGGATCAATGCCTCTTCCGTCATCTCGGATGCGGATTCTCAAGTGCTCCTCGCCGTAGCGGATCTCCACTTCAATCCGCCTCGCCATGGCATGCCGAATTGCATTTCGTAGCGCCTCTACCGCAATTCGATAGATTTCGTCCCGAACCATCGGATTGAGGTTCCTCGGTGTACCCTCCTCCTGAACGCGAAGCTCCGGAGCAATCTCACCGGTGCTGCCGCTCAGAATTTCCCTTGAAAGATTACCGATAGCCTGGGCAAGATCAGCGCTTCCGAAACCACCGGCACGCAACTCGTGCACAGCATCCCGGGCTTCCGTGATCGTTGCCGATGCCTGCTCGATCGCGCCGTCTATTCGTTGTTTGGCCTCACTGGGCCGAGCAGGAAGCAGGTTCGATACAGCCTGAAAACGGAGCAGCAATGCGTTGAGGCTCTGGAGTAGCGTATCGTGCAAATCCCGTGCGATGCGGGTTCGCTCGTTCACCCGCTCCTCCATGCGCAGATGAAATTGGTACTCGAGCCGCTTGATCCGCGCCAAATAGAGCAGAAAAAGTGAAAGCGCAATGGCACCTGTGCATATCGTCAGAAACCATCCGGTTTTCCAAATCGGCGGCAGGATCTCGATCGAAAGCTCTGCGCCAGGAACGCTCCATCTCCCATGCCTCGTAGCTGCTTGAACCCGGAAAGTGTGCTTGCCGGCTGGCACCGTTGTGTATGTAGCTAGGCGCTCGTCACTTCCGACCTCGTGCCATCCCTCGTCTACTCCTTCGAGCATATAGCGATAACGATTCGTTACGGGATTGGCGTAGCTGAGCGCGGAGAATGTCAGCGAGAAATTAGTTTGCCGGTAAGAGAGCGCCAACCGATTTGTATAAGTAATAGATTTGGCGAGAGGCGAACCGTGCCCGATTTCCACCGGTCGGCCTGACAGCCGAAACTCGGTAAGCACTGCAGGTGGCACATACGAAGTGTCTGGGGACATCCGTGGATAGGCTGCGACCGCATCGGGATAGAATGACACGCCTCCGGAAAAGCCACCGAAATAAAGTGTGCCGTCCAGACTCTTCGAACAAGCACCCCACCCGGTTAAATCTGGTCCAGGCAACCCGTCGGCAGTGGAATAACTCTGCACGGCGTACGTTTGCGGGTCGAAGCTCGCCACTCCGCTATTGGTGCTCATCCAAAGATCGCCGTGGTTATCTTCGAGGACGCAGCCCACCACGTTGCCTGGTAGACCATCCCCGCGAGTGAACGCAGTAAACATGCGGGTTTTCTGGTCAAATTTGTCGAGACCGTTTTGCGTCCCAATCCACATCGTCCCTGCGCGGTCAAAGTGAATGGAATTGACGCGGTTATCGCTAAGTGTTCCCAGACGGTCCAAATCGTGCAGGTAATAGTTGGTGAACTTGCCTGTCACCGGATCAAAGCGTTGCAGCCCTGAGGAGTGGGTGCCCAGCCAGAGGATGCCATGTGAATCTTCGACAAGTTCGAGGTAGAACGGACTTCCGTTTCGCGGGTCCGACCTGTAGGTGGTGAACTGTCCGGTCACTGCATCGAAACGATTCAGCGCCTCTGAACTGGCCGCCCAGAGCGTTCCTTCGTGGTCTATAAGCAAACGTGACACAAAGTCATCGCTCAGGCTATGTGGATTAGCTGCGGCGTGACGATAAGTCTGGAATTTGCCTGTTCGCGGGTCAAAGCGGAGAAGCCCGTGGCCATAGGTGCCGACCCAGATATTGTATGAGCGGTCTGCGCAAATGGCAATCGCGTCGGTTCTAGCGCCCTGCCCAGCTGCCCTTCGATAAGGGGTGTAGTTGCCAGCCTTGTCAATCCGGTTGAGGGCGTCCGGAGTACCAACCCACAGGATTCCCTGCTGGTCCTCGTATATGGCTCCGATAAAAGGATTCTGCGTGCTATTAGGATTTCCGAGGCCGTGGGGCAGCTTCCTGAAAGGCATCGACTGGGTAGAAAAACGTGTAAGCCCCTTGCTCCCCAACCCTGCCCAGATATTTCCCTCACGATCTCTAAAGAGGCTTTCCACATCGTCCTGGGGAAGACTGTCGGGATTGGCGGGATCATTTCGGTAACGGATGAACCTGTTGTACTCCCGGTCAAACCGAAGCAGACCATCGCCGTGTGTCCCCATCCAGAGCGAGCCAGCCTGGTCCTCAACCATGGATGTGATTCCCGTCAAAGCCGTCTCTGGCGATTCCGTCTCACGAAACAAGTACCGAGTCAGAGTATTCGTCTTCCGGTCAAAAGTCGCTAACGCGTTACGGGAAACCTGATAGATCCAGAATGTACCGAAACGGTCCTCATAAAAAGACAAAATATTGGACGGTTCGTTCACTGGAATGTGGAGTACGACCTTAGCCCTTTTTCGGTCTAACTGGTCGAAGCCTTGCGCCGTTGCGACCCAAAACGTGCCAGCTTTGTCCTCAGCGGCCGATTTCACATCGTCACTGGCGAGACTAGTGGGATCCCCTGGGTTGTGAAGATAGTGCTGGATTCTGCCGCTTACCGGATCCAAGCTGTACAAGCCACTTCCGGTTGCGGACCAGAGAAGTCCGGCACTGTCCTGGCTAATATGAGTGGCGAACGGAACCGGGAAGCGGGTAAAAGCCTCCGTCGCCCGATCGAATTTATTCAGAAATTGATCGCATCCGACCCACAGGACGCCGTTGCGATCCTTGAACAAAGCGCTGACGAACACTCCGTTCAGGCTGAAGGGATTCCCCGGATCATGAACAAAAACCCTAAAGTTGTAACCGTCAAAACGATTTAGGCCGTATTGAGTACCGAACCACATGAACCCGCGATCGTCTTGCACCATCTGGCCGGCTTTTGTTTGAGAAAGTTGGTCGGTCACCGCAGGTCGTGTGAACCGGATGTCTGCTCCGTCTATTACGGGCAAGGTAACGGGCCGCGAGGCGACGGCAACTTGAGGCACTGCAGCATCTTTAGGTCGTTCTCCCCCGACAAGCGAACGAAGACTCACTCCGAACAGGCAGAAAACGACCAAAAGTGACCGCGTCATGGGAGCGAAAGTATCCCTCATAGTGGCACGAGTCATTTGTATTCACGAGGAACTCGTGGGGCCGCCGTTGTGAGTTTCGATACGCTTTGAAATCTACTTTGCATGTATCACGGATCTGCACCGCGCTGAGGGATCAACCAGGACATTGTATGTTACTCGCGCGGTCGCCATCGAAAAGCGATTCTGGTGATCGTTCGTCATTTTGACGAGTATTCGTCATAGTTCCGGGGATCGCCGTCCCAACTCACCCTTTCACTTCAGTTCTATAAAGCGACAGGCAGTCTGGCCAAGTGTTTGCATTCTAGCCATTGAGACCGAGGCCTCAATCCAAACTACTCAAAAGGAGAACAGCATGACAAGAACCGAGTTTGCAGAACGAGACAGTGGCCAAGCAGCCGACAAGAATGCGATTCGTCCGTTTCAGGCGGATGTTCCGGAAGCGGAACTTACCGAATTGCGCAGGCGCATCATTGCAACAAAATGGCCGGAACGAGAGACGGTTACTGACGCGTCGCAAGGAGTTCAACTCGCGACCATGCAATCGCTGGCGCGATATTGGGCGACGGAATATAACTGGCGCAAGATCGAGGCGAAGTTGAACGCCCACCCGCAGTTCATCACCGAGATCGACGGGCTGGATATTCATTTCATTCACGTCCGTTCGAAACATAAGGATGCGATGCCGCTCATCGTCACGCACGGATGGCCCGGCTCGATCATTGAACAGATGAAGATCATCGATCCGTTGACCAACCCCACTGCACACGGTGGAAAGGCATCCGATGCGTTTGACGTGGTGATCCCGTCAATGCCGGGCTACGGGTATTCCGGGAAGCCGACCACCACGGGCTGGGATCCCGTCCACATTGCGCGCGCCTGGGTTGTGCTGATGAAGCGCCTGGGATACACGAAATTCGTGGCACAAGGCGGCGATTGGGGCGCGGTCATCACCGAACTAATGGGCGTGCAGGCGCCTCCGGAATTGCTGGGGATTCACGTCAACATGCCTGGCGCGGTACCGGCGGAAATCGACAAGGCGGCAGCCACGGGGGCGCCAATGCCGGACGGCCTTTCACCCGAAGAGAAACTCGCTTTCGAGCGGCTGCAATTCGTCTACAGCAAAGGCGTCGCCTACGGCTACCAAATGGGGTTGCGCCCGCAGACGTTGTACGGAATTGCCGATTCCCCTGTCGGCTTGGCCGCCTATTTTCTGGATCACGATGCGTGGAGCTATGCTCTGATCGCGCGCGTCTTTGCAGGAGAGGCTGCCGGTCTAACCCGGGACGATGTCCTCGACAATGTCACGATAGCCTGGTTGACGAACACGGCGATTTCAGGAGCTCGCCTCTATTGGGAAAACAAGTTCGGGTATTTCAGCGTGAAAGGCGTCTCCGTCCCGGTTGCCGTAAGCAGCTTCCCCGACGAGATCGATCTGTGCCCGCGGAGTTGGGCAGAGCGCGCGTATCCCAAACTGATCCATTACAACAAGCTCGACAAGGGCGGTCACTTCGCGGCTTTTGAGCAGCCCGATCTCCTTTCAGAAGAAATTCGCGTGGGCTTTCGACCCCTTCGAAAGAGCCTCGTTGGCGAGACAGCCGATGTCGCGAAGCGCCAAGTGGCTTGACAGCTCAGGGTGCCCCGTGTAGCCGAAGTTCAATAGACGCAGCGCAACTTAAAAGGAGGATTCCATGAAACGAATCACTTTGTTGCCAGTTGCAGTAGCGGCCTTAATCTGCTTCGCCGCCCCTCTCGCCTCGACACCCGGGCGAGCCGATGAGGAACCAGGGGCGGCGTACGTCACGCGAATCCCTTCCGGATATCGCGACTGGAAGTGGATCTCGGTGGCCCATGAAGAGGGTAACCTCCACAGTTTTGCCGCCATATTGGGCAACGATTTAGCGATCAAAGCTTACCACGATCGAGCGCTTCCATTTCCAGACGGGGCAATCATCGCCGCGTTGCACTACAGTCACGTTTCATCGGAGCAAAACAACAAAGTTTTCGGCCAGCCCCAGTCTTTTGTTCCCGGCTTGCCGACCAACATTCAATTTATGGTCAAGGACTCGACCAAGTACGCTGCAACCGGTGGCTGGGGATTTGGTCACTTCAAGGACGGCAAACCTGCAGACGCTGCGTTCATGAAAAGCTGTTTCCCGTGCCACGAGAAGACCACCGGGAGTGATTTGGTGTTCACCCATTACGCTCCTTAGATCTATAAGGGCAAGACCGGATTTTTTGAGGTTTCTCACGAGAGAGGAGGAGATGCGCTATGAAACCCTGGAAAGTAGTTTCGCTGATTCTGCTTGCTTTTGCAGTGGCAGCGGTGGCATACGGAGTGACTCTCGTGCGAAGAGGCTTCAGCGCACTTGCAACGCCGTCGGCGGTTGAGCAGTTCGCCGCTACGACGGCACGCAAAATCGCCGTGCCATCCGGATATCGCCAACTTCGCAATCCCATTACGCCTTCAACGGAGAACATTCGGAGAGGCATGGCGCATTTCGCCGATCATTGCGCCACGTGCCATTCGAATGACGGAGGGGGCCAAACGATATACGGCAAGGGCCTGTATCCGAAGCCCCCCGACTTGCGTGCTGCCGGGACGCAGAACAAGAGCGATGGCGAACTGTACTACACAATTGCAAATGGAGTTCGTTTGAGCGGTATGCCAGCTTTCAGCGAAATCCACACTACCGAGAAGGCCTGGCGCTTGGTTTTGTTCATCCGGCACTTACCTCAGATCACTCCCGAGGAACTGGCCGAGATGAAGGGACTGAATCGGAAGCCTCAGGCGAATCCAAAGGATTTCTGAAAATCGGCGATGAATTTGCGGTCTGCCGTGGATCGGCAGCAGCACTGACTACGCGATTCAGTAAGAACGTAAAGGAGAAAAGGACATGGCAAATGCGATCACCGAAGTCCAGACTTCGCAATTCAACATCGACCGCACCAATCCCGGACGGTGGACGATCACCTTCAACAACCCGCCGATCAATATATTTGTTCCGGCAACGATCGTCGAATTGGGGGCCCTCATGGCCGATCTTGAGGCAGACCCGTCTGTAAAAGTCGTGGTGTTTCAGTCGGCGAATCCCGAGTTCTTCATCGCCCATCTCGATGTCGCCAGGGCGGTTGAACAGCCGGGAGTGCTGAGCCTTTGGCGCGATTTTGTGCTCCGCCTCTCATCCGCGCCAGTTGTGAGTATCGCGAAGGCTCGCGGCCGCACGCGCGGCATCGGTAATGAGTTCGTGCTGGCTTGCGACATGCGTTTCGCCAGCCGACAAAACGCAGTGTTCAGCAACCCGGAGGTCGGCGTCGGCCTGGTTCCGGGCGGCGGAGCGCTGGAATGGCTTCCGCGCCTAGTCGGCCGCTCGCGCGCGCTTGAGATCGTGCTCAGTGCCGACGATTTCGACGCCGATATTGCCGAGCGCTATGGCTGGGTGAACCGTGCGTTGGATGACGACGATCTCGACTCGTTCGTCGACACTCTTGCCCTGCGTCTGAGCTCGTTCGGCCGTGAAACGCTGGCCACGGCGAAAGCCCAGATCAATCGGTTCGGGACGCCGACGGCTACCGAGCTTCAGTCGAGCAACGAGATGATCTTCCCAATGCTGGCTTGGCCCGATGCGCAGGCGCGCCGCGGCAAGCTCCGTAGTATCGGTTACGGCGTTCGGAGCGACTTCGAGTTGAACTTCGGCCGATACCTCCCTGGGTTCGGGCAGGCGGACGACGATGAAGCCCACACAGACACGGCGAAGGCCGGCGTTTGACTTTGATCGAGACCACATCGACACGTCGAGGAGATTCGTTACATGAGCGCGATAGCTCCCAAGCCGATAGAAGCACCCATGTCCGGTAAGCTCTTTTTTCTGAACCTCAGCGCGGGCCGCATAGTGTCCGCAAATACGGATGGCTCCGATTTGAAGACCATCATCGACGAAGGTCGGAAGTTACCCGATGGCTTGGTGCTCGATGTGGCCGCGGGGCACATCTACTGGACCAACATGGGTGACCCGCAGAGGAATGATGGCTCGATCTTGCGGTCGGATCTGAATGGCAAGAATATGATCACCATCGTTCCGCCTGGTGGCACGTTCACGCCAAAGCAGCTCCAACTGGAGAAGAAAAGCGGCAAGCTCTACTGGTCGGACCGGGAAGGCATGCGGGTGATGCGAGCAAACCTGGACGGGTCGGAAATTGAAACCCTCGTGGATACAAGCTCGGGAGATTCGCGTCCGGGGTCCGATCCAAGGAAGTGGTGTGTCGGCATTGCGGTGGACACTGACGGCGGCAAGTTCTATTGGACGCAGAAAGGTGGTCACCATGCGGGCTTGGGAAGAATTTTTCGGGCCAACATCCAAATTCCGCAAGGTCAATCGGCAGGGAACCGCAGAGACATTGAGCTTCTTTTTGACAATCTTCCGGAACCGATCGATCTGGACGTCGATCCGGTTAATCGGATGCTGTATTGGACAGACCGTGGGGACCCGCCGCGCGGCAACACCGTGAACCGCGCACCCATGGACCCGGAAGCTGAGAATGCGAAAGAGCCTGAGGTCCTTTTCAGCCATCTGATGGAAGGCATAGGCCTGACTTTGGACCTGAAGGGCGGTCGGATGTTCATTACTGACTTCGGTGGCTCGGTCTACAGCGCCAATCTCGATGGGTCGAACCGGAAGACGTTGCTGTTTGCGCAAGGAAACCTCACCGGCATCGCTTACGCCGAGGTGCAATCCGCCGACTGGAGCCGAGATTCCCGAGTGATAGGAGAGCAGTCAAATATGGAAGACAACACGCTAGTTCAGTCGAGTTTTTCGACAACGATCAACGCACCAATTGAGAAAGTAGATATTCCTTCATGGTGCTTTGGCCTGCCGGAATCGGAATATCAATCCTGCTCCCCGGCTCATGTGTCGGCCGGCACAACGACGGCACCAGATGGTCGGCGTATGTCTATCAACGTCGAAGTTCTCGGCGGAAGCCCTATGGTGCAGCATTACGTCGAGGAGATTGCTGAACCGCATCACCTGCGGCTCGTCTCGAACTCAGACGTCTTTACGCCGACAGGCAGGATAAAAGTGGGCGTGATCTGGGATTTAAGGGTGAAGAAAATCGATGCCAATACATGCGAGTTCACCAATGAAGTGCATAGCACCTTTACGCCGGAGTTACTGGACGCTTTGGCCAAGCAGGGCATCCCGCGAGATGTTTTCCAAACCGCCCGTAAGCCGATTTCAGAGGCGCACAACCGGCAGGAGACACCTCTATTCGCCAGAAGTATCGAGCGCCATGCCTTGAAGAATCCAGCCAATGTCGCCAGTTTCGCAGCCGTCAGATAGAGCGCGACGATTGCTGAAAGAAATCGATCAAGAGAACGGAAGACAGCAGGCAGGAAACATGACGAATCTAAAATTCGACAAAGAGTCCACGGCGCTTCTCCTCATCGATCCCTACAACGACTTCATTTCCGAAGGCGGCAAACTATGGGATCGCATTAAAACCGTTGCAGAGGCAAATGATTGCATTGCTCATATGTCGCAGTTGCTGGCCGCAGCGCGAACTACGGGGATGAGGGTTTTTTATGCAATGCATCATCGATACCGTCCCGGCGACTATGAGACCTGGAAGTACGCCGCGCCAATTCAGAGGGCGGCTTGGTCACGAAAGACCTTTGAATATGGAACTTGGGGCGGCGAATTTCGCGCCGAGTTTATCCCACAACCCGGAGACATCGTGGCCCATGAGCATTGGTGTTCCAGTGGCTTTGCTGACACCGATCTGGATTTGCAACTCAAGAGGCATGGCATCCAGAGGCTCATTGTCGCCGGTCTCATCGCGCATACATGCGTCGAATCGACCGTACGACAGGCCGTTGAACTCGGGTACGACGTCACTGTGGTGAGCGACGCAACCGCCGATTACGCCGAGGCGTTCATGCACGCTGCGCTCGTCACCAATCTTCCAAACTACGCCAGCGCTATCGTGAGCACGGACGAAGTTATCAACTCGATCTCTTCGCTCAAACCCTTAAAAATGGCCGCCCAGTGAGCAAAAGCATCATTCCAGAGGAGGACAAGATGAGTCAGACAGCTGCCAGCGTCTCCCCGCAAAAGGTCGAACCGGTTATTGCTGCAATAAGCGTCGCAGCTACAGATCCCGGGCCTCGTTCGATGATCCTGACGGTAACACCTGGATTCTGCAGGAAGTCACAGCACGGCTTCCCGGGCTCGTTGACCCTCGCCCGATTTCGTTTGGTTCGATGAGCGACCTGGCCGGCGCAATGCGACGTGCGTCTGCAGCTCATGAAGAGCATGAGAAGCGCATCGGACAAAAAGACGCAAACTGGCCAGACTGGTATGCCGCGTACATGGTGGCGGAGGCAAGCGGACTGCAGCTTCTCGGACAAACCGTCATTATGATCGGTGGTAGCGCCGGCATCGGCCTCGAAACCGCTCGAACCACGTGCGCCGGCAAACTGTCGGCATCTCTGCTTGGCAATCGCCTTGATATCCGCCGCGCCGCAGAAGGCTTAGGCCCGTTGCTGGCCAGCGTTCCCGCAAAAGCTTTACAGCAAGCAGTGAAAGAGTCCAATCCTGGGCTAGGAGTTCTGCGCAATGAAACATTATTGGCGTCTTGAGGCTTGGATCCGTCGCGCTTCGAGCGTGGCCGTGATCACGGTAATCGTCGTCCTCGTAACAGGATGGAGTGCGGGTTTGCTCACAAGGCTTTCTATCGTCAAGACGGCAAACGCCGCTTCTAAACCTTTGCTCGGCGACGAAGGCGCCATGCCTGACTTGGACGGCGCCATCGGCTGGCTCAATTCCACACCTTTAAGCAGTAAGTCGCTTCGAGGAAAGGTTGTGATGGTCAATTTCTGGACTTACACCTGCATCAACTCTCTGCGGCCCTTGCCCTATGTGAAGAGCTGGGCGTCAAAATATCACGATGCAGGCTTTCTAGTGATCGGCGTCCACACGCCGGAGTTTTCGTTCGAGCGCGAACCGACGAACGTAGACAATGCCGTGCGCGCTCTGAACATCAATTTTCCAGTTGCGATCGACAGCAAAACCAGGATCTGGCAAGCGTTTAACAATCAAGCGTGGCCGGCCCAGTATCTTGTCGACGCGAAAGGACGCCTTCGGTACCACCACTTTGGAGAAGAAGACTATGGCGAAATCGAGCGCGCCATCCAGGAACTCCTGAAGGAGAACGGAGCGACGGGCTTGCCTTCTGCGACGGCCAGCCTATCCGGTGTTGGTGTCGAGGCCGCTCCCGATTGGACGGATGTGCGATCTCCCGAAACTTATGTCGGCTATGGCCAGGCACAGAATTTCGCCTCGCCCGAAAAAGTACACAAAGATTCAAATCAGATTTTCAGTGCGCCCGAAAAGCTCGCTTTAAATCATTGGGGATTGAGCGGGACGTGGAATGTGAATGTTGAGAGCGCCGTCGTGCAAGCAGTGCATGGCAAGATCGTGTTGCGGTTTCACAGCCGCGACCTGAACCTAGTGTTGTCTCCCGCGCTGGACCGAAGGCCAGTGCGGTTTGTCGTGCGACTGGATGGTGCCGCCCCCGGAGAAAACTCCGGCGTTGACACGGCCCCGGACGGCTCCGGCGAAATTCGTGAGCCCCGACTCTATCAGCTCATCCGGCAAAAAGGTCCAATAATAGACCGAACTTTCGAAATTGAGTTCCTCGATCTTGGTGGTCACGCACTTGATTTCACATTTGGTTAGCATCAGAAACTCCCGAAGTCCTAATAGATACATCATTCGGAAGTGCGATGCGGTCGAAATTATTCTTGAGGCCCGCAGTTCTTCCATGCGCGCGATGATCGAAGGCCTCACCTTCCTTGACCCGTAAGGCTTCGCGGCGTCGCTTTCGGCTAAAATTAAGGCTGGCGAGCGATACAACGTTGGCCGATGCGTCTTTCGATGCCGGGATCTGGATGCAAACCGAACCTCTAACACGAAAACAAGAAGCCAGTGCGATGGTGAGATCCAAAGACTTGCTGGAGGGCTACACAGCGGAGCAGAGGAAGCAACTCGTGTACTCGGCGCTCCTGGAGCTGAGGGACTGGGCGCTGAAGGGCCACTGCAAGCTGGAACCGGGCAACGAAATACTGCCCCTGCCCAAACGGCAGTAGCGCCCAAACCCTACTTCGTCGCGCGACAAATACGCTGCGCTGCCGTGGGCGAAACGCCCAGCTCATCGGCGATCTGACGAAACTTCCATCCCTCGCTGCTTCGCTCAAAGACATCACGGCCGGGGGGTAAACCTACGTCACAATCAATGCCTGATTCCGCTACCCGTTGGCCGGTTTTCAGGTGTCCACTGACGGTCGGTTTTGGGTGACGCCCGAGGCTGGAGTCGCAACCAATTGCTTTGCCCCCTAATCGGTTTCACAGTTCCGATCATATACATTATCCGGAAGTGATTCTCCGCAAACTTATGATTTCATTGATTCGCCCTGAAATCGAAGCATCAGCATTTAATGCTCCCAAGCCGCTCCCGTGACCTCCTTTCGCGCTGTCAGGTCGCCGTCCGGGACCACCACCGCAACCCACGCCATGTCGGCGTCATTGATTTTGCCTCGCCACTCCAGCGTTCCCGCCTTCCCGGACTCCAGCGTAACTTCCCGATTCTCGGTGTCCAGTGTCAGGTTGTCGGTTCGCAAACGAAAATGATGTGGGCCGGTGCCGCGCGCTGCGAGCTTAATGAGGACCTCGTTGCCGCTAAGCTGCTCTTTGGAAACCTGGAAGTCCAGCACGCGGCCGCGGCGTAGATCCAGGCTGTACGTGGTGCCCGGCAGGAGTGTTCGGGTTTGCTCCTCACCTCCGCTCCGTATCGTGTACTGACCTTCCGGCAGCATCGCGCGGAAGTGCCCGGAATCCGGTTTCACGGCCGTGACGAGTCCGGATAACGCTTCTTTAAACTCCAATACAGCATCAGCCGAACCTTCTACCAGAGCGGGGCTGGCCAGGTCCCGCATCAGATAGATCCAACGGGCGACCGGGTTCTGCCAGATCTCTTTATAGGTCCAGGTGCTCTGCACCGGCCAATAAGGAACGTCGCTGTCACCGCGCGTTTGGATTCCCACGGGGAGGCCGCCGACAATGTCACCAGACATGGGTGTATACAGCGGCGGAAAATCGTAACCTTCGCCCCACATCGTGCTCTCCGAAAACGGATTCCGGCCGATCACCCATTCGAGTTGCCGCTGGCAGAGTTGCTCAACTTCGAGGTCTCCGCGGAGATGCGCCGCTTTGGCCAGCGCCTGCGTCCGCGAAAGTACTGTCCCGTTGTTCCCGCGGTAATCCATCCACACCGGAAACAGGCGCAAATAATTTCCGTCCCCCAGCGGAATGCCGTTGAGCACCTGCTTGCGGAAAGACTCCCGCCGGCTCTCCGGCACAACCGTGTATTCGTCATCCCGGTAAATCGAGGAGGTCAGCATGCCGTAGGGCTCGGTATAACGCGCGGTGGTTTGTACGTATTTTGAGAACAGGGCCACGGCCGAGTACCATCGCATCCAGTCCGCATGATCGGGAAAGGTCTCGCACAAGGCGGCCAGTGCCAGAACCGGCATCTGCTCGCGGCTATTGTGGCAGTAGTGCACAACGCCGTCCTTTGCCGGACTGGTGTAAAAAAAGCCGGTAAGCGGAATGTTCCAGTTGGGCCGCTTCCGCTGTTGGGAATCGAGGATAACCTGCGCCAGCTCCGCGGCCTTTTCCATGTAGCCGCGATCGCCGGTTGACCGAAACAACTCTACCGCCGCCAGCACGCCTTGCGCCGGAGCTTCGTAAATGACATTGGCGGAATCGAAGCTCACGCGATAGCGGTCCTTGGAGGTGGGAGCCTTCGCGGCAGCCAGGTCTTCCACGCCGAACTGCCAATCTGCTTTGGCCGTTTTGAGCGCATAAGCGGCGAGCCGTGGATCGCTGTCGTGCAGGACTCGTGCAGCCAATGCCTCGGTAGTAGCAGCAAGAAAGTTGGATTCCGGTGAATTGGTGGCGTTCGTGCTGATGTCGTCAAAGTCTCCAATGATTCCGTTGGTCCGGCGCCCGTTCACCGCGCCCGAAGTTCTGAAACCATCCCCGAAGCTGGTTTTCAGAATCCAGTCCAAACCCCAGCGGGCCTCTTCCAGAACGCGCTCGCCCAATTGCGGATCTTCGCCGCGAGAGTGTAACCGGTCGGCCAGGCTAAACAGCGCGTAGGTGATTTCAGCAGTTCCGCGAAGGCCTTGCGTCAGGTCACCAGCGTCATGCCATCCGCCATTGACCACAATGCGCTTATCGCCATGCACGACGGTCCAATCGCGATGACAAACCCCGTGCACGCCAGGAATTGCCATTCCGCAACGCTCGGCGTAAAAGAAATTTAGCGCTTTCCAAATGGTGTTTTGCCAGACATCGGGGTTGATGCGGAACGGCCGCGTGGCGATTCCACCGGCCTCGAGTGTGTAGGCTCCCGTTGTACGGACCTCCGAGAAATCCATCACTTGGAACGTTCCGATATGCGTCTTGACAGTTTCTATTGGCTTCGTCAGTACGGCCTCACCCGTCGCTTGGTCGATGACCCGAAATTCGTGCGCATTTAGGCCGCTGGCGATCGCCGTCTTGGCCGCGCCGGTCTGGTAACCCACGTGACTGAACGAAATGCGGCCCGGCCAAACACCCCACCCTTCGATATAGTCCGGCTCAACCTGTTCGAGTTCCAGGCGGCTGAAATCGAAAGTCACCGTTTCCGCCGCTTCGGGCTCGTTGCCGTCCATTTCGTAGAGGATTTCGAGACTGGTGACCTTATCGCGGGCCACATTGCTGATCTCCCATACGACGTGGTTCCATTCATGGTTGCGAAGCACTAGCGTGGTTTCACCTTCCTGCCCGAAAGTCGCCGGCAGTTTTTCCGCGCCGTCGTTGTGAATCCGCAAGGCCTCGAGCGCAGAAACGTAAGCGCCTTCCCAATCGGGCCGGACCCACAGAGAAATCCTGTTAAAGCCGCGCCAGTCCCCGCCATCAAAATGACGGATTACACCGGCTTCACCCCACCCGCGTCCGCCCTTTGAACCCATGACATTGAACTTGGTAGGTGTGCGCATGCGCAACGATGGGTTCCCATCGCGGGAGTTTTCGCTCGTGAGAGTGATTTCGGTGGCCGAGCGGACCGCCCGTGGTGTCTGGTTATCCGGGTTGCGCGCATCCACAAGGCCGATTGGTCCGTTGGTCATCGCGGTCCAGTGATCCAGGCTGCGCATGTCGTCCAGCAACCGGCGATCCAGCACCTTCTTATTGAGCCAGCGGTAGGCCGCCGAATCCTGGAAATTTGCCTCCATCGGCACGCGATCCGCCCCCAGCAGGGTGCCGCAAATGAGCAACGAAAGAACCTGGCGTTTCATTTGCGTTCCACTCTATCGCAATCGTCTCTGCGCCCGTTCCCTTGGCTCGCAAAAACAACAAGAAAATGGGCTCGCCTACGAGGCCACTTAACCGTCGCGAGCTGATCGGCCATCTCTTCGATGCTGGCAATCGTTTCATCCGATGCGCGGGGCGTATGCCGCTGTAAACGCCGCCCCTGTGGGTCGATCAGAACTTCCAACGGATAACCACCGCCCGGCACGAATTTCTGGGCAATCCCCCCTCCGCAAATAAATGGAAACGAGAAGCCACGCTTTTTCATGAGCGACGCAGCAATTCCCGGATTTTCATCCTGCGAGGCTAACAGTTCGGCCAAAACGATCGCCTGCTTAGGCTCGAATCTCCTGCTGACAACTTATAGAGATCGGAGAGTCCATTCGAGAGCTGCGAAGGCAACTTGTTATGGACGAAGTGTTCCCGCCTCATGATCGATTCATGCACTACGGGCGCCTCCGAGGCCCGAAGGTTCCAGGTGAACCAAGACTAGCAAGGGCCCCGTGCCGGGAACTGAACCTGCCGTTGGCTCAATAGACCGCTTTCCGCGACTTCCGATAAACCCACTTTTCGCCCCAGTGCGCGCAAACTTCCTCGAACCCCGTTTGGAGATCGTCGCGGGACACCTGGCTGGAAAGGCCTTACGGACCTGTCCAATGTTCGTGAAGGTGCCGATGCAATAACTGCAGGCGCACCTTGGAGCGGCATTCGCAGCGACGTTCCAGTTTTAGTGATCGGCGATTTGGATATCGGTTGCCGAAAGAACCGATTCACTTGAAGTAGACGACGACGGTATTCGAGACTGCGCCTTGCGCGGCCACGCTGATTAGCGTTCGCCCGCTCGGGTTCGTTGGCAGGAGCACCTTGATCTGTTCGAGACCGTCGATGCCTGGTGTCGGACCAACATCACCAACAAGAGGGTTCGCGGCTAAGCCAATGACCTCGGCGGTAGTGGCGCTGCCCATTCCTGTTCCAAGCAGAACAAGATACACCGCGGTGCCCGGAGCGCCCAAGCCGATCGGCGAAGGAATCAAGCTGCCGTTGGTCACGCTGAAGACATTTTCAATGGTTTGTTGCCCCGTGGGACTGACGCTGATAGCGTAGGCCGCCGCCAGAGCATTTTCGTTGAGCACAAACAGGCCGGGCGCCATCTGGGCGATGAATGCATTTGCCGTTTGAACTGCGGCGCCATTCATGACAGTGACAGTCACCGGGCCTATCCGGGTGCCGGCCGGGATCAGGAAATTTACCTGGTGCGGTGAAGCATACAGGAGCGGCGCCGCGCGGACCGTTCCCGTGGAATCCTTGACCGAAACAGTAGTGCCGCCAAGAACCGGAACGAGCGTCTGCGACGCTTCGGCGGTGGCGGCTAGATTTATACCCCACGCCGTAGCGAGCGAGTCCGGCGCAAGCGGTCCGGCTTCGAGGGTCGCGGCGGAAACCACGCTCAGCTGTGGAGGCGGAGGCGCGGAAATGTTCAGAGCAATGGCGCCGCCGTACAGGAAATCAATTTTGCCATCGTGGTTGAAGTCGCCCGGAATGAGGAAACCGCTCGATACCGGCTGGCCAGCAATGTTCACCGGGATCGCGGGCTGAAAGCTACCGTCGCCATTGCCGAACATGATTCCCGACCCGGTCACCAGGTCGAGCGTGCCATCGCCGTTCACGTCAGCCGCTGAGACCATGTCCTCGGCGTTGTAGGTCATCGGGACACCGAATGTGCCGTCTCCGTTTCCCAGCAGAACAGCGGTGTAGTCCGCAGTAGCGACGGCGAGATCGATCTTTCCATCCTTGTTGAAGTCTGCAGCCGTCAGCAGCTTCCCAGGAAGATTCGCGATGACCGGAAGCACAGCGCCAGCGGAAAAGGTTCCGTCCCCGTTACCCAGCAGGATCGTCGGGTTGCCACCAGCCGGCCCAGGGAATGCCGCTACCCCCACCGTGGCAACCGCCAAATCCAGTTTTCCGTCCCCATTGAAATCAGCGGCCACGAGATCGCTTACGCCGGGGCCGGTCGGATACTGCGCGCCCTGACGGAATGTGCCGTCTCCGTTTCCCAGGAGAATTTGCACAGTATCACCGGCGGCCTGGTAGGGACCGGCGCCGACCGCCAGATCGCGAACGCCGTCTCCGTTCAAATCGCCTACGATGATGGCGTTGATTTCCGCAGCGAAGGGTGTGCTGACTGGAGGCTGAAACGTGCCATCACCATTGCCCAGATACACCTGGATCAGGGAGTTAATCGGACCGCTCCCAACTACGGCAAAGTCCAGTTTGCCGTCATGATTGAAGTCGGCGGTCAGAGCTGTAAGAAAAACGCCATTGGGTACTCCGGCGGCAGCATCGAAGTTGTACTGGGCGGCAGCCGTGAATGTGCCGTCGCTGTTTCCCTTGAGAATGCCGATTGTGGATCCCTGGGTTGCGAGCAGGTCGAGTGTCCCATCTCCATCGAAGTCGCCCGTTGCGACAACACTCGGATAACTGCCATTGAAGTTTGTGATATTGAGAAACGGCGGTGCGGCGAATGCACCGCCTCCCTGGCCGAAGAAAACTGTGAGACTGTCACCGTAAATGATCTGGGAATCCCCGCCGCGATCGAAACCGCCTGCGAAGACGATGTCGGTCTTGCCGTCGCCGTCGAAATCGGCAAGGATAATCCTTCCTGCGGTGAGGACATAATCCCGCCGCGTGGGGAATCCGCCTTTGCCGTCGCCGAAGAGAATGGAGCCGCCTTCCACCACAATGTCCTCGTTCCCATCGCCGTTCACATCTCCGATCGCAATGTTGGAGATATCTACGGAGTTGGCCGGATAACTCCCCGGGCTTGCGAATGTGCCGTCGCCATTCCCCAGAGCGACGGAAACGCCGCCGCTGACACTGAATACTAAATCCGGCTTGCCGTCGTGATTCAAATCGGCGAGTGCAAACGCGGTTACGTTCACTCCTGGCACCACAGCCTTCCAAGGCTCGAAGGAACCGTCACCCCTGCCAAGCAACACGATGATTCCTAAGGGAGTGGTTCCGGTCATTTCGTAGATGGCACTGGAGAGCACGAGATCGAGATGGCCATCGCCGTTTATATCGGCAGCCACGATAACGCCTATGTCGTTCGGGATCGGAATCGCGTAAGACGCCGGCTGCGCGAAACTGCCGTGGCCGTCGGCAAGCATCACCGCCACTGCACAGCCCAGGAACAGAGACATCTCCTGAGTGCATTGCGCGAGGACGAGATCGGGATTACCGTCGTGATTCACGTCAGCGACAAGCAGCGGTGTATAGGTCGAATAGTCCCCCGCCTGATCCGGTATTGACACCACTTTGGTCGACGCTTGATTCATGCTGTGATCGAAAACCGTGACATTGATGTTGTAGGCGGAATAGTCGGAAAGAGGGCCTCCATTGACAAAAATGGCTCCGCCCGATGGCGTAGCTGAGTAGATTCCCGTGGAGATTGGAGCCGGGATGTCAGTGGGCTCGGGATTTGGGCAATTCCTCAACTGCCGGCCGAAATTCGGTGTCGTACTCAGTGCTTGATAGGGCGTCGCATCGGGGATCTCGAAGGCGGTGTACGACCCGTCATTTTGCCGCAACAGGATCTGGTGCGACGCTCCGCTCGGGGTCAGGCTGGCAAACGCGCCTGTCTGAAACAGCTGCGGAACGCAAGCCTGCGCGGTCAGCATCAGTGGGGCCGCGAAAACCAGCCCGAGCAATGTGAACATCTGGAGTATTGCGCCACAGAGGGTGTGGCATTTTAGAACATCCAAATGAAGGTATGTGGACGACGCATGCAATGAATAGAACATGTAAGTGCTCAAGCCAATACTTAGTGCAAGCGTAAAGCCGGTTCCGACGCTACGGCATGAGATCATTTGTAAAATTTGATCGACCTAAGTCGTGGCGGCTTCGCATTAGATGGTGCTTCGAATTTGTTCTGAGTAGAGCGACAAAGCGAGTTAGCACAAAATGGATGGCGCGTTACGAGAAAAAAGCCCATTCGTAGAATGGCCTCACGCGGGCCACATGTCGCGTTGTAGGAAGTTGGCACAGCCGGACGAAAAACAGGGATATCGGAAAGTATGCCGGTTCGGCCCAGGGCGCACACCCCTCCAAGTCGCAGACTGTGTTTCAGCTTCGTGCAATCTGGCTTCGAGTCCAAATTTCGTCTGGCATATGGAAACGCTCGCCCGAATTTGCCAGCCTGATCCGCAGTTCCTTCTGGCGACTCCATGGCGAAAGGTAGAGCTGTCTGACACGGCAAATGAAGCCGACGCGACGGCGTGGTGGGAAACCCTAACAGAGTTGGGCGGCGAGGGCATGGTCGTAAAGCCCATGAGCTTCGTGCAGAAGGGCAGACGCGATTTGGCACAACCCGCAGTGAAGTGCCGTGGGCGCGAATAGCTGAGAATCATTTACGGGCCGGAATACACTCGCGCGGGACACTTGGTGCGGCTGCGCCAACGTGCGCTCGGAGGAAAGCGATCACTGGCCATCCGCGAGTTCGCTTTGGGAATGGAATCATTGGAGCGCTTCGTGCGTCTGGAACCGCTCCGGCGGGTTCACGAGTGCGTTTTCGGAGTGCTTGCACTCGAAAGTGAGCCGGTCGATCCGCGGTTATAAAGTCAGAGGCTACAGTGCACATCCCCCTCAAAACCTCCGATACTCCGCCGAGTCGTCACTCGGAAATTGGCCATTCTTGCGATAACGATTGGTAAACAGGGGTTTCGGAAAACACGACCGCGGGAATCCCCGGACTTTTTACCCGGCCGAGCCGCCACGGCATCTTAGGTGGGCTTTCCTGCCATCACAAGTGATCCGGTGAAGCTACGCGCCCCCTCACCAGGAGATATGAGCCAGGTCGGGAGTCGCAACCAATTGTGATTGCTCCGTAAGATGTGACTCAGTTCCGATCATGTAAATTATTCGGAAGTGATTGCCACCGGGCACGCGAACTGTTTCCCAGCAAGACGCTTGATCTGAAACGCCGTTTGAGGAATGGAATCAATGACTTCTGCGGGCCATTTCAGACCGGTGTGCTGGGGGTGAGCCTTCCTGTTTGCGCCGGATCAAATAGCGTCGATCTGTCGACGATGCCGGTTTTGCCCTGAGCGTCGCCGGTTTTTTCGTCGCGACGCACGAGCGTCTTCCCGGCGCTAATGGCCCTCGCCCGATTAATCGCAGCTTGCCATTGCCAAGCCAGCCTGTTCAACCTTGCACGGGTTGGTATGAACTGATGCCGGAGTCACACCCTGCTAGGGTGTGTGACTCCTCGCGCATCATTCTGAATACATACGCGCGAGGCATTTCCGCGCTTCAACACATAGCAAACATTGCGGTTTTTGACAAAATCCTCGAAACGCGGTTCCTCGCGAGAATGGATCGCGCTCTATCGTTCGGCGGCTGCCTCTCGCGCTTCAAGTCAGAAAGCTGAAACAGGTTCTTTGCCCTCAATTGGCTTCGAGGAAATGCCGATGCGACTTCCCGGGCCCGGGCTCCTGGCGAATCTGCTTATTTCTTATGCCTTCCCGAAGGAAATCGCGAGCTGCATCTAGCCCAATTCCGGCGCCGTGGGCGTGCATTTCGAACGCTCTCTTGTTCACACCGGGATTTTCCCGGAGTAGGGACGTGAGTTTCTCGGCACCGGTCCGTGACGCCTCGAACCATTCATCATCGCGAATGCACACCCCATCGTTGTAGCGGTAGAGCAGATTCTGAGTTAGCCCGAAGCGGGATTTGAAGCACCGGAGGAGGATCTTGCCCAGCCTTCGATCGGTTTCAAGGTTTTTCACTACAAATCCCTGGTCGATTTTGTCGCGGAAGATCGAATGTCCCCTGTAATCTCGGGTGTGCTCGCCCTTGCCAGTATTGTGCAAAACCATCAGCGTAGCGCCAGCGTCTGTCGTTTCCCTGCAACCCCGCATTAGCGCAAGCATCGCTTCTGCGTCGTTTTCATCTCCTTCGATGAAGCTGCTTGCACTATCAACCATAACGACAGGCTTCGGATTGGAACGTTTAACAAAATCGAGTACGAGTGGAGAATTGGGCTGCGGAACAGTTTCGAGGAGCCAACCGCCGAAGACCTTGATGGCATCACGTGGGACATTTAGACGCACAAAACGATCTCGCACCACTTGCCATGGATTATCCCGATCCAAAATCAGGCATGGCCGACCAGTAAGAGCGATATTTCGGAGCCACGAAGTCGCAATGGTCGATTTGCCAGATTCCGCATCGCCGGTGAGGGCTATCAAAGCACCTTCCGGTACGACAGGCGTCTCTAGATATTTGATTCCCTCAAAGTTCAGATCATAGATGGACGGTAGGTTTGCAATAGTGAGTAGACTCCTATCACCATTTCGGTTGAGATCCCCGGCCCGCTCGGCGGCATCCGTTAGAATATCGCTAGCGGTGCCGTCGCGAAGAAACGCCCGTTCCATAAGGGATTGCCCGAAATAGATAATCCTCCGGAGATTCGCATTCTCGCGAATCTTCCGAACCCAGCCTGCAAGGTTTATTCCCTTCGGCATTCCATCTTCAAGAGAAACCAGGTAGCTGATGCCGCCACAACTCTGCAGCTCACCTTGTTCCTCTAGGCGTTTCATGACCGTCGCTCTGTCAGGTTGGTAGCCATCGTTGGCGCAATCGCAGATTGCCTTCCATATGCGTCGGTGATTCTCACACGAAAAGTCATCCGCCTCGAGAGGCACCTCCTCGAGTCTGTTGGGCTCTATCAGAATCGCGCCGAGGACGTAACGTTCAAGATCGACGGATGCGGGGAGAGGCCGTTCCATCGCGTCTAGCATGGAACGGCGTTTGTGATTGACAATCTTCAACCCACGGGTCCGCATGTCTCGATGACTGCTCTCAAATGAATGAGGAGACCGCTATGTCGATCTGAGCGCAGCGTCTTTCGCTTATTTGGATGCTCAGTAGAGTCCCACATTCAATCTCAGGCGCTCGCGCGGGTTCTCAGCCAGGTCCAGGGGACGCGCACACATCTCCCGAACCGCACGGCAGGGATTTGCTCCGCTTTCACCAGCTTGTGAACCATAGCCCTACTGATGTGAAGAAACTGGGCGCACTCGTCTACGGTCGCAAATCCGGAAAGTTGCGCATCCTCCCCGTTCGTTCTGAGTGGCGGAGTGCTGCTCTTCGGTGCTGCCGGCGCATCCATAGCATTGCTACGACATATATTGTGATGTCGTACCGAGATGGTAGCCAGAATCTGCTTGCATGTCAATACGACTTATGCTATTTTTGTCGTAGCGAATGCGTAGCAAAAAGCAAGCCGGGTCCAGCGTGGTAAACCTGACTTGGGAAGTGCATCCATCGGGCTATTCATGGGTTTGGGCGGCGGTTCGCGACAACCCGATACCAGTTGCACTGCGCGATGACGACGCGGAACAGCAACCACCCAAAACCCTGAGGCGTGTTCTAATCCCGAACTCGCCTGCGAACGGCAGACCGTACGAGCCGCTAAAGGAGTATCCGGGTCTTCATCGTACCCTGAGCGCGGTCAAACCTTCCGAAGCCGAAATTGCTGATTTTGCGGCGCGATTCGGACCACTTACGCGCACCCATATAGACACCACACGATTCACGGACTTGAAGGGGCTTGAGAGCAGACCGGGGGATTCTCTGAGCGAGTGGCAGGTGGAAATTGAGAATCTGCGAAACCTGATTAGCCTTTGGGAGACGCACCGCCGCAAGCCAACGCGGGAAGTCACTGAGGAGTTTCGAAAGGTGCTTAATCTCCGGCTTGAGGATATACGTTTGGTGGTAGGACCCGACCTTGATGTGGAACTTGAGCCAAGGTCGCTGCGTTCCGCCATATGGTTTCAATTCTGGCGTGAAATCCGGGGACAAGTGGACCTCCTGCGCTGCGTTGAATGCCACGAGTGGTTCAAATACAACCGGCAAAGCATAAAGACGGAACGGCGATTCTGTTCCCAAGCCTGTCGTTCAAAGGCGTATCGACGCCGGCAGGAAAAGGCGCGCTCGTTGCATCGCAGGGGCGTCCCGATTAGCCAAATCGCGAAACGGCTTCGGTCAAAACTCCCGATCGTTACGGACTGGATTACCCGGGGAGATGGAAGCACGGATTGAGGAGGAGCAACGCAAGTGAAGAAGAAAAAGGGCCGCCGCGCGCAGGGCGAAGGTACGATAATCGAGCGGGCTGACGGTCGGTGGGCCGCTGTTGTCGATCTCGGCTGGATCGGTGGTAGGCGCCAACGGAAGTGGCTGTATGGAACGACCCAACAGGAAGTCCTGAACAAGCTGACCGAAACGCGCCACGACCAACATTCAGGCCTACCAATCGTCACGACCAAACAAACTGTTGGTGACTTCTTGAAGCAGTGGCTCGAACAGATTGCCAAGCCGAACACGCGCCCGAAAACATTCGAGGTCTATGCGTACGCCGTGCGTTACCATTTGCTCGAGGCTCTCGGACGAATCCCGCTCGCGAAGCTCACCACGCAAGATGTACAGGGATTCCTGAAATCAAAATCCGACTCGGGCCTTTCGGCCAAGACGGTTAAACATCTGCGAGACGTCCTACGTAACGCACTAAACGTAGCGGTGGAGTGGGATCTCATTCTCAGAAATCCGGCCGCAAAAGCCAAACCTCCTCGCGCCGAGCGTAAAGAAATGGCAGTATTCGACCCTGACCAGGCGCGCCTTTTTGCTGCGGCAGCGAGCGGTCACCGATTGGAAGCATTCTTTACGGTTGCGCTCGCCCTCGGCCTGCGTCGCGGCGAAGCTCTGGGCCTTCACTGGAACGATCTTTCCCTTGCAACCGGTCAACTCTCGGTACGCCATACGCTCCAGCGTGTTGCAGGCAAGCTCCGCCTTGGTGAGACGAAGACGCCGAAGAGCCGGGCAACGATCAGATTGCCGCAAATTCTAATCTCCGCGTTTCACGCTCACCGCGTGCGGCAGGACGAGGAACGTTTGCTTGCGGGCAGCCGGTGGGTCGAGACCGGCTACGTTTTCACCACCCAGCGCGGCACGCCATTAGATCCAAGAAATGCACTCCGGTCGTTCTACTCGCTTCTGAAGGCCGCCGGGCTTCCCAGACTGCGTTTTCACGATCTCAGGCACTCCGCAGCGACGCTTTTGCTCGCGCAGGGCGTACACCCGCGAATTGTCATGGAACTTCTGCGGCATGAAAACATCGCAACCACCATGGACGTTTACAGCCACGTGATTCCTATGTTGCAACAGGAAGCGGCGGACAAAATGGATCAGATTCTGAACCCCTTGGTCGTCAACTTGGTTGTCAAACAGGGGGAGGAGGAATCCGCCCTAGAGGATAAACTATTGAAAAGAATTGGTCGGGGCGAGTGGATTCGAACCACCGACCTCCTGGTCCCGAACCAGGCGCTCTAGCCAGGCTGAGCCACGCCCCGATCCAATTCAGTTTAGATCGGTTAGGCGTTCTGAGCAACTCCCGGTACCGGCGGAATGCTAACTTTCGGGATAGCCGGAGCTATCCAAAGAGATAGAGCACCAGCTGCCGGTGACAGGTCATTTTGTTGTTATTAAGAGAGTTACACCCTGGCGCTCGGATTGCAAAACCAACCAGTGTGAGCGTTGCCTCCATTTTTGACCTGGATCGGGAGTTACTGGAACGAATCGAAGAAATCTCGTTGCTCTGTGAGCGCATCGACGGTGCTGTCACGGCGCTGATCGAACGCCACGGAGCGAGAAGCGAAACCGTCGAGTCCGCAAAGGCATTGCAGGCCTCGGTCAACGCTCTCAAGCGCGAACTGCTCCAGCAGTATCTGGAGGGCAGGATCGCAAACGCAGCGCGGATGGATGCCGTCCAGCGCAATTGATTCAGAGGGTGCGCAACTGGAACCCGCCATCCACACCGATCGCCTGGCCTGCTGAATAGTCGAGCAGTCCGTCGGCGATCGCGCGCACCGCACGCGCCACATCTTCGGGTTCTCCCATGCGCCCCTGCGGAACCAGGCCTGCGGCGATCCGCTCCTCGTAGCTCTTCTGTACTTTGGCTGTCATGTCCGTGCGGATCACGCCCGGCCTGAGCTCGAACACCTGAATATGTTCCGGCGCCAGCCGCGCCGCCCATATTGCCGCCGACATACTCAGGCCCGCTTTCGATATGCAGTATTCCGCGCGGTTGGTCGACGCGGTATAGGCCGAAACCGAAGTGACGAAAATAATGCGGCCCTCGCGGTGCGGAGCCATCCATCGGGCGGCATCGCGCGTCAGAAAGTGCGGCCCGCGCAAATTGGTTGTGATCAGCTCGTCAAAGCTCTCCTCGGTGGACTCGAGCACGTCGCGCCGTTCCCGGGGCGCCATGCCGGCGTTGTTGACCAGAAGATCGAGATGCGCGAACTTGCTGTGCGCGAATTCAAGAAGCGCGCGGCGATCGGCACCGGAAGCCACATCGCAGGAAACAATCTCGATTCCCGGTGCTTCGGCTTGCAGGCTCTCGGCCGCGTCGCGCCGGCTCTTATAAGTCGCGATGACGTCGTGGGTGCGCGCCAAGTTCAGCGCAACGGCGCGGCCGATGCCGCGGCTGGCGCCGGTCACAATGGCTGTCGGCCGTGGCATTAGTGTGCCGTGAGGGCCTCGTCCAGCGCCGCAGAGAACTCGTCGAAGGAGATGGTCTCCACAAAGGCCCGCCCGTTTAGCAAAACGGTGGGTGTATGGGCCACGCCGCGCGCCACGCCATCCTGGAAATCGCGCTCCACCAGATCTGCAAGCTTCGCGTCGCCAAGGGACGCGATCGCTGCCGCCGGATCGGTTCCGTTGGCGCGCGCAAACTCGGCCAGATGATCTTTGAAGTTGGCTTCGGTGGTCTGCTGGATGCTTGCCATCGTCTGCCGCCGGTATGCCAGTCCCAGTTCCGGTTTTTTTTCGGTGAAATAACGCGCGGCGATGGCCGCCTGCCGGGCCCAGGCGTGCTTGGCCAGCGGAAAATCGCGATGCACAAAGGCCACACGCGTCGAATAACGCGGCAGAATTTTCTCGTCCATCATGCGGCGGAATTCGGCGCAATCCGGGCATTGCAGATCCTCGTAGATCAAAACGCGAACTCTGCTTTCCGGATAGCCTTCAACCACAGGTTGCTGGGCGGGCAGTTTCACGGTGGATAGTAACAGAGCCAACAACAGGCGCCGCATCATATCGAAAGCCCGGCTAGGCCGCGCTGCCGGCTTTCATACCGCGTACGACCGTCTCCATCAGGCCCTTGCCGCGCTCGAAAGCTTCCTGATATGTATCGCGTCTCTCTTCGCTCGAGAGCCCGTAACCCAACCGGTGTAATCGATCGAGGCCCAGGCCTTCCACGTACGTTGCCGCGAAAGCGATCGCCCCCTTGGGAATAAGGCCGCCTCCAAAAGGGATCTTGCCCACGAGCTCGCGCGCCAGCGACCGAAACCCGAAAGCCCCCGCGATGATACCGGCGATCTCGGCTTTCTGGAGAGCATAACCCACCGGTTTGTCGCTGGCCGCCGCGATCTGGAAAGCCATGCGAATCTGATTGATTGTGAGGAACGCTGTGTCGCTGGCGAATTCCGTCACGCTCCAGGGCAGTTCGATCAGGCTCGGAATGATGTCTGGGAGCGCCGTGACGATGGTGAACAGCGCGTTGTCGCGCGAGACCGTGTGAATCACCTGCTTCACAACCGGCTGGCGGAATGGATAGAAATTGCGCGCGAGGGCCAGGCTTAGATCGTCGTGCTTGGCGAGAATGGCATGGACGGTCGCCGAGGGATCGCTGCGATCAAATGGGAACGCGTGCGCAGGGCAGGGAAGTCCCTGTTCGGCCAGCACCAGATCCAGCTCTGGAGGCAGGTCGGAATCCCCGGCGCGATGCAGCATCCTGTGCGAAAGCGCCCGTTTGCGCTCCGAGATCTTGTCTTCGGGTAAAAGAAATTCCTCCATGGCCGCATATCCGGCGGAGCTCGAAGCCACCAATCCGATATGCAACGGCCGGTCCGCCGCGGCCTGCACTTCCTGGGGATTTAGATTTCCCACCGCTTTGCGGATTTCCTTCAGCACCTGGAGAGACATACACCCGTCATTCTAGCCGCGAATGCGCAGGATTGCACGAGAATGACCGGATTTAGGCCGGCCGTTCGGCGCCGCGCAGGCGAAACATCACGTCGATGGCGCTGCGCCAGTGCGCTCCCAGACCGATGCGTTCGACTTCGATCTCCCGGGAGAAGTGGGCAAGAATCCGTTCTGTGGACGGATGAAACTCCAGGGCGGGCGCGACCAGCAGAAGCCGCGGCGGGTCGTTCCGCAAGGCCGTGCCCGGGAAATATCCGCAGCCGCTGAATTCGCCCCGCTCCAGGTGCCAGCGGACGCGCATCCAATATTCGAGCGCCTGAAGCGGCAGATGGAGATCGGAAGATGCTTTGAGTTCGATCACGGCGAGGCGCCCCGTCGAGTCCACGGCCAGCAGGTCAAGAATGCCGCGGTCCCCCGCAGCGAACGCCGGCACCTGGCCATAAATGGGAGCTGGCGTGAGCGTGGGGTCGATCGCCGCAAGATTTGCTCGCACCTGGCTCTCGAGCCAGCCCTCGGGGTTGCGCAAATACAGATCGCCGCCTCTCGCGCCGGAATGCCGCAAACTAGCGAGGTTGCGGGCGAGTTGGGTGCACTCCGGCAGGCTGTGCGCGTTCATGATCGCGCGGTCGCCCAAGCCGTAACGGAGCACCTCGCCTTCGGTACGCGCAAATTCCAGGCCGCGAACGCGGAGGCTCGCCTCTCCGTCGCCTGTCTCGATGCGCTCCACGCCGTCGATGCTTGCCAACTCCGCCAGCACATCCTGGTGTGCGCGCGATGGCTGGCGGCAGGTTTCGAGCTTCGTGTTCAGATTACCCGCATCTTGTGGATCAACCCGCGCCGTGAGGCCGCTCGTGTCATACGCAAGCAACGTGAACCGGGTGGCTGCATGATCCAGATAACGGAGCCGGAGGGCCGTGGGACGGGCGTCATCGGCGGGAACAAACAACAGCAGTCCTTCGATCGCAAGGCGCCGCTCGCGACGCCGGAGATAATCCAGCCAGATTAATCCGAAGCTCAGAACGCTCGAAGAGTTGAGACCTTCTGGAGGCGCGGCCATGGCTGCCAGTCCTGTCATACCGCGCTTCAGCAATGCCCTTGGATAGGCCGGGGAAAGCGAATGCTCGAGGTCGGCCTCTGTCGTGATCTCACTTATATTCCAGCGGGAAAATTCACGCGAGAGGAAATCGCGAAACCGTTCACGGAATACCATGCGCGCGCCGCGCCTGCTCCACTCCGAAGCGGCTGGACGCGCCAGATCCAGAAGGAAGAGCGACCCGCGCCTGCCGCCGAAACGCTCGATCGCGAGTTCCATCCGGCCGCGGTCCTGCCCTTCCACATCCATGATGCGGCGCACCAGGTTGCGATGTTCGTCCCAGGCTTGCAGGGTCAGACGCGATCCCCCCAGCTCCAGAACGAAGTTCTGGCCGTTAAGGGCCATCAGATCGCTGCCCGGGTCCAGCAGGGCCGGTTGCAAGCAAACCTTGAGGAAGCGTTGAATCGTCTCCCGGATCTCGGAGGGATTTCGGCCGGTTGCGAGTCGCGTACGTGCGCTGTTGGGCACTTGTTGTAATGTGCGGGCGATGAGCCGAAATCTCCACAGGTTTTGGGCCTAATGTTCTTGCCGGATCCTGACGATGAGTAGACAGGAGCGCGAAGGAACCTTGAGTCTGAATGTACTAATTGTTGATGATTCGGTTGCTATCCGTATGATTCTGCAGCGTGCCCTGCGTCACGCCGATCTTCCCATGGACAGTGTATTCGAAGCCGGCGACGGCTGCGCCGCCATGGAGATCGTCAAAAAGGAAAAAGTGGGTATCATCCTCTCCGACATCAACATGCCCAATATGGACGGGCTCCAGTTTCTTGCTGCCCTTAAAGCGGACGGTATCTCTGCTGAGGTGCCCGTAGTCATCATCAGCACCGAAAGCACTCAGTCCAAGGTGATGGAAGCCGTCCGGCTGGGCGCCAAAGGGTTCATCAAGAAGCCTTTCGCGCCGGATGAAATTCGCGAGAAGCTTTCCGCCTTCTTCAGTTAGACCGTCAGTCTTCCGGAACCATTTCGATCACCGTCACCCAGATGACTCCCAGTTCGCCGGTAAATGCCATACGGTCGATTAGACTTCCTCCGCAGACGCGCAACGAATAATCCGTGCCTTCCACGACGGACGGCATCGAGAGATCGACGCCACGCGGCAGAACCGATTTGAGATTTCCGGCCAGCATGTTTGCCAGCTCCCCCAGGGCATCGCGCACGTCGCCGTTCACCGTGCCGGGCCGGTCGATCGACATGAGGCGGTGAGTGAATTCGAAAGCCTGCTGCCGGGTGCACTCCAGCAGAACCGCCCCTTTCCAGCTTCCGGCGAAATAGATGGCCGCGGTCAGGCCTTCGGCAGCGGGGGTCCATGTGGATTCCGCTGGAGAGGCGTTCAATTGCAGCATGGTTTGGAAAACGGACACGACGATGCGTCCTACATCGTCCCGGTAGACGCTTAATGGAAAGGTTGCCTGCATGTCTCTTCTCTAAGGGGCTTGATAAAGAACTGCTTGTCCGATCAATTTGCGGGAGAAGCGATCGTCCAGGTTCAGGGTCGTCTCGCTGCCCCCCATCAGCAGATAGCCGCCGCCGAAGAGGGTTTCGCGGATCTCCGCCAGAATCTTTCGTTTACTCTCTATGTCGAAGTAGATGAGGACGTTACGGCAAAATACGAGATCGAATGGGCCGAGTGTGCGCATGCTTTGCCGCAAATCGAACGGAACAAACTTCACCATGCGGCGCACCTGGTCCTTCAATTGCCAGTCGAGGCCGGCGCGTGTGAAGTACTTCACCAGGTAAGAAACCGGAAGCCCGCGGTTTACCTCAATTTGCAGGAATTTTCCTGCGGCGGCCCGCTCCAGTACCTGAGTCGAAAGGTCTGTGGCGAGGATTTGAATGTTCCACTCGCCCAGACCCATTTCGAGCAGCAACATGGCGAGGGTGTAGGCCTCCTGCCCTGACGACGCGGCGGCCGACCAAAAGCTCATGCGCCTGGTATCGCGGCGCTGCTGCATCAGTTCGGGAAGAACCACGCTCCTCAGGGCGTCGTATTGGGCAGGGTCACGGAAAAAGGAAGTTTCGTGCGTGGTCATCGCCTCGACCACCTGGCGCCTCAGGGGAGCGTCTCCGTTGACCTGTAAAAGCGCGCAGAGGTCATCCAGCGAGCTGAGTTGCCTCTGGCGGACGATCGGAGTGAGGCGGGCTTCGAGCAGATAGTGTTTGTCGTTATCGAGCACGATGCCCGATTCTCGATACACGTACTCCTGCAGGAATTTGTAATTTTCGGGATGGATTTGTGCGCCGGTGTTGGGGAGATTTGTGGGCACGTCAGGGCCTGCCTAACTGGGTGAGGATTTCGGGAACGATGCGCGATAGCGGCGCCACCCGGTCCGCCAGGCCGGCGCCGACAACGGCGCCTGGCATTCCCCAAACCACGCTGGATTCTTCATCTTGTGCGATGACGTAAGCACCCTTGGCTTTGAGCGCCTCTGTTCCGCGCATGCCGTCCTGTCCCATGCCGGTCAAAATGGCGGAAACTACGGCACCGCCGTATACTTCCGCCACGGATCGAAATAGCACGTCCACCGCAGGGCGGCAGGAGTTCTCCGGAGCTGACTGGTCGAGGGCGATTACGGTTTGCGGCCCGCCGTTGCGTACGGTCATATGGTAGTCACCTGGCGCGATCAGAATTTTGCCCGCGCATACCGTGCAGCCTTCGGCGGCCTCCTCAACCCGGAGCGGCGTGGATGCTTGCAAGCGTTCCGCGAGCAAGCGGGTGAACAGCGGCGGCATGTGCTGGACGATCAGAATGGGAAGCGGAAAGTCTGCAGGAAATTCGGGAATCAACGTGCTCAGGGCATTCGGTCCGCCGGTGGAAACCCCGATGGCGAGTATCTTGCGTTTGAGGGGTAAGGCGGGAATAGAGGGGGGGCCGTTGACGGAGGTGCTTGGCGCCATCTGCGGCGCGACCGGCGTGCTTCCCGCCATCATGAAGAACTGCTTGATCTTTGGAACCAGTTCGGCGCGCAGCCGGGCCATGGAACGGTCGAGTGATCCGACGTTGGCCACCTTCGCCACGTAATCGTCGGCGCCGAGCGCGAGCGCTTGCAGGGTAATGTCGGCTCCGCGTTCGGTGAGCGTGCTGAACATGACGACGCGAATGTGCGGATACTGTTTGCGCAATTCACGCAGCATGGCCAGTCCGTCCATTTCGGGCATCTCGATATCGAGCGTGATGACGTCCGGATTCAAATGGGGGATGCGCGACAGCGCGATGGATCCGTTCGAGGCGAATCCCACCACCTCCATTTCCGGCTCCTGTTCCAAGGCGTGAGTGACCAGGCGGCGGATGACCACTGAGTCGTCCACCACGAGAACGCGAATCCGGTTCCCTGGAGCGATGGGTCGTTTGAAAACGGTAGCCAAGAGTCGATCTCTACTGGAGCGCGCCCAGGAGCCTCAATTTGTCGGCGATGATTTCCTTGGTGAACGGCTTCATGACGTATTCGTTAGCCCCGGCTTCCAGGGCCTGCACCATTTGTTCCACCTCGGTTTCGGTGGTAACCATCATCAGCCGCACGGAAGCATAGCGAGGATCGGAGCGCAGCCGGCGGACAAATTCCAGGCCGTTCATCAGGGGCATGTTCCAGTCCACCAGCGCCAGGGAAATGGAACCGTTCTCCCGTTCAAAAACCGACAGCGCCTCTTCGCCGTTGGCGGCCTGGCAAACTTCGAAGCCTACTTCTTCTAGGGTCTTGCAGAGGATCATCCGGATGGCTTTCGAGTCATCCACGATCACGGCCTTGGGCATGGAAACCTCTTTCGCGCGAGAGTCGGCATGGCGGTCTTGGTGTATGGTCAGGGCGCGGCTGGTGCCGCGCCCTACGCCGGCATCAGAACGTGAACTTGGAAACGAGGGTTTGCAGTTGCGCGGCCATGGTACTGAGTGCATGGGCGGCTTTCTGCGTATCGGCTGCGCCCTTGGTGGTGTTTTGCGCCGCCATGGCGACGCCGCCGATGTTCTTGGCGATTTCGCCGGTTCCCTTGGCGGCCTCGCCCACGTTGCGGCCGATCTCGTTGGTCGTCACCGTCTGCTCTTCGACTGCCGAAGCGATATTGTTCGAGATGTCGTTGATCTGATTAATGATCGTGCTGATCTCGCCGATCGCCTGCACGGCACCTTTGGTATCGCCCTGAATGGCTTCGATCTTCTGGCCGATCTCCTCGGTTGCTTTGGCGGTTTCCTTCGCCAGTTCCTTGACTTCATTCGCCACCACGGCAAATCCTTTGCCGGCTTCTCCCGCGCGTGCCGCTTCAATCGTGGCGTTGAGGGCTAGCAGGTTGGTCTGCTGTGCGATGGAAGTGATGACCTTGATCACCTTGCCGATTTCTATGCTCGACTCTCCCAGCTTGGAGATGGTGCCGTTGGTGGTTTCGGCCACACCCACCGCGGTCTTGGCGACTTTGGCGGCCTCGTTCGCGCTCTTGGAGATTTCGCGGATCGAACTTTGCATCTGCTCGCTGCCCGAAGCCACCACCGAGACGTTTTTCGAAACCTCCTCGCTGGCCGCGGAAACGACATTGGCCTGCGTGGCTGTCTCTTCCGCATTGCCCGCCATTTGCGTGCTGACAGCGGTGAGTTCCTCGGCTGAGGACGCCAGGGCCGACGCCTGGCTGGCCGCGAATTTCAGCGGTTCGACCACGGTATCGAGCGTGTTGTTGAACCCGTCCACAATCTTGCGGAATTCGCCCTGATGCTTGCCGGCATCGGCGCGAACCCCTAATTTGCCGTCCACCGAGGCTTTTGCCAGCATGTTGACGTCGGCGGCGAGGCCATTAATGTTGTTCTTCAACATGACCAGCCATTCGTGAATCTGATCCTGGTCCGATGCTCTGCCCATGGTGGCGCCCATATCGCCATTGGCGATCTTCGTGACGTAAGCAATCAATTCCGTGAGCCAGGCGTGCACGCCGTTGATGGCGTTCTTCATCTGTTCGTGATCCCCTTTACAGGCGATCTCTACCTTTTCGCGAAGGTTGCCGCCGCGGATCAGGCGCAGCACGCGATTGCCCTCGCCGATGGGCAGCAGGATGGCGTCGAGCATCTCGTTCACGCCTTTAACGATTCCGGCGTAAGCGCCCTGGAACTGCTCGGGCTTGCCGCGTTCGGAAAGCAAACCCTGATGCGACGCTTCAGTGAGCCGTCCCAGTTCCTTTTGCAGACCCTGGAGGACTACCGCGACGTTGTTGACCGCGACCTTCATCTTTTCGTGATCGCCTTTATAGGTTTGGGCAATGACCTCGTCGATCTTGCCGTTCGAGATCTGGGCCAGGATGCGATTGCCTTCGCCGATGGGCAGCAGGATGGCGTCGAGCATCTCGTTCACGCCTTTGACGATCCCGGCATAAGCGCCCTGGAATTGCTCGGGTTTGCCGCGTTCGGAAAGCAAACCCTGATGCGAAGCGTCGGTGAGGCGCCGGAGTTCCTTTTGCAGTCCTTGAAGGACGGTGGCCACGTTGTTGACCGCGACCTTCATCTTTTCGTGGTCGCCTTTATAGGTTTGGGCAATGAGTTCGTCGATCTTGCCGTTGGAAATCTGGGACAGGATGCGGTTGCCTTCGCCAATAGGTAGCAGGATACTGTCGAGGATCTCATTGAGCTCCTCAAAAATCTTGCCGTTGGAGCCGGTGAACTGACTCGTGTCGGCGCGATAGTCGAGCTGCCCCTGGCGAGCGGCGTGCAATATCTTGTCGACTTCCGCCGCGCGCCTCTGCACCACGTCGATCGTCGCGTTCATGGCAGCTTGCAGCCGGGCGCAATTGCCGCGGCACGGTACTGTGATTTTGGGCGGAACCTCGCCCTTCGAGAAGCGCTCCATGCAGTCCGCCATCTGGTCCACAAAATCGTTGAGTTCTTCGTAAGAATGGCTGTCCGCCGGCTGCGGCGCATCCAAGACTCCAACCCCACTCTCGCCGCCAGGGCCGGAATGGTATTGCTTCCCGTTCAATCTTTTCGACATTCCAATCTCTCCTGATTCTTGTGATTTGCCGGCCGGACGCATCCGCCCGTGAGCGGCCGTCAATCCTATAGATCCTTCGACCTCTGCTCGACCGTTACGTTCACGGTCTTCTCGGTATCCAATACCAGCAATAGGCGCTCCTTGAGCTTGTACACGCCCGTGAGCAACTCCCGTGCGGCCGCGCATACGTTGTCCGGCGTATGCTCAAACGTATCGGCATCTACTTCGACTACGTCCCCGATCTCATCTACCAGCAGGCTGACCGCGCCTCCGGCAGTTCGCACCACAGTGTTCATCGGCATCTGCCCTTCCGGGCGGGGCTGAAGAGCCAGGCGGCGCCGCATGTCGACCGCCGTCACGATCTGCCCGCGCAGATTGATGAGCCCTTCCACCACATCGGGGGCCATCGGAACAGGCGTCATTTCCTGATAGCGAAGAACCTCCTGTACCTGTACAACCTCGATACCGAAGAACAATCCGTCCACGAAGAACGTCGCAAACTGGCGGTTTGAGCGCGTCGCGCGTTCGTATTCGACGGCTTGGGGTTCCATTGTCATAGGGCTAGCCCCTGTCTCCCACCAACGCCGGCGCAGGTGGGCCGTTGACGGCTGCGGCCAGTCTGGCGACAGAGCGCAGCATCGCCGTGCGGTCGAAGCCCACCTGGCACGCCTCGATGTTGCGCAATGGCTCACTGGGCTCCCCGGATGCATGGTGAGAACCGGCCAGGGTCAGAATGGGCACAGCCGCCAACTTGGGCACGAGCTGCATCCTTTCGCGCAGCCCGGCGCCATCGTCCGAACGCAGATCGCCGGATGCGACCACCACGTCGATCTTTCGTTTCTCCAGCACGCGGAGCGCTTCCTTGGTATCGCCCGCTTCCACCACTCGATAGCCGGCCATTTCGAGGGCGCTGCGCACTAGCCCGCGAGTAAACGCCGACGATTCCGCGACCATTACGGTGGCGCCATCGGTGGACTGGGTTTCCTGGTCGCCGAACCAGTGGTCGTCCGCGCCCTCGATGACCGCGTGCAGGTCCAGAAGGTCGGCTACCTTCTTGCCGACCACGGCCGAGCCCAGCAGCCCCCTACGATCCGAGGACCGGCGAACCGTGATGTTCTCTTCCACGATGTCCAGGATCTGGTCGACCAGCAGGCCAATGGTGCGATCGCCGTCCGTAAATACGATGGCCTGCGCCGGGTCCTGATTGCCGGCGGTGTCCGCGGCGCCTTCCTCGAGAATTGCTCCCAGCGATGTCAGCGGAAGAATACGCCCGCGGTATTGCACCACGCGCCGGCCGCCCGCATGCTCGATCTTGGCCTGCGGAAACTCCTCCAGCCTCGCCACCAGCGAAAGCGGCACGGCGATTCTCTCAAAAGAGCCCGCCCGGAACAGCAGGAACGTCTGGCGGTCCCCCCCTGCTTCTCCTTTCTCTTCCTTTTCCACCCTGGATTGCTCGCGCGATTCCTGCACGACCCCCGACATCTGGGCGATGCCCAGAACGTCGAGTATCAGGGCCACGCGGCCATCCCCCATGATGGTTGCGCCCGCGTAGCAGTTGAGACCCTTGAACTGCTTGCCCAGCGGTTTAACCACGATCTCCTGCGTGTCGCTGATGCCGTCCACGACCAGCCCGAATTGCCGGTCCTCCGCCTGCAGGACTACGATGTTGACCACGCCCGAGTCCGGCGAGTCTCCCATCTCCAGGACCTGGTTGAGGTAGACGATGGGCAGCAGTTGGCCGCGACGCCGGTACACGGGAGTACCTTGCACGTCCTCGATCTGTCTCTTGCCGGCTTCGCCTTCGAGCCGGATCAACTCGAGCAGGCTCACTTGGGGGATGACGAAGCGATCGCCGATGTTTTGCAGCTGGCGCGGCATGGACCGGCGCTCGGTGGTGGTCACGATGAGTCCCGGGATAATCGCCAGCGTGAGCGGTATCTTGACCTTGATGCTCGTGCCCTGTCCGGGCCGGCTGGCGAGATCGACAGTGCCCCCGATCCTTTCGATGTTGCTCTTGACCACATCCATGCCCACACCGCGGCCGGAGACGCTGGTCACCTTCTCGGCCGTCGAGATGCCGGGCAGGAAGACAAGGTTCAGGATTTCGCGGTCGCTGGTGCGGTCGGCCTGATCCGGCCGCAGCAACCCTTTGCGGATGGCTTTCTCTTTCAGCTTCTGCGTGTCTATGCCGGCGCCGTCATCGGTAATCTCGATGTTGACTTGCCCGCCTTCGTGAAAGGCGCGCAGCAGTACCTTGCCCTGTACGGACTTGCCGTTCGACTTCCTCACTTCGGGACGCTCAATGCCGTGATCGCAGCAGTTGCGCACAATATGAGTGAGCGGGTCCTTGATGGCCTCGATGATGGTCTTGTCGAGTTCTGTATCGGCGCCGTCCATCTCCAAGTGAATCTGTTTACCAAGGGTGGACGCCAGATCGCGCACCAGGCGGGGGAGCTTATTCCACACGACCCCAATCGGCTGCATACGCGTCTTCATGACGCCTTCCTGGAGTTCTGTGGTGATCAGGTTGAGCCGCTGCGAGGTGACGTTCAGGGTCGTGTCTTCCTGCTGCGCATTGAACTGAAGAATCTGGTTGCGGGTGAGAACCAATTCGCCTACCAGGTTCATGAGCTTATCGAGTAGTCCAACGTCGACGCGGATGGTCGACTCGGCCACCGACGACGTGGCGTGTACCTGGCCGCCGTTGTCGCCGGCTGTCTCCCGGACCGGTGCAGGCAAGGGGCCGGCGGTTTCCGCTGGCGCCGCCGCCGGCCGCTTACGCGCCGCTTCCAGCTTCTCCCTCAGACTGGCATGGCTGTCCGGACCTTCCTCGCCCGTCTTTTCGATGGCCAGCAGGACTTTCTTGGTGGCATCCACCGCTTCGAGAATCACGGTGACGAGCGGCGGCGTCAGCTCGCGCTGGCCATCACGCAGCTGTGTGAGGATGTCCTCCGCCAGATGGGTGATGGCTTCGAGTTTGTTAAAGGCAAGGAGGCCGCAGGTCCCCTTGATGGTGTGGATCGTCCGAAAGATACTGGCCAGCAGAGCCGGGTCTTTAGGACGCTGCTCGAGTTCTACCATCTCCTGGTCCAGGCGTGCCAGGTTTTCGTTGCTTTCGATCAGAAACTCGCGAATGATATCTTGATCTTCCATCGCCAAACCGTCTCCTCATGCGAGCCTTTGCAGTGCTAGCCGGATCGCGCGGGGTCGAGGCACGGTGCCTCGCGGAACTGGATTGCCTTAAATCAGAAAGTGGAGAGAGGCCCGGGGATCTCTCAGGGTTTTGCGGGTGGTTGAAGTAATGTCAAAATCAGCGGCGGCGGCTCACGCTTTCCGGTTTGGCGACGATAAGTCTAGTGAAACGTTCTCCGTCATGGAAGCAGCGGTCCAGGCACTGGTTCGCGATTTCTTTCACGAAGCCAGCGTGCAGATCGAACGATCGGCCATAGACCAGCCGTTGGAGCGGCTGATAGACGATGCCGGGGCAGACTCAGCGGTCTGCAAACGTGACTTGCGACGGCTGTTGGAACGCGACCCGGCGGGATTTCTACAGGCTGCCGGTCGCGTACTGAGAGATTCACCGGATGAGGCGGGCATCATGCCGCTGCTTGATCTGTTGTGGTCGAGTTCTCTGCTGCTCACCAGCCTGGTCGACCCGCACTTGCTATCCCTGCCGGCGGCGGCTGCGCTGGCCGAGCGGTGGATCGCGTTCGATTGCATGCTGGACATTAAACTGCTGCAGATTGGCTTTCCGTTTGGGGAAGACGAGACTGTGGCCGCGGACATGACCTGCGCCAAGCGGGCTCTCGATGTCGTTTCGGCGCTTCCCCCGAACCGGCATGTTCTTCTGACTTTGGCGAAATTGTTGCGGCACCCCGACCCGCATGTCCGTTCGAAAGCCGCACTCTTGTACGCCCGCGCCAGCCGTAACCCGGACTGGGTGCGCAAGATGCTCGCCGAAGGCGATGCCCGGGTCAGGGCCAACGCTGTCGAAGGACTCTGGGAGGTGAACTCCCCGCTAGCTGCCGCCTTATTCCGGGAGGCCGCTCTCGATACCGATCCTCATGTGGCCGCCAATGCACTGATCGGACTTGACCACTGCGGGGAGCGAGATGCGGTGAACGATATTCTGGACACGATGTTGCACAGCAAGGTGCCAGCGATGCGCGGGGCTGCGGCCTTCGTGATCGGTCACATCGAAGACTCCACCCGGGCCACATTGGAAAAGTTGTTGCGGGACCGTGACGCAGCCGTGCGAGGGGAGGCGCTGCGCTCTTTAATCCGAATACAGCGCCAGGACAGAAGCGAAAGACCGGCAGCCGAAACCAGTCCTTTGCTGGCCCCGGCTCCCGCACTTGCACCACAGCTCGACTCCGGTATGCCCCCGGCTGCCTAGAGCCGCTCCAGTTCTACACCACCTCCACCCGGGCCAAGTAGTCCTTCAACGAGGAGATGTGGCGTTTTGCCTCAGCCCAATTTCCGGCCTTGCCGGCAACTTCCAACCATTTGCCAATTTCCGTGATTCCATCGAATCCGTAACCTGAACCCGTTCCCTTGAGATCGTGTCCGATCGAGCGAATGCGGTCGTAGTTGTTCTTCCGGAGCGCTTCTTCCAGGCTTTGTACCTCTTCCAGCGCCAATTCGAGGAAGAGAGGAATGGCTTCCTCAACTCCAGGCGGCACCCTGACCTGGATGTTATGGTCTGCGGAATCGAGTGGCGGAAGCTGCCGTCCACAGAGGGCAAACGACTGAATGGCTTCGATGAGGTCCGGTTTCAGAATGGGCTTGATCAGGTGGGCATTGCAGCCCGCGGCCTCACTTTGACGGCGTTGTTCGGCATAGGCGTGGGCGGTTAGAGCCAGAATAGGCGTGGGCTTCTTCCCGTTCGCCTTTTCCCACGCGCGGATGGCACGCGTCGCCGCATAGCCATCCATTACCGGCATCTGCAAGTCCATCAGTACGATATCGAACTGGCCGCCCTGGAATTTTTCGACGGCTACCGCACCGTCCACCGCCGTTTCCAGTGTGTATTCCGGGCCCTTTAGATACCACTCGATTAACGTCAAATTCATGGGCGAATCTTCGGCCGCTAACACGCGAATGGACGCGAACGCGTCTGGCGGTTTAGAAGGTGTATCGGCGTGGTCACACACAGGCGGTCGGCTCCATCCTTCCGGCTACACAGTTCCGCCCGGCGTGTTTCGCGTCATAAAGGTGTCGATCGGCCATCCACACCAGATCCGCAGGGTTGAAACCGTCGCGGTGCGCCACGGCGGCAACGCCGCAACTGATGGTTACCCGGCCGCGAGGCGCGCCTGCATGAAGGACACCCATCGCTTCCACTGCGCACCGCATCTCTTCGGCCAGCAGGCCGGCGCCGACAGCATGCGTGCCCGGCAAAAGAATTGCGAACTCCTCGCCGCCATAGCGCGCCACCAGGTCGAACGGGCGTTTTACGAGCGACCGCAGCGTGGCCGCCACCCGCCGCAAACAATCGTCGCCTGCCGGATGGCCGTAGCGATCGTTGAAACTCTTGAAGTGATCGATATCGACCAGGATCAGCGCAATTTCACCGCCTTCACGCTGCGCTCTGCGCCAGGTTCGTTCCAGCTCGTTTTCGAAAGCACGGCGATTGGCGACTTCCGTTAGGCCGTCTATGTGCGAAAGCTCGCGCAGCTTTTCCGTGAGCTCCACCAGTTCCCGCTCGCGTTGCTGCCGGCATTCGGTCTCCTGTTTCAAACGCAGGGCCGATTTCACCCGGGCCGCCAACTCCACGCGGCTCACTGGCTTTTTAACGTAATCTGTGGCCCCGGCGTCAAAAGCAGCTTTCAGGCATTCTGGCGCATCCTCCGCCGTTACCATAATGACGGGAACATCAGCGAAGCCTGTAGTCGACTTGATGCGGAGGCAAGCTTCAATTCCATCCACATCCGGCATCAGAAGATCCATCAGGATCAGGTCGTACGCCCGCCCGCTCGCCTCTGCCTCCAACCCAAGCTCCCGGTACGCAGCCTGCGCGGAATCAACGGATTTCAGCTCGGTGTACCCTTGGGTCCGCAAAGCCGCTTCAAGCAACAAGCGGGACCGTGCTGAGTCGTCGACGATTAAAATACGTTGCTCGGTGGCCAACTCCGGTCGATTCATCGGCTCTCATCTATCCATCGGCAGGCTAGCTAGGATTCCTTAGCGGCCTGAGCTACCCGGTTGTTGGGTTTCACCCTCGAAGCGGCTCCCTAACCTTGGTTAACCGTTCCCCGCTAACTTCCCACATCGACCATTAGTGAATCTTTATCCTTTGTATTCTTATTGTTAGAGTATGAAATGAGTTATTGGAGCTAGTACCGATCCGGCAGAACGAGTCACTACCGTGCATACGGCGCAAGAAGCAGGCGGAACACCGATACAACAAAACATCATGGAACCCATGTTTTTGGTGGAAGAGGAGCAGCATACCCGCACTGCGGAAATCGCTGTGAAGCGCGTCGTGTTTGTGGACGATGAGCAGTCAGTTCTGGAAGGCCTGAAGCGCTCTCTCAAGGACATGCCCGCGGAATGGCACATGACCTATTGCACAAGCGGTCAGGACGCGCTCAAAACGCTCGCCGCGGGTGAGTGCGATGTCGTCGTCACCGACATGCGCATGCCGGGAATGAGTGGATCCGAGTTGCTGGCGGAAGTTCTCGACAAGTATCCCAGCGTGGTGCGTATCGTGCTCTCTGGAAATCTGGAGCACGATCTCGCCCTCCGCTCCGCCACGACAGCCCACCAATATCTCGTGAAGCCGTGCGATGCTGCGACCCTCCGCGCGACGCTCGATGCCGCGCTGCGCATTCGTTCTCTGCTGGTCTCTCCTAAACTGCGGAGACTGGTTTCCCGCATGACTTCGCTGCCCAGCCTGCCGTCGGTTTACGCGAAGTTAGTGGAGTCACTGGAAAATGCCGAAACCTCCAGCCGTGAGTTAGGCGAAATTATCGCCCAGGACGTCGCCATGACGGCCAAGATCCTGCAACTGGCGAACTCGGCGTTCTTCGGCTTGTACCGCTATATCGCGAACCCCTGTGAAGCCGCTGTCTACCTCGGGGTGGACACCATCCGGTCACTTGCCCTCTCTACCTCGGTGTTTTCGGCGTTCCAGGGAAAGGGCGTTCCGGAATCATTCATCGCGCAGCTGCAGCGCCACAGCATGACGACCGGCGTCCTCGCTCATGCTATCGCCCGCGCCCAGAATCTCGCCAAGAAAGCCTGTGACAGCAGCCTGGTCGGCGGATTTTTGCACGATGTCGGGAAGTTGGTCCTCGTGGCGAACTACGCCGACGAATATTACGGCGTCCTGGCGACCGCCCGGCGGGAAAAGGTGCCCTGCCACGAAGTGGAAACGCGCGTCTTCGCTGCCAACCACGCGGAAATCGGCGCGTACCTGCTTTGGCTTTGGGGCCTGCCCGACGCCGTATGCAACGCTGTGGCGTTCCATCATAAGCCGGCTGCTTGTTCGTCGAGTGCATTCACCGCCGCCGGAGCCGTGCACGTCGCCGATGCTTTACAGCACGAAATGGATGGCGGGCTCGACTCTGTGTTCCGTGCCGACATCGACATGCAGTACCTGGAAGCTCTCCACCTTTCCGAACGTCTCCCCGAATGGCGCAAGCTCTGCAGCAAACACTCCGAAACCGAGTAGCTTTACCTATAATTCCCGTGCAGTTTCAGAAATGACTGGTTTCTGGTCCGATGGTAACGGGCTGGCTGCCAGGACCGTGATGGCCGCGCCTTCCTGCGCCAGTATGTAATGGCCGGCTGGGCTGAAGCGGAGCCGCCGGATGGTGCGCGGGGTTTGCGCTCAGGCTGCAGCCGTAAATAGAAATGCCGCTGCCACGACAGTCCGCATCCCACCGGAATGTCACGGGGAGACGCCTTTTTGCCCAGCCGCACCCACAGAAAGTGGCCTACTTCCTCGAATACCCGTGCTCTGCGGTTCGCTCTGCGTATGTGCGGTGCGCTTCTTCCGACATGGCATGCACGCCCGCTGCATCAATCCAGCGGTTGTAGAAGTTGAATAATGCGCACACCGTGATGGCGTAATAGATGGCCTCATCGACCCATCCGGCAGCATGGAGCACGGCGATATCGTCAGGCGAGATCCTGGGCGACTCGCGGTTTACCTTGGACACGAAGCGGAAGAGCTCGCTGCACGCCCCATACCAGCTCCTCGCTTCCCAGCAGGTACGCCGCAACTGCGGCGTGATACTTCGTTCAAAACGGGCAGTCGTTATGGTGGGAAGTGAACGCCGCAATCAGCTCCCGAATTCCGGGAGTGATCGGCCCCTCGCCTCGCATGATGGCTTGGGTAAACTCTCCCAGGTGGAAGGTGGCGTCCGGATGGAAGCCGAACAGATGCCAGATCTGCGGATACTCGGCGCCGCTCGACCGCGCCATGCGGATCAAATCGGTCACCGGTGAAGGCTTGGGGTTCGCCTCCACTTCGGGCAAAAACATCGGCTTCATGACGGCGGCGGCTCCAGGTATCCTTCCCTCGCCAGTTTTGCGCCCTCTTCGCGATACGCCGCGGGATCTTCGGGCGCCCACGTGGCGAGCCCATCCACGTAGCGGTTATACATCGAGAATGCTGCGGCGATCAGCACGGTGTCATGAATCTCCACGTCCGCCGCCCCTTCGCGACGCGCTCGCTCAATATGCTCCGGCCGCACGCTGAGCCCGCTCTCCCGCACCTTATCGGCAAGGGCCAACAAAGCTTTCATCTTGGGCGAGATATCTGCGCTTTCTACATCTTTCTTGACATCCGCCACCAGCTTTTCGTTTCCTCCAAAATGACACGCCGCGACCGCGCCGTGAATCTCATGTCAAAAGAAGCAGTCGTTGCGGGAGGAAACGTACGCCGCGATCAGTTCACGATCGCCGCGCGCGAGAGTGTTTGGGCCTTGCAACAACACCTCGGCCAGTTCGTTGAGGGGCTTGGCCGTTTCCGGCCGGAATGCCATCGGCCCAACGATGCCGGGCAGACCTTCAGGAAGCTTGATGTACGCCATGAATGTCCCCGCAGAATAAACGGAGACCGGTGGAGTGGTCAATAGTGTGCATCTACTAGCAGGGCCTCAATCGGTTCGCCAGTAACCCCGTCGCCAGGCGCAGATCCAGGTCCGCCACCAGCAGTCCTTCTTTTCCGTACGGCTGGTAACAGAGCAGCGTTCCGTCGGGGTTGACCACCGCTGACGTAGACGGCGAGCCGGCGCTCGCGCAATTCGCGCTGGCGAAGTAGCAGGTGTTCTCCGCGGCGCGGCACAGCATGGCCTTTTCATGAAAGGTGTTCGCGGGATCAGCGAATCGTGTGGGAGCGAAACCGCCCGGTTCGGCTTCGTGGAAGTGCGGATGAAACACGATCTGCGCTCCGTGGCGCGCTGCCCATCTGACCGTCTCCGGGTAACGCCACCCTTCATGGCAGATGGCAACCCCGAACGTGATGCCGGCTGATTGAAAAACCTGCCGGCGCGCGCCGTGCCCGTACGTTCCTTCCTCTGACGGATCGATTTGTACTTTGTCCTGGAAACCGGCCATGGTGCCGTCCTTGTTCAGTACAAGCGCGGTCGCAAGCAGATGTCCGCCCGTGAGGCGCTCCGTACCCAAAACTACGGCGATGCCCGCTCGGGCTGCGGTCTTGGCGACACGATCCCACGCGTGTTTCAGGAACGCAGCGTCCGGCGGTGGTATGCTTTTGCCCCGCGCCCGATAACCCGGCACATAACACTCCGGAAAGCACACGATCTCCGCCCCTTCGGCCGCTGCTTGGGCGACGGCGTCCTCAGTGCGCCGCACGGAGTCATCGGGATCCGCCGGGAATGCTATGTTGGCCAGCGCGATGCGAAACGGATTCATGAGGCTCGCACGCGCCGGCTGGATCCTACTGCACCGAGTTCAAGTACGCGATCAAGTCCGCGAGCTGCTCGGGATTACTGAAGCGCGGCCACGCGATATGTGCCTGCCGCATGCGCGAAAGCATCTGCGGCCCATGACCCCACAGCGCAGACATGATGGTGACTTCCGAGAATTTCCGCGCCTGGCCGGGTAGCGGTGGTGCGCCGTTCGTTCCGCTGGTGTGGCAATCGGCGCAGTGCTTCTCGCTGAACAGATGCTTGCCGCGGGAAACGCTCGCCGCGGGATAGACAAACTGGCGCATCCATAGGAAGCTGAGCAGTTGCCGCATCTCGTCTTCGGTGAGCGAGGGCACCGGCTGCACCATGCGCGGCGCGTGATTCCACATGTCCACCGCGATATCCGTCAGCGTCAGGTTATGCAGGCGGTCTTCGAGGGCCAGCTTGCCCGTGTGGCACTTGATGCAGCCCTTGGATGCGAATAAGGCCTCACCGCCTTGCCCCGACCCGTAGGAAAAGCGCGATGCCAGCGGGCGAGTTTCGGGCAGCGTGCGCAGATAAACGAGAATATCTGCCAGCTCCTGTGTCGTGAGCTGCTGCCACGGAATATTTTTCCGCGTAAACGCTTCGCGCATGCTGGCGCTGTGGTTCCACATCTGCTGAACCAGAAGAATAGGCTGGCCCAGCGATTCCCATTTCACCACCGGCGGTGCATTTTCCGCCTTGGACACTGTTATGCCGTGGCACTCGCCGCAATGCTTGTCTGCGAACGCCCGCTTGCCGCGACCGGCGTCTCCCGGCTTATCGAAGAACCGGGACGAGTAAAAGAAAGCAAACAGGTCGGCCGCTCCCTCGGGACTCAGCCTGGGTTTGTCAATCCCGGCGCCCTCGATAGCGGCCCACATCACCGGCGCGTGATTCCACATCGTGCTGGCCAGTTGTGCCGGTGTAAAGCTGCGGTCAATCTGCCGGCCAAGGTCCGGCGCCGTCTTCCCGCCCTTGCCGTCCAGGCTGTGACATTGCACGCAGCGTTCGCTCTCGAAAAGCCGTTCGCCGCGCGTCGAGTCGCCCGGTACCACGGGCAATGTTGCGGCCTGGAGTCCCAACGACACCATGCCGCAGATCCATCCGTATCGCACTTTGCTCACCCGAAGTTTAGTATAGTCCCTGTTTCCCGGCCCCCGCGATATAATCTGCCGATATGTCGCTTCCCATTCGTTTCGTTATCCTGCCGGCCGTGTTGGTTCTCGGTCTTTCCGCTCAGACCAAAAAGGTCCTGATTATGGGTGAGGGGGAAATCGTCAAAGAGCTGCAAGATGCCTCGCCGGGCGTCCGCATCGTTCCTGTCACACACGCCAACGTGTTGAAGGAAATCGCCGACGCCGACGCGTTCATCGGCGACATTCGTCCCGAAGAGGTCCGTGCCGCTAAGAAACTAAAGTGGGTGCAAATGATGAGCGCGGGAGTGGAGAACGTGCTCTTCCTGTCCGGCGGCAACGACCTGCGCGACAGCAATATCGTCCTCACCAATAACAAAATCGTCCAGGGCCCGGAAATCGCCGACCACGCTATGGCGCTGCTGCTCTGTCTGACCCGGCGTCTTCCCCGCTACATGGCCGAGATGCCGGGCGAGAGCCTCGACCGCCGTCCCTTCGATGGCATTGAGCTTCGCGGCAAGACGGCCGTCGTCATCGGCGTGGGCGGCATCGGTATGCAAATCGCCCAGCGCGCCTGGGCTTTCGGAATGACCGTCATCGGCATCGACCCCGAAGACAAGCCCTTCACGCCGTTTCTGGCTGACGTCGTCAAGCCTGACCGGATTGACGAGGTGATCCCCAAAGCGGATGTCGTTTTCATCTCCGCCCCCCACACGGAGCGCAGCCACAAGGAAATGGGTTCGCACGAGTTCGAGCTGATGAAGGAGCACGCGTACTTCGTCGCGGTCAGCCGCGGTGGCGTCTACGACATGAACGGCCTGGTGAAGGGACTCGACAGCCGCCGCATCGCCGGCGCCGGCGTCGACGTCACCGACCCCGAGCCGCTCCCCAAAGGCCATCCGCTCTGGAAATTCGACAACGTGATCATTACCCCGCACATCGCCGGCCGCTCCGACCGTGACCATGACCGCATGGTCGGCACGATCAGAGAAAACCTCCAGCGCTTCGTCGACGGCAAGCCGCTGGTGAACGTCGTAGATAAACAGAAGGGATACTAGGGGGCGATTAGACTGAGCCGCGACCACAAGGAGCGGAGCGCTTCACTCCTCAACCCTCCAGCGCTCGGGCCAGCAATCCCGCAAACTCCTCGGTTTTGCGGCCAACACGCTCTTTTAGGGTGGTGAGATCCTGCTCGAGTGTATGCAGCCGGTCCGCCAGGTGCAGACATGCCAGCACCGCAATCCGTGTGGCATCCGCGCTTGGCGCTTTGGCCGCGATAGAGTGCAGCAGCTCGTCCACACTCTGCGCCAGTTCCTGAATTTCTTGTGGGTTGTCACCCGCCAGCGTGTACGGCTGGTTGAGAATCGTAACCCGGACCGGCCGCTTTTCTTCCATTTTAGCGTCAGCCCGTATGCAGTTGATCGATATTGCCCAGCAGCTTCTCGATGCGCGTGCGGACCTGTTTCTTCTCGGCCCGGAGCGCTTCCATCTCTGCCGTCAATTCTTCGGTCCGCGCCCGCGCTTCCGCCGCTTCCTGCAATGCCGCGTCGTTCGAGGTGTGCAGCGCCTTGTTCTCGCCGCGCAAGTTCTCGGCTTCGTCGCGCAGCGCCGCATTCTCGGCCCGCAGCTCCCCCACCAGCTCGACGGCTTTATGGATGCGCT